>ERZ857827.27-NODE-27-length-236825-cov-7.691266_pt1 | contig 236825 bp, 189 predicted proteins | sample MGYA00519761_ERZ857827 | MGnify/ENA primary metagenome ERZ857827 (study PRJEB31778, sample SAMEA3449370) | human gut metagenome | biome: human gut; feature: human-associated habitat; material: faeces | place: United Kingdom | collected 2010/2012 ... | reverse complement strand
TCCATAGACAAAACTCTTTCGCTTTTTCCGGTCTCACATCATTGACAAACGAACAGTGGAAGATTTTGTCTCAATGATTTTCAAAAAGTGATGTTTCACGGGAAAAAAACTCCCATAAATGATTGACAAGCATAAAAAAATGTGCTATACTTGAGAAACGAATTATTGGGATATAGCCAAGTTGGTTAAGGCACAAGACTTTGACTCTTGCATTTCGCTGGTTCGAGTCCAGCTATCCCAGCCATCAAAGGGCAATGAAAAAGATATTGCCCAAGAAACCCCCGATAAAATCGGGGGTTTCGCCGTTTCTACGGTCGAAATTTTTACAAGCGATTTTGCAGATGTGAAAAAGGTATTTTTCCCTTTCTGTAGTGAGCCGAACTCTCGCACAACCGAATACAAGCCACCGAACGCATTGGCTCTACCTGCACAAATCGAACACTGCGAATAGGAGGGATGGCTGACTGACTTTCTCACGGACGTAAAAGCCCTTGGAGTAAAAGGTCAGACCATTACCCTCCCATTCTAACAGTTTAGGCAACGAGATGTCCCATGCCTATGGCTGGCTGCCATAAATCAAGGGGCAAATATATAGTAACAGGTGTAACTATATGAACATTATAAGCCATGAAGATGCTATCGAAATAGTAAGAAAAAAGGGAATATCTTACATTGCGGATTTAGATAATATCAGTTATTTAATTCAAGAAAATGAATTTTTAGCGTGTTGGAAAAGCGAGGATGTGTTGATCATTTTATCCAAAACTATGAATGATATTGTCAATGTTATACCATTATCTAAAAGGTTCGATATTGATGAGCTAATGGGATTTGTTGAGACGCATTGTAAAATGCCCACCTTATTAATTCCATTTCAAGACTTAGAAAGTGATTTCGCCAAGGAATTAGACGAATCAATCGGTAAATCGTTTGCGGCTGACAAAACATTTACTGATTTTGCTATGGTTTTCAAAAAGGATTATGTTCGCATAGATGATCCTAACATTCGTCTTGTTACGAAAATGAATAAAAATGAATTTGTTCAAATGACGAGCGAAAAAATCGAACATCGTCCAGATCTTGCATTACTATTCGACATATTTGTTGTCAAAAAACAGGGTGAAATATTGGCCGCATTTGAAGGAGACAAAATAGTGGGATATATTTCTTTTATGAAAATGACAAACGATTATTATGATGTTGACTATATTTATACTTCTCCCGAATATCGGCGCAAAGGATATGGAGCAAGACTTGCTTATGGCTATTTATCTTATGTCTTATCGATGGGCTGTAATGCTTACTGGAGTAATGCTAAAAATATGGCATCTATGCGCATTGCCACTAAATGCGGCTTTTCGATAGTTAGAATAATGAAGCGATACATTCCTCTAAAAACAAATTAAGTCAAATGAAGTGATGCAAATATCATTAGCATAATTGTGTTCATATTCATTTGAACGCAAAAAATAAAGAAATGTGGTTGTGTACTTCGAGGAACAAGGCATCTACAGCAACCAACCCGGCGCAGAGTTTTATATCACCATCTACGGTAGCATCGCACAGAGCGAATCCGAAAATATCAGCGCCAACGTCAAATGGGGCAAGGCGCGGAGCGCCAAGGAAGGCAACGTGCCATTCCACTACAAAAACTTCCTCGGCTACCGTAAGTGAGCAGACGGAAAACCCGAAATCGATCCCGAAGAAGCGGAAACGATCCGATTCATCTACGAGCGCTTCCTCGCAGGCGATAGCCTATCGGGGATCGCACAGAAGCTCAACGACCTGCAAGTCCCAACACCATCGGGCAAGGGCTTATGGCAAAACTCCACTATACAATCCATCCTCTCCAATGAGAAATACAAGGGCGATGCCATCATCAACAAGACCTACATCAAGGACTGCCTGTCCAAAAAGGTGATGGTCAATAACGGAGAACGTCCGAAATACTATGTGGAGAACAACCATCCTGCCATCATTGATGCGGTAACCTTCGGCAGAGTCCAAGAGGAACTGGCAAGACGATCCGGCAAGCCCAAGACCAAGCAGGTAGGAACAAAGACCGAGCAAGGTAAATACTCAAGCAAATACGCTATGACCGAACTGCTCGTCTGCGGTGAATGCAAGACACCATACCGCAGATGCACATGGACGGTAAAAGGACAAAAGAAGATCGTGTGGAGATGTATCAATCGGCTTGACTTCGGCAAAAAATACTGCCACAACTCACCGACTGTAGAGGAAAGCATCCTACAACGAGCCGTCATGAGAGCGATCATGGAAACGGCACAGCAAAACCTCGGTGTGCTGCAGACTCTGAAAGTACACATCGGAATGGGCTTACAGTCCGAACAGACCGAGGACAACAGCATGGAACTGCAAATCCGAATAGCGGAAATCGATGCAGCGTTCAAAGCAATGCTTGCAAAAATATCCACCGATACGGTAGATGCCTTCGATGAAGAAAAAGCCAAACAACTCATGGATGAAAAAGCTCGTTTGCAACAGCAGCTCGGCAACATCCGAGATGGTCAGCTCAAGAGAGAGCAAATCCAATCACGACTCGACGATATATATACCATTCTGGACGGGCTGAAAAACCGACCGATGGAGTATGATGAGCAGATCGTAAGACAACTGCTCGAATGCATAACAGTAGATTCCAAGGAACAGATCACGGTGATTTTTGTAGGCGGTCTCAAAGTGGTGCAGCCACTGATCGACTGACGGTGGCTCACCACCACCCACTAAATTTGAAAACTCAAGATTTTTTGGTAAGAGTTCGAATTCATACGCAAAAATGCCGAAAATATCTTTTTTGTAGCCCATAGACATGAAGGGTTGACAAAATTGCCAGCCCTTTTTTCTTTTTTTCGGATTTGCGCGATTTGGACAAAAAATTTGAAAAAGGTTTTATCGAAAAGATTCAAATGATCCTCCAAGGTGATTGGGATTGTTCCCCTTTCATGATTTTCCCGGCCTGCAGTCACAGCCCCCCGCCGGCACGGTGTCAGAACAATGGAACCGTAATATACTGGTACCAAAGAAGCAAGGTTGCGTATCGAAAGGAAAAGCACTTTGCATTTTTCATTGAGGGGTGTTTTTATGTGTGGAATTGCCGGGTTTTGTAATTTTCAAGAAGATTTTCTTCAAGATGCTGAGATGTGGAAACAGGTCCTGGTGCGGATGCGAACAACGATCGCACACCGGGGAAACGATCAGACAGGAGAATATCTGCAGCACAATGTCGGCCTTTCCCATACCCGTCTCTCCATCCGAGATTTATCCGGCGGTGCGCAACCCATGCTGCGAAAACGAGGAGACTGGGATTATGGAATCGTCTACAACGGGGAAATTTATAACGCGGAAGAATTGAAACAGGATCTGATCCGTCGCGGCTGCCGCTTTGAAACCACCTGCGATACGGAAGTGATTCTTTATGGATATATGGAATATGGCATGGAGGTGGCAAAACGGCTCAACGGAATTTTTGCCTTCGCCATTTGGGACGCAAAACGAAACGCCTTGTTTCTCTGCCGCGACCGGCTTGGGGTTAAACCCCTGTTTTATGCCATAAAAGGGGATACCCTTGTATTTGGCTCAGAGCCAAAAGCCCTGTTTGCACACCCGAAGATTCAACCACAGGCGGACTTAGACAGTTTTAGAGAAATCTTTGGACTGGGTCCGGCAAGAACACCGGGCTGCGGCGTATTCCATGGGTTACGTGAGGTAAAGCCGGGCTGCATTTTGGAGTATTCCCCCGAGAAGACAAAAGAATTTCCCTATTGGTCACTTGAGGCAAAACCGCATACAGACAACTATGCACAAACGGTTGAAACTGTATCCTGGTTGCTGCGGGACGCAGTCAAAAGACAGCTGGTGTCCGATGTTCCGGTGTGCAGCTTTTTATCGGGTGGGATTGATTCCAGTGTCGTCACCACGATAGCCTCTCAACAACTGCAATCAAAAGGTCTTACGCTCAATACATTTTCGTTTGACTTTACGCATAATGACACCAGCTTTCAACCCAATGCCTTCCAACCCACACGCGACCGCCCCTATGTAGACCAAGTTCTTGCCCTCTATCCTCTTCACCACACCTACCTTGAATGTGACGAAGCCACCTTAGCGGATATGCTAAAAGACGCGGTTCGAATGAAAGATCTGCCGGGAATGACCGATGTAGACGCATCCCTTCTCTATTTTTGCGGCTTGGTCAAGCAGCACAACAAAGTGGCGCTGACCGGGGAATGTGCAGATGAAATTTTTGGCGGCTACCCCTGGTTTTATCGAGAGGAATTGTTGCACGTAGACGGATTCCCGTGGTCCGCCGACCTTTCGGCCAGAACCGCGCTGCTGTCGGACGAAACCATTCACGTTTTGAACCTGGAAGAGTACGTAAGACAAAAATACCTGGATACCCTTTCCCAGGTTCCGTTTCTCCCAGAGGAGCCAAAAGAGGTTCGACGCCGACGGGAAATGAGTTATCTGAATATGCGCTGGTTTATGCAAACTTTGCTGGATCGGATGGATCGTACCAGTATGTCCTGGGGGCTGGAGGCACGGGTGCCGTTTGCAGATCACCGGATTGTGGAGTATCTATACAACGTGCCTTGGAGCATGAAATATGAAAACGGCATGGAAAAAAAGCTGCTGCGGGATGCCTGCAAGGATCTTCTTCCGCCACAGCTATTGTATCGAAAGAAAAGTCCGTATCCTAAGATCTATTCACCGGTATACGAAGCTTTGCTGACAAAGCGCTTTGAACAAGTGCTCGCCAACCCGCAGGCACCGATCCGTTGGCACAACTGCGAAAGGTATTACAAACAACACGTTTGCGCACAACACGTCAAAAGAAAGTACCGTCGGATACATATCAGATCCCTGTTTCTTCCTATCAAACAAATAAAAAGTCGGTTTCAGAGGAGAATAGACAACTTCGGCAGGAAAATACAGCGTATTTGTTAAGCTGGGCAGCAAGCTTGTTTTTATTATTTTGTGCCATGGGAATTGTGGTTTATCTTTTACTGCGTGTGTTATGAAAGATCTAAAATTTTCACAAAGCAGAAAACCGTGGCACAGATCTAAACCAGTGTAAAACAAGTTACAACCATAAAAAAACAGCGGCTCCGCTTTTCTGCAAAGCCGCTGTTTTAACTTTTCGTGATACATATTAAGGTTGTATATGATGAATGACCAAACAAGCCTTGCAGATTGCACCGCAAGGCTTGTTTTTTTCATATCTGTTACTGTCGGGGGGATGTTTCTTCTCCCGCGTCTTTTTGCTGTTCCCCGCTTTCGTCCGCTTTTGTGTCGGGATCCTTTGATTGTTCTTTTGTCCCGTTATCTGAATTTGCAGGGACATCTTGTTGAATTGTCGCTTTTGTCTGATCCGTTTGCGCTGTTGGTTTTGGTTGAGACGACGGTTGCATCACCGACGCTGATGTTTGCAACTTTTCCCATGCCTGCGGCTGTCCGACATCCGCATCAATGCGAATGACTGCAACATATTTTTCGTTCAATTCCTCAATTTGACGGGAAATTTGCGCCACGTGTTCTGCGGTTTTCTCTGCTTTTTCCTGTGCGGGAACAACCATATCAAACGAGATCTGTATTTCCCCACCCGCGTCGATGATCTGAAAATCATGCATGGAATACAACGGGTTGGCCGCAACCAGCATTTGACTAACACGTGCCTTGAGTGCATCTGTGTCGCGATCGCCAACGCGAACCGGATCCATATGAATGACCAATTCCGTTCCGGTCTGCTCCAACACTTGCGTTTCAATCCGGTCAATCTCTGTATGCAACGCGACGAGGTCTCCGTTTGCCGGAACCTCCGCATGTACCGTAGCAAAACACCGGCCGGGGCCGTAATCGTGTATCACCAAGTCATGCATGCCCACAATGTCACGTCCGCTTTGCACCATTTTCGTAATTTCTTCTACGGTCTGCGGATCCGGAGAGGTACCCAACAATCGATTGATGGTATCCCGCGCCACGCCCCATCCGGAACGTAAAATCAACAGAGACACCACAATACCCATTGCACCGTCAATCGAGAACGGACAGGTGGGAAACACATACTGCGACAATACAGACGCCAAAATAACAGCGGTCGTGGCCGTCACGTCGCTCAAGCTATCCGCACTTGTGGCTGCAAGCACGGTGGAATCCACCCGACGCGCCAAATATCGATTATAAGAAAACATCCAAAGTTTGACCAGAACCGAGGCAACCAGAAGCGTCCAAGCGATGGGCGACAGCTGCAACGCGTCAGGATGCGGGAGTTTTTCCACCGCCGTGCGCAACTGTTCCAATCCCACCATGCAAATCATAAATGCAACAATGAGACTGGAAACATATTCAATCCTGCCATGTCCGAACGGATGGGTGTGATCCGGGCGTTGCCGACTCATTCGCGCACCGATGGCGGAAATGACCGATGTGCTCATATCCGATAAGTTGTTCCACGCATCTGAGGTGATGGCCACGGATTTTGCCGCCATGCCAATGAAAAATTTCAAAAGAAACAACGCAGTGTTGCAGCAAATGCCCAACACTGCGGATAACATCACATGCGCCGTACGTACGCGCGTATCGCGTGTGTGTGAAGCGTCTTTGATAAACAGGCGTAACAATAATTTGATCAAGACGCACGCCCTCCTTTTTCGGGTATCCCGTCATGGTTTCATCAAAACGGAAGTCTTTTTGCCATTGTATGCAAAACCTTGTGAAATGATTGAGATCAAGTGTAAAACATTCACGTAATGTCACGCACGTCAAATCCGTACCATATTACATTTCTCTGCGCTGGCGCAGCCGCTCCATACGAATATCCTTGCCCATAAACCGCAACGGAAGAAATTCGCCCATAAAACGGGACAAGATGCGATCTTCGTAACGCTCCCCCAACTCCGAAGGGGTGAGATTGGTACTGATAATCATGGATGCACCATGATTGATCCGCGTATTGATGAGATGATACAGACAGGAAACCGTAAATTGATTGGTCAACTCCGTGCCCAAATCATCCAAAATAAGAAGATCACATGAAAAATATTTTTCCGTTTCGTCCGGTTCGTCCTCGTACGCATTTCTCCGGTCAAATTGATGATGGGCAAACGCGGCAAATACATTCTGTGCCGTATCATACACCACATCATGTCCGCCGTCAATCACCACCTTGGCAATTGCCGTGGACAAATGTGTCTTTCCCGTTCCCGTCTGACCGGAAAACATCAGATTTTTCACGTCGGTATGGCCAAACTCGGCGGCAAAGCGGTAACAAATGTTAAAATATTCCTGCATCTGTTCCCGCTGTTGTCCCTCGTAATAATCCAAAGAGAAAGTCTCAAACCGCTGTGTCTGCATCAAGCCCCCTACACCGGAGCTTTCATATCCTGCCAGCGTCAACGCCCGCTTCATACACGGGCACAATTTCATCTGGTAATAACCGGTATCCTGACACAGCGCACATTCATATTGCACCTGCGTGTAATCACGTGGATAACCGTGGTGCGCCAAAATGTCGCCGCGAATCGTCTGTAGCTCCTCGTTTTCTTTTTTCAGACGCGCCAAACGTGCATCCAATCCCACCTTGCCCGCAGTTGTTTCTTTGAGAATATTGATCGCCGTTTCTGCCAAAGCACGGTCGATCTTGGCAATTTCGGGAATGCGTTGTTCGATCTCTTCCCGTCGCGATTCGGCAAGCTGTTGTGCGCGCAATCTTTTTTCTTTATACTGTTCTTTAATTTTTCTGTAATTTTCCCGGCTGTATCCCATGTCCCGCTCTTCCTTTTCTGTGTGCCAACGATCCTTTGTACGTATGTGTCAGACACCTACCATCCCAACCGTTATCGAAATGTACGTTTGAGCGCCAATTCCAGAAATTCGTCTACATCAAAATCGCCCATTCTGCGCGACGTCGTTTTCCGCCGGACGCTTTTTTCTTCATTTGAATGACCTTGTGCGGTTTTGGAAGACACCTGTGTTTGCTTTTTGCCGTTTGTTTCTTCTTTTTGTTTTTGAAACTGTTCTTCGGCGCGTTTGGCAGTCTCTAAATCTGTAATCCCCGCCGTGTGCCAACTTTTGATGATACTTGCCGCATATGGAATCGAGGCCTTTCCCGTATAATGGATTGTCGCCTCATACGCGTATGTAATCATGTCCATCGGTACGCGCCATTCATTCGCCCATTGTTCCACGGCCGTTTTTTCTTTTGCAGTGAGTGCACGTTCACCCAATCCAAAGAGCTTTCGAATTTGTACGGTCATATCTTGTGCACGATCCCATGCAGCGATCTTTTCTTCCACACCCTGTACGGTGTCTACCCCTTCATCCAACAGTGACAACGCCGTACGCTCCAGATATCGCACCGAATGTTTGCCGCGACGCTTACAATACGCAAGCAAACTCAAAATATATTGGGGTGAGAGAGATAACGCATCATACAGTCCTGTTAAAACCGTAATTTCGTACGATGACAGCATCTTACCCAGCTGCCGCTGGCACTCATCTACCAATGCCTTCAGATCGCGGTGCTGTTCGAGCAGCGCACTGACCTCACCCGCCGCATACGATGGCAACGGAACCCGGCCGTTTGTATGTGACTTTGCGGCCGCCTTTTCTTTTTGGGGTGCACTACCTACCGGCATCGCGCTTGGTTCTGCACCCGGCGTGTGCGCCGGCTCCTCCCTGTCCTGTTGCATCAAGGGCTCTTCTGTCTGCTCCTCGGATGATGTGCACTGCTGCAGGACGCCGCGCTCCATCCAATATAGAACCGCTGAACGCACGTCCTGCGGTGTCACGCCGCACGCCGCTGCAATCTCTTTGTATTTGCGCTCGATCCCGCGGCACATGCGGGGATTGGAAGCCAGATACAACACAATCCGACATGCCTCCCCGGGCGCTTGTGCAAGATATTGTGCCACCCGCTGCGGCAAACAACACACCCCGCGGCCATACTGAAATTCCAATGTCATTTCTATCCTCTTTTTTCTATGATGCCAACCATACCATATTTTTGATCCATCCGATCACACCCGGCTCCATCAAATGTTGTTTTCTTCCTCTTGCGGTGTGCCGTCCTTTTTGGGTGCCGTGAGCGTCAACTCATACATCAGCTGCATCAGAGAGTCTCCCATATGCACATTTTCTACAATAATGTTGTATTTCGAGCGATCAATCTGCGCGTTGGTAAAATTCCAAAATCCGCGCACACCCCCTGCGGCCAGCCGCTGTGCCATTTCATTGGTTTTTTCTTTGGGCAGCGTCAAAATGGCCACGTCCACATGAATTTCGCCCAAAAAATAATCAATTTGTGCAATGTCTTTCACTTTTTGGCCGGACAAATTGCGCCCGATCACGCGTGGATCACTGTCAAAGATACCCACCAACATCATCCCGCGTTTCTCAAACATGGTACTTCCCGCAATCGCGCCGCCCAAATGTCCCGCGCCGATAATGACTGCCGTATATTTGTTGTCCACGCCCAATATTTCACCGATTTTATGATACAGATACCGCACGTTGTACCCGTACCCCTGTTGACCGAATCCCCCGAAGCAATTCAAATCCTGGCGAATTTGGGAAGCGGTGATGTTCATCATCTTACACAACTCGGCCGAAGAAATGCGCAAAACATTTTGTGCCAATAGCTCTCTGAGATAGCGGAAATAGCGCGGAAGTCTGCGAACCACCGCGGGAGAAACATTGGGGCGTGTGGTCCCCTCATGTCCGCTCACATCTTTTCCGGTACTTCCCGCCATTGTGCCTTCCATATCATGTTCTTCGATGCGCGACACAACCGTTTTCTCTTTTGCATGTGCAGCAGATTCTTGTGTCCCTTGTTTCAATGATTTAAAAGCAACTTGTTTTTTTTGTCCTTTTTTTTCCATCGCTCTCATCTTTTCCGATTGTTCATGTATTTGATTGGAATTGTGCGTTGTCTTAATATGATCCCACACAATCGACGAATTTTTTTACGGATCTTGATTTCTTCCGCATTTTATCCATACTTCAAGATTTTCCCGTCGTTTGGTTGATAAAAAACCGCGCAATTTCATCATTTATTTATATTTATGTACTATTTTTATTCATGCTTTACTTTTTCTGTTTTGAGTCTTTATCAGACATGATTCGCCATCTTCATTTTTAAAAACCATTTAGAAATGTTGGGGGTATTCCACACTCTCAACATGGTTTTCCACAGAAAAAAGCCTATAGTTACGGGTTTTTTTCGTTTTTTCCGTCGTTTTTACACGCTTTTCCACAAACATATCCACATCTTTTGCAATTGGAAACAATTGTTGGATCTTGGCAGAATTTATCCATTTGCGCGGGCATTGAGGGACCATGCAGCACGCGCACCCGATAAATATTCATAATATCCCTGCGCGCCGATCATGGCAGCGTTATCACCGCAGAGAGAAAGCGGCGGACTGTAAAAAGCGACATTTTTTTCTTCGCACAACGTCTGCAATGCCTGTTGCAAATGGCTATTGGCCGCAACTCCACCTGCCAATACAAACTGTTTTTCTCCGTACCGCTCCAGCGCCAATGCAATTTTTTGCGTCACGGATATTTTCACACTTTTCGTAAAGCTCGCTGCGACATCCTGCGGGGAAAGGGTCTCTCCTCGTTGCCGTGTGCGATTCACTGTGTTCAGCACGGCCGTTTTGAGTCCGGAAAACGAAAAGTCCAATGAGTCATCATGAATGGCAGCAAGCGGCAAAGAAATCGCATCTTCATTGCCCAAATATGCCAGCCGATCCATCTCTTTTCCGCCGGGATATGCAATGCCCATCACACGTGCCACTTTGTCAAACGCCTCGCCGATCGCGTCGTCACGGGTACTCCCAACGGTAACAAAATGCGTATAATCCTCTACCCGTATCACCGAGGTATGACCACCCGAGGCAACCAACGCCAAAAAAGGCGGTTTCAGATCGGGATGCACAAAGTAATTGGCGGCAACGTGTCCCTTGATATGATCCACGGCGATCAGCGGTAAATCATTGGAAAAGGCAAGTCCTTTCGCAAAGTTCACCCCCACCAACAGCGCACCGATCAATCCCGGATACGCCGTGACGGCCACTGCATCCACGTCTTGCAGGGTTACATCCGCCTCTTTTAACGCGTCATATGCAAGGGATGAAACCGCCTCCGCATGCGCACGCCCGGCAATTTCCGGCACCACGCCGCCGTATACGCGATGCAACGGAATCTGCGAAGCGATCTGGTTGGACAGAATCCGGCATGTACGGTGTGTTTCTGTATCGTCCATTTCCACCACGGCAACGGAGGTTTCGTCGCAGGAAGATTCTACTGCCAAAAGCTTCATGATATGTTCCCTCCGTTCCGTGTTTTTTTGCTCCCTGCTTGCGCAAAGACTTCACGCCATAATTGTTTTTTCTTTGTAACTACGGCAATGATACCGATTCATCCGGTGTGATATCTTCCTCTACAGCAATCTCTTCTTCCGTCGGTGCCGCATTGTTTGTATCATCTGTACCTGTTTGCTCATTTTCACCGCTTGCAGTCTCTTCTGTGTTTGCCTGATCATCGTTTTCGATGTCCGTGTCCTCCTGCTCCGTGGGCGGCACAACGGCAAAACGTGTGATCTTTGTGTCTGCATCCAACCGCATCATAATCACACCTTGACTGCTTCTGCCACAGGTACGCACATCTTTCGCCGGTGTACGAATAATCACGCCGCTATCTGTGACCAGCATCACGTCGTCCTCTTCGCCAACTGCGGCAATGCCGCAAAGCGCGCCGGTTTTTTCCGTAATGCCGTGACAGGTAACACCCTTGGTACCACGGCTGTGAGAAGTATATGCATCAAACGGTGTTTTTTTGCCGTAACCGAGTTCCGTGACGGAAAGCAGCGTTTTGTCCTGCTCGACCACCGCCGCACCGACAACATAATCATCGCCGACCAAACGAATGCCGCGCACGCCGCGTGCGGTTCTTCCCATTACGCGCGCTTCGGTTTCATGAAAGCGTACCGCCTGCCCGTTGTGGGTGGCGATGATCAAATCATCGTCTCCGTGCGTCAACCGCGCAAACGCCAATGCATCACCCGGATCCAAATTCAACGCGATCTTTCCGCCGCGTCTCTGATATGCAAAATCCGTCACGTTGACACGCTTCACGACACCCAATCGTGTGATCATCAGCAAATAAGCATCCGGATCAAAGGCCTCAATGGAAATAACCGAGGTGACACGTTCATCCGGCTGCATCTCAATCAGATTGATCAAATTGGAACCTTTTGCCGTTTTTCCAGCCTCAGGAATCTGAAATGCACGCCGTACATATACTTTGCCCGCATCTGTAAACAACAGCAGATAAGAATGGCTATCCACCACGTGCAAGTCTTCCACATCATCCTCTTCTTTGGTACGCATGCCGATGACGCCGCGCCCACCGCGATGTTGAGATGAAAAATCCTGTACGTTCTGACGCTTGATATATCCGCTGCGGGTAATGGTGATGACACAGGTATGCCGCGCAATGAGATCTTCCAGATTGATCTCATCTGCTGCAGCCACAATTTCTGTGCGACGTTCATCTCCATATTTCCGTTTGATTTCCAACATTTCGGATTTGATCAGATCATGCAGCTTACCGCTGTCGGACAAAATCTCTTTCAAATCTTTGATCAGCGCTTTCTTTTGCGCCAATTCTTCTTCAATTTTAATGCGTTCCAAACCGGCCAGCTTGCCCAGTGTCATCTCTACAATCGCCTGTGCCTGCGCATCGGTCAACCCAAATCTTGCCATCAATGCCTCTTTGGCATCCTGCACGGTTTTGCTGGCACGGATCATTGCGATGACCTCATCAATAAAGTCGATGGCGATCATCTGTCCTTCCAAGATGTGCGCACGCTGTTCGGCTTTTTCCAGATCAAAGCGGGTACGACGTTCGACAACCTGTTCCTGGTGACGAATGTAGTGACGCAGAATATCCAGCAACGGCAACAAGCGCGGCTCGTTATTTACCAGCGCAATCATATTGACCGCACACGTATCTTGCAGCTGTGTATATTTGTAAAGCTGATTGAGGAGCACATGTCCGTTGGCGTCGCGGCGATAGGTGATTTCTATCCGCATGCCCTTTCTGCCGCTCAAATCTTTGATATCCGTAATGCCATCCACGCGTTTTTCTTTTACCAGATTGGCAATGGATTTGACCAATTCACTTTTGTTTACTTCATAAGGAATCTCGGTGATAATGATCTTATTTTTGTCTTCATCAACTTGTGCCCGTGCACGTACGGTGATATGCCCTTTTCCCGTACGGTATGCCTCAACGATTCCGGCGGTACCGTAAATGGTTGCATATGTCGGAAAATCGGGGCCTTTGATAAATTGCATGACCTCTTCCAAGGTTGCATCCGGGTGTTCCATATAATAAATGGTGCCATCGATCACCTCCCCCATGTTGTGCGGGGGAATGTTGGTCGCCATACCCACTGCGATACCCATCGATCCGTTGACCAACAGGTTGGGAAAACGCGCAGGCAATACCGAGGGTTCACGCCGTTTATTATCAAAGTTCGGTACAAAGTCGACCTCGTTTTTTTCAATGTCGCTCATCATTTCATTGGAAATCTTCGACAGCCGCGCTTCGGTATAACGATACGCCGCTGCGCCGTCCCCGTCGACATTGCCGAAGTTGCCGTGTCCCTCTACCAACGGATACCGCAGAGAAAACGGCTGTGCCAGTCGTACCATTGCGTCATACACCGAAGAGTCGCCATGCGGATGATAACGGCCGAGCACGTTACCAACCGTGGTCGCAGATTTGTAAAACGGGTTGTTGGAAGTCAAATGGTCTTCCCACATGGCGTATAAAATACGGCGGTGTACCGGCTTCATTCCATCACGGACATCCGGAAGTGCACGCGAAACAATCACGCTCATCGCATATTCGATGAACGATTTTTGCACCTCTTTTTCCATATGGATATCCAAGATTTTTTGATTTTCAAAAGAAATATCGTTGTTCTCGTTGTGCTGCATGCTTTTGTTCCTGTTCTTTATTCTTCTAAATTTTTGTACGACTTGTTTACACGATTCTCTTTGTTTTTCCAGTTATTGTGATATATCGATATGGATCATTGCATTTTTGTATGCTTTGATACGCAAACGATTTGGTATTTTGTTTTTATATGTTATACTCACACGCGGTTTTGCTGTTCCGATGGCGTTTTGGTTTCCGTTTGCGGTTGGTCTGTAAAGAAATCAGACGTTTGTGTTCGTGACGGATACGTGTTTTTGAGAGAACCGGCAACTTGCCGCACCTGGGGCATGCCCAGATATTTTACAATCCGTTCCCGACCGGGAAGGGCCGTGCCGACCATCTCAATCTTTGCCGCAGCTGCCGCAGAAGCAAACCGCAGGGCAGCGCTGACATTTTCTCCGCTTTTTTCGTAGGCAAATACAAAACAAGAAAGAAACGTGTCCCCGGCTCCCGTAAATCCCTTCAATTCAACTTTCGGCGCTGTGACGTGCAGCGAGCAAAGATGATCGGTAAAGACCGCACCGTCTTCGCCCAGTGTACAAAGCACATTGGTATGATACGCATTGTTGATGACCCGTGACATTTGTGCAACTTCTTCCGCCGTCTTTATCGGGCGTCCGACAAGCGCCTGCAATTCCTCCCGATTCGGCTTGATCAGCCACGGACGTGCTTCCAGACCCAAACGCAGCGCCTCACCGTCGGCATCTAAGATCACACGGAGATGTTCTGTCTGATATTTTTCGATCATTCCGGCATAAATGCCGCGTTTAATGCCATCGGGAATGCTTCCGCCCAAAAACAAATAGGTCCGTTCCCCACCATTTTGTGCCGCACACTTCGCTTGATTTGCTGCCTGTGCCATCTGTCCGGCGCCCTCAAAAAAGGAAAAGACCTTTTCATCGTCGCCGCGACTTGCTTGCCCCTTATCCGCTTCGCTGTGCAAAATTACATGCGTGTCGGTTTCTTCTGATTCACAACGGCGCGCCTGTGTTTCGTTTCTCGGTGTTTCTTCCACCGTTCGGTCAATGGCGCTGATCAGTCGCCGCAACTCTTCTTCTCTAATCGGCCCCCCTGCTTCATTTGCTTCCGTGCATACACCGTACTGATCAATCATTTTGTAACAGCAGCGTGTGGGCATTTCCGTCTTTACAAAGTGACAAGCAATGTGTTCCGCCAACATTTTTTTTGCCAGAATATTTCCGTTGTCACCACCCAAAAAACCGAATGCCATAGCCTGCAAATCCAACAGACGATACATGCGCGCCACATTGATGCCTTTTCCTCCGGCATGTTCCACTGCCTGTTTGGCACGATTGAGCGTACCGGGTGTGAATCGCCCGTCAAAATACAGCGTTTTGTCCAAAGAAGGGTTTAACGTCACGGTAATGACTTTCATATCCGCCTACCTCACCATGTAGTTCTTTGTATGGGTATCTGCGTTTTTGTACGTCACGTTTCAACCGCGATCATTTTTCGCGGCATCAGTTAAAGTATCTTAAATGTCCAAATTCTCCGCGTATCGCGCATTTTCCTCGATGAATTTACGTCTTGGCTCCACACGGTCGCCCATCAGTTTGGAGAAAATTTCATCGCACATCTGCGCATCATCGATGTTGACACGTAAAATGGTACGCGTTTCAGGGTCCATCGTGGTTTCCCACAGCTGTGCGGGATCCATCTCACCCAAACCTTTGTAACGCTCAGCTTGTGCTTTTTCTCCCAGCTCTTCCAAATAAACGTCACGCTCTTCGTCGGAAAATGCATAATATTCTTTGTTTCCACGGAACACTTTGTACAGCGGCGGCTGTGCCAAATAAATATGTCCCTGTTCGATGAGTTGCGGCATGTGACGGAAAAAGAACGTCAACAGCAGGATGCGAATGTGGGAACCATCGACATCGGCATCGGCCATGATGATAATCTTGCCGTAACGCAGCTTGTCAATGTCAAATTCTTCGCCGATCCCACATCCCAATGCCTGAATAATCGGAATCAGCGACAAATTACCGTATACCTTGTCCAGTCGAACCTTTTCTACATTGAGTACTTTTCCGCGCAGGGGCAAAATTGCCTGATAACGCGAATCTCGTCCGTCCGTCGCACTTCCGCCTGCACTGTCTCCCTCGACCAAAAACAGTTCGGTCAGATCGCGATTTTTTTCGTGACAATCACGCAGTTTTCCCGGTAACGAAGAACCTTTGTCCAATACACTCTTACGTGTCTGTTCCCGTGCTTTTTGCGCCGCTTCCCGCGCACGGGAAGCCAACAGTGCCTTTTCCAAAATGGTACGGGTAATCTGCGGATTTTCCTCCATGTATTCTTCCAGTTTTTCCTTGACAATCCCGTACACAAATGTTCGCACTTCGCTGTTGCCCAATTTTGCTTTGGTCTGGCTTTCAAATTGTGCATCCGGCAGTTTGACGCTGATCACAGCGCAAATTCCCTCCAAGGTATCTTCGCCTTTTAAACTTTCATCATTTTTGAGGATCCCAAGCTTTTTGGCGTAATTGTTCATGGCCGTACGCAAGGCATTTTTGAATCCCTCTACGTGCGTACCTCCGTCCACCGTGTTCATATTGTTTGCAAAGGACTGAATGTTCTGATGCAAGTCGGTGTTGTATTGGATCGCGACCTCCGCTGTTAAATCTCCTTTTCTGCCCTTTACATAGATCACATCCGGATGAATGGTCTCTTTGGAGGCATTGAGAAATTCGACAAACGACCGCAAACCGCCTTCATAATAAAGCTCATTTTCGCGGTGATCTTCTTCATCGCCGCGCAAATCACGCAAAATGATACGAACACCGGCATTCAGAAACGCCTGTTCACGTAGACGCTTTAAGATCGTATCATAGTTAAACTTCACCGTTTCAAAAATGTCGGCATCCGGCATAAACCGAACATACAACCCGTGTTCGTCCCCACAGGATCCCTCACATGCAAACGCTCTGTCCACTTTGCCGCGCACAAAACGTTCCGTATATGCCATACCGTCATTGCAGTTGCGTACTTCCATCCATTCTGACAGGGCATTCACCACGGATGCACCCACACCGTGAAGTCCGCCGGAGATTTTATATCCTTCTCCACCGAATTTTCCGCCTGCGTGCAAAATGGTAAACACCACCTCCAGCGTGGGGATCCCCATTTTGTGGTGAATGGCACCGGGAACACCTCGTCCGTTATCTTGAATTTCAATGGAACCATCTTGCAAAATTTGTACCACGATGGTGTCACAGGCACCTGCCATTGCTTCGTCAATGGAGTTGTCAACGATTTCATATACCAAATGATGCAATCCCATCTCCGAGGTCGTACCGATATACATGCCCGGACGCTTACGCACGGCCTCCAGTCCCTCCAACACTTGGATCTGGTTTTCATCGTATACGGCGTCGCCCACGGCTGTATCGCTGTCGATCTGAAACGGTTCCGTTTTCTTTTCTTCCGTCTCATTCACAGATGAGGTGTTCTCCGACTGTTCTTCGTCAAGCGATTCTGTTGTATGATCTGCCGCCGTTGTATGGTGCGATTCCATCGCTTCATTTGTTTGTGTTTGTTGTTCGTGATTGTTTGACGTCATCTTTGCCCTTATCCTTTGTTTTTTTATTTGGTGAAGTTTGAATTATTTGAAGTTGTTGATCTTGTCAAATTGTTATGAAAAACAGCATATGGGGCTGTTTTGTATCGTTTCATTTTGATTCTGACATTGCACACAACACAGATCAAAGAAAAATAGCAATACTTCTTTGTTTTTTTAATGTTGTTTTTCTATATCAGAAAACCGTTTTCCGTCTTCTCCTGTTTGCTTGAACAACTGCCGTTGCGCCTCTTTGACCACATACCGCTCACTTTGCATCTGAATTTTCTGACACAGCATTTGCGGAGAATTTGCACTAAAATATACGGCTCTTTTTTTGGTTTGCTGTTCTTTTTTCCGTTTTTGCTTTGTTTGTTTTGATGCTTTTGTTTTTTGTATGGCTTCTTTGTTTTCTTTCGGTGCAACAGTCTGTTTCATCTTCTGCCCCGAGGTCTCTGCACACACCACAAACGAACGCGGCAACGAAAGATTTGTCGTATACAAAGCACCCGCTTCCTGTTGTTGTTTCAAAAAACGCTTACTGATCGAAGACACCGTTGCGCTGTCTAAATCAAAGATTCCGACAATGTCGCAAACGGGAATTTTGGTTTCTTTGTCTATGTGTAACAGCATCATTTTCTCAACTCATTCTTTTCAATGTTCCGTTATCCATCTTTGTGCGATCGTGCGATGATATAAAACCGCGGCATCATTCATTTTGATTTATTTCCGTCTGATTGTTTTTCGGCTGATAGGTGCCGTTTTCCACATAAATACGGTTGATTTCCGAGCGATCAAACCACTCCTCATTACACCCCGTCAAAATCACCTGTCTCCCATGCAGTTGCCCCATTAAATAGGCCTGCCTTGTGCGATCAAGTTCACTCAACACATCGTCAAACAGAAAAACCGGATAATCCTGCGCAGACAAACGGCAGATCTCCCCCTCCGCCAATTTCATGGCCAGAACCAAACTGCGGTCTTGTCCTTGAGAAGCATACGTTTTGGCATCTTTGTCGTTGAGCAAAATAGAAACATCGTCTCGATGTGCACCGACCAATGTGGTTTTGGCCAGTTGTTCCCGCATGGCAAGTTGCATTGCTCTTTCATAAAATTGTTTTGTCAAAGATGCGCGAATCGCTTTTTCGTGTGCTTGTACCTTTTCTGTATCAAATTTCTCTTGGTCCGCTGTCTGTTGTCTATCTTCACACACGTTTTGGTCACATCTGTCTTGTTTATGAAAAGTCGATACCTCTTGTCTTTCCTCCTGCGGCAAAAGCGAGGAGAGATAGCGCATTTGTACGGTCTCTTTTCCACCCGTCATTTCACAAACAAACCGCGATGTATGGTCACACAACATAGACAGATAATTACAGCGCGTCTGTACCAGATGTGCATGAAGCGGCGCCATTTGCGCATTGAGTACTTCCAATAATGCAGTCTTCGATGTACTAATCTCACCATCACGCAGCAATGCATTCTTTTGTTTGAGTAATTTCCGATATGCAACCAACGAGGACAAATAAGACGGTTTGAGCTGTGAAATGGCATTGTCCAAAAAAGCGCGACGCTGTTGGGGCGCACCTTTGATCAAAGAAAGATGCTCCGGACAAAACAATACACAGCGAAACAGTCCCACCAAATCGGATGTACGACGCAGCGCCACGCCGTTTTTTTCCAATTTGTGCTTTTGGTGCGCAAACAATGTGGCACAGAGCGTCAACTCCCGTTTCTCTGTCTGCATTTTCATCTGCATCATACACCGTTCTTCGCCGAAACGGATCATTTCCGCTTCTTTTGCGCCGCGAAAACTCTTTGCCGCAGCAAAATAAGCGATCGCCTCCAACGCATTGGTCTTTCCCTGTGCATTGGCACCGTATAACAGATTGACACCCGGAGAAAAGCAAAGATGCGCGGACTCAATATTTCTAAAATGATGTAAGCAAATCTGTTCCAGGCGCATGTTCTTTGTTGCGGGACCATCAATCCCGTCTTTTCCTCTCTTTATCGCATTATCACAGTTTTAACCACGGTCTCACTTGCAAGACACAAGGCAACTATTTTTTGATGCATGATGGATATCAAACAAAAACCAATTGTTTTTGGTATCTCTCCGATCTTTTTTTACACGTCATACCATACGCATCGGCACAACCAAGAACACAAACGATGCGCGCGTCTTTTCTTCCGTTTTATCTGTCTTCTCTTTCTGGCTTTCGTTTTGTTCTCCTTCAGCCTGTGGGACACCGGAGATTAAAATGGAAGTCAAGGGGCTAATCAGCGAAATCTTTACATATTCGGTATCTGCCGCACGCAGCGCATCCAACAGATAACGGCAGCTAAATCCCAATTCCATCTTTTCACATTCCGAGCGCATCTCGATCTGATCGTAAACGGAACTGAGGGAAGAGTTGGATGAAACATCCAGATATTTTCCCTCAAAGCAACACTTGACATAGCTTTTTGCCTGTCCCAAGGCCCGATCTTCCGTCACAAGGCTGGCACGCTCCAGGCTGTCCCGCAATGCATCGCGTGGCACCAAAACTTCACTCTTGATATTTTTCGGGAAAAATTTCTGATAATCGATATATTCTGCATCAATCAACCGGGAAAAAAAGTACAATTCTCCCTTTTGGAAAATAATGTGTTTGCGCGTGGCATAGATGGAAAGCACGTCTGTTGTATCTCCGATCAGACGCATCAGCTCCGTGACAGTCTTGGCCGGAACGATGACTTTGCAATCCAAATCGTTTTTCTGCATCGAAGATGCGTGCAAATCCGCTTTTGCCTGCGCCATGGCAAGACGAAAGCTGTCCGTGGCAACCGTAGTAATCCGATCATTCTCTACATGGAAAAAGACCCCCTTGAGCGCGGGACGCGGTTCTTCATCCCCTGCCGCTGCATAAACGGTCTTGTTCAGCATATCGCGCAGCTGCCATTCTTCCATTTCAAAGCCCCAGTCACCCTCGAGCATCGGCATATTCGGAAAATCTTCTCCCGGCAGCACATTTAAAATAAAACGGCTATGACCGCTGGAAATGGTAGCTTGTGCTTTTTCATTGACGTCAATGGTGATATCTCCCGGCATATTGCGGATAATCTGTGAGAGCTTTTGGCCGTTGATGATATACGATCCCGGTCTTTCTACATCTCCATGAATGTGACAAACAATGCCTTTTTCCAAATCGAAGGCGTTGATCTCACATGTTCCGTCCTCTTTGGCGGTCAAGCGAATACCGCTGATGACAATGTCTGTATTTTTGGTACTGACTGCCCCCATGGCAGGTTGTACCGCACCGCTCAACACGTCTTTTGAAAATGTGACTTTCATAAGCTTTGATACCTCGTATGTTTTTGACTTGATACCGCATACACGGTACCGTATTGTGTATGTCATGTATAAAAGGATAGTAGTAGCAGTAGTAGGGTCAGTGGAAAAATGGAAAAAACTGTTTTTTGCGGAAATATATGGCTTTTCGTGCATGTCCTGATGTGTAAAGCCATCGGCAAAACAACTGGAATTGCCGTGGAAAAGAAAAGAGAAAAAAACGATCCTTTTTGACACTTCATTTTTCACTTGTTTTACACAGGTTTTACAAACGCTTTCTTTTGTTTTTCCATGGGAAAAGGTGGAAAATAAAAAATACGCAAAAACATTTTTTCAATCAACTGCTTGTTTTGCAAAATGTGAAAACCAAGAACAGGAAAACTTGGAAAGTGTACGTATCCAATGATATTTTTTCCTGCAGTTAGCTGCTTTTGGCTGTATCAATGTTTGCTTGTTTTCTGTGGAAAACATTTTGGAAACTGTTTGTTTTGTGAGATGCAAGCATTTATTGCTTTGTATAAAATCCAAAGACCATTGTCATTCGATGCGGTTGTTTTTCCCGTTATTACGCATTAAGAGATCGAGGCAATTTCCCGCATCAGGTCATTGACCTCACTTTCCACCATGACGTCTTCTTTCATGCGTTTGTCAATGACTTCGATCGAAGAAAGAACGGTGGTGTGATCCCGATTGAAAATTTTGCCGATCTCCGGATAGGACTTTTCTGTCATTTGGCGTACAATGTAAATGGCGATGTGGCGGGCGAGCGCAATTTCCCGCGAGCGTTTTTTGCCCTTTAATTCTTCCAGAGAAACACCATACTTTTTTGTGACAGCAGACAGAATTTTTTCAATCTTTACATTTTCGGGCAACGGCCCGGACATGACATCGGACAAAATTTCTTTGGTGTTTTCCAATGTAATTTCTTCGTTGGTCAGATCTTGATAGGCACGCAACCGTTTGATCGCACCCTCAATTTGACGGATATTTCCCTTGAGTTTATCTCCCAGAAAGACCAAAATATCCATGGAAAGATCGATATGAATGATTTTTGCTTTGCTTTTTAATATGGCAATGCGCAATTCATAATCGGGTGGTTGAATATCCGCGATCAATCCCCATTCAAAACGGGTGCGTAACCGGTCTTCCAGTGTTTTGATATCTTTGGGCGGACGGTCGGAAGTAAAAATCAATTGCTTTTGTTCTTCAAACAATGCGTTGAATGTATTGAAAAATTCTTCCTGGGTAGAGGGTTTTCCGGCAATAAAATGAATGTCGTCGATCAAGAGAATGTCTGCTTTTCGATATTTGTTTCGAAATTCTTCCGTGGTCTCTTCATGCATGGCATTGATGAGTTGATTGGCAAATTCTTCCCCTTTTACATACACAATGCTCATCTGTGGCTTGCGTTCACGCACCCGGTTGCGAATGGCATAAAGCAAGTGCGTTTTTCCGATACCGCTGGGACCATACAAAAACAGCGGATTGTAATTGGTGGCGGGATAATCCGCAACGGCGAGACATGCCGAATAGGCAAATTTATTGGAGTTTCCAACAATGAAGTTTTCAAACGTATATTCCCGTTCCACAAAGCTCAACGATTCATCCTTGCTCCAATCGATCTCGGATGACAACACCGCTTTTTTCGGAGATTCACCAAAGCCGTTTGTGGAAATAGCAGAATCACCGGCAGTATGTTCGCGCGCGGAGAGCGGAAACGACGTGGTGGGGCGATCGGTGGAAAACGATGATGCTGCAGAATCAAAGGGTTGCGTTTGTTGTATGGGCTGGTTTTGTGAAAGAAACGCGACATTTGTTTGATCTGCTGCTGGTTGTGCAGATACACTGTTTGTATCGGCTGGCTCTGTCGTTGTTTTGTTTGGTTGTGTAAAAACGTCAGACGGCTTTTCGATACGCACCTGTTGTGTGGCTGTGGAATGGATTGTATCGTTTCCGGCAGCTGTATTTGTCACATCATCCGATTCCGTACGGCGTACTTGTTGCTGATTGTCATTGTTTTCAATGGAAAATGAAGCGATGGGAATGTTCTGATTGCATTTTTGCTGAATTTCTTCCCGATTGATGTCTTTGTGTTCGTTGGATAAAACAACCAGTTGTACTTCAAATCCCATCGTTGTTTCAAACGCTTTTTCTACCACACTGGAAAAGCGTCTGCTGATAATATCCGCGATCATATCGCTGTTGGTCAGAAGTACGACACAGTGATCGTTGAGCGCAATCAGTTCCAAATTGGAAAACCAAAGCTGCAGAATGGTCTGGGAATATTGTTCTGCGAGAAGTGAATATACCGATTTCCATATATTGTCATACGCTTGCATAGAAAAACTCCTTTTGCAGCGGAACAAAAAATGAGACAGAAATGGTTCCGCCGTATTTTTGTATTGGAAAACGTTTTTTTGGAAAAATACCGTTTCAATCACTACATATAATTATATACCCTAATTATATCACAAACGGCCCTCGTTTGCAAGCATATGCCACATTTTCCACAGGCTTTGAGGCTTGTTTTTTTTTTGAGATTTTATGCAAACAAAGCAAAAAAATTGAGAGTAAATCAAAATGTGATAGTCGCAGCGATGAAATCATCTAAATGGTGTAAACAGAACTATATCGGGTGATAAAAAAACAAGGCAAACGCTGTGTACGGATCTACACATGGCGTTTGCTTTTTAAATCACAATGGTATTTGTGGTTTATTGCCTTGTTTTTTTACATAGAGACATCAACTGAAATGAAATCTCAAAGAGAGAAGATTTGTGATCACATGATAAAATGTTTTTCAACAATGTGATATTTGCTTTTAATATATCAGCCCAATCGGATGTTTATACCCCATAAAACTGTGCCGCGGCGTGACTGAAGCGCAAAAGTGAGGAGAAGAGTGCATCATCTTCACTACCCGTATTCGCATGTGCCAAATAAGAGTTGACAGATGTGACACGGACGGCAGAGACGGGGATATCGTTTTCATAAACCTGTGCTGTCAATTTTACACCAAGTTCCGGTGTGGAAAGGCCCGTATAATCAAAAATGTAATACCCGCTTTCCAGCGTCGGATTTGTCAAAATCACAACTTCTCCTGTGTCAGCGCGCATCAAGTGCAGGGAGAGTGTGGATGGGTCGCTGACCGAAAGAGACTTTGCAGAAATTCCGTAGGATAGCTGTACATGATTATCCAGTCGTAACCGATTGACCAGTGTCAATCCTTCTCCCACATCTGTGGTTATATTTTCCACATTCGGTGTTTGTAAAGAACCCAGTGCCAGCTGTTCGGGTGAAAGAATATCTGTGGCAAGCGCGTCTGTTTGATAGGAGAAATATGTTTGTGCCGCTGCACCATAGCAAAGCAGATCCACAAGCATGGTATTTTGCTGACTTTTTTCATTCCCGGACTGAATCAATACATCGTTGATATACGATGCAATACTGGTGGTAATGGTTTGACTCTTGTAATATGTTCCGTTGGAAAGATAAGAAAAGGTCAGTTGCATTTCATCCGTCATTTCCGCTGCGGCAATGCCGCGATAGGCAAAAATCAACATGGTGTCACTGGAAAGTTCCGCATCCGGTTGCAAAGACAGCGCTTCCTGTAATGCTCCGTTTTTCTCTCGTACAACGGTACAGGTGATATCTGTGATCTCTGCATGAAATTGATCTTTGGGTACGCCAAATTGAAAATCAATGCAGTTTTGTAAAAGCAAACGGCGCATGACCGTTAATTCTGTTTGTATGGGATGTTCCGGTGTTCCCGGTTGTTGCGACGTCAGTTTCCATACGGCAAATAACGTCAAATTTCGATTCAGTACAATGGATTGTCCGGGTTGATAAACGGGTGTTGTCGCATCCATTGTTTCCGCCCATCCCAAAAATGTGGCGCCTTCGCGTGTCGGAACAACATCACTGATGATCACGGATTCCCCGTTGTATGCACTTTGTGCCGACGGTGCGCCGCTGCCTCCATTTGCATGATAGGTTAACATACGCGTCACGATGGCTTCCCATGTGCTTACAAAATGCACGTCGTTTTGTACGGTGTAAGTGCTGCCAGCAGGATACGTTTTCCCGTCTTGCATGCAGTACCAGCCGTTAAATGTAAAACCCGCACAGTGCGGCGCGGGCAGCACAATTTGTGTGCCCGCGATCACTGTTTGCGTGGTCGTTTCATTTTTTGTATCGGTAAGTGTGACGGTGTATTCCATGGTTACCGTACCGGCGACCGTTATCGTACACTGTGTTGTCTGACCATTTGCGGTGGTTGCGGTAATGACAGCGGAACCTTCCCCGACAGCCTCTACCAATCCACCACAAACTGTCGCAACACTGGAATTGCTGGAAGTCCACGTGATGGTTTTATCAGAACTCATTTCCGGTTCCACGCCGGCTGAAAGACTGAGAAATTCTCCGACTTTCATCGACGCCGCAGAGGCAATGGAAGTATTCGCGAAATCTTGTTGTGTGAGTGTTTGGTGATCATAAAATGTGTTGCGAATGGTGTTGATGTGACCGGTGGTGATCATAGAGCTGTACGTAAATTCCCCATAGGGCGTGAGCGCTTGTGTCACCAAGGGTGCAACATAGTTGGTCGCGGAAGAAGAGGAGGAAGTAGATCCATTGTAGGCATATCGGCCTGCAAAGAGCTGTGTGACGCCCGGTGTGTAAATGCCGATTCCCCAGTTGGAACTGTTGACCCATGCACACCAAGTTTCCGCCGCAGCATATGGGTAGTGGCGGCAAACACCTGCATTGACTTCAACACCGCCTGATACTTCTCCCCAAAACGGCAGAGAGGTTTCCTTGGTATAGGAACCATACGTCCAGGGGGAGGTCCCGCCGTACCACACAAAATTGCCCAAATAGCTGATGGTATAAAAGGCGGGTAATTCTTGGTCAACCGCGTTAAATGTATAACCGGACCAGTCAAAGAATCGGTTGTCAATTTGCACACCGTCATTGGTCAACGTGTAGATATTTTCCATATAAGAATATGCAAAATTTCCGGTTGCCCAGTCGCGTGGCATACATTTGACGTAAATACTGTTGTCCGATACAATCACATCCACGATTTTACTTTTTTTGCTGCCAGATGCAGAACTGGAACCGCCTTGTACGGGATTATATCCCCAAAGCTGTCCGTTATAATAGCCGGGTTGATACCCGTCGTTGGCATAAGCATTGCCGGCATAGAACGATTGTTGTACCAAACGACCGGTATCTGCGCGATTGAGCAGATTGGTTACATTGCTCAAACCGTCTGTTTTGTCCTCCAGGTAGGACAACCCGCCGCCCATGGTAAGCAATGCGCCGATTTTATATTTGCTGTTTTCTACATAGACTGTGGAAGCGTATACAGTATAGTTTTCCACCGTCACGCCGTAAAGAACAAAGTCTGTGGCGTTACCGGTTTTGGCGTGAATGGAAATTTGCGTAACAGCACTTCCCTTTCCGCCGTCAAGATAAGAATTGATCAAACCCGTGAAATTCGAGATCGTATTGGCGTCGGAGGGTTCCAAATAAATGGTTTCCGTGACTGTGGACGAACCATATCGATAGGTGATGGTTCCGCTGACAGGACGGGAGCTGTAATAGGAAATATGATAACGGTTAAAGGTGGTATTGCTCATGCTTAGCGGGAAGTACATCGTGCCACTTCCGGCAATGGTATACTTTGGACCGTTTTTGGAAGTGTAACCGCTGGGGGTACCAAGCGTTGCTTTGCCGGAAACGGCCGAGGTATCAAACTTCACCGGAGCCAAATCCCAAATCATGGAAGCATCTGCCACGGAATAGGTTTTTAATTTTACCATAGATGATGCAGCTGAACCGACTTCTCCCAGCGCCAGCGTTTGATCAGCGGCGCTGAGCAAAACATACCCGTTGCCGGAGGCTTTGGTCAAAATCCACTGCTGGGTAGATGCATTGGTGTCATTTTTCAATACGGAATACGCGTTGGACGAGGCACTTTGGGCACTGAGTACGCGATCAGAGGCATTGTACGCGGTCAGCTGATAGGTACTTACCCCTTTTTCCATATAAAATGTCTGTGCGGTACCTCCGTTCGCTTCATTGACCGTGAGACAAGCGGTTTCGCTGTTCTGTGCGGAATAAGGAACGGTAAGCACATAACCACTTTGCCGATTGACCAAAACATAGTAACCGGAAGACACCTCGGTGGTCGGATCCGGTGTCGGGTCCGGATCGGGATCGCCGGGATCCGTTGAACCGGTTACCGTATAGGTTGTTTCTCCATCAAATGTAGAAGTGGTATATGTGGTATTCGCAGGCGCTTTGCCGATGTATGTACCCTCTGTGATGCCGTCATTTGCAACAACGGTAAACTTTCCGTTTCCGGCCGTGCTATCCAGTCGTGCAATGGCTGACGGTGCAATATCCCATTTGATATCGGCAAAGGAAGAGGCAGTATATGTCGTAAAGTCAAAGGTACCTCCCACAATGCCGTCGCTGATGGTACCGTTGTTTTGATATCCGTAAAATGTTCCACCGCGAATGATGGCAAGCGAGCCGTTGTTTTGCAGACCAACGCTTGAGGTACTGCCGGGGGTAAAGGTTCCGTTGCTGATTTCTCCCACAGAACCGCCGGGGGCAATATACAAAGCGGGTTGATTGGATCCCGCGGTATAGGTACCACCTGAAATTTCATAAACAGTTCCGTTTTGTATTGACAATGCCGCGCCGCTACTTCCCCCTTGCACGGTTCCAGTGGTGGCAATGCTGTCAATGATACCGGCAGAAAGATAAATGGCCGGACCGGTAGAGGCCGTAATATCGGTTTCGCCATCTATGGACTCAATGCGAGCAGCTGCATTTGTCAAAGACAGTGCACTGGCGCGGTCGGTGGTTGTCGTCGTTGTACGTGTGGATTGAATGGAGGTATCACGAATTTGTGTGATCGTACCACCATCCAAATGAAGTGCCGCACCGCCGTCGCTGCCGGAGACATACAGGGAACTGTTGTCAATCAGAGCCACCGTACCGTCGGTGAGATATAGCGCATTGTAGTTACCGGATGATGAGGTTGTGGTAACATTCATATTGCGCAGACGGAAAATTCCTGCAGAAATTTTCAACGTGTCATACGGGGAAGACATCGTACCGGTTGCCGTGGTACCGGTTAGATTTCCGCCACCGCTCCAATTGTTTCCGGTGATGGTCATGTCGTTTGCAACATTTTGCACGTAGGCGCTCCCGACAGTACGCGTATAGGTATTGCCTTGCAAAAAAGCGTACAGGGGTTTTGCAGCAACAATATCTGCACCGAAGTTGTCATCGCCCGATTGAGAGGTTTGTGCATTTGAAACGGAAAACACACCGACAAATGCATCATAATTGTTGCCTTGTTGCGCAGTTTGCCCCAAAAAAGGAATGCCGCCGATGAAAAAGTTGTCCGAAGAATCGTATGGATTGTACAATTGCGTTGCACCGTTGTTTTTAATGCCGTAGACCAAAAATGGTTTGTTTGCAGTTGGCGCAGCAACGGAAGCAAGCGGCAGAGAGGCGCACAGCAAGAGCAGAGCGACACATACCGCAAGAAAACGATGAACGCGTCGATGGTTACTCGTGTGAAAGCGAACGGGTTTCAGAACCGGGACAGATTTCATAAAAGGCACCTCTTTTCCAAAAAAAATGGTTGTTTGTTTTGGTTGTTCGCGGGGTGGGAGATCCAATGGGTGTGCAAATATTATATCGGAAGAAATCATGACCATCGGATCAGGTGAACAAAGCACATGAAATCTGCTGGATACAAGAAGTCTGATTGCTCCGTTCAAATCGGATGTACATCATATGATTTTATGGAAAAGTCGTTTTTGCAAAACAATGGTTTTACACGCAGAGAGAAGAATGTAAACGGAAAAACTGCAAAAATATTGCATGTAAAACACACCCCAAAAAACCACACGGCTTATGGTTTTATACAGGGTTGTCCTGCGCAATCATGATACCACAAAACAAACAAAAATGCAATAAAAGATGTAGACAATGTGAAATTTTTGTATGAGTGCATGAAAATCACGCGATATTATTGTGATATATATAAAAGAGAAATGCTCATTTTAGACAGAAAGCGACATGTTTTTCTGTACGATCATAAAAAAGAATTTGTTTCAAACAAAAGACACCGCGAATCATCCGGTGCCTTTTGAAGTGTTGATGATTGTAATAAACGCAAAAAGTGGGGCGGATGCGATATCAATAAATCAAGATGTGCATGTTTTTTGTCTGAAAAAACGATTGCGCAAATTGGGTTTCACACGCAACGGACATTTGAAACATGTAAGGGGATGTATTTGGTTATGATGCTGCGGTCGCAGCCGTTGCATCTGTGGCAGCGGGCGCTGTGGTCGCGTCGGTTTGTTCTTCTTGAATGACGCGTTGACCGTTTTCAAAATAACCCTCAAAGGTGATACCGCTGGCATGCGTATAGGTTCCGTAACCGTTCATGGTATTGTCTTTGAATTCGCCTACGTATTCGTCGCCGCTTTCTTTCCAGGTATAGGTACCCTGTCCGCAACGTGCGTCATCTACAAATGAGCCGGAATACACATCTCCGTTGGAAAAATGGAAAACACCTTCCCCATTTTTCAGGTCATTGGAAAATTCTCCGTCGTAACTGCTGCCATCCGGCCAGGTATATACGCCGTGTCCCTCTTTTTTGTTGTCTTTGAATTCCCCGTCATATACGGAACCATCCGAGCGGGTATATACACCGTGTCCCTCTTTGGCGCCGTTTACAAACGAACCGACGTATACGTCTCCGTTGGAAAAAGTAAGCGTTCCTTCCCCGTTGAACAATCCGCCGGAAAAATTGCCTTCATAAATACTGCCGTCTGCAAAGGTATAAGTACCTTGTCCCTCGCACAACAGATTTTCGTTCAAAGAGCCCTGATAGGTATCGCCGTTGGAATAGGTAATGGTTTGATCCTTTGCTGATACCTTGGCAGTGCTTCCCGATGACAAATACAACGTTCCGGATTGTGCAATGCCCGCGCTGTTTACCCGACCCAGAAACTTAATTTCCGAGCCGTCCGATGCAGTCACGCGCTGATAGCGAAAGCCGAGCAAATATGCTGCCAAAACAACCAGTGCGACCGCCAGCGCAGCGATAAGAAATGTAATCAGGAACACATTTTTATGTGATTTCTTTTTGGCTTTTTTTCCTGCTGTTGCGGATTTGCTTGATGGCGTTTGTTGTTCGTTTGCGCCTTTTTGCGTATTTGTTTTGGCGCCGTCGTGCGCATCCGTTTGGTTGATACGCGTGGATGGATCGGCGGCTTGTTGTGTTGCGGGACGGTGCAGTGTATCTTGCCCCTTCTCGCCGGCGTTTTGATTCGTTTCGTTTTGGTTCATGTTACCTCCCATGCCGCCTGCTGCGCGTTTCAAATGACCATACGGAATCGTTTCCGGATGGATAAAACAACGTTGGCGGTGAAGTGTTTCAAAGACAATGTGAAAAAACGGATGTGGTCGGCACCGCATATGACCAAGCGGATACCGAAAAAAGTTTTGGGCAACGACAGAATGATAGATGATACAAACAGATTGATTGTCCGATAAACAATATATTATTTCTGCGATGATTCAATCATCATCCGGCGTAGAATGTGTTTTTTATCAAAACATTTCCACGGTGCGCGAAACCAGATTGAGAATATGCGGTAAAAATCCAATGCATAAGCCTGCAACGATGGTCACAAGAATCACCGTTAATACAATGGCTTTCGCACCATTCCCGGGGTTTGCATAAGAATGCATCGCACGTTCCGTCGCTTTTCCGGGCGCAATGTACAATCCGCAGGCGGCGATGTTTTCCGCTCCTGCCAAACCGCTCGTTTTGCTTGACGGTAAAGGATTTGCGGCGGCTTTTGCAGTTCCTTGCGCCGTCATGGGTGCATGTTCTGTTGTTTCATCCATGACGGTAATAATACGGCGCAGCGTACTCTTTTTCCGAAGGGAAAAACGATACAGACGGTTGTTTTGCATGCCGATATCTGTCAAAGTCTTGGCGCTCTGGGGGTCGTTGGCGTTTTCACGCAGCAAGTACCGCACCAGCCGTCCGATATAATTTTTGTGATAATATGCGACGATGCTGGCAAGAATGGCGCCCAAAGCAAAGCACAGAATGAGCTGATTCACAGAACCCAAACGAATGGTTTGAAAAAATGAGAGGAAGGTCTGTCCGATTCGTTCAAAAATTTCCTGCATGAAAACGTTCTCCTTTCCAGAGGTATGGGGGTTTGCGGTGTGAAAGTGTTTGTATTGTTCCCTGCCAAGACGGCTGGGAAAAAACCTGTCGATGAAAGAGTCGTTTTTCTTGTTGTGAATGGATGCAATCAGAGTTATTTGTGTATTACAAACAGGATGGATATGCCATAAAATTTGGTTGTATGAATGGAAAAATGTTCCACGTGGAACATAGATGCCACGGCAGAAAATGGTGATCTGTGCGTACACAACGATCAAACAAAAGCTGCAGCGAACAGATTCATGGAAAAAGGGTGTTTTTCCATTTCAAAATGTTATATATGAATCATTGTATTGGAAATATGCTGTTTAGCGCCTGTCGGTTGTCTCATCAAAAAAGTCATTTCCGCACAATCGCTTGATAAACGATTCCAGCTGTGTATCGCCGCTGAACGTCACCTCAAGTTTTCCGCGCGTTTCTCCGGTTTTTTGATCGGCGGTACGCGAGATGTGTACCCGATTTCCAAGTGCCTGACTCATGCGTTGTTCCAACGCGCGAAAATAAGTCGCTGTCTGTATGGGCGCGTCTTGCTTGTTTTCCGCTGTGTCCGTTTCATTTTGGACGTTTTGTTGTGCGCGTGCGCGGTTGTATTTGGCAGCCGCAGCTTCTGCTGCGCGCACGCTGAAATCACCTTGTGCAATGATCTGTTTTGCGAGTGCCAAACGGTCCGCTGGGTCTTTGACGCTTAAGAGCGCTTTGGCGTGTCCGATGGTTAATTCGCCTGCAGCCAGTGCTTGCAAGATTGCTTCATCCAAATCCAGCAGACGCAGCATATTGGTAATCTGGCTACGGCTTTTTCCCAGCTGCTTTGCCAAAGCTTCTTGTGTCATACCGTAGGTATCCAACAGTGTTTGATACGCCTTTGCTTCTTCAACCGGGTTGAGATCTTTGCGCTGAATGTTTTCAATCAGTGCTGCCTGTGCGGCAGCTGCGTCATCCAATTCTAATATGACAGCGGGAATGGTCACAATGCCTGCCAGTTTGGCGGCGCGCCAACGTCGCTCTCCGGCGATAATCTCATAAAACCCTTCGTTCTTTCCGCGGCGAACGGCGATGGGTTGAATGACACCGTGTATCGCAATGGAATCTGCGAGTTGTTGCAACGATGCTTCTTCAAACGTGCGGCGCGGCTGGTTGGGATTTGGCTCAATTTGTGAAATACGCAACGTGGTCACATCCTGTTGCCCTTCCGTTTCGTTGTCCAAAAAAATCGCGTCAAGCCCTCTGCCGTGTCCCAGTCGTTTTGCCATGATATGTATTGTTTCCTTTCTGTTTGCCCGATCTATGTTGTGAAGAAGAGATGCTGCACAACGTTTCAAATGCGTTCGATCAATTCGTTTGCGACGTCCAAATATGCCTGTGCGCCGCGCGAACTTTTGTCGTAATAATATACCGGCATACCGAATCCGGGCGCCTCAGATAACCGCACATTGCGGGCGATGGGTGTGGAAAACAACTTCGGCCCGTAATACTTTTTCACTTCTTCCAAAACTTGTACGGAGAGGTTTAACCGTCCGTTGTACATGGTGATTAAAATGCCGATCAGCGTCAGAGACGGATGGTAAAGTTTTTTGATTTTGTTGACACTCATATCCAGCTGTGCCAAACCTTCCAGAGAATAATATTCGCACTGCATCGGAATGATGTATCCGTCTGATGCCACCAATGCGTTGATGGTCAAAATGCCAAGAGATGGCGGACAGTCGATAAAGATGTAATCGTACGCATCCAATAACGGCTCCATGGCGTCTTTCAGTCGGCTTTCGCGGTGTGTGGCACTGACCAGTTCAAACTCAGCCCCCGCCAGAGATATGTGCGCCGGGACGATGGAAAGATTGGTAAAGGCCGTTTGCTGTACCGCACGTGTGATTTCGCAATCTCCCATTAAAACTTCATAAATGGTGGGCCCACTTTTCTTGCTGATGCCAAGCCCGCTGGTGGTATTCCCCTGCGGGTCCATATCGATCATCAAGACGCGTTTACCCAAAATTCCCACAGAAGCGGAGAGATTCACGGCGCTGGTCGTTTTTCCTACGCCGCCCTTTTGATTTGCCAGGGCGATAACTTTTGCTCGATTGTTCATGTTGTTTCCTTGTCGTTGCGGTCAGTGATGAAATCCGCCCGCCCGTGGGCGAAGCATCCATGTTTGGAGAAAGCGGCACAGCGTGCTGTGTCGATACAGAATCATCATATCACAAACCACATGTTTTGTCAAGCGCTCGCGGTTCGTACCAATGGTACAGACGACGGAAAACATAATATTACGCTGCAACTTGTAAATTCTTCTTTGCACCGTTTGTTTTATGGAAAACCATCTTATATTTCAAGCACAACGTGAGAAGCGCTTATGACGCAAATGGTAAAATGTTCCACGTGGAACATTTTGTAAACAAACACAATGGGTACAGTGGAAATACCGGTTGATCAGAACACCACGTAGGATATGTCATTTATGATATTCAGACATTTCTATGAAAATGTAAGAAAAAGGAAAACATCCTGCCCGACAAAAAACGGAACAGTCAGCACGAAGACTTTGATGCGGGTACGGCAGATCGTGGATCGGGAATCCGAATGGTCCAACATACCCCGCCATCTGTTTCCTTGCGCTCGCTATGTACAACAATGCCGGCGCGGCGTACCAGGGATAATGCCTGATCGACGGTGTTATAAAACAGGCGAATATCTTTGAGAATAAAGCGCGACTTTGGCTTTTGTTTGGAAGGGTGTGCCTCAGCACGACAAAATTCCTCCACATATTCTTCCGTTTGCGCGACATTATAGTGTCGTGTTGCGACGGTGCACATCACCGTACGGCGCTTGTCCACCTCTCCAATGCGCAAGAGCGCCCGCACATGACGTTCGCTTAATCCGTGGTGCAAAATATAGTCGCGATCGCTTTGCTCCAGGCGTAACATGCGCAGTTTATTGGCGACAAACGACTGACTGACACTCAACCGCTTTGCCGCCTGTTCCTGTGTCAGATGATACAAATCAATCAACGCGGCAATGGCGCTGGCTTGTTCAAACATGTTCAAATCTTCACGCTGTAAATTTTCAATCAGTGCCAGTGCTGCACTTTTTTGTGCATCTGCATCGATGATGATACAGGGGACCGTCAACAGTCCGGCCAGTTGTGCCGCACGCAGACGACGTTCTCCGGCGATCAGGGCAAAACGTGTGGATGGATCATAAAATTCTGTTGCAGAATCGAGCGGACGGACGGTGAGCGGCTGTAAAATACCGTATTGCATAATACTTTCCGACAAAGAGAGCAAAGATGTATCGGAAAATACCTTGCGCGGCTGATCGGGGTTGGGGACGAGCTGTGATGGCGAAAGATCGTGAATGCGTCCCAGATCCATCTTACTTTTCAGTTCCAGCGCTTGTTGTGCCAGCGCGGCTTTTTCCTGCAACAAATTTTGCCGCATGGCATCCAGCGCGGCGACGTCGCGGCGAAAAAATCTGGAAAAACGAGAAGGGGTGGTGGTTGCGAGGGGATCGTTCATTGTTAAACCTCCTATAATAAAAATTGACGGAAATAACCAATGTGCGCGGAAACAAAACGAAAAACGGGAAAGTTTGCAGCAATGCTGCATGGATGGCAGTGATACGTACGGAAGATCAAACGGATGTTTTATATATAACATATATAAATAGGATGACATCGAATCAAAAAGGGAACAAAAACAGTGTTGCAAGCAAGAGAGATACGATGCGAAAAGAACAATTTCCCGTGCGCAAAACAGAAAGGAGTCCCCGTAATTTCCCGCGTCTGTCTACAGTATAGCACCCTTTCCCTACAGAAAAACAGGAAGTTTGGAAGAGGAAAATATGTGGAAACGTCAAAAACAAGCGGATGCGCACCGCGAAACTCCAAAAAGGCGTGGAAAAAGAAAAACAGCCGTACAATATTGCGGTTGCCGTTCTTTTTCGCGATCAAAACTTTTGATTTTGATAAGTGGAAGTGAGAAAATGCGCAATTGTGAATGGATGTGGGAAGACTGTTCATCAAAAGAATCAAAATTACTTGCAATTTGTTGTAGAACGCAAAAGAATGCGCCCATATAATATTTAACAGGTAAATATTTAACCTCTTAATGATTGAGCAGCCGAATCTGCTGAAAGAAAGGAAGGGGTGAGAAAACATGCGATCGGCAGAGACAAACAAACGAGACGGAAGCGGCGCAGCATCGCCCTGCGGCGGAAAGAGACAACCAGACGCACGAATCCGGGACGGACCGCATACCGCAGACGGAGGGGGAAATCTACCGTCATGCACAGCGTGGCTTTATTTTGTGTGATCGGTTGCACCACATGGTGTTTGAACGGTACATGAAAAACATTGCACACCGTTCGCAGCACTGGGTATTGTTGTATTTGCAGCGCAACGGCGGATCGGCATGGCAAAAAGAAATTGCCGAGGCCATGGAGGTATCTCCCGCCGCAATGACCGGAACCGTAAAAAAGTTGGAAAAGAGCGGATATGTGACAAAAACGGTGCTGGATCGGGATAATCGACAAAACCAAATTACACTCACCCCGCAAGGCGCAGAACTTCTGAAGCGCGGCAAACAGCAAGTTGATGAAATCAATCAAAAGATGTTTGTTGGGATAGACAGTGCGGATTTGGCGTGTTTTGCAAGGTGTTTGCAACGCATGGAAGAAAATTTATACGAAATGTTGCGCGAAGCAAACGTGGATGCAGACCCGTTTGCACCGCCTCGAAAACATCCGTAACGGATCACGCAGAGGCGGAAGAATCCGTTTCCGTCCTGCCTGTTTGATGCAGTGTCGAACAGCCCCCTTTGCATGGGGCAAACGGGTCCGATATGGGGAGACGGGGGGATGATCCGATCCGATCGCACCGAATCGGGCATGGAGCCACACGTATTTTCCGCGTTTGAGAGGATCGTTGCACACATTTGAAAACAGTCATCGAAAAAAAGATGAATGCAAAAGCTTTGCACATTTGTTTGGAATAAAAGGAAAAGCCAATTGAAAAACAAGTCAGGAGGAACCGTTTTGAAACAAGAAAAACAACAGGGCTTGATCCGAAAGCTTGCAAAATATGCCAAGCCGTATTTGCCCTATTTTATTATCGGTCCGCTGTGTATGATTGTGGAAATCATCGGCGAAGTTGTGATGCCCAAATTTTTATCGGCAGTTGTGACGGGCGGTACAGATGGCACGATGACCACGGCAAAAAGTATTTTTTATGCGGTAATGATGATCATAACGGCGCTGTGTATGATGGCAGGCGGCGTGGGAGGTTCCTATTTCGGCGCCAAAGCATCGGTCAATTTCGCAGCGGATATGCGTGTAGATGTGTATCACAAAGTGCAGCAGTATTCGTTTGCAAATATCGACAAATTTTCCACCGGTTCGCTGGTCACTCGTTTGACCAATGACGTGACCCAAGTGCAGAACTTTGTCAATATGATGCTGCGTATGAGTATTCGTGCCCCCGGTATGATGATCGGCGCGCTGATTATGGCCATTACCATTCGTCCGTCGCTTTCCGTGGTGTTTGCGGTGGCAATGCCGGTGCTGTTTGTCTCGATCTTTGGTTTGGTACGTCTTGGTTTTCCGCGATTTTCTAAAATGCAGGAAAAGTTGGATCGACTCAATGCAACCGTACAGGAAAATGTGACCAATGTGCGCGTGGTCAAATCGTTTGTGCGAGAAGACCATGAAAAAGAAAAGTTTCGCCGTGCCAACGGCGATTTGAAAAAAGCCGGATTGCGCGCGATGAATGTGATGATTCTGCTCTCTCCTGTGATGACGATTGTGATGAATGTCACCGTGATCGCTGTCTTGTGGTTTGGTGGGAAGATCGTATTGAATGAGGCAGGTACCATCGGCGGGATGCAGATCGGCGATTTGTCTGCATTTGTGACCTATGTCACACAAATTCTTTCTTCTTTGATGATGATTACGGCGATGCTGATGATGTCGTCGCGTGCGTTGGCATCTGCACGCCGCATTTCCGAGGTGTTGGATGAACAGATCGATTTGGATGACAGTCAAGCAGCACAGCCGCAACGGGAAGTGGAAAACGGAGAAGTTCGTTTTGAACACGTTTCTTTCCGTTACTATAAGAACAGTGCGGAAGAGGTTCTGCACGACATCAACCTCACCATTCCGGCGCATACAACGGTTGGAATCATCGGTTCCACGGGTTGTGGCAAGAGCACGCTTGTTTCCATGATTCCCCGCTTGTATGATTGCGACCAGGGTCGGGTTCTGATTGACGGCATTGATGTGAAGGACTATTCCCTTTACCACCTGCGCGAAGGCGTGGGCATGGTGCTGCAAAAGAACGTATTGTTCTCCGGTTCGATTGCAGACAATTTGCGTTGGGGAGATGAAAATGCAGACGATGAAACGATACGTGCTGCCGCAAAAATGGCGCAGGCGGATGGTTTTGTCACTTCTTTCCCCGATGGATATCAGACCGACCTTGTTGAGGGTGGTGTGAATGTTTCCGGTGGGCAGAAGCAGCGCCTTTGTATTGCGCGCGCACTGCTGAAAAAACCAAAAATTTTAATCTTGGACGATTCGACCAGTGCCGTGGATACGGCGACAGAGGCACAGATTCGTACCGCGTTTCGGACTTCCCTGCCCGATGCCACAAAGATTATCATTGCGCAGCGTATCACCTCGGTGATGGATGCAGATCTGATCGTGGTCATGGATGAGGGCGGAATCGTTGGTACAGGCACACATACGTCTCTCTTACAGGACAATGAGACGTATCGGGAAATTTACGATTCTCAAATGGAACAACGGCAGGAGGTGCGTGCATAATGGCAAAACGAACACTACAAGAATTACAGCGCCAGTACGCATCGATGGGAAACGTGCAAAACGGTCGAGGACCCATGGGCCCAGGTCCCGGACGTGGCGGGCCGCGCGGTGGGCGCGGAGCACATGCAATCGGCAAACCGAAAAACACGGGCCATACCATCCGTCGTCTGCTGGGTTATCTCAAAGGCAGTTGGGGCAAATTGCTGTTGGTTGTTTTGTGTATGCTGATTTCTACGGCGACCTCTTTGATCGGTTCTTATATGCTCGCGCCGATTATCAACCACATTGCCGGCGTAGATCCGTCTTCCTCTGCGGGCGCATTGGAACGCGGAGCGGATGCGATCATTACAAAAGTTGCCTCCCATGCTTGGATACAAAATATTTTTGCACAAGGACGCTTTGCAGAAGTTTTGACCTATTTGTTTGCAGCGCTTGGATTGATGCTCTGTATATATCTGGTTGGTGTGGTGACGACCTATACGCAGGGAAAATTGATGTTGTCCGTATCGCAGAATACCGTGGAAAAAATCCGCAACGATTTGTTTTCCAAACTGCAAAGTTTACCGGTGCGGTTTTTCGACGGCAATACCACAGGCGAGATCATGAGCCGGTTTACGAACGATATTGATAACATTGATTTGATGTTGAACAACTCGATGACCAGCATTGTTTCGGGTTTGATCACACTGATTGGTACATTTGTTTTTATGATCACCACCAACTGGATTTTGACCATCATTACGGTGGTATTTATCCCCATTTTTCTGTTTGGCGGTGCTGCCATCGGACGCGCGAGCCGAAAATATTATGTCGGCCAGCAAAATGCTTTGGGCGCGGTGAACGGATATATTGAAGAGAGTGTGAGCGGGCAAAAAGTGGTAAAAGTATTCAACCATGAAAAAACCTGCGTGGAGGAGTTCTCGGAGTTAAACGATGACATGCGTGAAAAGCAGTTTCGCGCGCAGTTCTGGGGCGGTGTGATGGGCCCGATTATGGGCAATACGTCTCAGGTTAGTTTTGCCGTGACCGTTGGCGTGGGCGGTATTATGATGGTGCATCAAGTACTTTCCCCCGGCGCATTGACCGTGTTTGCGAATTATTCGCGTCAGTTTTCCATGCCCATTAACATGCTTTCTCAGCAAACCTCCACGGTATTTGCCGCATTGGCAGGCGCGGAGCGTGTGTTCGCCGTGATGGATATGGCACCGGAGGAACCCGATGCGCCGGATGCCAAAGATATGCCCGACATGAAAGGGTTTGTGCAGCTGGAGCATGTGTCATTTGGATACGTTCCTGAGAAAACAGTGTTGAAGGACATCACGCTGTATGCCAAGCCCGGCCAAAAGATCGCGTTTGTCGGATCGACGGGTGCCGGAAAAACGACCATTACCAATTTGCTCAATCGTTTTTATGACATCGATGAGGGCACCATTACCATTGACGGGGTAAACATTCGAGACATCAAACGCGATGTGCTGCGTGAAAATATCGCCATGGTGTTGCAGGATACCCATTTGTTTACGGGCACGGTGATGGAGAATATTCGTTACGGCCGCCCCGATGCGACCGACGAAGAGGTGATTGAGGCAGCCAAAACTGCCAGTGCCCACTCGTTTATTATGCGGTTGAATGACAATTATCAAACGATGCTGGAAGGCGACGGGGCCAATCTTTCCCAAGGACAGCGGCAGCTGTTGAACATTGCCCGCGCAGCGCTTTCTCGCGCACCGATTTTGGTATTGGATGAAGCGACGTCATCGGTCGATACACGTACGGAGCGTCACATCGAACACGGAATGGATCGATTGATGAAAAATCGTACGACGTTTATCATTGCCCACCGTCTATCCACGGTGCGCAATGCGGACGCAATCATGGTTTTGGAGCACGGTGAGATTATCGAGCGCGGCAACCATGAGCAGCTGTTGGCGCAAAAAGGGCGGTATTATGAATTGTATACAGGGAAATGCGAACTGGATTAAATAGGAAATCATTTGTAAACGAAACGACCGGATCATGTGCAGGTTTTGCATATGATCCGGTTTTTCTGCTTTTTTGGGGAACTGGAATGCGCGTGTGGGTGCTATTTCGTTTGGAAAAATGATGGGGTCTTGCGTTGTTTGGGGAGAAATGTCCAAAAATGTGCAAAAGACGATTGACAAAAGCAAACAAATATGATATACTATAAAAAATATGGGCATAGACGGAAGCTGCGGTACGCAGCGGGGGCCGTTTTTGACCGCAAGCTTGTTGTCTGCCGAACGGTGGGCGAATTTTTTTGCGCCCAGGTGCGGTTGTACCCATTTGTTACTCACAGTAAATATCGCAAAATCAGGCAATGGTAAAGACAAGAACAAGGGCAACGAAAGGAGCGCGGAGATGAACGAGTATTTGATCCGAGACGCGCAAATTTACGCGGCGCAGGGGCTGCGGCGTGCAGACTTGTTGATCAAAGACGGAAAAATCGAAGCAATCGGGTCGCAGTTGAACGATCGCGGCGCGGTGGTATTGCCATTTGCAGGGTGTGTTGTTTTTCCCGGTTTGACGGATGTGCATGTGCATTTCCGTGAACCGGGTTTTTCTTATAAAGAGACCATGGTCAGCGGCAGTTGTGCCGCAGCGCGGGGCGGTTTTACTTCCGTTTGCACCATGCCCAACGTTTCACCCTGTCCGGATACACTGGAACATTTGCAAGTGCAACAGGCACTGATTGACGCCGGCGCTTATGTGCATGTATACCCATTCGGTGCGATCACCATGGGACGAAACGGCAAGACGCTTTCTGATATGCGAGCATTGCGTACGCACGTGGTTGGTTTTTCCGATGACGGCAGCGGCGTACAAAACGAGACGATCATGCGCGCGGCAATGGAACAGGCTGCGGCATTGGGGAAAGTGATCAGTGCGCACTGCGAGGACAATACGCTGTTACACGGCGGTTACATTCACAACGGTGCTTATGCCCGCGCGCACGGGCATCGGGGTATTTGCAGTGAAAGCGAATGGGGACAGATCGCGCGGGATTTGAAATGTGCCAAACAAACGGGTTGTCGCTATCACGTGTGCCATATCTCTTGTAAAGAAAGCGTGGAACTGATCCGTCAAGCAAAAGCGGACGGGGTGGACGTGACGTGTGAAACAGCTCCACACTACCTCGTGTTCACGGAGGCTGATTTGCAGGAAGACGGACGATTCAAAATGAACCCGCCTTTGCGGACAAGCGCGGACCGCGAAGCGCTGATTGAGGGTGTGGCAGACGGCACAATTGATATGATTGCGACGGATCATGCGCCGCACAGTGCAGCAGAAAAAGCAAAGGGGCTCGAACACAGCGCCATGGGGGTCGTGGGATTGGAAACCGCGTTTTCGGCCTGTTACACGTATCTGGTAAAAACGGGTCGTATCACCCTGGATTGTTTGATCGAACGGATGCACGATGCCCCGCGCCGACGGTTTGGCATTGGGTCTGATCTTGCGGTGGGACAGGCGGCGGATTTGACGGTGTTTGACCTGACGCGAGAATGGGAAGTAAATGCGGATGACTTTTTATCCAAAGGACGAGCAACACCCTTTGCGGGGATGAAACTTTATGGAACATGTATGCTGACCATGGTCGGCGGGAGGATCGTATGGCAAGCGTAAACGGCACTTTCGACAGAAAAATCGTATTAGAGGACGGACAAGTCTTTTACGGGTACCATTTTGGAACGATGGTAGATCGGGTATGTGAAATTGTTTTCAACACCTCCATGGTCGGTTATCAAGAGATCGTTTCCGACCCATCGTATACACACCAGGCTGTGGTCATGACCTATCCGCTGATCGGCAATTACGGGGTGACCGATGAAGATTACGAAACCAAAACGCCCAGCATCGGGGGATTGATTGTGCGCGAATATTGTGACAGCCCAAGCAATTTCCGCTGCACGAAAACGCTGTCGGAACTCATGGAAGAATATCATATTCCGGGTGTTTGGGGTGTCGATACGCGGATGCTGACACGCAGCATTCGTGACCATGGATCGCGCCGGATGCTTTTCACCTCTCCTGACACGCCAACCCAAGAGGCACTGCAAATCATTGCACAGACGCCGGTGCCGCATGATGCGGTTGCGACCGTGAGCTGCAAAAAGCGCTGGTATTCGCGTACCGCCAACCACAAATACAATGTGGTTGCCATTGACTGTGGAATCAAGCTCAATATCATTCGGTCGCTCAATCGCCGCGGATGCAACGTGGTCGTCGTGCCGTACAATACAACCGCGGAGCAAGTGCTTGCCTTGCAGCCGGATGGATTGTTTTTATCCAACGGACCGGGGGATCCCGAAGATGTGAAACCGGTAATTGCATTGGTACAGCAGCTGCGGGGAAAACTGCCGATCTTCGGTATTTGTCTGGGACATCAGATTATCAGTCTGGCTTATGGTGCAAAGACGTATAAGTTAAAATTCGGACATCGCGGCGGCAATCACCCGGTGAAAAATCTTCTCACCGGGAAAATTGAGATGACAAGCCAGAATCACTCCTACGCGGTAGATGCCCACAGTCTTGCGGGGACAGGACTGGAGCTGACACACATCAATTTGCTGGATCACACCGTGGAGGGGGTCCGCAGCGTTGGCGATCGGATTGCCAGTGTGCAGTATCATCCGGAAAGTGCGCCCGGACCGCAGGACAGCGGGTATTTATTCGATTTGTTTTTGGCACAAATGGACGAAACGAAACAGACACAGGAGGGGTAAACCATGCCGAAGAGAACGGATATCAAAAAAATCATGGTCATTGGTTCCGGGCCGATTGTCATCGGACAGGCGGCGGAATTTGATTATGCCGGTACGCAGGCATGTTTGGCCCTGCGGGAAGAGGGATATGAAGTTGTTTTGGTCAACTCCAACCCTGCAACGATCATGACCGATCAAATGATCGCCGATAAGGTCTATATGGAGCCTTTGACCTTGGAATATGTGGCAAAAATTTTGCGCTATGAGCGGCCGGATGCCATTTTGCCCGGGATTGGCGGGCAAACGGGCTTGAATCTTGCCATGCAGCTGGACAAAAAGGGCGTTTTGGCAGAATGTCAGGTAGAACTGCTCGGCACCAGCAGCGAGAGCATTGCACGTGCAGAAGACCGGGAGCAATTCAAAGAATTGTGTGAGTCCCTGGGAGAACCGGTACTTCCCTCTGTTATCACCCATTCCATTCCCCAAGCCATTGAAGCCGCACAACAGATCGGCTATCCGGTCGTGTTGCGTCCGGCATTTACGCTGGGCGGAACGGGCGGCGGTTTTGCCGACAACGAGGAAGAATTGCGCGACATTATGAAAAATGCGCTGCAGCTTTCCCCGGTGGGACAGGTGCTGGTAGAAAAGAGCATCAAAGGCTATAAAGAAATCGAATATGAAGTGATGCGTGACAGCAACGATACGGCTTTGACCGTATGTAATATGGAAAACATTGACCCCGTGGGCATTCACACCGGAGACAGCATCGTTGTGGCGCCCAGCCAGACGCTCACCAACAAGGAATATCACATGCTGCGCGACAGTGCGTTGAAAATTATTCGCGCATTGAAAATTGAGGGCGGGTGCAACGTGCAGTTTGCACTGGATCCCCAGTCATTCCAATACTATTTGATCGAGGTCAATCCCCGCGTTTCGCGCTCCTCTGCCCTGGCTTCCAAGGCCAGTGGTTATCCCATCGCGCGCGTATCTGCCAAAATTGCCGTGGGCATGACGCTGGATGAAATTGCACTTGCCAACACGCCTGCAAGCTTTGAACCCACACTGGATTATGTGGTGACCAAGATTGCGCGTTTCCCGTTTGACAAATTTGCACAGGCATCCAATCGGCTCTCCACGCAGATGAAAGCCACGGGTGAGGTCATGGGCGTAGGTCGCACGCTGGAGGAGAGTTTGCTCAAAGCGGTGCGCTCGCTGGAGATCGGCGTGTGCCATTTGTACATGAAAAAATTCGATGATTACAGCGCAAAAGAACTGTTGGATTATATCAAAGAAGGCACAGATGACCGCCTGTTTGCCATCGCACAGCTCATTCGCCTGGGCGTGGATTTGAGTTTGATTTGGAACGCGACAAAGATTGACATGTTTTTCCTGGAAAAATTCCGCAACATCGTTGCGTTTGAGCCGGTTTTGCGTGCAGTTAAAAATGATGTAGACACACTGCGTGCAGCGAAACGTCGTGGCTTTTCCGACAAATATATCGCCCGGTGCTGGCAGATTTCAGAAAATGATGTATGGAAGATGCGAGAGGCAAATGACATTTTCCCGGTATACAAGATGATCGATACGTGTGCCAGTGAATTTGATTCCTACATTCCATACTTTTATTCCACCTATGAAACGGAAAATGAGAGTGTGGTTACTCCACGCAAGAAAATTGTGGTGCTCGGTTCCGGTCCGATCCGCATCGGGCAAGGTGTGGAATTTGACTATTCTACGGTGCACGCGGTGATGACCATTAAAAAGTTCGGCATCGAGGCCATTATCATCAACAACAACCCCGAAACGGTATCAACGGATTATACCACCAGTGACAAATTGTATTTTGAACCGCTGACCACGGAAGATGTGATGAACATTATCCGTCTGGAACAACCCATGGGCGTGATCACCTCCCTTGGCGGACAGACAGCCATCAATTTGGCGCAGTCGCTCATGCAGCGGGGTGTGAAGATCATCGGAACGGATTTTGCAGCGATTGAGCGCGCCGAGAATCGCGACGCGTTTGAAAAGATCATGGAGGAATTGCAAATTCCCCAGCCACGCGGCATGGCGGTGACAAACATCGAAGACGGCGTACGTGCGGCGGAACAGATTGGATATCCCGTGCTTGTCCGACCCAGCTATGTTTTGGGCGGCCGTGCCATGCAGATTGTGGCAAACGAAGCGGCGCTGCGCACCTATTTGAAAACGGCGGTGGAAGTAAACGAGGATGCGCCGGTATTGGTGGACAAATATATTTCCGGCAAGGAATTGGAAGTTGACGCGGTCTGTGACGGCACAGATGTATTTGTGCCCGGCATTATGGAACATGTCGAGAGAACCGGTGTGCACTCCGGAGACTCCATCAGTGTGTATCCCACCTTCAGTGTTTCTCAAAAAGTGAAAGAGATCATGTTGGATTACACGAAACGTCTGGGGTTGGGCATTGGTATTGTGGGACTGTACAACATTCAGTTTATTGTGGACAAGGACGAAAACGTCTATGTCATCGAGGTCAATCCCCGCTCTTCGCGCACCGTCCCGTTTTTGTCCAAGGCAACGGGATATGCGCTTGCAGACATTGCGACATTGGTGATTCTGGGAAAAACACTCAAAGAACAGGGCTATACACAGATTTATCCCAAAGAAAAAGAACGGTGGTACGTCAAAGTTCCTGCGTTCTCCTTTTCCAAAATTACCGGCATTGATGCGACCTTGTCTCCGGAGATGAAATCGACCGGCGAGGCGATTGGATATGACAAAAAGCTCACCCGTGCCCTGCTCAAGGCGTTGCAGGCATCGGGGACAAAGGTTGCCAACTACGGCACGGTTTTTGTCACGGTTGCCGATTGCGACAAAGAAGAGGCGCTGCCGCTGATTCGTCGGTTCTACAACTTGGGCTTTAACATTGAAGCAACGGCAGGAACGGCGCGGTTTTTGAAAGGACACGGCATTCGTACCCGTGTGCGTGCCAAATTGTCCGAGGGCAGCGATGAGATTTTGAATTCCATCCGCCGGGGATACGTGACCTATGTGATTAACACGCATGATGTCAGCTCCGGACAGAGCGAAAGTGACGGATATGCGATCCGGCGTTGCGCTGTTGAAAATAACGTTACCATGTTCACATCTCTTGATACCGTGCGCGTTCTGCTCGATGTATTGGAAGAGACGACCATCGGTGTGTCTACCATCGACGCGGAATGACCGTGTGTGCTTGTAAAAGTGAGGGGCGCCATAGGTGTGTTCCCACATCATTTACAAGAAAAGACGGTTGGAATAGCTTATGCGTACGCGCTTTTGCGTGAGAACATCATACAAGGTTGTTATTTGCATTGTGCTACCACGAAAAGTTTTGGTTTTAACCAACGGTAATCAAAAGAAAGGCATATTTTATAAAAATACTGCGGGAGGAATTGACATGCAGCAAGGGTGGTTTGTCATCAAACATCACACATGTATCGCCAAAGATGTTTATGAAATGGATTTGAGCGGGGATACCACTGCCATCACCGCTGCAGGTCAGTTTGTCAATATTCGTATCGACGGGTGTTATCTGCGGCGTCCCATCTCCGTTTGTGCGGTGGATACCGGCGTTTTGCGTCTGATTTACAAGGTGGTCGGCGCGGGAACCAAGCGCCTTTCTGAGATGCAGGTAGGCGAAAAGCTGGACCTGCTCAGCGGATTGGGAAACGGCTATGATTTGTCATGCAGCGGCACCGCACCGCTGCTCATCGGCGGCGGGGTCGGCGTTCCTCCGCTGTATGAGGCGGCAAAACGATTGCGGGCAGCTGGAAAAGAGGTCACAGTACTCTTGGGATTTCGAAGTGCGTGCGATGTGTTTTATACGGAGCAATTTGCGTCGCTGGGTTGCCAGGTACGTGTGGCCACCGAGGACGGATCGAGCGGTACATGCGGTTTTGTAACCGATATCTTACCACCCAAAACGGCGTATTCATACGTTTACACCTGCGGGCCGGAACCGATGCTGCGCGCGGTCTACCAAGCAGTCGGCGGCATGGGACAATACAGTTTTGAACAGCGGATGGCATGCGGATTTGGCGCATGTATGGGGTGTTCTTGTCAGACGATTACCGGTTATAAACGCATTTGCAAAGAGGGCCCGGTGCTGCGTGGGGAGGAAATTTTATGGAATCAAAAAAATTGAAACAACAAAGCAACCCCGCCAATTGTGCGCAAGAAACGGCAAATACAGTATCAAAAGGGACAACATCTTTGCATGATACGACAAAGGCAACAGATACGGCCGACACCGTTCAAACAGCGGTGACGCTGTGCGGGGTGCCGCTTGACAACCCGGTCATTGCCGCGTCGGGAACCTTTGGTTACGGATATGAATTTGCCGATTGGTATGATATTAACATCCTTGGCACCTTTTCGTTCAAGGGTACCACCTTGCACCCACGATTCGGCAATCCAACGCCGCGTATTGCAGAATGTCCCGCCGGGATGCTCAATGCGGTGGGGTTACAAAATCCGGGGGTTGCAGCGGTAAAGCAAACGGAACTCAGGCGCCTGGCAGAGGTATTTCATAAGCCGGTGATGGCAAATGTCGGCGGTTTTTGTTTGGAAGAATATGTGGAGGTGTGCCGGGCACTGGACGAGGAGGAACAGGTCGGATGGTTGGAACTGAACATCAGTTGTCCCAACGTGCATGGCGGCGGTATGAGTTTTGGCACAGACTGTGAACATGCGGCACAGGTGGTGCGCGCGGTCAAACAGGTGGTACACAAGCCGCTGATTGTGAAGCTCTCTCCCAATGTCACCGATATTGTTGCGATTGCCCGTGCGGTGGAAGATGCGGGGGCCGATGGAATCAGTTTGATCAACACACTCATGGGCATGCGCATTGATCTTCGCACCCGGCGTCCGATTTTGGCCAATCGCACCGGGGGGCTATCCGGTCCAGCGGTATTTCCGGTGGCACTGCGCATGGTGTATGATGTGGCAGGTGCTGTCAGAATTCCCGTTGTGGGAATGGGAGGCGTGCAGTCGGCGCAGGATGTGATTGAAATGATGTTGGCAGGCGCGGTGGCGGTCGAGGTCGGTGCGGCTAATTTGGTTGATCCATATGCGTGTCGCGATATCATTTTGGCGCTGCCCGAGGTGATGAAACAATATGGAATCACTTCCCTTTCCGATATCATCGGCGCGGCGCACGTGTGACGATACCAAAACACCTTGCAATCATGTTGCAAAAAGCGGTTTGATTGTCGTTCCACAAACGGAGAAAACCGGGGAGTCGATGGCACCGCAAACACCGATCGGTATGTTCGGTATTTCAAGATGTATGGGAAATGTGAGAATTTGATCATACCAGGACAAAAAAGAAAAGGAGATAGAGGACCATGGGAAAAGATGTGATCATTGCATGTGATTTTGACAGCACGGACCGCTGCCTGTCCTTTTTGGATCAATTCGGCGCAGAAAAGCCGTTTGTCAAAATCGGTATGGAATTGTTTTATGCGGCGGGACCGTCGATTGTTTCAGAGATCAAAGAGCGGGGCCATAAAATTTTCTTGGACCTCAAATTGCACGATATTCCGACCACGGTCAAAAAAGCCATGCATGTCCTTTCGTCGTTGCAGGTTGACATGTGTAATTTGCATGCAGCGGGAACGATTGCGATGATGGAGGCGGCACTGGAGGGGCTCACCCGCCCGGATGGTAGCCGACCGCTGCTCATTGCCGTGACGCAGCTGACAAGCACAGATGAAGAACGTATGCACAAGGAACTAAATATCACGGGAAAATTGGAAGATGTGGTCATGCATTATGCGCAAAACGCAGCAAAGGCGGGGCTGGATGGTGTGGTATGTTCTCCGCTGGAAGCACAACAGGTGCACAAGCATTGTGGCGCCTCATTTTTGACCGTCACGCCTGGGGTTCGGTTTTCTGACGGGGAAAAGGGCGATCAGGTACGTGTAACCACGCCGCAGCAGGCAAAGACATTGGGTGCGGATTATATTGTGGTCGGCAGACCGATCACGCAAGCACCCGATCCCGTGGCCGCATATCGCCGCTGTGTGGAAGAATTTGTCGGGGCGTAATGGCACACAGGTCACAAATATGGCCGTGATACAGGAGCAACGCATTTTATCCAATCATCAATAAACACGGGCTTGCCGAAATGGATGTATTCGGCGCCAAATTGCAGCAAGGAGAAAAGATATGGAACAACAGAAAACACCCATCACACCTATGACGCAAGAGGAAATACGCACACAGGTCGCCCATGCGCTGTTGGAAATCGGCGCCGTGTTTTTGCGGCCCCAGCAGCCGTTTGTCTGGGCCAGCGGCATCAAAAGTCCGATTTACTGTGACAATCGTTTGATTTTGTCCGCCCCCAAACAACGCATTTTGGTGGAAACGGCGATCGCACAGACGGTACAGCGGGAATATCCCCAGGCAGAAATTTTGATGGGAACATCGACCGCCGGCATCGCGCATGCCGCCATTGCCGCACACCTGATGGATATGCCGATGGGATATGTGCGCGGTGGGGCGAAGGACCATGGAAGACAAAATCAAATTGAGGGCAAACTATTGCCCGGACAAAAGACGGTGGTGATCGAGGATCTGATTTCCACCGGCGGCAGTGTGATCGAGGTTGTTGACGCCTTGCGCGGTGCGGGTGCTGAGGTCTGCGGCATTGTGAGCATTTTCACGTATCGGATGAAAAAAGGATTGGATCGTCTGGCACAGGCAGATGTGAAAAACGTCAGCTTGACTGATTTTGATTGTATCATTGATGTGGCGGCACAAACCGGTTATATCAAAGCGGAAGATTTGCCCCGTTTGCGCGCATTTCGCGACAATCCTTCGGATGAAAGCTGGATCTCAAACAAACATCCGTAAGAAATGAGCCGTATCAAAACGGCGTTCCATCTGGGTTTCAACGGCGATTCGGTGTGATAGATGCCGATTCCATGTGACAAAATTTTCGTATCATCGGAAAAAAGGGAGATGTTTTTATGCATTCATTCAATCATCCCGAAACAAACGTCCAACCGTCGCACCTGATCGATATTCTTCAGTTATCGACGGAAGAGATCGATCGTTTGATTCAAGTGGCAAGCGACATCATTGCCCGGCCGCAGGTTTATGCACATTTGTGTGCGGGCAAAAAACTGGCAACGTTGTTTTTTGAACCGTCTACACGTACCAGGTTGTCGTTTGAGGCAGCCATGTACGAGCTGGGCGGACAGGTTCTGGGCTTTTCCGAGGCGCAGAGTTCTTCTTCTTCCAAAGGGGAGAGCGTGTCGGATACCGTCCGGGTTGTGGGGTGTTATGCCGATATTATCGCCATGCGTCACCCCAAAGAGGGCGCACCGCTGGTTGCCAGCACCAAAGCGGGGGTCCCTGTGATCAACGCCGGGGACGGCGGACACAATCATCCCACCCAGACGTTGGCGGACCTTTTGACCATTCGGCGGGAAATGGGGCACTTTTCCGGCTTGCATGTCGGATTTTGCGGAGACTTGCGTTTCGGCCGCACGGTACATTCCCTGCTCGGTGCATTGAGCCGCTATCCGGATGTGTCATTCTGCCTGATCTCCCCGCCGGAATTGACCATTCCCGAATATTTGAAAAAAGAGCGGCTGCAACGGGCAGGCATTTCGTATGTGGAGACCACCGATTTAGAAGGCGCCATGCCGTCGCTTGATATTTTGTACATGACGCGGGTACAGCGCGAGCGCTTTTTCAATGAGCAGGACTATATCCGCCTCAAAGATTCGTATATCCTCACGCCGGAAAAACTGAAACAGGCAAAATCCACCATGCGCATTTTGCATCCGTTGCCGCGTGTCAACGAAATTTCGGTCGGGGTGGATGACGATCCCCGCGCCTGCTATTTCAAGCAAGCGGAAAACGGCAAATATATTCGCATGGCGTTGATCTTAAAGTTGTTGGGCATTACCGAGACGCCTCTGCCGTAACAAACAGCAGAAAGGTATTGCGCGCGATACGCGCCATCGCTGTATTTGCGACATCTGAGGACAAAAAGGCTTGGCAAACAAACGGAGGTGTTTTATCATGACGGTGAATCCCATTGAAAACGGTATCGTGCTGGATCATATCCACGCGGGAAAAAGTTTGGAATTGTATCGGTTGTTGGGGCTGGACAAATTGTCCTGTTCGGTTGCCATCATTAAGAATGCAACAAGCAAGAAGATGGGCAAAAAAGATATTATCAAGATCGATGAGGTCATCGACTTGGATTTTGACTTGATTGCATATCTGGCGCCGAGTACAACCGTCAACATCATTCGCAACGGCAAGTTGGAAAAGATGGACAAAATGGAGCCACCCGCCTATTTGAAAAATGTCATCAAATGTAAAAATCCACGCTGCATCACATCGGTCGAACAGGAGCTGGATCACATCTTCAAATTGACCGATCCTCAGGGTCCCGTGTATCGCTGTATCTATTGCGAAACCCGCGCACCCAAATGGTCCGGTCAGTAAAAGCGGAAGAATTGACACATCACACAAATCATACAAAATAGGCGGTACGGTTTATTAAAACCGTACCGCCCTTTCTTGATCTAATCATTTTTCGGGTTTTGTCACATGTAAGTAGGCTTCTATCAACCCAACAACCGAATCAAACAGATTCAAAAATTTAACCATTCGTCTGATCCGCTTGCAATACGTTCGGCAGATATCTGGAAAGCATTGACGCCACCTCCGCGCGGGTCGCGTTTTCCTGCGGTTTCAAACGATCGCCGTCTCCGGTGATCACCCCCGCTTGATTCATCGCCGCCATTGCTACTTTGGCATAGCTACCGACACGGTCAGCGTCTGAAAATGCCCCAAGTAAAGCATCCACGTTTTCCACGTTCATTTCGATGCCTTTATAATCCACTGCATACCGATACAATATCGTTGCAAGATCCTGCCGTGAAATGGGTGTATCCGGCTCAAATATCTTGTCTGCTGTACCGAATACCAACCCATTTTGCGATGCCCAGGTTACCTGTGTTGCAAACCATTTTTCTGAAGTGACGTCATCAAATATCGCTTCAAATTGAACCGGCGGCTGCCCTTCCATGTTGTACAGCACCGTTACCAATTCCGCACGCGTCATCGAATTTTCCGGACGGAAATACTCCCGGCCTGCGGCATCTTTGTCGCCCTGTCCTTTCATCAATTCCGTATCCAGACAATATGCGATATATGGAGTAAACCATTGGCCCTCTGTTACATCTGCTAGTCGCGTATAAATTTGTAATTTGGGAATGGAAACAGAAGATTTTACATCGCCGCAGCGCGTACAAGCCTGTCGAATTGCACCATTATGAGAAAATCCCGGCTCGATTCGATTTTCCTGATAATCATGACCAAGTGGCGGCAATGTGATATTTTTTTCTGTGTAATCACATCTGGTGCAATGTCCGCTGGAAGCGCTGCCAGTCTGCGTACAGGTTGGTTCTACGATTTTCGCATCATCATCCGGTTGCAAATTGTGTCCTAGGGCCGGAATTTCGTGTGAGCTTCCGTCATTTGCTCCGCAAACTGCACACTCATAGCTTCCTTTTCCTACTTCGGTGCAGCTTGGTTCTTGCGTAATTACTTCGACACTGAAATCATGTTCTATTTTTTTTCGATGCTCATCCACAATGGCGCCGCAGGCAAGACAAAAACGTCGTTCAATATATTCACTGCCATCTGCACAGCTCCCGTTTTGTACACCGACCCATTGGCTCGGAAGATGGCCCTCCGTGTTGCAGTCATATTGGACTACAGTTACCCCTGTAGTATAACGATTGTAGTTATTAAAGAGAGTAAGATTACTACATTCGTCCAAAATATTGCGAACAATGAAATTCCGATATATTGATTCAGGAATATACATTTCAGTTAAGGAGATGCAATCATCAAAATACGAGTCATTGGATATACTAAGGCTAGAGGAAAGAAGTATTACTGTATATAGAGAGGTGCAACCGGAAAAGGTCCGTTCTCCTAAAGTCATGACACTACTTGGTATCACAATCTTATTTAAAGAAGTACAATTGCGAAAGGCAAAACGCTCAATTGTTTGAAGGTTTTCCGGAAGAATGAGATCCGTTAAAGAGGAACAACCGTGAAATGCCGAAGAGTATATTGATGTAATGCTTTTCGGAAGTGAAACTTTTTGTAAAGACGTACAATTTTGAAACGAGCTTCCTCCAATTATTGTGACACCATCTTGTATGGTTACCTCTGTTAATGCAGTGCAGTTGTAAAACATTCCCAAAGATGTCTCTTCTAAACTTCCGGGTATTGTTACATTTTTCAGTGAAGTACACCCGGAAAAAGCATGGCTGCCAACATTTGTCACCGAATTGGGAATTTCAATATTTTTCAGAGAGGAACAATTGCGAAATCCTGAGCCCCCAACGGATGTAACAGTCTCAGGAATTATGAAATCATTCAGCGCCGAACAACCGGAAAACATTTCTTCCGGAATAACTGAGATTCCGTTTGGTAATGTAACGCTTGTCAATGCGGTACAACCGGAAAACATACTGGTACCTACATATGTAAGCCCATCGGGGAGCGCTATTTTTCGAAGTGAAATACAATTGGAAAACGCAGCGTCACCGACGTATGTCACGCTGTCGGGAATTTCGATTGTTACAATATTGCTGTTCGCAAACGCCTCTTTTTCAATGGCGACAACCGGATAACCGCCGAGATAGGAAGGAATAACAACATTTCCGCCGATGCCGGTGTAATCCGTGATTCTTGCTCGATCACCGATGGCAGTATAAGAAAAATCATTTTCCTGCGCCGCTGCTGATGGCAGCATTGTAACGGCACATGTCGTTAACATTATTACCATGGTTAAAATTAGAGATAGTATTCGTTTCATTTTTTTACTCCTTTTTATATGATTTTTTTGATAACTTTGTTTTGTGTGTCAATGACACGTAACGATTTTCATTCCCATTTTTGCACGGAAGTTCATTTTATTCCAATGAAGCATAAAAATTAAATATAAGATTGCACTTGTTTTTGAACTGCCACAGTTTGACGGAAAGCACAAAAAATCCTTTATGTAGGGAATATTTGTTTTAAGTGGAATGGCGCAGCGTCAGAGGCACCACTCCTGTTTTCGTTTTATCTGTTCCAAGTTGATACTCGGTTAAAACAAAGGCAGGCAGATAATCATTTCAAGATGGATGATGGTTTTTTTAAATACCCGAAATATTTCATCGTGTTTTTCTCCTTGTTATTTTGACTATCTTCGGAATATTTCATCACCATAACCGAGAAAAAAGTTAAAACTACTGGAAGATAAATGTATTTCTTCTTTCTGTGGTACCATTTCAAACTCAACCCATTCGCTGTTAAAAGAATTGTCCCTGTCAATTACGCACCGTATGATCCCGTTTTGATCAATTTCATACTCTCCTTTTTCCACCGAAAAGCCTTCTAAAAAATTGATATGAAGAATAAAAGTAGAATCGGCGAAAAAATGCAGCCAAGTTTCATATCCCTCATCGAAGCCTGATCGAATGTACCATTTACCCAAAACAGGCATTCCTTCATACGAAAATAAATTGTCAGGCAGATACGTGGTGCTGTTTTTCAGCTGTTCTTCATGTGATTTGAGCAGTTCAAATAAATACGGGCCATAAAGTGAAGCGTAATCGGAATAAGACGTCTGAAGAGAAAAAACATCATATGCTAAAGGTTTTGTTTCACCGTTATGATATATGCTAAGGGTTGATCTCGATCCGTTTAAAGTGTGGGTATCATTTTCATAATCATGCAAGTAAACAATATTTTTGTCACTGATTGCACGAAAATCATATACATCATCGGCAATTTTTGTCCGTTCCCCGTCATGATAAGTCATGAGTGTAGATACATGTGTTTTTTTATCAAAATCAATAAGGTAAAAGATCGTATCGGCGATTTTTTCCAGATGATTAACGAAGAGTACATCATAATCAATTAACGTTTTTCCCATGTATAAATCACCACTCATACATGGCTCGTTTCCTGAAGCTGTTTTTTCACTTGTATTTTTATAATAGACAATACTGTTATCCTGCAAAAAGCACGGTGCTACAATCGAAATGTCATCGGCATACAATTTAGGTTGTTCTATTGTTTGTCCCACAATTGATATTTGATAGAGTTTTCCTTTGTTTGGATTCTCATCATCTGTATTACTATTTTCGAGATCATAACCAGAAAAACGATCCAAATAATATATGGTTGTTCCACCAGGGGAAATAAAGATTTCATCAACGTTTGACCAATTAGCGACGATTAATTTTTCTTTTACTGCTACACATTGATCGACTTTTCCATAGAGAGCCTGATAAATGCGATTATAAAATTCATCCAAATCTATAATTTCTGATAACTTGGTCTTTTCTATTTCTTTTGGCTCATATTTTTGAAAAGAAATCACTGGTTGATTTGCTGCATACTGTATTTGTTCTTCATCAAACAAAACATTTTCGCAGACAAGTGTTTCTTTTGTGCCATTCGAATAGTAAAGAGAATAAATAGGTTTTATATTCTCACCGCTTAATGTTTGTCGTAAAGAGTCCCGATAAATCGTATCTTCATAAATACAAAAGTCTCTGTACCAAGCGGTGTGTTCTTTCTGAGGTAAATAATATTGGGAGGCTTCATAATCCCCGAGTGCGGAGAGATAATCACTTTCAGATGAAAAGTCTTCGCGAACCGGCTTTTTTCCCAATTGCTCGGAGAAATCATAAGAGGATAACTTTGGTTCTTGTGCCATTGCATCTTTCTCAGCAAAATCATCGCTGACAAAATTCATAAATGTTTGCTCTTGACCGGATGTTTTCATGTAATAAACTTCTCCGGTCTCATAAACAGTTAAAACTTTTGTTACATCTGCCGCGATTTTTTGAGATTTTTTTTCCCCTTCGTGATAACGATACAGACTGTTATTTATTGTGTAATAGAATGTAGTTAAATCTTTGGAAATATACTCAATAGTGGAAATATTATTTGCCCATTGTACTGACTTCTGTGTGCTTGGATACCATAAAAAACAATCATTTTTCAGTGTCCTATAATCTACTTTTTTAAAGTCTTTACTGACTTTATACGCCGATACGTTTTTTGCTATCCTTTGTTTTTTATTTTTCTGTAAGTTAAAAAAATACAAATCCGAGTTTTTTAAATAGATTAAACTTTTCCCATTTTTATCAATGGAATATTCCGTTATATTTGAATCAATTTTATCCGCATATTCCATGGTTTCATTTGTTTTATAACAATATAAAGACATCTCCGAATCACAGAAAAAAATACGTTTTTTATCATTGCTGATTTTTATAAAATTTTGAAAGTCAAGCATGTTAACATTCGAGTTAATAAAATCATGTCCGTTTAACAAATCATTTGAAATTTGCTTTTCAACTTCGGTGTAATAATTGATATATACAATTTCTCCATTTTTGAAAAATATTTCGTAACTTTTGGAAATGATATAATTTCGAATAAAAGAAAAAATTAAAGTAAATACAATAATTAAAAATAGTATCACGATCAATGTAATCACGATATATTTACGTTGACTCGTTTTTTTTTCATTGTCTGTGTTCTTTGTAACAATTTTATATTTGCGTCTACACAAGTTCATTTTTGTCTCCTTTAAAAACTAACATGTTTTTAAATTTTCACATCAATCAGTCAAAATTATGTTAGATTTAAAAAAATCACAATTTTCTTTCATAGCCGTTTTTCTATTCACTTTCTATATTGCAAAAATGCGACCGATAATATTAAGATCAATAGGATTCCTGCCAGTACGCATGCGGCGACTTTTTTGATATATTTCATCATAGGTTTTCACCCCACTTTAATAATTTCGTTGATAAGGTTAAAACGTTTTCAATAAACTCGATAAACTTATCCGTACTTTCAACTAGATAGCTATCCCAATGTTCATACTGCTTATACATTCCGAATGCTTGGCTTAAGATTTTCCTTAATAGTACTTCGACGTCTGTAAGTTCACCCTCCCAGTCAAATGTGAACATTCTATCTAAAGAAATATCAATATCTGGATGTTCACTTTTGATCTGTTTTTCCAATTCATTTTTTGTTTGCTCTTGTCGTACCGAAACTGAGCATCTGACGCTCGATTCCGATTTCTCACAAAAAATCCCGATCACTCCTTTGCGCATTATCATTTCTCTCCTTTCTTAAAATTTGATTTAACATTTTGCAACATAATCGGCATTATGTTGCAAGTGGTTACACCAACTCCATTTTATTGTCGCCATTATATCATGGCATAAAAGAAATTACAAGTAGTTTTGCAAAGAAACGTATGATATTTTACGGGATATTGTCGAGATTTTGTCAAAAAAAGCAGCACGAATAAGCCTTTTCAAGAAAACATTTCGAAAAGGCTTGGCTTTCTACGCGTATTTTTAAGTTCCCTTTACGATTTGCGGAGATTCACCACCCATAAACGGCAAACATCAGCTTGCGTTTGCAACATAATGCCGATTATGTACTTTGTCGCCGATTGGGGCGGCTTTTTCATAGAATCAGGTGCATGTTTTCCATGCGTTTGCGGTGTTCACTGCCGGTGGAAATGATATAGATCCGTGTGGTGTTGACACTGCTGTGGCCAAGAATGTCGGCAAGCTTTGCAATGTCCTTTTCGATCCCATAAAACACTCTTGCGAATAAATGCCGCAAATTATGGGGAAACACCTTTTGCGGATGGACCCCCGCCTCTTGGCAAAGCCCTTTCATTTCTCGCCAAATATTGGTGCGGCTTAAAGGCTTGCCGTTACGGGTGATGAAGATTGTTCCCGATGAAATGTTCTGCTCTGTGGCATAGCGGAGCAATTTTTTTTGCAGCTCTTTCACAAGGAAAACCGACCGTGTTTTGCCTTTGAGCGCAACAACCGCCTTTCCGCTTTTTGCCGCTTCCACCGTGATGTATTCCAGCTCGCTGACTCGGATACCCGTCCCGCAGATCGTCTGCAAAATGAGGTTCAGACGCTCCTTTCCCTTCCGCTTTGCGGTGTTTACCAGCCGCAAATATTCTGCCTTGGTCAGCTCCTTTTCTTCGGGACAGTAGATTTGTCGTTGAAGCTTCATTGATTTTACCTTGCAATCCGACCATCCAAGAAAAGTAAACAGACTGTTGAGGCTTGCCAGCATGGAGTTGACGCTGCGCACGGCATAGTGTTCGGCAAGCAGCTTGCTTTTGTAGGCAATGACCATCTCCTTTGTGATCTCCGTACCCCTGAAATGTGCGGCAAAGATGCGTACGTCCCGCAGATATTTTTCTGTCGTATTTTTGCTTTTCTCTTCGTTTTTCAGGTGTGCTGAAAATTCTGCGACAAGCTTATCTGTTAAAAATTGTCCTTTCATTTTGCTATACCTCCGGATGTGTTTCTCGATGATTTCTTGCATCATCGACGTTATCTTATTTTAGCGTAAATACGCAGGGGGGGGTCGTTGTTCTCCCATGAAAACAGAAAAAGCCGTGCATGGCACGGCTTTTTTAACAGATCGATCAAGGGTGGAAAACGGTGTGGGTGCGCATGGTGTCACGGTAAATCATTGCAAAATGACATTCTCCTCACCCAGCAGGTGATAAAATTGGGTCAAAATGAAATCCGTCACCGTCACGCCGCAATGCGGGTCACGGTGATATTTTCCGCTTTTGCGGTCATACAACACCACCGGTGTTTGACCGGAAAAGATGGCGAGCAGGTTGATCGTTTTTTGATAAGCGATGTCGGTTTCATCCATGGTGTCCAACCGCAAATACAGTGTACGTGGTTTTTGCGGTTGTGCGGCAGGGGCGCCGTTTTTCTCTGTGTCTGTGTGGGTGGTTTGCGCAGAGGTGTTCGTATTTTTCTGTTTTGTCTGATTCACGGGCATCATTCCTCCGGTGTTGTTCTTTGATCTGGCAGGTTGTGCGTGTTTGGTGTGTATCTGTTGTGTTTGTTCCATCTGTGTGGCGGCAGCGTGTTTTTGGTAGGCAGTATTGGAATACAGCGGGGTTATTTGCTGTGCCAGCAAATTGGGTGCGGCGTCGTCACGCAACTGCAACTTTCCGCTGATGCCAACGGCATGGCCTGTTTGTAAATCGGTCACCACGCGGCGATAGACAGACGGAAAGACAACGACTTCAATATGCGCAAACCGATCCTCCAGTGTTAAAAACGCCATCGTTTCTTCCTTGCGCGTTGTTTTGAACTGTACCGCAGAGATGATCCCGCAAACGGTGAGCGGCATGTGATCATAAACAGTCAAATGCAACGGCGACGGCGTTTCGTCTATGGGATGTGAGGGTGCGGCCTTCCCTTCCTTTGCCGCGCCTGTGCGCTGCATGCGATCGTCTTTGCCGGCGGAAGATGCCAATGCGTCAGACGATGCCCCTTTTGCTGTGTTTGCCATCGATGGCAGGGGCAATGACGCGGATGTTAGAAAACCGGGATCGGATGGATCGGCGCTGGTTGTATCGTCCTCCGCTTCCATTTCACTGTTCACCGCGTGTAGAATTTCTAAAATGGGCGTTGCGTGTAAATCGCGGATATGATCGGTATAGTCATCCAGAAAATCACCCGAAAAACACTGCCCGGTCATTTCTCGTTCTTGCAGGAGCCGCTGTCGGTTGGAAATTTCCGGAATGTCGGGATACGAATAGGGCGGCACGTCTGTGTCTTCGACCATGTCTGTTTGTGCAGTTGGCTCGGATGCATGAAACAGATCCAACTGCCCGGGCAGGGTACGCTTTCGCTGTTGCACATACAAATCAATCAGTGCTTCATAGCTTGCCATCAGCTGGGAACGGCGATGAGACATGGAATCAAACGCGCCGGCTTTGATCAAAGCTTCCACTTGCCGCTTGTTCAAGTCTGCTCTGCTCATGCGTGCGATAAATTGTTCGAACGTGCGAAACGGAGCCAATTGCCGTTGCGCTAAGATGAGGCGTGCGAATGGTTCGCCGATATTTTTGATGGCACACAGACCAAAGCGGATTGCAAAGCCTTCCTTTCGTTGTACGACGGTAAACTGCAGATCGCTTTCGTTAATATCTGGCGAAAGCAGCGGAATGCCCATGGCCGCTGCATCTGCGATGTATTCCCCCATTTTTTCCGTATTTTCCTGCACGGAGGAAAGCAGGGAACAAAAATACTGAGCGGGAAAATGACATTTCAGATATGCCGTACGGTAAGACAAAAAGGCATATGCCACGGCATGGCTTTTGTTAAAGGAATATTTGGTCATCTGTTCAAACAGCGCTGTGGCTGCGGCCTCATCCAGGCCGGCATGAACGGCACCGGTGCTGATCACCCTACCGTCGCGTTCCGTACGACCAAACACAAAGCAATCGCGTTCGTCTTCTTTGGATTTCCATTTTTTCTTTGCAAACATACTGGCGCGGCCCAAAGAATATCCTGCTACCGTGTGACAGATCTGCATGATTTGTTCCTGGTAAACGATACAGCCATACGTGATGTCCAAAATGGGTTTGAGCGCCGGAATGGGATAGGAAATATCTTGCGGATGCTGGCGGTTGTGGATATACTGCGGGATAGATTCCATGGGACCGGGGCGGTACAGCGCAATGGCGGCAACGATACCTTCCAGATCGCGCGGCTGCATGCCGCCGAGCACGCGCCGCATCCCCGCACTTTCCAACTGAAAGACTCCCGCGGTATTGCCTCGTTCAATCAGCAAATAGGTTTTTTCATCATCCAACGGAATTTTTTCAACGGAAAAATCCGGCATGGTGCGCTGGATCATTTTTTCCGCATCGGAAATGACCGTCAAGTATCGCAGTCCCAAAAAGTCGAATTTCAGCAATCCCAGCTGCGCGATGATATCCATATCGTACTGGGTGACAGTCACCCCGCCGCTCTGTGCCAGCGGGACATAATTCATCACCGGCTGCGGGGTAATGACCACGCCTGCCGCATGAATGGAAATATGACGCGGGAGCCCTTCCAGTTTTTTTGCCAAATCAATCAGGGTATGCGCACGGTTGTTTTCTTCATATACTTTTTGCAGCGCCTCCTGTTTCAGTGCAGTGGAAAGCGTCATATTCAACTCGCGCGGGATCAGACGTGCGACCGCATCCACTTCGGCATAAGACATGCCCAGCACGCGCCCCACGTCCCGAATCGCAGCACGTGCAGCCAGGGTACCAAAGGTGATGATCTGCGCGACATGTTGCGCGCCGTATCGCTTTGCCACATAGGTAATGACCTCGCCGCGGCGGACATAGCAAAAATCAATATCAAAGTCAGGCATGCTGGCGCGTTCCGGATTCAAAAAGCGCTCAAACATCAGCCCGTATTTCATGCTGTCCACCTGTGTGATTTCCAGCAAATAAGCCACCAGTGACCCCGCGCCCGATCCGCGTCCCGGTCCCACGGGAATGCCGTGTTGTCGTGCGTAACGGATAAAATCCCACACAATCAAATAATATTGCGCAAATCCCATCTTGCAAATGATATCCAACTCATATGCCATACGGGTTTGGTATGCATGCAAATCGTTGCGGGAAAAATCAAGTTCTCCTGCCGTTTGACGTTTTTCAAATCCTTTCTGTGCCAAATCGCGCAGATAGGTATCTGCATCAATGCCGTGGGGCGTTGGATAGGTGGGGAGCAAAAATGTTCCGAATGTAAAATCAAATTGGCAGCGACGCGCAATGTCTACGGTATTGGTCAGCGCTTGTGGACAATCGGCAAACAATTGTGCCATTTCTTCGGTGCTTTTGTAGTAATATTCCTCCGTGGTAAAGCCGATGGGGGCGGTATCGTCCTGTATCGTGGTATTGGTTTGAATGCACATCAGTACCCGCTGTGCCCGGGCGTCTTCTTTGGTGGCATAATGGACATCGTTGGTTGCCACCATGGAAATCTTTAATTCGACGGACAACTGCAACAAAAAGCGATTGACATCCTCTTCTTCGCTCATGCCGTGATTTTGCAGTTCCAAGTAGTAATTTTTTGTGCCCATGACGTCCCGCATTTGCTTTGCATGTGCCCGTGCCCCGTCAAAATCGCCTTTCCGCACACAAGTGGGCACCACACCCGCCAAGCATGCGGAAAGCGCGATGAGTCCCGTGTGATATTGTGTCAACAACTCCATATCAATGCGCGGACGGGTATAAAAACCTTCCGTGTAGCCCAGCGACACGAGTTTGGACAAGTTGCGGTAACCGACTTCATTTTCGCACAGCAAAATAAGATGGTGATAAGCCTCCCCATCGATGCGTTTCTTGTCAAACCGCGACCCGGGTGCCACATAAACCTCACAGCCGATGATCGGGTGAATCCCTTCTGCCATACATGCCTTGTAAAATGCTACCGCGCCAAACATGTTGCCATGATCGGTGATCGCCACATGCTTGTGACCCATTTTACGGGCCAGGCGAGGAATATCTTCTATGCGAAGCGCGCCGTCCAATAAACTGTATGCGCTGTGCAGGTGCAGATGTGCAAAGTCTTGTGCGCGGATGACATTTTCGTGCGCTTCTTCTTTGTTTGGTTCTGCGGCGTTGTTGTTTGCCGGGCCGGTTTCTGTTGTTTGCGCCATGTGACGGTTGGTTGTGTCCATGCCGTGCCTCCCCGATCGGTTGTTGTTACTGCTTTTGGTGTTGGTCGGAAGATCTCGTTTTTTGCAGTTGTTCCCTCTTCTTTGTGGGCAGTTGTTCTACTCCCTGTTCTGTTTGTTCCTCCTGTGCCAACTGTAAGAGCTTGTGCAGGCGGTGATTTAAGCCGCTTTTGGTCAAAGGCGGGTCGTGCGCTGCCGCCAGATCTGCCAGGGGCAAATCCGGATATGTTGTGCGCAGTCGTGCGGTGGTTTGCAATTGTTCCGGTAAGAGCGCCAATTTTCCTGTATGCCGCAACACCTCGATGGCCCACAGGTGTGCCTGTGCACCGCTGACGGCTTTTGACAGGTTGGCCAGGTCAAAATTTTGCCGGCGGTTGGTATCGTTGCGGATTTCTTTGTAGATTTTGGCGTCCATCAGGGAAAACACACTGCGTGTCGCACCCAGATATGCCAAAAGATCTTCGATATCGCTGCTTGATTTGTAATACAGTACCGTTTGCCCTTTCCGGCAAAAACGACGCGGCGGGGTAAGTCCCGCTAATTGCAGTGCGTCACAAAGCGCGGGTGCGGTGGATTCATCGTTGAGTGTAAAATCCAAATGGTAGGTGTGCGTAGGGTCCGTCACGTTACCACAGCCGAGAAAGACACCGCGCAAAAAGGCGGCGGCGCATTTGTCGCATGCAAACGTCGGCAAGATTCCTCCGTTTGGAATTTCACAGCTTGTCCGCAGTTGTTGCATGTCACGAGATGTGAGGGACAACCGAAATGCGTGGTTTTTATGCTCATTTTTTTCTTTTTTCGGGAATGTGTCACGTTCTGATGGGTTCTCCAATATCGCGTCGCCCGGCAGGTCGTTTGCGGTGTGACCGTTTCCCGGATTTTGATTGTTGTGCATCGCATGCTCATTTGTTGGCAGCTTGGTCGATCCTACATCGCGATTTGTGGTGGAATGCACGTCCTTGTTTTGCAACATATCAAGTGCGGCCACTGTTTCCAACGATCCGATCCGGTTTTCCTGTATTTTCGCGTTATGTCCATGGCACAAATCAGACAAGAGGTCAGATGTCATTTGTGCCACGGTGTGACTGTGTGTCAAGAATCGAACCGAGCCGTCCGGTGCGGCTGCAAAACGGAGCAGTCCCCATAGCTGTGCGCGGCGGCAGCATGTTTTTTTGACAAATAGGGTTGCCAATTCTTCCCGTACTTCTCCGGCATAAGACACCTGCTCCCCCTCCTTTGTCCCGGTTCCGGTCGTTTTTCTTTTTCAGCGGCTGTTTTTTTCTGATATATAAAACCGTAGTATGATTTTTAATTGTGCGATAGATCAACCTGGTTTACCTGGGTGAGCGGGAATATAACGCACTTCCGGTTCAATCCAAATCTGTTCTTTTTCATAAATTGTTTCGCGAATTTGTTTAATCAATGCCAACACGTCCGCTGCGCGTGCAGCACCGCGGTTGACGATAAAACCTGCGTGTTTTTCACTCACCTGGGCATCTCCCACACGTGCACCTTTCAGCCCGGCTTGTTCAATCATTTGCGCCGTATAGTGACCCGGATAGCGCCGGAATACACTGCCGGCCGAAGGGTATTCCAACGGTTGCTTTTCCCGGCGTGCGGTTAGATTTTTTTGCATTTCTTGCCGGATGGTTTGCGTGGGCTGAACAGCAAGCTGCAACGTGGCAGACAGAATCACCCAAGAGGGATTCGTTTGAAAAATGCTTTTGCGGTATCCAAATGCGCAGTCTTGCGCGGCAATGGTCAAGCAGTCGTCTTTTTCCGGGTCAAAGATTTGCACCGATTGTACCACTTGTGCCATTTCCCCGCCGTATGCCCCCGCATTCATAAACACAGCTCCGCCGACACTGCCCGGAATGCCGCAGGCAAACGAAAGCCCGCCGGCACCTTTTTGCGCCGCTGTGGCACAAAGCGCGCTGAGTTTCAGTCCGGCGCCGCATGAAACCGTTATGGTATCAGATTCACCGAGCACGGGGGGCACGGTGTGGGAAGCCGTTGCCCCGGAAGATGCAGAACGATCTTTTGGACCAACCGCGTCGGCAATCATGGGGGAAAACATACAATCACGTAAGCCCTCGGTTAACACGACAGCGCCGCGGAATCCCGCGTCATCAAATAATACATTGGACCCACTGCCGATGATCACATACGGCACGGAACGGGTACGCAGTTGGCGCAGCAATGTGAGCAGTTGTTCTGTTGTCGACGGGGTGAGCAGCAGATCTGCAGGTCCGCCGATGTGGAATGTGCAGTGATCGCGTAGCGGTGCATCGGTTTGAACATCTATGGTGGTGTTTGTGTGTAACCACGCGCAAAGAGCCGAAATGTTTTGAGAATATGTGGCAGATGCATTTGTTTGTGCCATACCGTTTCCTTTCCGTTTGAGCGATGTCTGCTTTTCAGGGTAATGATTTCAAAATTCTTCCATGACTATTATATCAGATTCTTGCGCAAAAAAATACCCCTTTTCTCAAATTGTGGTGTGGGCGCCCCGCTTCTTGCCGTATGGCAATCGCTTGTCGAAACGCGGCGTGTATCGGGTACGAAATCATGACAAAGCGTGCAAAAACAAAAGAAAATCCATTGACACGCGTGCGGATTTGCGGTAAAATATATTTGTATAACTATCTCATTTCAGCTTTTTGCGGCAACTGTGTTGTGTCAAAGGAACCCGCACAAATGCCCGCAGGAAAGGAACCGACGGAAATGATCCGCAGCATGACCGCATACGGAAGGGCGACCGCCGTGGTGCATGACCGTGAATTTACGGTAGAAATCAAAAGTGTAAACAATCGATATTTTGATTGCAGTGTTCGTTTGCCGCGCACCTGGAATTTTATGGAGGGGCGCATCAAATCGTATCTATCCGCAGCGGGTGTTTCGCGCGGCAAGGTGGATGTCACCATCACCGAACAGGTGCTGCAAAGCACGGGTGGTGTGGTGCGGCTGGACGCGGCTATGGCGGAAAGTTACATTGCGGCGCTGCGAGAACTGTGTCAGCAGTTTGACCTGGTTGACGACATCAGTGTGATGCGCGTGGCGGAAAACCGTGAGTTGTTTGTGGTGCAAAAGGCCGATGATAATCTGGAACAACTTTGGACGGATGTGCAACAGGTGCTTTCACAGGCAACGACACAATTTCTTGCCCAGCGTGAAGCGGAGGGCGAGCGGCTGAAAAACGATATCGCTCAGAAAAAAGAGGCCATTGCGCGCATCGTGCCCCAAATTGAGGAATTGAGCGAAAAGAGCAAGGCGGAATATCATGACAAGCTCAAGGCGCGCCTGGAACAGGCACTGAGCGATCAGCGTATCACGATAGATGAAAATCGCATTTTAACAGAGTGTGCACTGTTTGCGGACCGCGTCGCGGTGGATGAAGAGACCGTACGTTTGCGCAGCCATTTTGACACGTTCGACGGCCTGTTGCAAAGCGATGGACCGGTGGGCAGAAACTTAGATTTTCTGTTGCAAGAGATGAACCGAGAGATCAACACCATCGGTTCCAAGTGTAACAACACGGAGATTACAGGATTGGTGATCGCCGTGAAAGGTGAATTGGAAAAAATCCGCGAGCAAATACAAAACATCGAGTAACCACAACCGTGCGGTTTTGATGTGAGGTGTGTTTGTTTGCTTTCCCGTTATGATGAGAGATGACGGTTTTATTTTTGGAACTTAAAAAATTAAAATCGCGTGTATTTTGGAAAGGAACCGTTGTCTATGAAATTGATCAACGTAGGATTTGGCAACATGGTGGTACAGGAACGGATTGTAGCGATCGTCAGCCCCGATTCTGCCCCGGTTAAGCGGCTGGTGGCGGATGCAAAAGAAACAGGCCGTGTGATTGACGTGTCTTGCGGGAGACGTACGCGCGCCGTGATTTTGACGGACAGTGGGTATGTGATTCTTTCGTCCCTACAGACAGAGACGGTCGGAAACCGCGTCGGCGATACAGAAGAAAGTCCGCCCCAAGAGAAGACCGTGGGAGAACGTGACTTAGAAAAACCGGCAAAGGCAGGCCGTCAAGGAGGCAAAAAATGAAACAGGGTGTGCGACGGGGGATTCCCGTCATTATTTCCGGACCGTCAGGCAGCGGAAAGGGCACGGTGGTTGCCGACATTTTGACACGTAACCATCAATATGCACTCTCTGTGTCCGCCACCACGCGTGCGCCGAGACCGGGAGAAGTAAATGGAAAGCACTATTATTTTATTTCCCGGGAAGAGTTTGCACATCGTATCGAAACGGGAGACATGCTGGAGCATGCGTGTTATGTGGGAAATGAATACGGTACGCCGCGCAGCGAGGTGGAACAGCGATTGCGTGACGGTATTCATGTGATCTTAGAAATCGACGTACAGGGCGCGGTGCAGATCAAAGAAAAATTCCCGGAGGCCTTGCTCATTTTTCTCATGCCCCCCGATGAAAAGACATTGGAACGGCGGCTGCGCGGACGCGGCACCAACACCGAGGCGGATATTGCGCGGCGCTTGGAACAAGCGAGACGCGAATTGGAGTATTTTGACCGATATGATTATCTGGTCATCAACCGCGAGGGGTCCGTGCAAAGCAGTGCGGATACCATTATGCGTATTGTGGAAAGCGAACAGTGTTCGGTACGCCGAAACACGGATTTTGCCAAACATTATTTTTCATGAGTTTCAAATAACGGCCCTGTTGAAATGCTATTTGTATCCAAAAATATTTCGATATGGGCTGTAAACCATTTACGATTTGAATCATCATTGCCACATGTGGCAGAAACGGAGAGACAGACATGATTTATCCATCCATTGACGAAATTACGAAAAACCAGTACAACCGTTATACATTGTGTATTGCGGTGGCAAAATGTGCACGCATTATCACAGACGAATATGTGCGGCAGCGCGAGAATGCGGAACGCATGCTTGCCAACAAGGAAACCGACAAAACGTTGGCGTCTTTGATCAAACGTGAGTACCGCGACGAAAAAGCAGTGAAAAATGCCATTCAGATGCTGTATACAGGTCAATACCGTGTTGTTCCGGCGCAAAAGGCGGAGCATGAAAGCAGTGTATATGCAGTCAAAGATGATTCCCATGTGATCACAGGCGAAAACATGGAAGAGGACCCGACTGATTTTCTCGATGAAAAGGTCGAGCAGAGCGAAAAAGCAGAATAAGGTTGATTATTGATAACGTGATCTGAGAAGGTACGGCAATGTGACACGCGACGCTGCGGCGCGCGATGGAAAAACGGCAACAAGGGAGGCAGCGGCACGCAATGGAAGCACGATATGCACAAGTGCATGTGCTGGACATTTTGGTTCATTTGGATATGCCGTATACCTATCGGTTGACCGAGGAGCAGTTGATGGTTGCCGCGCCGGGGGACTTTGTTGTCGTGCCGTTTGGCGGGGGAAACCGACGGCGATTTGGATTGATTGTATCAATTTCGTCGCAGACCGAGCTGTCGCCCTCTGCCATTAAGCCGGTGATCAAACTTTTGCCGCGGTTGTTGCGCCTGAGTGAAGAACAGTTGCAGCTTTGCGCATTTATGAAAGAACAGACGCTTTGTACCATGGGGGACGCTGCGCGTACGCTTTTGCCTGCCGGCGCAGGCATGCTGGGACACTTGGAAGAGCGATATTTTGCCAGTTTTGAAAAGCCCTTGGAAAAACAGGGCGTCGCCGGTTGGATCATGGAGCAATTGCAGGCGGCACAAAACGGACTGGATGAAATGGCCCTGACAAAGCTTTTGGGGCAGGCACCGGCGAAGAGTCGTGTGCTGCAAGAGCTGTTGCGCGACGGATATGTGGAGAAGCGGGCGATTTATCGGGATGGAGAACAGGTGCCGGAGATGACACTTGTATCTTTGCAGATCGACGTGTCTGAGGCGCGCCTCTTGGTGCAAAAGGATCCGGAGGCGCGTCGCCGCTTTTCTTTACAGACGCGCAGCGACAAATATGAACGTGCGCTGCGCCTGTTACTGGAACAGGATGAGGTATCAGCCGATGAATTAAAGGAATTGTGCGATCTGGATACCGCAGGTCTGCGTCTGTTGGAACAGCGCGGTATCGTGACATTGCGCCGCGTTCCCAAAAAAAATGATCCGTATGCGGATTTCTCGGACCATGCCGTTGCCGGGGCGCCGGTTGTGCTCAACGAGGAACAACAGACGGCGTTTGATACATTACGGGATTTATGCAACAGCGGCGAGGCGCACGCAGCGCTTTTATACGGTGTGACGGGCAGCGGTAAGACCAATGTCATTCGTGCTCTGATCGATGCCGTAACCGAACAGCGGCGGCAGGCCATTTTGCTTGTGCCGGAAATTTCGCTCACACCGCAATCGGTCGCCATCTTTTGTTCCTTCTACCGTGGGCGGGTGGCGGTGTTCCATTCCGGGCTCAATGCCACACAGCGCATGGATGCCTGGCGGCGTTGCCGCACGGGTGAGGTGGATCTGGTCATCGGTACGCGTTCCGCCGTTTTTGCGCCTTTGCCGAATATCGGGTTGATTGTGTTGGACGAGGAACAGGAACATACGTATAAATCCGATCAAAACCCAAAATATCATGCCCGCGACATCGCACGTTTCCGTTGTGCATGGCATGGCGCTACCCTGCTGTTGGCGTCTGCGACTCCATCGCCGGAAAGCTTTTATCGTGCATGCAGCGGTAAATATACCCTGTTGCGTCTGACCAAGCGGTATGGGAATGCAACGTTGCCCAAGGTCACGCTGGCAGATTTGCGCACACAACAGGATTTGGGAGAACAGACCCATCTGAGTACCACCTTGATCGAAGCGATTCAAACGCGCTTGGCACGTGGGGAGCAGAGCATTTTGTTTGTCAATCGGCGCGGATATCACAACTATCTTTCCTGTATGCGCTGCGGGGAGGTGCTGATGTGTCCCCATTGCAGTGTATCGCTCACCCAGCACCGTGCCAAAAACGGTGATGCGTTTTTGATGTGTCACTACTGTGGTTATCAAATCCCCAAACCTGAAACGTGTCCGCAGTGCGGTTCGGAGCATTTGCGTCATGTGGGATTTGGCACGCAGCATACCCAGCAAATGCTGCAAAAAACGTTTCCGCAGGCGCGCATTTTGCGTATGGATGGAGATACCACCCAGACAAAATTTTCCCACGATAAGATCTTACAGGCGTTTCGTCGCCACGAGGCGGATATTTTGCTTGGCACGCAGATGGTGACCAAGGGACACGATTTTCCCGATGTGACACTTGTGGGTGTTTTGGATGCGGATAGTTTGTTGTACTTAAATGATTATCGTGCTGCCGAAAAGGCGTTTTCCCTTTTGACCCAGGTCATCGGGCGTGCAGGACGTGCAGAGAAACCGGGAGAAGCGATCATTCAGACGTTTCATCCCGATCATCCCACATTGCGGTTGGCCATGCAACAGGATTATGAGCCATTTTACGAAGAGACCATTGCCATGCGGCGTGCACTGGTATTTCCACCGTTTTGCGACATCGTGCAACTTACGGTTTTGGCACGGGAGGAGCAGGAGGCGCGGCGCGGCGCAAAAACGGCGGCAGAAATCATAGGTCGTTGGTGTGCAAAAGACGGCGAATATCACGATGTACCCATTGTACTGTTTGGCCCGTTTGAGGCGCCGGTCTTTCGTATCAATGAAAAATACCGGATGCGCTTGGTGATGAAGTGTAAATGTAACAAACGTGCCCGCGCCATGTTCTATTCACTGCTATGTGACAGCGAAAAGACGCTCGGACAACGCGTCAGCGTCGGGATTGATATCAATCCTACCACACTGTAAGCAGCGCGTAATAAGGGAAAATATCAAAAAAGTGATATAAAAAATAAAATTTCAACCCCTTGATAATTTTGGCAAAAGAAGGGAATGCTATTTATGGCAAGATTGCGAATTTTAACCCAAGAAGATCCCACATTGCGGATGCACGGTCGGGAGGTGACAGAAATCACCCCGCGCATTTTGCGGTTGTTGGACGATATGGCACAGACCATGCGAGAGGCAGAGGGATGTGGTTTGGCAGCACCCCAGGTCGGTGTTTTGCGTCGGGTGGTGGTTGTGGAAACAGAGCCGGGAGAACTGTATGAGTTGATCAATCCCTCCATTTTGACACGCGCCGGAACACAGCGCGGCGTAGAGGGATGCTTGTCCGTCCCCGGCAAACAAGGGATTGTCACCCGCCCCATGTACGTCACCGTACGTGCGCAGGATCGCACGGGCGCTTGGCGTGAGTATCGCGGCGAGGGACTTTTGGCACGTGCATTTTGTCACGAAATTGACCATTTGGACGGGAAGCTTTACACAGACATTGCAGAAGAAATGGAAGAAGAAATGCCTGTCCCCTCCCAGCGTGGACGGTTGCGGAAAGGAAAACGCCGTTGAGTTTTGAAAGATCAAACCAAACAAAGGGATCTGCTGCGCCGCGCATTTTGTTTATGGGTACACCTGAATTTGCGCAGATCCAATTACAGGCTTTGGTAACATTGTGCGCAGAAAAAGGATGGGAACTGTGCGGCGTATTCTGTCAGCCGGATCGTCCCAAAAATCGCGGGAAACGTCTGTTGCCCCCGCCGGTGAAAGAATATGCACAGGGATGTGGTTTATCCGTGTTTCAACCGCAGACGCTGCGTGATGCGGCGGCCACAGAATTGCTGCACCGCCTGGATCCCACGCTGATCGTGGTTGCCGCATACGGAAAACTTTTGCCCTCGGAATATTTGCATTATCCCCGGTTTGGCTGTATCAATGTGCATGCTTCCCTGTTGCCGCGTTATCGCGGCGCGGCGCCGATACAACGTGCACTGATGGCGGGAGAAACGGAAACGGGTGTCACGTTGATGCAAATGGAAGAGGGCATGGACACGGGCGATATGTTGTCAGCTGTCCATGTACCCATTGAGATGCAAGACAACGCCGGAATGTTGTTTGACAAATTGGCAAAGGCGGGGGCGGCATTGCTGACGGATGAACTGCCAAAGTTGTTTGCCGGACAACTCACCCCCGAAAAGCAAGACGATGCGCTTGCCACCTATGCGCCCAAGATTGAAAAGCAAGAGGCCGCCGTATCCTTTGATTTGCACGCCAAAACGCTGCACAATCAGATCCGTGCGCTGTTTCCCTCTCCACGCGCGCAGGCGTGTTTGGTACGGGAAAATGGGGAACAGATGATGTTAAAATTGGACGAGAGCTGCGTGTTGGACGAAGAGACACCGCCCGCTGTTCCCCCCGGTACGGTAGTGCAGACAGATGCGGCCAAAAATATCATTGCGGTTGCATGCGGCAAAGGGGTTTTGGGAATTGTTTCGTTAACCCCGCCGGGGCGCGGACATATGCACGCCGGCGATTTTATTCGTGGCAGAAAGATCAGTTGTGCAGATCGATTTGTTCGGAGTGAAACGAAAGAATCGAATGGATGAAAAAGCAATTTTGCCACAAAATACTTGCCTTGAAATGAAGTGATGGGAGAAACACATGCGACACCTCTCTTTTACCCTTGATTGGCAAACGTATTATCTATTGATGTTTGCCGTACTTGCTTTCACCCTTTGGGCGCAGTTTGGAGTGCAATCGGCGTTCAAAAAATACAATCAAGTCAGCAATGCACGTCATTTAACCGGTGCGGATGCCGCGCGGCGGATTTTGGATGCCAATGGGTTGTATCATGTACAAATCGAGCATGTCTCAGGGCGTTTGAGCGACCATTATGATCCGCGTGCGAACGTGATTCGTCTCTCGGATGCGGTGTATCAGACATCAAGCATTGCCGCCGTTGGTGTGGCAGCACATGAGGCGGGACACGCGGTACAATATGCAACAGGATATGCACCCGTCAAATTGCGCACCGCCATTTTGCCGGTGACTCAATTTGCATCCGGCACCTCCATTTTTCTGTTTTTTATCGGCTTTTTGTTTTCTCAGCCGCTGGCACTTCTCGGTTTTGCGCTCTATTTGGTCGTTGCATTTTTCCAATTTGTGACGTTGCCGGTGGAGTTCAACGCGTCGGCGCGGGCATTGCAAACGCTGGATGGACTGGGAATTTTAGACAGCGAAGAATTAAATGGTGCAAAAAAAGTATTGCGTGCGGCGGCGATGACTTATGTGGCAGCGATGGCAGTGTCTCTGTTGCAAATGTTGCGTATGATCCTGTTGCTCAATTCCCGAAACAACCGACGCTGAAAACAATGCCGTTGTGGCGGGGCAGTTTTTCTTATTTTAAGACAATATGCACGTAAAACGGAATTGCGTAAATGCCGTTGCCGTTTTCCCCGGTTTTCGATATTTTAGATATGAGACGTCATTGATCAAAGAAAAAGGTCGTATATGAATGCAAGAGAATGCGCGTACGTTTCGCTGAAACGGTATGCCAACAGCCAAAAATATTTGAATATGGAAGCAGATGCGACCATTCGCCGTGCAAAATTGCAAGACGCGGAGCGCAATTTATATACGGCGTTGTTTTACGGTACGGTAGAGCGACAGATCACACTGGATTATGTCATTGCCCGGCTGTGTCCCAATCGCCCCTTGGAGAACATCGACGAAAACGTATTGCTGATTTTGCGGCTGAGTTTATATCAGTTGCTTTATCTTGATCGCGTCCCCGCATATGCCGTGTTGGATCAGGCAGCATGCTTGACGCGCCGGTTCGCGGCGTCTGCTGCCGTGCCGTTTGTCAATGGTGTGTTGCGCGCTGCAACCAGGATGGGAAAGCAGATTTCATATCCTGATCGCAGACAAGATTTCATTGGATATCTCAGCGTTTTTTATTCTGTGCCGCGCTGGCTGTGTGAGATGTGGACAGATGCATACGGAAAGACGAAAACCGAACGAATTCTTTCGGCCATGCAGACCCATGCTCCGGTCACGCTGCATTGTAACACGCAGAAAACAACCTGTGATAAGGTGATCGCCACGTTAAAAGAAAGCGGTATTGATGCTCATCTCGTGCCGTTTGCGCCGCGTGCGGTGCAGATCGGTACCGATGTTTCAGTACAGAAGCTGACGGGACTACAAAGTGGTGATTATTTTGTGCAGGATCTCTCTTCTCAGATCAGCATGCTGCTGTTTGATCCCCATGCGGGAGAAAAAATCATGGATGCTTGCGCGTGTCCCGGTGGCAAAAGCTTTGCAGCTGCTGTTCAGATGCAGAACCAGGGCGTGGTCGATGCGTTTGATTTGCATGAGAATAAATTGAATCTGATTCGCCGAACGGCAGAGGCACTTGGGCTCTCCATCATCACGGCGCGCACGCACAATGCCTCTGTATTTGACCCAGAACTTTTTGAGAAATACGACCGTGTATTGTGCGATGTACCATGTTCGGGATTGGGCGTGCTTGCCAAAAAGCCCGAGATCCGTCACAAAGACCCCACATCGTTTGCGCGTCTGCCTCAGATTCAATCACAAATATTGGACAATTGCAGCCGCTATGTAAAACCCGGCGGGCTCTTGCAGTATTCCACCTGTACGCTTTCTGCGGCGGAAAACGAGGAAGTGGTCAAGCGCTTTTTGTCGGCACATGAGGAGTTTTCCCCTGTTCCCTTTTCGTATGGACCGGTGGTGGGGTCAGAGGGAATGTGTACCATTTTCCCCGATCAGTTTGAACAGATCAGATGCGACGGCTTTTTTGTCGCACAGATGCGTAAAAAAACATCCGTTTAATCTGCCACAAACGCAGATGTGTCAACGGAGAAACATCAATCAAACACCCAAAAAATTGTAAAAATATGGAAAGCATACAAACAATGGACACAAACGCGGTATACAATGAAACCGACGGTACCACGGCGGCAGATGCATCTCGCTTGGTACAGACAGATGATAAACGGACCGGTGCAACGACAAAACAGACAACACCGCACCACACGACCGGGCAAATGAAACATACAGATATTGCAAAAGAGGATGTGTGCAACAAGAACGGATGCGCGATTGAAACAGGAGAAATACCGGGGGTCGGAAGCAATGTGGCAGACGGATCGGATGATATGCGATTTGATCTGTTGAATGCGGATCAGCCGGCTCTTGACACCTATGTCACGCAAACATTGCACCAACCGCGGTATCGCGCGCAGCAGTTGAGCGTATGGCTCACGCGCGGCGTACCGTTTTCCGAAATGGACAATTTACCGCGCACCATGCGGGATCAAATGGCGCAAACGGCGTATTTGGCGTTGCCGAATACGGTGCAAAAACAAGTGTCCCGCATTGACGGCACCGTAAAATTTTTGTTTGCATATCCGGACGGCGCGACCGTGGAAAGTGTGTTGATGCGTTATCATCATGGCAACACGCTTTGTATCTCCACCCAAGTCGGCTGTCGTATGGGGTGTCGATTTTGCGCCTCTACCATTGGCGGAAAGGTTCGCGATCTGACTGCGTCTGAAATGCTGGGCGAGGTATTGGTCGCGGGTCGTGAAACCGGCGTGCGCGTGGATGGCATTGTTTTGATGGGAATTGGCGAACCGCTGGACAATTATGACAATACCATTCGTTTTTTACACTTGGTTTCTCGACCGGGTGGACTGAATATCGGATTGCGGCATATCTCTTTGTCCACATGCGGCGTTGTACCGGGTATGTTGCGTTTGGCCGATGAAGGATTGCCCATTACGCTTTCTCTTTCGCTGCATGCGCCTACCGATGAGCAACGTTCCGCCATTATGCCTGTCAATCGCAAGTGGAATATTGCGCAGGTACTGGCGGCAACGGTAAACTATTTTGAAAAAACCAAGCGGCGTGTTTCGTTTGAATATACCTTGATTCACGGGGAAAATGATACACCGCAAACCGCGTTGTCTTTGGTACATACGTTGCAACGTCATGTCGGAACACGCATGCCGCTGCATGTGAATTTGATCCCGGTCAACCCTGTTTCTGAGCGTAACCAGCGCGCAGGGGATATGAAAAGCATTCAGACGTTTGCCGCCATTTTACGTCGACACGGTATCAATGCCACGGTACGTCGAAAGCTCGGTGCGGACATTGACGCGGCGTGCGGTCAATTGCGTCGGCGTGTACAGACAGAATCAATGGCGCAAACAACGACTTCTGTTTAAAGTGTGAGATCAAACCATGACGGCAACACGAGAGGAATTGCGCCAATGAACGGAATGAAAAACAACACAGCAGAGCTTGGTGGAAACGATACCGGACGATCTAACCAAAAAAATCTATTGAAACAACATGTCGGTTATCGCGTGATTGCGCGCGTTTTGTTTGTGTTATCCGTCGTTTTTGCCGCAGTGTTTTTGGTCGATATATTTGTGCAAGGTTTTCTCTATTCTTCGGCGGAAAATTCTGCGCCGTTTGGCGTTTTTATCTTAAAGGATGCGATACAATACCTTTTGCCAAGTTTGATTCTATTGCTGGCTGGAACGGTATTACGTCGGGCAGATAAGAAACTAAAAAAATGAAGGTCTTTGATTCCCTGGAAAACATGGAAAACAGATTATATTTGGAAAAGAACCAAAGGATGAAAACGAAAGTGTTCCCCAAAACATAGAAATAAAACCGCGGCGGCCATAAAAGGAACGGCTGACGCGGGCGGGGACTTTGAATCAATAAAAAATCATTTTATAACAGCGTGCAGCCTGCGGCGGTGGTTGCGGGAAGCGCTGTTGGTACCGGCGATGTATGACATTTGTCGGTGCCAAAAATAAATCATGATGAGAGGAGGCGGCGGTTTGATTCTCTGCGGAAAAACCGACGTGGGAGAAAAACGAAATACCAACCAAGATACGTTTGCCGTGCGCATGATCATACCGCAGGTCTCACTGGGTGTGGTGTGTGACGGTATGGGCGGTGCCAACGGCGGAAACATTGCAAGTACCATTGCCCGGGATGTGTTTGTCGGTCAAATTGAGTCCTTTTTCATCCGTGTCCAGGCACGCCGAGCACTCAGGTATGTCACGGAAGGAGACTGTTCCGCCCTATTGGCGCATGCGGTGGTTGCGGCAAACCGCGCGGTGTATGATATGGCGCAGCAGCGACCGGAACTCAAAGGCATGGGCAGCACGCTTGTCGCGGCATTGGCCGTAGGCGGGCAAGTACATGTGGTCAACGTGGGAGACAGCCGGATGTATTTGATGTCCCAGGGTGAACTTTCTCAGGTCACACGCGACCATTCCTTGGTGCAGCACTTGCTGGACACGGGGAAGATCACAGGGGAAGAAGCCAAAAATTATCCCAAGAAAAACATGATCACCCGTGCGGTTGGTATTGAAAAAGGGATCGAGGCGGATATTTTGAGTGTGGACTTGAGTGATTGTGAGGAAGCCGTCATTTTGCTTTGCTCAGACGGGTTGAGTAACTTTATTTCCGATGAGGGGATACACACCCTGCTTCAGGCGCATTTTCGTGTCGAAATGCGCGATACATTCACGGCAGAAAAGACCGTGCAAACTTTAATTGATACCGCCAACGCCAACGGCGGGGGCGACAACGTCACGGCAGTTCTCATGGCATATCAAGCGGAAAGGAACGAGCACGCGCATGGAAGCAACACAACGATTTGAGAAATACGTCGGCCAGGTTTTTGACGGGCGATATCGCATTCAAAAAATTATCGGCATCGGCGGTATGGCAGTGGTATTTGAGGCGGAAGACTTTGTCATGAAACGCACCGTCGCTTTGAAGCTGCTCAAAGATGAAATCAATAACGATGTGCAGTCGGTGCGCCGGTTTATCAATGAGTCGCGCGCAGTCGCTATGCTCAACCATCCCAACATTGTTGCCATTTATGATGTCACGGTGAAAGACGACCTAAAATATATCGTGATGGAAAACATCCGCGGCATTACCTTGAAAAGCTATATGAACCGCAAAGGCGTGCTCAATGTCAAGGAAGCGCTGTCGTTTACGGAACAAATTCTGATGGCGTTGGAGCACGCGCATAGCAAGGGGATCATTCACCGGGATATCAAGCCCCAAAATATTATGCTTTTGCGTAACGGTACCATTAAGGTCGCTGATTTCGGCATTGCCAAATTACCCGACGTCAATGAAACGCAGGAAGAACAAAATAAAAAAGCGATCGGTACGGTATATTATATCAGTCCGGAACAGGCCAGCGGAAAGCCGATTGATGCACGAAGTGATTTGTATTCACTGGGCGTGATGCTGTACGAAATGGTGACCGGCCGGTTGCCGTTCCGCTCTGAGCAACTGTTGAATGTGGCAAAAATGCAGGTCAATGAAAAGCCCGTTCCCCCCTCCAAGCGGAATGCCGCTGTGCCCAAAGGGGTTGAACAGTTGATTTTGTGTGCGATGGAGAAGGATCCCGCCAAGCGCTTCCAAAGCGCCAAGGAGATGTTACGCGTGGTTACGCAATTGAAAAACAATCCCCAAGCCAATATCAAGCTTTTGAAACACAAACCGGAGAAAGACAAAAAGAAACGCCCGGAGCGGCAAAGTCGTTCCATGTTGCCGGTGATCGCCGGGGTGGCGACGGCATTTTTGATCACGTTTTCCATTGCGGCGTTTTATGTGTTCAGCCAGCTGATTATCGGCGATGAGGATTCTCAGGCGCAGGAGATTTCCGTGCGTGATTTTGTAGGTATGACCTGGTCGGATACGTTTGCAAAAGACGTAGGGGAAGATTATTATACGTTTGAGGTGCAATATCAGTTTAGCGAGACCGAAGAAAAAGGAAAAATTCTCTCTCAAGAACCAAAAGCCGGGGAAAGCCGCAAAGTCATTCCCGGTGAACAATCCTGTAAGGTCACACTGTATGTATCGCAGGGCGTCGATGAATTCCCGTTGGACGATTATTCCATTGAAGAATATCGGGAAGTGGAGCTTGCGCTGGATAGCCGAGGGTTGAACTATACGGTGGAGGAACAATATCACGATACGATTATCTCCGGGTATGTCATCTCTACTTCTCCCGCCGCCGGTTCTTCCGTCAAAGCGGGCGATACCATTACCCTGTATGTGTCTTTGGGACAGGAAGTGCGCAACACGATTGTGCCCAACGTCGTCGGAATGGGCGAGCAGGAGGCGATGCACACGCTTCTGGGAAACAATATTTCTCTGGGCAAGGTGACATATCAGCAAAGTGATTTGCCGGAAGGTACCGTGATATCACAAAGTAAAAATCCGCTGACGGAGGTTCCGATCGGCTCGACCAAAATTGATTTGGTTGTCAGTGCAGGAAACGGTACGACGTAATATGTGTCATTGTCATGCAATACGTTGCGCGGCGATGAAGCAAATATCGGTAAAAATCGGTAAAAAATGATGGCACGAAAAAACGGAGCGGCACATGACGGCAGGGCAAATGGAATGGGGACGCGTGATAAAAGGTGTTGGCGGAAGATACACGGTGCGTACGGCTCAGGGCGTATGTCATCTCTGCCTTCCCAAAGGCGCATTGAAAAAGCACGCGCAAATGACGTTGACCGTCGGTGATGTCGTACGATTTTTACCCGAAAGTGCAGCGGGCGAGGGGTATATTACCGAAATATTCCCGCGCCGCACGTATCTCAGACGCCCCCCGCTTTCCAATCTCACACGCGTGTTTGTCGTTGCAGCCGCCACCACGCCGGCACCCTCTCCGTTGTATTTGGACAAGTTGTTTTCTGTGTGCAGTTACGCCGGGATTGATGCGTGTTTGGTCATTAACAAGACACAAAAGGATACCGCAAAGGCAAAACAGATGCAGGCGGTATATGAAAAGGCGGGCTATGATGTGTATCTGACAGATGCAGTGGACCCGCACGGCGCCGATGTGCTGATACCCGTGTTGCAAACATTGTGTGCAGAAGATATTGTCGCGTTTGCAGGTGCCTCCGGGGTTGGAAAATCCTCTTTGATCAATGCATTATTCCCCGCTCTGCAATTGCCTACCGGGGCGCTGAGTGAAAAGATTGCCCGCGGCAAACATACCACCCGGCACGTGGAGCTGTTTGCGTTGCCCGAGATCGGTCAGATCGCATGTTGCCCAACGAATAGCAGCAAAACGAATGATGCGCAGATCATAAAACAGTCGTCTTTACAGGCGGAAGGGCTGGAAAGAAAAACCGCCGCGAAACGAAAAACAACGGTGGATCAAAGTGAGCCCTTGGTACCGGAAATGTCCGTGCCCGGTTTTGGCGCGGAAGGGGAGGAACCGGTCAATATCGGCGGCGGACCGTATCTGGCAGATACCCCGGGATTTGGTATGCTTGATTTGCAGCATTTTGATTTTTTTGATCGTTCGGAATTACCCGGTACGTTTCGTGAGTTTGTCCCGCTGCTGGGCACGTGCCGCTATACCAAATGTACCCATACCGTGGAAGAGGGGTGCGCCATTCGCGCCGCGGTACGACGCGGTGATATCGCGCAATGTCGCCACAACAGTTATTGTGCGATGTATGCGGAGTTAAAGCAAAAAGATGCGTATCCCAAAACAGCCGACAAAAAGATATAAAAACTGCCGTGAAAGCAAAAGCTTTCACGGCAGTTTGTTTCAATGGCCAAATATTTATACCGACCGCATGTTTGTGTTTTTTGTGCAACAAATGAGATTGTAGATGCTCCAGTCCACGACAAGGATCATTTTATCCCGCTTCAAACGCTTTGGTTGCGATGTCGCGGAGTTTTTCCACATCGCTCTCTTCGGGAATGTACTCTTTTCCCATGTATGTATAGCGGTCGTCCAACCCCAATGCATGCCCTTTGGAGGAGCCAAACGGATGGAATGACAACAACACCGGCGGATGTTTTAACCCGATTTTACGCACAAAACGAGCGATGGATTCCACATGTTGCGGTGTATCGCTCACCCCTTTGGTGATCACGGTGCGCACAATGATATCGTCGCGCCGCGTGGCAGCACGAGAGAGATTTTCCAAAATCTTTTCGTTTCCGATACCGCAAAAGGTGATGTGCTTTTCGCGATCCATCGTTTTAATATCCCAGAAGATATGGTCGATCAGGGAGCAAAACGAGTCGAAAATCGCATCCAGATCAAATTGTCCGCATGTTTCCACACAGGTGCCAAGGCCTTTCGCTTTTGCCTGCGCAAACACTTCCATGGCAAGCGCACCATGCAGCAACGGTTCCCCGCCGGACAGCGTGATTCCGCCTGTATCTCTGTAAAAAACGCGGTCTTTTTCGGCCTCAATCACAATTTGTTCCGGCGTCATTTCTCGCCCGCATACCGTCAATGCTTTGACAGGGCAAACTTGTACGCAAGCGTTGCAACGGATGCAGTTTTTGCTGAAAAATTGATGCTTGGTTTCGGTTAAGGTATGGCAGTGAGACGGACAAACTTGCACGCATGCACCGCAAAAAATGCAATGTGACTCGGTCAATTGCACTTGTGGGAATGCCTCATGTGTCTCAGGATTGTGGCACCAACGGCAGCGCATGGGGCATCCTTTGAGAAACACCGTGGTACGCACACCCGGTCCGTCATGTACGGAAAACCGTTGAATATCGGTCACAAGCAGTGTAGACTGTTTGTTTTGCTTTTTTTGTTCCATCGTCATATCGTTTGCCATATCGTCGGTCCCATCAAAAAAAGATCATTGAAAGAAATCAAGTTGTTGTGTATGGTTCGGTAAGTAGCTTTTATGTTGGTGCAAAAGATCAATCACAGGTGTTTGGGATATCATCGTTTTCGTCTGCCTGTACCACACGTTGTACCTTTGTCACAGCGCCGCTGTGTGCATCCAGGTCAAACAGCGCACCGTGCAAAACGATGTTGTCCTGTACAGTCCGAAAGCGCACCGGCAGTTTGCTGCGGAATTTTTGAATAACAAGCTGTGATTCCACCCCCAAAATGGAGACGGCTGCGCCTGTCATACCCAAATCGGTGATATATCCGCTATGCTGCGGCAAAATCTGTTCATCGGCTGTTTGCACATGTGTATGGGTACCCCAAATACAGTGGATACGTCCGTCAAAATAGCGTGCCAGTGCAAGTTTTTCCGCTGTTGCCTCGGCGTGGATGTCCATCAGCGCCAAATCGTATGCCCCCGCATGACGCGCCAAAATACGTTCCACGGTCTCGAACGGATTTTCCAACGGTTCCATAAAGACGACACCGGAGATGTTGATCACCAGCGCGCGTCGATCGCGTACCGGCACGATCACACAGCCGTCTCCCGGTGCATCGGCAGGATAATTTGCGGGACGCAACAGCGCCGGATGCATGTCAAAATAATCGTAAATGCTGCGTTTTTGAAAGGTGTGGTTGCCCCCCGTGATCACATCAGCACCTGCGGCAAATACGCGTTCTGCCACCTGGGGATCCAGTCCGTTGCCTTCGGCGGCGTTTTCCGCATTCACCACGACCAGATCGGCGTGCAGTTTGTCACGCAGCCGACGCAACCGACGCTCTAAAAAGTCAACAGCCCCCACGCCCACGACGTCACCGACAGCCAGAATGCGCAGGATATCTTTGGTTTGTAGTGCCATGTTTCCTCTTTTCTATTTCATCTCTATTTCATCGTGGGATTAGTACTTTGACAAGCAGCATCCATGTGTACGTTTGAATGGTTTGTTTTTATCCTAATTCATAGGATTACTTTTTGCAAAGACCGATTGTTCTTTTTACGAAAAAGAAATCCAAATGCCCCCTGTAATCTGAAAATATCAAATATTGACACATAAGGGCGCAATGTGCACAGATACAGACAGCATGAAAGCGATGTCTGTGATCGATTTTATTTTTTGCAAAACAGAGACAAGAAAAATGGGAGCCGCGCGCCGTATGACGTGCGCCGGCTCCCGGAGCGTCTCTCTTTTTGCGTCTAAACAGAACATCTCGCCTGGACGGGAGAGGGAATTATTTCGCGTAGTCGACCGTACGACTTTCCCGAATGATGCTGACTTTAATTTGCCCGGGATATTCCATCTCGCTTTCGATCTTCTTGACCACGTCGCGTGCCACCAGTACCATGCGCTCATCAGAGACTTTTTCGGGTTTGACCATGATACGGATCTCACGTCCTGCCTGCAAGGCAAAGGATTTCTCTACGCCGTCAAAGCTGTTTGCGATTTCTTCCAGCTTTTGCAGACGTTTGATGTAATTTTCCAGATCTTCACGTCTTGCACCGGGACGTGCAGCGGAAAGATCGTCGGCTGCGTCTACCAGCATCGCAATCATTGTTTGTGGCTCAACATCGCCGTGATGTGCTTCAATGGCATGAATCACTTCGCGACTCTCTTTGTATCGACGCGCCAGTTCTACACCCAGCTGTACGTGCGAGCCCTCAACCTCCTGGGTGAGTGCTTTGCCGATGTCATGCAGCAACCCTGCACGACGTGCCAGTGTGGCGTCTGCACCGAGTTCTTCTGCCATCATACCCGCCAAAAATGCGGTTTCGATGGAGTGGTTCAGTACGTTTTGTCCATAGCTGGTACGGAATTTCAACCGTCCGAGGAGTTTGACCAATTCCCCGTTCATTCCGTGCACACCGACTTCAAACACCGCTTTTTCACCGGCTTGTTTGATCATCAGGTCCACTTCTTTTTTGGCTTTTTCCACCGTTTCCTCAATGCGGGATGGATGGATGCGTCCGTCTGCAATCAGTTTTTCCAGTGCAATCTTTGCCACCTCACGACGGATGGGATCAAAGCTGGAAATGGTGATGGCTTCCGGCATGTCATCAATGATGAGGTCCACGCCGGTCAGTGTCTCAATGGTGCGAATATTGCGCCCTTCCCGGCCGATAATTCGACCCTTCATGTCGTCATTGGGCAGGCTGACCACCGAAACGGTCACTTCGCTGACCAAATCGGCACTCATGCGTTGAATGGCCTGGGTAATGATGTTGGTTGCTTTTTGCTGTGCCTCGTCCTTTGATTGCTGTTCTATCTCGATCACACGTTTGGCCGCATCCAGTCTTGCCTCATTTTCAATGCGGGAAACCAGTTCCGCTTTGGCTTGGTCGGCACTTAAATTGGCAATTTCTTCCAGCCGCGTCACTTCCTGTGCTTTGAGCTGGTCCAACTGTTCGCCCTTTTCCGTGTTCTCTTTGATTTTTCGGTTCAGCGCTTCTTCCTTGCGGTCGATGTTTTCGTGCTTGCGATCCAAGGCCTCTTCTTTTTGTGTGACGCGGCGTTCCAGCCGGTTGACCTCGTTTCTTCGCTCTTTGATCTCACGTTCGGACTCGTTTTTGTTGCGCAGGATCTCTTCCTTTGCTTCAATCAGCGCTTCCTTCTTTTTGGTTTCGCTCTCTTTTTGCGCATTTTCAATAATTTGCTGCGCTTGCATTTCTGCAGCGCCGATTTTTCCCTCCGCGATCTTTTTGCGATAGATCACGCCCAGAAAAAACCCAAAAATCAAGCAAACCACGGCAATCAAGGCGGGAATCAAAACTGTTCCCATACGGTTTTCCCCCTTGTGTTGTTTCGTGGTTCGGCGTATTCCCTCTGTTTTGTTTTGTAACACGTTTGAAAAAATGGATGAAGCGAACACAAAAAGTCCCTTTTCCATCCTTGCTCTGTGTTTGCAGCCCGTTGGTTTGTTTCTCAGCCAAATTTGCAAAAAGCGCCCGCAAAGGCGCACATCACGGTGCGGATACTACTTTTAAAAGTGGCTGACAAATGAGAAATAAAAAACGGCTCAATCACATGTGTGGACACAAAATGCCCGCCATGTATAAATGCAACGTGTATCGGTAAAAACAGCGGCAAAACGCCGTCTGTATCAAATATCGTCATTGCTTACGCACAGTCTGATACACGATTATTATAAACAAAATCACGCGGCTTGTCAAGGGTTGCTTAATACAAAGATAAAGATGTGACAGTTTATATATTTTTTCAGTGTTGCTTTGATGAGTATTGACATGTTTATTCACACCATTTTATTTATTGATTCAGTATAAAAAAATATTTAAAAAAATTGTATAAATTGACCAAAATAATATTGACATTTTGAAAAAATATGTTATATTTAAATATAGAACCAACGACGCGTCAGGTTCAATATTACATAAAAGGAGTTGCTGAAAATGAAAAAACCAAGATGCAAAAACGTTATTACTTTCATTGTCTTAATTTTTATGTTAGCATGCACCGTTTTGCCCTGTCTTGCATATGTCATTACTCCTTATCTATCAGAAAATCATTATGGGTTTGACTATAGTATACCAAGTGGGCAGACGGAATGGAACGGAAAAGAAAAAGACAAAATATGGGATCTGGATTTTGTCAACGGAAAAGAATGTCGTTTCAATGTATCCATTCTTTCCACTCGATATGTATCTTTGACGGCTGATTTGAAAAAGGTAAATACTCTTTGGTTTGATACAACCGTATTATCATTGACGGTTTCTAGTAGCGACACGTGGAAAGGAGAACTCTTTAATCCAGAAAAATCACATGGGTACTATGCAAAGATTACCGCAACAAGCGATATTGGTTGCAATGGCAGAACGAGCATTACTTTGCCGTAAATCATAAGTCATATAGTAGTTGTGTATACGACGACGAAACAGTTCGTCGTCGTATACAATCTTTCACTTTCATTTTTAATAGGAGTGCAGAGAGTTTCGAACGATGAAATATTTGATTCGCAATTATTTGAAAATTATTTTTCGTTCTCCCCTTTATCGATTGGCGTATCTTTTTTTGTTGGCGGCATTTTCTTTTTTTTCCGTGTGCTTTAATTTTTATTTGTCGGATGATACGGTCAATTATTTTGACGGCTTTCAACGCATGGAATACTTTGAATTTGCTTTGTATATTGTGGCTTTTTGTATGGCCGTGTTTTTTGCACAGAAGCCTTCCTTGTTAGAAGAGATTTGCTTTGTTCCCCGCAAAAAAATTTGCCTTTCTCATCTGTTTGCTTCTTATTTGGCAGCTGTAACGGTTCTTTTCATTGCGTGGATCTATCTGACAATTGGGGCGGTTGCCGAGCATGTGACGATTTTCTATTGGTTGAGAACTATTTTATATGCATCTTGTCGTTGGGGATCGATTCTAAGCTGGATGACAACGATCGGATTTTTTTGCGGTTGGATTGTCACAAGCAAATATGCATATTTGTTTTCCATTCCGTTTACGTTACTGTTTTCGGTTTTCAACCATTGGATTTTGTGTGGCAGGGGAACTTTGGGATTTGAAAATTGCTGGTTTGCACGATTGATCTGTTTACAGCGTGTAGAGATTGGAAGCACCTCGTTGGTATTTCGCGGGCCACTTTTGGATGCGGAAATGGCATCAAAAACGGGATTTGTGTTGGCGCTTTGCGCCGTATTTGCCGCTTTCCTGTATCTGATCTCTCAAAAACGATTTCGAATGAGGACTGTCTGCGTATTGTGCATTTGCTTGTTATGCACCGGTGTGTGTGCCGGTTTGTACCGGCAATTGAGACCTGCCGTTTATGATGTATATCAAAAGCTTTATCCGCCTATAATAGCGCAATCTGCTGTTGTCCGTTCTTATACGGGAGAGATTTGGATGAGAGAATGGTCTGCATATTCTTTGGATATCGAGATAGAACAGGCGTCAGGTACGGTTGTACTGCGATTAGATGAAAGCATTCGAGTGAAAGAACTGCAAGTAGATCAGGCGTCTGTTTCCTATCAGCGTGTCGACGATGAACTGATCCTCGATGCGCCCGCCGATCGTTTCGTGCTGCATATTGAGGCGTCCGGTCGCGTTTCGTATTTTGATTTTGCCGGTACCAGAAGTATTTATACCTCCGTTTCCGGTTGTTGTTTACCGCCCAACTTTGCTTTTTTGCCATCCATCGGCGGAGATGAGACGGAAAAAGAATATGATTTAACGATCCATAGTGTGCAGACATTGGCAAGCAATCTGCATGCGCGTGCGAACGGGACGACCTATACCATACAGGATCGGGGATCGACGGTGTGCTTTTTTACCGGAGACTTACAAACGTTTACGCATGACGGGATACGATTCATTGTCGCTCGATATGATATGCGCCAAAACGAGGAAACATATGTTGCAAGTTACCGGGAAAAAAATGAGTATCTAACGCATATGGATCCGAAGACAGGAGAGATTAGCCAGGAAGCGTGGGGCGAAATGAAAACGGTTTTTTTGCTGACTTATCAAACAACTGGTTCGTTTCCCACCGTATTTGACGATTTTGCATTGATACCGGTCAGCTAATGGAGGTAAAGCCATGTTGCAAATCAAAGATTTGACATTTGGGTACAAAAAGAACGAGCCCGTCCTAAAAAACATCTCGCTTTCTTTATCGCCGGGTATCACGCTGCTGGTTGGGGAAAACGGCAGCGGAAAATCAACTTTGATGCACTGCTTGACCGGCATGTTGCACGGTTCGGGTGAAATCACGTTGGAAGGCGTTCCTTGCGGCAGTGTTGACTACGCGCGTATGCTGTCGTATCTGCCGCAGCGGTTTGATGTATACCCCGCTTTGAAAGTGCGTGAAATTCTCAGGTTTGTTGCGGAACTCAAGGGTGTTGCAAAAGACAACATATTCACAGAGGTGGAAAGGGTGGCGCAACAAGCCAATGTGACGCCGTTTCTGAATACTGTTTTTAAAAAATGTTCCGAGGGGATGCAGCGACGCGTAGGAATTGCTGCCGCGCTGCTGGGAGATCCCAAGCTGGTTGTTTTGGATGAACCGACGGCAGGGGTAGACCCACAGGAACGCTTTCGGTTCTATCAAAGCATCAAAACGTGCTTTACAGGGAAGATCGTTTTGATCTCAACACATATTTTAGATGATATTGAATCCTTGGCAAGTACGGTTGTGATGCTGACCAAAGGTCAAATTGCCTGTGATCTGCCCTATGAAGCGTTTGTGCATTCGCTGGGGCGGGAGGCGACGATGAACGAGCTGTGGTCATACTATCAGGAGCATACAAATGGTACGGTATAGTAAACGGGTAGACTTGCTTTGCATACGCATTCCCTATCTTTGTTTTGTGGCATATCTGATTATTTTATTGCTGACCAAAAGGCCGTTTGCCACCTCAAGCAGTTGGGATGCCGACGGGACACCGAGCATTACAAACGATTTGTATCTGTGGTTGCAATTTGTGGTGTTTCTTTTTGTGTTAGTTATTACGGCGTTTTGCTTTGAGGAAATCTTTCGCAAGTCTTCTGCTGACTACATCCGCGCTTGCAAGCCCGGCGTTTGTCAGGCGCTTCTGTTTCGTTATCTGCGGTTATTGGGAAGCTTGGAACTTGTCTATCTTCCCTGTGTTGCGATTGCTTTTTATCGGGTCAATCAGAGTATTCGGTTCAACGAACGGTTATTTCATCAAAGCGCCCCGTATGTGAATGTATGGATTCCGCTGGTGCAGTGCGCCGTCGCGATGGTGTTTTATGTGACCGTCACCCTCTTTTTCTTGATGTTATTGAAAAATCGAATTTATCTTTTCATGATCTTCATCTCTTATTGTGCTTTTGAGGCAACCGTCATGCCATATTTGATAGGCGATTGGGTTCTATTTCGAGGAGCGTTTACGGCCCCGGATTTTTTTCACTGTTTTCCTCATAATATTGCTTTGATGCTTTTGTTATCGCCCATCATGTTGGTGGCAGTCTTGATTTACGGTGCGCACGTTTTCGGCGCAAAACGGATCAAAAAGAAAAGGGAACGAATATACGTTGTATGAAGACACATCGTATGGATACATACACAAGCGTGTTGATCATCCTGTTTTTGCAAGTAACAAAATGCCCGTCGGAATATTCCGACGGGCATTTTGTTATGACATCAGATGTCACATACAAACTGTTTACTGTGCCAACTCGTTTGCCATCTGATAGAGCTGTTTGATATAGGACAATCTCTGCGCGCAATATGCTTCCATCTCGGCGCGCTGTGCCGGATCGATGGCGTCGATCTGTTCCTGGGTCAATTTGTGTTTGTACATGCGGTCCAGTGTCTGAGAATATGCGATTTCTACCGGAACGACATGACCCTTTTGATAGCACATCACAAGGTCGCTCTTGCCCTGCAGCATCAGCTTTACGGCATCAGAACCCATTTCTGATGCGATCAGTCGGTCGCGCAGAGTGGGGCTGCCGCCGCGCTGTACGTGGCCCAGACGGGCAAACTTGCTCTCGATACCCGTGCGCTCCTGAATGCGTTTGGTCAGCTGCTCGCCGTAGTCGCCGTTGCCCTCAGCAATCATAACGATAAAGGAATGTTTTCCGCTTTCTTTCTGGGAAATCAACGTTTGCATACATGCCTCTTCATCAAAAGGCAGTTCGTTTACCATAATGGCTGAGGCGCCGACTGCAATACCCGCTTCCAGAGAAAGCCAACCGGCGTGGTTACCCATGACTTCGACAACACTGCAACGCAGATGTGACTCACAAGTGTCGCGCAAACGATCCGTAAAGTCAATGATACAATTCATTGCGGTATCAAATCCGATGGTGTAATCGGATGCGGTGATATCGTTGTCAATGGTACCCGGAATACCGATGGTAGCAACGCCGCGTGCAGACAAATCCGTTGCACCGCGGAAGGTTCCGTCACCGCCGATGGCGACAATGCCGTCAATGTGGTGTTTTTCACAGGTTTGAATTGCCTGCTGCATTCCTGCCTCTTCTTTGAATGCAAGGCAGCGTGCACTGTACAAAATGGTACCGCCGCGGGTGATAATATTCGAAACGTCACGGCTGCTCAGGGGTTTGATGTTGTCATCGATCAGTCCTTGGTAACCGTCAAAAATGCCCATAACTTCCACACCGTTGTCAATGGCAGTACGCGTGACTGCACGAATGGCGGCATTCATACCCGGCGCGTCACCGCCGGAGGTCAATACACCGATACGGCGAAATTTTTTTGGTTTTTGCGTTGTTTCCATGGTCGTAATAGGACAGCGGTACATCTGTTTCCGCCATCCGCTCCTTTCCTTGATTTTACAAGATCAAATATCCTAACGCGCGACTTTGTATGCCAAAGATGCAGATGTCATGCGTGGAATATGTTCGTGTTTGTATGGTGCGTGCCATTGATACAAATTCGTACTTATTTTAGTATAGTTCCAAGGGAAAATCAATAGCTTTGTGGGAAAAACATAAAATTTAACGGAATTTCTTTACAAAATTCCAAAAATCCGTTATAATAAAACCGTTATCATCAGAACAGCAACGACCGAGCAATGCGCAAGTGAAACGTTGGTGCAGGGACTGAAAAAAGAAACATGTCGTTGCAGGCTACAGGAATTGAAAAGCGATACGATCGACGGAAAGGACAGACGGCAATGAACAAACAGCGACGGATTTTGGCATTTGCGCCGGCGCTGACGACGCTTCAGACGGATACCGAACATACTTCTTATCGCTTCGGCGTGGGTGGCAGCGGTTCTTTGACGGCAGTTTCCCTGTCGCGCAGCGGCTTGGATTGTTTGCACTGTGCGCAGACGGGGGCCGATGATGCCGGGGAGATTTTGCGGCGGATCTATGCGAAAAACGAAGTATCCACGCGGTTTTTACACGCAGACAAAGAGGATCACACCACCTTGCAGGTGGTGCGCCGCGGAGCAGAAAAAACACAACGCGACGAATTTCCCATGCAACATACGCAGTTAAGTCGTGCACAGGTGGAGAGTGCGTTTACCTGTTTGCCTGACGCGGTTTACTGTGAAGATACACAGAAACCGGAAGTGTTGAAACATATTTTCGCCCTTGCAGAAAAGCACAATTGTCCTGTATTGTTCCGTGCAACGACGGGACGCGCGGCACAATTTTTCAAAGACGGCGAGAATACGGGAAAACAAATTCGCGTGCTGTTGGCCGACGAACGGGAAGCGGCGACGCTGACAGGAAGCAATACGTACAGTATCAGCAATCTTGCCATCAAGCTCTCTATTTGCATTTCCGCCTCGTATTATGTCATCAATTTCGGTCGACGAGGCATTTATTTATATGACGGCATGCATACAAGGGAATTGTACCCCAGCGAAATGCGTGAGGGGGGCGAAGCTGTGACTTGCATGGCGGCATTTTCCGGCGCATTTGCAGCGGAATATCTCCGCACCCAAAACGCAGCGCAGGCGTGTCTGTTCGCAAATTTTGCACAGGCCCTGGCCGCGCGGCACGCGGATGGGGGCGTGGAGGCGTTGCCGTATTTGTCGCAGGTGCGTGCCCATATTCTGAAACTTGCCTCACATCGCGCATAAGCAATCTTGTTTGTTGCAGGATGTGAAGCGAATTCTGCTTACTTCGATGTGGCTCTTGACAGAGCAAAATAACCAAAAGGGAACAGAACAAAAGGAAAATATGTATGGAAGAGATGCGCATATTGGGCGTAGATTACGGGGACAGACGAACGGGACTTGCCCTGTCAGATCCCAGCGGATTGTTGGCGGGGGCGCTTGACGTCATTGTGGCATATGATATCGAATCTTGCGCCAAAAAAGTGGCGCAAGTAGCAGAAACGCATCATGTTTGCGCCATTGTGGTAGGCAAGCCGCTCAACATGAACGGTTCAGCGGGACCGCGCGCAGAAAAGGCAGAGGCACTCATGGCACAGTTGCGCACCATCACGGAATTGCCGGTCATCGCGCAGGATGAGCGACTGACAACGGTGGCAGCGCATCAATATCTCAGTGCGGGCAATGTCAAATCGAAAAAACGAAAAGCCGTGGTCGATGCACTCTCCGCACAGATTATTTTGCAAAATTACCTGGATAAACAACGAAATTTGCACGCCGCAGAAAAGAACCAAGATGTTCAAACGGAACCGGAGGAGCGATGAAAAAACAACGAAACGACACAGCGCCCCATGTGCCGACTGCCTCGGGTGAAACAGATCAGAAGCGTGGGAACGATCAAACAACTAATGTAGAGAAAGCGCCACAGACCGTGGACAATGTGTCCCAAATCGATACCACCACGCCTGTTTCAAACAACAAGCCGCGGAAACGACTCACGCGACGGCAGCGTGATGAAATGCGTCAAGGTCAGCGGCGACGTGCCGTGGTAGAAAATGTGCAGTTGCGTGCGTTTCGCCGCAGTCTAACACGCTGGACCTTTTTTTATGCGCTGTTTGCGGTACTGATCGCCGAGGCGGCGGTGACGCTGGGTGTCATGATTTTGGAACTGAATCTTACAAGCACCAATTTGTTTGTAGAGACATTGGATTTTATGGTAACATTTCGTCTGTTGCCGATGTTATGCCAATTTGCACTGTGGGGCGTTGTGGCCTACGCGGTGGTCAAATTGGGGACACGCGGTGCGCGGTTGCAAATGGCGGTGCTGTTTGTTCAGTCCGTATTGTTGTTTTTGTTGCGCGCCGCCGAGGAGTTGCTCGCAGGGGCTGCCATGTATGATGTGGCATTTAACTTTGCTTTACTCCGAGAGTTTGGTTCCTATATGATGCAACATGTCGGATACTGGATCTTGGGACTGATCGCCTTTTTGATTCCCGCCTTTGTATTGGTGTTTCTGTGTATTTATTTGGCACAGGAATATCAGGGTGCAAAGAGATCGGCTCGTCTGCAAAAAGATACCGATCAAGCTGTCAAAGCAAAGAAAAACCCCATGCCGTCTATTTGTTTGTGGACCGCAGTGAGCCAAACGTTGTTGGCGATTGCCGAGATTTTGCCGCAATCGATCACCACGTTTCAGAACAATGGCAGCTTTTTTGCCGATGCAGGTGAATTTTTCTCTTATTTTATCCCATATCTTGCGCTGTTGTGCGTGGGTGTCGCCGGTTATTTTATCATGCTTGGCGTCACAAAACAGTTTGGGCATGTGCTGCACCGCATTCGTCAGCGCTATCCGTTGCCCCAAGAAAATATTGTACCACCTGTCGAAAAATGACGGAAAAGAAAAACGAAAAATTCTTTGTTTCCATACGTTCAAATCGCATTGATGTGTCAAGGGAGGATGGATCGTTTCATGCATCCATTTTGGCTGTTTATGCTGATCATCGATTTACTGATTCCCATCATGATGATCGGATTTGGAAGAATATTTGTAACCAGACCCCCGAAAAAGATCAATCACATATACGGGTACAGAACGGCAATGTCTATGAAAAGCAACGAGACGTGGGTGTTTGCACATCAATATTTTGGAAAATGGTGGTTTACAATCGGGTTGTTTTTGTTGCCGCTTTCTGTTATCTCCCTGTTGTTTGTTTGGAACAGCCAGATCCACATAATCGGTACCGTTGGAGGGGTGTGCTTGACACAACGTTTTCCCCTTGTGTTTCCTGTTTTTCCGACAGAAAAAAAGCTCAAACAATTGTTTGACAAAAACGGACGGCGCAGGCGCTGAGAGGCAGAATTTTCCATATCAATCGCATATCGAAAGCAAAAAAGATCTGATGCGTTTGCACTTACGCATCAGATCTTTTTTTGGTTGCATGGAAAAATTGGGTTCAATCAAAAATTTTTTGTCAGGTTCTGACCCCGTGTATTTTTTGTAGAAGAACGTTTTCAACAAGTGTGTTGATCAAAGGGAGAAACATATGCGTATGGGAATAACAACTTCTACCGGTTGTCATTGGCACATGTTATCTGACAGTAAGGAACCAGTTTATAAAATCGTGTAAAATTTACGCTAATTTTGTGCCGCACTTGGTGCAGAAACGTGTCCCTTCGGGCGCAGGCTTGCCGCAGTTGGGGCAAAGGCGCCGGGAGAGGTCTGCCGTCGGTTCAGGCACGGGAGTCGGTTCAGGCACGGGAGTCGGTTCAGGCACGGGAGTCGGTTCAGGTACAGAGGTCGGTTCAGGTGCAGGGGTCGGCTCAGGTGCAGGGGTCGGCTCAGGCGCAGACGTTGATTCAGGCGCGGGAGTCGATTCGGGTGCGGGCGCGGGCTCAGATGCAGGGGCTTGTTGCGGCGGTACAGGCGGTACGGGCGTACCACAGGAGGTGCAAAATTTCGATTCCGGATGAAGTTTTGCACCGCAATGGGCGCAAAACGACGGGGTATTTGGGGCTGTTTGCGGCTGCGGGCGCGGCATTTGTGCGCCGCAGTTGGTGCAAAACAGGCTTTCCGGTTCCACAGCGGTGCCGCAGGCGGGGCAACGTACCAAACCTTTCAAATCTTCAATGCGCCGTTTGTTCTCTGCAATGCGCATTTGCGCTTGGTGCAGCGCATACAAAAGAGGACGAAATTCTTCGGGCGCGTGATCGCCGTCATTTGCGTGCAATTCCGCATATTTTCGACCGATCAGAAGCAGCGTGTTGTTGCAGTTTCGTTCATCCTCGGCAATGGCGCTGTTGCATTTTGCAATTTCCGATAAATTTTTTGTTTTTTTGCTCAGATCATCAAGAAAAGCCATGGTCGTCCTCCTTTTGTATGTAAGACAGTGTGAAAAAGATATGAGAAAAATAGATGGATAATCACTTAAATTTATTTGAAATATGGTGTCAAAAGCTTTGTTTTTTCATCAAGCGAATGACATCTATGGAAACATTCGCACGGCGTTTGTCCGCATGCAACGGTTGTTTTTTTGCAACACGCATCTGTTTAACGGGGAACGTGTGAGAGGAGATCAGACGCAAATGCGGTAATGGGTGAAATGGTCAGCATGGACAAAACGGCGGTCATACCCACGGTTTTCGCCGCCGCATCCGGACGGATATCATACATTTCTGCAAACATGACGGTGTTTGCGGCTGTCGGCAGAGCTGTCATAATGCAGACAAACAAACACCAAGTGTCAGACAAACCGCAAAGGCGGCACAAAAGCGTCACAATCAATGGAAAAACCAATAGACGCATGACGGAAAAATAATAAATTTTCCATCCGCCAAATAATTTGCGCAGTGGGATACGTGCCAAATTGGCGCCGATGATGAGCAGCGCAACGGGGGTACAAAGTCCTCCGACCGCTTCCATTCCATCCAAAACAACGGAAGGGATCGGGATGCGCAACAGATAGACCAACAAACCCAAAAGACAGGGCACGGTGCCGTAATTTAAGATCACGCGTCTCAAAGAAAAAGGGATGTCCGTCCTTCCCCGGCTCAATAGAAAAATTCCCCAAGTCCATATGATCAGATTAAACGCAGTGACCCAAAATGCGCCGCGAAACAACCCGATTTCCCCGAATGCCGCATCCAGCAACGGATATCCAACGAAGGCGCAATTGACGAACAACAGGCTAAACTCGGAAATTTTCCGTTCTTCCCGATCGGGGTACACAAGTGCAGCGCCTTTTGCCATGATCGCCATCACTGCATGTGCGCCAAAAGCCAATAGCAACACCAAACCGCCTTGTTTGATCAGGCTTTTGGAATATGCGGCGCCGGCGACGGAACAAAACAGCAAGCACGGCTGCGCCACACACATCGTAAAGCGGGAAAGTGTCTGTGTAAAGTCTTTGTTGATAAATCCGATTTTTTCCGACAAATAACCAATCAAAAGCACCACCAGCAGCATCAGCCCCGTTTGTGTGACAAGCTGTATATCGATCATGTGGCAAACTTCTCCTTAGGTTGGATGGTGGTTGTTTTGTCGGTACGATTCGTTGAAGTGGTTACTGTAAAAAGCTTCCGGACATATTTGTGACCGGGAATCCGGAAAAAATCCGTTTTAATCGATTTCTTCCATCAAGCGCAGTCGTTCCCGAATTTCCAAAAAATCCCGATACATGTCTTCCCGTTTGCTCGGATCGCGCAGCAACGCGGCCGGATGATAAATCGCGCACATGGGTGTGCCGTTTTTTTCAAACCAAAGACCGTGTTCCCGTGTGATCTTAAAATCCGGTTTGATCAGTTGCATGGCGGCAATCCGACCCAGACACACGATCAGACGCGGACGGATGATGCGTACCTGCGCACGCAGATGATCCATACATGCAGCCGATTCTTCCGGCAAAGGGTCACGGTTGTGCGGCGGGCGGCATTTGAGAATGTTGGCAATATAGACGGCACTTCGTGGGATATCCATGGCGAACAGATAGCGGTCGAGCAGTTTTCCCGCAGCACCCACAAACGGAATACCGGTTTCATCTTCTTTGGCTCCCGGCGCTTCTCCGATAAACAGCAGCGAAGCCGTGGAACTTCCTGTTCCATATACCAGATTTGTGCGGGTTTGGCACAACGCACAGCGTGTGCATGTTTCGCAAGCCTCTTGCGCCGCTTGCAGTGCCGCATCGTTCTTCTTTTGGCGATGTTCCTCAAGCTCTCGGATGCTTTCTGTGTATTCAGTCATGTGCTTCTCCCGTCTTTGTTTTTATGTGCCAGGTTACAGTTTCGGTGTGTCGTGTTGTGTAAAACAGAACGATTGTTAAACCAATGGCAGTTTGCATGTTCATCCTGGCGGATATTGTTCCGCCATTTGATATGGTGGTTTTTCGTAACATGCTTTTGATACGTCGTTTCTTCGGGCATAAATTCATGTTTGCCCAAATATGCAGACCGCTTGGCGAGAAATCATCGAGCATCCTTTACCAAAAGCGTCAGTGCAGGGACGCCAATTTTTCCACTGCATGGCACGCAGCGATGCGATGGGCATGCTCCCGAATGTAGGGCATGCACACCTGATTACAGCGTCCGGCAAATTCGGAAAGACATACGGCGGTACCCGGCCAGGTATCCCGTTCGTTGGTGTTTTCCCACAAAATCAGATAATATCGTTCGTCCCCGTCGCTTAGCGGCTCATACCACGCCTCGCTTTTTCCGTGGTATGTGCCGCATAACAGTGCACAACACAGCAACAGCGATTCAGGATCATCGAAGGCGTAGGTGCACTGGACCAACATGGCGGCGCGTTGTGCCGTTTGATGTTTTGTCGTGTCGGTGGTATTCGTTGTTTGTGCCATACCCGGCGTTGTGTTTTTTGTTTGCTCCCCCGCGGTCACTTGTGTCGGAGAAACGGGCACAGCCGGGTCATTTTTGATTGGATTTTGTTCTTCTTGCTTGCTTGGTGCGGCTTTGGTTACGTACATTTCGCATCCGCCCGATTTGCGGGGAAATACCTGTATCAATACACGATCCCGAGCCGCATCAAAACCGGTTTGTTTTTTTGCTCGGTCTAAAATACGCCAAAATGCGCTGCGGGTTGCCGTGTCATCATAATCCATGGTTTCGCTGTTGAGTTGATAATAATCCATATCGTCCGCGCTCAAACTGATGCGCAGCTGTCCCTCCCCGATGCGGTGCAACTCCATATCATACCCCTCTTTTCTCGGCGATATTCTCTCTTGCTACATTATAAGCGAAAAACTGCGGAAAGGGTACCCTCAATTTCTGGCAGCAAAGGCTGAAAAACCGCAGATCAACGGGATTTTTCCGTATTTGCCGAAATTTTCCGATGTGCACAACAGATCGGGGAGGTGCGTTAGAATGTGATAGGAGAATCAACTTATTGTAACACATTTTTTGTTCTATCTCAAGCATATGGATCAAAATTTGCAGGAAAAGGGAAAAAATGACCGAAAAAAGAAACAATTGCTTTTATCATCATCGAAATACGTACCATACGTACAAAAGAAAAATACGGTTCATGGCCATCCAGTCAGACACAAAAATTTGATCAGCAGCAGCGCGCGCTGTTCTTTTCAAAGACGGAATCAAAAATTTGCTCCGGTTTTTCACTGTTTTGTGCATTCCGGCCTTCTCCTCATGTCCGCATGGCTTCCAGAATCGGTTTCAGACTTTTCCCAAGTCGGTCAAGCGGTATTCGACACGCGGCGGGACTTCTGCATACACATGGCGATTGACACCGTGGACGACGAGAAAACATCCGCGCGTCCTTTTGCCGCCGCTTGAAAAGAACAGCAACTTTTTTGTGGTTTCTCTGTCTGTTGCGGAACATTTTGAAATGTGCCCAACAAACAAAAAAGCGGCAAATCTTTTTCGCGTTTTCTGCTTCATATGCCGCTGCCGGCGGCGAAATAGTTGGTTTTTGTTGTGGTTCCGTGTGAAAAACGGATGCTTATATATCGGAAATATTTCGGATTTGCCCCAGATCACCGCTGCATAAAATTTCAAGATTGATAAATATTTTTTCCGGCGGCCAGTTCCACCATTTTAATTCCTGCAAATATAAAATAAGTTCGTCATCAAATCGTTTTCTTATGATTCTACAAGGATTTCCGCCTGCAACATGATAGGCAGGAATATCTTTTGTGACGACTGCGTTTGCACCGATAATCGCGCCGTTGCCAATATGGACCCCCGGCATGATCGTGACATGTTGTCCGATCCAGACATCATTTTCAATAACGGTATCGCCTTTATACGGCAAATCATGCAAAGCAGGCGTACATTTTTCCCAACCGCCGCCCATGATATTAAAAGGATAAGTTGTCACACTTTTCATTCTGTGATTCGCACCGTTCATGATAAATTCAACGCCTTTTGCAATGGCGCAGAATTTACCGATGATCAGCTTATCCCCGATGAATTCATAATGATGCGTTACATGCTCTTCAAATTTTTCTGCACCGTTTACATCATCGTAATAGGAATATTCCCCAACGATGATATTCGGGCGGGTAATCGTATTTTTAATAAAACACACATGCTTTATTGCTTCATTCGGATAAACGGCATCCGGGTTTGGACCATATCGCATAGATAAAACCTCCTTGCAGCATTCATATTTGTTATCATGATGATGTCATATTTTTACGCCGTCTGATATTGATATCCACCATTTAGGTGTAAGCTCTCCCAGCGTAACAATGGTTTCTTTTTCGTGATCCAACATCAATGTAATTGCCTGATAATCCTTCGGCATAAGCTGTGCCATAAATTCTCGGCAAGCGCCGCAAGGTGGGACAGCTTGTCCGCTCCGGTCAACTGCTATCATACGGCAGATGGTATTCTCTCCGTTTGTGATCATATTGGCAATCGCATTTCTTTCCGCACACATTCCCAAAGAACATGCAGTATCAATACAGACACCGACATAAATGTTCCCTTTTTTCGTAAGAAGTGCGGCAGAAACACTTCCTGCTTCAACCAACGAAGAAAGTTTTCTTTCATTCTGTACTTTCCGTGCGGCAATATACATTTTTTCCCATGTGCCATCAAATTGAGATAGAGCGCGTTTCTCAATTTCACGTACAAAGCTTTCTTTTCCGTCACAATATCCATCTATGTCATCAGGAAATTTCTGCGCAAGTTCTATTTTCAGTTTTGCGTATTCCGTTCGTTCTTTTTCATGGGTGCGCATATAATGACGAAACGCAAGATGCCTTCCTATGTTGTACCAATCATCCATCTGAAAGATATGAATTTGATGCGTTCTTTCAACGCCGCCTTTCCGAAGATAGCGTCTGCCCGGCATTCCAAATTCACCGAGATATTCATAGCCTATGTTCAAAAAGGATTTTGCAACACGGTCAACCTGTTCAAGACTTCTGACCGCTACCATCATATCAATGATTGGTTTTGCCGCCAGACCTTTTACGGAGGTGCTTCCGATATGGTAGACTGCGATGCAATTATCCGTAAGGATGTCCTGAATCAAACGGGATTCTTCTTGATATTTCTTTTCCCACAACGGTTGATGGTCTACAACCGTAATATGTTGCCTCATCTGTTCACACCTCCGGTCTCCTTCTTTTTTGATGAGACTATATTATATCATAAATCTATGATTTTTTCTATCTGAAATGATCGGAGAGGGCGGTACCTTTCACGGAAAATCAAATAAAATAGGTTCATAGAATGAATAACATTTGTAGCAGTGTATCAGAAAGCGTTGATACCGAATTCATTTACACCTGACAGCAACGGTGACAGAACCTATCAAATCCTCCTGTCGTCGTTTTGTAACTTCTAAATCTCTCTTTTTCTGCTTGACGGAATCGATTGAAAAAACCACATCTATATGCTATAATCAATCACATACATAGGTGGAGGTCGGACCATGCAATGCAAGACAGAGCGATGTTTGATCAGAGAACTTGTACCGGATGATTGGAAATCCATGCAGAAAATTGCCGTCGGTTTTCGGAAATCGAAATATGCCGTATACGATATGCCGCTGCCTGTGGAAGATGCGGAAATCATCGCACGAACCAAACAGTTTGCGCAGACACAGATGTTTTATGCGGTTTTGCTCCACGACGTGATGATTGGGTATATCTGTTTTCACGAAGATCACGGAATGTACGACTTGGGCTATTGTTTCCATTCGGATTACCAGGGAAAGGGGTACGCCTTTGAGAGTTGCTGTGCGATGATGAACTATATATTCCATGAGCGGAGCATAAACATCTTTACTGCCGGAACGGCGCTGGAAAATAAGCCCTCCTGCAAACTGTTGGAAAAACTTGGATTTACCCTTCAAAACGAAAATTACGACTGGGATACGCTTGCAAAGAACAGCATTTTCGTGGGTGCCTACGATGGGGAACCGTGCGTTGGCCTGGCCATTTTGCAGCAGGCGATGATGAAGTATATGTATCTGTATGACCTGAAAGTTAACGCGGATGTCAGAGGCCGCCGTGTCGGGACGATGCTAATAGAAAAATCCAAAGAGGTGGCGCTGGAGCAGGGGGTACCGCGGGCCGTATACACAGGGACAGGACAATAACCTGGGGGCCTGTTTGTTCTATCTGAGCAACGGCTTTGTCATCGGTGGGCTGGATACCCGCGTATATCAAGGCACACCGCAGGAAGGGAAATAAAGATATTTTGTTTTATTGGCAAGCAACTTGAGAAGCGTAGATTCCAGCGAAATTTTATCATATAGGAACGTGCCGAAAATAAGTGCAAAACGAAATGGAAAGGAATTGATACCATGTCTGATTGGAACCCGGAAAAGTATTTGTTATTCAAACAACAGCGTACACAGCCGGCGATCGACCTTGCGAACCGTGTGCGGAATTGCCGTGCGGAAACGGTTGTGGATATCGGCTGCGGCCCCGGCAACAGCACGGCCGTTTTGAAAGAGGTTTTCCCACATGCCAAAATATTGGGCATCGACAATTCCGCTCATATGATCAGTAAGGCGAAGGAGCGGCACAACGAACTTGCGTTTCAGCTATGCAGAGCGGAAGATCTGACCGGATGCTACGATTTGTTGTTTTCCAACGCTTGCCTGCAGTGGATCCCCAATCATGCAGCCCTGATCCCCTATCTTATGGGGAAATTGACGGACGACGGTGTGCTGGCGGTACAGATACCGATGAATTTGGATGAGCCGCTGTTCCGTATGATCCGGGAAGTTGCGGCCGAACCCGGATGGAATTTTGAAAACGTCTGTTTTGAAACAAACGATACGCTTTCAACCGAGGCGTATTTCGATATTCTATCCTCCTGCTCCGCCAGCTTTGAATTATGGGAAACGGTGTACTATCATGCAATGCCATCCCACGAACATCTGATCGAGTGGGTACGCAGTACAAGACTCCGCCCTTATTTGGACGTGTTGAACGAAGAACAGAAATCGGAATTTGAGCAGGAACTCCTGTCCAAAGTACGGCACGCTTATCCTTTCACCGCAAGCGGCGAGGTGGTTCTGAAATTCCGACGATTTTTCTTTACGGCGCGCAAATAACCCTGTCGGGATCAAGCGGCGCGTCTGTCCGCAAGCCGCTTGGATATGAGGATTTATGACGGAGGGGATTCAAGCGATGATTACCAATAGAATCCTGTTGCCCGGCGAATCTGGTTGCTTTGCGATCTGCTTCACTTTACCGGCAGATGATCCTCATTTTTTCGCTGAATATCAAGAGAATATGAGGAGGTAAGCGATCTGCCTCATGACAGAAACGAAACCATAACAGAAATGGATGAGGGTATCAAAACAGGGAAACACAGGGGAAACGCTTGCTTTGATGATGCAACCACGATTGCTTTTTGCAGCATTGAAATCGATCAACAAGGACGCTGCGGCGAACGCAAATATTTGTTTGTCCGTGAACGCTGTGCAAGGAAAGCAACTGTTTTCCTTGCAAACATTCTTTTTATCATATGTAACATTGTAACATACGGCATCATACGAAATAAAAAAACACCGACTCGAATCAGCCGGTGAAAAAACGAGTTGCCGAGAAAACATGTGGGTCAAACACAAGACTTCCGGATCGCAACCTACTTTACGATTCGATTTGCTTGCATCGTGTTTGTTTCATGCTATTTGCGGCGGGTCGGAGGATTGTCGTTTTTTTGTTCTAAGGCGGAGAGGATGATGCTGTCTTCCGATTGTTTGCTTGTATTTTGGATCGGTTGCCGTGTACCGAACCAGAAGCGGTGCAATACGCGGCTGAGTTGCAGCGCGGGAAATGAGAGAAAGAACCAATAAAGTGCAAATCGTGGGCAAACTTGTCCCCAAAGTGCAAACCGTTCTTTGGAGTAATCCCAGATATGCATTTGTAACAGCCGATTACAAACCAGCCCGAATGCCAGCTCCAAAAGCAGAACCAGCACGGTTGACAGCAGCATGGAAAACAGCGTGGCATAACGCGTCGGATGTTTTACAAACAATTGTCCCACCAGGTCAATGCCTACCATGCACAACCCGCCCAAAACGATCATCAACGGATGCGTGTGCCCGCGATAGAGCACCTCGATGAGTGCATAACAAACACCGCCCAATAGGCATTCCCATGTATAAAAGATCAGACGGTGCCGATATGGTGCCAGCATCCGGTGCAAATAGAGCAGTGTCTGGGTGGAAGTCAAGATGGCGCCCTCCTTTTTTTGAGACCAAACGTTATGGTTCAGTATCGGCAAAGATGCGCCGTTTCATTCGCAATGGTATCAATGATGATACAATTTTATTAAAAAAACACATTGTTTGGTATTGTCGATGTTTCTGTTTGTACGGGACGTTATTTGCACAAAGAATCGCAACATCATACCGTAAAAAAAGAAAGCCGACACGGAATGGTTCGTGTCGGCTTTTGATGTTTTGTGTGCGTTGTGGGGAATGTGGATATGATTGTTTGTTTTATCAAACGAGAACGGAGAGGTATGCGCTCCGAAAGACATACAAGAGAAGAACATATATTGGTTCTTTTTATACGATCAACAATAATCCCTGACATGCCAAAACGGTGCCGCAGGCTACCAGCGCCACGACAAACAAGCTGCGTGTGCGCAGTGCGGCAAAAATTGCTACCCCCAGTGCCAAAGCGCCGGCCCACCAAACACCGGTTGCCTGCAAAATGGCAGGAAATGTCATGGCGGATAACGTGACATAAGGTACGTAATATAAAAAGGAGCGCAAAAAGCGATTGCGAATCTGTCGCCTGATGAACACCATGGGCAGCACACGGATCAGATAGGTTACCAAAGCCATCACGGCAATCAGCAGATAAATCTGTGTGGGAGTCATTTGCCGTCCTCCTTTGTCCATTCTTTGTTTTCCGCGTCACATGATGCTGCTTGTACAGATGTATGGTCTGATTTTGTGGCAGATAGTTCCCCGTCTTTTGTTTGGGCCGTGTCGGCGGAGAGATTTTCTTTGTTTTCCGGTACCGGGAAGAACAGTGCCGCGAGAGATGAAACAACAACCGTCACCAAACAAATTTTCAGTCCTTCCGAGAGAGAGGAGAGTCGTGGCAGATAAGTGCAAAGTGCGCTGAAAGCCATGGCGCACAATGCGCAAAGCGTCACATGGCGGTCCTTTTTGGCGGAAGGGACCACCGCTGCGACAAACATACCATATAAACAGACACCCAGTGCATCGGTGAGCATGGTGGGTAATAGATTCCCGGCACATACGCCCAACACGGTACCCAGTGTCCAGCCGGGAACGGCCATGGACATGGCACCGTAAGCATAAGAGACACAAAGTTTCCCCGGCCGCGCTGTTTGCAGGGCAAACAGTTCGTCGGTGATCCCGAAGCTCACCAGCATGCGGTGATACCAGGGCGTTTGGGGAGCGACTTTTTGGGAAAGTGCACAGGACATGAGCAGATAGCGCAAATTGATCACCAATTGTGTGAGCGCCATTTCCGCAACGGTGGTTCCCGCGGCAATGAGTGTAATTCCCGCCGCCTGTCCGGCGGAGGTTAAATTGGTCAGGCTCATGACGGCTGCGGCAAGCACGTCCAATCCCGCCCGGCGGGCGGCAATTCCCAGTGCAAACGAAACGGCCAAATATCCAAGACCGATCGGAAGTCCGTCACGCATGCCGCGTACAAACATTCGTTTTGTGTACGTGTCGATGGTAAAAGCACAAAGTTTTTTCATCATTTGTTTCTTTGTCGGTTTTTCTTCGTTCAAGTTTTGTTTGGGTGTATATATCTCTTTTTATCCGAATATGGGAACATGTTTGATTGATTTGTGCAAACAAAGATGCGCGTCAACCAAACAAACGCAACGGCAGTCCGGCAAACAGCATACACATTGTGAACCCCACATGGATCAGACGGTGTTTTCGGTCGTTCGCGTCAACTTGTACATCCAGCGGTAGCGGTTGACTTTGATGACGGCGGGCAGACATTTGAAGATCTGATCTGCATTGAGGCAGATGACCACAGCCACCGGCGGCCAGTGAAACACAAAGGCTGCACAGAAAGAAAGGGGCAAAACAATACACCAAATGCTGATAAAGTCATTGATGAGCGGAAAGCGCGCATCGCCGCCGCCTCGTATAATGCCGACGATGACGGGCATTTGATAGGAAGAACCGACGCATGTAACGCTCAGCACGGTCAAAAACTGCATGGCAAGGGTGTGCGCTTCTTCAGACAAAGACGTGTACATGGAAAGAATCGGCGCGCGCAGACAAAACAGAAGCAATCCCGTCAACAGCCCGATGCCCAAAAACATCAGCTGCAGCGTTTGCACATAGGAGCGAATGCGAGGCAGTACTTCCGTACGACTTTTTGCTGCACCCAATGTTTTGCCGATGATCACCGATGCCGCAGATGCAGCGCCGGTCGCCGCCACTTTTAACACTTGATACAGGGTAGATGCAGCGGAGTTGGCCGCAATGGCAGCGTCTGTCATATGTCCCAAAATGACGGTTTGCAGGGCGGTAGAAATTCCGAATGCCGTACCGACGGCAATAAACCGCCATGCGATTTTTATGTAGTCGGAAAACAGTGCACGATTGGCCACAAACAATTCTTTTGGTTTGGTGGAAAGCTTGTGTTCAAACAAGAATAAATATAACAGAACGACAACAAATTCTGCCACGCGCGCGCATAGCGTTCCGATCGCAGCGCCGTGCACGCCCAGTTCCGGCGCCCCGAAGTTTCCGTAAATCAGGATATAATTGATGGTACAGTTGATCACAAGGGACATCAGCGAGATATAAAATCCGATACGCACCGTTTGCGCACAACGCAAATAGGCCAAGAGAATATTCGTGAGTGCAAAAAACAGGTATGTATATTTGATAATGTCCAAATAGGCCGTACCCTGCGCAATGATTTCAGGCGAAGAGGTAAATAGACCAAGCAGCTGTACCGGGAAAAACGTGGCCGCCAAGAACAGAAGCAGCCCCAAACCGGCGCCCACATATAAGGCGCCGCATGCAATGTGTTTGATTTCATTTTTGCGGTGTGCGCCCCAGTATTGGCTGCCGAGCACGACCACTGCATCGCCTGCGCTGATGATAACTTGTTGAAAAATAAACTGGATCTGGTTGACCGCAGCCACGCCGGATAATGCCGTCTCACTGTATGCTCCGATCATGACATTGTCCGCCAGATTGACACCGAACAAAACAACATTGTACAGCACCAACGGCACATACAAACCGAAAAAATCACGATAAAAACTTTTTTCTTTGGTCAAACACATGTCAATTGCCTCTTGTTTTTCTGTTTTGAAATTGTGTTATATGCGGTTGGGGATTTTTTGATGCCGGGGAATGAAAGGTTTGGTGTAAAATTTGTTTGCATGAGGAGACGTGGTTGTCAGTCACCGTTTTTTATGCGCCGAAAATCGGCTGTTTTCTTGCGCGCCATATCGCGTCGGCAAAGCAAACCCCCGTCCCCGAAATACGGGACGAGGGACTTTGTACATGCCATGTGCAAAACATTTGATGCACGAAATACATCGAGAATACAGGCGATTTGTTTGTCATCTGCGTCATACAAACAAAATGGAGGAAAGAACCATGACGAAAGCAGGAAACGCTCAAAAATCGTTTATCTGCGCAGTTCTTCTTTTCGTGTGGCGGCAACATTTTGTTGAACAACAGATAATACGCGGTACAAAGCAGGCGCCAAGATCAAGTTGAGTGCAAATTCTGCTAAGAAATTGATACCCGCGCAACCAATGATGAGAAAATATAACACGGAGGAGCCGTCGGCTACAAAATTGTCTGCCAGTGTTTGCTGCATAAACAAGGCGCCCAGGATAAACAATCCGGTGTTGATGATAGGAGCCGCACCGGCGGAAAGGAACGTGCCCAGCACGCGGTGCTTTTTACAACATGCGCGGTAGATCAGTGCCGCACCCAATCCGGCCAGAGTCCCTTTTCCAAGGCAGATCAACACGACCAAAAACGGGTGTGCTTCGAATAAAATGTGTGTAAAGCCATCGGTACCGTTGATTCCTGCCACCAGTGTAATGATACCAAAGGCCAATCCCAAAATAGCGCCGCCCAGAGGGCCCAGCATCATGCCGCCGATGACGATGGGAATGAGGACCAGGGAAATACTTACCGGCCCGATATGAATAAAGCTGCCTAAGGTTTGTAAAAGCAAAACCAATGCCAAAAAAATGGCAAGCAGAACCAAATAAAACGTACGTTGACGAGTGGTGTTGGATGTCATAGCGTCCTCCTTTTGGTGCGCAACCGTTCTGCAACAAGCATTTCCGTTTTTGCGTGGTGCCGATCAGCACCATTACTTGTTTTTATCGCTGTTTTCATTTGAGATTCGGTCTTCCCGTGCTTCTCTTTGTGCGTCAAGCTGCTTTTGATGCGGCGTTTTTTTGCTCTTTTTGAAACTGAATTTGTTTTCTTCTCCCGCCCACAGGCGTTTGATGTTTTCCCGATGCTGTAAAATGACCAATACGGTGATAAACAGCGCAGGAATCAACACAGTCAGTGGCACAGGTTGCCCGAACAGTTGATAAAAGCTGCGCAACATCAGCGGGAAAAACAACAGGCTCATAATGGAACCCAGCGAAATATATTTGGTGAATCCTACAACGATGGCAAAAATAATAAACAGGATCAAAAACACCGGTGGATTGGCAAACAAACACAGGCCGGCCGTGACGGCAACGCCTTTGCCGCCTTTGAATTTGTAATACAAGGGGTAACAGTGTCCCACAACACATGCAGCACCCGCCGTATATGCTGCGTGATGTCCCAGTAACAAAATTCCGATCCATACGGCAATCCCGGTTTTCAGAATATCGAACAGCAAGGTTAGCCCCGCAGCGGTTTTGCCGTAAACGCGCATCATGTTGGTCATACCCGCATTGCCGCTGCCGTATTTGCGAATATCATCGTGATACATGAGGCGGGAGAGAATCATGGCACTGTTTAAGCTGCCGATCAAATATCCGACCACGGCGCATCCGAGCAGAATCAACAAAAGTGTTTTGCCGCCGATGTCATGATCGGGGCGCACGAGCAGCCCGTTCAGATATAAGTTTAAAAAATTCATAAAAATCCCTCTTTTTTGGCATACATCGGCAACGTTCCCACCGTGCATGTTGCAAACAAGCACTTACGTTGTTTGATAAACCACAGACATGGAAAGAATTTACCGACTCTGTGGTTCAAAAAGATCAAATCACAGATGATGTTTGACGTGTTCGTTTACGGTGTTTCATCTCCGCGTTGGCGAATGACCAGACGAATGGGGGTACCCTCAAACCCAAAGACTGTCCGCAGTTGATTTTCCAAATACCGCTGATAGGAAAAATGAAACAACTCGGCACTGTTGCAAAAAATCACAAACGTCGGGGGTTTCACGGCATGCTGGGTCATGTAATAAATCTTCAATCGTTTGCCGCGATCGCTGGGCGGTTGCACGCGCGTCATGGCGTCCGCAAGAACGTCGTTGAGCGTACCGGTGCTGATCCGTTTGATCGATTGTTCATAAACGCGGCAGATCAGAGAAAACAATTCACCCAGCCGTTGCCCTGTTTGCGCGGAGACAAACAGCAGGGGCGCATAGGTCATATAGGAAAGCGCCGTTTTTATTTTTTGCGTAAACTGACGCATCGTTCCTGTATCTTTTTCAATCAGATCCCACTTGTTGATGACCAGAATACTTGCTTTTCCCGCCTCATGTGCCAGCCCTGCGATTTTTTCGTCCTGTTCGGTCACACCCACGGATGCGTCGATCATAATCAGGCATACGTCGGAGCGTTCAATGGCCATTTGCGCGCGCAAAACAGAGTATTTTTCAATCTGTTCGTTGACGCGACTTTTGCGCCGGATTCCAGCGGTGTCAATCAAGACAAAAGAACCGTATTCGTTTTCCAGCTTTGTATCCACCGCATCACGCGTGGTTCCCGCCACATCGGACACAATCAGCCGCGATTCTCCCAACAGTTTGTTGATAAGCGAACTTTTCCCTGCGTTCGGCTTGCCGATCACGGCCACCTTGATGCTGTCTGTATCCGTATCGCGTTCTTCATCAGAGGGCGCAAGCTGCAAAATGCGGTCCAACAAATCACCCGTACCTGTGCCGTGAATGGCGGACAGTGCAATGGGTTCATCCATCCCCAATTCATAAAATTCGTAAAAAGACAGTGGCAACTCACCCACACCGTCCACTTTGTTGACGCACAAAATGAGCGGCTTTCCGCTCCGTTGCAGCATTTGAGCCACGTCGCGATCCGCAGCGGTCAGTCCGCTTTGGATATCCACCATAAATACGATGACGTCGGCATGATCGATGGCAAGCTGTGCCTGCCGTTCCATTTGTTTCAAAATCACGTCTTCGCTCTGTGGCTCGATCCCGCCGGTATCAATGAGCACAAGTCCCCGTCCGTTCCATTCGATTTCATAATAAATTCTGTCTCGGGTGACGCCCGGTGTGTCTTCCACAATGGAGATCCGTGCGCCGACGAGCTTATTGAACAGCGTGCTTTTGCCCACGTTCGGCCTACCGACAATTGCAGCAATGGGTTTTGCCATATTGACCTCCTAATTGATTGCGTTTTGTTTGGGACAGCGGGGAGATGTGACACCCGTTGTGTATTCGATTCGATGGAATGTTTTGTTACAGTTATAATGTTGTTTGTTTTTGGGAATTCTTAGTTTGTTTTGTTGTGGGAGGGGTTGTAAAAAAGATTTTTTACAAAGGATATGCCGTCTGTTTCACATACAACCACCGGTACACCCAGTGCTGTCTGCACCTCATCCACCGTCATATCATCCAAGAATCGGTCGGCCTCATGGCGCAACATCACGGCGGGAATCAACAGCCGTTCCCCCAGTTTTTTTCCTTTCAGCTGCTTGACCAGATCTTGTCCGGTTACCAATCCCGCAACGGTGATCTCGTGTCCGAAAAAGTCATTGACAATCGGATATACCGTGCAATCCAGTGCGGGGCAAACCGTTTGCAGCCGTGTAATCAGGCTGGACAGAAAAGGCGCTGCCGCCACACCTGTGGCGATGGCGCACACGCGGGGCGTTTGCAGATCATAGGTGTCGATCTCTTCCATCTCTATGTCAAATTCTTCCTGCATGGATGCGATCATTCCCACACCGTTTTCAATCTGCGGGTAATCCTCATAAAATGAGGCGTTTGGAATGGGCAGTCCCGCCTTGAGATAAAATTCGTCGCTGGCAAAAAATACACGGTTGTTCCATTTCTTTTTCGCCGCATCCCCAAAGCGGTCAATCGTTTCAATCACCGCCGCACATTGCTTTGCGTCAAACGGACGCAGGGGACATAAATTTTCGCGAAAACGCGTCAGTCCTGCCGGCACCACAGCCACACTGTTTACCGCGGGAATGAGGGCTGACAGATCAGAAAGCGTTTTTTCCAGATGTTCCCCGTCGTTTACCCCACGGCACAATACAATTTGACATTCCATGGTAATGCCTGCCGATGCAAACCGTTGCAGATACGACAAAACTTCCCCCGCGCGCGGATTTTTCATCATCTCTACGCGCAAGGCGGGATCGGTGGTGTGCACAGAAATATGCAGCGGAGAGAGATGCATCTCCATAATGCGCGATACATCGTGTTCGCTGAAATTGGTCATCGTGACATAATTCCCCATCAGAAAGGACAGACGGGAATCATCATCTTTGAAATACAGCGTTTCACGCATCCCCGGCGGCATTTGGTCAATGAAACAAAATACACATTTGTTCACACAGTGCTTTTTGTGGTCCATCAAAAAGGTGTCAAAGTCAAGGCCGATATCGTCATATTCCCCTTTTTTGAGTGTGACCTCAAAGACATCGCCCCCGCGGCGCAGCTGCAGTGTCACCCGCGGTTCGGTCAGGTAAAATCGATAATCCAGCACATCACAAATTTCGTGCCCATTGATGCTGATCAAAAAATCTCCGGGGCAAACCCCCGCTTTTTGCGCTGCGGATGCGCGTTGCACCGATGAAACGGTAACCACGGTTGTTCCCCCTTGCGTTGTACCGTATTGTTTGAAGTACGGTTACTAAAATTTTTGATGGTTGTATTGTTTTGAACATCAACCCGTCCCGCTTTCCGTGTGTACGCGGGAAAAGGCGGTTGAATGTGACATGTGACTGATGATAGCGCCGGTATCTGAAAAAAACCAAATTTATGGGAAGAATAAAAATGTGAGCTGAATGAAAACCGACATAAACCCCAAAAGGGCGCTGTCGCATTTGTTCAGCTCACAACGCTTGTTTGCAATATCCTGTGATACGCGGGCAAATCAAAAAACTGCCAAGGACGAAACCAAAATCATTACGCCTCTTTTTTCAGAATTTCTTTGCCGTCGTAAGTGCCGCAAGCCTTGCACACACGGTGTGCCAAATGATAAGCACCGCATTTCGGACAGGCGACCATCCCCGGAATTGCCAATTTCCAATTTGCACGTCTTTTGTCTCTTCTGGCCTTGGAAACTTTTCTCTTCGGTACTGCCATGGTAACAACATCCTCCTTTTCGCATTTCTTGAGGTGATTTTCACTTTGTGTTTTGTTGCGTGTCGTTTTGCGCCTCGTCGGCAAACGCACCTTGTTCCAACAGTTTACGCAATGACGCAAACCGCGGGTCAATCTGCTTTTTTTCGCAGTCACAGGTGCCCTCATTGCGATTTTTTCCGCAGATGGGACACAGACCGGCGCAGTCTTCGCGGCAAAGGTGTTTCATGGGAAATTCCAAAAAAAGCTGATCCAACACAGGTGTGTCCACATCCAGCATGCCGTCGACGATCAACGCATAGTCGTCGTTGTCCTCATCTTGCAGCCGTGTTTCTCCCTGTGTATTCGCTACCGGTTTTTCAAATGTGTAAGACAGTGTACGTTGCAACGGTACGGCACATCGTGCACAACTTGTTTCATAGGAAACGTTGGCTGTGGCGTGCAGCACCATATACCCTGCCATATTTGTCACCGTCCCGTGCACTTCCATTGGAGCGCGGAACGTCACATCGGAAAACAACAAACAGTCATATATGCCGCTTTGCGCGCCCGCAGAAGTCATCGGCAGGGCGTAAGAAAACGAAACGGTATCCGTTTCCCCGCTCAGCAGCGGATGCATATCCAGCTTCATGCTTTTCCACCTCAACCCCTGTTTGGGCAATCACTCGTCTTATCATTATACACGTTGCCGTGCCCCTTGTCAAGGGCATAAAACGATTTTTCACATCTTTTTTAGATGTTGCACCATTACATATGGAACCGCCGCGGCAGTTCACGGAAAAACGCCCCGCCTGAGAGCGCAAACAGTACCAGTAAAAGTGTGCCGCACAGCGGGCATAACACAATAAACGGCCAGAGCGGGGAAATTTGGCGGAAACGGTCAAACAGCAGAACGGCACTTGAAGCAAGAAAGCACAGTAGTAAGAAGAAAATAAACGGAAAAGCATTTTGCAGCTGCCGTGTCAAATCGGTAAAAAACAGCACACTGCAAACCACCACACCCCCAAAACAGACCAACGGAACCACGTGGGTGATCAATCCCGGTGCCAAAAACACATCGATACAGGCAAGCAAGACACAACTGCTTGCGATGAGGCGAATCCATAGACTGATGCGGTTGCATTCCACGACAGCCGGAGACAGTAATAGAGTCCAGAGCATATACAGCCCGATCAGCACAATGACACTCCATGCTTTTCCGCCCACGCAAAGATTGACAATGACAGAACAAAGTCCGCCCACATACACCGGCACGCGGAAAAAGGACAACAGCCGCCGCCGTCGATCTGAAGTTTTTGGTGGGATGGGATAGACGATCTTTATTTTCATCGTAAGCTTCCTCTTATTGGTTGTCCGTCAAATTGCCGCGACGCCAACGGTTAGGTGGTGCGGCGTATACGGCACGGAAATTTTTATACAAAAGATTGATCCCCGGGTCAACATGTTTGGTTGTGTCCCAAAGCCTTGTTGCTCGGAAAAGTGATTGTTTGAATTCTATCTGCATTTCAAACACTTTTGTGCAGGTGTTTGGGTAGACCCGACGATATGTTGCAGATGAAGACGGGAAATGTTTATTTCATCAGCGCGGTACCTTCTACATACGTTGGGATGCCGTCATCAGTCAGAAGCTGATACAGACGATCTTCAAACGAGGGGTCCAGGGTCGTTTTGGTAATGGAAAGCACCGTGGTTGAACCAAAGGAGCAAACGGCACAGGTTGCACGATTCACCGCATTGGGACCGAGAACAAATGAAATGTGTTCCACTTTGTCCGCATAGGGTTGCGGAAGTTGTACCACGCCCAAATTGGACAAGGTTGTGCTAAACCCATTGTCGCCTAAAAAGCCGTAAATGATTTTGGCAATGGGCGCTTTAATGGCCAACGGGATAAAGCGCAGGGTTGAAACCAAAAGTCTGGTCGCATGGAGCATTTCTTCCATGGGTTTACGTGCAGATTTTTCCCGCAGCTGCGTGGCAATCTGCGGCAAGATGTCTTGTGCTGAACGCAGCGTTTCGATCGGGAGACGGATGCCGCAATACAGGGAAAAGTTGCGTACACTTTTGGTTGGCACATAATTGCGCATGTTCACCGGGACTTGAATGGCACATTCTCCGTGCAGGGCATCTGCAGCGGCACGAACGGAAAGAAACATCTGTGCCAGCAAATATGCGGTCACCGTCACATGGTTTTCCGCCGCATGTTGTTTGAGGCGCATCGTATCCAGATGAAAATGCAGAACGCGACAAGGCAGCGTGTGGGCAAGCGAACCGTTCATTTGTACAGCGGGCTTTGCGCCAAACCCACCGGCTCCGCCGCTCCGTTTCAGTTTGGAAAATGCATTTTCAAATTCTAACGGGTCTGGCGGAATGCGTGTATCCCATGCAGCAGACGCCGGCGCATGAAGCATATCGTTTCCGATATGGGAACCTGAATGGGTATGTACAGCGGTATCTGTGTCGTCGGTCGTATCATGTGCAGGGTTATCTGTGCGTGCGGTGAGGGTATCACTCTGTTTTGGATTCTCCTGTTCCATCTGTGTGGGAGAAAGTGCGTCGCACAGACGCAGATATGTTGTCAGCAGCGCTTTCAAAAATAGCATGCCGCCTGTACCGTCGGTCAGAATATGAAAAAATTCAACGCTGATCCGCGCTTGGTAGAAAAACACGCGAAACGCCGGCGCTCCGCTGTGCGACACTTCCATGGGGCGACAGGGCATACCGCCGTCAGGACAAATTTGATAGCGTTGTTTTGCGGCTTGCAGATAGTGCCAAAACATGCCCTTTTTCAGTGTTACGGCAAATGTCGGAAAACGGCACACGGTCAGATCCAGTGCCAGTTGCAAACAAGCGGGAATCACATCTGCTTTGAGTGTGGCGCTGAGTCGGAACAGATTCATTTTCCCATGTTCCATGGACAAGGGATAGATCTTTGCCGCGTCATCTAACGCAAACCACAAATGCGATTTTCTCGCGTAAAAACCGCCCAGTACAACAGGATCCAGCGCCGCCAATGCACGCGATAACGGCACACCGTTTGCGTGCGCCAAGCGCAGCCCTGCACAATAGTCGTTTTGCATTTCGGCACGCTCTTTGCGCGGCAGCGCACACAAATGTGTATCCAAGGTTTCAAAAAAATCTTGTAAAAGCGCTTGTTCTTCTTCCTTTGCAGCTGCGAGGATCTCGTCGCGGGGATGTCTTGTCCGGCCATGTTCCGGTTTTTGTTTTTTCTGCGCCCGTGTTTGTTTTTCTCGCAGTTTCCGTTCTTTTTCTTTGGCGGTTGTCTGTTCTTTTTGTGCACGCAAACGCGCTTTTTGTGCGTGCCGGCGTTCCTTTTTTTCTTTCTTCTGCACGACATTTGCGGTCAGATCCGCCGTTTTCTTCGGTTTGTTTGTATGCGTTTGAGCTGTTTGGATTTCGTCGGATTTGCTCGTTGTTTCTTGTTTCACGATGGATTCCGTCGCTTTCTCTTTGTCTGTGTTCGGATGTGACCGTTTTGATCCGAATTTTCCTTTTTGTACAACCATAGCAAGCGGTCGTGTGTTTCGTTCATCGTTGTATCATGTGGTTAAAGGGCTTTATTTATTATTGGAGGTTTCTGTTTTTGATTGCTTTGCTACACCCGGTGTTGAAAGGGTGTCGGATACATATCATTTAACCGGCCAGAATGCCTCGGCAGATTGCAGCCGCAGCCCTTTGGGATATTTGTTTTTCAGCCGTCCGTTCACGGCTTTTCCAAATCCGGTTACCACGCCGTCGCAGCACACCGCAACGTATCCGGAAAGCGTGGGAGAACACGGTATTTCCATTCCCTGCAGAAACGAGGAAAGCCGCGTATCATCATGCGTCAGACACAGGGTTTGGCGGCACAGTGCAGCCGGATGCGCCATAAAGGCGGCATGGCAGGGGATAAGATCAATTTCGTGAGAACGAGAGGATTGCATACGGTTTTTGTTTGTGTATCCACGGGTACGTGTGTGGCTGTTTGCCGCGTTTGATTTACTGTTGGCCAAAGAAGATACACGGCAAACAGCGGCAAATCCGACACGCAGGGGAAACGAAAACTGCAGCGGATCGATTCCCGGGGGACATAACCGAATTGCATCCCCAAGCCAAAACAGACGTTGCCGTATGGAATCATCCAACGGCGTGGTAAAGCACTGTTCCCAAATGTTTGCACACGATGAAATCTGTGCGCGTGAAACAGGCTGATACAAGGTGCTGGTTTCCCCATTTCCGTTTTTTCGGTCATGTTGCCCGCGTCGTTTTTGTTTTTGATCATCCATCCCCGTATTTGGAAATGGATCAGAAGCGGTTGGTACCTTTTTCAGCCGTGCGACAAAATGCCCTTCTCCACCATGTACGGGTGTGATCCGCCGCGCAGGCAAACCACGCAATGCGGGGGAGCCAAAGGTGATGTGTGCGGGAAAATCGGGTACAAATTCTTTGTGCCGCAAGAGAAACGACTCGATGACATCTTCGTTTTCGGTAGGTGAAAAGGTACAAGTGGAATATACCAAAATGCCGCCGGGCCGCAGCGCTTGTGCGGCACTTTCCAAAATCTCCGATTGCCGGATGGCACAGGCTTTCTGTGCCTGTATGGACCATTGGGCAATGGCCTGTGTATCGCGCCGAAACATGCCCTCGCCCGAGCAGGGTGCATCCACCAAAACACGGTCAAATTGTCCGGCCGTTTCGGCACAGAGTTGTGCGGGATGTGCGCAGGAGACCACACGGTTCATAATGCCCATTCGTTCCAAATTGGAGTCGAGAATTTGCATCCGTCCCCAATCGATTTCATTGGACCATAACAGTCCTTTGTCACCGGTCAATGCAGCAATTTGTGAAGATTTACCGCCGGGGGATGCGCACAAATCCAGGATTCGCTCTCCTGGCTGTGGATCCAGTACGGTTACCGCGGCTGCGGCGGAGGGTTCCTGTGCATAAAACATACCGCTGTGAAAGGCGCCCAGTGCGCCCAGTCGTGCAGACGCTGGTACATAAAAGGATAAAGAGGAAAAGGGGGTGGGAGTGGGGGGAAGGACGAACGGCAACGCCTCCCGTAATGTTTGTAGGGTTGCCTTTAATGGATTGAGTCGCACAGCACGATACGGTTCTCCCTGTGATAATTCTTTCCAAAATGCTTCTGCCTGGAATCCCAACAGTGTGTTCATTTCCGCAACAAACGGCGTTGGATAGGTGCGCATTGGATTGTCAGACATGGAAGAAAAATTCGTATCGGTCATGGGCTTTGATTCCTCTTTGCACGGAGTTGTTCCGGTTTTTATATCTCTGTTTTTGCAGATCTGTGTGGTACACGCGTTTAGATACGGAAAGGTGTCAAATATGCGGCTTCATATTAAAACAAAGAAAAACGTCGTTTACCATTGCGTATTCAGATACGCAAAATTTTGTTTTGCTTCCTCCAAATTGGTGGTACGCGGCGCATCTTGTTCCACACACCAATAGCCCGCATATCCACCGTCTTTGAGTAATTGAAATATGGCGGGCAAGTCAATGTCACCTTTTCCCAACGCGCAAAAAGAGGCATAAGGTTCTTCGGCAATATCATAATCTTTTGAAAAATAGTGAGACAGGTGTTCGATGTCTTTGAGGTGCAGTGCATAAATGCGACCGATGTTTTCCTTTACAAAGGAGACAGGATCAATGCGGGCAGATGCCAGATGTGCCAGATCCGGACAAAGACCCACTTGTGCCGGATCGGTGCGCTGCATCAAATAGGCAATATCGGAGGCATACATGATTTTTGTATGATGGTGGGGATGAATTGTAACTTTCATGCCGTACGACGCCGCAATGTTTCCAAAAGAAGTGATGGCGCGCAGCTGTCGATCCAGATCTTCCTGTGTGGCGGGCGTTCCATCCCAGATGCCTTGTAACACAAGTCCCTCTGCCCCTGCGCGTGCCATAAAATCAATTTTTTTGTACAAATCGGCTACATCTTGCATGGGATCGGGTTGCATCATAAAGTAAAAACTGAACGGATGCATCTCATATTCGCGCATCACCGCAAGAAATTCTGTCGTATTCCCGTTGTATATGTCGACAAAATCGCGCACCAGTTCAATGTTGTGAAATCCCACTTCTGAAAGTTCTTTACAGGCGGTGATCAGTTGTTGCTTTTCTTTTGCCCCCCAACTCCATTCCACATAGGCAAAGCGGGATACGGGGATTGTTTCATGATTGACCATCGTCTATTTCTCCTTTTGTTGTTGTACGCAGAAATTTTTGTTACATAGCGGCTGCTCATGTTATGGTGCGGTCGGCATCGACATTGTTGAACCATTGATGATCCATATGGCACTATATACAAACAGTGTAACATATATCAAATAAAACATCATAATATTACATATGATTATTGTAACAAACCCCATTGGCTTTGTCAATTGAAAAGTATATTGCACACGATGATGGATATCTGTGCGGAAAAGTTGTGCATTTTCCGTGAAAAATAAGACACAGTACTTCCTTTTTTCGACATGATCTGTTACAATATGACACATAGAAAAAGGAGAAGGAATATGCGTTTTTCAAATTTGTTGTATGCGTCTAAAAAAAATCGCCACCTGGACATGTGGCTGCGCGCCGGCGGCCTTTTGATTTGTATCTTATTTTGTATTGTTTCAGCGGGTGTTTTCTTCTTTGCGGACAAAAACAAAGAAGCGGTGATGGCGCTGTTGTCTATTTTATTATGCCTATTACCGCCGCTGGTACAAATCCTTTTTTCCTGTCGTATTGCAACGCCCATCTATCTTGTGACGTTGGTGTATGCGCTGGGCGGACTGATTGGCAACGGGTATGGATTGTATTATCTGACTGCATGGTGGGATAAGGGCCTGCACACGCTTGCCGGCGTTTTGTTTGCATTATTCGGTATGTTTCTTGCTGCGCGGTTGAATGGGGAAAAACCTTGTTCTCTATGGCTGCGAGTGGTATTTGCCCTTTGTTTTTCCATGGCGATTTCTGTGCTGTGGGAATTTTTCGAATTTTTCGCGGATCGTCTCATCGGCACAGACATGCAGCAGGACCGGGTGGTGAACATGGTTCATTCTTATTTGCTCGGGGATCATCCGGGGCAAGTCGGTACGGTTGAAAAGATTACACACAGTCAGATCGGAGAAAAGATTTTTCCCGGTTATGTTGATTTGGGATTGATTGATACCATGACGGATATGCTCACCGAAACGGTGGGGGCGCTCTTTGGCGGCGTGTTTCTCTTGTTGGATCGTGACCGTCATCCGGCGTTTTGTTCGGTGCCCCGCCCTGTTATGAAAAACAACGGCGGCAGTAAAAAAGTTGAAACGACGGCTGCATCTGTCCCACAGATGGAAGAAGCAGACACCGCACAGCAGGAAATGACACAAACACAAACCCAACAAACAAAAACAACCCAAGTACAAACGGAACAAATACCAAACGCGCCAGCAAAACCGGAAGAGAAGACGCAGCAGAAAAAAGCCGAGTCGAAGGACGCAGAATGATTGCATGAATTGCCTATGTCCATAAGAGGAACAACCGCGATGTTTTCATGTGGCCTCATGCATACCGTTTGGTGGCACATCCGATCAGCCGTCTTTTTTGTCGGGATTTTCCATTTTTTATTCCGATACAAAACGTGTATCTATCTGTTTACGGGATAATAGAAAAAGCAAGAAATGTCATCCATCTCTTGCTTTTTGTTTGATATACGAGGCGATATGCTGTATTATTTTTGAATCCAATAGACCAAATGTCGTGTGAGCGAACGGGGCAAAAATTTTACAACTTGAATGGCGAGCTTGTTGCTCCAGCCCGGTACGGCAATCACTTTTCCTGCAAATAGCTGTGAAACGCCGTAATGTGCCACATCTGTTGCATCTGCCACCGGCAAATTGGAAAACAGTCCCGACCGTCCCAAATGAGCTGCCCGCGCAAAACCGGTGCGTGTGGGGCCCGGACACAAAGCACTGATATGCACCCCGGTGCCCTCTAATTCTACGGAGAGTGCCTCGGTAAAAGAAAGCACAAAGGCTTTGGTCGCATAATATACGCTCATCAACGGTCCCGGTTCAAATGCGGCAACGGAGGACACATTGAGAATCCACCCCTTGTTTCGCCCTAACATTTCTTGCAAATAAAAGTGTGTCAAAGCGGTCAGAGCGGCGATGTTGCATTGGATCATCTGATCTTGTTTTTCGGCATCCGCCGTTGCAAACGCGCCCCAGTCTCCAAAGCCTGCATTGTTGATGAGTACATCGATCTGTATCTTTTTTGACACCGTAAAATCACACAATTGACGCACATCTTCTCGTTTGGTCAAGTCTGCGGGATATACTTCCACCGGCACGCCATACTGTTCTTTTAGCATGTGTGCAATGGTATATAATTTTCCTTTGCTGCGAGCGGTCAGTACCAGTGCATAACCACGCTTGGCGAACAGTTCTGCAAATTTTTTGCCAAGTCCACAGGATGCACCGGTAATCAGAGCGGTTTTGTTCATGACAATTCTCCTGTTTTTTGTTTGAGATTTGGACTCTATGTACGATACGTATGGATCTGTTCGATTGTCGGTTGCCTGTATGGTATGGTTTGAAACACCTGCGGTTTTGAGTGAGCAGAATGAAACAGTGAAAACGGGAAAAGATGATTGATTGCTCCCATTGATTTTTTCATCTTGTCATGTTATGTCATCCGACGCGATGATATAACCAATCGACAAAATATGACGAAAGAATCATAATTGTTTTGTATCATTCACACATTGTGAGGCAAAGAAATGTGATCAATCGGGTCAGCGCGGGCGATACATATCAAAATCGATGTGCATCGGCGGCTCCGCTGTTGTGCGGTCAAAGGTTTCGCCGCGCTTTTTGGCTTCGATCTCATGCACCCGATACCATAGTTCCTGCATGACCGTTTCCCCTTCTTTCATATCCGGGATTTCAAAGCTTTCATCTGCCAGCAACTCTTTGGCCTCCTGTGTGTTGCCGCGTTCTGCTGCGGCAAAGGCATGATAAAAACGGATCCGTGGCAGTCGTTTTAGTTTGTCCGGGAGTTCTTCCGTGAATTCTTTGAGTTCCTTATATAATTTTTTGATGTAAAAATGTTTCGCTGCGGCAATGGCAAGCGATGGATTTTCGGGAAAGAGCCGTGCGGCGCCATATGTATACTTTGCGCCTTCGGGGGAATGGTTGGAAATTTGAATCAGCTGTCCGATGGCATAAAGCGCCCACGGGTTGGGGCACAGTGTATTGGATCGCTCCAACTCTTCTTTTGCCTTGTCCAAATCTCCGTCACCTTTCATAATGTGTGCACAGCCGACGAGCAGAAAAGCATACCAGTTTTCGTGGTTTTTACCGCTGTGCGCGGTGGATTCTTCCAGCATTTTTACCCATTCGTCTTGTACCATCCAGGACGGAACAATGGTATTTCGATCTTTGGGGCAGCGCATTTTTTTGGTGTTTAACAAATCTACCCAGTCTTTTGTTTCTTTGTCCGTTTTTCCCCAGTCCAAATGTGTTGGCAAAGGATCTTCATTTTGTTTTTCGCGTCGCAGATTTTCCAGTGCGCCAAAACTGTGTCCGGCCAAAATGACTTCTTCGGCAGGCGTTAATGCCAGTTTTTTTGTGTCACGCAACCATTTTTCCAGATAGGGCACGGTGATACCGTTTGCTGCAAGTTGCTCTTCCACGGCTGCTTGCGCATCGTCCCAGTCGCCGTGCACGCGTGCGGGATCTGCCTGCATGGCGCCATAGATTTCTACCCATTCCCATGCGGTTTTCGGTGGCATAGGCAAATTTTCATGTTGCGAATTGCAAAGCCCGGCTTGCAATTCACTGTATTTTCCATCGCAACCCTCGCCGGACAAAAATTCCTGGAAACGATCACCGCCTTGCCCCTGTCCCCAGACAAAGAGTTTGCGCCCCTTCATGCGTTGACTGGATGCTTGAACAAGACCGTAACCCTGGCGATTGACATGCGTGATGTAACGCACATAGCCGTCAGTTGTGCCATAAAAATGGTCGATGGAAACGGGATTGTTGTCCGGATAGGTTACATCCGGTTTCCCATCATAAAACGGAATGTTTTTGCGAACCAATGTATCGCCCTCCACAATAAAGGCATGATCCGCATGGGTGACAATCCGTGCGCCGTCTTCGTGTTTGACTGCGATGTTACTCCACCAGTATACGGCCTGCGTTTTTTGGGTAGAGTTGACAATGCGCATACGTGCATACAGATATTTTGACCCGTCCGGCAGAGAAAAATCCATTTGATAGGTCAAATTACGAATACGCTCATAGTCATAAAAGCGCAACACGGGTGTACCGTCTTCTGCGTGCAAAATTGCCGTAAAAATACGGTCACACGTGCGAGCATGATGCCCCAGCCATCCCAAATTCCATTCTGTTCCCCCGGAACTCCATGCGTTGCGCACGGCCAGTTGTGCGGGACGGAAAACGGGATTGTTAAACATGAGATCTTTTCCCGCTTTTTTGTCAAATAACGACCAGAGCTTTCCACCCAGTTCCGGTACAAACGTTGCTTTCAAATATTCGTTTTCCAATACCACGCAGTCCAGACCTTTGCGGGTAAATTTCCGTGTGTAAAGATCCTGTGCGCGGTAGGGAAACGCGCCGCGTACCAGACCGAAATCGGTAAATAATTCATCCGTTTCTTCTGCTTTGACTTTGAGTGCCGGGCGCGGACCGGGATAAGCATTTTCCAAAAGCGGCAGGGGGGACAGTTCCGACACATCCACTGCCGGAATGTTCAATTTAGTTTGTGTCAGGGTCGTCATGACAAAATCTCCTTATGTTTTTGAAGTTTGCGTTTGCGGTGTGATTTATCAAAATATAAATATATATATTTTGTTTTCAGACAAAGGCAGATCACGCAACACCAAGCGCATCATTTTACCGTGGCGGGCAAAAAGAAAATGGTAAATGAAAATGAGAAATGGCACGTATTCGGAAATACTATGAAATGTGCTGGCGTGTCAAAAATGGGTATACGAAAAATCAGTTCGCCGTTTGCGTCAGACTTTCCAGCGCCTTTTTCGTGTCGGTCAGGCGTGTCCGGTACGTTTCTAGTTTGTCGCGCTCGCTTTGCACCACAGCCGGCGGTGCTTTGGTCACAAATCCATCGTTGGAAAGTTTTTGTTCCAGCCGCACAATTTCTTGCGTTGTCTTTTCCAGTTCTTTTTCCAGCCTTGCGCGTTCCTTGTCAATGTCGATCATATCGGCCAGTGGAATAAACAAACGCGCCTTGTCTACCACCAGTTGTACCGCCTGCGGATCCGGACAGGGGGTTCCGATATGCACAGTACCAACAAAGGCAAGCCGCACAAAGAAACCGGCGGTTTGATCGGAATAGATATCTGTCGCTTCCGTGTCGATATATAGCTGTGTTTTGCGCGACGGGGGCACATTCATTTCCGCACGGCGCAGACGAATGGCTTTGATTGCGCCAATCAGTGTGTTCATGCGTCCCTCGTCTGCCGAAAACACCAGTGCTTGATCAAACACCGGGTAGGGAGCGATCATAATGCTTTCGCCCACATGCGGCAGCTTTTGCCAAATTTCTTCCGTGATGAACGGCATGAAGGGATGAAGCAGTTCCATCGTGCCGCGCAGTACATAGGACAATACCCGCTGACAAACTTCATTGTCGCTTGTCCCTTGTTCGTTCAGGCGCGGTTTTGCCAGTTCGATATACCAATCGCAATAACAATCCCAGATAAAATCGCACAGCTTGGATAACGCCACGCCGATCTCAAAATGATCGAGATTGTCACAAACTTCTTTGACAAGTGTGTTATAGGCAGAGAGAATCCACTTGTCTTCCAAACGGAGCCTTTCAAAAGCGGGAAGTGTATCATCTGTAATAGAGAGTCCCCGCAGCACGAAACGCGCCGCGTTCCAAATCTTGTTACAGAAATTACGGGCGTTTTCGATGCGTTCATCGGAAAAACGCATATCATTGCCCGGGGAATTTCCCGTTGCCAATGCAAAACGCAGTGCATCTGCGCCGTATTGTTCAATGATTTGCAACGGGTCGATGCCGTTGCCCAGTGATTTGGACATTTTACGTCCTTGCGCATCACGCACAAGACCGTGAATCAGCACATCGGAAAAAGGTTTTTTACCGGTGTACGCAAGACCGGAAAAAATCATACGGGAAACCCAGAACGTGATGATGTCATAACCGGTAACCAGCGTCTGTGTCGGATAAAAATAGGATAAGTCTTCTGTTTGCTCGGGCCAGCCCAGTGTGGAAAACGGCCAGAGCGCAGAGGAGAACCATGTGTCCAGGGTGTCCGGGTCTTGCGTGAGATGTCCTCCGCACTTGGGGCAACAGGCAGGTGCTTCTTTGCTGACCGTCACATTCCCGCAATCATCGCAGTAATAGGCGGGAATACGGTGTCCCCACCATAGCTGACGGGAGATACACCAGTCGCGAATGTTTTCCATCCAGTGGAAATAATTTTTTTCAAATCGCTGCGGAACAAAGCGGATTTCTCCGTTTTTGACCGCATCAATGGCGGGTTTTGCCAATGGCTCCATTTTCACGAACCATTGCAGCGAAACGCGTGGTTCCACCGTGGTACCGCAGCGGTAACAAGTTCCCACGTTGTGATTGTATTTTTCGGTGCGGATCAAATATCCGCCGGCCTCGAGGTCTGCAACGATCGCGCGCCGTGCTTCATAGCGATCCATCCCGGCATATTTGGGGTAATCGTCGGTGATTTTTGCATCTTCTGTCAACACATTGATCACCGGCAGGTTGTGTCGTTTTCCCACTTCAAAGTCGTTGGGGTCATGCGCCGGGGTGATTTTCACCACACCGGTTCCGAAATCCATTTCCACATAATCATCAGCGATCACGGGGATCTCACGTCCCACCAAGGGTAAAATCAGTGTTTTGCCTACCAAATCCCTGTAACGTTCGTCGTTGGGATTCACTGCCACGGCAGTATCGCCCAAAAGCGTTTCAGGACGCGTGGTGGCAAGTTCCAATGACCCGCTTCCGTCCTTGAAGAAATAACGCAGATGCCAGAACGATCCGGCCTGGTCTTCGTATTCGACCTCAGCGTCGGAAATGGATGTGCGGCAGTGCGGGCACCAGTTGATGATGCGCTCACCGCGATAGATCAATCCCTGTTCATACAGACGGACAAAAACTTCACGCACGGCCTTGGAGCAACCCTCATCCAGCGTAAAACGTTCCCGGCTCCAGTCGCAAGAGGCACCCATTTTTTTGAGCTGTTCAATGATGCGTCTGCCGTATTTTTCTCTCCAGGCCCAGGCGCGTTGCAAAAACCCTTCGCGCCCCACATCTTCCTTGGTCAAACCTTCCGCTTTCATTGCCTCGACAACTTTTGCCTCTGTTGCAATGGAAGCATGGTCGGTGCCAGGCAGCCATAATGTGCAAAAACCCTGCATGCGTTTGTAACGGATTAAAATATCCTGCAACGTGTCATCCAGTGCGTGTCCCATGTGCAACTGCCCGGTAATGTTCGGAGGTGGGATCACAATGGTGTACGGCGTTTTGTTGTGATCAATCTTTGGGGTAAAATACCCCTTGTCGCACCACATCTGGTAGATGCGATCTTCCAGTGCCTGCGGTGCATAGGTTTTATTTAATTCCTGTGCCATGACGGTTCGTTCCCCTCTTCAGTCTTGCCTCTGTGCCGTTCCATGCCGGTCCCGTGATCTGATGCTTATTCCTCGTCGGGCTGATCCCAGTTGTGATAGACATTTTGTACATCGTCGTTTTCATCCAGGTTTTCTAAAAGCAGACGCATAAATTTAATGTCGTTTTCATCACTTAAGGTCACATAAGATTGCGGGATCTTGTCTTTTTCTGCACTTTGTACGTTGTAACCTTTTTGTTCCAGCGTCTCGCTGATGGCATATACGTCATCCGGCTCGGTCGTGATCTCAAACATACCGTCTTCCGATGCAAAATCCGCAGCGCCTGCTTCCAATGCGTCCTCCATCAGCTGATCCTCGTCAACACCGTCAGCGTCGATCAAGATGATGCCTTTGTCTTCAAACATGAAACTGACACAACCCGTTGCACCCAGATTGCCGCCGAATTTATCAAAATAGTGACGCACTTCACCAGCCGTACGATTTTTGTTGTCAGTGGTGGTCTCTACAATCACAGCGACACCGCTGGGACCGTATCCCTCATATGTCAATTCTTCATAAGTGACGCCGTCTGCGCCGCTTGCCTTTTTGATGGCTTTTTCGATGTTGTCATTGGGCACGTTGTTGGCCTTTGCCTTGGCGATCAGGTCTTTCAGACGCGCGTTGCTCTGCGGATTGGGACCGCCCTCTTTGACTGCTACGGCAATTTCTTTGCCGATTTTGGTAAAAACTTTGGCGCGTTGTGCGTCGGTCTTTTCCTTTTTGTGCATGATGTTTTTCCATTTGGAATGTCCGGACATAAATCAATTCTCCTTTGTGCCGATTTTGTGAAGGTATCGGCGTGTATTTCGTTTGCTGTATCCATGTAAAAGGTGTTGTAAATTTACAAACCGGAAACGGTTCGACGCTGTTACCATTTGGTCACAGCGTCTGATATACCTTTATTTGTCAAAAAATTTCTTGAATTAGATCAAATCTTTTCCGGCTTTTTCATGCAGATCAGATCAAAGGCGTTGCCCAAAACCGTTTTTGTTGCCGCTGTCAATGAAACGCGGAATGCACGCGTTGTCTGATCCTGCGCGGAAAGAATCTGGCAATCGTGATAAAAGCGATTGAATGCAGCGCACACATCCAAAATGTAGCGCGTAATGATGGCCGGCTCGTATTCTGCCAGTGCTTGTTGTGTCTTTTCCCCAAACAGTCCCAGTACTTTTACCAGTGCAAATTCTTCTGCGCACAAGGTGTCGGGCAGAGAAAGATCGACGCCGATGTCCATACCGCTTTTGGACAAAATGGAGCAGGTACGCGCGTAGGTGTACTGTGCATACGGACCGGTGTTCCCCTCGAAGGACAAAGCGTCTTCCATCATAAAGTTGATGTCGCGGTTGCGGTTGTTGGAAAGGTAGTAAAAGACAATGGCGCCCACGCCTACTTCTTCCGCTACTTTGTCTTTGTTTTCCAGCGCTGGGTTTTTCTCTTCGATGATGGTGCGTACTTTGTCAACTGCCTCATGGAACAAGTCCTTGAGCAGTACGACGTTTCCGGTCCTTGTCGCCAACTTGGTACCGTTGATGCTGACTGTCCCGTATGGTACGTGCACCAGATCCTTTGCCCAAGGATAACCCATCAGTTCGATCACTTTGAACAGTTGTGCAAAGTGCACGGATTGCCCCGCAGAGGTCACGTAGATGCACTTGTCAAAGTCATAGGTTTTTTTGCGGTATAATACAGCTGCAATGTCGCGGGTGGCGTAGATCGTGGAACCGTCGCTCTTGAGAATGATACAGGGCGGCAAATTGTATTCGGACAAATCCACGATGGTCGCGCCGTCGTCCACTTTCAGCAGATTCTTTTCTTTCAATTCGTTTATCACAGCGGGCACTTTGTCCACGTAAAAACTTTCTCCGGCATAGCTGTCAAAGGTGATGCCGAGCTGCCCGTAGGTCTTTTCATATTCGTGGATGCTGATATCGATAAACCATTTCCACAAGGCCCTGCATGCCGTATCCCCGTTTTCCAAATCGTGAAAGGTTTGTCGTGCCTCATCTTCCAGATGCGGTTGTGTCTCTGCTTCTTTGTGAAAACGCACATATAATGCGACCAGTTCATCAATGCCGTTCTCTTCAATGCGCGCCTTGTCTCCCCATTTGCGGTATGCGACGACCAGCTTACCGAACTGTGTGCCCCAGTCTCCCAGATGGTTAATGCCCACACAGTTGTAGCCAAAAAAGGCATGCAACATTTTCAGAGAATGTCCGATCACCGTGGTACCCAAATGACCGATGTGAAACGGTTTTGCAACGTTGGGGGATGAATAGTCGAAAACAATCGTTTTTCCCTGACCGATATCCGACCCGCCGTAGCGGTTGCCTTTTTCGAAAATCTCAGACAATGTCTGCGCGGCCAGTGCATGGTCATCGGCAAAAAAATTCAGATATCCGCCAACCGTCTCTATCCGGGAAATGCCCGGTACGACCATTTCGTTTTGTAAAGACTGCGCAATGGCAGGCGGCGCTTGCCGCAGCAATTTTGAGAGCCGAAAACAGGGAAAAGCCAAATCTCCCATGGATGGATCCGGCGGATATTCCAGCATATTTGCCAGTGCGTCGGCAGACGGTACGTCCGGTACACCACGCGCTGCCAAGATCGTTTCCAGCCGTGCTGCAATGTCCGTTTTCAGTTGTTTCAAGTCCAATGACCCCTTCCTGTAATCAATCAAACCTACGGCTTTTGTACAGATCGATATTTTGTTTTGATCTCCTATCCGTGCTGTATTACAACATGACCATTGGTACGGCATCTTCGTTTGATGGGTATGCAGTACGTATACACGGATGGTGGCTGTCCTTGACCGCTTGTTGTTCAATTGTGCAAATAAAGACAATGATATCATATTATATCATGTGAAAATAGGTATTTCAAGAGATTTATGTAAATTTCCGCCTGTGTGCAGCTCCGTTTGTATCCACAAGAAACTTTTCTGACATCTCTTTCGAACAACACACAAACAGGGAGAACGGTGCACCGTTCTCCCTGTTTGATTCTTCGTTTTTTATTTGGCTGTTCGTTGTATTGCCCGCAAATTTTTGATTTTACCAAAATCGGATCAAATTACGCGCCAAACCAAATAGCAGCAGCACGATAATTGTCGACCAAATCAAGATGGAAACCCAGCGCTGCGGCTTTGTTTCGCCTGTTTTTACATAGCGTCCGATCATATTTGCCGCGATGAGAAAGAAAAAAGGGAGCAGGCATAAGATTGCCGCATTGGCGCGCCATGCAGCGGGGATATCAAGGCGCAGAAGCGCCATGCACATATGTGTGACGCCGCAGGAAGGGCAGTCAAGCCCGGTGAGCACGTGGAAGATGCAGGGAATACCGGGGCCTCCCAGAGATAGCCAAAGTGCGTAGAGCACACCAAGGAGCAAACACACACTCATACCGATCATAATTTTGCGTAGACGCTGCATGCGTTGCCGCTGTACGAGAAAATGTTTGTCTTGGGATTGCTGCTGCATGCCGCACCCCCTCATGTTATGACTGCGCGAGTTGATTTAACTCGTTTTGAATCAGTGCATAGGAAACGATTCCCAGCCCGAAAATGGACAATACCAGATACAAAATACCGTTGCTGCCGTCGGTGGGGCGCCCGCGTAACATTTTTGCTTTGTTTACCAGTTCACCTGCTTTGTACATCCAGTAAAGCATATAAATCCCACAGGTGATAATGGACAAAAGAAATACCACGCCGCCGCTGGTCGCATTTGGCTCTTTTGCCGCGGCGTTGAGATCATTGACAAGCTGTACCAACCATACAATGGCATAAATGCCGCAGGTAATAATGGAAAGAACAATACACAAACCGATGTTGCGTGATTGTACCTGCATGGGATCGGTATGGAAATTGAAAGTTTGTCCTGCAAACTGTGCGTTTGCCTAACCGTTTGTGTTCTGATATGTTTGCTGCTGATAGGTATTTTGCTGTTGATTGGTGTTTTGGGTGTCCAAGGCCGCACCGCAAGATGTACAGAATTTGACACCTGCTGCGTTTTGAGCACCGCAGTTGGGACAACGAACTGTTTGCGCCTCGTCATTCATAGAGGCGCCGCACGATGTGCAGAAGTTAACGCCATCCGGGTTTTGTGCGCCGCAGTGTTTACAATACATGATCGTATCCTCCAAAATTTTTTTAGATGCCGCCTTTGTTGCATCCATGCGGCGGCGACATGTTTTGATGCCGAAAAACCAGCGGGTTTCGTTTGTTTGACTTCAATGTACGGCATGTGTCGTGTGTATGTTTGTTTCAGATATAATTGACCACATAAGGCGATGAACAAACGACAACCACATGGTGTGCGCCGGTGCGCAAACACGCATAAAATTTCGCCACTATTTTATCACAAAAAGGAATCTTTGTAAAGATTTTCTCTTTGTTTTTTGTCTCTTCTTTCAAAAAGCGTACACATCCTTTTTTGTTCCAGATTTGTGCCGTTTCGGTGCTTGCTGCGTTGACAAAGTGTATTGCGTGTGTTAAGATGGACATAACCAATACGGTTTGATACATCCGGCAGCTGTAAATGATACGGGATCTGCGCGCGGTTTATGCGCAAATATGATGGATGTCCCAAAATGATACACAAAACAAGGTAGTTTTGAACATCATAGATACACATCACATGCAAAGGAAAACAAACGATGAAACAACCTCTCACCATTCATCTGACCACGGTGCAGCACGATATCGGTGAGGCTGCCCTGTTTGAGCAGATGTCTCAGATGTCGCACATAGATTTCGTTCGCTTGGCGCAAGCGGCACAAGAACAGCAGGAGACGGAAGAACGTTTTGAAATGTATGTCCGCGGAGAGGCGGAGGTGGAAAACGGAACGTTTGTGCTGCGCTATATGGAAACGGAACTGACCGGAATGGCAGGAACGGAAACCACCGTTTCTTTTGATGTGCACAATCGTGATTGTGTGACACTGCTGCGTAGCGGTGAGGTAAAGACAGCGTTGACGTTTTTGAAAGGACAGCGCAGCATTAGTACGTATGATACACCACAAATACCGTTTTCGCTGTGTGTCTATACGATGCACATGAAAAACGACTTGCAGCTGACCGGCGGCAGTCTGGTGCTGGAATATTTGGTGGAGATCCGCGGCGCGTTTGCACAGCATAATCGTTTGATATTGCAGATCACGCCCGTGCGGGAAGATGAGGCGGAAGTCTTTCCCGCTTCAGATGAAAAGAAAGTTTCGGATTGGTCGGATGAAATGGATGTATCCGAGAAAATTTAACACGCCGCACAGGAAAAGCAGGCAAACGAAATCCAAAGATAAACCAAATATCACAAGATGACATGCGTGCGGAATACCGGGATACTAACAATTACGAAAACAGAGGCGAAAAATATGCAACAGGAACCAAACATAGACCACACCGCCCTTGCACGTCTGCGACAAGCCATGCCGCAGGAACTGGATGCGGTGATTTTACACGACCCGACACATCAGTTTTTTCTCACATCTTTCCCGTTTGAGGACGGATATGTTGCGGTGGGCAGACAGGATGCTTGGATCTTCACGGATTTTCGATATGTGGAGGCGGCGCAACAGGAAAATGCAGATGGGGCGTTTGCGGTAGAACAGACAACATCCCCCAAAAAAATCTGCGCGTTTCTCCATGCACATGGCGTGAAAACATTGGGATATGAGGATCGTTATCTGACGGTTTTTGCGCTGCAGGATGTTTGGCAACCGGCGGCGCGAAAAGAAGAATTGACGCTGGTACCCACCGGTGCACTGCTCACCGATTTGCGCCGTGCGAAAACACCGCAGCAGATCGCGGCAATCAAAGAGGCGCAGCGTATCACGGATCTTGCTTTTCAACATATTTTGTCCGAACTTTCACCGCTGCCCGCCTCCATGACCGAGACGGATGTGGCATTGGAACTGGAATTTTTTATGCGTAAACAGGGTGCGCAGGCACTGTCCTTCCCTGTTATTGCAGTCAGCGGAGAAAACAGCGCCAAACCGCATGGGGTACCGTTGGCGCGTGCGCTGCAGCGCGGTTTTTTGACCATGGATTTTGGGTGTAAAGTCGACGGGTATTGTTCGGATATGACGCGCACCGTGTGTCTTGGCACGCCGGATGCGGAGATGAAACGTGTATATCAGACCGTTTTGCAGGCACAGCAGGCGGCGCTGGATGCTTTGCATGAAGGAATGTTATGTCGCGATGCCGATCAGGTTGCGCGTGATGTCATTGACGGCGCCGGATATCGCGGGATGTTTGGGCACGCGTTGGGACATGGCGTGGGGTTGCACATTCACGAGGCTCCTGTATTTTCCCCTGCTGCACCGCAAACGCTTATACTGCAAGAGGGAGATGTGGTTACGGTTGAACCGGGCATTTATCTTGCCGGCCGCTTTGGGGTACGCATTGAGGATATGATCACCGTACAAGATCACCAGGTGTTGGATTTGACACATAGTAAAAAAGATTTGATTGCCCTTTGATGCACATTTCCGTATGTTGCAGCGGGTATGTTTGATGCAACGTGTCTTTTGTTGTCAAAAGGCGCAGGGAAAATGATGTAATATGAATAAAATGTAAAAAGCAAAGACGCCTCTTGCAATTGTTGCGCGGCTTTGTTATAATGAAATGAATGAAAAAACAACGGAGGGAAACGTATGGTTATTGCAGGCGATTTTAAAAATGGCGTCACATTTGAGATGGACGGTCAGGTGGTGCAGGTGATTGAATTTCAGCACGTCAAACCCGGTAAAGGAGCCGCGTTTGTCCGCACCAAACTGAAAAACGTCATTACCGGCGCGATCGTGGAAAAGACCTTCAGCCCCACGGATAAATTCCCGCCCGCGTATGTGGAACGGCGCGATATGCAGTATCTGTACAATGACGGCGAACTGTATTATTTTATGGATATGGAAACATATGAGCAGATCCCCGTGGGAAAAGATTTGCTGGGCGAAAACTTTAAGTTTGTCAAGGAAGAGATGATCTGCAAGGTCGTATCATATAAGGGCAGCGTCTTTTCCGTGGAACCGCCGACATTTGTCGAATTGGTGGTAACGGAAACGGAACCGGGCGTGAAAGGCGATACGGCAACGGGCGCAACAAAACCGGCGACGGTAGAAACGGGCGCACAGGTGAAGGTGCCGCTGTTTGTCGATGCGGGTACTAAGATTAAGATCGATACTCGTACCGGAGAGTATCTGGCGCGCGCATAAGATCATGCGGGTATCAATCTCTGTGTAACAATCCGTCAGAACACATGCGTATCCGCAATAGCGGGGGATTGTGTCAGGATTGTATAAAGCCGTGTAACGACAACGCAAAAAACCAATTATAAACTTGTTTTAAACACCCAACAAACACACCCAATAAAACGGTTACACAAATTCCGGTGCGCGTTGCGTATGGAAACATGTATGTGCAACCGCAAGAAAGGAGCGGGAGAGATGACGTTAACGGAAAAAGCAGCTTACATCAAAGGAATGATGGAGGGCATGGCATTCGAACCACAGACCAATGAAGACAAGCTGTTGAAGGCTGTTGTGGATTTGCTGGACGATATGGCATCCGATCTGAGCAAATTGAGTGAACAGGTCGCAGATGTCAATGAGTACGTGGAAGAACTGGATGACGATCTTGCACAAGTCGAGTCGGTGCTGGAAGAAGACGAGGACGACTATGACGACGAGGATGAGGACGAAGACGTGTTTGAGGTCACTTGTCCGTACTGTGGTGAGACCGTTTACTTTGAAGATTCCATTGATCCGGATCACATCCCCTGTCCCGCTTGCGGAAAGACGTTTGACATTGAGCAGGCGGCTTGCGGCGATTGTGACAGCGACAGCTGCGAGGGTTGCGTGCTGGAAGAAACCCATCATCTTGATGACGAGGTATAAGCAACACCTTTTCCAAGATGTTTTTGCGTTTGCGGGTAACACTGCTTGTTGTTGTTGTTGTGCAAATGCTTGGCTTGTTGATCCGTTGGATCAAACAAAAACGAAAACCATTTGATCTTTATTTCCCTATCCCTTTGTCACGCACGTGCTCTGTTCGGTGTCATTCGATTTTTACATTTTGAAGGCGTCGAAGCACGACGGTGATAAAAGCGGGCAGGCCGAAACAAGATACACCGAGGCTGCCGCATGTGAAATGCTGCAGCCTCTTTTTTCACTTGTTTTTTCTCCGATTATTGCATTTCCATATGTGCATGTGTTCGTGTGGATACTTGTATCCATTTGTTAAAAAGCGGCAGAGCGATGAGAGCATGATGACACGCATGTCAGATGATGTATGACCGCATGGAAATTGCACGGTGTTGTATGTTTTGACAGTCATGGGGAGGACAGAAACGATGAAATTAAAAAAGGGTGTGACGGCGCGCAAAGAGGGCGAGCAAATGGTGTTGGTTGTCGCTCCGCAAAGCAGCAAATCGACAGAAGCGCTGCGCGCAGAACATGTCAACGGACACGCACGTAAGACATATCACATTGCGGGTAAAACGACACAAACCAAGGGCGAAAACGATAAAATGGAGCGCCGTTTTTTCGATGAGTCGCAGTCTTCCGTTTGCCCGCAAGATGAAGCGCCTGTTTGTGTGATTGACGCATCATGTTCCAATCCCACATCGGTAGCCGATTCTTATGGTGCCCGGTCTTTGAAAGGTGCGATGCAACAACAAAACAATTCGACCGAACATATCTCAAACGCATCTTGTACAAAGCTTCCCACTTTACGGCTCAATGGCACGGGGCATTTTCTCTATATGTTGCTCCAACAGGATACGACAGCGTTGGATCTGGCAGCTGCACTCACGGATGCGTATGATGTAGATTTTGCAACCGCCCGCAACGATGTAAACCAATTTCTTGCGGCACTGTTTCACGCCGGTCTTTTAGAGACAGACGAGCCCACTTTTGAGAAACATACATCGTCATCATTTTCTTCTCCCCTTGCTTTACATACATGCTTGGATCCCGTGGATTCGGTTGATCATAGGGATTTTGCGTCACAGACGAATTTGCAGTAATTTGTAAATAGGAGAACCACTCTTTTTTCCGTGTGTGCCGATCTTTGTCACAAATTCAATTATTAACAAACATAGGCGCTCATTTTATCAAAACTTGTCCATTTTCGCCTATAACATGAAAAAATATTGACATAAATTTGTGCAATTTAACGAAAGCCAACATGCAAAAAATGAAAAAAAGAAACAGATAGAAGCGAATCATCGATAACAAAAGTTCAAATCGGGTGGTTTCAAAGCGTATTATTAAAAGGGGTTTTTGAAAATTTAATAACCTTGTTTTTGTTTGAAAACAAATTGTTGACAAGGAATGAAGTGCATGATATTCTGTACGTACCAGAAGTCGTACTGGTTTACCCTTGCAAACAAACAAAACAAGGAGGAACAAACAAAACAAGGAGGAACAAACAAATGAAAGTGGTTTCGACCAAACGGCGTGTGTGCAGCATCTTGCTGTCGGCGCTATTGCTGGTGTCGATGATCCCCGTGTCGGTGTTTCCGGCAACGGCTGTCGGCGCAGTGATCACGACAAATCCCACATGGGATTATGCAGATGCCGGACGCGGTGACGGATCCATTGAAATCACCAACTACAAGGGCAGTGGAGGTGCGGTCGTCGTTCCCGCTGAAATCGATGGCCTTCGAGTCGTGGGCTTGGGCAATGCTGCATTGTACCAGAAAAGCATTACAAGCCTTGTGATCTCGGAGGGAATTGAATATCTCGGCGATGATGCCGTGATGTATAATACGGAAATGACCTCGATGACGCTTCCCTCCACATTGACGACAGTGGGCGACAACTGTTTTGCGCTGGCGTATGGGTTGACGAGCGTAGACCTTCCGCAAGCGTGTATCAACTTTGTGGATGATCCCGCATATGATTGCGCTTTGGGCGGCGCAAAGAACAATGGCTTGGGTATTTTTTATGGGCTTGGTTATACGTTTGGCTTTGCAACGGTTACTTATCATAACCAAGCCGTAAGAGCTGTTTTGGAAGAGGGCAATGTCACCAATGCCGCAAACGGCATGTCGCAGTATACGCTCAATTATGTTGAACAAAGCGTAGAAGATCCCAATTGGGAATATGCAGACTCCGGCCGTGGTGACGGCACCATTGAGATCACCGGCTACAAGGGTGCATATGGTGCCTCTGTCATCGTTCCCGCTACCATCAATGGCCAAAAAGTCGTGGGTGTGGCAGACCTGGTTGCATATGATACGGGTTTGACCAGTATCATTGTTTCCGAGGGCATTGAATACATCGGCGCATATGCGTTTGGTTGGCTGCCGGGTCAAGGCCAGGGGACCAGTATTATACTTCCCTCCACTTTGACTACCTTGGGTCATGGTGCGTTTGTCGCACCGTTCTATCTTACCAGTATCACCATTCCGGAAGCCTGTGTGAATTTCCCGCCGGCACCGCAAGGCGTGCAGCCGCCGAATGGCGTGACGCTGGATGCATTCTTCGGCGCGGGTTTTTCTTCGGGTGGTTGTACGGTAACGGTGTATACGCAACAAGCGCGTGATTTCTTCGTGGATGTTTCCAATGCGATGGTTGCGGAAGCTTATCCGGCATTGAACATTGTATATGAGGGAGAAGGGGAAATTCCGGAGGAGCCGCAAAACCCGTTTACCCTTACTTATGACAAAAACAATCCGGACGGCGATATTACACTTGTCGCGTATAACGGCGATGATGCGAATGTTGTGGTTCCCACGCCGTTTCTCTGTGAATATAACGACGGCAGTACCGTTGAGAAAAATGTGACATTCATCAGTACGGGCGCATTTTCCGCGGAACCGTCAATGGTAACGCTGTCTTTCAACAACGCCGGCGGAGATGCGTGGAGATATGCAGCGCCCATTTTCCGCTCCGAATCCGTCGTGGATAACCCATTGCTTACCACCATTGATATTCCCGGCGGTACACGGTCTTTTTCGACCGATAACTATCCCGGAAACGGCCAGTTGGTAGACAATTATTTGGGTTACAACGATGCCATTCAACGCAACCCGAACTTGATGAACATCACCGTCAAAGACGGAAACCGTTTTGGCTTGTACAGCCTTGATGGTTTGCTTGTCACATACGAGATGATGGCAGATAAGCGGGTCACGCTCATCCACTTCCCCGAAGGACGTTTGGGAGAGCAGGCGCTGGATCCAAGCATCAAAGTGATTTATACCAACGCATTTATCAATGACAGTGAGACCATGGGTGACATCACCGGCCGCACGCTGTATCTTGATGCATCAAGCGTGGAGACTGTCTATGATTACGCGTTTCAAGGTGCGACAGCACTCAAGAGCATTGATTTGCGAAGCTGTACTTCCATTTCGCCGCTGGCGTTTGACGGTTTTACAACAGAGCAAAAGGCGGCATTGACGATCAAAGGATACAGCAATTCTTATATTGAGACATTTGCCAATGAAAACGGCTTTGCATTTGAAGCAATCGCGTGCAGCCATGCGTCGACGCACGAGGAACAAAAAGCAGACGGCACGCCGTGTCAGTACAATGTCATCTGTGACACCTGCGGAGCGGTACTCGAGGTTGTGGAACACCACGGCGCATATGAAATTGTTACCATCACCACCGAACCGACCTGTACCACAGAGGGCGAAGCGATCGCACAATGTTCTGTTTGCGGCGGCGGTATGGTTTACGACTATGTCGTACCCACCATTCCGCATGATTATCAGACAACCACGGTGCCGCCCACCGAGACGGAGCAAGGCTATGACGAGCACGTTTGTTCCATGTGCGGTGATTCGTATCGTGACAATTATACCGATCCGACCGGTCCGGTTGTGATAGAGACAGAGGTGAACTTTGTTCGCCGACTTCAGTTGCACAATCAGATCTATATGAATTTCGGTGTTATGACCGATCAGTTTGATGCACCCATCTCGGATGTCCGTATGGAATTGCAGCGTGAAAAGAACGGAGTGTTGCAGCAACCCGTTGCATTGTCGCTGGATGAGGCCGCCACAAACAATAGTATTTATGTGTACGCTTACACGGATATTGCAGCTGCCGAAATGACCGATGATATGACCATTCGTTTCTACTTTACGATGGACGGTCAGCAATATGTCAGCCAGGCACACACGGTGTCCATTGCGGATTACGTGATCAGTTATTTGGAAACATCCCAGGATGCTGCCACCCGTACCCTGATGGTGGATATGCTCAATTACGGTACTCAGACCCAGCTGTACTTTGGGTACAAGACCGATGAACTTGCCAATGCGGTTCTGACGCCCGAGCAAGCAGCTGAGGGGACACAACAGACGCCGGAAATGGCAAACATCACCCAGTCACAGGGAGAAGGCATTGCCATTGTCAATCGTTTGAGCTTGCAAAGCGCGGTAGAGTTGTCGTTTGGTGTGAGCGCATCTGACGTTACCAATGCCGGTGCGACACCGGATCAGCTCGAATTGCACATCACGCGGGAAGATACCGGTGAAACAGAAGTGTTACAGTTGACCTCTGATAAAGCGGAGGGTGGTTATTATATCTTCCAGTATACGGGGCTTGCGACAGCAGAATTGGGTGTGAAATTGACAGCCCAAGTTTATGCAAACGGCGCGCCGATTTCCGTGACGCGTATCACCTCTGTGGAATCTTATCTGGGTGGTGCAAGCCAGGGCGATGCAACCTATGATTTATATGTCAGTTTGATGAAGTTCAGCAATGCGGCAAAGACGGTGTATGGCGTGTAAGCATTGTTGTACGATGACAATCGTTACCTTCTATTTGATATTTCTGCCAAAGAGATCATCTGCGGCAGGTAATATCATCTTGTGTCAACCGGATCGCAGATGCGAAAACGTTGACCATAGAAATTGCTGATCGGCTGCGGTCGATCTGAATCCCAAAGAAAGGAGAAAGAACATGAAACAGTACATTGCAGCAGAGATGCAAATTGAGCGCTTCGATCAAATGGATGTGATCACTGCCTCCAGTGAATCCAGTGGGATCGAAGAAGAGACGGAATATTTTGATTACACCACTCCTTGGGCCTAATATGAACCATGGCGCAGCTTTTTGTGAAAGCACCATCTGTGTCACAAAAGGCACGCCGCAGACACTTGTTTGGCGAACACAGGCCGCCGTGGAGGACACGGCGGCCTGCTGTTTTTCATTGTAAATGTTTGCATTTGGGTTAGAAAAACAAATTTACATATGCCCAAGTGTGCCATACAATCTGAGTTTGCCCCAAATGCTACTGTGAAGAGAAGAGAAAACATGAGTACGGTTTTGTTTGTTACACCCACCATTCACCCGCGCCTGGAGGATGAACCCCTGGGGACGCTGATACTTGCCACCATTGTGCGACAACATGGTGTGGATGTGGATGTTTATCGCTTTTTTGATACATGGAATATTTCGCAGGATTTATCCACTGGGACAGAACACAAAAAGGTTGCGGCAACATCCGGCATTCCCATGCCGTTTGATCTGTTTGTCCGGCAAACCGCGCAACATATTTTATCACGCAATCCCCGCATTGTTTCGTTTTACTGTCGCTGTGATCAATATTTGGCAATGATTCGCATTGCGCAACACCTCAAGGAACAAAATCCCTCGATGTGGATCATTTTTGGCGGTCCGCAGGCGGATGCTGCGGCACAAGCGACGCTGCGTGAGATTCCATGGGTCGATCTGTGTTGTTGTGGCGAGGGGGAACGTACCATTTGGCCGTTGGTCTCGGCACTTTTGTACGACAAGGATTATACCGGTATTGCGGGTTTGACGTATCGTGATGCTGCGGGACAAGTGTGTCAAAATCCTTTGCCGCCGCTTTTGGAACATTTGGATGATTCCCCGCGCATTGATTATTCTTTGGTTCCGCATGAAATGATGTGTTCGCATGCCTCCGATACGCCGTCGGTGGCACGCATTGATGTGGGACGAGGCTGCCCGTTTCATTGTACGTATTGTTCTACCAGTATTTTTTGGCAGCGCAGTTATCGGATGAAGAGCAATTCCCGCATTTTATCGGAAATACGGGAATTGCACGATGTCTATGGATTCCAGGTGTTCTCTTTTATGCATGATTTGTTTACCGCCAATAAAAAGCGTGTGTTGGACTTGTGTGAAAAGTTGCGTGTGTCCGGTATGGATGTACGCTTTACCTGTTCCTCCCGCGCGGATACGCTTGACGAGGAGATGATCTGTGCCATGTGGCAGGCGGGATGGCGGCATGTGTACATCGGAATTGAAAGCGGCTCGGAACGAATGCAAAAAATGATCCGAAAAAACTTGGATCTCTTTCAGGTATATCATTGCCTTGAAATGCTTTCCCGGTACGGTATTCATGTCACCGCTTCTTTTATTTTTGGATTTCCTGAAGAGACAGCGCAAGACGTGTCACATACGATGGCATTTGCATTTCGTATTGCGCATCTATCCCCGTTGATCGAGCAGCAGTTTCATCTTTGCGCGGTGTTTTACGGCACGGAAATGTATACGCAATATCAATCTTTTTTGACATTTGCCCCTGTACAGTCCAATGCGGTCGGCGATTTCGGTGTGCCGGAAAATTTGGATTTTATTATGTCGCACCGTACCATTTTTCCGCATTATTATGAATATCGTTCCGAATTACGCAATCGGTTGAAATATTTTGAACCGTTCATGCTTGCCATGCTGCATGCACTGCCGTACATCGATTTGATCTTGCCGTATTATACGGATGATACACTTTTGTCGTTTTATGACGAACTGGTGGCAGCCAATATATCGTTTTTTGCACAGTGGGAAGAAGAGGGGGCAAGTATCGCTGCATGCCGCAAGAACCGCTATGCGTTGCTTGCCGCATATGCACAACATACAAAAACCATTCCGTCGGCACCGCGCAAGGTTTTTGGGGAACTTGTGCGGTACGAGCAGGTAAAACAAACCTTTTTACAATCCACGGATGCGGTATGTTTGGAGACATTTGCGGCAGATTTGAATGCATTAGAAAACAATGTTCCGCTTGATCAGATCGCTCCCGGTCAAACGGTGGTACAGCTGACACGTTTGGGCGATCGGTGCCGCGTTTCGTTTCTGCACCGGGATCAGAGTACCAACCACGCCAACATCTCATAAAAAGGAGATGTTGGCGTGGTTTTCGCCCCCAATATGGCGGTATGTTCTGTTCATTTCCCATCGACCGGTAATCAGTGGATCTCTGTATTTGCCCCCTGTTTTTGCGTCATTTCCCGGGAAATGATACCGAAACCAAAAGAGAGGGGAAAGGTCTGTTTCATGGGCTTTGCGATAAAAACTTTTTCTCTTGTATCAAACAAAAACCAACGACGGAGAGAAAAACCTCTTTGCCATTTACACAAAAATTCTCACAAAAGTACCCGTCTGCGCATGTCGTAAGAAAAAATGTGCAGACGGGTATTTCTTTTTTGGTTCTTAAACGATTGCTCACGGGGACTGTTGTCTGAACTACCGTGGGCGCGAATGGGGTGAACATGTCATATCGCTTTTGCGCAACGCACATCCTGTACCGTGTTTTTTACGGTCGTTTCAAACGGACCCAAATGGATAAATGTTATGTTATTTGTTTTGGGTGAATGAAAAAAATAACTTTGCACAACGCACGGAAAATCTGCAATCTGTTTGCATCATTTTATTATTTCACGTGTTTATTTCGTCGTCACACAAGCATCTGTTTTGGCATCGCTTTTGTCGGCAATTTTTTCTGCATAACGTGCGATGTCTCCCGCACCCATGATCAAAATCATGTCTTGTGCCGTGGTGTGTTGTGCGAGATATTGTGTAATCTTTGCCCACTGCGTTTGTGCCAGATACAGTGCGCCAGGTACGCCGGAAGCGATGTCCGCGGCGCTGATATGATAGGTATTTTGTTCGCGCGCCGCGTAGATATCGGTAAAAATCACCTGATCGGCTGCAGAAAAAGCAGCGCGAAAATCATTGAGAAGAGCAGCAGTACGGGAATATGTGTGTGGCTGAAAGACCACAAATACCCGCTGATACCCCATCTGTTTTGCACCGGCCAGCGTTGTTTTGATCTCTGATGGGTGGTGCGCAAAATCGTCGTAGACGGCAGCGCCCGTTGGTGCAAATGTCCCCTTGTATTCCATGCGTCGATGCGCCCCGGTAAACGTAGATAACCCGCGGGTGATTTGTTCTCCGTCTAAGCCGCACAACGCAGCAGCGGCAATGACCGCAAGCGCGTTTGCCACATTGTGCCGCCCGGGAACAGAAAGGGAGAGGGCGGCATAGTGCTCGCCGTTTTGCATGACGTCACATCGTCCGCAGCCGTGTGCAAAGTGCAAATTTGTCGCGTAAAAATCGGCGGCGGGGGATGAAAGAGAAAAGGTGGTTACCGGTGTTTCAATTCCCTTTGCGCATTGCATGGCATTTTCGTCGTCCGCATTGATCACGGCATGACCGCTTTTTCCGGGAATCTGCAAATATTTGTGAAAGGAGGCGCGCACCTGCTCCATATCCTTAAAGTAATCCGGATGATCCATCTCCACGTTGAGCACCACCGCGATGGTGGGACGAAAGGAGAGAAACGAGTCGCGGTATTCGCAGGCTTCAAAAATAAAATCTGTTCCGGTTTTGCCGACACGATAGGCCGCATTCAGCTCCGGCAATTGCGCGCCGATCAAGATATCCGGGTCTCTGTCAGCAGATAAAAACACATGAGAAAGCATGGCGCTGGTTGTGCTTTTTCCATGCATGCCAGCCACACCAATGGCATTTTTATGTTCTCCCATCAGTGCCGTGAGGAAATCGGCACGGTAAATCATTTGCAGTCCGTCTGCGCGCGCCCGCACCATTTCCGGGTTATCACGCGGGATAGCGGCATTGTAAACCACGGTATCATAGCCGTCCAAATTGGAAGCGTTGTGTCCGATAAAAACTTCTATCCCTTGTGCACGCAGCTGAGAAAGGATTTGAGAATCCACACGATCCGATCCACCTACGCGGTATCCTTTGCCGTGTGCAATCGCTGCCAGCGCGCTCATGGAAACACCGCCTAGCCCAATAAAAAAGATGGCGTGCATATCTTTTGTCAAACGAACCATGAAAGAAGACCTGCCTTTCCGCCGCATCAAACGGCGTGTGTTTTTTTGTCATTTTTCACGAAAACGGCGCGGAAATAATGCGACAAAATGTACGAAAAACCCCGAAGATATCAGAAAAACAGGGGGTTTTCGTGAAATTGTTAATACAATTTGCATCGATATTTTTACTCTTCGTCATAATTAGCCGTTATAATGTGCCTACAGGCACGAGAGGACGGAGAAACGTGATCCGGCCATATCGATAGGACTTTTGTTGATAGCGATTTCTCTATCAGCTGCCGGTCCATCGGACCCATGTTTAGGAGGTTAAGAAAAGAATGGTTATCACCGACATCAAAATCCGCAAGCTGTTTGAAGATGGACCCATGAAAGCCATCGTATCCGTCACGTTTGACAACCAGCTGGCATTGCACGACATCAAAGTGATATACGCCAAAGAAAAATTTTTCATCGTTATGCCTTCCAGAAAGAACCCGGATGGTACGTATCGTGATATTGCGCATCCCATCAATGTGGAATTCCGCACCACGCTGGAACAGGCAGTCATCTCTGCTTATCATGCGGAAAAAGAGGCATTTGACAATGGCACAAGCCCCTTGTGTCATCGTTTCGAGGAAGACCACAAGGCAACCGTGTGAGGTACATGAAAAACCGTTACGGTGAAAGACCTTTCAGATAAATGGACCAAATGGGCGCGTGTTTTGAGTAGTAACAACGTGTCACATGAATGAGGCGTAAAAGAAGGAAAGAGATTCCACTCTTTTCTTCTTTTTTATTTTAAATTTATTTGAAAAACACCTACTTTTCCAAAAATCATATTTGGATTTATTTGGTACCAAATTCACGCAAAGGGCGGATCATCAGTTAAAAAACCGCGGAAAAAGACAAAAAACCGAGAAAAACAAAATGAATAGGGTTATTGTCATTTTATGCGATATTGGCAAAAGCGTGTGCCCGCGTTTCATAATTGCCCAATCTTTCCAACATTATGCGTCGGACGCAGTTGTTTGTGCCATATCTTGATTCGTTGCCCCCTGGGATTTTCCTTTGATCAGTGCGGTCAAACTTTGATCGATGGTTTCGTTTGTGTACATGTTGTATAGTTCCGCATAATACACACGCGTATCATCCAACAAGAGCAGATACCATTTTGCATCCACTTTGGCGTATTTTCCCGCGTCAATCGACATGTTCCGGCACTGTTCGTTTGACAGTGGGGTGAACGTCAAGTCGGGCAACGCATAGCATTCATATAAATGTGTGGAAATGTTGCGGGAAGCACATTCGGCGGTTTGTGTGAAAAATCTTTTTTCGATCACACCTTGACCGTTTTGTGCATATTCCGTTCCGGACCAGATGAGACGGTAGCAGGCGGGAATGGCCGAACTGCTGCCGGTTCCTTCAAAGGTGATCAAATCGCTGTTGTCATTTGCTTTGGAAAAATCGATGATATATGCCGTCTGCGGGATTTCGTCATCGGTATAGGTATTGTAGATATTGCGCAGTGCACCGATGACGCCAGTGAGCAAAGAGAGAATCAACAAGACCACGGTGAAGATCACCAGCCACCGCGGCGCTTGCCAACGCGCCGATGGATCTTTGCGGCGTTTGTTTGTTTCACTGGCATGTCGACGCAAAAATCGAATGAACACAATGGCAGCTGCAAGCAGCAGACAGATGCCTGCCACCGGCAACATTTTCGCTCCGTACAGATAAAAGTCATGCATATAATAACGCAGCGCATCGGTACGGTACGGCACGATGACGTCCCGGTACAGCACAAAGATGGAAAACGCTGTAAGCAAGGCCGCAAGCAGCAATAACAGCGTATAAACAATCCCCATTTTCCGGGTACGGTAATGATCGCGTGACTGCAACAGTTCATTTGCCGCGTCTGTTTCCCCTGTTGCCTCAAAGATGAATAGATCATCGCGGTCTCGCCGGTCAATAAAGCGCAGTCCCTGTTCTTCACAACGCGAGAGAAATTCTCCCGTGCTTTTTTCGCTGATCTCGGAGATCAATACGGCAAAATAATGCTTGGCCGTCTTTCCTCCTTTTTCAAATACCATGATGTTGCGTTTGCCAAATCCTTTGAAGTGCAACCCCTCGTTGCTCATTTCAAAAAGGTATTTCTCCAAACCCGCTCGGTCAAATGCAGGAATGTGGCATTTCTTTTCTACGGTATTCTGTTCCCAGAGCGTTTTTCGTTTCATCAGGCACTCCTCCTGTCAGCGCGTGTCATTGCCGCGCGATTTATTTTGGGCTGTTGGCCCTTTCGGGAATGGTTTCTTTGGGGGCGCGGTTTGGCGTCGTCAGCAAATATCATTGAAATTTGGATTTTGTTTGATTGGGGTTTGTTATATCGGCATGATTGGAGCCGCCAGGCGTTGTATCGTGTGTTTGATCTGTTTTAGCGCAGTTGATAGCGGTACAATTCTTCATACAGTCCGCCCGCGTGACACAACGTTTCATGATTTCCCTGCTGTTCAATACCGTTTTCCGTCAATACCACAATGTTGTCCGCTTCCCGTACCGTTGAGAGACGGTGTGCCACCACAATGGTTGTGCGCCCGCGCGACAGGGATTGCAGGGATTGCTGAATCTGCATTTCCGTTGCATTGTCCAACGCGCTGGTCGCTTCATCCAAAATCAGAATGGGCGGATTTTTTAGAAAAACGCGTGCAATGGAGATGCGTTGCTTTTGTCCGCCGGAGAGTTTGACGCCGCGCTCCCCCACCTCTGTTTCATAACCGTTTGGCAGCGTTTGAATATATTCGTGGATATTGGCAAGTTTTGCCGCTTGCTGAATTTCCGCATCTGTGGCATCCGGTTTTCCATAGGCGATATTTTCCCGTATGGTACCGGTAAAGAGAAAGACGTCTTGGGAGACAATCCCAATGTTTTTGCGTAACGAGCAACGCGTGAAGTGTGTGATGTTTTGTCCGTCGATTGTAATCGTTCCGCTGTTTGGCTCATAAAAACGTGGAATCAGGTTGCAAATTGTCGTTTTACCGCCGCCGCTCGGCCCCACAAGTGCCACCGTGGTTCCCGCAGCAATGTGCAATTTCAAATGCCGAATCACGCTGTGTCGCTCAGGAACTTCTTCCTTTTTTTGCAGATCACTTTGCAGCATGGATTCTTGTACACCGTAGGAAAAGGAAACGTCATCAAATACAATGTCGCCCCGCACATTCCCCAGCGTCTCCGCATCGGGTGAATCTTCTTCCGGCGGTACGTCCATGATTTCACAAAAACGCCGAAATCCCGTCATGCCTTCCTGCAGCTGTTCAAACAGTGTGACAAAGAGCTTGATGGGATCCAAAAACAGACGAATATAAAGCAGGTAGGCCGCGAACTCGCCAATATCGATTTTGCCGTAGAAATAAAACAATCCGCCGGCCAGCAGCACCACCAGATATAATACGTCGGTGAAAAAATTCATCGAGGCGTGGAAAAAACCCATCACCTGTAAAGCTTTGGATCGGAATGTTACAAACAACCGATTTTCCCGTTCGAATTTTTGCAGTTCCTGCGGTTCGGTCGTATAAGCACGCGACACGCGAATACCGGAAAGCGCGGTTTCAATGTTGGCGTTAACCTCGGCGATCTGTTCGCGGCTGCGTCGAAATGCATCGCGCATCTTCCGCCGCAATAGTACCGCAAAGCAAATGATCAGCGGAACCACGCAGAAGATGATCAATGTGAGGGGCAGATTGATCATGGAGAGCATCACAAAGGAGCCCACCAGCATCATCACAGACAGGATCAGCTGTTCCGGCCCGTGGTGCGCCAATTCAGATACTTCAAATAGATCGCTGATCAATCTTGACATCAGTGTGCCGGACTTTGTTTCATCAAAAAAGGAAAATGGTAACTTTTCCAAATGTGCAAACAAGTCCCGCCGCATGTCTGCCTGCATCCGAACGCCGACCACGTGCCCCCAGTAGTATACATAGTAATTCAGTGCATATTTCAGCAGATAAATGAAAGTCAGCAAAAGCGCTGCATACAAAATGGCGTTTAACGCCCGTGCTGGGACATACACGTTGATGATGTTTTTGGCGATGATGGGGTAGATCAAATCGCACAAAGCAATGATAACGGAACACAACATGTCGATGATAAACAGGACACGGTGTGGTTTGTAGTAGGCGATAAATCGTTTGATCATGGGATGATGTCAGCCAACATCCCTTTGCATCAAAGAGACGCGGTTTTCTCCTGTTTTGTTGATATAAAGTATTTTATGATTTGACAAATGTCTGATGGTACATCATGACCTGCTTTTTGTTTTTACACGCCATCGGCATCTTTGTGGCACAGCGGCAAGGGGAACCATTGTTGTGCAAACGGCGGCAAGGCGCCGGACAAATCGGTCATTGCCGCACCCACACCGAAAAAGAGTTGTGCAGCTTGCAAACTGTTTACGCGTAAGGTCGGCGGAACATCGAAATGGTCGTTTACGGTAACCGTACCGTTTTGCACACAAATTTCCACTTTCTGTGCACAGAGATCATCGTCAATTTCGACGCGCAATGTGCCGTCACATAACCCGTCTCCCTGTGCTTTGAGCGACAAATAGGCTTGCAGCATGTGCGCATAACGGAACATGCGGTATTGTTCATGGTGCGTGAGCACCATGCTTTCTGCGTGCTGTGCCAAATAATGAATTTTTTCGCGCTCATACAGCCCGATATAGTTCCAGCTCACCACGGGTACGTCAAAGGCGTGGATAAAATCGCACAAAACTTCTCCGAAAATTGCCCCTTCCCCGGTGTTGCTGCATGCGGGTGCAAGGTCGTGTTTCAGCGTCATCTCGTGGATGACTGCATGATCTTCTTGCGTGATACACCACCCGCAGAATTCATGGTTGTGCCAAATACCCAAAGGCAAACGATTCCAGTTGTGTAAAATATCGCTCAGACGCGTACGGTTCCGTTCTGCATAGACCAAATCGGTACGATGCAGCTGATCAATTTGATCCAGCACGTCGGTCATCTCTGCCGTCAGCGGTGTAAAGGTATAGCCAAACGACGCATCTTTGCCGTAAATGTAATTCATGTTGTTGCGCGTCATGGTAAATATGGCACAGTTCCCGGCCGTGGTGTAACCGAAGTGTTCATACCGCTGTCTGAGACCGCCCAAAAAAGAAAAGTCGATACCATCGTTTGCGCAGTCTTTCAATATTTCCCACATCAAGCGTTTCATTAAGCCTTCTCCCCGGTGTGCTGCATCCACGCCCACCGTGCCGATCCCGCGTGTGCGCAAGACATGTTTTCCCACATGTACACGGTTTTCAAACGCACCGGCAACGGCAATGATATGGCCCTCCTTGTCGCGGATCAGATAATGATCGGGCATGGAGCAGGATGCGTCGCGGTAGAGCTTGGGCACCAGATCCTGAAAATACCGATGATTGTATTCCACGCGGCCGTTTTCGTCGGTTGTTTGTGAGAAAATGCGGTTGGAGACATCGACCAGCTCGTCATAATCAGCAGCTGTCGCGCGTTCCACACGAAGAGAGGTGTCAAATGAGTCTGATTTGTCGTGATATGCCATCGGTAGGATTCTCCTTTTTCTTTTGTTTGATGCTTGCGGTCATTTTGTTTCTTTGTCTGTGGCGGAAACACATTTGCTTTGGTTTTGCAAATAGTGTCCTTTGTAAAGTTTGTTATCGCGTTTGGTTTTTTTGTGCTGTTATTGGGGCAGATAACGCTGCAAAAACGGATGTACTCCCAGAAATGCACACATGGCTTTATATTGTTCCTTTGCGTGTGCGCATCGTGTTTCATCGGGATGTGAACGTTTGACCGCACGGATCAGCAGATTTTTCGGTGTTTCTTCCGGATCAATCAGTTCCACGGTAGCGACTTCATATCCCATCGCTTCCAGCCATGTTGCCCGCAGCGCATCGGTACATACAGCTGCAAATTTTTCGGTCAAAAGACCATGGTGCAAAATGGGGAAAAGCAGATTGTCCGCCGTATATGACACAGCAGGTTGTGTGGTGTGTTTCGCGTTTTGTCCCGGATCCGTGTGAGATGTGTCTCCGGTTGTTTGTTGGTCTTGAACACCTTGAGTTCTTGTTGGATCGGATACGGTTTGCCCGTTTGATTTGTTTGCAGCTTTTTTTCGGTGGTATTTGCGCGCAGTTGCGCTGCCAGTTCATGCTGACAGCAGGGGGTGGATAAAATCACACCCGCACCCAACCGTTGCGCATGATATAGCACCACATCCGTGGCAATATCGCATGCATGCAGGGAAAGCACCAGATGCGGTGCATACGGCGGATGATAGTCGTTGATATCTCCGCAGATAAAGTGCATGCCGTCATATCCCAGCGCCTGCGCCGTATCACGGCACAACGCAATGACATCCTCTTTTCGATCCATCCCGCAAATATCCACCGTGCGATTGTGTGCCTTGGTCAGATAACGGTACGCGGCAAAGGTCAGATAGCTTTTTCCGCAGCAAAGGTCGCAAACATATAAGGTGCCGTTTTGGGGCAGTGCCGGATAGATGTCTTCTATAATCTGTAAAAACCGGTTGATTTGCCGGAATTTTGCGCGTTTTTTGTCATACACACGTCCCGTTTTGTCCGAAATACCCAAATGATATAAAAACGGTTCGTATTCCCCATCCTGAAAAAAGTAATGCTTTTCCCGGTTGTGTCCCTGCCCTGTTTGCATCGCCAAGGAGGTACCATGGGGCGTGATATGCCAATGGTCACTGATCAGCAGTTTTTGCTTTTTGGTGCGCTTGAGCGCCAATGTTCCCTCTCCTGTGAGGTGATACTGACGATAGTCCTCACTTTTGATCAGCTCCATCAATGTTTCAAACGCTGCCTCTGGCGTCATGTTTTTGTGAAACACCTTGCCGTCGACTTCTTGTCGTTCCCATTGTACCGCCATCACCCCGTTTTTCCAAAACGGCTTGGCGGTCAGGTGCCGCACGCGTTTGTTTGCTGGCATACTACAAGTGATTTTTTGAAATTGTCCGGTACAGATGCCTGTTTGCAGTTTTTTACACAGCGATGCCGGCAGTCCCTGGAACGGGGACAATTCGTCTTCTGTTTGCGCGGGAGGTGCCATGCAAGCACCTCCCAAAGCTGATTGTTTTTCCGTTTCTGTTTTCATCGTTGCTTGTCCATATCAGACGTTGTATACAGCCAGCAGTTCTTTGACTTTTTCTTCAATTTGATCTGCTGCCTGTTCGATCGGATAGTCTCCTTTTTCCGATTTGTCGCGCAGCGAATATTCCACCGCGCCGCGTTCACAGGTTTTCGGACTTACCACAATGCGCAGCGGGATGCCGAACAAATCGGCGTCGGCGAACATCGCTCCTGCGCGAATGTCCCGATCATCGTACAAGACTTCCACGCCCCGTGATTGCAATGTTTCATATAGCGCCGTTGCTATCTCGTTGACGTGCTCGTCCGTTGCGCGCAGATTGCATATCTGTACTTGCCAAGGTGCAATGGACATCGGCCAAATCGGCCCGTAATCGTCGTGGCTTTCTTCACAAATGGATGCGACCAGACGTCCCACACCGATGCCGTAACAACCCATGATCGGGTATTGCGCTTCGCCGTTTTTGTCCAGATAGGTCATGTTCATGGATTTTGTGTATTTGGTGCCCAATTGGAAAATATTTCCGACTTCAATGCCGTGTTTTAATTGAATCACCGGTTTGCCACAGCAGGGACAAATGGCCCCTTCATAGGTTTTGGCAACATCGACATATTCCACTTCTCCCACATCGCGCTTGAGGTTGATGCCGGTGTAATGATAGTCTACCTCGTTGGCGCCGCATACCATCGATTCCATTCCTTGCAGCGACTTGTCAAAAACCATGCGCGCCGATTTTGTCAGTCCCACAGGACCGATAAAACCTGCCACAATCCCGCATTCCGGCGTCACAACGGCGGGATGAATCTCTTTGCCTAAATAATTGCGCAGCTTGGTCTCATTGACTTCCAAATCGCCGCGGATAAACACCACGATATATTGATCGTCACAATTTTGCTGGTATACCACAGCTTTGCCCAATGTTTTTTCATCCAAATGCAGGTACTGGGAAAGCGCTTCAATGGTTTTTGCTTGCGGCGTATACACTTTTTGTAGCGGTTTCACCGTGCTTGGTTTATTTTCCACCACGCAAGCGGCGGCCTCCATGTTGGCGCGGTAGCCACAGGCAGGACAGAGTGCCAAGGTGTCTTCGCCGCAGTCAGCCAAAAGCATGAATTCATGAGAAACACTGCCGCCCATCATGCCGGAATCTGATTGTACGGAAATGCAGTTTTTCGCACCCGCGCGGAAAAAGATCCGCCGATAAGCTTCCAGGCATCGATCATAATATTGTTGCAGATCCTCTTGGGAGGTGTGGAAGGAATAGGCATCCTTCATGGTGAATTCCCGTACACGGATCAACCCGCCGCGTGCACGCGGTTCGTCACGAAATTTGGTCTGAATCTGATAGATCATAAATGGATAGTCGGTGTACGAGTTGGCCGTGTTGCGCGCCAGGTGCACCGCTGCTTCCTCATGTGTCATTCCGAGAACCATGGGATTTTTGTTGCGGTCCACAAAGCGTGTCATTTCGCTGCCGATACTTTGATAACGACCGGATTCCTCCCAAAGGGAAGCGGGCATTACCACTGGGAACATCACTTCCTGGCCGTCGATGCGGTCCATTTCCTCGCGGATGATGTTTTCCACTTTGCGTGTCATACGTTTGGTGATATGAAACAGGGAGTAAATCCCGTTGGCCATATATTTCATATATCCTCCGCGCATCATAAGTGTCTGTGACGCAATGGTGCAGTCGGAAGGTGCATTTTTTGTGGTTTCTCCCAGCAGATGTTTGACTTTCATGTTCTCTGTTCAGCCTTTCCGCATCCTTTTTTTTGGATGGCAATGTTTGAGTGCGTAATCGCATCCTTTTTACCATATTAGTATACCTGTTTTATATGGAAAAGTCAACTGATTTTCCCATCCCACCTGTGTTTTTCAAGGACGAAAAAACAAATATGTTTTTTGTATTTACAACGTAGAAGACAACTGCCGTGTCAAACAAAAAGCAACACACAACCCGTTTGGCTGTGTGTTGTTTTTTATTTGTATATCGTGTTTATTGATGTTTGTTTCTGATACGGCCACAGAAGTGTGCATGACAAAATGGCTTTTTATGTTGTTTTTTGACCGATCATTTGTTCCAGCGCATCGCATATCGGTGTGGGATCTTCCAAACTGTGCGGATGATGGGCACAGTTTGGTTTGAGAAAGCGCGTGCAGGTGACACCCGCCGCGCGGTATTTGCGCGCCAGGCGCGCACCGTTTTCCGCGTATGGCACATCGCGATCTTTTTCGCCGGCAACCAGTACCACAGGGATGTGATGTTTCGTCAAAATGTCGACACGATCGATCGGGTTACGCTGAAAGGAACGAATGGTACGCGCATTGAGCTCGTATAGGCGATAGGCAAGTTCCGTATCTTTGGCTGAACCCAGTCCCATTCCAAGTCCCGCCGGCCAGCTTTTCAAATCCAGCACCGGTGCATCCAAATATAACGCCGCCACATGGTCGGGAAACGCGGCAGCAAAATTTACGGCATACAACCCTCCCCGACTGAAGCCGAATAGAACGGTTTTCGCACAAAACCCCCAGCTTTGTACCAGATGCGCGAAAAATCGTCCCATTTTTTGCACCGCTTCGTCACAACCCAACAAATCTGGTATCCGGTAATGAACCAGTACGTATCCGCGGCGAAGCATTTCTTCATCCGCTTGGTCAAATGCGCCGAAAAATTCTGTGCGCCAAATAAACGGTTTCGTTTCATCCGTGTCCTGTTGCGGAAGGCAGACGATGGCGGTGTGTCCCTCAAAATCATATTCGTATCGGTCAAATGCATGGTATTTTTGCGCCTGAGGTGCAAAAATCGGGATTGGTTGTTTCATGTTGTTCTCCGTTTGTGTGTTCATATCAAACAGATCAAGCGCCCGAAGGTTTTTGATCTGTTTATCGTTGTATGGCCGTTGGGTGGTTGAGCAAGGGAACGGCGTGCTGATCCATGCGCCGGCAGGGGGACCGAGATGGAAATGTTTAATACAGATGTGTCTTGCGCAGGTGGGAAAGCGCTTTTTGGGGCAGATACAGCAGATGGCATATACATAGGCTCAAAATCAGCTCGCCCCCGACCAGCTGTAACAGCAAAAGCGGTTCAAATGCCCACCAGCGAACGGTGATGAAGATTGCACTTGCAATGCCTTGTATGACAAGAGAAAGAAGCAGACAGCACAGCCAGGTCAGATAACGGTGACGAAATACCGCTGCGGAAAATTTGCCGCAGATCCCACCGCAGAGTGCCAGTGTCAACGGCAAAAACAGGATTTGTTGTCCGTATAAAAGACCTGAAATCAGTCCGATTCCCGCGCCAAATACGGCACCCACGCGTGCCGATTCAAAATAGCCGATGCTGCAGCATAGCCCGTAGAGCAGCATTCCATGTGCACCAAATAGGCGGATATGCGGCAAAAAGCCGATCTCAAAAGCGATGATGATCAGGCAAAATAGCATGTGCAGGATGTATCGGAGCACATCCGGATGATAGGGGATGCGCCGGAAGATCCCAAACCATTTTTTGCTTGACACGCCGCCACCCCTCCCGATTTGATGTTCTGCCTCGGTATCATTGTATTATAACATATTGCACGAAAAATTTCAAGCAAATTTCTCTGGTTAGACGTCGTTTCGCCCGATACACCCGGTACGAAAACAAACGAATGCAAGCGGATTTGTATCAAATACAATGAAAACAGTCAAGGCAAACAACCAAACGCTTTTTCGTGGAAAAGTATGTGGTAGGGTTTGAAAATTGCAAAATTTGTGCGGTTTGTGCATGAAATGAAAAAGATTGCCGACAATGAAAGTGAATTGAAAACAAAAAAAGCAACAGAGATCGTGAGTGTACCAGAATAAGTACAAAATAATAAAGCTGGTATGATAAAAGGGAGGAACATATGGGGATGTTGTTATGCTTTGTATCAGGTGGCGTCGTGGGCGCTTTGTGCATGGCGTTGTTTTGCGCCTCGCGTGTGATGCATGATGGGTACAGTCCCGATTTGCTTGATCACGAATATCAGACCGAAAATACAGTGGATGGCAACAAAAAGGATGGTTTGCATTGATAAACGAAATGTGCCGCAACACACGAAGATCGTTTTTGGCCAATCATATTCGAAATCATATCGGTAACATAACCACGGGGCAAGAGAAAACGTTTGGTTGACAGTGCAACGCGCTTATGATATCATGTTCACGACCGAATTTTTTTGTGTTTGAGCTGTGTTTGATCGTTACAGGCTCAGGATCATGAAGTGTAAAACCGCTATGTGATGGATATGAGATGCCGCATATGCGGAATAGACAGGAGTATGAAATGGCACAGACGATGGAGTTGGTTCGTGGGATCTTGATACCCTTTTTGGGGACTTGCCTTGGCTCGGCGTGCGTGTTTTTGATGCGGGGCAGGTTGCATGTGGGTGTGCAGCGGGTACTGACAGGCTTTGCGGCAGGTGTGATGACAGCGGCATCCATTTGGAGTTTGCTTGTTCCGGCCATGGACCAGTCATATGAAATGGGGCGACTGGCGTTTGTTCCCGCCTTTGTTGGATTTTGGATCGGCATTTTGTTTTTGTTGCTGCTGGATCGTTTGGTGCCGCATTTGCATCAGGGGAGTGATGTGCCGGAGGGACCACGCGCGACATTCAAAAAAACAACCATGTTGTTGCTCGCAGTGACGCTGCATAATATTCCCGAGGGCATGGCTGTCGGCATTTTGCTTGCGGGCTTTGCGGCAGGCGGCAGCGGAATTACATTTGGGAGTGCGATGGTATTGTCTGTGGGGATTGCAGTGCAGAATTTTCCGGAAGGTGCGATTATTTCCATGCCGTTGCATGCACAAGGACAAGGGAAAGGGCGTTCGTTTTTGCTCGGTGTACTTTCCGGCGTGGTGGAACCGTTGGCGGCAGTACTCACCGTGTTGGCTGCAAGTGCCATTTTGCCTATTTTACCGTATTTGCTCAGCTTTGCCGCAGGTGCGATGATTTATGTCGTGGTGGAGGAATTGATTCCCGAAATGTCGGCAGGAACACATTCCAACCTCGGCACGCTGTCTTTTGCACTGGGCTTTACGCTGATGATGGCACTGGATGTCGCGTTGGGATAACTCTTTTTATGTGTGGTGCACGGTTTATTTTTTTGTATTCCTTTTTCTGTATGATTTCCGTATAATTTGCCGTCGTTTGAAAATAATAGAGATGTAACGACGTTGCAAAAAAGGAGAATGATATAGATGAAAGCTACAGGGATCGTCAGAAGGATCGACGATTTGGGCCGTGTCGTCATCCCAAAAGAAATCCGGCGCACCATGCGAATCCGCGAGGGAGACCCGCTGGAAATTTACACGGACCGCGAGGGGGAAGTGATTTTCAAAAAGTATTCTCCCATTGGCGAGCTTGTCGACTTTGCAGGACAATATGCGGAGAGTCTGTATAAGACCTGCGGCGCCAGTGTCGCTGTGTGTGATCGCGATTCCGTGATCGCCGTTGCCGGCATGCCAAAGAAAGAATATCTGGACAAAAAGATATCCCCACAGGTAGATCAAATCATTGAAAATCGCGTGTTGTTTACCGCCCGTGCCGGTCAGCAGCCGGGGGTAGCGCTCATCGATGATACCCGCTGTACCATGTTTGTCACTTGTGCCATGCCGATTTTTGCGGAGGGAGACGTCATCGGATGCGTCACCATGACAGCAACGGTAGAACAATTTGAGAAACGCATGGAAAAAAATGCGTTGGATACGTCGGTAAAATTGATTCAGACAGCCGCCTCTTTTCTGGGCAAACAGGTCGAAGGATGATGGCATATCGGAAACGATCCGTTTCGTTGCTATCACAGTCCGCACGCAGCAGTCAAAACGGCAAAGCCGTTTTGACTGCTTGTTTTGTTTTGTCGGAAATATATTTTCAATTCTCTGTCGCAGATGATATTGTTTGTAAGTGGTCGGGTGTCGTTGGCAGATTGCTGCAAAAGAAGATGAACGATTTGTGACTTTTACACAAAATCCAACAAATCGCTTGAAAACGCAAGCGCGCTGTGATATAATACCATACATGGACAGCGGAAAAGCAAACGAATGTCCTTGGACGGATGCCACCGTCACCGATATGAGGAGAAATACTCAAGCTGGTGAAGAGGCGCCCCTGCTAAGGGCGTAGGTCGGGTGACCGGCGCGAGAGTTCGAATCTCTCTTTCTCCGCCATAATAGGAACATAAAAAAGATATGTTCCGCATAAACCCCGATTTTATCGGGGTTTTTTGCTGCCCAAACGCCGGGATTTGGGGATGCATATTCGTAGATATAAAACGGTTGTTTTTGCTTTGCGGATAGAATTGAACTCCCGTACAACAGAATAACTGCTTCAAACGGCAGACAGGTTCTCAAAAACTTGTCTGCCGTTTTTGCGTTACACCGCCCGAAGTTTTGCAAAAGACTTCGGGCTTTTTTCATTGCGTAAGCAACAAGGTTCCGGGGTACCCGCCCGCAATCTTTGATTGCGCAGGCGGGTCGGGTTCTTATTTCACGAAAAGGAGCTGATAAAATGTACTTTACCAATACCCCCGCCCTCAACAGTATGGAGGCGATCATGAAAAAACTGCCCTACGGCACACAGAAAGGCGGAGGTCGGTTTCACAGATTGTATCAATACACCAAGAAAGACTGCGATTGCAGACTTTGTCTCTACTACAGAAAAAAGAATGGATGCACCTTGACGCTCTGTCCTGTGTTGGATATCCGGCTGGGATGCGGCGCAGCTACTATTGGCGATGCGGTAAAAGCTGTTTTCAAAGATGCCCAAAATACAGCATTCCAAAAACGCCTGTCACAAATATACCACCGAAAGGATGATGCAGAAATGATATTCCAAAACAACAGGCACAAGCAGATTTTTGAAGCCGAGCGATCAAACCTGCGAAAGCCCGGTAAAAAGACTCTCGCTGTTTTGTATCTGCTGACTGCCGACCATATGCTGTTTAACATTCTCTCCTTCATGAGCAATCAACTTCTCGGCAAGGGCAATACAGCGGCATCCATTGATGAACTGTATCTCTTTCTTACCAACATGACGGCAATCGAATATATCCGCAACGCTATGAAGCGTGTGCGTAAAAAGGATTCCTCGATTATTCTGGCGAGTCAGAATATCGAGGATTTTTTGATCCCGTCTATCCGTGAGTTTACAAAACCGCTGTTTTCTATTCCTATCCTCGTTCGGGAAGCATCTCCGGAGGTCAGTCCATGACAGAGCCTGCCGAAGCGACAACAGCACAGGAGATAAACCACGCGGCACAACAGGTAAAAGCACCAAAGCCTGTGCGCACGGGATAAGGAGGTGTTCACTTGCCGTATTTTTCAAAGCTATATCAGACCGAGCTGCCGCATCGGGCAAAGCTCGTATATATCTACCTTCACGACAGGATGGATAAAGAGAAAAAAGCGTGGCCGGGTATCAAAACCATAGCCGCAGATTTGTCCCTGTCCCGCAGTACCGTCAAACGGGCTATAAAGGATTTGGAGAAAGCTGCCCTGATACGAAAAGAGCCGCACTACCGGGAAAACGGCAGTGCGACCTCCAATCGTTACTATCTGCTTTAGAAATTATATTTTTACGCCAAGGGAGAAGTCTGCCTGTTCGGGGTCCCCGCAAAGTCGTAATGACTTTGTGGGGAGAGGACGAGCAGCGAAGTGAGCGAGCTTTTGCCGTTTTACGGCGAAACGAACGATACGCAGCTTGCGAGGACGAAGTGAACCCAGCACCGGTTCACCGTGGACTCCCCTAACAACTCACTTTAAGAGAGATTACAGCAGAAGAGAAAAGGACAAGTTGATGGATTGTTTTCAAGAAAATATAAATATCTTTTTTTATGAGTTCATACAAATAATATTTTCACTTGACAAACTTTTTCTGCCCGTGTATAATAACAGTGTTATATAACATTGTTACACGGAGGCTGCCATGGAAGAAAAATCACCGGACACATTGAAAAAAATAGAACAGGCCGCCATGGAAGAATTTTCTGACAAGGGTTTCCTCGGCGCATCCCTGCGGCAGATCGTAAAAAAAGCCGGCGTTACCACCGGGGCGTTCTATGGCTATTTTTCCAGCAAAGAGGCTTTATTCACCGCCATTGTGGAACCACATGCCGCCGCCCTGATGGGGAAGTTTATGGAGGCCCAGACTTCCTTTGCTGAGTTGCCTGACGAGCAGCAGCCGGAGCACATGGGGGTGGAGTCTTCCGACTGTGTCCACTGGATGGTAGATTACATCTGCCGACACAGGGAGCCGATACAATTGTTGCTCTGCCGGTCAGAGGGCACCAGCTACGAGCACTTCGTCCACAATATGGTGGAGGTCGAAGTGGAGTACACGATAAAATACATGGAAGTCCTCCGCCGCCTTGGGCGGGACATCCCGGAGCTGGATGAGCAGATGTGCCATATCATCGCCAGCGGGATGTTCAACGGCATCTTTGAGATCGTGGTACACGATATGCCAAGAGATCGGGCACTGCGCTATGTGGAGCAGTTGCGGGACTTCTACACAGCCGGATGGCTGAAAATGATGGGGCAATAGCCCCTATCTTTTTTGCATAAAGGTTAGTTATTGCTAACTTTATGATATGATGACAAAACCGAAAAGGAGGGTTCTTTTTGAAAGCAAAAAAACAAAGCAGCCTTGCCCGCATCCTGGGCTATGCGGGCGGGCACAAAAATCTCACCCTGTTGGGCTGTATCCTTTCCGCTCTGTCTGCAGTACTGGGGCTAATCCCTTATGTCTGCGTCTGGCTGGCGGCAAGAAATGTGCTGGAAGTCTGGCCGGGTCTTGACGGGGCGTCTGATCTGGCCCGCTGGGGCTGGACGGCGGTATGGACAGCCATCGGCAGTATCGCCCTGTACTTTGCGGCGCTCATGTCTACCCATATCGCGGCTTTCCGCACTGCCCGGAACATCCGCCGCACTGCCATGGCCCATGTGCTGAAGCTGCCTCTGGGGTTCTTTACGGGGAATCAATCCGGGCGGCTCAGGAAGCTCATCGATGACAACGCCGGACTTACGGAGGATCTGCTGGCTCATAAGCTCCCCGATCTGGCAGGAACCGTGGTCACGCCTATCGCGGCCATCGTGATGCTGTTCCTATTTGACTGGAAAATGGGGCTGTTGTGCCTGATCACCATGGTGCTGGCCCTGCTATCCATGTGCTTGATGATGGGCGGTAAAAACGCCGGCTTTTTCCATCGTTATCAGCAGGAAATCGAACGCATGAGCGGCGAGGCGGTAGAGTATGTCCGGGGCATCCCGGTGGTAAAGATGTTCCAGCAGACGGTCTACTCTTTCAAGGCTTTTTACGCAGCCATCAAGGATTACAGCGAACTGGCCAGTCAGTATGCCATGAGCTGCCGTGTGGGGCAGACCTGTTTCCTGACATTTATCAATGGAGCCTTTGCCCTGCTGATCCCGGCGGCACTGCTGCTGGCATCCGGCGGGGACGTGCGCACGGTGCTTGTCAACTTTATCTTCTATGCCTTGTTCGCTCCCGCCTGCGGTCAGATGATCAACCGGATCATGTATATGAGCGAGGCTGTCATGGAAGCAGACGAAGCCGTGGGCCGTCTGGATGAAATCCTCGGCCAGAAACCCATGGAAGAATCAAAAGTACAGAAACATCCGGCAAATGCCGCCGTCTCTTTCGACCATGTGACCTTCACCTATCCCGGCGCTGACCGGCCTGCGCTGGAGGACGTGTCCTTCTCCGTCCAGCCCGGCCAGGTGACGGCGCTGGTAGGCCCCTCCGGAGGCGGAAAGACCACGGCCGCCAGCCTGATCCCCCGCTTTTGGGACGCAGACAGCGGCAGCGTTTCCATTGGCGGCGCCAATGTAAAGGAAATGGACACAGAAGACCTGATGAAGCAGGTAGCCTTTGTCTTTCAGGATACCCGGCTGTTTAAGGAGAGCCTTCTGGAAAATATCCGGGCCGCCCGGCCGGAGGCTTCCAGGGATGAGGTGCTGGCAGCCGCTCATGCCGCCCAGTGCGATGATATTTTGGAAAAGCTGCCCCAGGGTCTTGACACTGTGGTGGGAACAAAGGGCGTTTATCTATCCGGCGGCGAACAGCAGCGCATCGCCCTGGCCCGTGCCATTTTGAAAAATGCGCCCATTGTAGTGCTGGACGAGGCCACCGCTTTTGCCGACCCGGAAAATGAGCATCAGATTCAGAAAGCGTTTGAAGCGCTGACTCGGAACAAAACTGTGCTGATGATTGCCCACCGACTGTCCACGGTACAGGATGCGGATAACATCATCGTCCTAAGCGACGGGAAGATTGCCGAACAGGGAAATCACCGTGATCTGTTGCAGAAAAACGGCGTCTACGCCGCCATGTGGGCGGACTATCAGCGCAGCGCCCAATGGAAAGTGGGAAAGGAGGCAGCGGTATGACGAAGAAATTACAACACTTATTTGCGCTCAGTGAAAAAGGGGCAAAGGATCTGGTGAAAGCCGTTATCTGGTGTTTTATATGCAATGTGGCCCTCATGCTCCCTATCGGTGCAGTCCTGTTCACAGCGCAGCACCTTCTTGGCTGCCTGGAAAACGGCGGCAGCCCTATGGAGGGCTTCTGGATCTATGTGGGCTTTGCCCTGGCAGTTCTTGTCCTGTTGTTCATCCTCCATTGGTTTCAGTATGCCTCGCTGTATCTGGCAACCTATAAAGAGAGCGCCAACCGCCGGGTGAGCCTGGCGGAAACCCTGCGCCGGCTTCCATTATCCTTTTTCGGGAACCGGGACTTAAGCGACCTGACCTCTACCATGATCGCCGACTGCTCCAGTCTGGATCAGATGTTCTCCCACTATGTGCCCCAGTTGTTTGCCTCCATCGGCTCCACGCTGGTAATCGGTGTCGCCATGTTCCTGTGTGACTGGCGGATGGCGCTGGCTATCCTGTGGGTGGTGCCGGTGGCAATACTGCTGACGGCAGGAAGTAAGAAAATTCAGGATTCCTTTGGGACAAAAAATATTCTGAATAAGCGGGCGGTGGCCGACTGCATTCAGGAGGGGCTGGAGGCCATCCGGGACATCAAAGCCTGCAGCCGCCAGGAAGCCTATATGGGGAAACTGGAAGAAAAGCTGGCTGACATGGAAAAGGGCTCCATCCATTCGGAGCTTGCCACCGGCGTGTTTGTTTGTTCCGCACAGGCGTTCCTTCGTCTGGGGCTGGCAACTACCATCCTGACCGGCGGGGCACTTCTGGCAGCCGGAGAGCTTTCCTTCCTCTACTTCCTGGGGTTCCTCTTTGCAGCCGCCCGGCTATATGACCCGCTTGGGTTGGTCTTGCAGAATATTGCCGCCACCTTCAACACCAAGCTGCAGATCGAACGGATGCGCTCCATTTTGGAACAGCCGGTGCAGGAAGGTACGGAAGAATTTACACCGCAAAATTATGACATCACCTTTGACCACGTTTCCTTTGCCTATCGGGAGGGGGACGGTGTGCTGGAGGATGTGAGCTTCACCGCCAAACAGGGAGAAGTGACCGCGCTCATCGGTCCTTCCGGTGGAGGAAAATCTACCGCCTGCAAGCTGGCTGCCCGGTTCTGGGACGTCACCGGCGGAAAGGTATCCCTGGGTGGAACGGACGTGTCCACGGTAGACCCGGAGACACTCCTGAGCTCTTACTCCATGGTATTCCAGGACGTGGTGCTGTTCCGGGATACGGTGATGGAGAATATCCGCCTGGGCCGCCGGGGCGCAACAGATGAGGAAGTCATGGCTGCTGCCAAGGCCGCCCGGTGCGATGAATTTATTCAGAAACTTCCCCAAGGCTATCAGACCATGATCGGAGAAAACGGCTCCACCCTCTCCGGCGGTGAACGCCAGCGGATTTCCATCGCCCGTGCCCTATTAAAAGACGCGCCTGTGATCCTTCTGGATGAAGCCACCGCCAGCCTGGATGTGGAGAACGAGAGCGCCGTGCAGGAAGCTCTCTCCCGTTTGCTCCAGGGCAAGACGGTGCTGGTCATCGCTCACCGAATGCGTACTGTGGCTGGTGCCGACCATATCGTAGTGCTGGAGGATGGTCATGTAGCTCAACAGGGAACTCCGGCAGAACTGATGGAACAGGGCGGTCTTTACCGCCGTATGGTGGAACTCCAAAGAGAAACAGCACAGTGGAAGCTGGGCGTGTAACCGTTCCTCTTATCCCAAAGACATATTGCATAGCAAACTCCCTGCAAGAACTCAAGCCTTGCAGGGAGTTTGAAAATGTTCCTACTTCTTTTTCCAATGGAGCAGCAGGGCCGAATTGATGATAACCAGCACCGAGCCTGCGTTATGGACTAAGGCTCCGATCACCGGTCCAAGCAAACCTGTAATAGCAAGGACGATGGCGAGGAAATTCAGCCCCATGGAAAAGGTCAGATTCACTTTGATGGTCGTCATCATTCGTTTGGAAAGGGACAGCAGATGAGGCAGCTCGCGGATCTCATCGTCCACAAGGGCAATGTCTGCGGCGTCCACCGCAATATCGCTGCCAATGCCGCCCATAGCAATCCCGACATTTGCTTTTTTCAGTGCGGGCGCATCGTTGATCCCGTCGCCGATCATGCAGACCGCATTCCCGTTTTCCTGATAGGCGCCGATACGGTTCAGCTTATCCTCAGGCAGGCAGTTGGCATAGACCTCACGGATCCCCAGCTGACCGGCGATTGCGCCGGCGGCATTCGGATGGTCGCCGGTCAGCAAAACGGGCTGAACGCCAATCTTGTCCAGCGCGGCGATCATATCCCTGCTTTCCTCTCTCACAGTATCGGAAAGAACAAGGTATCCGGCAAGAATATCATCCACCGCGATGTAGATCACGGCGCTTCCCGCATTCAGATAGGAGTCTGTTTCGGCCGTAATCTCTTTAGAGACGGCGATTCCCTTCAGAAGCTTCAAATTGCCCGCTTTCACCGTTTTCCCGCCGACGACAGCCAGGACGCCCTCGCCAAGGCGCATCTGGAAGCCTTCGCAGGCAGCGGGCTTTTTACCGTAACAGCAGACGACCGCTTTGCCGAGCGGATGCTCACTCAGCTGCTCGGCTGCGGCGGCAAAATCAAATACCTCGTCCGCTGTGTAGCCCGGAACGGACTTCACAGCGGTAACCTTGGGCGTACCGTAGGTAAGGGTGCCCGTTTTATCAAAGGTAATCTTAGTCACTGCGGAAAGCCGTTCCAAAGCGTCGCCTTCCCGGACGAGAAAGCCGTGTTTCGTGGCGTTGCCGATTGCCGCCATGATCGCGGTAGGTGTTGCCAGCACCAGGGCGCAGGGGCAGAACACAACAAGAATGGTGACCGCCCGGATGATTTCACCGGTGAACGCCCAGGTAAGCCCTGCCGCAGAAAGAGCGATAACGACGATCCATGTGGCCCATCGGTCTGCAAGCCCGACGATCTTGGCCTTTCCCGCGTCGGCAGACTGCACCAGCCGGATCATACGCTGGATGGAGCTGTCTTCGCCGACCTTGGCAGCCCGCATTTCAAAAGCGCCGAACTGGTTCACCGTACCGGAGGATACCTCGTCGCCCGCCGTTTTATCCACCGGAAGAGATTCCCCTGTCATGACCGCCTGATTTACAGAGGTCTGTCCGGAAAGGATGACGCCGTCAACCGCAACGGTTTCGCCGGGCAGAACACGGATCACATCCCCGACTTTTACCTGTTCGGCAGGGACGATCGTTTCTGTACCGTCCAGAAGCACTCTGGCAGTCTGCGGAGTCAGGTGGACAAGCTTTTCGATGCCGGCCCGCGCCTTTGCAACCGTCAGATCCTCCAGCAGCGCGCCCAGCTGCATGATGAAAGCCACTTCGCCTGCGGCAAAATCCTCGCCGATGCAGACAGAGGCAATAAGCGCCAGAGATACCAGCACGTCGGCCTTGATGTCAAAAGCGGTAATCAGCCCGATTATAGCCTCCATAATGATTGGTACGCCGCAAAGGATAATGGCGACCCACGCCGCGTCGAAGGGCAGCGGGAGCAGATCAAACAGGCTGATAATTAGGGAAAGGCCACTAAAGACAAGGAAAGCAATATCCTTTTTGAACCCGCCCAGCTCCAGGAAAGCTTCTGCTTTTTCGATTATTTTCTTCATAGGGAACCTCTTTTCTATACCTATGGGGGTATACCTATATTATACCCATATAGGTATCTGCTGTCAAGGCGGAAAAGAAAAAGACAGCCGCGAGGACTGCCTTCTACAAAAACAGACGTTACTGCATATTGGCAAAGCGTTCTACCGCTTTGGTGAATTTTTCAATCGTTGCGTCTGCATCCCCGTGTTCGATGCCGTCGCGGACGCAGTGTTTGATATGCCCTTCCAGCACAACCTGCCCGGCTTTATTGAGCGCTGATTTTGCCGCGTTGATCTGAGAAAGGATATCCTCGCAGGGGATATCTTCGTCGATCATCCGGTCGATCGCCTGGATCTGTCCGATAATTTTTGCAAGCCTGCGGTGCAGATTTGGGGAATCCATGCATTGTTTCATTTTCCATCCTCCATACCATTAGGGGTATATGTATTATAGCAGCTCATCTTAAAAAAGTCAATTTCGAAATAGCAGACAGAATCGAATTTAAACCTCTTGACAAACCGGGAGGGGCATGATATATTATTAGCAGTTAGCAATAACTAACCAAAACTCCCTAAAGCCTGAAACTGTATATAGAAAAAAGATGCCGGTTCGCTGCTTCAAAGCGCGCAGGTTTGTTTTCGTATACATTGAATAACAAGAAGAGGGGATTTTTTTATGTCTGAAAATCTGAACGGTATCCAAATCCAGCTGCTATTATATTTTTTGGAAGCGGAAGTGAAAAAGCGGACGGTGACCGACGCCGCCCGGTATCTGCATAAGCCGAAATCTACCCTAACACATATTTTGGACAGTCTGGATGCGCTGTCGTTGATGGAACGTGTAGAGGGGCGAAAGTCGGTGCTGACCACTGCCGGGAAAAGAACGGCTCAGCAGTTGCTGCACCAGCGGAAAATCCTGGAGCAGTATATGCAGTACCAGGATATCCCGCCCGCGCAGATCAAAGAAAATGCCCTGCGGGCGCTGTCGGCCGGATTCTCCGATCAGTTTATGGAGCGCCTTGCCGAACAGGAGGGACGGATGCGCCTCAAGGAGATCTTCGCCGGGCACCGAGACTTTCACGGCGGGGATATCTGCAACTACCTCAAGGACGGCAGCTATTACTTCCCGTTCATTATTTACCGGGAACAGATCAAAAACCATAACAATCTCTCCATGGCGAACCGTGGTTTTGAAAATCCCTGTGAGCTGATTGTCAAGGATCACGAAGGGTTGGTGTATCTGGCAGTAAAAACCGTGTCCGCCGAGTCCATGTCCAGCGGCAAGAAGATGGAGGGCCGGGTCAACAAAATGCAGTACTTGTACGACGGCGAGTTCCGGGACGGCGGCATTGACGGGCGGTATGTGTATTTCCCGGTGACGGCGCTGAACTTCATCGCCATGGGAAAAGGCCGGGACACCCTGCTGCACGGCAGCGTATGCCTGAAAATGCAGTGCAGCGTAGGGGATATGCACATGCCGGAGAGCGCGGCGATTTTTACCATGTTTATCCACTGAAACAGGGCTGTCAAGGGGGAAATAAAAATTTTTTGAACCGTGTTTGGTTCAAGTGCGTTTTTTCTGGAATGATGCGGGCTCCGGGACTTTTTTGAGGTCAAAAAGGGCTGTTTGGCCCGGGTTTGGTACAGAATTTCGATTGACAACAAAAAGACAAACCGATATACTAAGTGTGCTTTAGGGAAGCTGCGGAATAAATTGGAAAAGAAAAGCCAGTTTATAAAGCAGAAAAATCCAGCTATTTACGCTCTGAGGGAGAAAGTTGGAAACAACAGCGCCCTTCGGGACGAAGGAAGGCTTTTGGGAGATGCGGGTCGTCTCCATAGGTCAAAGCCGAAAAGAACAGGTGAAACAGGTCGCCTCAAAAAACGCCGGAAGGCGTCATTTTTTGGCGGCAGGTTAGCTTTTGCTAACTGCAAACAGGCGACCTTTTGCACAAAATGAATACACCAGGAGGGCGAGTTCACAGCTCGGTCTGCTGACCAGAAACAAATAGAAGGAGGAGCCCATGAGCCGTATTAAGGATTCGCCGTAGAAACGGCAAAAATTTTTTATCAGAGGGTTAGAAATCACTAACCAAAATTTAAAACGTCCCTTTGAGGGAAATTTTGAAATGGAGGTATATACAATGACAACGACAAAACGCTCGTGGCGCAGCCGGGGGCTTTCTCTGCTGTTGAGTTTGGCTCTTCTGTGCAGCCTATTCACCGTTGGTGCTACAGATGCCTTTGCTGCCACGCTGGAACCCACTACGCCTATCGAGAAAATTGACGTGCCGGTAGAGGATGGCGTCTATTACGCAGACATTGACCTGTGGCACGCCACGATGAATCAGTCTTCTATGGGTAACGCGGCCCTGAGAGGCAGCACAACCTTTGAAACCAACCATCCGGAAGATACGGATTACCGTGCCATTATTGTGGTAAAGGACAACACCGCCACCGCAATTGTGGAGTTTATGCCTATGGGTTTCATTGGACAATACGGCTTTATGATGGAGCTGGAAGGGGTAGATGCCAAGTATTTGACGCAGTTCGGTGCTGTTTTTGACACGGTGGGGGATCCCGATGCCGCCAGCTTTAGTGCTATGGACGTCCTCACCCGTCATTTGACCCAGGAGGGAACCACTGTCTATGACAGCTATAACGATCCGGATTCTCCGAACGTTTATGACGGCAGCACCAATCGTCCGGCGGGATTTGGTTATGACTACGAGCGTCCTTTGGATATAGAAGATGTGCCTTACGCCCATCTCATTGCCATTGACGTGACCCCCGTTTGGGTACAGTTTGAGGATTCCGTCAAGCCTACTACCGCAGCAGAATATACTCATGAAAATGCGGCCTATGTACATGTTTTCGTCCCGGTGATGTATTCGATTATGCCAACCTCCGGCGACCAGTACGCCAGAATGAAAGTAGATTGGACATCCCTGGAAAAAATCGAAAACCCGGAAGAAAATTTGCAGTACCGCCTGTGGAGCGCAAAACAGATCTCCGGTACCGCATATACCGGCGAATCCTATGAAACCCTGCAGAACGCCATCAGCGAAGTAACGGCAGAGATGGAGAAAATTTGGCCCTCCAGCCAGATTTCTATGTCGGGCAGCGGCAGCAGCAAGCAGCCGATTCTGGAGCAGAAGGAATTCACTGCAGAGGAACAAGCCGCTATGGTACAAAAGCTCAATGATGCCATTGCCGGCTTGGAGCAAATCGGCGATAAGACCAACCTCAACGCCGTCATCGCGGAAGCGGAAACCAAAGAGGAAGAGGATTATACCCCTAACAGCTGGAAGGCCTTTCAGGAAAGCCTGGAAAGTGCCAAAACCGTTCAGGCAGATGAGGATGCCGGCGTTTCTCAGGTGAATGCCGCCACCCAGGCTCTTACCGAAGCAATGGAGGCTCTGGTTCTTCGGGCCAACACCGCCGAACTGGCCGCTCTGGTCGCTCAGGCTAAGGAAATCCAGCAAGGGGACTACACAGAGGAATCCTGGGCTGCCCTGCAAAACGCGATTGCCTCTGCAGAAGAAGCACTGGATAACCCCAACCTTTCTCAGAATGACATCAGCGGCCAGAAATTAAATCTCCAGAATGCTATGAATGGCTTGGCTGTGGAAGGTACTCTGGACAAAAACAACCTGGAAGACGGCGTGTACTCTGTTTACGGCGAGATGATCAAGACCAACCGTGAAGAAAAATCCATGAGCAACGACGCCATTAACCACTATATCAAGCTGACGGTGGAGGACGGCAAATATTACCTCAATATGGATTTCCACGGCCTGGCCTACCTCAACAAATTCGGCTATCTGGCCGAACTCTCCTATTATGATAACGGCTATACCTACGGTCAGTACGGCACTGTTGAAGGCGCCTTGATTCCTGCTACTGTCCTTTCTACCCAGAAAAACGCCGACGGCAGCGATGTGTACGATGAGTTCAACCAAGCGGGCGGTTCCTATGAAGGCAAACTGTACCCCGATCAGATCAAGTTCCCGCTGGTAGCGGACGCTTTGGCGGATGAAGAGGGGTATGTACCGCTGCACGTATTCGTGCCGGTCATGGAAGACATTTCCGCAGGTACCGGCGACCAGGATGTGCTCTTAAAGCTCGACTGGTCCACGCTTACAAAAACCACTGAAGACGATCCGGCTTTTGAACCGGAAGAACCTGTAGAGCAGTCTCCTGCTGTGGATTACACGGACGCTGCCACTGGCGTAAAGGTGAATGCGGACAAGGGCGTGTTTGACGAAGGCGTGCAGATCGTGGTTTCGGAAATCACTTCCGGGGCCGCCTATGACAGTGCTGCTTCTTCCCTCAGCGATGTGGGCAAGAAATTCAAGCTGTACGATATCAAATTCCTGGATGCGGACGGCAACGAAGTAGTACCCAACGGTACGGTGCGCATCAGCTTCCCGATTGCGGCAGGATATGATTCCACCAATTTGGCAGTCTATCGTTTGGCCGATGGCGGCAAGGTGCTGGTAAGAGGTGCGGTGGAGAACGGCGATTACACGGTTATCACGAAGACCGCCGGAATTTATACGCTGGTGGAAAAAGGCAGCACCATCACTAATGCGGAGAATACGGAACAAGCAGGTAACGGCAATACCGATATTCCCCGGACCGGCGACAGCTCCAACGCGGCGGTATATGCGCTGCTGGCCTTGGCCGCTGCGGGCATGATGGGTGTTACCTTGGCCATCGGAACCGGTACCGGAAACCGGAAAATAAAAAATGGAAAACAGAAACCGAAAGAAGCATAAGAAGGAGAACAGGCAGAAAGAATTCTGTCAGCTTTGAAAAACGGTTCGCTGTATGTACATCGTGCGTGTGCGGCATTTTGCTTTTAAAACCGCTGTTTTTGTATATGGTTTTGTGTCTTTTCCCGGCACAAAACCAAGAAAGGACATAGATCTAACATGATGACAAATTCTGCATCAAAGCTGAAAAGGGCGTTGTGCAGTACGGTGGCAATGCTTGCCATTCTGGCCGGCATTTCTGCTGTATCGGTATTTGCAGCAACACCCGGTATCTATACCGCAACTGCAACTTCCCATTATCGTCATCCTACCACCGGGGTCATTGAAGACTCCGGCGGCGAGAGCTCGTATGTCCTGGGCCAGTCCATGACCGACAGCGCCCTCAACAAAGCAGCTCTGGTAGAAGTGGATTCCGATGGGGCTACATGGGTTACCATCCGTCTTAACCTCATGGACAATATCCAGTCTCCCCGGTTTCAGGTGGACGGAAGTTCTGTTTCCGCCACCTTAATGCAGGAGGACTATTCCAACAACACCGCCGATTACCGGATGCGGGTGGGCAGCGAGAATTCCATCATCCGCTGCAATATGTATGTGATTCCCATGGGACGCGAGGTGATCTTTTATATCACGGTGGGCGGCCTTTCCGCAGGCTCTGGTGATTTTGTCACCAGCATTACTGTGGAGGAGCCGGAGCCTGTCGTAGAACCCGAGCCGGAACCGGAGCAGCCGGCTGCAACGACTCCGCAAACGCCTTCGAATCAGACGCCGTCCACACAGACGCCATCTTTTACTGCGGAGCCGTCTGCGCAACCCACAGAAGAAACTCCTTCCGGCACGGAAGAAGCTGTAACGGAAGAACCGGTTACAGAAGATCCGGATTCTGAAACATCTTCTGATGATGAAGAAGAGGAGGAATCCTCCGCACTGGGCCTGGCGGAATTTGATGAATCCGGAAATGCGGTGAGCAAACCTTCCACGGAAGCAGAGCAGGACAGCACCACCGGCAATCCGGTGATCTGGTGGGTCATCGGTGGCATTGTGATTGTTGCCATTGCGGGAGGCTGTGTGTGGTACTTCTGCTTCTTCAGAAAGGGTAAAAACCCCTTTCAGAAAAAGTAAGGGAAGGTGTGGGCGATGAAACTTAAAAAAATCCTATCCCTTGTTTTAGCCGGCATAATGGCACTGTCCGTCACCGGCTGCGTCAACCAGCACCCGGAGGAAACCGGCAGTACAAATGAAAGCGGGGAGGTGCGCCTTGTCGCCACCTCTCCGGCGGTGGTGCAGATCTGTAACCGGCTGAATCTGGATTTAGTCGGTATCTGTCAGTCCACCAGCGAACTGCCGGAACGGTACGACGGCGTTACCACGGTGGGCATGGCGATGAACCCGGATCTGGAGATCATCAAATCCCTTGATCCGGATTACATCCTGTCCCCCAGCTCCCTGCAAAATGATTTACAGCCAAAATACGCCTCGATAGGCGTCAGTTCCCTGTTTTTAAACCTCAAAAGCGTAGAAGGAATGTACGCCTCCATTGAAGGGCTGGGCGAGAAATTCGGCCGGGAGGAAGAAGCGGCTGTCATGCTGGAGGAATTCGATTCCTTTATGACAGAATTTGCAGAGAAAAACGCCGGTAAGGAATCCCCCAAGGTACTGGTGCTCATGGGTTTGCCCGGTTCGTATATCATCGCAACCGATAACAGCTATGTAGGCAGCCTGGTGAAGCTGGCAGGCGGCACGAACGTCTACGGCGACGGGGACGGACAGGAATTCCTCTTCGCCAACACCGAAGATATGAAAACCAAGGAGCCGGACGTGATTCTCCGGGCAGCCCACGGACTGCCGGATGAGGCCAGGAAGATGTTTGCGGAGGAATTTTCCACCAACGACATCTGGCAGCACTTCAAGGCGGTGCAGGAGGGCCGGGTGTACGACCTGGATTCCGACCTGTTCAATATGAGCGCCAATTTCAGCTATGAGGAGGCGCTGAAAGCGCTTCAGCCCATGCTCTACGGCGAGGAATAACCTACAATCTCAGAAGGAGGAATCATATCAATGACAACGACAAAACAGTCGTGGCTCAAACGGAGCCTGGCAGTTCTGCTGGCCGTGATGATGGTCATGGGCATGGGGGTTGCCAACGTGTTTGCGGCGGAGCCAACGGTCTATGCTGAGTTGAACGCTTTACTTGACAAAATTGATTCTTTAGATGAAAGCAAATATGTACAGTCTGGATACGACGCTCTAATGGAGCAGGCAAGTTCGGTCAATCGTCCTGTCCGGCCGCCGGAGAGCGAAAACGACCAGGGTGGTATGCCCGAAAATATAGCGGAACTCTTTTTAGGAATGCTCCAGCAGCAAATGAACAAGCTTGTCCTTTTGGATTCCGCATGGGGCAAACTGGAGACTTTGCTGGATGAGATTTTTGCCTTAAAGAGCGAAGATTATGTAGCTTCCGGTTATAACACATTGCTGGAGCAGGCGAAAACGGTTAACCGACCTGTTGATCCGGAAGAAATGCCGGAAAATATGGCTGTTCTCATGTATGATGGGCTCAAAGAAGCCAAGGATGCGCTTGTTGCCGCAGATTCTGCATGGGGAAGACTGGAAGCCCTTCTGGACGAAATTTTTGCTTTAAACCCGGACGATTATACCGAAGAAAGCTATAACGCTCTCATGGGACAGGCAAATTCGGTCAATCGTCCTGTTGATCCTACGGCAATGCCTGAGAATATTGCAGAACTGATGATCACCATGCTCCAGGGGGCGGTAGACAATCTGGAACCTGCCGGCGATGTCTTTGCCAAATTAGAGGAAAAGCTGCAGGAAGCAGAGAAGCTGAATCCGTCTGACTATACAGAAGAATCCTGGAAAGAAGTGCAGGACATCCTTGCCGCAATCGACCGTCCTGTTTCGTCGGATAATATCACTGAGAAGCTGGCGGCCAAAATGCTCGCCGATCTGGAAGCAGCGATAAATGCCTTGGAACCGGCCAAAGAAGAGGTCGTTCTGGAAAACGGAACCTATATGGCGCATTTTTCAGGAATGGACGGTTATATCTACACCCGTCTTTCTGAAAATATAAAAATTCTTGCTGATGACGGAGAATACACCCTTACTTTCTACTTATCGCCAGGGGACACATGGCTCTTCGAAGGAGATATGTATAGCAACAAGCAATATATGCAGTACGGCTGGCAGGATTATCGCGCCATCCTTTTTGAAGCGATGAAGCCGGGAGCGTCTGAAACAGAACAATTATCCGAGATCGGTTATGCACAGAAAAATTTAGTTGACGGCTATGATCTGGCGGGCAGCGGCTTTACTGATGCCAAAAAAGAAAAGGTTTCTGCGGACAATAATGAGCTTTTTTATGACACAACTTATCAGAAGCTTGAAAATGGAAAAATAGCTTTTTCCGTTACGGTAGACAGCCTGAGTGAAGAATTGTTTGTCAATCTTCTCTATGAGCGGGATGAACACGCTTATGAGTCTGACGAATTTGACACAGGATACTATTCTTCCTGGGGCACGATTTCCATTGATTTTTCCGGAGCACAGAAGCTGCCGGATGCTTTAGATGAAGTAGAGCAGACGGTTTCATTCAATTACGACACGATGAACACGACGATGGCGGCTGCTTTCCGTACTACGTCCGCAAAAACGGCGTTCAAAGATGGGAAACTGTACGTCACCTATGACATCACGCCCAACGGAATTGTTTCCTGGGTTGACGGTGGACAAAGCACAGAAATTCTGGATGAGAATTACCAGCCCATCACTTTGCAAAACGAAACCCTGACGCTGGAATACAGCAGTTTGGATGAATTGGTTGCTGGAAAAACCATCCGGGCAAAAACATTGGCCATTGATGATTACAGAGGCTTAGTTTACCGGTACGCCGAAGCAACACTTATCCCTTATACGGCTGTAACGCCTGTTACACTGACTGATGATACTACCGGAATCAAGCTTCATACCAGTTCCAAATATGTTTCGGAGAACGCACAGCTTCATATCAATCTTGTTACAGACACTGGAAGTTCAAATGTAGACAAAAATCCCTGGGCGAACATGGAAAGCCATGTGCAGAGCTATAACCTGGTGACTTTCTTTAACTTCCAGGTTACGGACGGGGAAGAAACCGTTTCTGATTTCGGCAGTTCGCCTATCCTTGAAATTCCGATTCAAGAAGGCATGAACAAAAATAATATGCGGACTTTCTATAATGAATATTTTCAGGAAGGCGGGCAAAACGGTTTCCGATATGGATGGTTCAACAAAAACGGCATAGTATTGGGGGATATCTATTCCCTGATAGTGGATGCAGATTATATGTCTGGAAACCTTGCTGTCTATGATGAAAAGCTGGCGGATACCGATGGCTCTGATTTGAAAGACGGAACCTATACTGTGCCGATCACCACATTTAACGAATCCAAGCCGGATGAAACATCCATGTCTGCAAGCTGCCTGGGCGGTGAGGCTACCCTGGTCGTTAAAGATGGGGTGAAGCGTTTAGAGCTGAATTTCGATCCCGTTAACATTGGCTCCGATAAGGGCTATATGATCCAGATGTGGTACTACAACCAAGAGGGGGAATTGGAAGAACTCACCTATACCTCCTACTACAAAAACCCGGACGGCAGCTATTATACCGATTCATTCAACGAGGGAACTACGGATTATTACCCAAGCGAAGGGTATATGATTTTGCCGACCGATGATGCTCAATTCATGACGAAATTCCGCGTATCCGCTATGGATGCCATCATGGCTGGCGGTGATGCGACCAGAGACGCCATCTTTACCATTTACTATGATGATGCGGTTAAAGTATCAGATGAGACTCCGGATGCTGATCCGGAAGAAGTGATCGACCGGGAAACGGCGGATAAAACAGAACTCAATCAAATGCTCGAAGAAGCAAACGCCAAACTGGAGCAGGCTGAGCTTTATACCGATTCCTCCGTCCTTACACTGCAAAACTCCGTAAACAGCGCGGAGATGGTTGCGGTCAATGACCGTTCCAGCCAGGAAGAGGTAGATGCAGAAGTTGAAAAACTTCGAGAAGCTATTGAAGGATTGACTTTGAAAGACACCGGAGATTGGGACATTAACAATTTGCCGGATGGAAAGTACACCCTCTACGCCCAGATGATAAAAACTGACCGGGAAAACTTCTCTATGTCGAACAACGCCATTAACCACAATGTTTGGCTGGAAGTCATTGACGGGGAATATTATCTGACCATGCAGTTCAAAGGCTTGACCATCGAGAACAAATTTGGTTATCTGATGAATCTTTCCTACTATGATGCGGGCTATACATACAACAATTTTGGTATTCCGCAGGGCGCACTGGTTCCGGCCGAAGTGCTGTCTACCCAGAAGAATGCAGACGGAACCGATGTGATTGATATTTACAACGATGCCGACCATCTGTATCCGGAAATGATCCGGCTGAAATTGGTAGATAAAGCGGCCGGCGAATATGTCCCGCTTCATGTGTTCGTCCCGATTATGGAAGCAATTTCCGAGGGCACCGGCAGCCAGGACGTCCTGATGAAACTCGACTGGTCTTTGCTCAAACTCGATGACGGTGAAATCAAGCCGGAAGAACCGGTAGAGCAGTCCCCTGCTGTGGATTACACGGACGCCGCCACTGGCGTAAAGGTGAATGCAGACAAGGGCGTGTTTGACGAAGGCGTGCAGATCGTGGTTTCGGAAATCACTTCCGGGGCCGCCTATGACAGTGCTGCTTCTTCCCTCAGCGATGTGGGCAAGAAATTCAAGCTGTACGATATCAAATTCCTGGATGCGGACGGCAACGAAGTAGTACCCAACGGTACGGTGCGCATCAGCTTCCCGATTGCGGCAGGATATGATTCCACCAATTTGGCAGTCTATCGTTTGGCCGATGGCGGCAAGGTGCTGGTAAGAGGTGCGGTGGAGAACGGCGATTACACGGTTATCACGAAGACCGCCGGAATTTATACGCTGGTGGAAAAAGGCAGCACCATCACTAATGCGGAGAATACGGAACAAGCAGGTAACGGCAATACCGATATTCCCCGGACCGGCGACAGCTCCAACGCGGCGGTATATGCGCTGCTGGCTCTGGCCGCCGCGGGTATGATGGGTGTCACCCTGGTCACCAGAAAGCGCAAAGCGGAAGAAAAGTAAATAGAAACGCACCTCATATTGCGTGCTGAGAGCGTTGGCCGGGCTGCCTGTCGTTGGCGCTCGGCCAAACGCCCATAAAGGAGGAATGTATTCTGTGGTAAGCAGAAAAAAGAAAATACTTTCCTTTGTCATCACCGCTCTGGGACTGCTGGCGCTGTTCCTGGTTGCCGTCAACACCGGCAGCCTGAAGGTAACGCCTCTGGAGCTGTTCAAAGGACTCTTTATTGAATACAACGAGAACGTCGCAACGATTTACGATCTGCGTTTTCCCCGCATTCTCATCGCCATCTTCGGCGGCGCGGCAACCGCCGTATCCGGCGTGCTGCTGCAGGCCGTGATGAAAAACCCGCTGGCCGACCCCGGCATCATCGGCGTCAGCTCCGGAGCAAGTCTAACAGCGGTGCTCATTACCGCCTTTGTACCGACATTGTACTTTTTCACGCCTTTGTTTGCGTTTTTAGGCGGGATGATCGCCTTTCTGCTGGTGTACTCTCTTTCCTGGAAGGGCGGGCTTTCGCCGCTGCGCATCATTCTCGTGGGCGTGGCGGTCAACGCCATGTTTACGGGACTCATGAGCGCTTTCAACTCCGGTACGGGGAGCAATTATTCCGGCGTTGCCAGCATTGTCAATGCCAACATCACCATGAAAACCTGGGATGATTTCCAGACACTGTTACTCTATGTGGTCATTGGGCTTATCGCCTCCATCTTTGTGCTGGGGCAGTGCAACCTGCTGGCGCTGGAGGATAAAACGGCCAGGAGTCTTGGCGTGAACGTCACCCGCAGCCGGATCATCATTTCGGTGATCGCGGTTTTGCTGGCCTCTATCAGCACAGCCATCATCGGCCCCATCAGCTTCCTGGGCCTGATTGTCCCTCATATTGCACGGTTGCTGGTAGGCTCGAACCATAAGGTGCTGGTGCCCTATTCCATCCTGCTGGGGGCGTTCACCCTGCTGCTGGCGGACACTCTGGGACGCACCATTGCGGCGCCTTATGAGATCAGCGCAGCCATCATCATGTCGGTGGCGGGCGGCCCGTTCTTTATCCTGCTGTTAAGGAGGTCGAAGCAAAGCTATGGACAATAACGTGTTTACCGTCAAAAACCTTTCCTTCGCCTACGGCAGACAGCAGGTGCTGAAGAATCTCGACCTGGAGCTTCACGAGGGAAAAATCACCACCCTCATCGGGGCAAACGGCTGCGGCAAAAGCACTCTTTTCAACCTGATGACCAAAAACCTGAAACCGGACGAGGGGGAGATCCTTCTGCGGGATGGTGATATCGCCGGGATGCGCCTGAAAGACTTCGCCAAAGAAGTCTCCATCGTCCACCAGTACAACACCGCGCCGGTGGATCTGAGTGTAGAAAAGCTGGTTGGCTACGGCCGGACGCCCTACCACACCATGGGACTTTCTCCCGATCCCAAAGAAGACGAGGAAAAGATCCGCCGGGCGATGGAGATCACCCATACCTACAAGCATAAGGACAAGCCGGTTTCCGAACTGTCCGGCGGGCAGAAACAGCGGGTGTGGATCGCTATGGCGCTGGCGCAGGATACGAAGGTGCTGTTTCTCGACGAGCCCACCACCTATCTGGATATCCGTTACCAGCTGCAAATCTTAAAGCTGATCCGGCAGTTAAACCGGGAATACGGCATCACCATCGTTATGGTGCTCCACGACATCAATCAGTCGCTGTATTACAGCGATGAGATCGTCGCCATGAAGGACGGGAAAATGATCGCCCACGGACTGCCGGAGGAAATCCTCACAGGCGAGCTGGTCAGGGAAGTTTATGATGTGAATCTGGATATCCGGACCGTAGATGGCAAGCCCTTTGTCATTCCGGTGTAAATATCAGGAAAGGAGATGCCTGTGTGAAACGCAGACGTACCACAGAAGATTATCTGAAAACCATCTATATCCTCTCCAAAACCGGGGAGGTTCACGGCGCTGCGATTGCCGAACGGCTGGGCGTCTCCCGGCCAACCGTTTCCATTTCCCTGAAAGCGCTGAAACAGGAAGGATACATCACGCAGGATGACAGCAGTGCTGTCCGGCTGACGGAAACAGGATTAGAAATCGCAAGAGCCACCTACGAGCGGCACCAGACGTTCCAGTCCCTACTGGAAAACCTGGGGGTGGACGGGAAAACAGCCGCGGCGGACGCCTGCCGGATGGAGCACGCCGTCAGCCCGGAAAGCTACGAGGCAATCAAGGGGCTGACAAAAAGAAAGAAGGCGGGCGGGTATGAGTGACGCCATGCAGTCTTTTTTCTACGGTCTGGCCGCGATTGTATTTGCGGCAGCCGTTATCGCTCTGCGTTCCGGTGTCAAAGCAGCGGTCAAGAAATTTTTAAAAGGCGGACAAAAGCATGATGATCAACAAACGGCTCATCGGCACGGTAGCTGAGAGCAAAAAATACATCGCCGGGAACGTCATATTGCAGTGGTGTTCCCTGGCGGCGAATATTGCTATGATGTTTGGTATTACGAACTTGTTTGCCGCGCTTTACCATGGCAGTGCCGGCCCATCCGCCCTGTGGACGACGGCAGTTGCGATCTTACTGGCGCTTTTTATCCGGTTCCTCTGTACCACCGGAGCATCCAGGATGAGTTATCTTTCCTCCAAAGCGGTGAAGAAAACCCTGCGGGAGAAAATCTATGAAAAGTTGCTGCGACTGGGCGCCTCCTACAACGAACAGGTAAAAACCAGCGAGGTAGTGCAGGTGGCGGTGGAAGGCGTGGATCAGTTGGAAACCTATTTCGGCGCGTATCTGCCTCAGTTTTTTTATGCGATGCTGGCGCCGCTTACGCTGTTTGTTGTTCTATGTTTTGTGAATGTACCGGCGGCTGTGGTGCTGCTTATTTGCGTGCCGCTGATCCCCGTGGCTATTGCGGCGGTACAGACCTGGGCGAAAAAACTGCTCTCCAAATACTGGGGACAATACACGGAACTGGGTGATACCTTCCTTGAAAATTTACAGGGGCTCACCACCCTTAAAATCTATCAGGCGGATGAGTTTAAACAGCAGGAAATGAACGAGCAGGCGGAGAAATTCCGCAAAATCACCATGAAGGTGCTGACCATGCAGTTAAACTCCATCACCATTATGGACCTGATCGCTTACGGCGGCGCAGCGCTGGGGGTCATTATGGCGGTGACCCAGTACCAAAGCGGAGGCGTTTCCCTTGAGGGATGTCTGCTGATTATCCTGTTGGCGGCGGATTTCTTTATCCCCATGCGGCAGCTGGGTTCCTTTTTCCATATTGCCATGAACGGCATGGCCGCCAGTGACAAAATCTTCCGCCTGCTGGATCTCCCGGAACACGAACAGAAGACTTCCGAGCGCTTCCCGTCACAGCATGACATCATCTGTTCCGGTTTACGGTTTTCCTACGAGCCGGGTCGGGAAATCCTCCATGGTGTGGATTTACGGTTCCCCCAGGGCAGCTTCACGGCTCTGGTTGGGGAAAGCGGCTGTGGAAAATCGACAGCGGCTTCTATTCTGATGGGACGGAACAAGGTCTATGCCGGTTCGGTCACCATCGGCGGCGTGGAACTGCGGGAAGTGAACGAAGGCTCTCTGTTGCGCAATATCACCTATGTCAGCCATCAGAGCTACCTGTTCAAGGGCACGGTGCGGGACAATCTGCTCATGGGCAAGCCTTCCGCGTCCGATGACGAGCTGTGGGCGGTGCTGGAACGGGTGAACCTTGCCGGATTCCTGAAAGCGGAGCAGGGCCTGGACACGCCGCTGCTCGAAAAGGCGGGGAATCTTTCCGGCGGTCAATGTCAGCGGCTGGCGCTGGCACGGGCGCTCTTACACGACAGCCCGGTATACATCTTTGACGAGGCCACCTCCAACATCGATGTGGAGAGCGAAAACGACATCATGGCAGAAATCCACCGGCTGGCGAAAACCAAAACCGTGCTTCTCATTTCTCACCGGCTGGCGAATGTGGTGCAGGCGGACAATATCTATGTGCTGGACGGCGGAAACATCGCCGAACACGGTAGCCATGAAGAATTACTGCAAAATCACGGCCTGTATGAACGGTTGTGGACAGCACAGCAATCCCTGGAGAACTACGGAAAGGAGGAGGAAAACACATGAATATCGGCATGAAAAAACGAAACGGCTTTCAAGTGATGGCGCGGCTCATCGGGCTGGTGAAGCCCCTGGCCGGCTATATGCTCCTGGCCATCCTCATGGGGCTCATCGGCCATCTCTGCGCCGCCTTTATCACCATCTTCGGCGGCTATGCGGTGCTGGAAGCACTGCACTTTGACACGCCTTTTACCCTCACCGCCCTGTTCGTCTGTGTGGTGGTATTTGCCGTCGTGCGGGGCTTTTTGCGGTATGCGGAACAGGCCTGCAACCACTTCATCGCCTTCAAGCTGCTGGCCCTTTTACGGGACAAGGTATTCCGTGCGCTGCGGCGGCTCTGCCCTGCCAAGCTGGAGGGCCGGGACAAGGGCGACTTGATTTCGGTCATCACCTCCGACATCGAACTTCTGGAGGTCTTTTACGCCCACACCATTTCCCCGGCGGCCATTGCGTTCCTGTTCACCATCGTCATGTGCTTATTTCTCGGCTCCTTCCACTGGCTGCTGGGCCTCATCGCGCTGGCGGCGTATCTCACCGTAGGAATTATTATTCCTTTGGTGACCTCCAAACTCAGCGGGGACAATGGGATGAAGTTCCGCACCAAGTCAGGCGATTTATCCGGCTTTGTGCTGGACAGCCTGCGGGGGCTTTCGGAAACCCTGCAATATGGGCAGGGCAAAAAGCGGCTGGCACAGATGAATGAAAAAACCGATGGCCTTGCCAAAGACGAGGAACGGATGAAACGCACCTCCGGCCGCAATTCGGCAGTAACCAACACGGTGGTGCTGGCTTTTGACCTTGTGATGCTGTTTGTTTCCGCCTTGCTCTGCCAAAGCGGAGCGGTGGGCTTTGACGGGGTGTTGATTCCCACCATCGCCCTCTTTTCCTCCTTTGGCCCGGTCATCGCCTTGGCGGCGCTGGGAAGCACTCTGCAGAACACCTTTGCGGCGGGCAACCGGGTACTGGACATCTTGGATGAAACCCCGGTGGTGGAAGAAGTCGTTGGAAAGCCGGAAATCGCTTTCACGGGCGCGGCGGCGGAGCAGGTCACCTTTTCCTATGGGAACGAAACCATCCTTTCGGACGTATCGGTGGAGATACCGGAACACAGCGTGATCGGCATTGTGGGACGCAGCGGCAGCGGAAAGTCTACGCTGCTCAAGTTGTTCATGCGGTTCTGGGACGTACAGAAAGGCAGCGTAACACTTTCCGGCACAAGAATTGCGGACATCAATACGAAGAATTTGCGGGAGATGGAGAGCTTCGTCACCCAGGAAACCCATCTGTTCCACGACAGCATCAAAAACAACCTGCGGATCGCCAAGCTGCACGCCACTAACGAAGAGATCGAGGCGGCCTGCAAAAAGGCGTCGGTGCATGATTTCATTATGACGCTGCCGCAGGGCTATGATACTCCGGTGGGCGAACTTGGCGACACCTTATCCGGCGGGGAGCGGCAGCGGCTGGGTCTGGCAAGAGCTTTCCTGCACGACGCACCCTTTTTACTGCTGGACGAACCGACCAGTAACCTGGACAGCTTAAACGAAGCAGTTATCTTAAAATCCCTCCACGCGGAACGGGATGGCAAAACGGTGGTGCTGGTTTCCCACCGGCAGTCCACTATGCGGATTGCGGATACAGTCTATTCGGTTGAGCATGGGAGAATGAGCTGATGCGGAAAGAAAAAAATCATATGAAACCGGATTATAAGAATTGGGTGCCCAAAGGAATGATGTGGACGTTGATGCTGGTTTCAGCTATTATTCTTGCCTGTTTCCTTTTGTTCGGCGTATGCGGGATCGGCGTGCAGGGCGGGCTCCGTCTTGCGCTGGGTCTTCTATTCGGAATCGCCTTTTTGTTTTGCGGCGGCTGCGCTGCATGGTGTATCTGCGCTTACAAAGCCTTTTCTTATGAAGGGAAAAGAAAGCTGTCCAAACAGGTTGTGGAAGGAATAGCGAAATATGTCCGTCTGCCGGACGGAGGACACGGACTGGACGTTGGCTGCGGCAGCGGCGCTCTGACTATCGCCTGTGCAAAAGGCAATCCACAGGGGAAAATGGTCGGGATCGACCGCTGGGGAAAGGAATATGCTTCCTTTAACAAACGCCTGTGCGAGAGCAATGCCGAAGCAGAAGGCGTCAAAAACACACGCTTTTCATGTGGGAATGCTATACGGCTGGATTTTCCCGATGAGAGCTTCGATGCCGTGACCAGCAATTATGTGTATCACAATATAGCCCGCGCAGACAAACAGGCCCTGCTGATAGAAACCCTGCGCGTCTTGAAAAAAGGCGGTGTTTTTGCCATACACGACCTGATGTCTCCCACACGGTATGGGGATATGCAGGCGTTTGTGGAAAGGTTGAAGGAGCAGGGATATGAACAGGTGGAACTAATCGATACGACAAAAGGAATGTTCATGAGCTCCAAAGAAGCAAAACAGCTGATGCTTTGCGGTTCGGCGTTGCTTGTCGGGAAGAAATAGAAAAAATCGATAGAGGGTGAATTTATGAAACTGAAACGGTTGATATTTCTAATTCTGGGCTTTCTCTGCCTGGGGCTTGGATGCGTTGGTGTAGCGCTGCCCATTCTGCCTACGGTGCCGTTTTTTCTGGCGACGGTGTTCTGCTTTGCCAACTCCTCCCAAAAGCTCCACGACTGGTTTGTCAGTACGAAACTTTACAAAAAGCACCTGGAATCCTTTGTAAAGAAAAAGGGCATGACGGTGCAGACCAAGCTGGGCATTATCGTCCCGGTGACGCTGGTAATGGGAATCGGCTTCTTCATGATGATGCGGGCCGGCGTAATCGTACCCAGCGTGATCCTCGCCATCGTCTGGGTCTGCCATATCGTTTATTTTGTATTTGGGGTGAAGACCATACGAAAAGGAGAAATCAAGAAAACAAGGGAAAAGATTTTTGCAAAGGGTTTCTATAAAGATAATGGTCAATAAAAACAGGGCGTTATATATCTTCAAATATTTGTGGGATCACACCGATGAGGAGCATCCTGCCACCACGGCGGATATCATAGCATATCTCGCCTCCCTGGGCATCTCCATTACCCGCAAGACGGTGGCAGAGGACGCTGCCGAGCTGCAAAACAGCGGCTTTGATGTGGTCTGCAACCGTAGCCGCCAGAACGAATACTTCATCGGGACAAGGCATCTGGAGCTTGCCGAGCTAAAACTGCTGGTGGACGCGGTGCAGGCAGCAAGGTTTATCTCCCCCAAAAAGAGCCGTGAGCTGATCGGAAAGGTGACGGGGCTTACAAATCCCCATCAGGGAGAGAGCCTTAGGCGCAGCCTCTTTGTGGACGGCAAGGTAAAAACAGGCAACGAGGCCGTCTATTATGCCGTGGACATCCTGCATACGGCGATCCAGCAGCAGAAAACCGTCATGTTCAAATATATCGAATACACCCCACAGAAGAAAAAGCGGTACAAGCACGGCGGACGTGTGTATGTCCTCTCTCCTTACGATATGGTCTGGAACAGCGACGCCTGCTATGTGTGCGGCTACTCCGAGAGCCACGGCAAGGTGGTCACCTTCCGGGTAGACCGCATGTGCCGCCCGGAACTGTCAGAGAGCGTCTTCTGCCCAAGGCCGGAGGGCTATGACATAGGCAAGTACTGCCGCCGTGTCTTCTCTATGTACGACGGTGCGGACTGCACCGTGGAGTTGAAATGTGAAAATAGCCTCATGGACGATATCGTAGATCGTTTCGGGGAGCAGGTACAGACGGGACGGTATGACAGCAGCCATTTCACCGCCCGCGTACAGGTATCGGTCAGCCCTACCTTTTACGCTTGGGTGTTCACCTACGGCGGGCAGATCGAAATTCTGTCGCCCGAACCGGTAAGGCAGGAGTACGCACAGCGACTGCAGGCTGCCTTAAAACAAGCGAAATAGCAGGAGCAAAAATTGGGATGGGTTCTGAAACGCCCATCCCGATTTGACTTTTCCAAAACCTATTGAAGCGGATGGGACAAACCGGTATAATATACCTATCCCGAACGCTTCGTTCGGATATGAGAAAAGGAGGTGCCGCCATGCGCTGCAAGAGCGAAGAAACAATGGAGCAGATCAAAAACGCTGTGGAGGAATTTTATTTTTCCCATTACCGATCCCCTTCTATCGGCGAGCTTGCCGCAGAGGTGGGCTACGCGAAAAGCACCGTACACAGCTACCTTTGGGAGATGGATAGGCGCGGGCTGCTCTCCTACAACGGCAAGACTGCTGAAACCGCCGTGACGCGGAAAGCGAATGCGGAGGTTGTCCTCACCCCGGTGTTGGGCGGCATCTCCTGCGGACAGCCGGAATACGCGGAAGAAGACTTTGAAGCGTATGTGGCACTGCCCACGGCGCTGTTCGGCAGCGGAGAATTCTTTCTGCTGCGCGCCAGAGGATATTCCATGGTGGAGGCCGGTATTGAGCCGGGCGACCTTGTAGTGATAAAAAAGCAGAACACCGCTGACGAGGGTGACATTATCGTCGCACTGGTGGATAACGAAACCACCCTCAAGCGCTTTTACATAGACCACGAAAAGGGCTGCATCCGGCTCCACCCGGAAAACAGCACCATGGAGGATATCTATACCGACCACTGCTATGTCCAGGGCGTGGCGCAGCAGGTGATCAAGCAGCTTACATAGCAAAAAGGAGGAAAACTGATTGATCAACTTTATTTCACAGGCAGAAATCGAAGAACTGTGCGAAGCGATGCTTCGTCAACACCTCGGTCAAGAGGAACCGATCCCGCAAAGCGTGGATATCGATGGCTTCGTGCAGAATTATTTGAAATGCCGCATATTATACGAAACCTTTGCCGAGGCTGATCCCAATAAAATAGGATTTACGGGTGACGGACGAGCGCCTTTAAAGATAAAGCGGGACGGACAGGCTCTCTCCGTGGTATTCCCATTCAAAACCATTGTGCTTGACCGGTATCTGCTCCGGCCGGAAGAACACACGCACCGGCGGTTCACACTTGGCCACGAAGCCGGACATCTGATATCCATGCGTATCAATCCGGAGAGCGCCGCCTGTTTTCACCGCACCCACGACAGGGAACGGACATACTCGCTGCAGGAAATGCAGGAGATATACAGCATCAGCGAATGGCAGGCAAATACCTTTTCCGCCTCCCTGCTGATGCCGAGGTCGGTCATGTACGAAACACTGAAAAGGTTCAACGGCGGAAAACGGCTGCCGGTTTATGGGGAAACCGTCTTCCATCCAAGAGAGAAAGTCATCCTGCAAAAGATGGCGGATGCTTTGGAGGTGTCTTACACAGCCCTCGTGATCCGGCTGCGTGGACTCGGAATGCTGAATCATCATGACATTTCCGAATATATCGAAAAGGAACTCCAGTTGGGAGGCAACACCTCATGAAACCTAATGCTTACCGAGCCAACGAGGAAATACGCATGAAAGCGGAATTGTCCCGCAAGGAAGCGGAGAGCCTGATCGAACGGGATCTGAAATGTCCCGAATGCGGATATAAGGCAGGCACGGTTTTTTCCGACTGCACAGGGCATCTGACTATCCGATGCCGGAAATGCAAAACGGTATCCGTGCTGAATCTTGCCTATTTCCGCAGGCACCGCCGCAGAAAGTATAAAACAACAATAAAATAAAAACCATAAAACTCTATTCGAGCAAGCGGAGAAGACCGGAAACGGTCAGGCTGCCAGGCGCCGTGCGAGTCAGAATGATACGGGCATATTGTATCAATCTGATTTCCACGGCGCTTTTTTGTTTGCTCGGATACTCGCACGGTAAAACGGAGTCCTTCCCCGGCTTGTTCGGGAAAGGACTTTGTTTTGAAAAACACATATTTAATCAACAAACCGCAAAAGGACGGCAAGGCGGCACTCTGCGCAGTCACCGCAGCGGAATGGCTTGCCGCTGTAAACGCCAACCGCTATCTTCCCACCGAGCATCGCCGGTATTTTATTGCCGACTGCATTGAGGACGGCAAAGAGATTGACCGGATGATCATAGAGGTATCTTACGCCGAGTACAAAAAATGGAACAGCCGGCATACCATAACGGAGCGCAGCCGTAAGGCAGGAAAGGAATATCGGTTTTTATCACTGGACGCCGTTTTGAACGAAACCGATGACATTACGCTTTTGGAGTGTCTGCGCAGTGCGGAAGATATGGAAGCCGCCGTAATCAGTGAAATGATCATGGACGAGCTGAAAAAGCAGCTTTTTGCGTGGAAACCATGGGCTGTGGATCTGCTGGCGTATTATCTCGCCGAAAAAAGAAATCCTGCACGGCGGCTATGGCAAAAAAGTACGGCGTATCCGAGCAAGTTATCCGCAAATACAAGCGGCAGTTTGAGAAATTCGTAAAAAATTTTTTTGAGGGCGTTTCGTTTTAGCCTTTTCGTGTTGTGGAGGAATAGTGAGGGAGAAAAATCTCTCTTTTGTTCCTTGACAACCGAATAGCACAGCATACCCATTACTTCCCCTCTGCTGCTGGCAAAACCGGCAAGCCATATGAGATAATAGCCCCCTACACACGGGTATCCAGCAATTCCGAAGATCAGCTTCACTCTTTCGCAGCGCAGGTCAAGCATTATACAGAATACGTTGCGGAACATCCCGAATACGAGCTGGTGGACATTTATGCCGATGAAGGCATCACCGGCACACGCATGGACAAACGGGATGATTTCAACCGCTTGATTCGGGACTGTAAGAAAGGAAAAATTGACCGCATCATTACAAAAAGTGTCTCCCGATTCGCCCGAAACACCGCTGAGTTTTTAGCGGCAACAAGAGCGTTAAAGAAAATGGGCGTCAGCATCTACTTCGAGGAACAGGGTATTGATACGGAAACGGTTGACCTTGAACTGATGATGACCTTCCCCGGTATCGCCGCACAGCGGGAATCGGAAACCATATCCGAGAATATGCGGTGGAGCTATCAAAAAAGAATGGAATCCGGCGATTTCAACTGCTGCCGAGCCGCCTATGGGTACGACCTCATAGACGGCGAGCTTCGAATCAATGAAGCGGAGGCGCAGGTTGTGCGCCGGATTTTTCATCTCTACCTGCAGGGCTGCGGCAAGCAAGCCATTGCCAATCAGCTCAACGCAGAGGGAGTACCCAAACGGTACGGTCAGAAAACATGGCATCTCTTCACCATTAACTATATCCTCAACCACTACACAGAACGGATTCACAGAGAACCCGGCTGGAAGCTGGTAGGCATTTACGCCGACAAGGGTATCACCGGCACCAGTATGAAAAAACGTGACGAATTTAATAAACTGATCCGCCAATGCAAACGAGGCCGGGTAGATATGATTATCGTCAAATCCATCAGCCGATTTGCCCGAAATACCCTCGACTGCATCAAGATCACACGAATGCTGCGGGAAATCAAGGTGGATGTGTACTTTGAAGAACAAAATTTGCACAGCATCGATCCTGCCTCGGAATTTTACATCTCCATTTATGGCTCTATCGCACAGAGCGAATCGGAAAACATCAGCCACAATGTGGCATGGGGCAAGGCGCAAAGCGCAAAGGAAGGCAATGTGTCCTTCGCTTATAAATCCTTCCTCGGATACCGTCAGGGTGCAGACGGTAAACCGGAAATTGATCCCGCACAGGCGATAACGGTACGGCGAATCTATACGGAATTTCTCTCCGGCAACAGCCTGCAACAGATTGCCGATGGACTGACTGCAGACAGTATTCCCACGCCGATGGGAAAGGCCGTATGGCAGCCCGGAGTGATACAGTCTATCCTCTCCAATGTAAAATACAAGGGTGACGCTCTGCTGGGCAAAACCTATGTCAAGGACTGTATCAGCAAAAAGGTGCGTATCAACGGCGGCGAGCGCCCGCAGTATTATGTAGAGAACAATCATCCGGCAATCATCGATGCTGACACCTTCGCACAGGTACAGGAGGAACTGGCAAGGCGAGCCTCGAAACGTAAGGTCAAGCAGATCGGCACGACAACCGAGCAAGGCAAATACTGCGGAAAGTACGCGCTCACCGAACTGCTTATCTGCGGAGAATGCGGAACGCCCTACCGCCGGTGCACTTGGACGGCAGGTGGTCAAAAGAGAATTGTATGGCGCTGTATCAACCGCCTTGACTACGGCAAAAAATACTGTCACCACTCACCGACCATAGAAGAATCCCCCTTGCAAAAAGCGATTATGAATGCTATATTAAAAACAGCAAAAAGCAATCCCGACATTCTGCAAACATTGAAAATGCATATCCAAATAGCGCTTGGCGCTGAAGCTGGTGAGGACGAAAGCGTTGATATTCAAATCCGCATCGCACAAATCGATAAGGAATTCAATGACATCCTGAACACCGTAACTGCCGAAAATCCCGAAAGCCTGCTCACCGATCCACGCATCGAAGCGATGATGAGCGAAAAGAGGATGCTTGAAAACAGGCTGGCAGAATACATTGCCGCCGAACAGCATCGCAAAAGTACCAAGTCACGGTTGGAGCAGATTTTTACCATCCTCGATGGTATGAAAAATCACCCGCTGACCTTCGACAATGAGATCATCCGAAAAATCCTGCAATGTGTGATCGTAGAATCCAAGGATAAAATCAAGGTGGTTTTCATCGGCGGGCTTGAAATGGAATCCGAGGTAGAGCAATGATGTCAATCAAGATAAAAACGATTTCGATGGTTCGAATCCCACCGCCGAAATGCCGAAAATATCTTTTTCATGTGGCTTAGACAAAAAAGAAAAGACCGTGCGCTCACGTGCACGGTCTTTTCTTTTTGTTTTCCCTTCCACCAAGGGGTGATCCCCCAGGTTCAGAATCCCGCCCCGCAATTTGTTGTCAAGATAATAAACAACAATTTTGAGAAGAGGATTGTCAATTTTTCTTTCAATTGAAAAATAAGACTTAAAAGCTAAAAAGGTAGCTTTGTTCCGGTAAGCATTAGTAATTCAACGGACGCTTTATGAGCCAAACAACGAATTGATAATTGAAAAGCAAAAAATATTTAATATAATATATAATTGTAAGCTTACAATATTTTATTTAGGAGGTTTACATGAATATAAAAATTGGGATAAATATAAAAAAGCTTCGAACAAAGAATAATTGTACACAAGAAACACTCGCTACTGCGATCGGTGTCACGCCGCAAGCCATTTCGCGTTGGGAAGCGGAGGGAGGGTATCCCGATATTGAACTATTACCTCTTATTGCTGATTTCTTTTCAGTCAGTACGGACGAACTTCTCGGATACAAAACATCTCAAAGGGAAAAGAGACTGGCAGACATTAAAGAAGAAATGTCCAGACTTGCAGAAGTCGGAACGATAGAAGAAAGAATTAATTTCGCAAGAGTTGCACTATCTGAATATCCCTCTGACTTTGAAATCATGGAAAATTTGGCTGTGTGCCTCTACCACCAGTTTTCTGATACAAAGGATGAGTCTGTTCTGACGGAAGCAGAGAATCTTGCATTGTATGTCGCAGAAAACTGCAAAGACGATGATATGCATTATGATGCAATTTACACATTGATCTGTATTTATGCCGCAACAAATAAGACGGATAAAGCACTTGAAGTACTCAGTCTGTTGAAACCCATGAAATATTGCCGCGAATTTGCAAAATCTTCCGGTATCGGTGACGGAAAAAATGAGCTGTATAAGCAAGATGAAATCGATAAATTGACAGATTGTTTAGGCACTGCGATTAGCGATCTTGTTCTTGACGATAAGCTGCCAAACGATTCCTCAACATGGGACAAAAAGATAAGAATGATGGAAATATCAAATGAACTCTATTGTATGATATATGGTGATAATTTGATGTTTTATCATTGTCGTCTTGCGTTTAACTACTGGATTATTTCCACATATAGGATAGCACAGGGCAAAATCGAAGAAACCTTTTCATCTCTTGAAAAGATGTGCAAACACGCGATATCTTATGATAAGTCATATAAAAATGATCACGGAAAGCACTATACCTCGATTTTGACGGATCAGCTTATTTATCCTGAACCGGGCAAGGATTTTCATGAGTTAAAAGAACATTCTCAGTGCCGGTATATGCTGGAACACATGCAAAACAATCGCTATGATGTAATTCGTGATAATGAAAGATTCAAAAAAATTGAAAAAGAACTAAGCGAATACGCATGGTAGAATTAAGTATGGCGGAAGATTTTACGTATATTTTATTTTAGCTGTATAAATCATTGTCAATGCAAGTCTATTCCAGTCTCAATTACAGTTTCATGTTTGCAAATGCCTTGTTTCGCTGACCGTTCCGCTTGTGTTACAATAAACCAAAAATATCTTTTTATGTAACCGGAACAAAGAAGAACCGTGATTTTCATACGATGAAAATGAAAGTCGCGGTTCTTGCGGCTTGCGTATGTTATGAACGTTTTGAGTTGTTATCTGCGTAAAAAATAAGAAATAATACCCGTTTGGAAAATATTCCAAGCGGGTATTTTGCAATGAGGAGATTGACGGAATGGAATCGTTGTCAGACAGGAGATGTGAATGATACCCTGTTTTTTTCGCCCCATTCACACATTTGATCTAAGATTGGAATCAGTGATTTTCCGCGTTCTGTCAGACTATACTCTACTTTTGGGGGTATTTGCGGGTATTCTTCCCGATGGACAAGTCCGTCCGCTTCCAGTTCCTTTAGCGTGGTACTCAGCGTTTTATAGGAAATGGTTTTGATATATTTCTTCAGTTCATTGAAACGTACCACGCCAAATCCCATCAGTGCATACAAAATAAACATCTTATATTTGCCCTGTATTAAAGACATGGTGTAGTGAAATCCGGTTTCTTCTAAATTGGCGTTGTTGATACACGCGATGTTCATTTTACGCTCTCCTAAAAGTAAGTATATAATGTTTTGGTTAGTATCGCACTTTTATGTTTGTACTTGTTTTATTTTTCATTCTTGTTATAATTATAATATCAAACATAGATAAAGTCAATCCAGTTCATAATCCAGTTCATATGGAAAGGAGTTCAAACGATGTCAAAGAATTTAGGTGTTAAGCCCTACCTGTTCCCGATGCCGACTTACATGATCGGTACTTATAACGAAGATGATACAGTCGATGTGATGATGATGGCATGGGGTGGAATTTGTGCGGAAGATATGGTCGCACTGAATTTGGAGGCCGATCACAAGACGGTAGCCAATCTGGAAACGCGAAAAGCCTTTACGCTTGCTGTCCCCGGAACGGATACGCTGCGGGAAAGTGATTTTTTGGGAATCGCCAGTTCCAATAAGATGGCGGACAAATTTGAGCGCACCGGCCTGCACGCTGTCAAAAGCGAACGAGTGGATGCCCCCGTCATTGCCGAATATCCGCTCACGTTGGAGTGTGAAGTTGTGGAAATGCAGCCCCAGCCCTATGGTTTACGTGTGCTTGGAAAGATTGTCAACGTGATTGCCGATGAAAAGGTCTTGGATGATGCCGGAAAGATTGATGCGGGCAAGCTCCATGCTTTTGCTTTCGATCAAATGCAGAATGGTTACTACGCCATTGGCGAAAAAGTAGGCCAGGCATGGCACAGTGGTGCAGACTTGATGAAAAAATAACCCTGTTGTCTGTTTTTTATAAAAAAGAGGAAAGAATAGATTCAACAAGCAACCGATCTTGACACATTGGTTAAATGGAAAACAGGAAGGAATGAATTAAATGAAACAAATTACTTTACCGAAAGCTTCTCAACTGACTTCGCCCAACCCGGTCACAGTGGTGTGTACCCAAAAACCAGACGGTTCTACCAATCTTGCCACGGTATCTTGGTGGACCTATCTTTCCTACAATCCAAATATGATTGCTTACGCTATGGCGAAGACATCCTACAGCGGCGAGATGGTGCGGGATAATAAAAAGGTCATTCTTACCATTCCCGGCACAGAGATCACAGATGCGGTGCTTGGCTGCGGCAGTACCACCGGTCGTCATACGGATAAAGTTTCCAAATTCCATATTGCGCTTACCGAATTGGAGGGAAGTTCTATTAAAATCCCGGTTCACAGCCGTGTTGCGATTGTTTGTAACCTGAAAGAATATCACGAAGTGGGCGATCACTACCTGTATATTTGCAATGTAGAGCAAGTTTATGGGGATGAAACGGAAGAAGCGATGTTTGCCTGGAACGGTTATTCTCAGCTTCGTCCGGCAAAATAATAACTGTAATGACCGCTTGACAAACGTGCACCCTTTATACCAACAAGGGGGTGCGTGGTGTTAAAATAAGGTAAATTTGGAAAAAAGCACAACAATTTGAAGGGAATCTTCGTGTTGTGCTTTTTGTTTTTTTGTGATATAAATTTGTTAGACGCGTGTTGAACACGGGTAAATTTATTATCTAACATCATTACATTATCTGAAAAATGTGGAAAGAAATATAATAAATATTTAAAATATGCCAACCTTTTCAAAGTTTATTTCACTATATAGTCAAACGGTACCGGAGTAATTACAATGGATAAAAAAACAGCAGATGAAGTCTTAATTGAATATCTTCCCAAAATATACGGCTTTTCACTTCAAAAAGCTTTTTCATACGATGAGGCTGAAGAAATATGCGCGGAAATTGTCAAAGAGCTGTATGAGTCTCTAATCAGGCTGGAAGAACTGGTTAATTTGCCTGGATATATTTGGCGAATCAGCACACATGTTTATGCAAAGTATGTCTCATCGAGAAAAAAACATCAAGGTGTTTCCATTGATGAGACCATTTTGCCATTTGAAGATACGTATGATTTCGGAGAAGAAGAGGAAGAATTCCTGCGATTGCGCCGTGAAATAACATTTCTCACCAAAACACGACGTGAAGTTGTTTATGCATATTATTACGAAAACAAATCGACTGCAGTCATATCCAAACAGCAAGGGATCCCGATCGGCACTGTAAAGTGGCATCTCAACAAAGCACGACTTGAATTAAGGGAGGGTTTGGACATGGAACGAAAAATAGGAAGACTTGGCCTCAAGCCAATCAAAGCAATCCGGTTTGGTCATGACGGAGATCCGGGACCCAATAATGAAGGGTCAGGATATTATCTAAAGGACAGCTTAAATCTTAACATTGTTTACAGTGTGTACTTCACACCAAGAACAACCGAAGAAATCGCAGAAGAGTTGGGTGTTACCCCGGTTTTTATTGAGGACAAGATCAAGTTTTTGGAAGACAATGGCTTCTTGGTTCGAAAAGCCGGTAACAAATTTACGACTTACGTAAAATTTGATTTACCGACGTATTCTCGCGAGCAAGAAGAGAACAAGTTAAAAACGCAGATGAAAGCTGCGCAATTGTTGGTAGACAATTATGTTGATCTTGTCAGGCAGTCTATTTCTGATTGTCGCGATGTATATATTCCAAGCAACAACCGAGAAGTTTTGGAAGCAGCGGCAATCTTTTATGGCGTAGCCAACAAATGTCGGTTTGGTATTACAAAAAATTTGTCCAAATACATTATTAAAACGACTGCCGGGGGAAAATTTATTGCTGATATAGAAACGGAACGTGTACCGACTGATCCTGAGTATGTTCCCACACTTCATCTCCCGCCGATGTGGAGTTGCGGAAACATGCACCGTGAGTCAGAAAAATATCCGTTATTTTCTTGGTCCATCGACAGCAGATATTCTTCACGCACAGGAACCTGGAAAAATAATTTAACATCTGATTATGAGTATCTTTACGAGTTTATGACCGGTGCAATTACAGATAATCCTGCAAACGCAGAAAAATTCAAACGACTGCGTGAGCGGCAGTTTCTTTCTGAGGACAATCATGTAAATATTATGGTGATGAAAGAAAAGGCGGATGATTTTTTTGAAAAAATTCCGGAAGTTGATGAAACAATCACAAAACAATTCGCCGATGCAGCTTTTGAATATGCGCAAATTGTTTCCCAAGATTATCCCCCGCAAATGCGGGATCTGATTATTTGTTGGAAGGTTGGTGAATTTGGCGGAAATACCACAGCATTGATGGTGATGGACATCCTCTATGGTAACGGAACATTCCGCCCCTTGACGGAACAAGAACGAATCACTTCCAATCTTATTTTATTTACCGACGTGCTTCCATCTGAGACACAAAAATAAAGCATTTGAAATGCAGTAAGCAGGTGAATACGATCGGTTTTATAAAAAACCAGAATTTCAGATTTCATGACAAAAGTTCTCCATGCTTCTAAATATCTTATCACAGACTGCGTCCGGGATGATAATTGCATCCCCGGCGCGGTCTGTTGTTTATGTTCTTTGAAGCATATGGTCAGAGCACCATGGAATTTTTTGTGCATGGTTGTGCTTTTTTTTCAATATGCTATACTAACCCTGTAACGTGTTTTTGTTCTGTAAAAACAGTTGGCAGATACAAAGAAAAATACGTGTCGTTCCGGGGGGCAATCGAGCGAGTGCGGGACAATTGGCACACAAACTGCGTGAGGTGTTCCATATCAGGACAAAGAGCATGGGAGAAGGAGAAAACGATGCGAATTTTACTTGCCGAAGATGAGCGTGATCTCAATCATATCATTGCAAAGCGCCTGACTGCCGAGGGGTACAGTGTGGATTGCTGTTTTGACGGACAAGAGGCCATTGACATTTTGTCTTATACCGATTATGATGCGCTGATCTTAGATGTGATGATGCCGCGCGCAGACGGATATGCTGTACTGCGTGCTTTGCGTGACAAAGGCAAAACAACTCCCGTATTGTTTTTGACCGCCCGCGATGCGGTTGCAGATAGAGTCAAAGGCCTGGACAGCGGCGCGAATGACTATCTGGTCAAACCGTTTTCGTTTGAGGAATTGTTTGCGCGACTGCGCGCGATGACGCGTACATCGTTCGGTACGACGGAAAATGTGTTGCGTGTGGATGATTTAACATTGGATCGTGCGTCTCAAACCGTGCGTCGGGGGAATCGTGAGATCTTCCTTTCTGCCAAAGAATATGCCCTTTTGGAATATTTGATGTTAAACAGCGGGGTTGTGCTGTCGCGGGAAAAAATCGAAGATCATATCTGGAACTTTGATTATGAGGGCGGTACCAACGTGGTGGATGTTTACATCAGTTACTTGCGTAAAAAAATTGACGAGGGGGAGAAAACCAAACTGATCCACACCGTGCGTGCCCGCGGATACGTGTTGCGAAAGGAGGAGGAGAAGTGAAACAATTGCCCATCCGATGGAAATTAACGCTTTGGTTTACCGCCGCGCTGGTTCTTGTTTCTCTCTTTACTCTGTTCATCGTGGTGCGTCTTAGCGACCGAATCTTGCAGAAAACGATTCGTGACAATTTGATTGAAACGGTGGAAAACAATGTAGACGAGGTGGAATTTTACACCGATCCTGCCGGACGCAACGACATTGATTATTATTTATTGTATGGGGATGGATATTTGGAAATCGACGACGATTTTCTCAATCAAGTTAATCAGGTGTACACCGCCCTGTATGACGCGGACGGTACATTTCTCTACGGGGAAAATCCCATTCCGCGCGATACGGTTGATTTGCCGTTTTCCTCTATGCAGGTACAAACATGCAAGGCGGGCGGGACCACATACTATGTGTTTGACCATGCTCTGACGGCAAAGGGGCTGGATGGATTATGGCTGCGTGGAATTGTTTCCGCTTCATCCGGACAAACCCAGACTGCCGACTTGTTGTATCTGTCCTTGATCGTTTTGCCGGTGTTGATCGTGTTGGCGGCGCTGGGTGGATATCTCATGGCGCGTCGTTCCCTGCGCCCGATGCAGAAAATTGCCAGCACTGCAAATCACATTGAAGCGGGAGGCGATTTGCAAAAACGGATTGATATCGGACAGGGAGACGATGAAGTGCATCGGTTGGCGGATAGCTTTAACCGTATGTTTGACCGCTTGTCTGCATCATTTGAAACGGAGCGCCGGTTCACGGCCGATGCCTCTCATGAATTGCGCACGCCTGTGTCCGTGATTTTGGCACAGTGTGAATTGTCGCTTCAAACCACGCAGTCAGAAGAGGAGTATCGAGACGCGCTGCGCCTCATCGCGCGCCAAAGCACCAAGATGTCGCATTTGGTGAACGATCTTTTGACATTTGCGCGCATGGAACAGCCCGGTGAGATGTTTACCCGCAGTACGTTTGATTTTTCTGATTTGGTTCAGTCGGTGTGTCAGGATATGGCGTTGATCAAAGAGCAGGATATTACGCTCACATGGCAAATCCAACCACATGTGACCTATGTTGGCAATGTGGATCTGCTCACCCGGATGTTGCAAAATTTAATCGGAAATGCATACCGTTACGGCAAACCCGGCGGGCATATCGAAGTGACACTGACGCAGGCCGATGCAGAGATCACCCTCTCCGTTTCCGATGACGGTATCGGTATTGATCCCGCGCAACAGGATCAAATTTTTCAGCGTTTCTATCAAGCAGATGCATCGCACAGTGGGAAGGGTGCGGGGCTGGGCCTGTCACTTGTGGCACAGATTGTCAAATACCATGGCGGTACCATTCACGTTGAAAGTGAAGTAGGACATGGCAGCACTTTTTTTGTGACGTTCCAGGGTACAGGCGAAAACGCCGGTACAACAGCAACGGTCTGATGTCAATGTTTTCAAACAACGCGTGCCATTAGCTTGCGTGTGTTTGCTATATAGATCAAAAGGTTTGGTGGGCATATGGCGTGAAAGGAAGTAAGATATATAACACCGGTCAAAATATTTTTTCAAAAAAATTTTGTTTCTAATGATTCTCTAATGTTTGGTGTGTATCATTAAGGCACAACAACGAAAGGAGAATTCTAAAAATGAAAATAAAGAATTTGTTTTCCACCCCGAAAAAAACAGCGATTACCGTTGTTTGTATCATACTCATTCTCGTTGTGTGTGCCGCGGCCGCCGTACTGATTGCAGGCGCCATTGCGCGCCGTTCTTCCATCGGCGAGGATTTTGCCAAACAGTTCGCGTATGCCGATGCGGGCGTCGATGCCTCCAAAGTGACTGCATCACGCGCCGAGTTTGAATTTGAAGATGGACAGTATGTCTATGACGTGACATTTTTCGCCGATAACGTGGAGTACGAATACCGTCTCCGTGCGTCTGACGGCGCTGTGGTGAAAAAGGAGAGCGAACCTGTGGATGCCAGAGTGCCCGCCGTTACGAATCCATCCGTATCTGCTACAACCCCTTCTCAAACCGCCCCCTCCGGCGGAAATAGCAGCTCCGGGTCTTCTGCGTTTTCCGCAGGAAGTGTGCAATTGACGTTGGATGCTGCAAAACAAGCTGCGTTGAACGATGCCAAACTGGCCGCCGCCGATGTGACTTTTATTGAGGAACATGCGGATTATGACGACGGCATGCCGGTATATGATTTGTCGTTTGTGAACGGTACCAATCGATATGAATATGAAATCGACGCCAACACCGGTGCTGTGCGCAGCAAGGAGGTACAGCCCATCAATAGCCAGAATGCAACGGTGTCCGGAACGGATATCGGCGTAGATCAGGCAAAAACGATTGCTGCCCAGCAAGCAGGTTTTGGGGTGAATGATGTCGTTTTTTCCAAAACAAAGTTGGAACGGGACGATGGTTTATATGTTTATGAGATCGAGTTTTACAAAGATGGTGCGGAGTATGATTGTACCATTAACGCGGCAAATGGCAGCGTGCTTGAATATGAGGTAAACTGATCGTTTCATCATTCCCGCTGATCCGCTTTTGTTTCATCGTTTTTGACATGTTCCGTGGTTTTGCGTTTGCTGTGATGGTTTGCAGGACATTTGTTTGAATAGCATTTGGACCGTGTAACCATCGGTACGGTATTGCAATACGCATTTGTGTCACAATATGGAATGCCGAAAAAACAATTGTTTGTTTGCGTAGTTGGGCACCAAATGAAAAAAAGTTTTGTTTTGTGACAAAGTTACAGAATAAAATTTTTGTGTGGTGTATCATAAAGACGTAATCGAAACATATTAATAAAAAGAACGGAGGATGTCTTATGGCAACCATTACCATTGATAAAAACAATTTTGAAGAAGAAGTAGTAAATAGTACAAAACCCGTGCTGCTCGATTTTTGGGCAAGCTGGTGCGGCCCGTGCCGCATGGTTTCTCCGATTGTGGATGAAATCGCACAGGAACATCCGGAGATCAAAGTGGGTAAAGTCAACGTGGATGAGCAACAGGAACTTGCAGCAGCCTTTTCGGTGATGAGCATTCCCACACTGTTTGTGCTCAAAGACGGCAAGATCGTCAAACAAGCCACCGGCGCTCGTCCGAAAGAACAAATCCTGGAAATGTTGAAATAAGCGAAAAAGACAGATAATCAACTGCAGAGCCCGACGGAACATCAATCCGTCGGGCTTCTGTTTATAATTGAAATTTTCAGCGATTGTGTTCTACCCTTCCTTGGCACAGCTTTGGGCTTTTCCATCATTGTCTTCTTGCAGTTGTGTAGGGGTTGTGTTTTGTGCTTGTGGAGGGGCAAAGGCTTGTTTTTGCTCGGCAGCCCACTCGCAGAACAACGCCTGAGAATGGATGGGCGGTGCGTCGTTTTGTACACGACGATATATACCGTTGGCGCACAGCTCCCGCGCTTGGCAGTTGTCACGCAGCATGGTTTGAAACATGGTTGCAATGTTGTTTCGGATTTGCGCATCAAGGATCGGCACCGCAGCTTCCACGCGCCGCTGCGTGTTGCGTGTCATAAGATCGGCAGAGGCAATATAGATTTCTTGTCGCGGGAGGGGACCAAACAGATAGATTCGGGAATGTTCCAAAAATCGCCCCACGATGCTGATCACGCGAATATTGTCTGTTTTTCCGGTAATGCCGGGTTGCAGGCAACAGATCCCCCGTATGATCATATCGATTTGCACGCCGGCTTTTGAGGCTTCGATCAGTCGGTCGATGATTGCTTTATCCGTCAGCGCATTCAGTTTGAATCCGATGTAGGCGTCTTCCCCATTTTTTGCATGTTCGATTTCTCGGTCAATTTTCTCCAAAACACGATTTTGCAAACAATGCGGCGCTACCATCAGTTTTCGGCAGGATGTTACGGTTTCTCCCAACGCCAGCGCGCGAAACACATCGGCGGCATCGGCGCCGATCTCCTCGTTGGCGGTCAAAAGGCAGTAATCGGTATATAGACGTGCCGTTTTTTCGTTATAATTTCCCGTGCCGATCTGTGTGTAATATTCAATCTGATCTCCGATGTGGCGCGTAATCAGGCATATTTTGGAGTGCACTTTGTAACCGTCCAAACCATACATCACTTGACACCCCGCCTTTTCCAGACGGCGTGACCACTCGATGTTGTTTTCCTCGTCAAACCTCGCTTTTAATTCTACCAGCGCAAACACTTCTTTGCCGTTTTCTGCGGCCTCAATCAGCGCTTCCACAACTTTGCTGTGCCGCGCCACACGATATAACGTAATTTTGATGGATACCACAGCGTCATCGTTGGCAGCTTGCTGTAACATATCCAAAAACGGTTTCATTGTTTCAAATGGATAGGTCAAAAGCTTATCTTGCTCTTTGATTTGTGATAACATGGAACGACTCGGCAAACACGATGCCGAACGGCAGGGCGTATGTTTGGGATAGAACAGAGCGGCTTTTTGCCGAAGCAAATCTTGGATCTGAAATACAAAGGAAAGATCCAATGGTGTGCAACTGCAAAAGACGTGACGGCGCCCGACGGCAACATAACGACAAAGTGCATCCACCACGTCCTGCTCCAATTCCCGTGACAATTCCAGACGTACAGGTGCCAGATGTTTGCGTTGCCGAATAATTTTTGCCATGAATTCACGGTAATCCAAATCTTCGTCATAGAGTGCATCAGTATCGATGTCTGCATTGCGAGTAATGCGGATCAGAGACTTTGCTTTAATATGATAATTTTTGAATACCTTGGGAATAAAATGAAGAATCAATTCTTCACACAGCATATATTCTCCCACATGTGCAGGCACGGGGATCAAACGCGGAAACACCCCCGCATTACATGGGATAATCCCCAGCTTTTCTTTTCCGCTTCGTGCGCCAAGCACCACGGCGGCATAAATCTCCTTGTTGCGCAAAAACGGAAAGGGTTGCCGTTTGCCCACAATGCTGGGAGAGAGCAACGTGGCAATTTCCTTATCAAAGTATTGTTCCAAAAGTGCACTTTCTTTTTTGCCGATTTTCCGAAAATTAACCAGCTTGATACCCTCTTGTTCCAGCTGTTGCATCAGTGTTTCATATACAGCTGTTTTTCGGGTATCCAAATGGTGCACGCAGTCCAATATGGAAGAAATTTGTTCGGATGCCGTCATGTTGGTTTTCGAGTCGCGGATGTCTCTGTCCAAAAGCATCTGATCCATCAAAGACCCCACGCGTACCATGAAAAATTCATCCAGATTGGTCTGATAGATGGATAAAAAGTTCAGTCGCTCACAAAGCGGTACGTCTTCGCGTTCCGCTTCTTCCAACACCCGTTCATTAAATTTCAGCCAGGACAATTCTCGGTTGATATAAATGCTGTTTTTTGGCATTTCTTTTTGCTTTCCTTTCCATGGCAGTACATCCGAATTGCTTTGCACACGGTGGTTTTTTCGATTCTTTCCGTTTTTTTCCATGGCATGCTTGCCATGATGCAGCCAACGCGTCAGGATACGTGTATGTTTTTTTGCACACTTCCAAAGCAGCTTTTTCATGTGATGACCCCACTTGTCACAACGTGTGTCTGGTTGAATTTTGATAAACAAAACGGACCGCTTATAGAGAAAGAAACACAGATGGTTGTTCCAATATCCGACGTAAGTGTCTGACAAATGACAAGAGATTAGTTTTGTGCGTGTAAGATCTTTTGATACAGATATCCCTCTCTGACGCCCGTTCGGCTGATGACGATTTCTCCGCTGCATGCGGCATGACACACGGCGCGCATCAGCAATGCCCCGGGCAAAATGGTGTGAATGCGATCCGGGCAAAGGTTCAGAATCAGTTGCCGGATCCCATCGTCCTGTTTGAGCATTGCTTGTGTGATATGCTTTAAGTCCTTAAGCGAGAGGCAACGTTCGTTTTGCGGCCGATGATACCAGGCGTTGGAAAGCTTTAATACGGCGCGTGCCGTACCCCCCACGCCGCAGATCAATTCCGCTTTGCTGTCCGGTAAATTCGCCTCTGTGAGGGCTGCGTCTATATGTGCGCGAATTTCTTCTATTTCTTTTTTCTTGGGCCAGATTTTTGACACGTGATTTTTGAACAGATTCAAGGAACCGATCGGCAGACTCTGTGCACGTAAAATTTTCCCGTCATTGATTCGCACCAATTCAGTACTTCCTCCGCCGATATCAAATAATGCGCCGTTTTTTAAATTGACACTGCGCAGCGCCCCGTAATATCCCAGTTGTGCTTCCAAATCGCCGGGGAGTACATCGACTTCCACGCCAACGGTATTTTGTATGGTTTCAACTGCGTGCGCCGTGTTACGGATGTTGCGCAGCGGCGCCGTTGCGAACACATACATTTTCTCCATTCCGAAATGCTGTAATATGGTACGGAACTGTTCCAACGTCGTGCAAGCACGTTCAATACCGCTTTCCGAGAGCACACCGTTGCTGATATAATTGACCAGCCCCGCCATATCTTTTTTAGAAAATAACAATTCGTCATGTCTGTCGGGCAAAATATGATATACCGACAAACGAATGGTATTGGATCCCAAATCAACAATTGCGTATTTGATCGTTCTCACCTCTTGACTGAAAAGTATATGCGTTGTCTCTTCTTATTATTTCTATTCTATCAAATCTATGTAAAATCGAAAAGGAAATTTGTGTCAAATTTGTGTGAGATTGTTGTAATTGGAAAGGATTTTTTTGGCACCATACGTATGGCTGGAAGTGGATTTGGCTATCAGGTTGACCTTTTTTGCTTTATCTATTATAATAAGTACGTTGTGCTTATGTACTGTAAGAAGGCCACAGTTCACGGGTGCACATTGTATGAGCATGTTTGAAAAAATATGCACAAAAACCTTCCGGTATCGCATATCGGAAGGAAAAAACAGGAAAATGAGGTGTTATTTTGTTCTCGCATTGGAAACGGTTCTGGCAGCGCGAACAGATCCGTTGGTTTGATGTTGTCCTCGCGCTCATTGGTTGCCTGGTCTTGGCGTTTGGTTTGTATCATGTCCATTCTGTCAGTGGGATCACCGAAGGGGGAGGATTGGGACTGACGTTGTTGTTGCAACACTGGTTTGCTGTTTCTCCCGCACTCAGTTCCCTTGTGTTTAATGTGGTCAGCTATGGAATCGGATGGCGAACCATGGGGAAAAAATTTTTGTTTTTCTCCGTCATCTGCTGTGCCGGGTTTTCCCTTTTTTACGCTGTGTTTGAACAGTTTGACCCGTTGTTTCCATCCCTTTACGACCAACCGCTTTTGGCTGCTGTCATCGGTGCGTTGTTTGTCGGCGTGGGAAGTGGATTGTGCGTCCGGGTCGGCGGCGCGCCGAACGCAGATGATGCACTTTCCATGGCACTTTCCCGGCTCACCCACGTGAAAATTCAATGGATTTATCTGATCAGTGATCTTGTGGTGCTTGGCCTTTCCGCAACGTATATTCCGTGGCGCCGCCTGTTGTATTCGCTGTTAACCGTTGTTCTTTCCGGGCAGATCATTGGATGGATTCAGCGTGCGCAGTTCTCTCGACGTTGTGTGGTTCATAAAGCAGATTCCGACATCGATGGATCTTTTTCACAAGATGATTCGATATCTCAGGATTTGCCCAACGAACGTTCATAAAGTAAATTGCCGGTTTTTGTAATGCTACAATAGCAAAAACAAAAACGCACATAAATGATCTTTGTCACATGATAAGTGTTAACCAGCAGTAGAGACACGATGCCAGTAAGAGAAAAGAAGAGCGAGCAGACGGAAATTTTCCGTCTGCTCGCTTGTGTTTTATATCAGTGATACGAAAGTAAGGTGGGAAAAATCTGATAATGGACGAAGGAAGGGAACGATGGCGTGCATAGAAATAATGGAAAAAGCGACCAAGATATGAGATAGACACAAGCTACGGTTTCGCTCTCGTATCATACTTTTAAATATATATAAAAACAAAGGTGTGTCTATGCCAATTGCGCAAAGACGCAGTATAAATACTTGTTACTTCAGACCGATTTTATATCTGTTTCCCTGTTTCTTTATCTGTAAATACTGCTTCATAGTTATAATTTAACACATCAGCGATCTTTTTGAGGTCTTTTTCCGAAAAATTATCGCGTGCCATTTTTCCACTCATTGTGGAAAGGCTTTTATTTAGCAATTTAGATAAGTCCGTAAGTGTCATTTCACGCTCAACTAAAAGCATTTTGATTTTTTTTGCTGCGGCCAATTTATCACCTCATTTCTCCTTATTATACTTTTATTTACGAAGAATTTCAATTGATAAACGAATTTAATTTGGAAAATTCCGAACAAGCTATTGACAAACTTCTTCTTTTAACGTATAATATTCGTAAATCAACGAAAATTATTTGTTGATTTACGAACAAAAAGGAGATGAAAATTTTTTATGAACTACATTGGTGAGATATTCACAAGAGCCGATATTCAACAAATCCGGTCGTTTCTTATGCATGGAGTTGAGGGAAATAAAGATCCACGTCCATATATAGAGCGGATAGAAAGTGCCCATAAAGCCTTTCATGTCCGCTTGCATAGGGACTACCCTGATGAAAAGGACTTTGAGGAAATAAGTCAACCCATTTATGACTATGTAAGTGTAATCGAAGAGGTATACATGGAAATTGGTTTACAGGTCGGCGCAAAACTTACCGCCCAAACAGTTCAAAATTTAAAAATAGCTTTTGATGGAGAATAGTGTATTTCAATATCTAACCAAACGTTATAAACCTTCAATGCACTTATTATAATGAGGAAAAAACATCACAAATAGTAGTCTCTGATCTGCAATTATTACTTAAATGACTGGCATATTAACCCGATATGATAAATATATTATGCGATGGATGACGAAGGAGTGATTTCGCAAAATTATTTTTGTATTGTACATGATATGTAGAAATGAGACGTTTTGAATATTGTTTTCAAACCATATCAAGAATATCATTCTTTCGGATTGGAAAAGCCAGACAAAAGAAAACCCTTCCATACATTGATGGAAATTCAATAGAAAACTATAGAATGAAAAAGTTTTAATGCAGTTGATGACAGTTATTTGAAAGAACTGCTACGGAAAATTCTGATGGAAGTTATTTATCACATTGCTGTATATGAGGGTTAGTACTTACGAGAAAAAATTTATATGCAAAAGGTGGATTTTTATTCGACTAGACAATGAAAATACAATGGCGGAAAGCATATTCTAAGATACGCTTTCCGCCATTTCAAATGAACAATATATTTTAATTACACCTACGCGATGTCCTTTGTTTGTGTTGTGTGTTAGGAAATCGCGTTAAAAGAGATTATTATGCATTGAATGCCTTGACAGCCAGATAGGTCTGATATACATCATTTTTAGAGACAATTTCCCACGGGGCATGCATGGAGAGTACCGGTACACCGGCGTCAATGGTATCAATGTTGTGGTTGGCAATGTATTTGGCAACCGTACCGCCGCCGCCTGCCTCCACTTTGCCCAGTTCTCCGGTTTGCCATAATACCTGATGTTCATCAAACAATTTGCGTATTTTGCCAAAATATTCTGCTGTTGCATCTGAGGTGGAATACTTTCCCGCACCGCCGGTGTATTTGGTGATTACCACGCCTTTGTTTAACAACGGCACATTGCGTGTATCGTATACATCTGCGTAGTTGGGGTCAAAGGCCGCGTTGACATCCGCGGACAGACAGGTGGAATGCGCTTTCATGGCGGCAATGTTGGCATTTGTGGAACGTGCCATGTCTTCCAAGATATCCAACATGATATCACATTGCATACCGCTTACTCCATCCGAACCCGTTTCTTCCTTGTCAGCCAGGATCGCGTATACTGTGTCACCGGGACGTTGCGCCTCCAAAATGCCGCGCAGCATCGGATAAGCGCACACGCGGTCATCGTGGCCGTAGGCGCCGATCATGCTGCGATCCAAGCCCACTTCACGCGCATGGAATGCAGGGACCAGACAAAGTTCCGCTGTAATAAAATCTTCTTCTACAATTCCGTAGGTTTCATTGAGCAGTCGGAGAAGATTGAGTTTGACGCGTTCGCTGACTTTGTCATCATCCGGATAGGGAACGGAACCGAATAAAATGTTCATATTTTCCCCAGCGATCGCTTTGGACATCGGCTGTTCTTGCTGTTTTCTGCCCAAATGCGGCAACAGATCCGTGATATAAAAGACGGGATCTTGTTCCCGTTCCCCAATGCAGATATCCACCGGCGTACCGTCTTTTTTAATGACTGTGCCGTGGAGAGCCAGCGGAATGGTTGTCCATTGATATTTTTTAATGCCGCCGTAATAACGTGTTTTGAGGAAACATAAACTGCTGTCCTCGTATAGGGGATGAGGCTTGAGATCGATGCGCGGAGAATCGATGTGTGCCGCACTGATGCGGACGCCTTGATCCAGCGGATTTTGTCCCATCACCCAAATATGAAGACTTTTTCCACGGTTGTTGTAATACAGCCGATCGCCCGGATGTACCGTCATGCCAAATGTGTAAGGTTGAAATCCCGCTTTTTTTGCCATTTCTACGGCACATTTGACCACCTCACGCTCCGTCTTTCCTGCGTCGAGAAAGGCCATATAGTCACGGGCAAAGTCATTGGCCGCGTGCAAGGTCTCTTGGGACATGGCGGTATAGGTGTTTTTGGGATCGTAAAACAGACGCTCTTTGAGCGCTTCTCCCGTGCTTTTTTCGGTTGTATCAGAAGCTTTTGTGTCATCTGTCATAAAAGATTCAGAATAGATATCTTGTGTGCTCATCATATTTTTCCTTTCTTGTGTAATAAATGGATGGTATTGATCGTTTTTTGTATGTTTTGATCTTTTGGGATTGGATATGGCGTTGCAGTCATAAAACGAGGACCGGATTTACGAGGATCCGGTTACATCCTGCGCGTATAGACGCAAATACATTTGCTCTGCACGTCGCACTTTTTTGACATATTGTTCTGTTTCTGGAAAGGGAATCTGTGTCAACACGCCGTTTTCGGTGTAAGCCTCGTCTTCCAACCACAGCGAAACATTGCCGCTTCCCGCGTTGTAGGCGGCGCTCACGGTATCCCAGTTTTGGTATCTTTCATATAAGCGGGAAAGATAAAACACGCCTGCAAAAATATTCTTTTGTGGATCTGTCGGCACTTGTTCTTCCGGCAAAATGCCTTGCAGCTCACAGATCCATGTATAGGTCTGTGGCATCAGCTGCATCAGTCCCACAGCGCCTTTGTGCGAGCGCGCCTGCGGGTCAAAATTGCTCTCTGTTTTAATCACGGCATATACCCGCGCCCGTGGCACGTGAAACGTGTCACAAGCCGCATTGATTTCTTCGGTATAGCGCAGGGGATACAGCCACATCTGGACGCGCCGGATTGGTCGCAGCAAGAGGAAAAGGAAGAAAAATGCCAGCAAAAGTGGCAAAATTCTGACCCGTTTTTTTGTTTTTTTCACAGAAGCGGGGGCGCGGGACCCATCCGTGGAAAAGGATGTTTCATTTTGCATTTCCCGCGCTGTCTCTTTCATGCAAGCTCTCCTTTTATACATTTTTCGATGATAGAAGATTTCATGCGCCAAACAGGATTCCATATGATTTTTGATTAGCTTTGGAGTTCCGGTCGCTTCAGTATGGCCAAAACAGCGGCTTGCAAATCCGCCATGGTCGTATTTTTATCATTTGTAATGAGCATATCGCAGTGTTTGTGGTAAAAATCGTCGTTCGGCTGCGCTGCAATGCGCGCCTGTGCCCGCTGTGGTGTGATGCCGTCGCGCTTGATGATGCGATCTGTGCGTGTTGAGACACTGGCAGTGACCCCGACACACAGATCGCAAAGCTCATTCATTCCACTCTCAAAGAGCAATGGCACATCCAGCGCACAAATGTCTGTATGTTGTGATTGGAGCCAGTCTTTGGTACGTTCCCACACATATTTATGTGTGATACGGTTCAAAGTTTCCTGCCGTTCTTTTTTCTCTTGTTCGTTCTCTGTACCGAACACCAAATCTGCCAGCACTTGCCGTCTTAGTGCCCCGGTTTCATCTAAAATTTGTGTTCCGAATGCTTGTGCCAGTTCTGTGAGCGCCGGTGCTCCTGTTTGAGTTATTTCATGTGCCACACCATCGGTGTCCAATACCGGGATGCCATGTTGTTGGAACAAGCGACACAGCGTACTTTTTCCGCTGCCGCTGCCGCCGGTAATACCGATAATTTTCATCGGTTGATGTTTGTCCTGTTTCTGCTTTTCCTGGCAGTTTATTCCACTGCCGTTATGCTTGTCCGCCTGTTGCATCGGTTTGCTTGTCCTTTTCCGTTTCACAAATGGGCGGCAACGCCGCCTTTGCGGTCATGACCTCTTTCAATGCTTTGATCAGTTCTTCGGGCGAAAAGGTTTTTTGTTCGCCTGTGGCAAGTTTTTTCACCGTAATATTGCCCGATGCGATTTCATCTTCTCCCAAGAAAATGACATACGGAATGTGAAGCTTGTCCGCATAGGTAATTTTTGCTTTGAACTTTTTCTGTTCGGTGTATAGCTGTGTACGAATGTTTGCGTCACGCAGCCGGGTTGCAAGGGAAATTGCATGAGATAAATCATCGGTCATCGGCAGAATCATCACATCTGCCGGTGCGGTATTTGCGTCATCATTGAGGTACCCTTGTTCGGAAAGCACATAAAACAATCGTGTCAGTCCGATTGAAATTCCCACGCCGGGCAGTGGTTTATCGGTGTAGTATGCGGCCAGATTGTCGTATCTGCCGCCGGAACAAATCGAACCGATTTGAGGGTGATCCAGCATCAGTGTTTCATATACCGTTCCGGTGTAATAATCCAAACCGCGTGCGATGGTCAAATCTACGGTATATGCCTGTGCCGGTACACCGAATTGTTCCATATAGCGTATCACGGTTTTCAATTCTTCCGCGCCTTGGTCAAATAGCGCATTTTGTCCGCTCAGTTCATCCAATGCCTTTGCTACCCGTGCGGCATCGCCGTTGTTTTCCAGAAAAGCCATGATTTTTTCGGTACATTGTTTGGAAAGACCACACTCTTCCAGCAGCAATTGCTGCACGTTTTCTGCGCCGATTTTATCCCATTTGTCAATCACACGCAACACTTCTGTATTTTTTTCGCCCACGCCTGCCATTTCAAAAAAGCCGTTTAATAGTTTTCGGTTGTTCAGGCGAATGCAGAAACGCTTCAGACCTAATGTTTGGAACGTACGGTAGATCACAGAGGGGATCTCCGCCTCGTTGATGATATCCAATTTTCCATCGCCGATGATGTCAATGTCGGCTTGGTAAAATTCACGAAAACGACCTCTCTGCGTGCGTTCTCCGCGATACACTTTTCCGATTTGGAAACGACGGAACGGAAAGGACAAATTGTTGTAGTGCAGCGCCACATATTTTGCCAACGGGACGGTAAGATCAAAGCGCATCGCCAGATCATTTTCTCCCCGCGTAAAGCGGTAAATTTGCTTTTCGGTTTCCCCGCCGCTTTTGGCAAGTAAGATGTCTGCGGACTCCAATATCGGAGTGTCCAGTGGCGCAAAGCCATACAGTGCATAGGTTTGGCGCAAGATATCCATCATGCGTTCCATTTGCATTTGCCGCGCGGGCAACAGTTCCATCATACCGGCAAGTGTTTTTGGTTGAATGACAGCCATGGTTGTTCTCTCTTTCTGTTTTTCAATGTTCTGTATGTGTTGTGGTGATATGTCGTGTTTAAAAAAGGTTTTATACGCCTTTGTGTTCGCTTGTATTTTGCAGCAATGTCTGTGCCTCTACCACACAAAAGCCGGCCGCTTTCATCAACCGGTTATAGACGGCCAATCCAACGCCTTTTTTTTGCGGTACCGGTGCCCAGATGTGACGCACGTCGGTCTGGTCAAATTGTCGCAGTGCGGCAAACAATCGATGTGCTTGCACATCGGGATTGTTGCGTGCGCCCAGTGACAATACCACGGCGGGGGATTGGGAGAGAAGCGCATATCGTTCTTCATCGCATAAAATACCGTTGGATGCGTCATTTGCAAGGAATGTGAGCGCGCAGTCGACGTCTTGATCGGTCCCGGTCAGCAGTGTCACTGTGGCACGTGGCGCATAGTGTTTGTATTTCATTCCGGGAGCCAGCGGCGGGGCATCGCTTTGTGTCCGATGCAACACCGTGGGATCCATGTGCACATGATCACGCCCCAAAAAGTCGCAAAGTTGTTCGTAACTGATTCCCCCCGGCCGCAGGATGGTGACATCTTCTCCATCCAATTTTACCACGGTGGATTCCAAACCGATCTGTGACGCACCACCGCATAAAATGGCATCAACGGCACCAAACAGATCATGAATCACATGCTGTGCGGTCGTTGGCGAGGGATGCCCGGAAAGATTGGCCGACGGCGCGGCTACAGGTACGCCGCATGCTTGTAAAAATGCATGTGCTACGGGATCGATGGGGATACGAATTCCCACGGTACTCCCGCCCCCTGTCACCGTGTCGGGGATACAGGGCTTTTTGTCTAAAATCATGGTCAAAGGCCCGGGGCAAAAGGCATCTGTCAGTGCCTCATAAAGAGGAGTGATATGACAGTAGGGGGCAGCGTCTTTGGCGTTGGCAACATGTACGATCAGCGGGTTGTCGCTCGGCCTGCCTTTGGCGCGGTAGATACGGGCTGCGGCGGATGCGTCCAGTGCATTGCCCCCAAGTCCGTAGACCGTCTCTGTCGGAAATGCCACCAATCCGCCGTTTCGCAAAATTTCTGCTGCTTGGATGATGGCCTGTTCGTCTTTTTTGGCGTCGGTTCCGTCTACGGTCAGTAGAACGGTGTGTACGGCATTCTGTTGCGCTTGTTGTGCAGGTGTTTTGGCAGAGAACCCTTGTTTTGCGGTTTCACCGACCATATTGTCGTCATGTTCCTCCACTGTTTTATGCTGTGGCAAAGGTATCGGTGCCGTCTTTCCCATGTCGTTTTTGTTCATTGCTTGCCTCTTTGTATGATGAAACGGTTATTCTTCCGTCTCTTGTGCTTGTTTCAGCCGCTGTTGCGCCTCGTTGGTACGCAGCGCCTGCATCATTTCATCCAGATCACCGTTGATAAAGCGGTCCAGGGAATAAAGTGTTAGTCCGATGCGATGATCGGTGATGCGCCCTTGCGGATAGTTGTAGGTGCGGATCCGTTCGCTGCGGTCTGCAGTGCCCACCTGCGTTTTGCGTGTGTCACGGATCTGCTGTTCTTGCTCTTTCTTTTTGCGGTCGTATAAACGGGCACGTAAAAGCTTCATGGCTTTGTCGCGATTTTTGAATTGACTCCGTTCTTCCTGACATTCTGCCACCATACCGGTGGGAAGGTGAATCAAGCGCACGGCGCTGTCCGTTTTGTTGATATGTTGTCCGCCGGCCCCCGAACTGCGGTATGTTTCCATTTTGATGTCGGCGGGATCTATGTGAATTTCTACTTCCTGCACTTCCGGCAACACGGCTACGGTTGCCGTTGAAGTTTGAATGCGTCCTTGGCTTTCGGTTTGAGGCACGCGCTGTACACGATGTACACCGCTTTCATATTTCATATAGGAAAAAACATGCTGCCCGGAGAGAGAAAAAGAAATGTACCGAAAACCGCCCAGCTCCGTCTCATTGGTGTCCAGCAGTTCCACGCGCCATCCTTTTTTGTCCGCATACATGTGATACATGCGATACAATACAGCGGCAAACAGCGCGGCCTCTTCTCCGCCCGCGCCGCTTCTGATCTCTACAATTACATCCCGCTCATCGTCTTCGTCTGTAACGAGCAAAAGCTGCTGTACCTGATTCAGTTGTTCTTGGAGTAAGTGATTGACCTCATCCAATTCTTCTGCAGCCATTCGCTTGTATTCACTGTTTTCTTCCGATGCTGCGAGTTCTTCCGCTTGTCGTTTTCGATCATACAGCGCGCATAAGGTATGATAGTGCGCAGACAGCGGCACGAGTCGATGATATTCCCGCAGCAGTGATGCATAGGACGTGTTGTTTGACGGGTCATTGAGCTGTTTCTCAATTTCCGAAACACGTGCCGCTGCATCTCGCAGCTGTTCGATCATGCCGTTGTGTTCTGCCATTCCGTTATTTCCTGCTTTCTTCCCGTGTTATTTTTGGGTGATCAAAGAATGATACAACCATGTTGTGATGATGTTTGATATTTTCATACTTTTCGTTTGATCGTTGTATGACCAAGAGAGCTGTTCCCTGTTTGTGCGCCATCGGTTGTACGCATGCTGCATTGCACAGTATGGGATACGCACAGATACAATTGGCACCGAAGAAAAAAGTTACAGGGATGTTTCCTCGTTTGTGTCGTTGTCTGGCGGCATTTCAGCGGTGTCGTGCGAACTGCTTTCGAGCGTTTGCCGGGGGGTATCTAAAATGCGTTTGACCGCTTTTTCAAATTTGACTCGTCCCATCATCAGTTCCCGCCCGCAATTTGTGCATCTGGCGCGCACATCGGCCCCGGCACGGAGAATGAGAAAGGTCGCGCACCCACAGGGGTGGTTTTTTTTCATTTGAACATGCATGCCCGCACAAAGGGGCAAAATGTTTGTTCCCATGTTCTTCCCTCCACCGTGTTGTTGTATTACATTTTTGTTGCCAGTATTTCCAACGTGCCGCAAATACAAGCACAAGATTATTTGGCTTGTCTGTACACCATAAAATACTTTTAACATTATAATATGAAAGAAGCGGATCGTCAAGCGTTTTTCCGGGTTTTGATGTCTCGGCATGCGTTGTGATCGGCGCGGCAGTAACCATGATCGCACAGGGAAGAATCAAAAACAATGGGGCACAGATGAATCAAACAACGGATGAAACAACAAAGCAAACAATGGATCGATGGTTCCGACGCGTCTTCGGCAGAAACATCACGAATACGGGCCGGAGCGATGGTCCATGTATCATTTTACCGCAATTTCCATAATCTTTTACAGACGTCAGGCGTTGATTTGTGTTATAATGAATTTGTTCCGAATGCCAAATCAGATACATGATCCATTTGATGTATTTCTCCGAAACGGGCGCGGCCATGGGGACAGCGGTTTGCAAACGGGGATGCAGAGACGGGGAATATGAAATCGCTGTGATGCGGAAATGAACAATCAAAAAAATTCATGATTTTACAAAAATATTTTTTTATTTTTGAAATTCATATTTGAACATTTTGTTTTGAAAAAGCACGAAATTCCTTGCAAAATAAGGGAATATTGAGAAACAACTTGTTTTGTTTTCCGTGATATTTCACAAAAGGTATGTCTTGACAAACATTTTTTTTTATGATACAATAAAAATGCTGAAACAAGCAGTTCAAAAAGCAAGGAGGAAAAATGAACATGAAGCAACATTCAACAAGGCGTCGCGTTCTCAGCATTTTGCTGTCTGCGATGATGCTGCTGTCGATGATTCCGGCAACAATGTTTCAGTCATCGGCGGCAATTTGGGAAGAGCCAGGTGAAGGCTTTGATCCAGATCCCGGTTGGCATATTTATGCTGACAGCGTTACAGATGCGAACTGGGACTATCAGAAATCGCTGAAGTATATAAGCACATTGCTCAATGCACCGGGCAATTTTGTGAACCATGCGGATTGGTATTGTAATTGGCTTCCGCGCGATGGTTCTGCCGGCAATTCATTTATTGCCGTTCTGGATGCCGATGTGATGGCGACTAGTAATGACTGGATGGACGGCAGCAAAAACGACGGCACTGTCGAAAATTACTACACAGGTCTCAATGTGCCGTTGTATGCACAGTTCAACGATCATATGTACTCTGTGACAAACGGGTACATTGTGCGTTTGGTAGCGGATGACTTTAATCTGACGTTCCAAGGCCCCGGTACCGTGATGGGCAACAAAGACGACGCGGCAGTCGTTATCAACAAAGGCCATATGTCCTTTACAGACGGCATCGTTGTTACCAACTATAACGACTCCGGCGTGGCCGTCGATGTCAAGAGCGGCGGCGTGATCGATCTGATTTCCGATGCAACCATCGGTGCAGAGGGCAGCCAAATCGGTCTTCGCAACGAGGGTACCATTACCTCGATCACGGGCGGAACGTTCTACAACTTTGATAACAAGGGTACCGTAGGTTCCATCACCGGTGGTACGTTTGATTACTCGCAAGCACCCGAAGGCGTATCCTTTGAATCGATCCGCAGTGCAGTGGCAGAAAATGCAGAGATCGAAGAAATCGATACCGGTGTGTTCCAGGTGACAAGCACCGAAGAACCCGAACCCGAACCCGAACCGGACCCGGAAGATCCCAACTGGGATTACGTAGATGCCGGCCGCGGCGACGGCTCGATTGAAATCACCAACTATAAGGGTGGTGTAGGTGCTGTTACGGTTCCCGCCGAAATCAACGGTCACAAAGTCGTTGGTTTGGGCAACGGCGCGTTGTACGAGAAAGGTATCACGAGCCTGGTGATCTCTGAGGGGATTGAATATCTGGGCGATGATGCTGTGATGTTCAACAACCTAATGACCTCGCTGACGCTTCCCTCCACATTGACGACAGTGGGCGACAACTGCTTTGCGCTGGCTTATGCATTGACAAATGTAGATTTGCCCGAAGCGTGCATAAACTTTGTGGACGATCCCGACTATGATTGTGCGCTGGGTGGTTCCAAGAACAATGGCTTGGGTATCTTCTACGGTCTGGGGGACAACGGTAACAATGTAACCGAACCGGGCACAGCGACCGTTACCTGCTATACGGAGGAAGCAAAAGCTGTTTTGGAAGCTGGCAATGCGAAGAATGCCGAGCTTAACATGGATACATATACCATCAATTATGTACAGCAAGGCGTGGAAGATCCCACTTGGGAATATGCTGATTCTGGCCGCGGAGATGGTACAATTGAGATCACCGGCTACAAGGGCGCATATGGTACCCCAGTAGTCGTTCCTGCTACTATTAACGACCAAAAAGTTGTTGGTGTCGCAGATAAAGTTGCTATCGATTGTGGAGCTCCCAGTGTTACAGTGTCCGAGGGTATTGAATATATTGGTGCATATGCTTTCTCGTATATGGTTCAAGAAGGCCAAGGCACAAGCATCGCTTTGCCTTCCACATTGACTTCTCTTGGACAAGGGGCGTTTGGATATCTATTCTATCTTAGCAATGTTACTGTACCGGTAGGATGTGTCAATTTCCCTGATGCACCTGACGGTGTGACAGGAAACAAAGATGATGAATATGCTGGACCTTTTTATGGTTCTGGTTTTTCAGTCGGTGGATGCACCGTGACTGTATATACACAGGAAGCACAGGAATATTTCCAGACAGTTGCCGAACAACAGGCAGTAGCTGGACTTCCGCCGATGAACGTTGTTTACGAAGCACCTGCAGCTCCTGTAACCGTTACCTTTGATGCCAACGGCGGCGAAAACGCACCGGCGGCAGCGGAAGTAAATGCAAATGAAGTATACACCTTGCCGGGTGCAGGTGACATGACCAGAGAAAACTACATCTTTGCAGGCTGGGCACTGAGCGCAGATGCAACGGCAGAAGATGTTGTCACCGAGATCACACCGACCGAGGCAACAACGGTGTACGCGGTTTGGACAAAAGCGCCCAAAGACGGCGGCGCGAATGTAGGCACTGTCGCCCCCGGCGCACCGGTTGTGTTGAATGGATCACAGTTCAAGACGATAGGAAAGGCGGACTGGGGTGAAGAAGACACATCCAACTTGATGACTCGCGATGTGACATTTGAAATGGTAGACGGCAAACTGCAGGTAGTGGCAGTTGTATATGATGAAGATTTGGTGACTGTGAATCGTCCGGACTGGGCAGAATGGGAAACCGAATGCTTCGAATTGATGATTGACCCGTACAATACTTATACGCCCGCTGATTATGCAGCAGCATACAGAGACAATCTGATTCAGTTGCGTATCAACACGGCAGGACGTCTGAGCGGTCGCTGGATGGCAGAGACCATTGGCGGCGTGGCAGACAGTGAACTTCCGACGGAAAGTGCATTTGACGGCAAGTTCCAAGGCACAGTGGCTATCGACGGTGCATGGCTGACTTACACATTCGTCGTGGATCTCAGCGAGTTTGGCATTGAAGAGGGTAATGCAATTGGTTTTGACGCGCATGCGGTTTCCTGTCCGGATCCTAAACAATCCGGTTGGCAGTACATCAGCTACTATATCAAAGCAGATGGTACATGTTCCGGTGATGACGGTCAGAATGTCTGGGAAGCAAACAAGTGGGATTACTTGACTCTCAGCTATGTGGAGGCTCCCGCGACCGTAACAGTTACGTTTGATGCCAACGGCGGTGAAAACGCGCCGGCAGCAGTGGAAGTTCCGCTGAATGAAGTATACACCTTGCCGGGTGCCGGTGAGATGACCAGAGAAAACTACACCTTTGCAGGCTGGGCGCTCAGCGCAGATGCAACGGCAGAAGATGTTGTCACCGAGATCACACCGACCGATTCGATGACGGTATACGCCGTTTGGACAGAAGTGACAGCTCCGTGTGAACATCCGGAAGATCAGCAGAGACTGGTTGTGGATACTGAGCCGGGTTATTACTTCCACGGTGTCGGACACATTGTGTGCGACGAATGCGGCGCAACCATCGAAGAGGATGTTGATATTGAACCGCTGCCGCTGACGGATGCTTATAACGATGTGAATCCGGACGGTTGGTATGTACCGGGCGTTGCCATGATGACAGATCTGGGTATCATGTCCGGCAAGGGAGACGGAATCTTTGATCCGGACGGCACGATGCTTCGCTCCGAGATGGCGATGACAATGTACCAGATGCTGGCAGATCCGGAAGAAGATCTGAGCGACGTAGAACTTCCGTTTACGGACGTGTCGGAAGATCACTGGGCGATCAATGCAATCAAGTGGTGTTATAAACACGGCATCGTGAGCGGTGCAACGCCGACGACATTTGAACCGGATTCGCAGATTCTGCGTGAGCAATTTGTCTCCATGATTTACCGTTACATGGTATCCGAAATGACCGAAGAGGAATACCAGGAAATGGTTGCAGGCATTGACCAAACCATTTTGGATCAGTTCCCGGACGGCGCAGCCATTGATGACTATGCCGTAGAGGCGATGCAGGTATTTGTACAGGCAGGCGTGATCACCGGTTCAGACGGCATGCTTGCGGCAAGAGGTGCTTGTTCTCGCGGACAGGTTGCACAGATTATGCGCACCATTCTCGAGCTGGGCATGGCATGATGCAATGCGTTTCACAGTGATGCAGGGACCTTGTTCGGCGCTCGAATGGGAAACGGTCACTGTGTGAGAACAACTTAGATTTAGATCAAAGAAACGGTTCTTATTTGAATGCTTGTTTCAAACGGATGTTTTGTCGATCACGAGGCGGTGTGTGTTTCACCCCCAAGCGGGGATGAGACGGCGCACCGGGAGCGGTCGAAGCGCCGACAGCGCTGCCGCGGATAGGGAATATCGGCAAAACAAAAAGGTGCAGGGCGCACGTGATTTCACGTGCGCCCTGCGCTGTTTTTACAGAATGTTACTATGAAATAACTGGGAGTTAAATTTTCTATTCCACATTTTTAAGGTATATTCTTAAAACGCTTCACGGCCGGGCAGAAAAAAATCGGGATTCGCCAATGCCCGCACAACGGTTCCGCCCAGTAACAATCCTGCGGCTGCAGGAACAAATGAAACAGATCCCGGGGGATTACGTTTGAAATATGTTTCATCTTGGTTGTTTGTTTTGGCCGATTCTGTTGCGAGCGCTTTTGGGGGGGAATCGGTTTGATTTGGTTGTTGATTCATCGTTTGCAGTGTTTGATTTTGGGTATCATTTTTGATTGGTGTGATGGGTGGCTCCTCGGAATAAACAACAGGCAGATGGAAAATGCCACGCAGCTTCAATTCTCGCCGCATCACACGCGCCAGCGGACAGACTTTTGTTTTGGCCAAATCACAAACACGAAACGCGCTTGCATCCAGCTTGTTCCCGGCGCCCATGCAGGAAATGATCGGAGTCCCGGCACGGATACATGTTTCAATCAGCAAAACCTTGCTTTTGATGCTGTCAATGGCATCGATAACAAAATCATATCTGAAAAAATCGAAAGTTTGCACATGTTCTTCAGAGAAAAAACAACGATAGGTGCTGACATGGCAATTCGGTGCAATGTCGGCCACACGCGCCGCCGCTGCATCGACCTTAAACTCTCCCAATGTGGAGTGCAGCGCGATGATTTGACGGTTCAGGTTGCTCGGTTCCACGCGGTCATGGTCCACCAGTGTCAGGGCACCGATCCCGCTGCGTGCCAACGCCTCCACGGCATAGCCCCCTACCCCGCCGATGCCAAATACCGCCACATGGCTTTTTTTGAGGTTTTCCATTCCGTCTTTGCCCAATAGGCGTTGCGTGCGGTCAAATGCAAATTCACTCATGTAACGGCGTTCCTTTCTGATAGATCGTATAGATAGTGCTCTGCACTGCTTGACGACGATAACGGATCTTGCAATCTATCTTATCGCAGATGATGATTTCTGTCAAGTGTATGTCAGATGGGGAAAAAGTGCGGTGAACAGTCGAGATATCGTTCCGATCGGAAACGATAACGGATCATCAGGCAACAAAACGGGATTGTTGATATGTATTTGCGAAAGCCCCGTCATGCAGCGCGCAGTGTTCAGAAAACAAACAGAGGGACGGCAATACGTCGTCCCTCATAAAAATTTTTGATCTCACCGCCCATGGACGGGGTGTATTTGTTACAATGCGGTTTGCTTTCAGAGATGAGATGTACAAACGTTATCGTGCATCGTCAACCAGCGGCAATAACAAACCGTACTCATTGTTTTTCCGTTTGTATACCACGTTGGTTTGACCGGTTGCTTCATCAACAAATACAAAGAAATTATGCTCGCTCAAATTCATCTGCAAAATCGCTTCTTCCGTGCTCATGGGTTTGACGGAAAATTCTTTGGTACGAATCCGAAATTCCGGCTCTTCTTCATATGGCTCATCCATGGGATAGCTGTCAAACGCACCTGCACGCAAACGTTTTTCCAGTCGCGTTTTATTTTTGCGGATTAACCCCTCCAATCGGTCTTCGGCTCGGTCAACTGCATTTCGATACGTATCCGCCTCCACTTCGCAGCGGTAGACGGTGCCGTGGTCTTTTACGGTAAACTCGACCCCCTCCGTATGTTTGGTGTGGAAGTAGGAAACAACGGCTGTGGCGTCGTCATTGAAAAATTTGTCAAACTTCGCCATTTTCTTTTCCGCGTTTTCTCTCATATCATCTGTGACGCGCGTCTTTTTTCCGTTGACTGTTACTTTCATCAAAATCGCTCCTTACTTGCCAGAATTACCACCGGTATGATTTGACCGGCAGCGGGGACGATAAAAACGAAATTTCTTTCGCAGCTTTATTATATCATATTTTTTGTGTTTTGTATATGGTTTTCCGAAATAAAATCGAAAATATTTGTGGATATATCACAAAAAAAGAGCCAAAAGTAACGATATCACGCACGGCACCAACTTTGGGTATGTACTTCTCTATATGATATTTATATGTTTTTTTATACATTGCCGAGAATCAATGGGGAAGAAATCAGTGAGTTTGTTCGTCTACGTACATTTTTTTCAAAAAAGAATAGACGGGTTCACAAATATATGTTATACTATATCAAATTGTTTCGACAATGTCATACATGATTCCCCAGCTGATTTATTTCATCGGTAAAAAACGAATCAAATCTGGCAGCGCCGTTGCAACCGCACAAAACGACGCAATGTAATGTCGGATTATACCGGGTCGGCCCGGTGATATCGAAAATTTGATGAGGTTGACGCACGGCGAAGATACCTGAGAGAAGATTGAAAATCATTTGCGGTTTTGCGCCCCCGGGGCGGAAAGGACGGACTATCCCGATGAACAAGCAAAGAACAGAGCAACAGAGTGATGCGTTGGCATTTCAGCGCGCCGTCGCGCGCCGGCGCAGTCGCAGCGGCGTGACGGAAACGCCGCATGCACGCACCAGTAAAAGGCAAAAACGGAGACGAAAGCGTGTTTTGATTCCGGTCAGTATCGCTTTGGTGATGGCAGTCTTATATTTGTTACTGGCTTTTTCCAATATCCCTCTGTTTGTATGGTGTCGTACCATGTGGATCGAAACGGCGATGAATACAGGTAGACATCATTGGCTCGCAGAGATGCTTTTTCCGCAGTCGGTGATCGAACAGGTGATGGACGGCTTTTCCACACAGTCCAATACCACCGGGGGTGGAGACAGTTTGCATAAGGTGGACGGTAACCAAAACGAAACACCTGATACAACGATTGTGGTTGACCAAAACGATGACCCATTGGATCAAAAAAATCTGACGGTCGGCGGAAAAGATTATGCCGGAAACACGGTGCTGGTCAACGATCTGGAAGAGGGAATTGTTATCTCGGAGATCGTCGGCAATGGCTATCGCGGTCAGATCTTGCTTGTGGATGATCCTGCGCGCGTGTTTTTGGGGTCAACAATTTACAAAGGCGAAACCGGCATGCGTATCTTGGATATGATGGAGGTATATGGCGCGGTTGCTGCAACCAATGCAAGCGGTTTTAACGACGCGGACGGCAACGGCAACGGCGGGGTGTTGGTCGGACTGAGCTATTCCGAAGGAGAGGCTTGGGGTAATTTTATTCCATCTTATGACAGCCTGGTGCTCACAACGGAAAACAAGCTTGTGGTTGGTAGCATCGGAAATTGGTCGGAATACGGCAATATTCGAGATGGGATTCAATTTTATCCGGTCTTGATTGCGGATGGTGTTCGCCAAGTAGAAGGATCGGACGGATATGGTTTGCAGCCGCGTACGGCTATTGCCCAACGCGCCGACGGCGTGATTGCGTTTTTGGTGATTGACGGGCGTGACCCGACTTGGTCCATCGGTTGTACCGTCGGTGATTTGGCAGATATTTTGGAAGATTATCAGATGATCAATGCTTCTTGTTGTGACGGCGGTGCCAGCAGCTGTATCGCTTATAACGGGAAATTGACGACCAAAAACTGTTCCTGGAATCCCGAGGTTGGTCGTATTTTACCCAACGCTTTTATGGTGCGCAGCAAAAAGGATATGCCCAAAGAATAATTGCTTATACGACAAATAAAAGGATCGGTTGTATTTCTGATTCGAACGTTTTAGTATGAACAACGTCTCTTTTCTTTTCTCTTCCAATGGTTTACATGAAAAAACATTTGCAGTTGAAGACCATACCACTCAAAACAAAAAACAACCACCGCTGGAAATATTTCATTCCCAGCGGTGGTTGTTTTTTTTATTTGTCAAAAGATATGAAAGAGGAAACGATGCGTGTGAAAATGCATATCAACACAAAGGTTATTCTGCATCTTGCAAGGCATCTCTGCCATGTTCTCCTGTCCGGATCTTAATGACATCTTCTACGTCGTAAATGAAGATTTTACCGTCACCAATGTTTCCGGTGTACAGCGTATTTTGTACGGTTTGCACCAGAACATCCACCGGAACTTCACAAACAACAATGTCGATTTTCACTTTAGGCAGCAATCTGGAGGAAACGGGCGCGCCACGGAAGTATAAAGGATGACCTTTCTGAATTCCGTATCCAAAGACATTGGTTACCGTGATACCGGTAATGCCCAAATGATCCAATGCTTCCTGCAGCTGTGAAAATTTGTTTTGGTTGGCAACAATGGTTACCTTGGTCAGTTTTACACCGGGTGTCTCGTTGTGCTCGACCGGTACCGACACTTGCATGGGTGCTGTTGATGCGGCCGATGTCTGTACAGGCACGGTTGTTTCCACGTTTGTATCGCCGGTCGTATCTTGTGTGATATCGGACACAAGCGCGAAATCCGGATAAGCCACGTTTCCGTGTTCGCCGATATCCAATCCTTGGATTTCTTCTTCCCGAGAGACACGAATGCCCATCGTCTTTTTCAGAACATACCAAACGAGCGAAGAAGAAACAAAGGTGAATGCACCAACTGCCACGACACCCAGCAGCTGAATTCCCAAAAGGCCGAACCCGCCGCCGAAGAATAATCCGTCAACGGTAGACAGAGAAGTCACACCGCTTTGTGCAAACAATCCCACGCAAATGGTACCGAAGACGCCGCAGCACAGGTGCACCGCGGTGGCGCCAACCGGGTCATCAATTTTCAGGCGATCAAAGAAGGAAACCGCAAGTACCACAAGAACGCCGGACAATGCACCGACCAGCAGGGAAATTTCAATGGAAAAATAAGCGCATCCGCCGGTCACGGCAACCAAGCCCGCCAGGCATCCGTTGACTGTCATACCAAGATCGGGTTTTTTTAGCACGATCCACGATGTGATGGTGGAGGTCAAAACTGCTGCGATTGCAGAAGTGTTCGTTGTCATCAAGATGTGGAAAACGTCGGAAGGATTTTGGAAACTCATAGTGGAACCGGGGTTGAATCCGAACCATCCCAGCCACAACACAAAGAGTCCGATGACTGCCAGCGACATGCTGTGTCCGGGGATGGCGCGCGGTTTGCCGTCCCGTCCGTATTTTCCGATACGCGGGCCTAACAACATGGCACCGGCCAGTGCGGCCCAACCACCGACGGAGTGCACGGCTGCATCTCCTGCAAAATCTTTGAATCCCAGGTCAGCGAGCCAACCGCCACCCCAGATCCAGTGCCCTACCACCGGATAGATGACAAGTGTGAGGACAAAGGAAAAAATGATGAAAGAAACGTATTTTACACGTTCTGCCACAGCACCCGATACGATCGTCGCTGCCGTGCCGCAGAAAACCAACTGGAAGAAGAATTTTCCCCAGAATGGCACGGTAGATGTCAACGTTTCATCATAAAAAGAAAGATCCTGCTGGCCCAAAATAAACAAATGTTGAGTTCCGATCACAGGATTGTCACCACCGAACATCAATCCCCAGCCCAGCAACAGAAATCCCAGAGAGGAAACAGCAAAAACAATGAAGTTTTTCGACAGGATGTTGACGGTGTTTTTGGACCGTGCAAAGCCCGCTTCCACGCTGGCAAATCCCAGATTCATAAAGAATACCAAAATTGCCGCGAGAAAGACCCATAGGGTGTCAATCAAAGAAAATTCCAAAACAAACAACCTCCTCAAACGCATGTAAAATCTGAAAATAAAAAAAGACAAAGACGCTTCCCGGGAACGTCTTTGTCCTACTGTCAACAATCATATCATGTTTTTTTGCATTTGTCAATCCTTTTTCGTCATGTTTTTTTCACAAACAGAACCGTCCTATTTCGCATGTATCTTGTAAAAATGTGACAAAACAATACATCGGATTTTGAATATCAAATTGGAGATCTGTGTGATGACCACCGTTGGAAGCGGCGTACTTGCGTCGTATCTTGGTGAAAAAGCGGGTACGGTTTTACATGGTTTCCACATGGATTTTTCTATGGTATCTTGTCACAGACATAGGATTGTGCTATAATCAAGTTGTTCGGAGAGCAAGGATTTTGACTTATTTTTGTATGCAAAAAAAATTTATATAAATAAGGGGAGTCAAACATGAAAAAAGTTATTTGCAAAGTCACATATGACACCGATGCTTCCAAAGAGGTCAAAAAAGTAACGGTCGGCGCATTTGGTGAGCCGGAAGGATATGAGGAGGTACTGTATCAGACCGAAGAGGGAAAATATTTTCTGTATGTCAATGGCGGTACATCTTCCAAATATCCCAAAGAGGATCTCAAACGTCTGTCTAAGGAAAAAGCTGAGAACTGGTTGAAAGAACACGCCTAACTTAAATGACTGTGACAACGGTTTTCGGTATTTAGGCATTTGGTATGTGCTGATCAGACGTATTTTGTTTCTCAATAAAGATCTTTTCCTTTTTTATACCCTGCAAATTGAGCAGGATCAATTGTGATTTTCAACATAACCGCGCGCATGGTAAAATATGCGCGCGGTATTTTCAAATGCAACGGGAAACAACCAAACAGCATAAAAATTGGCGACCAGCCAAGATAAGATGGCACATCAAGTAAATCATTCATCGTTTCATATACAAAGCATCGAACGCAAGACAGAAATGAGGGTTGACAAATGTGGATATTATATGCGTTGGGTTCCTCTTTTTTTGCAGGGGTGACGGCTGTTTTGGCAAAATGCGGCATCAAACGGACAGATTCCACGGTCGCAACTGCCATTAGAACCGTTGTGGTTTTACTGTTTTCATGGCTGATGGTATGTTTGGTTACCCCCCGCGCGCAGCTCTCACTTCCAAGTGGGAAGACGTTGTGTTTTTTGATTTTATCCGGGCTTTGTACGGGCGCTTCCTGGCTGTGTTATTTTCGGGCATTGCAGTTGGGACGCATCAATCCGGTTATGGCGGTTGATAAATCAAGTACCGTGCTCACCGTGTTGTTTTCGTTCCTGTTTTTGCAGGAGCCATTTACATGGTGGAAGGGGTTTGGAGTTGTATTGCTTGCCGTGGGTCCTTTTTTGATGTTGGACCTGGGGTCAAACAAACACAAAGATTCACACGCGCCGGAAACACAGCAAGGGGCACAACATACAATGGACAGCAGCGCGTCACAGAAAGAATGTTTGGATACCAATTCCCAACCGCAGGAATCAATACCGTCCTCCGAAAAACGAACCGCTGCATGCATGCCGACCATATCTGTGACAGACACATCGGTGCAAAATACGAAATCTTCTCAGGATTCTTTCAATCAATCGGTGCAAACGATAGGTACCATAGAGGATGGGATGTCGGAGAAACCAATTGCACCTGCACAGACAGCCGATCTTGTGAATACGGCTGAAGTTCCCAAAACCGCGGTACGCCGCGCAACATTTCGTTGGTTGCCGTATGCGGTGGGATCTGCGGTGTTTGCAGCGCTGACGTCGATTTTGGGGAAAGTCGGCATTGTCGGTGTGGAATCCAATTTTGGTACGGCGCTGCGTACCGGGGTGGTATTGCTTATGGCGTGGTTAATGATCCCTCTGACAAACAAAGGCGGTGCGTTGCGGGCAGTACCCAGAAACGAATTAGGTTTTATTTGTCTGTCCGGTATCGCCACCGGTGCTTCTTGGCTGTGTTTTTATAAAGCGTTGCAGGGCGGCCCTGCCGGTGCTGTTTCCGCGGTTGATAAATGCAGTATTTTGTTTACGGTTCTCTTTTCCCGCTTGTTTTTTGGGGAGCGATTGACAAAGACCGGTACAGTGGGACTCATTGCAATGATGCTGGGCACACTGACGCTTCTGTTTTGATTCTATTTTTTGCCCATCATTTTGTTTTGTGTTCATACAAACATATCGTATTAACTTTGCTTTACACAATTTTTAATGGTGTCGCAATGCAATATTTCTCGAATTGAGTCATGTTAAGTTTTGGAAAACTGGAAAGTAACATGTAACTTATTGACAAAAGAAATAAAACAGCCCTTTACACGATAATGTGCAAAGGGCTGTTTTTAATATCAGAGATCTGTACCATGCAGCAAATATTCTCAAAAATGTGTACATCAGGATCGATCTATGTTTTTATTCTTTTTCCATGTATTCCGTTTTTTCTCCGAGTGCACGCCCCGTTGATCTGTCACCGGCATGTGTTTGTTCTGTTTGCTGCGTTTCAAGGGGGCTTTGTTGCGTTTGTGTGTGCATTTGTGTATCGTTGTCTACATGGACGTTCTTTTTATTTGTTGTTTCAGAAAACCTTGATAAAAGATGACCCTGCGTGGGAGAAATAATATGTCGAATGGCAAATAACAGTATAATAATACCTAAAACCAAATAGGAGATGGTATAATTTAGCACAAAATCCGAGTGGCGGTATCCTTCCATAGCCAAATCGTGATCCAAATATGGCAAAAGCAGAAAGGAAAGGCTAATGGTGATAAAATAATGTAGAATCATCATGAAAATAAATGCACGTTTCCGACGAAAACACAATGCCAGCAATCCAAAGACAACAAACTGTATCAAGGCTATGATCAGTGCGTTTCTCCCCAGCTCAAAAAAAGACTGTGTCCGCTGATCAATCAAACGAAAACATGCAGATGTTGCCAATTGATATGCGGACAAAAGAATAAAGATGAGGAGATATTTTGCGTATTGTAACAAAGACAAAAGACCCCCTTTCTCGTTTTGATATTGCATTAAAATTATAACACAAAAGAAACGATATGTCAACAAAAATTAAATAAAAAATAAAAATATCGGAAGTCATATTCCTTCGACTTCCGATATTTCACATTTTTGTTCAATCATCGCGTTGCTGCGGTGTTTTTTCTTTTGGTTTATTACATTATGCGGGTGTTTGTCTTATCTTTTCCGTTGACAGGGAAATTTTTTGGCCATCGGATGTTTGATAACACAAAGAGCATAGCAAAAAAACAAATCAAAGATGGCAATACAATTGCGTCCATGCGTCTTTGTTTGCAAAAAAGTCATTGATTTGTGTGGCACAAAGTGAAAACATTCCTTGCAGACAACGGTCATTCCCACCGCCACGACCGCCGAACAGCGTGGTGAGCGGTGCTTGCAGCTTTCGCAGTGGGAGTTGTTGGGCAGAAATGATGTATCGACAACCGTTTTTTTGTGCGTCGTTTGTTTGATTTTCCGCGTTTTTCGCATGTTTGCTGCTTTGTTCGGGTTGGGGGTTTGTGGACGTTATTTCGGCTTTTTTCTCATCGGTGGTGTCAGCCAAAACGATACAGATTCCCTTATGAGTTTGACACAACAATTCCGATATCCGTCGGCACAGAGCCGGATCGGCATCGGGTGCAACAATACAGATGTCCTTTTGCGCGGGATCGGTGGCGGCGACAACGGCCTGTGCCAATTGTTCTTTTTGCTTTGCCAATCGTTGTTTCAGTTGTTCGTTTTCCGTCTTAAGTCGCTGCACCCCTGCCAACGTTTGCGCAGGACTGGCAGAAAGCAGACGGGAAATATTGTGATTGCATGTTTCAAGAAAATATAACTCACGCATGGCACGTACGCCTGCCAGCACGGTGAGACGCATTCCACCCTTGTAATGCATGGCGTCAATGATGCTGATTGCACCGATGGCGGCGGTCGTGGCAACATGAGGTGCACAACAGGCACAAAGGTCTACTCCATCAATTTTCACCAATCGAAGCTGTCCCGCCACCTCTTTTTTTGATCGATATTGCAGATGTTTTGCCGTGTTTTCGTCCGGATACAAAATCTGGACCGGGCGGTTTTCCAATATGATTTTTGCTGCCGTTTGCAGCACCTGCCGCAGTTGTTCGTCATCGAGCACTCCGTCAATGTCCATGGTGAGAAAGCGGTCATTTAACGCAAAACCGACATTGTCATAGCCAAAACGACGGTGGATAATGCCGCACAGCAGATGTTCCGCGGTGTGGTTTTGCGCGCGATCGTTTCGCGTCACGATATCGATGACGCCGTGAACAGCAGTTCCCACCGCAAGCGGTTTGTCGGTCAGGTGTATGATTTGTTGCCCCACGCAAATGGTGTTGTACACAACAGCGGCATTGGAATCGTTGCATGCTTGGAGATTTTCAAAGTCGTTTGATTGTTCCAAAGAAAGTAGATCGTCAGAATCGGTAAAACAACAAGCGAGCGTGGTCAGTTCGTGAGCGTTGTTAAGCCCGTTGCGGTGCGCATAACCGCCTGTGGTGGACGGCACATTTGCGGGATCGATTCGGTCCAAAGGACGTTTCATGATGCCGGACATGTTTGTATCTGCGTCAATGTGCGGGGATTGATCGGATTTTGCAGCGCTTGGTACAAGCCAACCCCTATCACCGTTTTGCCCGCCGCCCAGCGGAAAAAACGCGGTACGATCAAGTACGATTTCCCATTGTGCCCCCGGCGCTTGTTCGTTTGTCAACGTGCCCAAGGAGGTGCAGCATAGAACCGTTGCTTCCATTTCTAGTGGCGGCGACTGTGTGTCAAACAGCCGCGTGGTTTGGTATGGATGTTGTTGCGCGTCAAATTTACTTGCGTCTGTTTGCGTGTTCATCGTTCCCTCTTTTTTGTTTCCTTCTTTTTTGACATTTGCCGATTTGTTTTCGATTGCGGTTACTGACTCATTTTTTGTTTTTTTTCGATGCTACTTGATGTGTTATCCGAAGGTGACATCCGCTTTTCGGGCGGAGTTCATGACACATACAAATGTCTTACCGGGATTCATTTCCAACGCAGTGCCGTTGGCGCCAAGCAAAGTCATGGGGACGTCATGTTCTGTACGGCTCCAGGTGATCGGAACCGCTTTTCCGTGGTTGATATAGTATCCCTCGCCGCTCCCCGTTGTCTGCACTTCAATGTGTCCTTTGGCATCACCCGTATAGCTGTATGGACAGAAAATAATCACAATGTTGTCAAATGCGAGTTGTACATCGTCATTGAGTGCATCGGTTTGTGCCACACCGTATTCGTAACGCAAATATTTTTGTGTGGTACTGTCATAAGTGAATGAACCACTTACAGCAGAAAATGGTGTTTGTACCTCGTTTGCCGTCTGTCCTGCTGCCGTTGGGTCCTGTCCCCCTGAAACAAAATGAAACGGGTAAGCATAGTTGGGCGTGGCAGTGGTGCGCAGCCCTTTTTCTGTGGCTGCTGCAATGACGTTTTCCCCTGTAATACAGAGTTGATGCTCATAAGACAAATAGGATCGACGTGGGTCACGCACATAATATTTTCCTTCTACACCGCCGTTGACGCCGTCCAGATGCTCCGTGTTGCGTGCGTGCATTTCAATGTATGCCGTGTCTGCACCGCCGGCATGCACAAATAAGGCGTCAAAATCTGCGGCAAAATCGAGATAATATTCCCGCGCCGAGCGCACAGATCCGATCGAATCTTTGATTTGTTCAATATCGGAATAGATGGCCATCAGACGTGTGAGTCCGCCCTCTACCTCGCATTCGTAGATGATATCGGCACGAGAGGTGTTAAATTGCGGCCATGATGTGTAAATATTATTGATCATCACTGCCACCGGCCGTTTTTGCAGCAGCGCGGCATCACAAGCCTCTCCTGTGAGCGGATTGACATATGAGACGGGGATTTCGGCCGGCGCTTGTGTTTCTGACGGATTTGCAGTTTGCATGGTTTGCGCCGACGGGGTTTGATCGCTCTGATCTTTTTTGTTACCACGTTGTTGCATGGACCACAGCACGGCGATGGCGGCAAGGACACAGAGAACGACGATACAACAGATCACAACGATGCTTCGTTTGCGTTTGGATTTAGCTTCACGCGTTTGCAGGCTCTTTTCTCGCGTTCTTTGATCCTGTTTGGCATGTTTCAGATCAGATGTTTGCGAAGAATTTTTTTTGCTTTGCTTTTCTCTGGGTGCCATAAATCGGGCTCCTTTCTTTTCACGCCGCAGACAAATGTTTACTTTCGTGGCGTGTGCCGTTATTTTACACGCAGCCGCTCGCACAAGCCGGGATCGGGCGTGACATATGCGGCGTAATTGGTGTGGTAGATCACCATGCCGGGTTTTGCGCCAGGTACTTTTTTGAGATTGTGCACCTGCGTATAATCCACGGTGATGTGCTTCGCTTCTCCCTCGCCTCTGCCGGAATAGGTGGCAGCGATCGTCGCTGCTTGGGTAAAGCTCAAAGCATCCGGTTCCTGTCCGTTTGTGACAAGAATGACATGCGCGCCCGGTGCGTTTTTGACGTGGAACCACCAATCGTGCCGATCGGCGCGCGTATGCGTGATATATTCGTTTTGCAGGTTATTTTTTCCGCACAGGACGGTATATCCCTCATCGGTGACAAATTCCATGGGATGGTACTGTTTTCGTGCGGCGGTCTTCTTGGTTTGCGTTTTGCGTGTGGCGTAGCCGGTACGTTCCAACTCTTCGCGGATCTCGTCAAGGTCTGTGCTGCTTTGTGCACGCGAAAGCGCGTCAAATACCGTATCCAGGTATGTTAACTCCTCCTCGGTATGTTTGATCTGTGTTTGGAGCATGGTTTGCGCCGTCTTGGCTTTGTTGTATTTTTTATAATATCGTTGTGCATTTTGCGCAGGTGTGAGTCGAACGTCCAATTTGACGCGGACTTGCCGCTGATCGGGATCGGACCAATCGGTCAGATCCGCATTTGCCATCCCGCGGGAAAGACAGTATATGTTTCCGGTGATCAAATCTCCGTACCGTTTGTACGTTTCCATATTTTCCGTGTCGGCCAGTTCCTTTTTGAGGATGTTATATTTACGGCTCAAACGGGATTGTGCGGCGCTGAGTAATTTGAAGATATCTCCTGCACGTTGATGCAGACGGGAAGTGCGATCTTTTTCTTCGTAAAAGGCGTCAAGTAGCGAGCCGAAATCCGTACAGTGTTCACACGATGCATGTAGGCCGTATTGTGCGATCTCAAACCAACTGTATTCCGTCACGTTTCCCGTTTCGTCACGCAAAAGAACAGGGGTGAAATGCTGGGAGGTAATATATTGTACGACACGGGAAAATGATTGGTATAACAAAATGGGATCACATGCGTTTGCTGGTCGGGAAACATCCAGGCAAGCCTGAAACGATATTTCCCGCGCGGTCAGCGGAGAAAAACCGCTGTATGCGGAGAGTAAGAAGCGATCCGTCGGCATATCTTGCGCGGCACGCAAACGTTGCAGAAAGGAATTTTGTGTTTCTTGGAGCGGATTTGTTTTGTGATCTTGTGCGGGAGGAGGTGTGTACGTCATTCCCGGAAGGACCTGTCGCTTTTGGCTGGTTGTAAAGTCAACCGGACGCAGGACAGCCAGAATTTTATCCGCTTCATTACAAAACATCAGATTGGACCATTTTCCCATGATCTCGCAGATCAGGTATCGTGTGCAGGGATAGCCCATTTCGTCCCGCGTCTCAAATTTGAAGCGGAGCACACGTTCAAATCCCTCTTGGTGCACCTCACGAAGTACGGCACCGCTCAAATGTTTGCGCAACAGCATGCAGAACATGGGAGCAACTTGCGGATTTTCACGCACCAGTTTGGTCAAGCACACGCGCGGCCGGTCACCTGAGACGTTGACCATCAGTCGCCGCGTGACACCACGCAGACACAGGGTGATCTCGTCCTTGCCGGGCTGATAGATTTTTTCAATTTTACTGCCGATGATCGTTTGTTGCAGTTCTGCTGCAACGGCTGCCATCATACCCGCATCAAATGCCATGGAATATCCATCCTTTTATATCGTATCGTTTGGCCGGATGTTTCAGAACACCGCGGCTTTGATTATTTGTTTGCGCAAGCGCTTTGGTTTGTATTATTTGTATTTCCTTGTCGTTATTTATTTTATCTTGTTCAAACAGTGAAAAAAGATTTGTCTGGTGATCGGAGTGTTTTGTTTTATCCACGAAGATCGTGTGGAACAAATCATTTGATCACATATCATGTATGAAATAATGATGCAAACAGAGAACATGAGAACGGCAGCAAAAGCAACATAAAAATGAGAAAGATATAACTTTGGCTTTCACATCGGAAATGTTATTTGTTAAGGTTGGAAGGCAATGTCGCACGGAATGCATCCAATTCTTCCAATAGTTGTTGCTCTGTGTCATGCGGTACACCGCCGCGCGCTTTGCCCGCCATGCGTGCAGTGACAAATTTGCGTTGCCATGCCAAAAAGCAGGGCAGCAACGGATCATGGGGATTTGTGAGATGGTATTTGCCGATGAGTTGTTCCACTGGCGTGCATGTACTGTTTTTCCCGGTGTAAAACACGGAAAAGACTTGATAGATCCGATCGGTGCGGCACAACCGTTCTTGTACAATATCAAATCCATGCGTCCACAAATATGTGCGCAGAGCGCTCTGTGCGGTCATGGGCTGTAAAATCAGATGCAATGCGGGATTTTGCAGCATGGGAGCGTCGTCGATCATGCGTGCGATCAAATCACCGCCCATCCCGCACACGGCGAATTCTTCACATTCGTCATTCTCCAGCGTTTGAAAACCGTCGCACAGTTTTGTTTGAATATATGCATCCAGTTGTGCTTTGTGGATGTGTTGCTGCGCACGACGCAGGGGACCGCGATGAATGTCGGTGGCAATGGCGGCGGGAATGATATGTTCCCGGCACAGAAAAATGGGAAGGTAGGCGTGGTCACTGCCAATGTCTGCCAGTTTCTTGTGTGGCCGGACAAGCGCAGCGACTGTACGCAGCCGTGCATCAAGCGGGGAAGATGGTACCATATTCGATCCTTTCCGTTTGGATAACGGCAGTGTTATGATGGTTTTTTCTTATTTTTATCACTTATTTTTTTGTCTATGTGGCGAAACGATTGTGTTTGTTTTTTGGTACGATTTGGTTTTCTAACGGAATCTCCAAATGAGGCGACACGCTCTCCCAGTGCGTAATATGTTCCGTGTAAAAAGCCACAGATACCGGCGCGTTCTAAATGCAGTTTGCCTTTTTTATCCAGCAATGCTTCGTCCACGTCAACCGTCACAATATCGCACAGCATCATATCATGGCTGCCAAGCGGATGAATGTCCGTGATGCGGCATTCCAGCGCGAGCGGGCACTGCGCGATGCGTGGTACATCAACCGTTTCGGCAGGTACCGGGGTGAGATTACAGCGCATAAATTTGTCCATTTTGGCGCCTGTGTGCATGCCGCAAAAATCGGCAGCCTGTACCAAGGCGCGCGTGGTGAGATGGATGATGCATTCGCGCGTATCACACAACAGACGATAGGAATACCGCTGTGGTCGGACAGAAATATAAGCTTTGGGCGGATGGGTGTTGATGATACCTGTCCATGCGACCGTAATAATGTTACCGCCGCTTTTTTTGGCGGGATCTTTTACAGTGACCATGGCGGGAGGCACAGGGCCGAGCAGCGTGCTGCCACGCCAGTGCAATGTTGCCATAAAATGTCGCCTTTCTGTTTGATCAATTGCGTTTGATACTGCGCTGGGAACTCTATTTTAGCACAGCATGTCTGGAAATGCAAGTCAGACATACCTCTGCGCTGCGCGATGGAAAAGACTTGAAACAACACATGAAATGTGTTATAATGATAAGGTAATGTATTTGTCTTATAATTGCAGAATATCTGTATGGTGATCCATGTAACAGAATTGTTTTTTGTCGCTCGCCAACAACCAAAACAGTGTCGGAAAACTTGCAGTATTTTCGATTGATAAGAAAAAGAAAAGAACGTATTGAAATGATGTCCCAAACGTTATAAAAGGTTTGTAACGTTGCAAAAAATGGCGGAAAGGAGGGGTTGGTATTGTTTGACGGGGCAAGAAAAGATGTCTGCCGGTATCGAAACATTTTGGGCAAGACCGTGCCGGTGTTGGCATCGGAAACTGCCGTGACCGAGCGTTGTAATGCCGGAAGATTCTGTGTGTCAAGCGGTACCCTTTGTGTGCCGTTTGACGGAACCGTTGCACCGAAGGTATATGTACTGCAGCGCGAAAACACACCTCCGATGACACACGGCAAAATTATTGCGGTGTTACTGCCTGTCCCCGCCGCAAGACCTGCCTTTCCCGTTGCGCACTTTGTCGCGGTGCCGGAAGATGTCATGTTGTTTGAACCAGATATCAAGGCGTTGTTGGGAACAAGAGAGGATTGGCCGCAAACCCGTATGTACTGTTTGCAGGAAAAGTCCTGTGGTGCGGTTTTGTATGCCAAGCATGGCGGAAAGATCTATTACCTGTTGATCCGGAACCAGTCCGGACACATCGGATTTCCGAAAGGACACATGGAATACGGCGAAAATGAGATGGAGACCATCGTACGGGAGATCCGGGAAGAAACGGGACTGGCGATTACGCCGGATATTTCGTTTCGTGAAGAATATGATTATATGCTTTGCGGTGTGATTCACAAAAAAGCGGTATATTGCATCGCAGAGTTCAATTATTACAGTGAGATTACCTTGGGCCCCAATGAAATTTTTGGCAAATGGCTGGTGCCATACGAAGAGGCGAGGAAAAAATTATTGTTTGCCAACGATCGTTCCGTTTTGCAAAAGGCGCACCGACGGATTTTGGGCATTCGTTAAGGTTTATGTTATCATTGACTTTTTGTCTTATAAAGTTGATAAATGTGCTTTGCAACGCGATTGGGAAAATGCGGGAGTAAAAAATGTGGGATCAATTGCTGGCGACACACAATGGCTGTTTCGGAATACGATATCGGTTGTATCCCCAACGGCTGGAATATGAGGTTCCTGTACGGGGGGGCAGCGACCCGGCTCAGACGCAAATCGTTACGGTTTCGCTGGATGATGTGGTTTCGCTGCGTGTTAGACGCGACGATCAGCAGCGGCTGACAGTGTGCTTGCATTGTGCAAAACAGCCCAAGCGTACCATTGCGTTTCGCGACGATAGGGAGGGAAATTTTTTCCTTTCCCGTTTGTCCGAGCGCTGTGCGTTGTTGTGTCCGCACCTGACTGCACATGGCCTTTCCTATTCGCTTGATTTGCGTGCGGCGTGGCGGCGCACCATGCGTCTGTTTGTGTCCGCACTGCTATTTTTATGCGTGTCGGTGGTACTCTTTTTTCTTCCTTTGCCGATCGGGGTTCCAATTGTGTGTGTGGCCGGAACCGTCGTGCTTTTTGTCTTGTTTTTCCTACAAAGACGCGATTATCGGGACCTGTTGTCCGTTGGTCAAGTGTTTGCGCTGGAAAAAGATCGTGAAGAGGATCTGTCTGCATCGGGTGTAAAGGAATTGGAGCAAATCGCGGCGCTTGACCGGGAAGATAAAACGGCGGCACAGGCTGCATGGATTTCGGAGACTGCTGCGGCAGCGGAACGATGTTTGCCCGCAAAAAAGGATGATACCGCTTGCGCGCTTTTGGGGGATTTATTGCTTCGCCGCACGGGATATGCGGCACCGGATGAAAATCTTGTGACGCAGTGGAATCAGGCGGCGCAAAAGGCGATGGATATGGCCGGGCGTATCGTGTCGGCATCAGAACAGGATACGGAGAGGACAACTGTTTTGGCTGAATCGGAAAAAATATGGTATGCCCAGCTTCGTTTTTCCTCTGTACGTTTTGAACCCATGAAACAAGGGATGGGCGCGTGGGTCATTCTCGATATCACACGTCAACCGGCGTCCGATGAGGGCACATGCGCGGAAAAAGAAAATCTTCAGTCTGGTGCTTTGGACGGGTGGATCCGTGCACGCGTGCGTTTTGATGGCGAAGATGTGGCGATGGGAACGTTGTTGCTGCCCCCGTGGGGACTTGCTTTTGACACAAAGGTTACATTGCGTGCACCGGTTCTTTTGCCTCATCCGTGTGATGTGCAAAAAACGGTGGTGTGGACAGAGTGCGGCCGCTTGTGGGCGATTTAATTGATTTTGAAATTTCTTTTCTGAAACCATTGCAATGCACGCACAATCTATCTGATGCAATGTTTGAAAAAAGGTAAAAACATTTGATTTTACCGTAAAAAAACGCGCCAAATAAAGAAAATTTGACAGAACATGGCACAAATCCGCAGAAATTTTCATTTCTGCGGATTTTTTTCGTTACAGTGACAGGTTTCGGCGTGTTTCGACAATGAAGTTTGCTATAATGTCAGTGTTGGAAATCCACATGATAATAATAAGGGGGTAAAAGCAAATGGAAAATATGATCAAGCGGGTAGCAAAAGTGTATGGTATTAGCGAGGGCGAGGTAGAATTGGAAATTTATCGGATGATTGGAGAACAGATCCGAACCGGAACAGATGTATCAAAAAAAATGTGGAAGACATTTATATGCATGCAAGACATCAAAACCACACAAGAGTTGGTGGAGAAATTATTCGAAACAATGATGGGCTTAGGCGTACGTACCATGCAAGGCAGGATTGATGCAGAACATGTTGTAAAGGAGATGATGGAAAAGATCAAAGGAGAACAGGATCCCAAAGAAGAACCGCAGATCACAGATTCGGATTTGGAAAATGATGAAAACATTCAAGCGATGTTTGCAGTATGTTGTTCAATGGCAAGTAATTTATAACATTTGTTGACTTTATAAAATAACAACCTCGCGATGATTCAAATAAATTAAACATGTTGTTTTATAACTCCTAAAAGACAAAATAAGAATCGGTGAAAGGCAATGAAATTGCCAAACATTGATTGATCCTGACAGATAAACACCGATCCCCCGAAAAAAATGGCTAAGTTAAAACGGGACGGACGTTTTTGCGTCCGTCCTGTTTTGCTGTTTTCATGTGCTTGCGTTTCAAACTTTTTTATTTTTAACGGGACGGTGTTTTTGTATGTCTGAATTGCTGTTTTTACTTGACGCTGTAATGGAAAACAGATATAATATAATGGATGTCCAATACGAAAAATATGATACGGGAAGACGCACGATACCGAAATGTTTGTTGTTTTCACCGTGTTCCCCCTGCTTGGTACAGGGGGCACAAGGTATATATGAAATATTCTTTGGGCAGAGCAAGCAAATCATACCATATCCGGCGTGTATACCACGATCCGGGGTCAGGAGACAAACAATGGAACAAACACAGGCGATGCCAAGTTTTGTACAAACACAAGATGCCAAAAACATTTCTTATTTTGCACCGGGTGTCAACCGGAATGCGGTACGTGATTATATTTTGGGTGTGCGTGAGGCGCGCGACGGCGGAGAAGTGCATGAGATTGCCGTGTGGAAAGATGGTGCTTTGCGTGTGCGTTTGGCTCTGCCTCCGTATCGACTCACTGACAGACGGGAGATCCATTCCCTGAGCAAAATTTTTGCCTCTACCGCCATTGGGTTTCTTTATGATATGGGACTGGCCGATTTGCAGGAAAAAATGGCGGATGTGTTTGCGGATGAGATCACTGTGCCATTGACGGAAGAGCAAAAGACGATGACGCTGCGGCATGTGCTTTCTATGTCGACGGGACATACCGGCTGTGTGATGGAACATATGTTGGGCGGCGATGTGGTCAATGCATTTTTCTCTCAACCACTTGCGTTCGCCCCCGGCGGAATACAGAGATATAATACCGGCGCCTCTTGTATGCTGGGCGCATTTGTCACGAAAAAGACCGGTATGTTTTTGCTCGATTTTTTGGAGTGGAAATTGTTTACGCCTTTGCGTATGGGTCCCATGCGTTGGGCAACATGTGCAGATGGACATGCTGTGGCCGGCGCAGGGCTTCGCGCAGGGCTTGACGATATACTGAAACTGGGACGGTTGTATTTGCAAAACGGTGTGTGGGACGGCAAACAAATTTTATCACACGAATGGATTTCACTTGCTACCGCAGAGCAGTCATGGAACGGTATGCACGATTCGAATTATTCGAATGGATACGGTTTGCATTGGTGGCGTTGTTATCCGGATGGTTATCGCGGAGATGGGTCGATGGGGCAATTGTGCATGGTGTTTCCGCAACAGCGCGCAGTGGTCGCAGTCTTTGGATATATGACGGAAATGGACGCAGCCATGAAACTGTCCCGCGCGTTGCTTTCCGATCTATATACATCGTCAAGCCGGTCAGATGTGATAGATCAAACGGCAATGAATGTCTGCAACGTACCGGATGTATTTTCCGGGTATGAGCCGCTGCCTGTACCTAAAACAACGGATCCATTGCCTTTGGGACTGTATCGCTTGCATCCCAATGCGTTTGGATGGACATATCTGCGCTTGGAGACCGCGTCGGATGGTACACTTTTGTTGTATTTTTCCGATCAAGCGACGCAGCAGGTGTTGCGCTGCGGCGCGGGTGTGTGGGTGTACAATGCCATCACGGCCAAAAAGTTCACGCCCAAGTTGCGCGGCCGTTTGCGTGACGATGAAACGGAAACAACGCAATTGGCCCTTTGCTGGGGAACGGATGAAAACGGTGAAATCGAGATTTTCGCACGATTTACCAGTACGATTTATCCGGAGCGGTGGCATCTGTGCTTTGAAAAGAATGATGTGGGTCAGACGACCCTGACTTGGAAATTTGATTGCACCCAACGTGCACAGGATAGCCAAAGCTTGTCGGGCGTTTTGCTATATGATACAACGTGGGATCAAAACAAAGAATGATTGGAAAGAAGTTGGAGCCGTTTTGATTTTTGGAAGTGTCTGAGCGAGCCGAACGAAAATAAAGAAATTATAAGGGATCTCCGCTTGGAAAACGTTCATTTTCAAGCGCGTGTGAAGATAAAGTGGGGACATGTTGTCATGAATATGGAAAATGAAACAATCGCGGCAATTTCCACGCCGCACGGCAAAGGCGGCATTGCCGTGATCCGTATCAGCGGGCGCGATGCGCTTGCCATCGGACAACGGGTGTTCGTTCCCCGCAGCGGAAAGCCGCTTGGGGAAATCGCTCCGCGTATGAGTGTTTGGGGCAATATTTTATCCGACGGCGAAGTGCTGGATGACGGCATGGCAGTTGTATTTTATGCGCCTCATTCGTATACGGGGGAGGATACGGTGGAGATTTCCTGTCATGGTGGGATTCTGTTGACCCAACGCGTGTTGGAATCGGTGTTTGCGGCCGGGGCGCAACCGGCACCGCCCGGAGAGTTTTCCAAACGCGCATTCTGCAATGGGAAATTGGCGCTCAGTCGTGCGGAGGCGGTTATCACGCTGATTGATGCGGAAAACGATGCGCAGTTGCGTGTCGCCGGTGGCGCGGCTCGCGGAAAACTCACGCGCGAATTGGAAGAGCTATCCAGCCGACTGCGTTTGGCCATTAGCAGTATGTATGCGTATATTGACTATCCCGATGAAGATTTGGAGGACTTGTCAGTACAACAGCTTTCCGAACTTTTGGAACAGGTGCAGTCATCGCTCAAACAGCTGCTGCAAAGTTATCGCGGCGGACGTGCAATTCTACAAGGGGTGCGGTGCGCGATTGTCGGAAAACCGAACACCGGGAAATCTTCCCTGCTCAATTGTCTGGCGCAGGAATCTTGCGCGATTGTTACCGATATTGCCGGTACGACCAGAGATGTGGTGCGGGAAACTGTGAGCGTGGGACAAGTAACACTTCGATTGGCCGACACGGCAGGCATTCGAAAAACGTCAGATACGGTAGAACAGATGGGCGTGATGCGTGCAATGGAGGAATTGGAGCAAGCGGAATTGGTGCTGGCCGTGTTTGACGGCAGCTGTGAAGCGGATGATGAGGACGCAGAGGTGCTTTCTCTGCTTGCGCGAGCAGATTGCCCGGTTATCTGTGTGGTCAATAAGTGCGATTTGCCTCAAAAGTTGAACATGGACTTTCCGCAAAATTTCCATGTGATGTCGATCAGTGCCAAACAACAAATGGGGATCGAGTCATTGACCGCGTGCGTAGAGAAGCTGTTTTTGGATGGTTCGATTGATTACGGAAAGGCAGCGGTCGTCGCCAATGCCCGGCAGTATGGGGCGCTGACCAAAGCGAGCGACCATGTTGCACGCGCCCAAAAGGCACTTGCAAATGGGTATTCGCAGGATGTGGCAGGAATGGATCTGGAAGAAGCTTTGAGCGCATTGGGTGAGGTGGACGGTTCCACCGTCAGCGCGCAGATTGTGGACGAGATATTTCATCTTTTTTGCGTTGGCAAATAAAATAGTGACAAATAATATCGATCAACGACTTGTAAAATTGATGCGCGAAATCAAGTGTGTATGTATGAAAAATCGACAACAGGTGATTTTGATTTTGCTGTTTTCGGTTGACCAGAACTGCTTTGTCATTTTGTTGTGAAGACAAAATACAAGATGTTGAGCGAATATGTGTTTTCACCCACAATAGATAGTGGGTCAAACGATTCTCGAAAAAAAGTTTATTTTTTTTGAAAAAAGTGGTTGACAAGCCTTCAAAAAAGTAGTATACTAAACAAGCTACCCCCAAGAGGGGGCGGAACTGATCCTTGAAAATTGAACAACAGATGAGACAACAGCAGCCTTTTTTTGAAGAAGAAAAAGGCAGCGAATCTCGACAATTCCTAAAAGGAAACAACACAAACGTTGTACAAGAGTAAATTGCTGGAAGCAAAGCTCGAAAAGAAGAAAGCCGTCGAAAGACGGAGAGATATTTTTCGAGAGTTTGATCCTGGCTCAGGATGAACGCTGGCGGCGTGCCTAACACATTCAAGTCGAACGGTGAAAGGAGCTTCGGCTCCCGGAACAGTGGCGGACGGGTGAGTAACGCGTGAGCAACCTGCCTGTGTGAGGGGAATAACAGTTGGAAACGACTGCTAATACCGCATGACGCATCATTTTCGCATGGAGAAGGTGCCAAAGAATTATCGCACACAGATGGGCTCGCGTCTGATTAGATAGTTGGTGAGGTAAGGGCTCACCAAGTCGACGATCAGTAGCCGGACTGAGAGGTTGAACGGCCACATTGGAACTGAGATACGGTCCAGACTCCTACGGGAGGCAGCAGTGGGGAATATTGGGCAATGGGCGAAA
>ERZ857827.19-NODE-19-length-262091-cov-6.781183_pt1 | contig 262091 bp, 210 predicted proteins | sample MGYA00519761_ERZ857827 | MGnify/ENA primary metagenome ERZ857827 (study PRJEB31778, sample SAMEA3449370) | human gut metagenome | biome: human gut; feature: human-associated habitat; material: faeces | place: United Kingdom | collected 2010/2012 ... | reverse complement strand
CGCAGCTGTGGCGGGCGTTTCTTCCCGCAATTATATAAAACTTGAATTTTATATAATTAAGGGTTTCAAAAAATAAGATAATAATACAAAGCGCCCCAATGCTGCATTGCATGTTGTTGTTCCTCTCTGTCGTATATTGATCATATTCAAGTACAGAAAACAACAACTGCATGCGTCAAAATTGGGGCGCTTTTACTCTCCATATCACTACTTTTCACTTCTACAATAACAAATAACATGGAGAAATTGATTCTATTAAAACTTTAATTATTTTCAACAGTTACATAAGATCAAAACCATATTCCAAAAGTAAAGTATTTTATACTTTATTCCGGGTTAGGAAAATTCCAATGACCCCACATATTAGGAAAACCGGTGCTGATCTAACAAACAACCATTCAAATGCATGAAAAGCGGCACCGGCAACGGCGGTTTCTGGGTCGCTATAATCCCAAGCTAAGTACGAACTATTTAATATCATGATGACTGCAAAAATGATTACAATGCACGCGCTCAATAATAGAAATAGCCAATGAAGCGTCTTTCGTTTTACTCGCTTTCTTTGTGCAAGCTGTAAGTTTATAACCTCCAATTTTTCGGTAATTGCCTTTAAGTCATCAACCGGTGATGCAATAACAGTTTCTCCAAGTAAAGTACTTACGGGTGTTTCAAGCGCTTCCGATATGGAAATTAACATATCAGAATCTGGAACTGACAATCCGTTTTCCCATTTAGAAATTGTTTGTCGCACCACATTTAACTTGATAGCAAGTTCCTCTTGTGAAAGTCCTTTTGATTTTCTGATTGCTTTGATGTTTTCGTTTAGCATTCGCGATAACTCCCTTCTTTCAGTCGGTACCACTATGATAAGAAAACTTGCCCGTTGCTGCAAGCAACGTATATTAACATTTCAGTATTTTCTCAGTGTTTTCTCAAATTTCTCGTCAGAAAACGAACAAGGGCTTCTTTTTTCTGATCTTGAGAGAGACCGGAAAAATCAATTCAATTCATTGGTGGCCGCTTTTTGTAATTGATCTGTAAGCGCGGAAAAGTCCATCGATTTTCGATGCGGCATACGTTTGGTCAAATCATAAGTAAAATGTTTGCAGTGATATTTTTGATCGACGACACCGTGCAAATTGCACAGGCAATCGATATCGGAATAAATCGCTTGTGCGTGCTCACACAAACGGCAACATTCCACAATATCCAACTGCTCATAATACTCTTTCAATTTTTGTTTTTTCACTTCTCTGTTTCCTCCAGCGACATAAACATGTCAATACGATGCTGGTGTTTTCCGCCGGAAAACGGGGTGTGAAGAAATTCCTGCACCATATCCAACGCGACGCCGTCTCCAATCACGCGGCCACCCATACACAATACGTTGGCATCATTGTGCATGCGAGTCATACGCGCAGAATACGCATCGGCGCAACAAGCCGCACGAATACCATGGTGTTTGTTGGCTGCCATACTCATACCAATCCCTGTACCGCAGCATAAAACACCGCAACGACATTTTTTATTTTGTATGGCACGACAAACCATGTCGGCATATTTTGGATAATGCACACTTTCTTCGCTGTCACATCCGAAATCGATATAAGAAACCCCGATTTCTTCTAAATATTTTTTGATCGTTTCTTTCAGTTGATAGCCGGCGTGATCCGCTCCCAATGCAACGAGAAGCTCTTCTCCTTCTTCCCTGCTGTTTTCTTGATCATTCAGATTCCCATTGATTTGTTCATTGATTGCTTGTTCCATACTGTGCTTCCTCTTCCCATATTTTATTGTAAAATAATTGTGTAAGTGACTATGATAGTGAAATTTTACGTCATTTAACATAATCTTGTTCTAAAAGATTATTCATGATTTTTAAGTTGTACATTTTCTTGTTTTGCACGCTGGCGCTCCGCTTGAGATTGACGCAAGTATACCGGTTTTAAGAGAAGATCCGTGTATAAATTTTGTTTTCCCAACGACAATGCATAACGGTACTGCAGCAACGCACACAGACCGATATGATAGGCACGTTGAAATCGTATGGCCTTCGGCGCATACGTTACGTTTGATAAGATAGTATTCTGTTTTACCGCGTCACAGCCATCTCCTACAAAAAGCGGTACGAGTGATGATGCACGGATCTGCTCTTCCAGTTCTGATATAGAGATTGCTTGCTCCGGACTGCATTTGCCAAGCACGTCATTTGGTGATAAAAGTGTATCGTTCTCTTGCGTCTCTGCGTACGTTGTGTCCAGGTATTCATCCAGACTGCATCGGATATGGGTTGGATGATAAAGCGCGGTATAAACTTGCGCGCGTCGTGCGTCCATCACCGGTACGATGAAAGAATCATTATTGGTTCCCAGGCATTGAGCAGCCAAAGCATCCAGTGTGGAAACACCGACACACGGCTTTCCCGTTCCAAAAGCAAGCCCTTTCACTAATGATACACCGATTCTAACACCGGTGAAAGATCCCGGTCCGGTGGTCAGCGCAAATAGATCAATCTCTTTGGTTTTTATAGAGAGATTTTCTAACATTTGATCAATCATACACAGCATGGTTTCGCTGTGAGACAAACCGCCATGTAAAAAGGATTCTGCAAGAAGGTTCGTGTCTTGCAAAACCGCGCAAGATGCGCAGACAGATGTGGTATCAATTGCCAGCGATATCATTTTTCTTTTCCTTCCAGTTTTTTCATGCAGGCGTCATGCGTAAAAACATGCTATTTTCAAAACAGACCATATGTTTCTGATCACGATCATGTTCACACACAATGTTTTTTATCGTCCTGCATGCCAACTATGATTGATCTCCTGCAATCGTCACGGTGATTTCTCTTTCATTTTCATTTGCAAAAGTATCATTGTCCAACTTTTTTTTGATGTTCACCATATAGTCCGGTTTTGGCAAATACGGCATCACGTGTTCGCTCCACTCAATTACAGCGATGCCTTTTTGGGAAAGATAGTCCCAAAAGCCGATAGAATCAAGGTCGTCCGGTTGTTCAATACGATACATATCAAAATGAAACAACATTCCATTCTCTTCCATAGGATATTCATTAACAATGGTATATGTGGGGCTTGTAACACGTGCTTGAGGTGCCAACACACTGACAGCTCCGCGCACAAACGCTGTTTTCCCTACACCAAGATCACCGCACATGGCAACGATAATGCAATCATTTTTTTGGGGGTGTTGACGTAATTCACGGATCCATCGATGGGCCAAAGCTGCGCCGCATGCTTCCGTCTGCTGCACCGAATGTGTTGTTTGTGTAATCAAATGATCCGACAATGTGACGCCCCCTATTCCCTATTTTCGCTTGCAAAAATGATCATAGCATCTATATATATTTTATTCATTGTAGCACAAAATTCGTTGAAAAAAAAGCCTTTTTCAAAAAAAGTGACAGCGGATGATATCTTTGTGCCTGTTTTTTCTTGTAATTGATGTGATTTTGTGTTACAATGTCATGGATTGTTTTTGCTGATTTTATGCCGTCTATTTCTTGCACCTGTATATAAACTCGTTTTTATGGCATAAAAAATATGTTTGGTGTATAATATTTCGTCTTTTGGACAAAGATGAAAGCAAATCATATCCGCATAACCAAAATATATTTGCGGCATAAAAATGAGGCAAATAACATGCAAATAAACAAAAGCGGGACGACAGTTTCGTATGTGATCGGTTTGATCTGTGGAGGGATTGCGTCCATTCTTTTTTTTCTCTTTTTATTCCTATTGTTTTTAGGAGGTGGTTGATCTTGCGCTTGGACAAGTATTTATCACTGTCCGCTGTTTGCTCACGCAAAGAATGTGCAAAAGCGGTGAGACAAGGCGAAGTTTTGGTAAACGGCGTTTGTGTAAAAACAGCAAGTGCATCGGTTGACCCCCAAACAGATATTGTGATGTTTTGCGGGACTCCGGTTCTGTATCATGATTATTTTTATTTGATGCTTAACAAGCCCTGTGGTGTTGTCAGTGCCACAGACGCCAAAGGTGAGACAACCGTTTTGGATCTTCTTCCTGAGCGTTTTCATGCAAAAAAAATGTTCCCGTGTGGCCGATTGGATAAGAACACTTCCGGATTTGTTTTGATGACCAACGATGGCGCGTTGGCACATCATTTGCTGGCTCCGAAAACTCACGTTCCAAAAGAATATCTTTTTTGCGTAAAATACCCGCTCACGGCACAAGAAATTGAACAGTTGGAGCAAGGAATTGATATTGGAGAAGGCATTGTAACACGTCCCTGCCAGATACATATGCAAGATGCTCATCAAGGGATTATCATACTTACTGAGGGAAAGTACCACCAAATCAAGCGAATGATGTTTGCTGTTCACAATCAGATCACATCGTTGTCTCGGATATCTTTTGCCGGTATTAAACTTGATTCGTCATTAGCCCCAGGTGAATGGCGTGAACTAACAGATGACGAGCGTCATATTTTATACGAATATGGGAAAGTGTCTGATAAAACGGAAACATGATTTGACTCGTTTGTTGTTCGCAAACGGATATCGGACAGTATCCGGACAGTATTATAAAAATTAGATACAACTATGATACAACAAAGAGCGATTCCCTGCCCTTTTTTATATTTATTGATTATAGCATTCTTCATTCAAATAATTTACAATCAGCAATCTCAAAATTTACATAAGAAAGTGAACGTTTATGGATATCATTGAAACAATTGCAAATGAACTTCATCTCACAAAAGATCAAACACAGCGCACAGTGGATTTAATCGATGATGGAAATACCATTCCATTTATCGCACGTTATCGAAAAGAGGTTACAGGCGCTTTGGATGATACGACTCTTCGCACATTGCAGGAACGCTTGCAGTATTTACGAAATTTGGAAAAGCGGAAAGAAGAGGTTGTACATGCGCTCAGCGAACGTGGAAAACTAACAGACACGTTGTCAAACGCGCTAACTGCAGCACAGACGCTTTCCGAAGTGGAGGAGCTTTATCGTCCATATAAACAAAAGAAAAAAACGCGCGCAGATCTTGCACGGGAACGTGGGCTGGAAGTGTTGGCAAAACGGTTATCCGAACAGCTTTTCAACGATGAAAAAAATTTGATGCAATTGGCGCAGCAATGTGTGGCACAAAGCGATGAAATTGAAACGATCGAGGAAGCATTTGCAGGTGCGCAAGACATTATTGCCGAGGAAATATCCAATCGTTCCGACGTGCGAAAAAAGATCTACGATCTTACCATGAAATATGGTTTTCTTTCTTCCAAAGCGGCTAAGAATGCGCAAGAAGACTCGGTTTATCAGACATATTACGATTACGCCGAAAAACTTTCAGCTGTGGCACAACACCGCGTACTGGCTGTCAATCGCGGTGAGAAAGATGGATTTTTGAAAGTGAGCATCCTTATCGACGATGCCATCGTTCAGCGCGCCATTGCCGCGCTTGTCCATATTGATTCCAACGCATCGTCCGCCGCGTATTTGCAAGCAGCTGTAGAAGATAGCTATACACGTTTGATCGCACCTTCGGTGGAGCGGCAAATTCGAAGCGAATTGACACAGGCAGCAGAACAAGGTGCTACAAAAATTTTTGCTGAAAATCTGAAAAATCTTTTGATGCAGGCGCCTTTGAAAGGAAAAACCGTTCTGGGTTATGACCCCGGATATCGTACGGGATGTAAACTGGCCGTGGTAGATGCGGTTGGAAAAGTGTTAGACACCGCTGTCATTTATCCAACCAAACCGAAAGAAGACATTCCAAATTCTGCAAAAACGCTTTTGCGTTTGATTGATCAATACCATGTTGATGTGATTGCGATTGGCAACGGTACAGCTTCCGGTGAGAGCGAACTGTTTGTTGCGCAGACACTGAAGCAAGCACAGAGCGATGTCAAATATGTGATTGTCAGCGAAGCCGGCGCATCTGTTTACTCTGCTTCGAAACTCGGTGCAGAAGAATTTCCAGATTTTGATGTGACACAACGTTCAGCAGTGTCGATTGCACGGCGTTTACAGGATCCTCTGGCGGAACTGGTAAAAATCGACCCAAAATCAATCGGTGTGGGACAATACCAGCATGACATCAAGCAATCCTACTTGGATGAGGCACTGGACGGTGTTGTAGAAGACTGTGTAAATGCGGTAGGCGTTGATATCAACACAGCCTCCCGTTCACTGATGTCTTTTATTGCGGGAATCAACGCCTCAGCTGCCGCAAATGTTGTGAAATACCGCGAAGAACACGGTGCCTTTCACACGCGTCAAGAGTTATTAGAGGTAAACGGAATTGGGCCAAAAGCATATCTACAGTGTGCCGGCTTTTGTCGCGTACCGGAATCAAAGGAAATCTTAGACAACACCGGAATACATCCTGAATCATATTCTGCCGCAAAACGTCTGGTGTCACTGCTAACAGAAGATGAGAAAGAAACCAACGCATCACTCCGTGATATCGCACAAAAAGCCAAGGAGTACGGAATCGAACGCCTCGCAGAAAAACTTGAGATCGGATTGCCGACATTACAGGACATCTTGACGGAATTGCAAAAACCGGGGCGCGATATTCGTGAAACATTACCACCCCCTGTTTTGCGCACGGAAGTATTGACCATCGAGGATTTGAAACCGGATATGGTACTGGAAGGTGTCGTGCGCAATGTGACGGATTTCGGTGCTTTCGTCGATATCGGTGTTCATCAGGATGGTTTGGTACACGTTTCCAAAATATCGGATCGATTCATTCGTCACCCGTCGGAAGTGCTCAAGGTCGGCGATCGCGTGAAAGTGAAAGTATTATCTGTCGATGTGCCCAAACATCGAATCGGATTGACAATGCGATTTTGATTTTCATAAATTAGAGCCCCTCTTTTTTGTTTCTTTTTTCTGAAAGTCGATGATCCCTTTTGCTTTGTGCATATTCGACAAAAGCCTTTTTGAAAATTTGGAGAATAGTACCCTACCATTTCACCTTGTTTTCTGATATAATATTGACATTGAAATAGTCTTGCAACGATACATGAGCACATGGAGGTTACATAAGAATGGCAAGTTTATCGTTAAAACACATTTATAAGAAATACCCGGGCGGCGTTACAGCTGTTTCTGATTTGAGCCTGGAAGTCAAAGACCAAGAATTCTTGATTTTGGTTGGTCCTTCCGGTTGTGGTAAATCTACGACGTTGCGTATGATTGCCGGTTTGGAAGAAATTACGGAAGGCGAATTATTCATCGGCGACCGTCTGGTTAATGATATTGCGCCCAAAGACCGTGATATCGCTATGGTGTTCCAGAGCTACGCTTTGTATCCGCACATGACCGTGTTTGACAATATGGCATTCGGTTTGAAGCTGAGAAAGACACCGAAAGAAGAAATCAAACGTAAAGTCGAAGAAGCTGCACGTATTTTGGATATTTCCCATTTGCTGGATCGTAAACCGAAAGCACTTTCCGGTGGTCAGAAACAGCGTGTTGCTTTGGGACGTGCTATTGTGCGTGATCCGAAAGTCTTCCTTTTGGACGAGCCTCTTTCCAACTTGGATGCAAAATTGCGTGCACAGATGAGAACAGAGTTGACGAAAATTCACAAGAGACTGGGTACAACCTTTATCTACGTTACGCACGACCAGGTAGAAGCTATGACCATGGCAACGCGTATCGTTGTTATGAAAGAAGGCGTCATTCAGCAAGTTGACACGCCACAGAACCTGTACGACAATCCGAAAAATATCTTCGTGGCCGGATTTATTGGTACTCCGCAGATGAACTTTATCAACAGCCGTTTGGAGCGTATGGGTGATGATTTGATCGTGAAATTCGGTCAGAATATCATCAAACTACCGGAAGACAAAGCCAATGACCCGGATCTGAAAGAATACATCAACTCCGAGGTGGTTTTGGGTATTCGTCCGGAATGTATCCACGATGAGCCGATGTATTTAACACAGTTCCCCGACTCCATCATCGAATGCAATGTTGATGTGACAGAGTTGATGGGTGCTGAAATTTACCTGTATCTTTCTACGGGTGATACCAACCTGGTTGCTCGTGTTTCTCCAAGATCTACAGCCCGTTCCGGTGACAAGATCAAAGTTGCGCTGGATGTTTCCAGAATGCATGTATTTGATAAAGAAACGGAAAAATGCATCGTTCACTAATTTCTGGCAGTTAAGAGAGTCCTTTGAAAGACCTTTGTACGAGATTTCGTACGAAGGTCTTTTCTTTTTTGAACATATTGTGCAACATATACAAATTTTGTGTGTCATTTTCTATTCACAATATCGTCAATATGGATGAAAACGTATTGAAATATTTGGCTTTTTTCGGTATAATGATGATAGAGCATTTTTGCGTAAAATGCTTGATTCCATCAAAGGAGACAAAGCCATGGACACAATGAACCCCAAAAGTATTCGTAATATTTGTTTAACCGGACACAGCGGAAGCGGAAAGACTTCTCTGGCTGAAGCAATGCTGTATTTGTCCAAAGCGACCGAACGCTTGGGCAATATTGCTGACGGAAACACGGTCAGCGATTTTGACGAAGAAGAGATCAAACGTGGAATTTCTATTTCTACTTCCGTGCTGCCCATTACTTGGCTAGATAAAAAAATCAACATATTAGATACACCTGGATACATTGATTTTAACGCCGAAGTATCTGAAGCGATGCGTGTGGCTGACAGTATGTTGATTGTCGTGGACGGTCGAGCAGGTGTGCAAGTTGGTACAGAGTTGCAATGGAAAGCTGCTTCACGCGCCGGAATTCCACGTGCGTTTTTCATCAATCGGTTTGACGATAATGAAGCACGTTTCAAACGTGTCTTTGATTCTTTGCGGGAGCATTTTGGTGTGGCTGTTTGTCCCCTGTTGATTCCCATGATTGAAAAAGACCAGGTCACCGGATTTCTCAATTTGATTGATATGAAAGCATTTACGTATCACTCCGCTGACGGCTCTCACGACGAAAGTGAAATTCCCGAAGAATTTAAAGAAGTGGCAGATACCTATCATAATATGTTGTTGGAGTCTATTGCGGAGACAAGCGATGAGCTAATGGAAAAGTTCTTTGCGGATGAGCCAATTACCTATGACGAGGCATTTATGGCAATCCATAAAGGAATTATTACCGGTAGCATTGTTCCGGTATTTTGTGGGTCTGCAACAAAACTTTGGGGCATCAAAATGCTCATGGATACCATTTCCACATCATTTCCGCGCTACCGTGCAAAAGAAGTGGAAACCGTAATGGATGGCGAAGAAGAAAAGAAACAGATCATTACCGTCGACGGTCATACGGATCTCTTTGTCTTTAAAACGGTTTCTGATCCGTTTGTCGGAAAAATGAGCTTTTTCAAAGTAATGAACGGAGAAATCAAGAAAGATACAACACTGTATCACTTGCCCAGCGGCGAGCAAGAAAAGATTGCGCGGTTGTATACGATGTGCGGAAAAAAGCAAACAGAAGTTGATGCGCTTTGTTGTGGCGATATCGGCATGACCCCAAAATTGGTACATGCTGAAACAAACGATACATTGGCTTCCGATCCGCTTTGCCTGCCTTACAAGCCCATTCAATTTAGCGAATCATTCTATCAAAAAGCAGTCGTACCTGCAACCAAGGGTGATGAAGATAAGATCTCTGCGGGTATTACAAAATTATTGGAAGAAGATAAAACGCTGAAATATGAGAACAACGCGGAAACAAAACAAATGTTGCTTTCCGGGCAGGGGGATACTCATTTAGATGTGGTTGTTGCTCGTTTGAAAAAACGTTTTAGTACATCTGTTCTTTTACAGACGCCAAAAATTTCATATCGTGAAGCGATCAAATCTACCGTAGAACAACAAGGGCGGCACAAAAAGCAATCCGGCGGCAGCGGCCAGTTTGGAGACGTGTTTATTCGTTTTTCTCCAGGCGACCATGGTTTGGAATTTACACAGAGCGTTGTTGGCGGCAGCGTACCAAAGAACTTTTTCCCCGCTGTAGAAAAAGGTCTGCAAGAGGCAATGCAGCAAGGTGTATTGATTGGTTGTCCGATGATTGGATTGAAAGCGGATCTATATGACGGTTCTTATCACCCGGTTGATTCCAACGAGATTTCGTTCAAATTGGCAGCGAAAATAGCATACAAAGAAGGTTTACCAAAAGCAAATCCTGTCATTTTGGAACCGGTAGGCACACTGAAAGTCTGGGCGCCGGATGCAATGCTTGGCGATGTGATGGGAGATATCAGCAAACGCCGCGGCAGAGTACTCGGTATGGAACCCATCGGCAGTACCGGGGAGCAATTGATTGAGGGCGAAGTGCCGATGGCTGAAATGCTGGATTATACCATTGCATTACGCGCCATGACCCAAGGTCGTGCTCGCTTTACCTTCTACTTTGTCCGATATGAGGAATTGCCGGCAGAACTTGCTGCAAAAATGATTGAGCAACACAAAGCCGAACAATCCTGAATGTCACATATAAAACTGCAATCATAAAATGGACGCGGAACTTTTCGCGTCCATTTTTGATGTTCACACTTTCCTCTCTTTGGGCAACAGACAATTGGTCGTGATTTGGTCGACGCCCCATAAAGCGAGTTGTTCCGCCACCGCCGGATCATCACAGGTCCAGCAATTGATGGTTATTTCAGCTTCATGCAATGATGCGATCAATGCAGGAGTCAACACATCATAAGCTATATCAATGTCAAAGGAACATTGTGCCAACTGTTTAATCAAAGAAGAAGATGGCTTATGTTTATATAAAAACTGTATCTGTGCATCTGGTAATCGGTTACGAATTGCCGTCAAATTATCCCATATAAATGAAATGAATATGATTTGCGGTATATCTAAAACAGCTAAGCACTGTTTCAATAAATCATCAATAGCGGATGAAGAAAAACAATTTTTCAATTCCAAGACAGCAATTTTACCATATTTGTTGCAAATGGTGAGATAATCCTCTAAGAGCGGAATACACAGATCCCCACGTATGAGATTCCCATCTGAAAAACGAATTTGTTTGTATGTCGTATCATCTAACTGCTCTACCGGAACGATAAAACCGTTTTGATCTGTGACATAATGATCATGAATCATGAGAAATTGTCCAGACTCCGTAACATGCACATCCGCTTCAATGCCAAAATAATTACGGTTTCCCGCTGCCACGTAAGCTGCCGCAGTGTTTTCATGTTCCATGGAGGAGAGACCGCGATGCGCAATCAGTTTGGCTTGACGGTTTTGTATCGCAATTGGTTTCATCTGACCGTCCTCTTTTTACAAATATATTTTATGAATACACACCGGTCTTATAAAATAAAATAAGAATCCATTCTTACAGCATCATGCCGTTCAAATAGCATTATCTTAAGAGCCAGGTAATTCTTGACATGGCGCTTGTTTCAGCAGCGCCATACGTTGCCGGTAATCCGGAAGAATGCTTGCAACCGTTTGATAAAAAGCACGGGAATGGTTTTTATGGACGATATGTGCCAATTCATGTACCACAACGTATTCAATTGCTTTTTGGGGATACAACATCAAATAACAGGAATAACAAATGCCGTTTGCTGCATTGCAGCTCCCAAAGCGCTTCCTGGCCGATGTGATTTTCACATAGGAAGGTGTAACGCCCATTTGTTCCGCATAATGCATCGTCAGACACGGTAAACTTTCCTTTGCCCTTTTCTTTAAGGTCTCCTGCGGAACAGATGTTTGTCTGGCTCTGGTAATGAGAATCCTTTTGGCGGTAGAATAAATCCAGTCTCGATTCTTTTCAACGAACGTTTCAATCTCTTTTTTTTGCGTACCATAGGGTGCGCGAATCAACAGCTGCAAATCATCCGATATGCGTAAAGCAATTGTTTTTCGTTTACAACGAACAATGTGCAAAACGGGATCGATCAGTTCCTTTAATCGTTGTTCTGAGAGATCAATCGATGCCATGTTTCTTCGCTCCAAATTTGTATTCCGTTAGCAGCTAAACGTGCGGCGCAAATTCCATTACCTGTGCGCAGCTTGCCCGTAAAAGTACCGTCGTGTATTTCTCCAAACCCACAAGCAGGGCTGCGTGCTTTTAACAGGGCACGTGATGCGGAAAATAGCTTTGCCAGTCGAAGTGTTTCATCTGTCCCACGCTGATACGCATCTGTAACATCCGTTCCTTTTTGATTGACAACGCGATCGCCACAAATCTCAGACGGAACACGTGGTGTGGGCAATCCACCCAAAATTTCCGGGCAAACAGGCACCAGTTCATATTGCTCCCGCAGCTGTCGAATAGTTTTTTCAGACAACCCGCGGCTTTGTCCGTCATAGCGACAACGTACCCCAAGCAAACATGCACTGATGAGTAGTGCCGGTTTTTGCGCAACGGTTGTACTTGTGATCGTGTTACACATTTTGAAACGTATCCTTCCCTATTTTTTTCTAAAGGACAATTTTCACCCCAAAGAAGCTATGAAACAAAAAACATGGAAAATTGCAAGTGTTTGGATAAAGAAATGTTTTATCAATGATCAGTGGAAATGATATTTTCATTGAGAATTGCCGTAGTAAGTATATCGCCCGTATAACATAATTTCAAAGAAAAAAAGGGGCAATCCGTTTGCAACAATTTCAAAAAAATGCGATCCCCTTCCCAAATCGGCAATGTGAAAATATCAGATTTTTTGATCCAATCCGTTTCACCCTCATCGCAGGGGATGGGTGTGCCATGAAAGGCATCAGAAGTGAACAGATGCATATATTCTCCCTCTCCGCCATCAAACACAAATGTAACGATTCCACGATAAAAAAGGGTATCCAAAATCAGACCTGTTTCTTCCTGTACTTCGCGTCGGACACATTCTTCCGGTGATTCATTTTCTAAAAATTTCCCACCAAAACCGATCCATTTTCCTTTGTTGATGTCTTTTTCTTTTTTTGTACGGTGCAACAGGAAATACTTATCATCTTGTTCGATATAACAAAGCGATGTGTTTTTCATAGTCCCTCCCAACCAGTATCATGATAAAGGCACGCGGTTTTTCAATGTATTTCCATATGTTTTTATAGCTGCATTGGGATCAATTAAAAAATATTTATTTTTAAGACCAATGATTCAACCATCGCTTTTGATAATTACCGCTATTTCCTTCTGCGTCAGTATCATTTGATGTTTTCTTTGACAGAACATGTTCTGCTTTACGATAGGAAGAATGCAGAATACGATCGTCTAATGCGGCGTCAAATGCGGCAAGATCTTCTTTGGAAAGCGGAAGCGAGACCGTGCGCGACTGCCATGCTGACAAATATGCAGCATTGGATAAAGAAAGCGAAAAAATGCCGTCATAACCGGGAGCAATCAATGTTTCTCCATATAGAATGTGGTTTGTGAAATTTTGCAGGATCTGCAAATGTTCACTTTGTGACGATTGCTGGGCATAAGTGATTTTTTCAAACGGAATGTATTCGCTCATGCTGCGTGGTGCTGAAAAGCAAACATCTCGCTCAGACTGCGAAAGTTTATAAAAATCAAGCTTTCCATCTGTTACAATGATTTTTCCTTTTTCACCAATGATTTCCAAGCGGTTGGTACCTGGATTTTCTCCGGTAGAAGTAATGAAGGTCGCTGTTGCTCCGTTTTCATAAACAGCCAAAATGGTGCAATCATCTTCAACCTCAATATGATGATAACGTCCCGCGGCACAATGTGCATAGAGAGATTTTGGCATACCGCAGATCCATTGCCACAAATCCAAGTTGTGCGGTGCTTGATTTAATAAAACGCCGCCGCCCTCGCCGCCCCAGGTGGCGCGCCAGTCCCCGGAATCATAATATGCTTGTGTTCGGTACCAGTTGGTTACAGTCCATTCCATTCGTTTGATGTTGCCCAGTTCCCCGCTTTGTACAAGCTTGCGTGCCTGCGCAAAAAGCGGATTTGTACGCTGGTTAAACATGATACCAAATGCATGTCCGGACGCTTTGGCAGCCTCATTCATCCGATATACATCTGAAACACGTACCCCGGCCGGTTTTTCACTCAAAACATGCATTCCCGCTGCAAATGCATCAACGGCAATGATGGGGTGAAAATAATGCGGCGTCGCAATGATGACCGCATCTGCTACGTGCTGCGCCAGCAACGCTCGATAATCATCATACTGTGCAACCCCGCATAAATGCGTTTTGGCCCATTCCAGTCGCTGTGGATCTGTATCACATACTGCACAAAGCACTGCATGTTCAATTTTTCCTTGATACAATGCGGTAGCATGCGCACTTCCCATACTACCAATGCCGATCACAGCAAAACGGAGCGGTGATGCGGGGGAATCATAATTACTCATTGACTGTATCATAAGTTTCTTTGTCAGACCTCTCGAAAATGATGAAAAAGTTTTCAATGATCAGAAATATGCGTTAAAATCTGCTTAAGATGCAATACGGCATCGTCAAAAGCCGCACGCGTCGTATCATATTGGTTTGCAATGTGGCTCTTTTCCCCGTTTTCCAGTGCCGCCAAACCGCAAAATTCCATCAGATGTGGTTCCAATGTGATCACCTGTCCACCATGTTGTAAATAGGAGCACAACATTTTCGGAATTTGGCATATACCGTTTCCCGGGACCACAATTTCGTCACTTGCGTTCACATCTTTGATGTGAACATAAGCGATATACGGCTGTAGCTCTGTGAAAGCATGCAAAGGTTCTTGACGACATTGGGCAAAATTCGCCGGATCATACACTGCGCGCAAATCTGGAAAGGCCTGATGCAATGCAAGACAGCGGGCAACGGTATCACCCCAAATTCCTTTTTCATTTTCATGGCAAAGTGTGAGATGATACTGCTTGGCAATCTGCAAAAGTTGCTGCATGCGTTGGAAAACTTCGTAACGATATGTTTCGATCTGCTCCTCCGTCGCATCCGACGGAAGATAAAAACTAAACACGCGAATATGTTTACACCCGAAAATAACGCTCAGACGTGCAATATGCTCCATACGTTCCAATTCCGGATGAAAATCATCTGTGATTTTTATTTTTCCAATCGGTGAGCCAATCGACCATACGGAAATATGGTTGTTTTGCAAACGTGCGGCAATTGTTTTTGCCTCCTCTTCGGAAAGATCCGCCACGTTTTTTTCACCAATCCCGCGCAATTCAAGCAAAGAAATTCCGTTTTCCTGCAGCGCACGAATTTGTTCTTCTATTTTCGGATCTGCTTCGTCCGCAAAAGCGCAAAGCTGATATGTATCTGGCTGTTCCATTTATTTCCCCAATCTCTTTATTTGCGTAACCGTTATCGCTGTATTTGTGTGCTTTCACCCTCTGCAATTGCTTTTACTTCGGAAACCGTTGCGTATAGCACGTCACCCGGCACGGAATGCTTCATCGCACATGCGGCGGCAGCAAAAGAAACTGCGTCCTGTAACGAATATTGTTTTTGCAGGGCATAAATCAGCCCTGCGGAAAAAGCATCACCGCTTCCGACGCGATCGACAAATTGTAAACGATAACAAGGCGAATGCGCTGTTTGTGTACCATCATACAATATTGCTTCAAATGAAGTTTTTACTGCAGAAAACGTTCTGCGGCGCGTCAGTGCAACTGCTTTCGGCAAAAACAATTCGTGCAATTGTTTTGCAACACAAGTACTATAATCCGCGTCATCTTCCGATGGTAGAGCCGACAAACCAAACAGCGAAGCTGCCTGTGTTTCATTGGCGATCAAAACATCTACGTACGGTAAAATTTTTCCCATCACTGTTGCCGCTTTTTCTTTGCTCCAGAGATTTTTTCGCACATTGAGATCACATGAAACGGTGATTCCCCGCTCATGCGCCTCGCGGCATGCTTGTAACGTTATGGATTCAAGTTCTTCACTCAATGCCGGTGTAATACCGCTAAAGTGAAACCATGAAGCATCGGAAAAAATTTCATTCCAATTAAGCATATCCCCATGCAACTGAGAGAAGGCGGAATTCGCGCGATCGTAAATAACTTTAGATGCGCGTGGAGAGGCTCCTGTTTCAAGATAATATGTACCGAGTCGTCCTTCTCCCCATATGATACGATCAACCAAAACGCCGTGACCCTGTAATTTCATTGCACAAGCTTGTCCCAGTACATTTTGGGGCAAACGTGTAACATGCGCACAAGGCATACCAAAACCAGCAAGAGCCATAGCCACATTGGCTTCGCTTCCGCCGTAATTCACATCCAATGCATGCGATTGCGTCAATCGTTCAAAACGCTGCGTAGAGAGACGTAACATCATTTCGCCAAAGGTAACAACCATGTTCACTTTTCCCCCGTTTATGCTCGATCTGCGTGATTGGCACGGGCATCGCGAATGGCGGCCAAATATTGTGGGATCTTCACAGCCGGATCTCCCTTTGTCAAATCACTGCCAATGCCAATGGCTACGGCGCCGGATTTGATCCAATCTGCCACATTATCCAATGATACACCGCCAGTCGGCATGATACGTGCCTGCGGCAGCGGACCGTGCAACGCCTTGATAAACGACGGGCCAAATGCGCTGCCGGGAAATAATTTCAGGATATCAACACCTGCATCCATCGCCGCGATTGCTTCTGTGACAGTCATGACACCCGCAAAATAGGGGCAGCGATAACGATTGCAGATCACAGCAATTTCAGGATCAAAATGCGGTGAGACGATAAACTGGGCGCCGCTGAGCATTGCAATACGCGCCGTGTAAGGATCCAAAACAGTCCCGGCGCCAATAATATTTCGATCCCCATAGGTTTTTGCAAGAGCTTCCAACACATGGTGCGCAAACGGAACAGTAAATGTCAGTTCGATTACACGTACACCATATTTGATACAAGTACAAGCAGTCTGCAAAGCGGCAGACTCATCTTCTCCGCGCACAACTGCGATCAATCCCGCCTGCTCAATTGCCGGAAGTAGCATTTCTTTGCTCATTTTCACTTTTTTGTCCTCCATCAGACAGATATCATATCATCAAACGCCGGAATATGCGCTAAATCCACCGTCTACCGGAATCACTACACCGGTGACAAATGAACTGGCGGAAGAGTCCGTCAAATAATACAACGTCCCGATCAGTTCCTCTGCTTCTCCGAACCGTCCCATGGGTGTCGCGTTCAAAATTTTATGTGTCCGAGGAGTAGGATTGCCTTCGGCGTCAAACAGCAAGTCGCGGTTTTGCTTGGTTACAAAAAAACCGGGAGCAATCGCATTGACGCGAATGTTTTCTTTGGCAAAATGTACCGCCAACCACTGCGTAAAGTTTGAAACGGCTGCTTTTGCAGCGCTGTATGCAGGAATTTTTGTCAAAGGCGTAAAAGCATTCATGGAAGAAATATTTAATATGCAACATCCGGTGCGGTGCAGCATATCTACTACAAATTCCTGTGTGGGCAACAATGTTCCCATCAGATTCAAGCCAAACACAAAATCAAATCCGGCTTTATCCAAATTAAAGAAGGTCAAAATGTCTTTGCGCGTTTCGTCTCCGGGCTCATATAATTCATGTGCTGTGGTGCAACGTGGATTGTTGCCGCCCGCGCCATTGATCAATATGGTGCATGGCCCCATATCATCCAAAATTTGGCGATGGACTGCTGCAATGGAATCCCGGTCCAACACGTCACAGCGATATGCGTGTGCAATGCCGCCATTTTCACGAATTTGTTGCGCAACTTGTTCCGCTGCGTCCAAATTGATATCCAAAAGAGCTGTTTGATAACCTTTTTTCGCCATTGCCGCAGCAAAAGCGGAACAAAGCACACCGCCTGCACCGGTCACAGCGACAACTTCTTTTTTTGTAATCTCTTTTCCATTTTCCATGATATTGCCTCTCCCCTGCTTGCCCATACGTTATCGCATGTGCAACACGAATCAATCCCGTTGTATGTTACTCATGAAACTACGTTTTTTTGCTTCTCACCAAGAAAATCTTTTTCAATTGCTTCGAATAATCCAGACAAATATGTAGCGCCGAGCGCGCGATCGTAAAGACCGTAACCATATCTGCCCCGCTCGCCCCAAATCATGCGACCGTGGTCAGGACGTACATATCCGTCAAATCCGGAAGTAACCAAAGCGCGAACAATCTGATAAATATCCAACGAACCGCAAGCGGTTGGATGTGCGGTTTCATGAAAACACCGCGTGCCGTCATATGCGATGTTTCGAATATGCATAAAGTGAATGCGATCGGCGAAACGGCGAATCATGTGTGGTAGATCGTTATCAGGATTTGCACCGAGCGAACCGGTACAAAATGTTAGACCATTATTGGGCACATCGACCAATTTCAAAAAACGCTCCAAATTTTCTTCATTGGTGATAATTCGCGGCAGGCCAAAAATTCCCCACGGTGGATCATCCGGATGGATTGCCATATTGATGCCGCTTTTTTGTGCAACCGGAACAACAGCTTCCAAAAATATTTGTAAGTTTTTCCAGAGTTGTTCTTCTCCGATTTCCTCATAACGCTTGAGCAGCGCGCGCAACTCATCCTTGGTATAACTCTCGTCCCACCCAGGCAAAGAAAGTGAGGAAGTCAAAGGATTGAGTCCCAAAACCGTTTGCTCATCATAGGCCAAAGAGTTAGAACCATCTGCATTTTGATGTTCCAACTCACTGCGCAACCAGTCAAATACAGGCATAAAATTATAACAAACGCATTTTACACCGTGGGCGCCGAGCCGGCGCAACGTCTCACAATAATTTTCGATCATGCGAGGTGCATCTTTTCCGCCGAGCTTCACTTCCTCCGGCACCGGTACGCTTTCCACCACTTCAAAGGTCAGATTGTGTGCATTGGCCTGCGTGCGAAGGCGTTCGATACTCTCATTGCTCCAAACTTCTCCGGGGGCAACGTCATAAACAGCTGAAACAATTCCGTACATCAATGGAATTTGCGAAATTTGTTCCAGTGTGACCGGATCCTTCTCGCCGTACCAACGAAATGTCATTTTCATAGATTTTCTCCATATTCTCTGTATATAAGAAGTATGTTAATCAACCGACTCAATCACTTCACGAATATTTTCACAACAAACACGCACAAGCAGTCGGTGCGCTGCTTCCATGGGAAAATCATCTTGTTCCACCCACCCAGCAACAATTCTTGCAAGAATGCGACGGAAATAATCGTGGCGTGCATAAGATGTAAAACTTCGGCTGTCTGTCAACATGCCATAAAAAGATGAGATACTTCCCTGTTCTGCAATCAATAAGGTTTGATGTGCGATCCCACGTGCATGGTCAAACATCCACCAGGCAGCCCCCATATGGACACGCGGGAAACTGCAAGCAATGGAAGCGAGTTGAGAAAGCATCGATTCGTTCATCGAATACAAAATGGTAATCGGCAATATTCCTTGCGTTTGCTGAATTTGGTTGAGCAATGCGATGACTGCGTCCCCCGGGATTGGATCTCCCATGCAATCACCGCCGGCATCCGGTCCGCATGATGAAAACAGTGCATCATTGGCGTTACGCTTAACTGCTAAGTGCATCTGCATGACCAAATTTCGTTTGGCATATTCACATCCCAAGAAGACATACATATTGCCCAAAAATAGATTTAAGTCAATCGTACTTAACGGCTCTTCTGCAAGGACACGACGAAATGCCGCATCGGCTTCTTCGTCACTGCCGATAATGCGAGGGAAACTTTCGATTCCAACATCAGTAAAGCGACATCCGTTTGCAACAAAATAATCCAAACGGCTTCGAACTGCTTGTTTCAAATCGTCAAGCGAATTGATTTGAATATTGGTACATGCAGAAAGTTGCTCCAGATATGAAGCGTAATCAGGGCGATTAACATTCAGTAACAAGTCCGTACGGAATGAGGGCGCAACCACGGTTTGCAAGGAAGAATCGTCCCGCAGCTTTTGGTGATAGGAAAGCGAACTTAACATATCGTCCGTTGTAGCAATATAACGCACATGAGAGAGTGCAATGAGTTTGCGCGGAGATAGCTGACGAGAAAGAATCATATCATTCGCAGCTGCCCATATATCCGCTGCAGATTGTTCATTCAATTCGTCTGTGATACCAAAATAAATTTCCAATTCCATCCGGGTCCACTGATACAGTGGGTTGCCCGGCGACTGAGAAACCGCTTTGGCATAATAAATAAATTTTTCTAACCATGATGCATCGCCTGTGATGTATTTTTCATCTATGCCACATTGACGCATCAAACGCCATTTATAATGATCGTGAGCCAGCCACATTTCTCCGATGTTGTCAAACGGCTGATCTTCCCAGATTTCCTTGGGATCCAAATGACAGTGGTAATCATAAATGGGCAGATCTTTGATATCCTCATATAAAGTCTGCGCCACATCGTTTTTATCTGCATCACTGCCGGATTTTCGGATAAATCGAAAAATATTGCGCATGTTTGTTCTCCCTTTTTTCGTGCAATTTTAAGATCATCGAGCAACACGTTTATGTGTGCATCAAGATTGTTGGAAACACGAGATCAATTAGAGCATTAACACTTCTTCTTCAGGTGCCGGCGCGTGTTCCAAGCGTGAAACCTGCAAAACCGGCAATAGTTCACCCCCATCTTCCCCATATACGGAACTATCCACAGCTTTGACCGTACCTGTTAAATACACCCACGCCTCATCTTCAAACTGCATATGATTGATGCAATAAATCCCCATAAACTGAATATCTTCTGCGCAACACGTCATGACATGCCGCCCCATTACAAATCCGGATTGATTAGGAGCTGTCAATTTGGCCACACGACACAACACATGGATCACTTTTCCATCATATCGTTCCGCGTTGTCCATCACATCAAAATACCAAGTCGGGAAATCTTGATCCGGGATATCGATCACTTTTTGTGTCAGATCAAAGGGGGAGGCGTCAAATGCAGCATCGATCTCACCGCTTGGATATTCAAACACCACTTGCACGCGCATATTTTGTGCTTTACAAGCACTGCGATACGAAAATTTATCGTTTTTGCGGTCGTCAAACCGATTGAAAACAACAACATCCGTTAATTTGAATTGTGTTGCCGTCATTTGTCGCATGTTGGTATAATAATTTTGGAACGTTTCGCTGTTGACCATCGTCAAAATTTGGGCAATAAACCAAGCTTTCGGATAGGGTGCTGTAAGCATCATCTCCGGATCCCACATCCCGTTAAATTCAATCAGAACAGAGTCAGGTTTGTGCGCTTGTTCCAATTGTTCCATCGTGGACTTGTTGAATGATTCGGCTGCGTCGATATTGGCAATCGCAACGTGTTTCTCCTTGCATACCGCTTCGTCAAATTCCTCTAACCCCTCTTCACATACGATCAATAAAATATGTTGACCATCTGTAAAATCCGGATTTTGCAGCATGCGGCGAATCATCGTCGTTTTTCCGCTTTCCAAAAAACCATTGAATATGAAAATCGGCACTTCACGCTCATTTGCCATGTGTGCTTCCCTCCACGTGCTTTTGATGGATACGAATAAACTTGTTACTTAAGAAAAGAGAGAGCGGATTTCATTTTGGTGCAAATCGGTGCCGATGACACAGATTTTTCCGATCGTTTCTGCAGGGCCTGTGCGGATATCAAATTCTTCCGGCGTTAAGTCAAAGTGATGCCAAACACCGGTTAAATCCGGTAACATACCTTTTGCACGCAGCACTGTACCGAATTTTCCCGCAGGGTCACTGAGCTGTTCCAAAATTTCCCGCAACGTTTGCTCCGAAAATTGTTTTGTGGTTTCCATGCCGATGTTATCAAAAATATCATCCGCATGGTGATGGTGGTGATGATCATGGCAGGCGTCATCGTGATCGTGTTCATGATGATGGAGATGGGATTCATGATGTTCATGGTCGTGGCAGTGGCAATGATCATGATCGCCATCACTTTTCGTATGATCATGATCATGTTCTTCCTCATGTTCCTCACAACCGCAAACAGGACAGATATGGGCTTGTTCCATCAATTCCTGCACAAGATCATGGGAATGCTCCATGGCTTGTAAAATCGTTTGTGCCTGTAATTGATCCCAAGGCGTTGTCACAATGTTCGCGTTTGGATTTTGCTCACGCATCAATGCGGCAGCAGCTTGTAATTTTTCTGCACTTAAAAGTTGTGTACGGCTCAACAAAATACAACTCGCATGGGTGACCTGATCTAGGAAAAACTCACCAAAGTTTTTGACATACATTTTACATTTGACAGCATCAACAACAACGCTGAAACTATTCAAAAGAATGTCAGGCTGTTCTGTCGCAACCACTTCTACGGCTTTTATAACATCGGACAATTTGCCTACACCGGATGGCTCAATGATAACGCGATCCGGTGCATAGCGCAAGATCACATCTTTCAATGCTTCTTTGAAGTCGCCAACCAGAGAACAACAAATACATCCGGAGTTGATTTCTGAAATCACAGCACCGGTATCTTTTAGGAAGCCGCCGTCTACGCCGATTTCGCCAAATTCATTTTCAATTAATACCAATTGTTCTTGACCAAACGCTTTTTCAGAAAGCAGCTTTTTGATCAGTGTTGTTTTACCAGCGCCAAGAAAGCCTGAGATGATATCAATTTTTGTCATAAAGACTTCTCTTCCTCTCTTACCAAGACAAATCAAATCATAAACGTATTTACAAACAACATATCCATTACATATAGCGAGTTGTGTTTGATCAAACAATTGTGTACGCTATGGCTATGCTTGATTTATGATTCATTGACAGATGTACAGAAACGCAAAAATGCTTTCTGCCCTTCTTCCGTACACTTATATACACCGGCGTCACAAAGAACATTTACAAACACGTGTCCGATCTCTTCTTTGAGAATGGAACGGATGTTTTCTTTTGTAAATGTGTACTTTTTCAACAACTCTTTTGCCCAAGGTGCATGCGCTGCCAATTCCGGAATATGATCCATATTTTCTCCGGATAAAATGGCATCTTCCAGCAACCGCATTTCTTGTTTCAATCTTGCAGGAAGCACTGCCAGCCCCATCACTTCAATCAGACCAATGTTTTCTTTTTTGATGTGATGGTATTGCGCATGCGGATGAAACACGCCAAGTGGATATTCATCCGTGGTAATATTATTGCGCAGCACCAAATCGAGTTCATATTCTTCACCGCGACGACGTGCAATCGGCGTAATGGTAGAATGCGGTTCCCCATCTGTTTGCGAAAAAATGAAAGCACTTGGATCAGAATAGGATCTCCATGCATGCAGAATTTTATCAGCTAAGTCAACCAATCGACTTTTTTCCGAAGTACGCAAGCGAATGACGGACATCGGCCAATCGACAATACCCGCCCTTACATCTTCAAATCCTACAAACTGTAACGGATGAATAACCGGGGCTTTCTCCATGGCAAATGTATAATGTCCGCCTTGCATATGGTCATGACTTAATATGGAGCCTCCGACAATGGGCAAGTCCGCATTGGAACCGATAAAATAATGGGGGAACAGCGTCACAAAGTCAAGCATTTTTTCAAACGTCCCACGTCGGATGGACATCGGGGTGTGCTGCCCGGAAAATGCGATACAATGCTCATGATAATAAACATAGGGGGAATATTGCAAATACCAATGTTCTCCGCCGAGATTGATCGGAATGATTCGATGGTTCTGCCGTGCCGGTGCGCTGACATGTCCACTGTACCCTTCGTTTTCTGCGCACAACTGGCATTTCGGATATCCGACTTGCGGTGCATTTTTGGCAGCCGCAATGGCTTTTGGATCTTTTTCGGGTTTGGATAAATTGATCGTAATGTCAATATCGCCCCAACGGCTCTTGGTCACCCACTTAATATCCTTTGCAACACGCTGCGTGCGAATATAATTGGTGGCACGGCTGAAGCGATAATAATCATCTGTTGCGATCAAAGGACTTTTTTTATAAAGCTCATGAAAATGGTGTATCACAACACTCGGCGGTGGAGTCAGCAATCCCATCAGTTTGGTATCAAACAAGTCACGATACACCACGCTATTATGTTCGATCAGTCCATGTTCATAGGCATAATCACATAATTCACCCAGCAATTTTTCCAGATCTCCGTCGAAGGAAGCCTCCCGCGGCTCATAGGAAAGCAAGCCCAGTGCTTCAATCAAACGGTTGATTGCATAATTTCGATCTTCCGGTTGAATCAAATTCTGCTTTGTCGCATAATCGACAAGCTGCGTGATTTTTGTGTATATCATATGTTCCCCCATAAACGATAAGCCTTTAGAATAGTATAGCACGCAGTATCCGAAATTTCAATAGATTTTCAATAGATAAAGAAAAAGAACCGCTGTTTTTTCGTGCAACGGTTCTTTTCTATTTCATATATTTTTTGCTTCACAGGAAATTAGAATCAGTGTTTCACCAGTTCATATGTGTCTTTGGCGATCATCCACTCTTCGTTGGTTGGAATCACCAACAGCTTCAGTTTGGAATCCGGTGTCGAAATGTCAACTTCCTCTCCGCGCACCTGGTTCTTTTCTTCGTCAACTTTGGTGCCCAAAAACGCAAGCTTTTCTGCAACACGCGTACGATAATGCGGGTTATTTTCCCCGATTCCACCCGTAAACACAACGGCATCAATGCCACCCATCGCAGCGGCAAATCCTCCAATATATTTCGTCAGCTGGTGGCATAGCATGGATTCCACTAATTTGGCGCGTTTGTCGCCCTGTTTTGCACGCTGCTCAATCTGGCGGTTATCGCTGGTTCCGGCAATGCCAAGCATACCGGATTTTTTATTGAGGATCTTATCAATGTCATCTGCAGTGAGAGATGGTTCATGTTTCATCAAAAACGGGATAATCGCAGGGTCAATTGATCCGCTGCGGGTTCCCATCATAATCCCTTCCAAAGGAGTCACACCCATTGTGGTGTCCAGACATTTTCCGCCGTCAACAGCTGCAATGGAAGAGCCGTTGCCCAAATGACATGTGACAATTTTTAATTCGGAAGGATCTTTTTCGAGCATCACAGCCGCACGTTGGCTGACATACCGGTGAGATGTACCGTGAAAACCGTAGCGGCGAATGCCATATTTTTCGTAATATTCGTATGGCAATGCGTACATATAGGCATAATCCGGCATGGTTTGATGAAAACCGGTGTCAAATACGGCTACCTGCGGTACACCCGGCATCAACTTGCGGCATGCTTCAATTCCGGTCAAGTTGGCGGGATTATGCAGCGGCCCAAGGGGAATACATTCTTTGATTGCTGCAATCACAGCATCATCAATGATCACGGAATCGCAAAATTTTTCAGCGCCGTGCAAAACCCGATGTCCGACCGCACTGATTTCTGACATGGATTGAATCACGCCGTGAGACTCGTCGGTCAATGCTTCTACAATCATTTTCAACGCATCTCTGTGATTTTCCATCGTTTTGGGAACATGCTTAAAACTTTTCTCCGGCGCCCCGGGCACTGTATGCGTAAACTCACTGTTATCACAGCCGATCTGTTCACAAATACCTTTTGCCATCAGTTTGTTTTCTTCCATGTTGATCAACTGATATTTCATTGAAGAACTACCCGCGTTGATAACCAATATTTTCATTGATTTTTTCTCCTTAATCTCCTTAAAATGTATATTATCATAAAAATTATAGCACTTCTTTTTTTATATTGCAAGATTTTTCAGGTTTTTCAAAAAAAAATATTGAGTATAAATGCATTATTTTTTGTATAAAAATTCTATTTATTTTTTTCACTTTTTGTATTGACAATAACTATGGTTTTTAATATAATGAAAATAGATATTTGATATATATGTAAAATGTTTTATATAGATTATAAATATTCCAATATAGGCGAAAGCTCTGATGCATTTTACCACTTGGAATAAATGAACGCACAAACAGAGCTGCCAAAAGCATGTTTGTGCGTTTTTATAATCATTGATTTTTCGATAGATTTCAATTTGTAAAGAGGTGATTCCGATGAATCTCGTGTAATCGAGATTTATAAATAACCTAAGAAACTAAAATATGGGATTTTCTTTCGTTTCATCTGTCATCTCAGAAAATAATCACATGAGCATTACATCAATCAGAGATAATAATCCATTTCTAAAATCCTTTTGAAAGATAAAGCCGCTTAGGAGAATTACCATGAAACAAAGAACATTATTTCTCTGCCTCATCCTCACGTTTGCAATTCTGCTCGGTGCAACAGCGTGTAAAAGCAACGACGAGGGAACAGTGGAGACCACTGCTGAGATAACAACCGTTCCCACCATACAGGAAACAACAGCGACAGAAACGACCGATACAACTGAAACTAACGTTTCCACCACAGGCTCCATCGAGACAACTCAGTTGCCGGAACCGGCTGAACCGTTACAAGCGGAAATTAACGCTGCAAAAGAAGATCTAACGGCAAAAGGATGGGAAAATATTGAAGTTGTACAAGGAGAACCCGATAGCTTAGAAAGATGGGGAGTTCTTTTACCGTCGTTTACATTGACTTCCGACCAAACATTATACACAGTTATCGGAAATCACGATGTCGGAAACGGCAGAGTAACAAGTGCAGTCATTAAAATCGTAAAAAATACTGTAACAGGTGAAGCAACCCAAGGAGAAATTTATTACGTTGGAAGCAATGGACGATACCTACTCGGGGATAGATTGGAATATTTTAAAGCTATGTATACCAAGCCGGATGATCTATGGTATGCAAACGATGAAATATTATATTGGCAATTTTGGAATTCTTATTAACTCGTAGCTAGACAACGAATAATAAAAAGGAGAATACATGATGAAACGAAGAATCATTGGTATCGCTGTGCTTATGATCGCGATCGTTCTGACCGCAGTCAGTATCACCGTGAGCGCTATGTCCGCCACACCAAAAGCCGATGAGATAACGGAAAGCACTAAAATTCAACAAACACAGGAAACGGAAGAAACCACAATCACTGAAGACCCCGTACCTGCTGAATCGACAGAACCGGCCAATCAGTCGGAAGCGATTGAAACACCTATCCCGGAAGAAACGGAAGAAGATCCGTGGGTGACACAAAACCGTGTGATTCCGGATGTTATCCCGGAGTTTGACGAGACAGCCTATCAGGTGTTGTCTCCTCAGGAAGCGTTGGAACAAAATTGCGATTTTTACAAATACGAGCCACAGTATCGCGACACTTATTATTGGGTAACACCGGATCTTTTGGCAGCAGCAAATATCGGTAACAAAGAATATGGTGAATGGATCGCTGAAAATATTCATCCCAACGAAATAAACGGTATCGAGCCACAGGAAATGTATACGGTTACTTTTATCAAAGATTTCCACATTTCCCGAGAAGCATTTGAACAAGCCTGCCAAGAATTTCAGTTGTGGCTGGAAGATAAAAGCGAACGGTGGGCTGAGGGTGATGCCATATTCAGTATGGAAAGATACGAAATGCCGAATGCCGATATCATTTATACCTTTGACAACGAGATTATCAATAACTATTATCGGCGTGTACAATAAACACACGGATTTTGAAATTCACAATGATAAAACATTTCTCCCATACAAAAACAAATCGCCCATTTTTCAATGGGCGTTTTGTCGTATTTTGCGAACATTGAAAGCTGCTTTTCTCAAAATCACAGATTCAAGTATCTTGCAAGAAATCTCAAAATCTGGTATGATTTTATTGATGTATCGGTATTTCTTAACCATGGCAAACGGATTGATATGGCATATTACTTACAACGGGTGAAATATGAAGAAAAAATGTAATCAAAAGCGGTCAAAAAGATACGGCAAATGTGCGTGTCGGATGTTACAAATATTTGCATGGAGCCTACTGCTCTCCATGTGTCTATTTGGATGTGGCGGTGCAGACGATGCCACAGCGTCGATCGGGCCGCAACCCATGGATGCAAAAGACGCGGACACACCAATTATACAACCGCAGCGGGAGATGCGCGGCGTATGGATCGCTTCAGTAGGAAATATCAACTATCCCGCTTCCGCTGACACCACTGTTGCGCAACGGCAAGAAGAACTGGAAAAGATTGTCGAGCACTGTGTGGAAATGAAACTCAACACAATCTTTTTTCAAGTACGACCGGCCGCAGATGCACTTTATGCGTCCTCCTATTTCCCTGTTTCCCTTTTTTTCAGTGAAACGCGCACACTGGATTTTGATCCCCTTGCCTATTTGATTCAGTTATGTGATGCATACGATATTGATGTATATGCATGGATCAATCCCTTACGTATCACCTATACCGGGAGCACCTTTGCAGACTTGCCGGAAGATCATGTGGCAAAAACGCATCCGGATTGGGTCATTCGTTACGGTTCTATGTATTATTTTGATCCTGGCATCCCACAGCTGCGTACATATATTGCATCTGCAGCAGCAGAAATAGCAGCCAACTATGATGTCACTGGTATTGCATTTGACGATTACTTTTACCCCTATCCCATTACCGACGAAAGCGGTGCAACCGTTTCGTTCGATGACAGTCAAAGTTACGCGACATACGGTGAAAACATCTCCCTTGCTGACTGGAGACGAAACAATATCAATTCGCTGATACGGGAAACATACGAGACGATCAAAGCGGCCAATCAAAACTGCCGTTTTGGTGTTTCACCGTTTGGCATCTGGCGCAATGACGATGGCAGCAACGGTGGCAGTGCAACAAATGGGTTATCTGCATATGATACATTATACTGTGACGCGCTTACATGGGCAAAGGACGGATATGTAGACTTTTTGGCGCCGCAACTTTATTGGCAATGTGATTTTGACCGCGCCTCCTTTTCCGTTCTTGCTGATTGGTGGGATACGCAGCTACAAGGAACCGGCATATCCCTGTACATTTCTCACGCTGCCTATCAATATTTAAGTTGGAATATTTCCGGGGAAATGCTGCGACAAATCAATGATGCCAGGACAAAGAAAACCTATCGAGGCAGTATTTTTTACGGCTATGACGCCCTTGTCAACAACGATTGTCAGATCTGTGATGAATTGGCATCTTTGTATCAGGATGAATGGCTTTACGCCGGAATATCACCATTGCATTGATTGTGATGTGAAAAAAGCTCAAGCATTGATGTGAGAATGCTTGAGCTTTTTATTTTAATATTTTTGATCATCCATTATTTTGCTCTTGATTTGGTTGTATCAACTCCTTGGGCATTTCATACGGCGTATGATCATGCAAATACAGCTGGATTGCCAATTGAACATTTTTCTTAGCAATCATTTGAAGATGCCGAACGCGTTCTGCAATTTGATTTTTATACTGCTCGTGGTTCGACATGATTTTATCTAAAGCGCCGCGTAATGTTTCTTCCGTCAAAGTGGCAACGCTTCCGGCATTGATCCCGCCAATATCTTGAATAAAAGCCGAAATCTTGGGGTCATATTCCAATCCAATCATCGGCACATCAGCCATTGATGCAAAAATGAGGCTGTGTAAGCGCATGCCGATGCAAACATCAGCGCTTTCCATGATTTTTTCGATGCTTTTCACATTGTTCGGAATCGGTAGAACCTTTCCGGGAACTTCAAGCATCTTACAAATACTTTGCAAAACGGGAAGGTCTTCTTTTTCTTGCATGGGAAGAAAAAATGGAGACAATTGATACGTATTATAGGCATAATTGCAAACAGAGGCAATGATTTGACTCATTTGTTTTGAATTACCATGCCAAGGACGAATGGAAAGGACAAGATAATGATTACTTTTTTCTGATGAAAGCGGTTCACTCTTGGCCTCTGGAGAAGTATGCAATAAGGAAAAAACAGGATCAGCCGTCAAACACACATTCGGATTTTTCACGCCGATGGTACGCAATAGATTGTACGAAGCATGATCACGCAGGGTAATCACATCAACGCCGTTGAGAACCTTGGCTACACGTTTTGCCGAAGAGGCGTGGGTAAAGGGGCCCAAGCCATTGGCATAAATCATAACTTTGCATCCATAACGCTTGGCTATACGGATTAAATACAAATAATAATTGAGTGAACGTTGGCTCGTACGATCCTGCAACAATGATCCGCCGCCAAAAACAAGCATATCTGCATGTTTTAAGTGTTTGGTGATCGTGAAATAACGAAAACGAGAGATCGCACGGACCTGAAAACGTTGAAAAATTTTATTTGGTGATTTACATAGAACGGTTAAATTGGGACTTTCATATGTTTCACGGAATCCATGGATGATAGAAGATAGAATCGATTCATCACCCATATTGGAATAACCGTAATAACCGGCAATTAAAATTTCCTTTTGCTTCGATAATGCCCACTGATAAACGCGTAAAGCATCCTGCATCATTCGCTGTACAGAATAGTAGGTTGCAACAATTCCGCGACTATAGACGCCCAGCTCTTTTTGCTGTGTTGGAGAAAGTGAAAAAAAGCGTAAAATTTCGCTTTTCATCTCCTCAGTTGAGGATGCTTGACAACCACGAAAACAAAAGTTCGTATCAATACTAACTTTCAACTTACTCGGTTCAAACAAACCGATGAATCCTTCGTTTCCGGCCATAATCACAGGGCACTCTGCTGCCATCGCTTCCAATGCCGCACGGCTAACACCAACAAACAATTTACCGAGTGCAGCAAAAAGATGTATGTCTGTACGCGGTCCTGTCAAAATGACACAATTTCGTCCCACGGATTCATTGGCCTGCCGAGCAGCTTGTTGAACAACTTCGAAATCATCTCCGCCGCCAACAATCACTACACGAAGATCTGGAATCGATTTTGCTAAGTCCGGTGTAGCTGCAATCAGATGTTTGGCTGCCAGACTTCTGGATTCGTCCAAGCGACTCACAAGTACAATGACCTGTTCTTGGGGGGCTATTCCGAATTCTTCACGAATCGAGGTCGTATCCGTTTGGGGAGAAAATTTGACCATATCGATTCCGTTGACGGTAACACGAATATCAGAAGACGGAATATGATAAACATCCATTAAATGCTTTTTAATATCATCAGAGACAGCAATTGTTTTGTCGCCCCAAGATGTAATGTATTTTAACCCATACTCGGTGGCAAAAACGCTATGCGCGGTTGTAACAAACGGAAAATGATATTTTTTTTGTAATGATTGAAGCAAAAAGGCCGGAATACGCGCATGTGCATGAACGATATCATAGTGACCGCTTGTAATCAACTGGGCGAGAATTTTTTTTGATTGGAGCAAAGCACCTATTTTTTTTGTGTGTAACGGCGCCCACACGTGTTTCACGCCTGACTCTTCCAATATCTTTACATAAGAACCGCCGTTTGAAACCACTGTTACTTCATGGCCCTCTTGACAAAGCGCACGCGAAAGCTCTAAAATATGCGTTTCTGCCCCGCCGATATCCATTTTCATCGTTGCCATTAAAATCTTCATCTTGCCGTACTCCTTATTCAAACGACGCAACAAATCTAAAATTTCCAAAATGTGATACACCTATAATCGGTCATTAAGACAAATAGTCATAACTCTCCCCATCGGTTTCCTGCTGCGTGACGATCCATTCACCATCTTGCTTTTCAAGTGTAAAAATAATATCACATTGATACGTCATTTGTGTTTCGCCGCTGTCACGATCACGAATCGTACAAACCACAGTCACGCCTGCCTGTGCACGCGTATCATCATTGAGCATCAGTACCGTGGACAAATGTTTGATTTCATATGTTTGACGGGTTGGCATTTCTTTTTCACTTTGCACGTACTGCCGTTTTTCTGAGCGTTCCCAATTGAAATGATCAATATATCCCATAAAGTTTTCATCGTTATATTTCACAAACATATCGATGATCATATTTTTGATTTCCTTGTCATCTACGGTATCCGTATTCAAAAAAAAGGATTGATATCCTTCGTCTTGAGAATAATCGTGTGTACATGCACTCAGCGTCATTGACAAAAGGAGCAAGAAAGAAAGAAAAACGATAAAATATTTTTTGCTCATAAATAATACACCTCATGTAAAGATGAACAACACAAAAAGTAAGTGCAAAAATACATATATATTATTTTACCAAGAAATAAAAAAAATAGCAATAGTTTCATTTAAATCTTTCGATGATCGTTCTCTGTTGCCTGCAAGAAAATGGCACGTTGTATTTCCCTTGTTGCAATTTATCGCTTATTATGGTAAAATAGGAAAGCGCTTCGGCGGGAAATGGAGACATTATGACAAAATCATTGTTATCCAAAATTCATACACCTCAGGATGTCAAGGCACTTACAAAAAATGATCTACCGCGTTTAATACAAGAAATTCGCACTGAATTGATTGAAACCGTAACAAAGAACGGCGGACATCTTGCATCTAATTTAGGATTGGTTGAATTAACGGTTGCGATTCATCGCATTTTTTCCTCTCCGCAAGATCATATCATTTTTGACGTGGGACATCAAAGTTATGTACACAAGCTGCTTACCGGACGATATGAAGCGTTCCATACACTTCGGCAATCGGGTGGATTATCCGGATTTACAAAATGCACGGAAAGTGCGCATGATCCATTCGGTGCGGGACACAGCAGCACTTCCCTTTCCGCAGCCCTTGGATTTGCTTATGCCGATTATTTGAACAAAAAAAACGATTATACGGTTGTAATACTGGGAGACGGTGCTTATACAGGCGGTATGATTCATGAAGCACTCAATAACATCAACCGTCATTTGCATTTGCTGATCATTCTCAATGAAAATGACATGTCCATCTCAGAAACGACCGGAGAATTTAAAAATCATCTGACAAAAATTCGCTCGTCGGCAACCTATTTTGCAGCAAAAGAACATGTAACCAACGTGTTACACGGAATTCCGCTGGTTGGAAATGCATTGTTCCGCGAAGTGCATGCAGTCAAAAAATCCGTCAAGGACATGTTTTATCACACCAATTATTTCGAAGATCTGGGCATACATTATTTTGGCCCTGTCGACGGCAACGACTATCCTCGCTTGGAACGGGTCTTGACGGAAGCCAAAAAATGTAATTGTTGCGCTTTGGTACATATTAAAACAAAAAAAGGATGTGGGTATCCACCGGCAGAAGCAAATCCCGGTTTATACCATGCCCTGCCGCCCGGGTTTGCAGACAACAAGAAAAAAGACAAATTTGATCCTGCCGGCGGATATTCTTCGATCATGGGCAATGCATTGAAACAAATCATGTTAAACGACCGCGATGTGGTAGCCATCACAGCGGCCATGGCGGGTGGAACGGGTTTGCGTGAGATACGAGCAGCTTTTCCGCGTCGATTTTTTGATGTCGGTATCGCGGAAGAACATGCGCTGACATTTGCCGCAGGATTACGCGCTGCGGGGAAAAAACCATTATTTGCCGTTTATTCTTCCTTTTTTCAACGTGGATATGACCAAATGTTGCACGACGTCGCATTGCAGGATCTGCCAATTACACTGTGTATCGATCGATGCGGCCTGAACGAAGCAGATGGGGTGACGCACCACGGTATTTTTGATGTTTCCATGTTGCTTCCGTTTCCAAATGTTGCTTTATATGCCCCGATGTCTTCCAATTCTCTAATGGACTTGCTTTCTCGTTCATTTGATGCGGCATACAGCACCGCCATTCGTTATGGCAAAAAAGGACCAATTGCGGAAATTACCAGCGCATTTTTCCCTCCCCAAACTGATTTTTCACCGATTCATTTTTGGGGTGACGCTGCTCCTACAGTCCTCTTTATCACATATGGTAACATCGCTGCACAAGCACTTGCCGCCGCAAAACAGTTACAAATGCAAGGCACCGCTGTCGGTGTTATACTTTGCGAACAACTTTCCCCCATCCATGTGGTCGCTGAACATCTGAGAAAATATATTTCAAAATCTGCAACACTTATCGCATATGTGGAAGAAGGTATTTTTCAAGGCGGCTTTTCCATGGCTATGTCTACGCAATTGCATCAACTGTCATATCAAGTATTCCCGCAGGAACGCTTTTTTGCAGTTTTTTCTCCATTTGTTTCACCGAAAAAAGGAGAAACGATTTGGCAATGCCATGGTCTGGAAGCTTCGCAAATAGTTGAAGGAATCGAAAACGCCATGTTGGCAGAAAAACAAGAAAACATCTAACGGTACTACCCATTGAAAAGTTATCCATTGCTATAACATTCCAAATTGCTGAAATAACGAATCATTACATAAAAAATCACCGCTTGGCGAAACTATCCAAGGGGTGATTTTTTTGTTTGTCATGGTAATACGGACACTATTGATCTATCTTTTTTTAATTCTTGCCATGCGACTGATGGGAAAGCGACAAATTGGTGAATTACAGTTATCGGAACTTGTGATCACCTTGTTGCTTTCCGAACTTGCCGCACATCCAATCACGGATCCGGAAATCCCGCTTTGCAATGCAATTTTTCCGGTTTTGATTCTGCTTTCTCTGGAAATCATTCTTTCCTATTCCATTACGAAAATTCCGTTATTCAAACGTATGTTTAACGGTTCTCCCAGTTTGTTGATTCACAAAGGAAATATTGACATCAAAGAATTAAAGCGAGCAAGGCTTAGCATCGAAGAAATGTTGGCGCTGATCAGACAACAGGGATATAGTGGGTTTGAAGAAATCAATTATGCTATTTTGGAACAAAACGGGAAAATATCAATTGTCCCCCACGCTGCCTACGCCACAACACAAAAAAAAGACTTATCGACCCAAATACAAGAAGAAGGTATCTCGCATTTGTTGATTTCGGATGGAAAAAAGAATCAATATAACATCGAATTTACGCACACCGATTTAAAAATGATTGATCAGATCTTAAAAGATCAAAAGATCAAAAAAATGTCTGACGTTTTTATTTTAACCATCAATGACGTAGGCGAAATTTATATTGCAAAAAAAGAGAAAAATAAAAAACATACAACATCATACAATCTTCAATCACCGACAAATTCAAAAAAATCAGGGCAAGCCACATCATCTACTAAAGCTGAACAATCGAATCAGAAAAAATAAGGGAGAACCTCTGTTATGAAAAGTGTCATTATCGCCATTGTTATTTTTGCACTTGTGATCGGATGCGCATTTTTTATTACATTTCATTTTCAATCATTCACCGAAAAAATGCTTCATAAACTCGATTCTTTACCAAATAATATGGAAAATCTGGAAAAAACAGAAGAAAAAGAATTGCGAGAAGACGTGGAAGATATTGCAGCGTTGTGGGACGAAGAATTTCAGCGCATGGTTTATCTTGTTGGATATTCTTTGGTCAATCGTGCCGACAGCGCAATCAACACAATGTATACCGCCGTATGTACCGGGAATCATGAAGACTATGCCATCAATCGACGGGAAGCAATGGACGCACTGCGACGTTTGCAGGAACTACAAGGAATGAGACTTTCAGCAGTTTTATAAAATGAGAAGCGAAAAAGTTGCGTATAAAAAGAAAAAAAGCTTGCTGCACATCAAATGATATGCAGCAAGCTTTTTTAGCAAAAAGTATCGTTGTAAGAAAGCAAAATGAATTACCCGGGAAGTGTACCGGTTGACAAATCTTCTTGCGCACCGAAATAATCATAATAGAAAGAACATATGGAATCGGAGTCAGAAGAAAGCATATTGTTCAAAAAGTAAGAATCGCTCGGAGATATGTTTTGTAGAGACGCAGCGGGGTCGGCAGACGAGGAGATGGTTTGATTTTGCCGTTCCACCATTTCACTGTATTTTTCCATATTTTCGGCCAAGTCTGCGTTCGTATCGCTCAGCACCTGTGTGGACACGTGGAAGAAAGGCTCTACATATGTAGTAAGATTTTGTTCTTTACTCTTTTCCCACGAATTTGCAGGCATATCTTCCGGCACATAAGCCATGTAAACGTTTCCGGTCTGGAACAAATCCATCGAATAATCGTCATTGAGCATGTGCACGGTGTTGTCATCGTTCAGCGTATAGTTGACGTCTTTCACACCATATTGGTATGTATTGCGGAACGTTGTATCAGTGTTCAGTAAATTGATGATCTCAAAGGCACGATCGGGATTTGCAGAATAGGAACTGATCCCGAACAAACCGGAATAAACAGTTTCATTGCTTGCACGCGGAGTGGAGTGCAAAGCGACATAATATTCATCGCTCCATCCTTCATCTTCCGGCGTCGTATCAAACGCGCGTACTACTTTGATAGCTGGATCTGTCGCATTTTCGTCAACATATCCACCGTTGATCAGCTTTTCTTTCAATGCACGGAACGCCACGTATTCAGAATTCTCATACAAATTGGTCGGCTTTGCGTCAGCAGTCGGCTGATACGTATCGCTGACGATGGATCCGATCGGAGAATCTTCTCCGGTCAGATAATACAAACCTTTCATGTCAGGTACCATATTAATCGGTGTGACACCTGGTTCGTTGGCATGTACGCTATCCAAAAAAGCTTCACAGTCATTGAGCGTAATGGTTTCACCGACCGTAAATTGATAACGATCCGCCAGCTCTTTGTTTACCAAAAAATAAGTATAATATCCCAAAGGTTGATTGCTGGGAATTGCATACTGCGTACGGTCAATACGACCGGCAGCCATAAAAGTAGGATAAATATATTTCGACAGGTCCTTTTCTGCCTGCGATTCGGACGCAATCGTTGAAGTAATAGGCATCAGATAATCTTTATCAAAGAAACGATAAAACATATCGACACCGGTCATAAAGACAATGTCAATTTGATTTTCACCTGCGTCCGGGTATTGCAGCACCACACGACCGTATTCATCGGTTGCAGTGGCTTGGGTTTCCGACGTTTCCGCCTCATCTTCTTCATCGTCTTTCACCCATTTGGTACGCACCTTTTTCTTTGCATCTTCCAGTGCCTGCTGACGCTGCTGCTCCAGTGCTTCTTTTCTCGCCTCTTGCTCTGCTTTTTCTGCGGCTTCTTCTTCCTCTTTGAGAGCAGTGTATGTATCATTGATATAATCTTCATATTCATCTTCCGTCATCAAGCGCAAAACGACCTGCGTCTTGTACATCGATTTGGAAACGCGGTTCAATGCCTCTTCCACCTGTGTAATGGCTTCCGGCGTAGTAGTTTCGCCCGTGATTGCGGCAATCACCACGGTACGTGTATTGGTACTGTCAGCATTCAGCGTAACCGTGCCATCGTCTTCTTCGTTGCTACAGCTCGTCAACATGATTGACATTAACATGAGCACCGCCAACAACAGACTCAACAACTTCTTTTTCATGCGCTCTCCTCCAGTGCGAGATATGATATCTATTGGCTATTTTACACCAAAACAGCGGTTCTGTCAAGGTGCATTTTGCCTAAATCTACGGTACATTCGATTGTTTTCACATTGGTAACAAATCATTCGACACTTTATTCCAAGTAATCTTTCAAACGCTTGGAACGACTTGGATGGCGCAATTTTCTCAATGCCTTTGCCTCAATCTGACGAATCCGTTCTCTGGTAATATTAAATTCTTTCCCTACTTCTTCCAGTGTTCTGGTTCGGCCGTCCTTCAGACCGAACCGAAGTTTCAACACTTGCTCTTCTCGCGGTGTCAGGGTATGCAACACCTCGCACAACTGCTCCCGCAAAAGTTGATATGACGCAGCATCCGCCGGGGCTGGAGAGTCATCATCGGGAATAAAATCACCCAAGTGGCTGTCCTCCTCTTCTCCGATCGGTGTTTCCAAAGAAACCGGCTCTTGCGCAATCTTCATAATCTCACGAACTTTATCAGGTGAAATATCCATCACGTTGGCAATTTCTTCGGCTGATGCTTCATGTCCCAGTTCCTGCAACAGCTGTCGTGATACACGAGAAACTTTGTGTATGGTCTCAACCATGTGTACAGGAATACGGATTGTACGTGCCTGATCGGCGATGGCACGTGTGATTGCTTGGCGAATCCACCAAGTAGCATAGGTGGAAAATTTGTATCCCTTTTTGTAATCGTATTTTTCTACGGCCTTCATCAGTCCAAGGTTTCCCTCTTGAATCAAGTCAAGGAAAAACATGCCCTTTCCGACATATCTCTTTGCGATTGAAACAACAAGACGCAAATTACACTCCACCAACTGCTCTTTTGCATGCTGTCCAACTTGAATGATCTTTGCCGTTTCCGGATCTGGCGTATACACATCGCTTTTGCCTTGTTTGGCAATAGAAGAACAGATCCGTTGCATTTCTTCTTCGCTGATTTTTTCCGTACTCTGCTCCGTAATTTTTTGGCGGACTTCTTCCAGTGCCTCTTCCCCTGCGGCAATTTTTTGTGCAATGTTCTTCTCACTTTCCGCATCCAAAAGTGGAACTTTGCCGATTTCCTTGAGATACATACGCACCGGATCATCGATTGCCAGCCCTTCTTGTGCCAGCATCTTTTCCATTTCTTCGGCGCTTTCGTACTGTTCGACTTCGTCCTCAATTTTATTCATTTCGGACGCTTCCAGGTATCCAGTCACCTCAATACCCATATTTTCGAACGTTTCGTAAAGCTTTTCGATTTGTTCCAGGTCGTAATCGACATCCTCCAACGCTTCCATCAGTTCCGCATTGGTGATGCTTCCCTTTGCTTTTCCACGTTCAAACAACGTTTCTAATGTCAATTTCTTTTTCCCGTTTTTGGGGTCCTTCTCTTCGCTGTCTGACGTGTGTTCAGATGGATCCTGTTCGTTTGCGATGTTCTTATCAGATACATCGTGCTTTTCATCGGAAGTGATATCTGACAACGTTTTCTTAAGATCGTCTGTTCCGATTTCTGCGACAACAGTCACACCATTTTCTTCCTGTGTCGAAATTTTCTGCGCAGCGGTTTGCTTTTGCTTGGATTGATTTGTTTTTTCGACATTTTTACTCTGTTTTTCCATTCTTTTTGTCCTTCCCTGCATTTTCTGATTGTTCAAGAGGCTTGTTTTGTCTTTTTTCTGCTAACAACTGGCTCAATTCCTGCATATCTATATTTTTTTCTTGTTTTTGCCGATATTGCCGGTTTGCCTGGTGCAATGCAGCAATATTTTCCAAGAGTACTGATTCGTCATTTTGCAATCCGTCTCGTTTCATTTTCAGTTGCACCGCACGGCCCATTTCTTGCTCTTGTAATTCCTGACCAAGATAACTTAAATCAAACTTGCCGTCTTTTTCAAACTGATCTTTTATGAGCACAAATAGCTTTTTATGAAACTCTGTAAAAAAATCATCCGAGGTCAAAGCAAGTTCATCGTTACAAGGCGAGAAAACTTTTGCACACAGCTCCGGCGTTGCCAATAAAATGCCCAGTATTTGTTCTTCTGCCCGTGCAGAACGTCTGTTTTTGGCAGAATCCGGATTAATACGATCAGATATTCCCTGCATTTGACGCACTTGTGTTTGCACAAACTGTTTATGTGTTTGTTTCGCTTGCTTGCTTCGCTCATGACGAATATCGTCCAGCAATGCACTTTTTGATACGCCAAGCGTATCCGCAGCTTTTTCTGCAAATATCTCTCGTTGCACTGCAGATGGATTTTGAGCGATCATTGTTGCAAACTCACGTGCGGCGCGGCCGCGTTCTTCTGCCTTTTGCAAATCATATTTTGACAATGTGGAAGAAAGAAGAAATTCTTGATCCCCAACGCTTTTTTGCAAAAGTACACGGAACTTGTCCGCTCCGAATTTATGGATATATTCATCCGGGTCTTTTGCACCCTGTATTTGCAGCAACTGTACATCCATGCCGACATTTCCAAGCAACCGGATCGCTTTTTTAGACGCATTTTGTCCCGCCGCATCACTGTCGTATGCCAAAATCACACGCTTGGTATACTTGCTTAATATACGTGCGTGTTCATCGGTGATGGCAGTTCCCTGCGTTGCGACTGCCATTTCAAATCCTGCCATATGCAGCGCAATGGTGTCCATCGGTCCCTCGCAGAGAATCATATAATCCCGGCTGTGTTTTCGCGCATAATTCAATGCATAGATAAATCTGCTTTTTTTGAAGATTGGGGTGTCAGAAGAATTGATATATTTTCGTGTGGTTTCATCTACATGATCAATGGCGCGACCGGCAAATCCAATCACATCGCCTCCTGTATCAATCAGAGGGAAAATCACACGGTTTCGAAATGCATCAAATACACGATTGTTTTTTTTGCTTCGGTAACACAACGAACCGCTTACCATCTCTTCCTCAGTGTACCCCAGGCTGCGCAGATAATCGGTTAACGCATAAAATTCATTTGGTGCATACCCAAGGCCAAAATGTGTCACGGCATGTTTCTGAATTCCACGTGTCTGCAAATAAGAGCGCGCTCTTGCACCGAGGTCAGCGTTGAGAAGTGACCGGTGAAAAAAACGTGCGGCCTCACGATGCATCTCCAACAAGCGTTTTCGCTTCTTTTGCTGCGTTTCTTCCGCGGTAGATGCTGCCGGTAAAGGGATTCCCGCGCGTGCAGCCAACGTTTCCACTGCCTCCGCATAGTCCAAATTTTCCGATTTCATCACAAATGTAATGACATCTCCGCCCGCGCCGCATCCAAAGCAATAAAAAGATGATGTGGATGGAAACACGGTGAACGATGGCGTTTTTTCACTATGAAAAGGACAAAGACCGGTGTAATTGGAACCCGCTCGTTTCAAATTGACATAAGAAGAAATCACGTCATAAATATCACATCGGTATTTGATTTCATCAATAAATTCATGTGAAAATCTCAATACTGTCTCCTCTTATATTTTATCCAGCGTTACGTAATCACCTAATAAATCATTTATTTTGTTCTTAAGACTTCTAAACAAAATATTTTGTTTGATAGATCAAACGGTAATATCAACCGTTTTTATGTATGATAAAAAGTGACATACTTTTTTATAGATTATTGTGAAGTGTTTGATACATCCGCGTGGCATATCGATCCGTCATGCCGGAAATATAATCACAGACATGTCGTGCAACCGGCTCGTTTGTATTTGTCTGATATTCATTTGGCATCTGCGTGGGATGATTTAAAAAATAATCATACAAAAAGTGCAGCATTTCCACCGCTTTTGCCTCCTCCGCTTTTGCGCGAGGATTGGTATAAACATGGGCAAACATAAAATCACGCAATTCATTCATTGCGCTGCCGATGCGCTCGTCCATGCAAATTTTTGGTTGCATATAACTGTTTTGCACGACACTGCGAATCATCGTATCAATACGCGCACCGTGTGTTTCTCCGAGGATCGCCCGCAGATGCGCGGGAATATCTTCCGTACGTAAGATACCGGCACGAACGGCATCATCAATATCGTGGTTGATATACGCGATTCGGTCAGCGTATTTTACAATGATTCCTTCCAAGGTGGATGCAAGATGTTTTCCTGTATGGTTGACAATACCATCCCGCACTTCCCAGGTCAAATTCAATCCCTTTCCGTTATTTTCCAATCGTTCTACCACACGCAGACTTTGACGATAATGGGTAAAAGAGGAATCGAAACATTCCTGCAACACAGCCTCTCCCGTATGGCCGAACGGCGTATGTCCCAGATCGTGCCCCAGGGCAATGGCCTCTGTTAAATCTTCATTAAGAAACAATGCACGCGCAATCGTTCGTGCGATCTGCATCACCTCTAATGTGTGGGTCAGACGCGTACGATAATGGTCCCCTTCCGGCGATAGAAATACCTGCGTTTTGTGCATCAAACGGCGAAAGGACTTTGCATGAACAATACGATCACGGTCACGTTGAAATTCCGTGCGTAAATCACACGGCGACAACGGCGTTTCTCTGCCGCGCGTTTCGCTGGATTGTTTGGCATAGGGAGAAAGATCGCGTTTTTCTCTTTCCTCCAACATGACGCGAATATTTGGCAAATTGTTCTGAGGCAATGGTTCCATTCTTGTCTCCTCCAAATCGCGTTTTGTCGGCAAATGACAGCATATCACTGCAACTGAATTTGATCCATCAAACAGCCTGTCATTTCTCTACCTACTAATATACACCAAAATGGACGATGGACCTACCCAAAAGTGCGCAAAAACAAAAATAATAACAAAAAAGTCACTCATTTGTCACAATCATAGTGTGTCTCGCCCAAAACAAATTCTACATTTCCCGCAGTCAACTCAATTAATTTCTTTTGATATGAATCGAACAAGGTAGCGGGACAGGTACAATGGAGCGCAACATGCTGGGAAAAATCAGCCTGCTCCACGCGAACAGAAAAACGTTGGTTTTCATGCAATATCTTTTGATAATCAGAATAACTACACTGTATATAAAATGTTTGAAACAGTGCATAGATGGCAATTCCGCCGTTTTCTATCGCTTGGCAAGCAGCTGTTGTATATGCATGCACCAGTCCACCGGTGCCGAGCAAAACACCGCCAAAATACCGAGTAACCACGACACAAAGATCTGTCAATTGCCGTTTTCGCAAAACATCCAATATTGGTACGCCGGCGGTGCCCTGCGGTTCTCCGTCATCAGTATAACGCATCAAATGATTGTCCCGCAGCAAATAAGCATACACGTGATGTCTGGCATCAGCATATTGGTGCCGTGCTTCGTTAATCACTTCCAATGCCTGCGCTTCCGTCGTACACGGCACTGCGCGTGCAAGGAAACGGCTTTTCTTCTCTGTATATTCTCCACTTCCCTCCCCAGCCAAGGAAAGATAAGTTGACGATGGATCCGGTGTGTTCATCAAAGCGCGCTCCCATTCGTTTGATTGTTATCTCCGCACTTTTGTATTATAAATGAATACCTATCAAAAAAGCCATGCGACAAAATCAAAAAATACAGAATCAGTCGTCTACACAAAACGATGCCAACTGTCCACAAAGGCGTGCGTCGCACTTTGCTGTCACATATACGCCATCTTCTTGATATTCTTCCGAGATAATCACAGCATCTCGATGTAACTTTTCTACATTTCCCTGCTGATCATACGGAAAACGAAATGTCAACGTCTTTTTTTGTCCGTCTGCAAATTCTTCTAACTTTTCCGCAAGCTCCTGTAAACCTGTCCCCTGTGCAGCCGAAATACAAATGACATCATGCGCATCATAGCGTGCAGGGATATCTGCAAACGGCGAGATATCGCATTTATTCATTACATATAAAACCGGTTTCTCACCTGCACCAAGCTGTGCAATCAACGTATCAGTAATGGTCAATTGCCCGCGCCACTCCGGATCAGAAGCATCGATCAGAACCACGATCAAATCTGCATAGGTCACTTCCTGCAACGTAGAATGAAAAGCGCGGATCAAATGATGTGGTAAATTGCGAATAAATCCAACCGTATCGGTCAAAAGAATTTCCGTGCCATGTGGAAGCGTATATTTTCTTGTTGTTGGATCCAATGTGGCAAACAGTTTATCCTGCGCCAAAATCCCCGCACCAGTCAGTGCATTCAGCAAAGTGGATTTTCCGGCATTGGTATACCCGGCAATTGCAACAGAAAAAATACCGGCGCGCTTGCGTTGTTTTCGCTGTACCGCTCTGTTTTCTTCCATTTCGTCGATTTGTTGTTCCAAAGTTTTAATCCGCCGTTGTAAATGGCGGCGGTCTGTCTCCAGTTTTGTTTCTCCGGGGCCCCTGGTACCAATACCGCCCCCCAAACGAGACAGTGCTTCACCTTGTCCGGTCAATCGAGGTGCCGTATATTTTAATTGTGCCAACTCTACCTGCATTTTCCCTTCGTTGCTATTTGCATGCAGCGCAAAAATATCCAAGATCAACATGCTGCGGTCAATTACACGCGCATCATCTCCCAAGGAAGCCTCCAAATTTCGGATTTGGGAGGGTGTTAATTCTCGGTCAAACACTACGAGAGAAACGTCGTTTGCATCACAAAGCGCTTTTAATTCTTCTGTTTTTCCCGCACCGATACAGGTGCGTGGATCGGGAGACGGACGATTTTGAATCATCTTAGCAACCACTGTTCCACCGGCCGTTTCCAACAGACGTTCCAGCTCCGCAAAAGAAACCTCTACATCATGCGCATCATCACCATCACAACACAAAGCAACCAAAACAGCACGCGCATACGCACTGTCCTGTTCAGTTATCATAGCATTCGTCATGGGATCATTTTGTCTCATATCGGAAATGATCATAAAAATACCGTTCTCCTATGCGCAAATCAAAATACAACGACAATGTTCATCAAAAGAAACATCACATCGAGCATACAGAAAAAAAGAGAATCCGTCAGTTTGTGAAAACGTCGAAAAATAACAAAGAAAGGGGAGGTTGTACCGACCATGCCGGTCACAATCTCTCCCTCACCCTTTCGTTCGGTCGCTTTACGCAATCCATTCCGTTTGGAATATATTATTTGGTCATGCCACTCATACGCTTCTTAAACTTATCGACACGACCGCCGGCATCTACCAATTTTTGCTTTCCGGTAAAAAACGGATGACATTTGGAACAAATTTCCACTTTCATATCGCCTTTGGTAGATTTGGTATGAATAACGGCACCGCATGCGCAGGTGATCGTCGCATCTTTATATTCCGGATGAAGTCCTTCTTTCATTTTTGCACCTCTTTACATAGACTTAATCAATACTTCGATTGATTATATCATAACGCAGATTGAAAATCAAGCCTTTTTTCAATATTTTTATCATTATTTTTTAGGAGAACATTGGTTTTGCATCAATGTTCAAGGGCATAACGAATCGATTTTTGTAATATTCGTAATTGTAAAAATGCTATGTGGCAATAACGTCGTGGTAAAATACTGGCCGCCACGATTTTTTAGATTGATAACCGGTGTTGTGACACACGCACAATCTTCAAAATGGTTGGTCCGAAATGCATCGAATTGCAAATATTTCAACCCGTCTTGCGGCGCAAACCAGCCAAGGTTTAAATTAACGTGTATCCCTTCGTTCAACGGATTCATACCAACCGCCGTAAATGCACCTGTCGTTTCATCGGCAAAGGCAAGAAAAGGCATATGTTCCAATGTACTATATGCGCCAATGCGCTGAAATCCCGGGCGTACAAAGCGAAAAATATGTTTGAGTGCATAATAACGCTTTTTGGGAATATAAACATCCCATGCGTTTTTTAATAATCCAAATGTTGTCCATGCATGATCATGATCATGATAATTGTCGAACGCATCCCAAAACAGCGCACCCTGCGCGCCGTCCTCTAACACCATAAATAACCGTTTTAGACAACTCCAGGCAATTTGTTCTTCGCGCGCAGTACTTTGATCCAAATCACCGAATTCCGTGATCCATGGATGTACGTGTGGTGCATGTTGTGCAACATACCGCACAAAAGAATCAACATGCCAATCGCCGTATAAGTGCATACTCGTCACAGCAATTCGATCGCACAAGTCTGGATCAGAAAGCAAAGCTTTCACATAATCCATCTGTGCACCGTTTTGTTCTGCAACCACTAACTTTACATCCTGCATCCCACGCAAATCCAATTGACGAACAACTGCGCGGCAAGCATCACAAAAAGAAGCGGGAGAAACAAACGGTCCCTCCGGTGGTCCCAAATCGGTCTCATTGAGAGGACCGAACAAATGAAACACTACACCGCATTGGCGAAGCCAAAAAGCGTAATCTGCAAGCATCTGCGCATACCAATCAAATTTTAGCAGTGTCACGCCATCCTCTGCACACATCCAGGTGGGTACCACACCACTGACGGTGATATATGGTTCTATTCCGCGCGCGTTCAGGTGCTTGCAAAGTCCCAACATGTTTTGAAAATCGGCGGATTGATAAACGCGCGCAAAACAGTCTTCGCACAAACATGTCGCGTCGTTGTCATTGTTTGGATCAATCCAATTTGCATTACCATATCCATCCACACGAAACAGCACGGCACCCAAATCATCCACCAAAAAATCAACGACAGGGCGCAGCGCACCGCCATTCCAATATTTGCTGTTGATGTTCACACCAAAACCGTCTATGGTCTGATATTTTTCCTCGTATGCGACTGTCAACTCCGCATGGCGAACGATTTCCATCATATTTTCCTCCACGTAAAAAACAAGGGAAAGTATTTGTATCATAACACATTCCAAAAAGATTTTCAAGCGCAAAAAAAATACATAAAAATATTTATATAAAAAACTCCTTCGCACTGATCTGCAGCGCAAAGGAGTTTGATGGATCATTTTGATGGATAATATGTTTTAAAACAAAACATAAAAAACCAAATACGCAAAATTCAACTATGTAACATAAGCCGGAAAAGGACCGGCCTATGTCATAAGAGTTCACTCACCCACGCGTACGTGATCTCTCTCGCGGAAAAACAGCGAAATACACCATATTCCCGCCAGTGCGACCACCGTGTAAATGATCCGGCTGACGACAGCAGCCTGCCCGCCAAAGATCCAAGCGACCACATCGAACTGAAAAATACCGATGCTGCCCCAGTTCAACGCGCCGATGATGAGTAAAAACAATGCGATTCGATCCAGCATGATACGATCCGCCTTTCAGAAGGAGTTGAGCTGTCGCTCACACTCATTGTTCCCTCACAAGCGCATTTTATTCATATTCCGATAGATCCAATGAATCATTGAGAGAGGAAACCGCTTGCTCTATTTGAGAAGCATCGACGCGCACACCCAAATTTTCATCAGCCGCAACTTGACCGGAAGTGACCGAAACATCACCTTTATCGGAAATCAATTGAAAATAACCAAATCCGGTATCTTGTTGGTTGCGTTTGGACTTGTCATTTCCATCCACCGAAAGTGTACCGCCTGTAGCGCGTAAAAACCGGCGATAATCAGAAATACGCGCACGTAATGTGACACGCGCATCTCCCTGTTTCAAATGGCCGGTGAACAGTGCGACACACAGATCATCTGCCGCAAAATTTCCCGTTCCCATTTCAAGATAACAAGCGGAAATGGTGCTATTGTCTAATGTCACATTTCCCTGTGCATCTTCAATTTCCACTTTGGAATTCGTGTTTACGCCGGTAAAAGTGATATTTGCCTGCGTACCTGCAATGTCATAATCGCAAGGCAATTTCATTTGATTGACCGTTATTGAACCGCCTTCCAAATCAGCAGAAATAATTTTCAGGGAAGATTGTGCAGAAACGTAAACGTTGATGCGCGGACGTGCATTGGAAGGTGCCGGAGAAAAACGGAAAAAGTAGCGCAAGCCGCGAAAACGAAAATTATCCAGATGCAGCCCCAAAAACGAGGAACCGCCCTCATTGTTCTCCTGGTCTTCTAACACTTGATACAATGAGGAAAGGCCGGATTCATTGGTAATTGTCAACCAGTTATTGGAACGTGAGATATCATAGGTTCCGGTACCGAAATCATAAAGTTCCATATAACTGTTTTCATCAGCCGATGGCTGAATTTGAACATCAACTTTCTCCACATCAAATTTTAAGCAAGAAATATTCTGATCGGTAAAGTCATAAACACGCGCGCCGTCTTCCCGCACTTGTGTTGTACTGTCAAACAGCGGTGTGTTGGTAGATTTGGAAAGATGGCTGGCATAAAGGCAAAGAATCGAACCGGCAATCAGCAAAATCGCGGACAGAATCAACAGAACAATCGATGTTTTTCTCACGTCCGATAACACTCCCCTCTGATATAGCAAAACAGATCTGCCAAAAGCCAAAACGTACGGCACACCAAACGCCAGCAACGACGTATCAATTTGGGAATCACACGAACGGCTAAATTATAAATAAGTGTACAAATTAAAATGGTTGCCCCGAGAATGATAATCCCCAAACCGATCTCAAACATGCCAACCGGCTTGACCGTGAACAGCTGCGATAATCCATACACAAAACCAACCACAGATAGCACAATGCCTACCACACAGATTGCCAGCATCAAAGCAAGCAATAAGGGAATAAGCAAAACGGAAACCAACCAGATAATACCCACCACGGACATACAAACAAGGAAAATCAACGCGCCAAACGGTGAAAGCAATGTAGCACCAATGATGAATTTGCGTCGCGCTTCCGGCGACGGTTCACCACGGTACGTGATTTCACGCAAATGACTGGTACGAGGAGACGGTATTTCATCCGCAGTTTGCATTTCATCGTCCGTATCCTGCGTATCAATGGAACGTGTTGCAGCCTGGTCAAATGTTGCAGCGGTATTGTCTGCCCCGATATCTTCATCGGGCAGGTCAGTCAAGTGTGTGGCCAATCTTCCGGCGACCGCTTGCTGTTCTTCCAAATGAGAAGGCATGACACGTGTTGCATCATCAGCAAGAATATCATTTGTCTGAATCCCCTGCTGCATGTTTTGCGCACCATCGGTATGCGTTGCCCCAAGTGGCAGTGGCTCCTCTGTATTTTGCTGCTCTTGTGTCTCATCACCGTTTACCGGTTCTGATGCTGTGTTTAACGCAGCTTGTTGCGAAAAATATCTTTCATCATCGGTTGGAAAAAAAGAATCGTCTGTTTCATTCTCTTCCACCGACAAATCACGCCCGCCGTCTAATCCATCAACCAAACCGGATTCTTCTTCATCTTCCTCCGGTTCGTCACCAAACAAAAAAGCGAGATCACCATATTCTAACTGTTTTGCGTCGGCTTGAACTGGTATCTGATCTTCACTTGTTTCCGCTTCAACATTGTCGCGGCTTGTTTGGGCTATATCAGTTGTATCGTTATCCGTGTTGTCCGTGTTTGTTTCAAATACCTGCTCGTTGTGCGAACCGTTTGTATTTTCGGCAGAAAGAGTACTTTCTGCATCATTTGAATGTTTATCAACTGCTCGCATTTCTTGTTCAGATGTAGCGGAAACCGAGGAAGTTTGTGACCCGAGATCGTTTTCATCACGGCTTTTGGGAAAGGATGTGGAATTGTTATCCACCGCAGAGCTGTTGGACCGATCCTGATCGTCCACTTGATGCAATGTTTCATCGTTTGATTGCCCAGCATGATCTTTTGAAACACCCGTTGACAGGTCTTCTTGTGGGATACCAACAGTCTTTCGATATACAACATCTTTGAGCAAAACGTTATTGCGGTTTCCGATTACACTTTGTACAAAAGCGTCAATTCCACCGCGTTTACCGATTTCTTCAAACAGCATTTCATCGGTATAACCCGCGAATTTTTCAGTGTAATGTTGTAAATGCAGTTCCTTTTCCTCATCGGAAAATCCCGCCGCCTGCATGCCCTCTTTCAAACGGTCAAAAATTTCGCTTTTGTTCACTCAAACGGCCTCCTGTTCTATTGAGAAGTATGCATGGGATTGCATTCAATGGAAAAATCGTGTATAATTTCAGAACATGTACTTTATCACACAAAAAATACTTGCAAAAATACGTGTAAAAAAGAAGATAAACATAGTATTGCGAAAAAAAGTAAATAACATGTCGTTTTTCCGCAACTGTATTTTAGCATAATAGGGAGAAAATAGCAATATGAGAATGCGAAAAAAGAAAAATGGTGCAGCACGTCGCGCAGCATTGCAATATTTATTGCTGGACACAGCAAATGGAATTTCTGATCTTTCCAATATTTCAAACTTGATTGGAAAAGGCAGTGCTACAATGCCGCCGGCATTGGAAATCGGATGCGGAAAAGGAGATTTTATATGCGGTATGGCACAAAAAGAACCGCAGCGTTTGTTTGTGGGTGTGGAACGTGTACCGGATGTTGCGCTGATTGCGATGGAAAAAGCGGCCGCACAAAACTTAAACAACGTTCGATTTTTAATCGGCAACGCTGCTCTTTTAGGAGAATGGTTTGCGCCACGGACATTTTCCGCAATTTATCTAAACTTTTCCGATCCATGGCCAAAAGCAGGACATGCCAAACGTCGGCTCACACATCCGAATTTTCTTAAAATTTTTGAAACGTTACTTATCACCAACGGCGTTATACAATTAAAAACAGATAATCGGCAACTGTTTGATTATTCGCTGGAACAATTTGAAAACATGGGATATATTTGCGATGAGGTCACATACGACCTATATGCATCCTCTTTTCTTGCAAACAACGTCCCGACCGAATACGAAATGAAGTTTGCTGCTGCGGGATATCCCATTCATCGCGTTCTCGTTCACGCTCCTTCAACTAAACCACAGTATCACCAAGAGTACCGGTTAGAAACATAACGCAGCGATGCGTTTTCAAAAGAAACGCATCGCCGATATTTGCTTATTTCAAATCGTTATCATGCTTTTGTTTTAATTTTGTCATGCAAAGTCCGTCCAGCCCTGCCTTTTGCATTGCGTGAAAGATACGGTGTTTCAACCCTTTGTTTTCACGTTCCAACTGCCGCAGCAACAGTTTCATTTCTTCTCGCTTTGTTTTTCCGTCCGCAGGGCATGTACTTTTCACAACAGGAAGTTGATTCTTTCTCACAAAATAGGAAATCGCTTTTTCCGGCGCATAAAGCATGGGCCGAATCACCGTTACATTTGTGCGGCTCAAATATGTCACCGGTGAAAAAGTTCCCAGGCGACCTTCCTGAAACAGATTTAGCATAAAGGTTTCTACGACATCGTCAAAATGATGTCCAAGCGCTACTTTTGAATATCCCAATTGCGTCGCCGTGCGGTTTAACAGCCCACGGCGCATTTTTGCGCAAAGTGAACAGGGATTGTGCTCTTTTCTCACATCAAAAATCACCTGTGCGATTTGCGACGTTTGTATATAAAACGGCACTTCCAACCGATCACACAATTCCTGTACCAGGTGATAATCCGTTCCGTCTGAAAACCCCATGTCCACTGTAATGGCGCACAAAGAGAACGGATGGGGATAAAATCGGCGAAGTTCAGAAAGCGTCACAAGTAGCGCCAAGCTATCTTTTCCCCCGCTCAAACCGACAGCGATTTTATCCTGCGGATGAATCATTTCGTAATCATCCACGCATCGCCGTACATAACTCAGCATTCTGCGCATTCCTTCCATGCCCGACTCTCCTATAAAAATATGCGTATCTGATCATTCATTTGCGCATATGATATCGTTCGTTTTCTCTGGGTCTGATAAAAACCGTTCGTATTCTATCATATTGGCCCCCAAAAAGCAAGATTTTGACACTTCAGGGACAAATAGAATATATTGGAGGTAAGAGAAACGACAAAGGAGAATGTTGCATGCCAATCAAGATTTTTATAGATCAAGGGCACAATCCGGTAAATCCGAATGCAGGCTCAGAGGGAAACGGATATCGAGAACAAGACATCACCTATCGTATCGGTGTTGATCTTGCTGCGTTATTAAATGCAAATCCGCAATTTTCCGCCCGCCTCTCCCGCCAAAATTCCACGGAAGTGTTAGGAACAACCAATACGACAAGCCTTTCGGCGCGCACCAATGCAGCAAATGCTTGGGGAGCCGATTATTTTATCAGCCTGCACACCAATGCCGCCGCTTCTTCTCAAGCAACCGGCACGGAAGCTTTTGTCTATTCAACAGTGACACCAGCCTATGAACTCGCACAGGAAATTGTAAAAAAAATCAGCGAAGATGCAGGGCTTGTCAACCGTGGCGTTTTTGTCCGTCCGGGGCTGTACGTGCTCAAACGAACCGCTATGCCTGCCGTTTTGGTAGAAATGGGATTTATCACCAATGCGCGTGACGCACGTCTGATGGCTACACAACCACAGCTGTTTGCCAACGCCATTTATCAGGGAATTTTAGAATATTTTGGTTTGTAATTGTATTGGATAACACCCATACTTTGATCCATGTTTCACCTTACATTTCAGCGGGGAGTTTCCCCGCTGAAATACTGAAAGGCATCGCCATATAAAAGACGAATACTTGCGTATGATCAAATTTTCCATAAAACAGCGGCACAACGCTATCATCCATTTCGACAAGGTTGGGCTTCACAGAACACCGTTTGGATGATACGATCAGAGCCGGTTGGTGAATATTGAAAAAAATCCATGTGCCATTTCGGGATGCAATATTCAAAATGCTTTTTGGGTGCACACATCTGATCCGTATCCACAATGACAAGCTTCATCTTCATGCGATGCGGAATGATGTTTTTAATATATACTGCAACACACTGTCCCACGTGCAGTCCCGCCCGATATTCTGCAAGCCCCGCAAGATTCGGTGTCAATTCAATAAAAATGCCGTAATCCTCTATCGAGCGCACAATTCCACGTACTGTCTGTCCAACAGAGAATGCCGAGGCGTTTTCTTCCCAAGTACCCAGTAATTCTTTGTGTGTTACATAAATTCGTGCAGTTTGTCGATCAATGCTTTTCACCACAACATAAATGGACATGCCCACAGAAAAACGATCGGACGGATGAGAAATGCGGGAAACGGAAATACAATCAATCGGCAAAAGAGACACACAACCGCACCCAATATCCACAAAAGCACCAAATGGTTCCAAATGTGTGACTTTGGCCGGAATGACGTCACCGGGCTTTAATTTGCTTAAGAATTTATAACGGCATTCTTTTTGCGCGGCGGCACGCGATAGCTTTGCATATTCGTTCCCGTTTTCGTCGTATCCGAACCCCAGGACCTTGAAACAAACCACCTTGCCCACGCGCGTAATGATGGCAATCTCTTTTTCGCCTCCCTGCGAATCATCCGTCACATCTCCGCGCTCCATACGCCCTGGCATCGATCCAAGGTCTACATGCAGTGTCAGTGCTTCGTCACAACGAATGACAACACTCTCTAAAATTTCCCCGTGTTCTGCTGCGCGAATTAACGTTGATTTGGAAAAATATGGCGCCGTTTCGCGATGCGTTTCCCCACGCTGCCCTTCCGGCAAATAGGTTCGTTGTATTTCCCCATGTTCCATACAACCGTCGCTCCTTCATTTTTGTATATCATTCCGTACATTTTATGGTCATATGCAACGTTTTATGATTGATACTTGACAGCAGCATACGGATTTGTTAGAATGTAAGAAAGTTCAAAAACAAAGAGGAAAACATACGTGAAACAAGAAAAACGATTGATATGGGCACGCCGTTTGTCGGTGATGCTGCTAGTTCTTTCAATGATTTTGACGCTGTGTGGTTGTGAAAAGGAGGAAAATCCTATGGTGGAAATTGAAATGGAAAACGGCGGGATTATGCGTTTAGAATTGTATCCCGATATTGCCCCGATCACCGTGAAAAATTTTTTGGATCTGGTCAATGACGGTTTTTATGACGGATTAATTTTTCACCGTGTTATCAACAATTTTATGATCCAGGGTGGTGATCCGACGGGCACCGGCATGGGCGGAAGTGAAAATACAATCAAAGGGGAATTTGCACAAAACGGTGTGAAAAACGATTTGTCCCATACACGTGGTGTCATTTCAATGGCTCGTTCGCAATCCTATGATTCTGCCTCCTCTCAATTTTTCATTGTGCACCAAGACTCCACATATCTGGACGGATCTTATGCAGCATTCGGTAAAATGGTGGACGGATATGACGTATTGGATGAAATTGCAACCACTCCCACTGACAGCAGTTACAAGCCACTCACGGACCAAGTCATCAAAACTATCCGCGTTGTGGAAAATTGATTGCTATGCCATAACCACATAAAAAACCAATATAAAGAAGCGGAACGGGTACCCCGTTCCGCTTTCTTTTTTATCTCATATTATGCATGGAAAACAGATGTAGTTAAAAGTTAAATTTTTATCCGTTTTGTTCGCGCTGTTCCAGATATTCTTCCAAACAAAGCCCATCTCGATGAATGAAGTAGGCATGATAGCGCCCCACATATCGAAAATGCCACGGTTCATAAGATGTTCCGGTGATATCTTCCTTGTCGGCCGGGTAACGCAAAATAAATCCGAATTTCCAACAATTTTCAGCAAGCCATTTTGCTGCATCCTGGTATTGAAAAGACTGGTCGGCAGAGGACAGATTGTGCATGTCGCAGCACAGCCCTGTTTGATGTTCGCTGGTTCCTTCCGGGTTGGAATACCGCGCGGCATACGCCTTTGCTTCTTCTTCGCTGCACCCACGGTTTGCCATTTCCTGACGAACATATGACATGTATAAGTTTTTTTGCGTTTCATAAGAACGGTAGCCGCTCATGACGGACAAATATACGCCAGAGTTAGGGTTAACATAGGTCATCCCCTCTGCCTCAGCCTCTAAAAACAGTGCTTCCAGGGCCTTTTCCGCAATCTCACGCATGTAAACCGTACGGTCACTGCGCGCATTTACCACAGTCACAAGGTCGGTCGGTACATCGTCTGCGCTCAAAAAACCCTCTTCACGGTTAACCAAAATCAAGTAGTCATCACGGTTTTCCGGATTCATATACGGCTCATATGCAGACAAGTCCACCTGAAAGGTCACTTCCGGTACCGTCTCTTCCGCCGGTTCTTGCACCGCATCATCTGTTTGCGTCGTTTCTCCCGTGTCTGATGTCTGCAGCACTTCTCCGTTGTTGTTCGCCGAAGTTTGAGTGCCATCAGTCGGCGCACGCGAAACGTTGCGGGCCACGAAAACCACCAAAAGAACCACAATCAAAATCAGTTCCAACGCAATGAGCAACCAATATCGCCGGCGCTTTTGTCGACGCTGCTGCAAAACACGGCGAATCCGTTGTGCTTCCGCCGAGGGAGATGAGGGACGTTTTTGGTTCATGATTCCTCCGTTTCTGCGTTTGCAATGCAAACACATATGTATTATGTATGCAAGTTCAAATATTGAATGCCGTCAAGGCACTGCAAATCGTACATCAGATTGGTGTTATAAAATACCAATCCTGGCTTTGCATATTGAATAATTCAATTTTTCGGTTGTTTTATGCTACATTTGTAGCACATGTAAGGGTTGCACATGTATAGAATACACTTGTCAGATAACTTTCAGTAACAAAAATCGTGCGATATGACGCTGTTTGGTGTCATCTATCATAACATATTTTTACGCCCCCGTCAACGTGGTGTACACACGACGAAACGATCAAATTCCCTTCAAACAACCGTCAATCAAATGTTTATTATAAAATTCATTTTACTATCTTTAGGTATAACCAAAGGCATTATTAAATGGTTTTGATAAATAGGAGTTTTTTATCCTATCGCCTGCTTATTTTTTTAAGAACCATGCGGCACTCACAAAAACACGGAAAATTGCAAAAAGGGGTTTTCAAAAAAGGCAAAAAATGCTATAATAGAATGATCAAATATGATATGCAAGCCGGTGCAACGAACATGCACAGGATTGCAGTCATTCACAATATACAACATCCGAAATAGAAAGGAGCCGTTGGGCAAACGATCTATGTGTGGATTTATTGGCTTTACAACCTATCTGGAAGATCAACAGAAAAAAAGAGACGTACTGCAACGTATGATGAACCGTATCGTTCATCGTGGCCTGGACATGGCAGACAGCTATATCGATCAACATGTCGCGCTGGGATTTCGACGTTTAAGTATTATCGACTTGTCGCAAGGTGCCTGCCAGCCCATGACAAATGAAAACGGTGAGATCGTGTTGGTTTTCAACGGTGAGATCTATAATTTTCAGTCGTTGCGCAAAGAACTGATCGAGCAAGGACATACGTTTCGTACAGAAACAGATTCCGAAGTATTGGTGCATGGATATGAAGCATACGGCACAAAGGTGCTGGATCGATTGCGCGGGATGTTTTCTTTCGTCATTTATGACAAGCGCCGTGGACGCATCTTCGGTGCACGGGATATTTTCGGCATCAAGCCACATTATTACACGATTCTTTCTGACGGTTCCCTAATGTTTGGCTCGGAAATTAAAAGTTTTTTGGAGCATCCCTTATTCCAAAAAGAGGTGAACCCAAACGCGTTACGCGCTTATTTGACGTTTCAATATTCTGCAGGCAATGAAACATTTTTCAAAGACGTTTACAAATTGCCGCAAGGCTGCTACTACATCTTTGAAAACGGAACCATGCAGGTGCATTCCTACTGGGATCCGGTTTATACGACAGAAGAAAAGTCGGAAGATGAATGGACTGATATTGTGGATCAAACGGTACATGAATCGGTCGCAGCGCACCAAATCAGTGATGTACCTGTAGGTTCATTTTTATCCGGCGGTGTCGATTCCAGTTATATTACCGCGGTGCTACACCCGAATAACACGTTTAGTGTCGGTTTTGAACAAAACGGCGACAAACGCTTTAACGAAACAACATACGCACAGGAACTTTCCAAACATCTCGGCATTCACAACATCACCAAAATGATCACGCCGGAGGAATGTTTTGCGGCTTTTCCGGACATCCAATATCATATGGATGAACCACAGTCCAATCCATCTTGTGTACCGCTTTGGTTTTTGGCAAAATTAGCGCGTGAACACGTCACGGTCGTTTTGTCCGGTGAGGGCGCGGATGAACTGTTTGCGGGGTATGACTGGTACGCCGACACGAAAGAAGTACGGACATTCAAAAAATATGTGCCGGCTTGTGTGCGCCATGCGTTGTCAAGCATGGTCAAACCTTTGCCAAAATTCAAAGGGCGCAGCTTCTTATTGCGTGCTTCCGGGCGTCCGGAAGATTACTTTATCGGTCAAGCGCTTGTTTTCTCTGACAAAGAAGCCTTGGAATGTCTCAAACCAAATTATCAAAAAGGCACACCTGCCCTTGAAATGGTAAACGAATGCTATGCACATGTAAACGGCAAGGACGAACTGACCAAAAAGCAATATCTTGACATGCATCTTTGGTTGCCCGGGGATATTCTCTTGAAAGCGGATAAAATGAGCATGGCACATTCCCTGGAACTTCGCGTCCCGTTTTTGGACAAAGTAGTGATGGAATGCGCGGAAAAAATCCCTTCAAAATATAAGGTCAATGATATTGATACCAAATACATTCTGCGTCGCGCGGCCAACCGCAATTTGCCAAATGAATGGGCAACACGAAAAAAGCAGGGTTTCCCCGTCCCTATTCGCTATTGGCTACGCGAAAAGAAGTATTATGAGCTGGTGAAATCTTATTTTACCGCAGATTATGCCGCCAAGTTTTTTGTAACAGAAAAGATTGTGCAACTCTTAGATGATCACTATTTCGGCCGCCGCAACAACGGAAGAAAGATCTGGACTGTTTTTACATTCCTTGTTTGGTACCGCCGGTTTTTCATTGACGATGTATCCTGTCAACCGCAGCGGCAAAACGCAAAACAATAAAGCTTACGGAGCAAAGGAATCATGACTACCTTATCATCAGACGCAGAAACATCTCAAACAGCACCCCCGCAAATCATTCCGGTACTGATCGGTGCAGATCTCAACTGTTATCATTTGGCGCGCGCCTTTCATGAAGCATATGGCGTTTGTTCCTACGCATTTGGCCGATATCCCATCGGCGTGACCATGCATTCCAAGCTGATTCATTTTCAACAAGTGCAGCACCTTGATACAGATGAAGTGTTTTTGCAAACGATGCAAGATTTTGCAAAAGCACATGCCGCAGATAACAGTTCTCTGATTTTGATGGGATGTACGGATGATTATGTGAATCTTATCGCAAGACATAAAGATACGTTGGTACAAAATTATATTGTTCCGTACAACGACATTTCCTTGATGAATGCATTTGCCTCCAAAGCGCGATTTTATCAAAGCTGTGATAAACACGGTATCTCTTACCCCAAAACCGTCATCGTTCCACAAAAGCAGGTACCGTCATTGGAGGCGCTGCAGCCACAAGCACTGGGATTTTCCTATCCGATCATTGTAAAACCCGCCAACAGTATAGTTTACTGGAAGCATCCGTTCCCACAAATGCACAAGGTCTATACAGCGCAAACACCGCAAGAAGCGCAACAACTGGTCAAAACCATTGTTTCCTCCGGATATGATGATACCATTATTTTGCAGGATATGATTCCGGGTCGTGACAGCCACATGTATGTATTGACCGCATATTGCAATCAAAACGCCAAGGTCACCATGATGTGTTTGGGTCATGTGTTGTTAGAAGAGCACACGCCAAAAGGCCGCGGAAATCACGCTGCCATTATCACGGAATATCATCTGCCCCTGATGGATCAGTTCAAGCGATTTCTTGAAGACATTCACTATGTGGGATTTGCCAATTTTGATATCAAGTATGACACGCGTGACAATACGTACCGTGCCTTTGAGATCAATCTTCGCCAAGGAAGAAGCAATTATTATGTGACAGCTGCAGGACAGAACGTAGCAAAGCTGGTGGTAGATGACTACGTCTTTCACAAAGAAAACACGCAAACCGTATTTGTCAATCAAGAAATATTGTGGACGTGTCTGCCGTTGGGCGTCGTATACAAATACACAGACGATCATGCACTTGTTCAACGTGCAAAGCAGCTGGCGCACGAACATAAATATGTCGATTCCCTGCGGTACAAAGAAGACCTGCGTGGCAATCTCAAACGCACCGCATACATTTGGGCGCATGAAATGAAGCACTATCAAAAATACAAAAAATATCCGGAATAACGCAGTTCTTAAATATCGAGCAAAGATAAACAACAACAGCTATCATATGTGCGCAATCTTTGAAATACCATATTGCAAGTGACTCCCAGGAGGTGACACAACGTGTCGGATATACAAACAAACCAAACGCCAAGTTCCAATCAAACGTTAGGAATTCTGGGGGGACTTGGTCCTATGGCGTCCGCATATTTTTATGAATTACTTACCGCACACACCGATGCCCAGTGCGACCAGGATCACATTGATTTAGTTCTCAGCAGCCACGCGCAAACACCGGATCGCACAGCTTTTATCACAGGGCGTTCCAAAGAAAACCCGTTGCAAATGATGTTGCAGGATATTGAGAAATTAGAACATTGGGGCGTGGATATGATTGCCATTCCCTGCAATACTGCTCACTACTTCTACGATGCATTACAATCACACAGCCATGTACCGATCATCAACATCATGGAAGAAAACGCACATTATCTGCATGAAAAAAAAGTATCCGCCGTTGGTATCCTTGCAACAGATGGTACAGTGCGTACACATTCATATGACAGGTACATGGCGCAATATCAAATGACACCGATTTATCCGGATGCAAACCATCAGGAAACATTGATGTCGCTGATCTATGACGATATCAAAAAAGGTCGTTCCGTATCCAAAGAGGCTTTTTTGCCAATTGAGCATCATATGCGCGCCTTGGGCTGCGAGCGTGTTATTTTAGGGTGTACGGAGCTTTCACTGTTGAAAAAAGAAATGCATCTGGGAAACTATTTTATTGATTCGATGGAAGTTTTGGCACAAAGCATTATCCTTGCATTCGGCAAACGGCCAATTGGATTTCAGTTATAATTTTTACAAGAAATTTGTTGTTGCAGCTCGTTCATTTTCGCATATGTTTTTGCACGGACACAAAGGTTGCGAAAATCGATATACAAATACTGTAAGGCAAGAGGATCGCTATTTTATGAATATACTTTCCCTATTGCATGATGCAAATATTTCGTATGAAATACAGCCGGGGCATCCGCTCTCTCAAAGCCGAGATATCGAGGATCTCGCATATGATTCCAGAAAAGCGCATGCAGGTGTCGCTTTTGTTTGTCTTGTGGGTGCCAATACAGACGGACATACGTACGCAAATCAAGCATATCAAAACGGATGCCGTTGCTTTTTTGCGCAACATTCGTTGGACTTGCCCACAGATGCAGCAGTGATCCTAACACAAGACACGCGTGCGGCATTGTCTTCTCTTTCCGCTGCACTCTTTTCCTTTCCGCAACGACAACTGAACATCATCGGAATTACCGGGACTAAAGGAAAAACCACGGTTGCCTCCTTACTTTTTCAATTGTTGAACGGAGCCGGAATCCCAACGGGTCTGATTGGTACTTGCGGAATTATTTATGGGGAAACGCATCTGCCAACGCAGAATACAACCCCCGAAAGTTACGAATTGATGCGAACCTTTTCGCAAATGCTGCAATCGGGCATCCATACCGTTGTGATGGAGGTCTCTTCTCAGGCGCTCTCTCATCACAGGGTAGACGGTATTCCGTTTGATCTGGCAATTTTCACCAATCTTTCTCCCGATCATATTGGTGCGCACGAACATCCGGACTTTGCACATTACCGTGACGCAAAAAAAAGACTTTTTTCTATGTGTCGCCACGCACTGTTAAATGCAGATGACCCTGCCTGGCAAGACATGTGTGCCGATTCACAAGCTTCTATCCGTACGTTTGCATTGGACGGACCGGCCGATGATGTCGCCTGCAATATTTCTCCCTTACGTGGTACCGTATTCGGCATGGGATTTGTGTATATGGATCGCCCCTTCACCATTCGTTTGCCCGGAAAATACAACGTATCAAACGCATTGTGCGCGCTTAGCGCTGCGCGTTATTACACACACCGCATGGATCTGATGCAACAAATTTTGGCACAGGCCACCGTACCGGGACGGTTTGAAACGGTTCCGTCACCGCGCAAAGATTTGACATTGGTCATCGATTATGCCCACAATGCAGTCAGCATGCAGGAACTGTTGCGTACCGTTCGCTCTTACCACCCGAAACGTATCGTATGCGTTTTCGGATCAGTCGGAGGAAGAACCAAGCAGCGACGCGCGGAAATGGGAAAAGTGGTGGCGGAATACAGTGATTTTGCCGTAATTACATCAGACAACCCTGATTTTGAGGATCCACAGCAAATCATGCAAGATATTGCAGCGCAATTTTCAGACGATCTTTGTCCGCATATATGTATTGCGGATCGTCGCGAAGCCATTTACTATACGCTATCTCACGCACAAAGCGGAGACGTCATTTTGTTCTGCGGGAAAGGACACGAAACGTATCAACTTATTCGCGGTGTCAAAGAGCCGTTTCGTGAATCACGCGTGATTGCACAATATTTTCAAACCGTACAAACATCTGCACCTGCACCGCTTACCCGTCAAAAGACACAGGAGAATGGATAAAGATTATGACGAGAAAACAAGCAAGAGAAAAATTGTTTGAGCTGATCTATGAAATGAATTTTCAACCGGAACTGGATGCTTCCGAATTGCTCAAAAATGCACATGATCATGAGGCACTCAACGAACCTTATATTATCAATAGTTTTGCTGCGTTGCAACACACGTTGCCGTCAGTGGACGATCAAATTAAAGCACACATCAAAGGATGGAATTTTTCTCGTATTTCTGCTGTTTCCCTTGCCATTCTGCGTTTGTGCATTTTTGAAATCTTATACAATGACGATGTGCCGGACAATGTAGCGATGAACGAGGCCATCGAACTGGCGAAACGGTTTGACCATGATGATGCACCGGCATTTATCAATGGCGTGGTCAATGCTGTAGCACAGGAAAAGAGGAACCACGATGCCGTATTACCTGGGAATTGATACAAGTAACTACACCACTTCCCTCGCGCTATGTGATGCGCAAGGTAATATTGTTTCGCAACAAAAAAAGTTATTACAAGTAAAACCCGGTTCACGCGGTTTAAGACAAAGCGAGGCGGTATTCCAGCATTTGCAAAATCTCCCTGCCCTTTCGCAGGCACTTTTTGCCGATGTACCGCAAGCCTGCAATTATCTCTCCGCAATCGGATACAGTCAAACGCCTCGCCCCATCTCCGGTTCCTATATGCCGTGTTTTGTTCCGGGGGAAACGTTTTCACATTTTTTATGTGCGTATGCCAATTTGCCTTGTTATCCGTTTTCACACCAAGAAGGACATATCATGGCGGCACTCTATTCCGCACATGCAATGCATCTGTTGAATCGCACATTTCTGGCTTTTCACATTTCAGGAGGAACGACGGATCTGCTTGTGGTACAAGGAACCGAAAGCGGCATGCGCATCACCCCTCTTGCCACGTCCCAAGATCTGCACGCCGGGCAGCTGATTGACCGAGTCGGTGTCATGCTGAATTTACCTTTTCCATGCGGTCCGGCACTGGAAAAACTGGCCAACGATTACCGTGGGAAGCCTTTTTCCCCCAAGATCTGTGTACGTAATGGCTCTTGTCACCTTTCCGGCGCCGAAAACCAAGCCAAAGCGCTATTTCAGTCCGGCGCGTCTCCAGAAGCTGTGGCTGCATATGTTTTTACCTTTCTGCAAAACACCATATGCAAAATGATATGCGAGGCACTTCAAACACACCCATCCTGCCCCATATTATTCGTTGGCGGGGTCATGAGCAATCATTTTATGCGCCCGACGCTGCAAACCATTTGCGATGCTCATTTTGCTGCGCCGAATTTTTCAGCCGATAATGCGGCAGGAACGGCACTTCTTGCTTATCGCTCTCACTTAGCAAACATTTCTTCCTCGCGGTGAATCGGCTGCCGCACCTGATATTGGAACATTCGAGGTAGTGTCATGGCAACTCCACACGAGAATCAAAACGACGCAGAACAAAAAAAGAAGGCAAAAAAAGCAGAAAAACGGCAGCGTAAAAAAGAGAGCAAACCCAAATATCAAAAAAAAATAAAGCGCCAGCATGCACAAAAAAATCAACGGGCGGCAGAGCGATTTGCCCAAACGCATCACGGACTTTTGTCGCTGAATCGATTTAACACGCTGATTCTTCATCTATTTCTCACACCTGTTATGACGCTCATCTATTATCCGCTCAACCGGTATGTTTTTTTGCCGCTTCTGCGAGACGGGCGACCCTATATTTCCACAAATGGAGAGACGATCGAGCATTATTTCAGCGCATCATCGCTCGCATGGCTCGTAGGCGCCGTCTTGTCCATATTGACATTGATTTTGTCAGTTCGCCGCGCGCTTGGTATTGAACGGATGGGAAGACGTGTGCTATATCTTATCATGTGTTTGTATGTCACACTGCTGACGTTTTTCCTGTTTTTGAATTTTTCTCTTTGGATATAATCCTTTTCCCAGCATACTTCCGATCGTTTCACATATTCCGCGCGGAGGAGTCGATATGAAATATGACAGAGAAACCATGATTTTTACCGTTTCTCAATTAAACGAATATATCAAAGGCCTTCTGGAGTCATCCACGGTCCTTTCCGGCGTTAGCATGCGTGGGGAAATCTCAAACTTCACTGCCCACCGATCCGGTCACTTTTATTTTACGCTGAAAGACGAATCCGGACAAATGCGGGCTGTGATGTTTCGTTCTGCTGCTGCAAAACTGAAGTTTTTCCCGGAAAACGGGATGAATGTCATTGTCCGCGGACGCATTTCCGTATACACGCCTACCGGACAGTATCAATTTTACGTGGACGGGATGCAACCGGACGGTGTAGGTGCGCTCGCGGTCGCTTTTGAACAGCTCAAGCAAAAACTGATGAAAGAAGGGCTGTTTGAAGAGGCGAAAAAAAAGCCATTGCCGCCGTTTCCAAAAAGAATCGGTGTGGTTACTTCCCCTACCGGTGCGGCGATCCGTGATATGATCAACATTCTGACGCGGCGGTATCCATTGGCAGAATTGATATTATACGCAGCAATGGTGCAAGGAGACCAGGCACCGGAACAACTGACCGCCGGGATCCATTATTTTGATCATGAAAAAAATGTGGATCTCATCATCATCGGTCGCGGCGGCGGTTCGATGGAAGATTTGTGGGCATTCAATGACGAAGCATTGGCACGCGCCATTTCCGCCTGTTCTATCCCGGTCATTTCTGCAGTCGGACATGAAATCGATTTTACCATTTGTGACTTTGTTGCAGATTTACGCGCACCAACCCCATCCGCTGCAATGGAATTGGCTGTGCCCGACGTGCAAGCGCTGAAAAAAACACTGCGCGACCAATTCATATCCATGCAAACGTCTCTACATCAGAGATGCCGTATGCTGCGCGATCAGATTGCCGCATTGAAAAATTCCCGTGCGCTCACCTCCCCCCACTATTATATTGACCAAAAGCGTATGGAGGTGTTGCAAAGAGAGCAACGTCTTGCCGCTCTGTCCACCATTTTGTTGACACACAACAAGCAAAAATTGACAAATGAAACACAGCTTTTTCGCCGTTGCGCACAACAAATGTTGCCGCAACGACGACAACAACTTGCCGCTGCTGCCAACATGTTGCACGCAGTAAGCCCGCTGGCTGTTCTTTCGCGTGGTTTTACCGCTGTTTCAAACGAAAACGGTACACTGGTACGTTCCGTGGCGACACTGCATCCCAACGACAACGTGCAATTACAGTTCTCCGACGGAACGGCAAAGGCGCATATCACGCATATCGAAACAAAACAGAAAGGCTAAAAAACGAAAATCGTTTCCCCTCATTGGTTCGACGTTGTAACTTTACATTTATAAATCAACGACAGACGTTTCATGTTCTGTTTTCTGACGGAACGGAAATTATGTATGTAAGGAAGGAACACATTATGGCCGAAAACAACAAAAAAGAGATCTCGTTTGAAGAAGCGCTGGAACGTTTGAATGAAATTGTCAAAGCACTGGAACATTCCGATGCACCGCTCGATGATTCACTCAAACTTTTCGAAGAAGGTGTTGCTCTGGTCAAGCAGTGTAACGATCAGATTGATCAGGCTGAGACGAAAATCAAGCAACTGGTCCGCTCCTCTGACGGTACTTTGGAAGAACAGGACTTTGTAGCGACAGATGATGCGAGTGCTGCCAAATCTTCAAACACTTAATACCAAGATCAAACGTATGTGGTTCACATAACACGACACAGATAGGTGTTTCATATTTTTTCATGAACGTTACCATCTAACCAATACAAGTTCGCAGCTTTGGTCTGTGAACACTTTGCATGATAAGGGTAAAAAATATATGCCACAAGAAATTTCATCGATGCTTTCCAGTACTGCAAGCACCATACAAAACACGCTGCAAACATATTTTCATAACGATGACAAAAAAACGCAGGTCATTTTTGATGCTGCTCGATACAGTCTGTTGGCAGGCGGAAAACGGATTCGACCATTTTTGGTATTACAATTTTCGGAATTGTTCCACGGCTCCTATCCACTGGCACTATCGTTTGCCTGCGCACTTGAAATGATTCACACCTATTCTCTCATTCACGACGATCTTCCCTGCATGGACAACGATGACATCCGTCGTGGAAAACCGACCAACCACAAAGTATATGGCGAAGATATGGCGTTACTTGCCGGAGATGCGTTGCTCACACAGGCATTTCAAGTGTTAAGTGACAATCATGCGGATGTACAAAAAGAACAAACAACGGCATTGCGCCTTGCAGCAATTCAAATTCTCGCACAAAACGCGGGTATTCTGGGAATGATCGGTGGACAGGTTTTAGATCTGAATGCGGAAAAAACGCCGTGTGATTTCGATACGCTGTTGCAAATGCATGAAAAGAAAACGACGGCACTGATTCGTGCTGCTTGCTTGTTGGGATGTGTGAGTGCCGGTTTTACCGATCCCGATTCTCCGCAGATGAAAGCCGCCTGTGCCTATGCACATGGCGTTGGATTGTCTTTTCAAATTATCGATGATCTGTTGGACTGCTATGGTGACAGTACTATACTTGGAAAGAATACCGGAAGTGATGCGGCAAACAAAAAAACAACATTTCTTACGTACATGTCAGAATCACAGGCACGTGCTTATGCCAAAAATTTAACAGATCATGCAAAGGATGCACTTTGTGGATTTGCAGGAAACGAAACGTTATGCACGCTCGCAGATATGCTTTTGGAGCGACAAAGCTGAACATATCTTTTCGGTTTTGGCAATCATACAGGCAAGAAAAACAGTCCATGGCAATTATGGTTGCCATGGACTGTTTTTTATCAATCGCAAATAAACGCAGAACATGAAAAAATGTTTGGTGTCCAAGTCAATATTTACTCAACGGCTTTTAGAGACTCGGCCATGTGCACATTGACAATACGTCTGCGCATAAAAAGATTGACCAAGACAGCAAAAAACAACGTACAAAGAAATGCGTACAAAAAGCTCAATGGTGCAATAAAGGTCGGAAAAGATATCAAATCGATTTGAATCATTTGCATCACGACGTAATGAAACAAAACACCAATCGGAAGTCCGATCAAACTTGCAATGATAGATAAGACCAAATTTTCTCGCAGCACATAGCTTTCCGTCTCTTTCGGATAAAAGCCAAGAACCTCAACCGTTGCAATTTCCCGGCTCCGTTCCGCCAAATTGATATTGGTCAAATTGAAAATCACAATAAATGCCAATGCGCCGGAAAACAATATGACCATCCAAATCACATAGTTCATACAAGACATCACGCTATCGATATTTTCGCGGGTAACAGAAAGCTGTAATACACCCGTAATCCCATTGATTCCCGTCAATGTTTCTGCCGTCTTTTCCATATCGTCAGCGGTTCCTTGTAAATGCAGCAACGCGGTATTGCTCTGCCATTCGCCAAAACAGGTTTGATAAGTATCAGCAGAAATCATCACAAAGTTGTCGATATAGTTGTCAAAAATCCCACTGACTTTCACTGTGAGTTCACCCACAGAAGGATCTTTCAGCGTAACAGAATCTCCGACTTGCAGTGACAATTTTTGTGCAACCTTTTTCCCAACAATTGCTTCCCCCGTAGCCGGAAATGATATTACTTTCTCACCTGTATGGAAATCCCAAAAATTACCTACGGATCCTGTATCCGCAAAACTATATACACCCGCTGAAAAAGAGTTATTACCGTTGGAAACATTCAGACGTTTCACGGAGCAAAATAACGTGTCTTCCACATCGTCAATATTGGATAAAGGTTCTGCAATTTGTTCTTGTGTCCCCGCCGCAAACGAGACTTCGGCATCATAGGTTTGAACCCTGTCATATTGCATGACCGTGGTATCCAACATAGAGTCCCGCACGCCAAACCCGGTGACTACCAACCCCGCACAACATCCAATGCCGACTAACATCATGACCAAGCGCTGTTTGTAACGTACCATATTGCGCAGCGTGATCTTTTGTAAAAAAGACAGTCGTTTCCAAAGGGGCGTCACACGTTCCAAACATATGCGCTTTCCGTTTTTGGCAGCGCGCGGGCGAAGAAGATTTGCCGGCATGCTTCCCAGTTCTTTGCGGCAAGAAAGCCAAGTGCTGCCCAAAATACCGATCAACGACACAACCAATGTCAAAATAGCCAATGGGAAATTTGCGTAATACGGAAGTGATGAAAAATCATAAAGTGGCTGATATGCCATCCAGAAAATCTTCGGAAGAATCCAGGTACCTAAAAAATATCCCGCCAGCCAGCCGATCACGGACGCACTTCCGGCATATAATAGATATTTGGCTGTAATGGTTTCATCTCGAAAGCCGAGCGCTTTCAATACGCCAATCTGTGTGCGTTCTTCTTCCACCATACGTGTCATTGTGGTAATACATACCAGCATCGCAATCAAGATAAAAAATACCGGGAAAATGTTGGCAATCCCGCTGACGATGGAAGTATCATTTTCGAAACTGACATATCCGGAATTTTCATTGCGTGTTAAAACATATGTTTGCGGTTGAGAAAGGCCGGATTGTTCAGCCATCTCTTGTGGAAGACCGGTTTGCAAGAGCAGTTCATTGTAACGAACAGTTGCCAATTCCTGACAAGTATCAAAAACTTCGTCTTCATGTGATTCGATCAGATCATCGTATTGATCACTGTAAATCGGTGCATCTTCGGTAAGCGTTAATTGGATTTCTGTAAATACCTCAGATTTGAACGCAGACGGAAGCAAATAGAAATAACCCTCCAGCGTACCATTTCCAATGTTGGTACTGCCGCGCTCCAGTCCGATATACATGGGTGAATCTGCCAATCCCACAATGGTATATTTCGTATCACAAAGTTGATCAGAGATTTCACCGTTAGAAACAGATGTAATTTCAATCTGAGAGCCAATATCCTTTTCGGTAAAAACTTCGTCGTCTGCCAAACATTCGTCCGCTGCCTTTGGCATTCGTCCGGCAGTCAACGAAGGCAAACTGACACGCTCCGGCAAAGTCAGAAAATGAAACGGTTTGCTGCCTTGCTGCATATGGTGGTTTGTCTGATATTCAACAAGTGCATCAACCGTCTGAAATCCCTCAGCCTCTTGCACAAACGACAAAGATGAGAGCGCAGAAACATCGCTTTGCGTAAAGCCAAGGGTCGAATAACATTGAAAATCATAAAAATTCTGTTCCGTCAAAAATTTTTCACATGCATTCGCCATTGCATCTTTTGTGATTTTCAGACCCGAAAAAAAACCGACGCCTAACGTCACAATGAGCAACAAAGCCAAATATCGACCCAAAAATGTCCGAATGCTCCGATAAGTAAGTTTTATCATAGACCGCATAACCATCACCACTCGATCTGATCAATCGGAACGACATTTTGATTGACTTCATTGGATATGATCTTCCCGCTCTTGATCCGGATAATACGATCCGCCATTGGCGCAATGGCCTGGTTATGCGTAATGATCACAACCGTTGTTTCTCGTGCACGACTTAAATCATACAACATTTTCAACACAGCCTTACCGGTCACATAATCCAGTGCCCCAGTTGGTTCATCGCACAGTAGTAAGCGAGGATTTTTGGCCAACGCTCGCGCAATGGCAACCCGTTGCTGCTCCCCGCCGGACAACTGGGCCGGAAAATTATTTTCTCGTTGTGTAAGGCCAACCATCGCAATTGCCTCATGCGCAGGAATGGGATCTTTGCAAAGCTGTGCTGCAATTTCGACATTTTCCAAAGCCGTTAGATTGGGAATCAAATTATAAAACTGAAACACAAATCCGACGTCAAAGCGGCGATATTCCACCAGTTCCCGCTTGGAAAGATGCGAAATGTCCTTTCCGTTAAATTCAATGGTTCCCTCTGTCACGGTATCCATGCCACCAAGCATATTCAAAAGCGTGGTTTTTCCGGCACCCGAAGAACCGAGTAACACGCAAAATTCCCCGCGATTGATACCAAAGTTAACATCGGACAAGGCAATCACTTCCGCCTCGCCGCTTCCATATCGTTTTGTAACATGCTCAAATTCAATATAATGCTTCTGCATCATTTTTGCTCCTGTTCTAAGCCAGACAACATCCATTTCGAACAATCAGATCATAACAAAGAAGTGTCAATTCATTATCAATCAAAACAAATCAAATGATTTTTAATCATTACATCCGACATGTAAAATGACGCAGCATATCTTTCTTGTATATAATCATCTTGCGTGTGTTTTTGATTGTGACGGTCTATCATTCTGAATTTTTATAATTGCTCTGCTCTGCCTCCAATAACGCTCTTTTGATCCCAATTCCACCCGCGTATCCGCCCAGTGAACCGTCAGAGTGAATGACTCGATGACAAGGGACAACAATAGCAATGGGATTGGCATGATTGGCCATTCCGACGGCTCTGGCTGAACGCGGTGCACCAATATGTGCAGCAAGTGCAGCGTATGATACTTGTTTTCCGTAAGGAATCTCTTGTAAGGCCTGCCATACACGCATCTGGAAAGATGTTCCGATTAAATGCAATGGTAGATCAAACCTCATCAATTGTCCAGAAAAATATGCGTCGAGTGAAGCAAAAAGCGCATCAAACAGCGGCGTGGATGATACGAATTCCCCAGTTGTGGCAAAATTGCGCGCGTTCTGTTGTTTTTTGCCACCCTCTTTCAGAACTGTCCCGAAAGAAAGCGCCGTAATCCCAATCTCATCGTGCGCCGCTGTCATCATTCCCAAAGGGGAATGGTAATGTGCAAAATATATCATATGTACCTTCCGATCTTCACAATAAAAACTGAGTGATATTAAGTATTCGTTTTCAATTGAAGGTTGATTTTACAATATATATTTTCTTATAAAGTTATTATCCAAATAATTATTTTATCATGGCATTTATCTCACTGTTCCAAAACGGCCTATATGTGGTTATATTTGCAATGACAAAAAAACGGGACGCGGAAACGTCCCGTTTTTCGTTGTATCGTTTGGCAGACCGTACAATCAAGTGCCCTTGCTTGTACATCTGACTGTTGAAAAGAAATTCAGACGGTTATCAATCAGCCGTTGACCATCTTTGCGATCTCTTCCGCAAAGTTATCTTCTCTCTTTTCCAAACCATCACCGCGTTCGTAACGGACAAAACCAGTCACTTTGACCTGTGCGCCCAGTTCCTTTGCCGTATTTTGCACATACTGACCAACAGTAACTTTGTCGTCTTTCACATATTCCTGTTCCATCAGGCAGTTCTGTTCGTAGTACTTACCGATTCTGCCCAACACCATCTTTTCAATGATCTGTTCCGGTTTGCTTGCCATTTTGGGATCATTTTTAATCTGAGACATCAACACGCTCTTTTCCTCTTCCAATACGGAAGCAGGAACAGCTTCTTTGTTGAGATAAAGTACAGGCATAGCAGCAACCTGCAAAGCGACGTTTTTCGCCATCTCTTTGAAAGCATCTTTGCCGGCCGTATCAGCATCCGTATCAAATGTCACAACCACACCGATCGAACCTTTGCCGTGGATATACGTGCTGACAACGCCATCGATGACTTGGAAACGACGGATATGCATATTTTCACCGATGGTGAAAATCATGTCTTTCACTTTTTCGTCAACTGTCATATCACTGTCAGGATATGCGCAAGCATTCAGTGCATCCAAATCTGCAGGACGATTTTTCAGAATTACCTTCAACAAGTTTTTAACAAACGTCTGAAACGTTTCGTTTTTCGCAACAAAGTCCGTTTCGCTGTTCACTTCGATGATAGCAGTTGCATTGTCTTCCGTTAAAATATCCACAATGCCTTCCGCAGCGATTCTGTCCGCTTTTTTCGCGGCCACAGCAAGTCCTCTTTCACGCAATACTTTAATGGCAGCGTCCATGTCGCCGTCAGCTTCCACCAGTGCCTTCTTGCACTCCATCATGCCGCAACCGGTTTTTTTGCGCAGCGCAGCAACTTCTTTTGCTGAAATGTTGGCCATGTTTATTTGCCCATCCTCTCTTTTTTTTTCGTGTTAACGTGCGATACATTCACACGCAATTATTTTGCTCTGACGATGATTGCTATAAGCAATTGAGATCGTACTTACGCCTCAGCTTCGGCAGCTTCTTCCGACGCCTGTACTGCCGGCTGCTGTGCGTCTTCCATCTGTTCGCCCTGTCTGCCTTCGATCACTGCATCGGCCAATACACCGGAAATCAATTTGATGGCACGAATGGCATCGTCATTACCGGGAATGATGTAATCCGCATCATCGGGGTCACAGTTGGTATCGACAATGGCAATGACCGGAATACCCAGTTTCTTTGCCTCCATAACCGCATTGTGCTCTTTCTTGGGATCAACGATAAACACGGCATCGGGCAATTTATCCATGGTTTTGATACCGCCATAGTTGCGTTGGAGATCCATGATCTCTTTGGTCAACGCAGCTGCTTCTTTTTTCGGGAGCAAATCGAATGTGCCGTCCTCAGCCATTTTTTCCAAGCTGATCAAACGAGCGATCGAACGCTTAATGGTCTTAAAGTTGGTCAACATACCACCCGGCCATCTAGCGTTGACATAATACATGCCGCATCTTTGTGCCTCTTCGCAAATGGCATCAGCTGCCTGTTTCTTGGTACCGATGAACAACAGTGTTCCGCCCTGCGCTGCAAGATCGCGCACAAACATGTACGCTTCATCGAATTTCTTTACAGTCTTTTGCAAATCGATGATATAGATACCGTTGCGTTCTGTGAAGATGTATTCCGCCATTTTCGGGTTCCATCTTCTGGTGTGGTGACCGAAATGTACGCCGGCCTCCAGCAGTTGCTTGATTGTAACAATTGACATTTTGCATGTCCTCCTCTTGGTTTTTTCCACCACAGTGCCTCAGGACACTACCCGAATGACCGGGAACCGTTGTCACAGCTTGCTGTGTGTGTTTTTGATTGCTCCTGCATTTTCACAGAAGTATGGTTATTATAGCACATTTTGCCACATTTCGCAACGATATTTTTCTCATTCACAAATAATTTACTTTTTGATTTTTTCTACTCAACAGCACGTATCATGGTCATCTCCGTGTTTTTTCTTTTTACATGGTTCGGATCGATAACCGCACTCACCCGGATGTAAATGCACCAAAATCGTGTCATCCCCGATTTTCTGTACGCATTCCATCGGTACAATTAACTTTTGCCGTTTTCCAAATGAAAACAAACCGCCATCACATACTGTGATGATAAGTGCGCGAATTTCACGGCACATAAAATCCGCCTCTAAATCTGTTACCTGCCCCATTGCACGACCGTTATACAAATTGATGACTTCTTTTTCCGACAATTCCCCGAGCGTCATATTCTTTTCCCCCTGATTCTGTCAAGATACGATTTTACCGCTGTCACATTTTATGCAACAAAGGAATAAACAATGCCACCGATTCCCTTTCCTTTGTTTGCTTGACAAAACAAGACCCTTTGTTTATAATAATAGCGATCTTTTTCAAAAATTGTGACAAAAAGGCTGCACTAAGACGGCGACGAGCAACAACCCATTGTTGCGTTGCAATATTGCACATATGCCTTGCAGCAGTATCATGCGCTTTGAAACAAACAAACGACTGAACGGAGACAGATAAATGGAAAATTTATGCGGATCGTACGGCTCACATATTTTCAGCGACAAAGTCATGCAAACACGCCTACCCAAAGACATTTACACATCGATGAAACATTGCGCACGCGAGGGAACGGCTTTGGGACGTGATGTGGCAAATGTTGTTGCAAGCGCGATGAAAGAATGGGCGATGGAACTGGGCGCCACACATTTTTGTCACTGGTTTCAACCTCTGACCGGTATTACAGCCGAAAAGCATGACAGTTTTATCTCTCCGGATGGAAACGGTACAGCCATCGCCGAATTTTCCGGAAAAGAATTGGTGATGGGAGAACCGGATGCTTCTTCTTTTCCCTCCGGTGGATTGAGAGCGACATTTGAAGCACGGGGATACACCGCTTGGGATCCCACATCCTGGGCATTTGTCAAAGATGAAACATTGTACGTTCCCACCGTGTTTTTCTCTCACACGGGTGAAACACTGGACAAAAAAACGCCCTTACTGCGTTCCATTCAAGCACTGAGCACCTCCGCACTGCGTATTTTGAAATTATTTGGTGATACAGAAACAAGAACGGTTATTCCGACGGTTGGCGCAGAGCAGGAATATTTTTTGATAGACAAAGAGGATTATCTGGCGCGACGGGATCTGCGTTTTTGCGGGCGTACCCTCCTCGGTGCATTGCCACCCAAAGGCCAGGAAATGGACGACCACTATTTTGGAGCCATTCCCTCACGGATCAAAGAATTTATGGCACATTTGGATCGTGCCTGCTGGCAACTCGGAATCCCCGCAAAAACCGAACACAATGAAGTGGCACCGGCGCAGCATGAATTGGCGCCTATTTTTACACGTGCCAACATCTCCTGCGATCAGAACCAACTTCTGATGAGTCTGATGCAGCAGATTGCTGCCGAACATGGTTTTGTTTGTCTGTTACATGAAAAACCGTTTGCGGGCGTCAATGGCTCAGGAAAGCACAACAACTGGTCTCTGTCCACAGATCGCGGCACAAACCTGTTGGATCCCGGCGCTACACCATATGAAAACTTACAATTTTTGCTGTTCTTATGTGCAGTCATTACGGCTGTGGATGAGCACGCGGATCTTTTGCGCATTTCGGTTGCCTCTCCCGGTAATGATCACCGCCTTGGCGGAAATGAAGCGCCGCCGGCCATTGTATCAATGTTTTTGGGCGATGAGTTGACAGATGTTTTGAGTTCTTTTGAAAACGATTCTGACTATTTGACCAAAGCGCGCTCCACTTTGGAACCGGGTGTGTCGGCATTGCCCTGTATTTTACGTGACACCACCGACCGCAACCGAACCTCTCCCTTTGCCTTTACGGGAAACAAGTTCGAATTTCGGATGTTAGGCGCATCACAATCCATTGCCGATCCCAACATCATGCTGAATACCATGGTATCTGACGTTTTGGATCGATTCGCCTCCGTTTTGGAACAAACAGATGATTTTGACAACACGGTTCACAGTTTGATCAAGCAGACCTTGGTCGAACATAAACGGATTATCTTCAATGGCGACGGTTATACTGACGACTGGGTGAAAGAAGCATTCATGCGCGGATTGCCCAATTTTCCCACCACTGTGGACTGTGTACCGTATCTTTTGAAAAATGACAATGTTTCCTTGTTTGAACGGCACGGTATTTACACCAAATCCGAATTGCAGGCACGACATGATGTCATTTTGGAAAATTATTCCAAAACGATTGCCATCGAAGCCAAAACAATGCTGGACATGGTACGCAAAGAAGTGTTACCGGGTATTTCCGCCTATATGAATCATACGGCCAAAGCGGTATCTCGTACAGTAGCCGTCATGGGCGAGCATGTTTGTACCTCCCAAAAAGCATTGCTGCAACGACTGGATGAAGCATATATGCAAATCGATCAGTTGGTCAATGAATTGCAACGTCAACTCCAAGAAGAAACAACACGTTCCGAAAACATCTATGAAGTTGCGCGAATCTATCGTGATGGTATTTTACCAGCCATGACAGCCCTGCGCGAAAAAGTGGATGCAGTCGAACCGCTTTTGCCAAATGAATGTCTCTCCTATCCTACCTACGACAAGTTGCTGTTCGGCATTGCACAATAAACTGTTTTACAAAACAGTTTTGTATTATCACATTTCAACAATCCCACGTAATTATGCAAAGAGATGGATCAAACATTCTCATGCAAAAACAGACGCGGCGCCAATGATCGGCGCCGCGTTATTTTTGTTGTTTTTTGTAGTCATTAAATGTTTTTGCAGCACGTGCAAGGAAGATAACTATCACGTAATGATAGAGAACGAGAAAGTTTTTCTATCAGGCATCATGTGTCTGCTTTGATTTGGTATCCTTTTGAAATTTCTTCACTTTGAATCGTTGAATTTTCTGTGTAGTCGTCTTTTCAAACGGTGTATCAGAGATCAGTACATCTTTGATTCGTTTGAACGTCGGAACCGTTTGATTAAAACGTGCGATGTCATGCATCAGGCAAGTATAGCAATCGTCACCGTGCTCTTGTGTGAAATCTTCATTCAGATAACAGCTTGCATAAATACCGGTATTGTCATCATCGCTGTAAGCAACCACTTCTTCCAAATACGGAATCTGCGCCAACATCAAATCTTCCACTTCTTCGGGGGAGACATTTTTTCCATTGGCGAGAATAATGAGGTTCTTGATTCGGCCGGAAACATACAAAAACCCGTCATCATCCATATGTCCCAGATCTCCCGTTTTCAGCCACCCATCTTCCGTAAACACAGCGGCTGTACTATCCGGATCTTTGTAATATCCGATCATGACATTATCTCCGGAAACCTGAATTTCACCTTCCCCTTCTTCGTTCACATCTGCAATCCGAACGTGACATCCAGGCATAATGTATCCCACAGAGCCGGGTCTCTGATAATCGGAAAAGTTTGCACTTACAAGCGGGGCACATTCAGAAATGCCATATCCGTTCACAACAGCAACGCCGATTTCATCAAGAAACACACGTGTTTCTTCTTTGAGTGGTGCGCCGCCGCTCACAACGCGACGCAAACTGGGGCCAAAAACGGACAAAATCGAACGAAAGATCCGTTCTCTTTGATCGATTCCTACACGCCGCATGGCATTGGAAACTTGGATGCCGCGCGCCAGCGTTTTTTCAAGATTTGCTTCGCTCACTTTATTTTTAATTTTTCGAACAATGATCTCCAAGATCATGGGAACCATGATACACAGTTCCGGTTCAAAGCGCTTAATGTTTGGCACGATATGTGCCATAGAATCATTGATACAAACTGTTTTTCCGGCAAACAAGTGCCCCAATACATTGCAGTTCTTTTCATATGCATGATTGATCGGCAAAACGGAAAACGTGCGCTCTCCGGCCCCAATCATCGCAACGGACCCTGCCGCAACCGTACAAATATTTTTTTGTGTGAGCATCACGCCCTTGTTAGCACCCGTGGTACCGGAAGTAAAGATAATATCGCACAGGTCTTCCGGCGTTACGGTGCGCATATCAAACACATGAGAACCGTTTTCCAAAAGCGATTTGCCCTGCATGAGCAGTGCATCAAACGTTTCAAATTCTTCATACGAATCTTTGGCAAGCTGCGCGCGCATCAAAATCCAAGCGTCAACACCCGGGCACTGCTCTTTTATCTTTTTGATCTTTGCAAGTGATGTGGCTGAAAAAAAGACAGCGGATACATCAGCAAAACGCAGCTGATGTGCCATGGTCTTTTCATCCAATTCGCGGTCAATCGGAACCGCTGTTCCGCATCCGCAAACCACAGAAAGATACGAGGACATCCACGCAATGGAATTTTCCCCGATGATTGCAATATGCTTATCGGCATAACCGCGTGCCAAAAGTGCGGTACCTAGTTGACGAATGGTATCATACAATGCACCGTAAGTGATACTGTCTTCTCCCTCTTTTCCGTGCAGCTGACGATATGCAACAACATTTCCATACAGCGTACACACATCATTGAGACATTCGCGCAGCGTGTGATAATGTTTGGACGGGTGCATCTTTTCTTCATAAATATTCTTTTTATTTTTATGCGGCAAATACTGTGCGACAGCCTTGGATTTATCGCCTACCACACGTACAGAATGGCGTACAGCACCGGCGGCACGACCGATTGTAGATTCATAATTGACAGTTTCTTTTATCTTAGAAAAAACTTGTTTGAGTTCCATTGGTCTGCTCCTCACAATTGTATTTGTTCGGCTTGCTGTGGCCGTATAGGTAAATATTGCGCCATATTCACAGAAATATGCTTCAATACACGATAAAAAGATGAAAGCTCCGCCATGGACAAACCACGATCGACAAATGTCTGCACATCCATCGCAATCTCGCTGATCTTCTTTGCAACGGCACTTCCCTTTTCCGTCAATGCCAATTTCCAATTATATTTTCTTTTACAACCACTGCTGCTGGCCGTCAAATAACCGCGTTTCACCAACATGCCGATTTCACGACTGACAAGCGAGCGATCAATATCCCCGCGGCGTGCCAGTTCCGCGGCACTTAATCCCTCGGGGTGCTTTTGTAAAAGATACAACCAAAGCACATGAACGCTTTTTAATTCCATTTCTTTGATCCGGTGTGATTCAATGCGTTGTATTTCCTTATATATCCCAGAAATCAACAAATAAAATGATGCAAATCTTTCCGATTCCACAAATCTCCTCCATGTGACCTTGGTTTGATTGATGCAAAATCTCTATTTATTGTATATCATTATTGTTTACCTGTCAACATCTTTTGAAAAACAGTTGATTTTTGTCCATCAATACATTATGATATCATTACAAGTATTCTTGACAAGTATCCTTGCCAATGACACTGTGTCAAAAACATAACAAAGCGCCGCACAGACGGCGACGCCTTCAAGCAAAATCGACAAAAAACTTTTTTATAACAAAAATACAATTCCAAATGACAAACGGCGATATCATGAAAAAACAAGGTTATTGAGCAAAGCTACTTACCTTGTGAAAAACACGTGTCATGCTTTTGAAAAAAGTGATCCAACACATTCAAATATCCATTGTGATCAGTCAAATATGTGCCACAGTGATCTGCTCCCGGAACCGCAAACAACTCTTTTTCTGCATGACAGGCAGCATAGCAACGTTCGGTCATGGAAAACGGGACAAAACGATCGGCGGTTCCATGCACAAACAGCACCGGGAGGCGCATTTGTTGCACCGTCTCAAGCGGTGAAGATCCTGTATCATACCGGAATCCTGCATGTTTTTGTAAATAATGGTTAAGCAACCACATATTGGGTAAAGGGGATACGTGGATATTACGGCGCATCACCAGTGAGATAATTTCTTGGGCAGAAGAAAATGTCGCATCGGATATCACCCCACATACTTGTGGCGGGAGTGAAAGTACAGACGCTTGTAATACAGATGCAGCCCCCATAGAAATGCCACATAGATATAGTGGCAGAGATGGCTCCAATTGTGCCAGCAAAAACGCCCATTTTGCAATATCATAGCGTTCGGAAAAACCCATGGTGATATATCGCCCTTCGCTATCATCATGCGCACGCTGCTCAATCAAGAGTAAGTTGCAATTACGTTTAGCCAAATCTGCCACAAGCGGTGTAAAATCACGATACCAATGACCGTGCCAGCCATGAGCCAACAACAGCGTACGACGTGCATGGGGAGCGCGATACCAATGAGCATACAAACGCAAGCCGTCATTGCTTCGAATTGACACTCGCAAGCAGCGTGAAAAGATGTGTTTTGCCTCACTCATTCCCGGAATTTCCTGTAATGCCGCCAATGTTTCATTTGCTTTTGAAAAACGACGACGAATGGATACAAGATTTCGCAGCGTCCTATTTTCCCGTTCTGCTACAGCCGCCACTAACATATGTGTATAGGCAAACGTCCCAACTGTTCCTATGGCTGCTGCCAGCGAGGTGGCAATCAAAACACCTTTTGCATGATGATTGGTTTGCACAGGGTGCTGTTCCCTTTTTTGTATTTGTAAAGGTTTATTTCTATTTTTACAGTCACAATTTTCAACTGTGCAAGAAGGACTTTGATGTTTTTGCGATGTCATATTTTCACCTCAAAATGGTGGTGGCAACGTGGGCAGCTGACTTGATGTTTTCCTTTTTTTCGAGGCATACAAAGTACCGTCTTGCACTGCGGACATTTGCGATATACATTTGTTTTTCGATTTACGATACGAGAACGGATACGACGAAAAAAGCGAACCACGGATGTTTTTACATTGAGATAAATCTGATTCTCTTTCCGACGCTTTGCCACATTTTTGGAAAACATCCGAAACACCATGAATGCAATGACCAATAAAAGAATCAATTCTACTATCCAGCTACGCAAAAACGCATTCAATACCAAAATCACAAACGAAAGATACAGCAAGAATTTATATAGCTGATCAGGACCGTTTCGTCCTTGCATCCACATTGCAAACCGTTGTAAAAACGATACACCATTATTTTGACCGAAACGCATAATACACTCTCCTTTTCCATTTAAGCATAATGATACAATCTCAATTTCTTATCAACAAAAACGTTGATGTTAGGTTGAAGAAAAAAGAATATTCTTTGTATGATCGATTACTGTTTTTCCGTTGATTCTTTACAGTGAGTCCTTTTATGTTCGCATGTTGTGTCAGAAGATCAAAATATTCACATATAAACACTTTACAAAAAATGAGGATAAAAAAATGTTCAAAGTACTTGTGGTAGAAGATGATGCAGCGCTACGGCAAATGTTTTGCCGGGTGTTGTCTCACAACGGCTATGAACCGCTGGAAGCGGAAAGTGCCACAGACGCACTGGAGCTGATGGATCATGAATTTTTCGATATCATTATAACCGATGTCATGATGCCGGGCATGGATGGGTTTGAATTTGTGAAAACACTGCGAGAAAGTGGTTATACTCTTCCCATTCTTGTGATCACAGCAAAGGATCAATTTGCAGACAAACAAACAGGATTTTCCGTCGGGGTAGATGATTATATGGTCAAACCCATTGATGTCAATGAAATGGTACTGCGTGTATCAGCACTGCTGCGACGCGCCAGAAGCGTCAGTGAGAGGCGGTTAACGTTGGGAGGCGCCGTTCTGGAGTTTGATACACTGACGGTAGAAACAAATGGCAAAAAAACAACATTGCCGCAAAAAGAATTTTTACTGCTATACAAACTGGCATCCTACCCTGGCAGAATCTTTACACGTCAACAGATTATGGATGATATCTGGGGGCTTGACAGCGATACCGAGCCGCATACCGTTGATGTGCATATCAACCGCTTACGTGACCGGTTCCGTAACAATCCGGATTTTGAAATTATTACCGTTCGCGGTCTGGGTTACAAAGTAACCAAACGAGAAGATGAAAAATAAAGCGTTAAAATCGTCTCTTGTATCAATATAAAAATTGTATCATTGATGCTGACGCCTGCTTGAATTGGAACAGATCTTTCCCATAAGAATTGTTCGTAGCGGCTTTGATTTTTCTGATTTTTCAAATTCGCCAAAAGGATTGACAAAATGAAGAGAAACGAATTCAAACAAATCACCAATCTTCGTTCCCATTTTCATCATATCATTTTTCTGTTGACCGTCGTGTATATGATGTTGACTGGCTTATGTTTTTTGCTTTTGCTGCGTGGGGGACGGTTATACTTCTTTTTGCGTAATCCGCTTGCTCTCATCTTAGCTTTTTACGTATTTAGCTTTATCATTGCAACAGTGTTAACTCTGTATATTTCCCGTTATATTCTTTCCCCCGTAGAGCACCTGAGCGATGCCTCAAAAAAAGTAGCACATGGTGATTTTACTGTTCAAATTCCGCTCGACAGTGATTCAGACGAACTAAACGTGACCATTTCGAATTTCAACTCCATGGTACGTGAGCTGCGTTCCATTGAAACATTGCGCGATGATTTTATTGCCAACGTTTCGCATGAATTCAAAACACCGCTCTCTGCCATTGAAGGATATGCCATGCTCTTGCAGGAAAAGAACCTGGGTGACAAAGAACGAGAGGAATGCGCCAGAAAAATTTTGCAAAGTACTGCAAGACTCAATGATTTGACAGGTAATATTTTGCTGCTCTCCAAACTGGACAATCAGAACTATCCGCAAGAAAACACAACTTTTTCTTTGGATGAACAAATACGGCAAGCTATTTTAATGTTTGAAAGTGTTTGGACAAAAAAACAGATTGACATCGATTGTGATATGCCCGATGTTTCCTTTGTAGGACCGCAGTCCCTGCTCAATCACGTATGGATCAATCTGATTGGAAATGCGGTGAAATTTGTCAAAGGAGACGGTAGCGGGCGCATCATTGTACGTCTAACACCAAATGAAAAGAACGTCGTTGTCACGGTTGCTGATAATGGAATCGGGATGGATGATAAAACCATTGCGCATATTTTTGAAAAATTTTATCAGGGCGATACTTCTCGTCGTTCCAGCGGAAACGGTCTTGGATTGGCACTGTGCAAAAAGATCGTGGAAAGTTTACATGGTACCATCACAGCCAAGGGCACACCGGGGGAAGGGTCCGTGTTCACGGTGGTCCTGCCACGCGTATCAGCATCCCCCGTTCTATCTGGTGGTATGCATGGGGAGTACGGGGAAAAGAATGTGAAAAGCGAGAAAAAAAGAAGAGAAAAGTAAAAACCATAAAACAAAAGGCTGATATCGACGCACCCTGGCGTGATATCAGCCCTCGTTTTTGAACAAATCAACCTTTGTATTTGCGTTTTTTCGCTGCTTCGGACTTCTTTTTGCGTTTTACACTTGGTTTTTCGTAATGCTCTCTTTTCCGAAGCTCGGTCAAAACACCGGATCTTGCGCACTGTCTTTTGAATCTGCGAAGAACGCTGTCGAGCGATTCATTCTCTTTCACTCTGACTTCAGCCACTGATATTCCCTCCCTCCGCAATTCAAACTGAAAGTACTCACATCGTACTGTGTGATATTATAGCGCATTTATAACAAAATGTCAATAACATTTTTTCATTTTGTCACGATTTTTATTCTTTTTTACTTTCTCGGCAAACAAAGAAGAAGATGAGCAGCGACACATACGCACGCGGATTCCGAACAGCCGAAATGGTTTGACGAATGTGGAATGTTAACGATACGTTCACATATAAATATTCCTGTTGTGATATAATATTTTGGTAAAAATCATTTCTTTTTGCAAGAACGACGCGCCTTTTGCGAGGCGTAGATCATATCGTTTTTTCAGAAACGAACGTATAAATTCAGCAATTTGACCGTAACAGAGGAGAAAATTCCTAACGACGACAAAAAAGATTTACTGCTATTTTGGAGGGATCCATGGCGGAAATGAAAAAACAATTTCTTCCTGTTTTATTGGTACACAACACACATGGCGTACATGGAGAACTGAAATGTTCTCTATTATGTGACGATGTTTCCGCGATCAAAAACGTAAAAACCGTGTACACGGCAGAAAACGGAGCGGAGGCGTTCTCTGTACGCTCTCTTCGCGGTGCAAAACCGTTTTTTTTATTGTCTTTGGTTTCCATTGACACATTGCAAAAAGCCGAGCCGTTGAAGGCGAAAATGCTTTATGCAAAGCGTGATGATATACAAATTCCTGCCGGTTCCTATTTTATCTCAGATCTCATTGGCTTACCGGTAACTGACGCCAGGACCAAGGAAACATATGGCACATTGACGGAAATACTGGACAACCCTGCCAATCAAATTTATCGGATTCAAACGAAGCACGGCGATGTGCTTTTCCCTGTTGTACGGGAATTTATCGATCATATCGATCCAAACGTCGGTATTTTCATCAAACCGATCCCCGGCTTTTTTGAAAAGGATGATACTTCATGCGATTTGACGTGATGACGCTGTTCCCTGACATGATGCAAACAGTACTCTCGGAAAGCATCTTGGGACGCGCGCAAAAAAACGGATATATCACAGTGGGAATTCATAACATTCGGGATTTTGCCGTCAATGATTACGGACGTGTCGATGACACGCCGTATGGAGGCGGGCGCGGAATGGTTATGATGGCACCGCCGATTTTTGACTGCTATCAAAATATTTTACAACAGACAATGGATATAACGGGAACACGGCGCGTCATTTATCTTTCCCCAAAAGGTACAACACTGACACAAGCACACGTTAAACGCCTCTCCGAATATTCACAACTCATCTTGCTTTGCGGCCATTATGAGGGTGTCGATCAACGCGTGTTGGATGAAATCGTGGACGAAGAGATCTCTGTGGGGGATTATGTACTAACGGGCGGAGAACTCCCTGCATGTATTGTGATCGACGCTGTGTCACGACTGTGTGACGGCGTTTTACCGGACAAGATTTGTTATGAAGAAGAAAGTTTTTCAGATGGTTTGCTGGAATATCCACAATATACACGCCCATGTTCCTTTCACGGGCAAGAGGTACCACCGGTACTGATCAGCGGCAATCATCAAAACATTGCCGCATGGCGCAGGCAGCAGGCCATTCTCCTCACAAAAACACGAAGACCGGATCTATTGGCATCTCAAAAAGCTGACACCATCCATGACAAACAGGAAGAAGAAAATGAGTGAACCAAATAAAACAGATCGAACAGACAATTTGAAAACTGTATCCCCCGATGAGGAGATAACTGCGGCATCTGATACTTCATCGCCACAAACCGCACCAAACTTCCACACAGAAGCAGCAGAAGAAAAAGACGAAACAAAAACTGGATGTAAAACGGCAGTAAAAAATAAAACAGCAGAAAAAGCAGTAAAAACCGTATTTGTCATGATTGTGGCAATGGTTCTTTCCAAAGTTCTGGGTCTGATCCGCTCTACCCTCTTAGCCTCCCATTACGGCACTTCAACGGCAGCCACCGCATTCACTGCTGCTTCCCGTATTCCGCTTTCTTTTTTTGACATGCTGTTCAGCGCAGCGATCCTTGGCTGTTTTGTTCCTGTTTATAACAGTTTCAAATCCAAGAACAACACGTTTGATCAAGAGAGCGAACAACAAGCGGATCGGTTTGCCTGCATTTTTTTTAATTTTATCTTCTTATTAACCGGTATTTTGACGCTGTTGGGCATTCTTTTTGCTCGTCCGTTGTTGCAATTGATGACACCAAATGCGTCTCCGGAAGTGCTTCGTCTGGCTACCCCCTTGATGCAGATCATGTTTCCCATGGTTATTTTTACAGGAACCACCTACACATTGATCGGCGTCATGCAATCCAAAGATCGCTTTATCATTCCCTCTCTGGTCAGTTGCGTTTCCAATTTGGCGGTGATTCTTTATTTTGTTTTCGTCAATGACAGACTGGGAAAATGGGGAATCTACGGCCTTGCCGTTGCATACCTGGTTGCTTGGTTTTTACAGCTACTGACGCTGGTCATACCATTGCTACAAATGCATTTCAAATTTCGGTTGCTTTTTTCTCTCCGTGATCCTCATTTACGCCGCGCCATTAAAATGACCCCGCCGATTATGATCGGCTCCTGGCTGGCTCCTGTAGGAACATTGGTTGCAACGCGATTCGCGGGAGACAGCGTCACCATTTTTGAATATTCCAATCAATTATACGTCATCATTGTAGGGATTTTAACTTACGGTATTTGCAATTTTACGTTTCCAAAACTCTCACGGATGAATGTTTTGGGAGATGATTCCTCTTTTGCATCGATGGCACGTACATCTTTGCTCTCCGCTTTTGCCATGATTTTGCCGATCATGATCGGTGTAATGATATTATCCGGTGAGGGAACGGCGATTTTGTACTTTCGCGGTGAATTTACTTCCGCAGACACGGCTAACACTGCCGCCGCATTACAATTGCTGACCATTGGTATGCCGGCTTACTGCACGATTGAAATGTTCAATCGCATCATGTATTCCAAAATGAACGTATATGTTCCCATGTTGGGTGCAATCACCGGCATTGTGATAAACGTCTTTTTTTCTTGGCTGTTACCAAATCTCTTTCCGACGCTCAACGTCGGCGCGCTAACGCTTGCCAACGCGTTGGGACAATATGCAGCGGCAATTGTATTAACTGTATTTCTGTTAAAAACCACACGCGGTATCCTTTCCAAAAAATTCTTTTTATCCATGGCCAAAATCCTATTATCCACGATACTTTGTGCCATTGTCATGTTAATTTGTTACCACTTTTTTGCCGCAGATCCCACACAGCCGACGGTTTCCATGTTCCGCAATATCTTGACCGTATTGTCGGTATTTCTACCGGGCGCTGTGGTTTATCTCATCTCACTGAAATTATTAAAGACAAAAATGGCGTAAGGCCCCAGAGAAAATCAATTGTTTTGGGAAAGGAGTGATCTTTTGAATCATCATGAAACAAAAGAACGTCAAACAACACCCGTAACCGACAAAACCTCCTTTTGGCATCGTTTGTTTTTTAACAGCGCGGTACTTTCTGTATTATATCGCTTTTCATGCTTTGTATATCGAAAAGCAAGAGAAAGTCTGATTGGCGGATTTTTCACCACCTATGACACCCCGGAGGAAGCACATACACCGCATAGCTTTTTTGGAAGTTTGCTGCATCGTTCGCCAACTGCATCGCCGCCAAAAGAAAAAAGCATTCGTACCTGGCGGTTCCATATAGCCGCACAGGTAGATAATAGTGTTTTGATACGAGGTGTTCGAACGCATTTTTCTCGACTCGCTCTGCATCCGATCTATACGGTTGGTCTATTGCTCTTACTTTTTTCTCTTTCTTCCCTGATTGTGCAGGTTTTATCTTTCTTTGTTGTACAAACTTCTATTAACTGGATACAAGCGGCATTTTTAATTTTATTCCTGTTTATCTCGTTTTTATTGCTCGGCGGACGCAAAAGCATTGGCAATTACTTGATGGAAAGCCGCGTCGGACATTTTCTACTCATCGATGTATGCGGACTGGAGGAGCGCTCATTTCATCCAAATGTGCCGGTTAGAAAAGCGTACAACTGGATTTTCATCTTTTGCGGGATCTTTTTTGGTTTGCTTACCTATTGGGTGCCGCCATTGTTACTTGCTGCAATTCCCTTTGCGGTTCTCGCGTTATATCTGGTATTATGTATGCCGGAGGTGGGCGTGATCGCCGTTTTATTCGCCGCTCCTTTTTTGCCGACGCTCCTCCTTGTTTGTATGGTTGGTTACACTTTTATCAGCTATTTATTCAAGCTCATGGTAGGTCGCCGTGTACTCCAATTTCAAACGATTGACATTTTTATTTGTCTGTTTGCCGGACTATACGCCATTGGCTGTATAACATCTATTGATGTGTCCAGGTCACTGTTGCCAACGTTGGTGTTTCTATGTTTCATTCTTTCATTTTTTCTGGTTGTAAATTTAATTCGCGATGAAAAATGGTTCCGCCGCGCATTATTTGCCTTGTTAGGCGCAGCTGTCATTGAAGCGGCTTACGGCGTGTTTCAAAATTATTTTGGTCAACTTGCAACGACTTGGCAAGACACCAAAATGTTTGAAGATATTTCCGGGCGAGTCGTTTCAACACTTGAAAACCCTAATGTTTTGGCTGAATATCTGATTATGTGCATGCCTGTGATGTTTGCGCTCTTTTGGATGGGAAAAGGTGTGCGCGGGAAAGTTTATGCCGCCATTCCCTTTCTGATTTGTGCTGCTTGCGTGATCTTTACGTGGTCCCGCGGTGCATGGCTGGGACTGATACTGGCAATGTTTCTGTTGCTGCTGATGTTAAGCCGAAAATCACTGGTATTTTATTTGGTGGGAATCTTTGCTTCTCCCTTCGCAATCATGGTCATGCCAGAAAATATACTGCACCGGTTCACAAGTATTGGTAATTTGGCCGACTCCTCTACCAGCTATCGTGTAAATATTTGGCGTGGTACGCTTCGCATGTTAAAAGATTGTTTCTTCACCGGAATTGGAAGTGGAATTGATCTTTTCCCCCTGGTTTATCCAGAGTATGCACTGAACGGCGTTTCAACCGCACCACATTCTCATAATTTGTATTTACAAATTGCTGTCGAAATGGGAGTTTTCGGATTATTGCTGTTCCTAGCAATTGTGTTCCTTGCAGCTAAAATTTGTTTTCATACGCTCAACAAACATAAAATGGATCAAATGCGTTGGATCGTTGCCGGATTGGCATGTGGATTGGTTGCCGTTTTGGTGCAAGGCCTAACTGACTATATCTGGTACAATTACCGCGTCTTTTTGGTCTTTTGGCTGCTTTTAGGTCTTTTAGCTGCAGCAGGTCGTTTATCAGAACAACGTGCAAAACAACTTGAATTGCACATATAATTTCCATCAATGGTCAAAAAAGATAGAAAGGAACAAAGCAATGGCATCTGAACCGTTAATCAAACGTAAACACCGTTTTAATGGGTTTGATCTTTTCATCATAATCTGTGTTATTGCCGTAATCGCAGTGGCATTCGTTGTCTTTGTCTATCCAGTTTTATTTGGAAAGCAAATCACAAGCGGAAAAAAAGTTGATATTGTCTATCGTTTACGTATTGAAAATATTTTAAATGAAGTAGATTTGGATTTGCAGGAAAACAATACGCTATACGAAATTGTTCGCTCCGAACCGATTGGTACCATTGAAAGTTTCACCGTAGAGCCAACCAAATATGTCGGTCGAAACACGCTTGATGGGAGTGTGACCACAGGAGTTTTACCAAACAGAAAGACGTTGTATATCACGGTAAAAACGCAAGCCGAAATTGATCATGATCAATATTATATCGGTGAGCAGGAAGTCTATGTGGGAGCTGATATAACTGTGCGCACCAAAGGATTTACCGGCTATATGACAGTCGTCGATTTGCAGGAGGTACAAGCAGATGAATGAAAGCGTGAATCATCAAACAAAAAAAGTCCGTTTCAACATCATTGATTTAGTTGTCATTTTACTCATTCTCGGTTGTATCGCTGCTGTAGTTTTACGCTTTCTTTCTCGTGACACACTGACAAGTGCGGCGATGATGAAGAATGAAAGTGTGGAAATGTACGTTCCTTTCGTCATTACATTCGTCGAGCCCTATGCAGCCGAAAAAATTGAAACAGGTAATATTCTTTACACCACTGATGCCGAATCAAACGAGATGGGAGAAGTCGTTTGTTTGAACAAGCTCCCGACGCGAGACCGTGTAGACAAAGCGGATGGTACATTTCAATTTGTTGAGAATCCAAATTATTGTGATATCATGGGCATTTTAAAAATATCTTTGGTGGAAACTGACCAAGGGTTTGTTTCTGCTGATTCCAATGTATTCAACCCCAATTGTACTGTAAATTTCTCGTGCAACGGCTGGGTCAGCGTTTTAACCGTATTAGATGTATCAGAAAACAAAGAAGAAATGTTCTCTTTTGTTGATTCCATTTCATCCAATCGAGCAACCTATAATTACTATGAGGGAAGCGACACATATGCTCGACTTGATTCTTGACGTTTTTTTAGAGACGCTATTAGATTGTTTGAAGTTGTTGCCGTTCTTATTTTTGACCTATCTGCTCATGGAATTTTTGGAACACCGGGCAAAACAAAAAACAACAGATCTTTTACGCAAAAACGGAATTCTTGGCCCCTTATGCGGCAGTGTAGCAGGTGCTTTGCCGCAATGCGGCTTTTCTGCAGCAGCTGCAGGGTTATATGCGGCTCGTTTGATTACGCTTGGCACACTGTTTGCCGTATTTCTTTCCACATCCGATGAAATGCTGCCTATTCTACTTTCTGCTGTTGTAAATGGTAGCATGCGCATAACACAATTATTGGGCATTCTTTTCACAAAGATCTTGATCGCGTTGATATGCGGATGCTTGGTAGATGGCGTCATTCATTTGATCTACAAAGGAAAAAGCGAAAAACCACAACATCAAATTTACGATCTATGTGAACAGGAACATTGTCACTGTGAACGCGGCGGGATCGTACGCTCCGCACTCACACATACTGTGCGCATTATTCTGTTCGTGTTTGTTGTTCTACTTTTTTTGAACATCATCGTTCACGCAATTGGTACGCAGCGTTTAGGACAACTGGTTGCACAAACCGGCATTCTTGCCGTTTTTATCACACCTCTGATCGGACTCATCCCGAACTGTGCTGCAAGCGTACTCATCTCTAACCTTTTTTTAGAACAAATGATTGGGTATGGTACAATGCTTGGCGGACTCTTAACAGCCAGTGGAGTCGGTATATTGATCCTGTTCCGGCAAAATCGTCCAATGCGACAAAACTTTATCATTGCGGGCATCCTATATTTCATAGGATGTTTGGTTGGCTTAATCGGCCAATGGATTTTGCCTGTGTAACCAATATTTTGGCATCAAACAAATTTATATATAAGAAAGAAAGGAAAAAATCATGGAATACGGTTTACAGCTATATAGCGTAAGAGATGCAATGGAAAAAGATGTGAAAGGCACGCTCAAACGCGTTGCAGAGATCGGATACAAACAAGTTGAGTTTGCAGGCTTTTTTGGTGTGGACGCACCGACAATGAAGAGCTGGCTGGATGAATTTGGCTTGCGTGTTTCCGGCACACATACCAACATTTATGAATTAAATAACAATTACGATGAAATTGTCAACTATCACAAAGTGATCGGTTGTACCAATCTGATTATGCCGTGGGCCGATACTTCTACACCTGAAAAGATTGCGGAGCTTTTGAATTTAATCAAAATCTATCAACCGCGTCTGAAAGCAGACGGTATTACACTTGGTTATCATAATCACGATCATGAGTTTCACGTTCAAAAAGACGGCACCCTGCCCTATGCGATACTGGAACTGTGCACAGATGTACAACTTGAAGTAGATACCTACTGGGCGTTTATGGCTGGTATGGATCCGTTGGCTGTGATGGAACGGCTGAAAGATCGCATTCATTTCATTCACTTGAAAGACGGCACCTTGCAACGCGAAGGACGTCCGTTAGGCACCGGAGAAGCGCCGGTGGCTGCCGTGATCCAAAAAGCAAAAGAGTTGGGATTCTCTATGGTCGTAGAAAGTGAAAATTTGCAACCCGATGGATTGACGGAAGTAGAAAACTGTTTCTCTTATCTGAAAACAATCGAAGCATAAGTTAGTATTTTATCAATACATGCTCAAAAAACAATGGCGGTGCAATGTTTTTGTACCGCCATTGTTTTTATTGTAAAAAAATTGTGTCCTGCATGTGTTAGACATGCAGGACACAATCAAGTATTTCAGAAAGAAATGGACACAAGTATCTTATGCATTTTCCGCAAAGGAAGATGTCGCAGGAGCCTCATCCGTTCCCGAATGATCGTCGTCGCCGGCAACCGATGCCGCACTGTTTTGTTCGACCGGGAGCACCTCAACGTTGCGATAACATTCCATACCTGTACCGGCCGGGATTAACTTACCAATGATAACATTTTCTTTCAGACCGTGCAAGTGATCCACTTTTCCTTTGATTGCAGCCTCCGTCAAAACTTTCGTCGTTTCCTGGAAAGAAGCTGCCGATAGGAACGATTCCGTCATCAAAGAAGCCTTTGTAATACCCAAAAGCATCGGGGAATACGTTGCGGTACGCAATGTGATCTCACCGGCATCAATCCGCTTGCGAATAAGATCATTCTCATTGTCAAATTCCGCAATGTCCATCGTAGTCCCGGTGAGCATATCCGTATCACCCGGATCTTCCACACGACATTTGCGTGTCATCTGGCGCGTGATGACTTCAATATGCTTATCATTGATATCGATGCTCTGGAAACGGTACACTTTCTGTACTTCGCGCAAAATATACTGATATACAGCATCCAAGCCGCTGATGCGCAGAATATCGGCAGGCGCCATATAACCTTCAGTGAGCGCCATACCTTTGAATGCTTCGTCTCCGTCTTCCACCAGGATGTGCATTCCATAAGGAATAGAATAAGAGACCTCCTGCCCATCTTGAGCGGTAATTGTAATGTTCTTCTGATTCTTCACATCCGTGATTTTGCAGATACCGGTAATTTCAGCGATTACAGCCGTAACCTTCGGTCGACGTGCTTCAAACAACTCCTCAACACGCGGCAAACCTTGCGTAATATTGGCACCGGCAATACCACCCGTATGGAAAGTACGCATTGTCAGCTGTGTACCGGGCTCACCAATGGATTGTGCAGCGATGATACCAACAGATTCACCAATACTGACCGTTTTTCCGGAAGCAAGATCGGAGCCATAGCAGTGTGCGCAAATACCGTGTTTCAATTTGCAGGAAAGCACACTACGAATGTGAACTTTATCAATACCGGCGGCAAGAATCTGATCGACTTGTTTCAAGGTGAGCATATCACCGTCTTTGGCAATGACATTGCCGTCTTTGTCAACGACATCTCCGATGACATAACGGCCGGGCAAACGATCTTTCAAAGGTTCAATCAACTCGTTGCCATCCATAATGTCGCTGACCCATTCACCGTGCGTATCTCCGCAGTCTTCACTGCGAATAATGACATCTTGCGCAACGTCAACGAGACGACGAGTCAAGTAACCGGAGTCGGCTGTTTTCAAAGCCGTATCAGACAAAGATTTTCTGGAACCACGCGCACCGGTAAAGTATTCCAAAATGTCCATACCTTCTTTGAAGTTGGACTTGATGGGCAACTCCATGGTACGACCGGTCGCGGAAAACATCAAACCACGCATACCGGCCAACTGACGCATCTGAGCCATGGAACCACGCGCACCAGAATCACTCATCATTTTGATCGGATTGTAGCGATCCATGGAGTTTTGCAATGCAGCCGTAACATCCGCGGTGGTCTGATTCCAAATGCTGATGACATGGCGATACCGTTCGTCTTCGCTCAACATACCCATTTGGAACATGTTGTTGATTTCATCGACTTTTTGTTCCGCAGCGGCAACCAACTCTTTCTTTTCTTTTGGCACCGTGATATCGGCATAGGAAATAGAAAGTGATCCTTTGGTGGAATATTTGTATCCCATGTCCTTGATATCATCCAGCACCTGTGCTGTTACGGTTGCCGTATGCGTCTTGATACAGCGGTCAACGATTTCACCAAGTTCCTTTTTGGTTGTGACAAAATCGATTTCCAAATCGAAAAACTTCTCCGGATCGGAACGATCGACAAACCCCAAATCTTGCGGAATCGGCTGATTGAAAATCAAACGGCCAAGGGTTGTATTGATCACCTTTGATTGCATAACGCCGTCTTTTTCCTTAAATACACGGCATTTAATGGCTGCATGCAAGCCAAGTTCGTGATTTTCGTACGCCATCATGGCCTCATTAAAATCACGGAATGCCTTTCCTTCACCCAATTCCCCTGCACGGTCAATGGTCAAGTAATAAGAACCAAGCACCATATCCTGTGAGGGAACGGCAACGGCACGGCCGTCCACCGGTTTTAACAGGTTGTTTGCGGAAAGCATCAAGAAACGTGCTTCCGCCTGTGCCTCACTAGACAACGGAACGTGTACCGGCATTTGGTCTCCGTCAAAGTCCGCGTTAAATGCAGAGCATACGAGTGGATGCAATTTAATGGCTCTACCCTCTACCAGCACCGGCTCAAACGCTTGAATAGACAATTTGTGCAAAGTCGGTGCACGGTTGAGTAGCACGGGATGTTCTTTGATTACATTTTCCAGTGCATCCCACACATCGTTGTTTACTTTTTCGACTTTCTTCTTTGCATCTTTGATGTTAGAAGCTTTTTGTGTTTCAACCAAACGCTTCATGACAAAGGGCTTAAAGAGTTCCAGTGCCATTTCTTTGGGCAAACCGCACTGATACAGTTTCAGCGACGGGCCTACCACGATAACAGAACGACCGGAATAATCCACACGTTTACCAAGCAAATTCTGACGGAAACGTCCTTGCTTACCACGCAGCAATTCAGAAAGCGATTTGAGCGGACGATTGTTGGGGCCGGTCACGGATTTGCCGCGACGACCATTGTCAATCAAGGCGTCTACCGCCTCTTGCAACATACGTTTTTCGTTTCGAATGATGATTTCAGGCGCATTGAGCTCTATCATGCGTTTCAACCGATTGTTTCTGCTGATCACGCGACGGTACAAATCGTTTAAGTCAGACGTTGCAAAACGGCCGCCATCCAACTGAACCATCGGACGAATTTCAGGCGGAAGAACCGGAATACGGGTCAAAATCATCCATTCCGGACGGTTGCCGGATTTACGGAAAGCCTCAACGACTTCCAGTCGTTTGATAATACGGACTTTCTTTTGGCCGGTTGCGCTCGCCAATTCTTCGCGCAATTCAGCGGAGAGCTTTTCAATATCGATCTCTGCCAAAAGCTCTTGAATCGCTTCTGCACCCATACCTACACGGAACTCGGTCTCGTATTTTTCATAGTTGTCACGATACTCTTTTTCTGTGAGCAACTGATATTTTTCCAACGGCGTTGCACCCGGATCAATGACAATATAGGATGCAAAATACAGCACTTTTTCCAACAGCCGAGGAGAAATATCCAACAGCAAGCCCATCCGGGACGGGATAGCACGAAAATACCAAATATGGGAAACGGGACAGGCGAGTTCGATATGTCCCATGCGTTCACGACGCACTTTTTTTGTCGTCACTTCCACGCCGCAGCGATCACAAATAATTCCCTTGGAGCGAATCCGCTTATACTTACCGCACTGACACTCCCAGTCCTTGGTTGGGCCAAAAATACGTTCGCAGTACAATCCGTCACGCTCTGCTTTCAGCGTACGATAGTTAATCGTTTCGGGTTTGGTTACCTCGCCGTGTGACCAGGCCAATATCTGCTCCGGAGACGCCAAACCGATTTTGATCGAATCAAACACATTTTTATTATCCATTCTGCTTTTCTCCTCTCTCAATCTTCGTCTGCGTCATCGGGGTCATAATCGTCCGCGTCGTCGAATTCCTGCTCTTCTTCGGTAATTTCCTCATCGAACGAGTCGTCATCAAATGCCTCGTCATCATCGTCATCGTCTTCCTCCGCATCGAAGTCGGAATCAAATCCACGCAGCTCATCATCATTGGCGCGCAAATCCGTCAACTCATCAAAACGGGGATTGAGCGATTCATCCTCTTCCTCATCCAATTTGGAAAGTTCAATTTCGTTGCCATCACGGTCAAGCACACGGATATCAAGTGCCAACGATTGCAACTCCTTAACCAAAACCTTAAAGGATTCCGGCACACCGGGTGTCGGGATGTTTTGACCCTTGACAATGGCCTCATACGTCTTTACACGGCCGGTGACATCGTCTGACTTCACAGTCAAAATTTCCTGTAACGTATAAGCAGCACCATATGCCTCCAGTGCCCAAACTTCCATCTCACCGAAACGCTGGCCACCGAATTGTGCTTTACCGCCGAGCGGCTGTTGTGTGATCAGCGAGTACGGGCCTGTGGAACGTGCGTGAATTTTATCGTCGACCAGATGGTGAAGTTTCAAATAATACATAATACCAACAGTGACAGGGTTATCAAACGGCTCACCGGTACGGCCATCATACAAAATCGTCTTGCCGTCTTCACGCAAACCGGCCATTTTCAAACACTCGCGGATATCATCTTGGTTGGCGCCATCGAATACAGGGGTCATGACTTTCCATCCCAGTTTCTTTGCGGCAATACCCAAATGCACTTCCAACACCTGACCGATGTTCATACGAGACGGAACGCCCAACGGGTTCAACACGATATCCAGCGGCGTACCATCCGGCAAAAACGGCATATCCTCCGGCGGTAAAATACGCGAAACAACACCCTTGTTACCGTGACGTCCCGCCATTTTATCGCCCACGGAGATTTTCCGCTTTTGCGCAATATAAACGCGCACCACTTTGTTTACCCCGGGAGCCAGCTCATCGGAATCCTCGCGTGTAAATACTTTCACATCGACCACGATGCCCGCTTCGCCATGCGGTACACGCAGTGAAGTATCGCGCACTTCACGTGCTTTTTCGCCGAAGATGGCGCGCAGCAACCGCTCTTCCGCCGTCAGTTCTGTTTCGCCTTTCGGCGTCACTTTACCGACCAAAATATCGCCCGCGCGTACTTCTGTACCTTTGCGAACAATACCATCTGCATTCAAATCTTTGAGCGCGTCTTCACCGACATTTGGAATTTCTCGTGTGATTTCTTCCGGTCCCAATTTGGTATCACGTGCCTCATGGGAATATTCTTCAATGTGAATGGAAGTATAAACATCGTCACGTACCAGGCGTTCATTGAGCAAAACTGCATCCTCGTAGTTATAACCTTCCCAGGTCATAAAGCCGATCAATGCATTTTTACCAAGTGCTACCTCGCCTTGCGACGTAGCGGGACCATCCGCAATCACTTGTCCCTCATCTACACGTTCACCGGCAGATACAATGGGACGTTGGTTGATACAAGTGCTCTGGTTGGAACGTTTGAATTTCAACAAATGGTACGTATCCTTTGTACCGTCATTGTTACGGATCACGATCTCATCCGCACAAACGCGTTCTACCGTTCCGGCATGTTTTGCCAAAACGCAAACACCGGAGTCGACAGCAGCTTTGTATTCCATACCGGTACCGACAATTGGCGATTCCGTTACCATCAGCGGCACAGCCTGCTTTTGCATGTTGGAACCCATCAGGGCACGCGTATTGTCGTCGTTTTCCAAAAACGGAATCATGGATGTCGCTACAGAAACAACCATGCGTGGAGAAACGTCGACAAAATCAACCATGGAAGAATCCACTTCTATGACATCTGCCTTATGGCGCACGATAACACGTTTTTTTGCAAAGCGGCCTTCTTCATCCAACGGTTCTTTGGCCTGTGCGACCACATAATTATCCTCTTCATCCGCGGTCATATACACCACTTCATCGGTTACCTTGCCCGTCTCTTTATCGACACGGCGGAAAGGCGCTTCAATAAAGCCATACTCGTTAATTTTGGCAAACGTGGCAAGAGAGGAAATCAAACCGATATTCGGACCTTCCGGCGTCTCAATGGGACACATGCGGCCGTAATGTGTATAATGCACGTCACGCACTTCAAACGATGCACGGTCACGAGACAAACCGCCCGGACCCAGTGCGGACAGACGGCGTTTATGTGTCAATTCTGCCAGAGGGTTTGCCTGATCCATAAATTGTGAAAGCGGAGAAGAACCGAAGAATTCACGGATTGCCGTAACCACCGGTCGGATATTGATCAAGCTTTGCGGCGTGAGGTTATCCGAATCGTTGGTGGTCATACGCTCCTTGACGATCTTATCCATACGGGAAAAACCGATACGCATTTGATTCTGCAAAAGCTCACCAACGCAGCGCAAGCGACGATTTCCCAGGTGGTCGATATCGTCCGTAGAACCGATATCAAACGACAAATTCAACATATAGTTGATAGATGCAAAGATGTCGTCTTTGGTAATATGCTTTGGTGAAAGTTCGGCAGCGCGTTTCGCGCACATTTCTTTGATTGCGTCCAAATCGCCGTCGCATGCCTGTGCAATTTCCAGCAAAACACTGAATTTGACTTTGCCTTTAATGCCAATGTCTTCCAAATCAGTACCAATGACTGTTTTTGGATCTACCGTCCCATTGGAAAAGACTTTGATCTCCTCACCGTTTTCCCCACGCAAAAAGACCTCATTGATGCCGGCTTCTTCAATCGCAGCTGCATCTTTGGCAGACAATGCCTTTCCGTCCGCTTCATACAATATCTCACCGGTAATAAAGCTGACGGCCGGACGAGAAAGCACTTTTCCTTCAATACGCTTTGCAATGCCAAGTTTTTTGTTAAATTTATAGCGACCTACCGCTGCCAAATCATATCGCTTGGGATCAAAGAAGAGATTATTGATCAAGATCTGCGCACTCTCAACCAACGGCGGCTCACCCGGACGAAGTTTCTTATAAATCTCTTTGAGCGCCTCTTCCCCCGCAGTCGTTCCGTTCTTCTCTGCCTCCGCCTGCATCATGTCTTTTTCCATGGTAACGCTCAGGCAGTTGTTCTCTCCGAAAAACTGACGAATCTCTGCATCACTTTCAATTCCAAGTGCACGAATCAGAACCGTAACGGGGATCTTACGCGTTTTATCAATGCGCACATACATCACATCATTGGCGTCTGTTTCATATTCCAACCATGCGCCGCGGTACGGAATCACAGTTGCGCTGTATAGGCGCTTTCCCGTTTTGTCAATTGAGCTGTCATAGTAAATACCGGGAGAACGAACGATCTGGGAAACAATGACACGCTCAGCTCCGTTGATAATAAATGTGCCGGTGTCGGTCATCAACGGGAAATCTCCCATGTAGATGTCCTGTTCCTTCACCTCGCCTGTTGAGCGATTGGTCAAACGGACTCGCACACGCATGGGCGCTGCATAGTTCACATCCCGCTCTTTACATTCTTCCACGGGATATTTTGGTTCATCCTCCAGTTTGAAATCAACAAACTCGATCTCCAAATTACCGGAATAATCCGTAATGGGGGAAACGTCCCGCAGCACCTCCGCCATGCCCTGATCCAGAAATGCCTGATATGATTTTTTCTGAACGTCAATCAGGTTCGGCATTTCCAACGCTTCGTATATTTTGGAAAAGCTCATTCTGACGTTTGTGCCCAACTGCTGGGGTTTGACCATAAACATTACCACTCCTTCTTTTTTTGACGTCCCGAGGGACATGAAAACGCAACCGCCGACCTTGCATGATACACAAAAATTAGAACCAACAAACAATGAAAATTACAGAAAAATTTTCCAAAGCAAAAGAAAAGAGTCACAGAACGCTTTGAAATTAACAAAAATGTTACAAATAGACGTTTTCTGCGCCAACTCAGCCATTGTCTCGTTCATTATTTGTCCCAAAGTATAAAAATGCGAAAACTCTGCGATTATAATACAGTTAGTCATTATACCATGTTTTTTGTTTCTTGTCAAGAAAAATATTTATTTTTATCAACGAAAAAAATATCTTTCGTGTGACAGAATATTCCCTGTTTTTCACATGCAAAGAAAAAGTGAATTGTGAGCCTTTTCCAAAAAACTTCATGTTTGACTTGCATTTGGATTTGTAGGGGTTATCTATATGTTTTTTTAATACGCAAAGTCATAATTTTTCTATGATACGACACAATAAACGATAAGGAGTAAAAACGTTGCTTCATTCAAGAGAATTCATTACAAAAAAGTGAGGTGGAGATATGCTGCAAACAACTGGCGCATCCGCCCCGTTCGATGCAAATACACAAACAGAAACTAACACGCAAACAAGTCAAAAACCTTTCCCAGAAAAAATTAAATTTCTTGACGCACTGCTACACATTCAAGATAACTTTGATATGATCAAACGCGAATATACCGTGGGAACACACCCCATTGTCATTTACTATGTTGCCGGGTTAATCGTGGATCAAACGCTGGAGCGTATTGCCGGGGCGTTGCTGGAAATGCCTGCAACAGACGAAGACTTTTCGGATGCAAACCGTTTTTCACAAAAAATGATCACATACGGCGAAGTAAATATTACGTCAGAAGAAAGCAAAATGCTGGAACTATTATATACAGGCTGTGTCGTATTGGTCTGTGACGCATTTGAGCCGTTTGTAATTTTGACTGTACGCGGCTATCCACAGCGCAATCCGGAAGAACCGGAAAATGACAAAGTATTGCGTGGTCCGCATATCAGTTTTGTGGAAACGCTGGCCAAAAACACAGCACTGCTACGGCGGCATATTCATGATCCACGGTTTATTATCAAGCCCTTTACCGTGGGAAACATCACGCAAACAAAAGTTACGTTATGCTATATGCATGGCATTGCCGACCCGGAGCTTGTCAAAACATTGAGTGAAAGAATTGATTCTATTCAAACGCATGCCATTGGGATGGGCGTGCAAAGCTTGTCCGAATCTCTGGTACGCCAACGGTGGTACAATCCGCTGCCAAAATTTCGATATACCGAACGTCCTGACGCCGCATGCGCATCCATCGCTGAGGGGAGTATTGTACTTTTATGTGATAACTCCCCCGAAGCGATGATCTTTCCCGTTGGCATTTTTGATTTTTTACAGCAATCCGATGACTTTTACCTTCCCCCGCTCACCTCGTCATACCTTCGGATTGTGCGCCTGCTCACCTGTTTGGCAAGCATTCTTTTGACCCCGTTATGGTATTTGGCACTGACACATCCTGCACAAGTTCCAACATGGCTCTCGTTTATTATCACAGAAGACAATGGACCCGTACCAATTCTGGCACAACTATTTTTACTGGAAATTTGTATCGACGGCTTAAAACTCGCCTCATTAAATACACCGGACATGTTATCCAATTCTTTGAGTGTCGTGGGAGGGCTAATTCTTGGTGAATATGCCGTCAGTGTGGGATGGTTTTCTTCACAGTGCATTCTTTATGTTGCATTCACAGCCATTGCCAATTTCACGCAGCATAACTATGAGCTCGCATATTCGTTTAAATACATGCGGTTATTACTTTTGATACTTTGTGCACTCTTTGGCGGATATGGCTTTTTGGTCGGATTAGGCGTGATCATATTGGCGTTAGCAACCAATCAAACGGTGGAAGGACGAAAAAGATATTTTTATCCACTTATCCCGTTCAACGGCCGGGCACTGTTGCGGTTATTTGTGCGCCTGCCAAAATCTACAACGGAACGCACCGAACAAAAAGGAAGCGGAAAAGAGGTGCAAGAAAGTGCCAACAGAAAAAAAGAATCAAAGAATGGCATGAAGCGCAGTTAGAAATACTTCCACATCATGCATGGTGTTCATGGCAGATAAACTGATTCGAACCGTTCCGCCATCCTCGCAACCAAGTGCCTGATGAATCAACGGCGCACAGTGAAAACCACTGCGTACGCAAATCCCGTATGCTTCCAAAGCCTCGGCGGTTTGTGCAGGTGACTGTCCTCGAACCGCAAAAGAAATGACACTTTCTCCCCGTGTACCATCCAAAAACAACCGCAATTGTCCTTCCCGCTCTAATTCACGAAAATCTGACAGAATCGGTGCACTCAGATGCTGAATCTCAGAATACAAACGTTCACGTCCATGCCGTTCAATATACGAAACACCCGCATGTAAGGAAACAATCGCCGGCACATTAACAGTCCCGGCTTCCAACATTTCCGGTAATCCGCCCGGCATTTGCAATTCAAGGGAGCGCACGCCGTTGCCGCCCTGCATCAGTGGGCGCGGAATCGGTGTCCCGTCACGAATCACAGCAAGTCCGCTGCCCTGAATACCAAATAAGGATTTGTGCCCCGCACAGCATAAATAATCAAACCCGTCATTTTTCATATCAAGCGGATAGACACCCGCACTTTGTGAAGCATCCACACAAAATAATATTCCTCGTTGGCAACAAAGTGCTGCAATCAGCTGCAATGGCATAACACGTCCCGTAACATTGGAAACATGATTTACAATCACCATGCGCGTGTTTCGACGGATTCTCGCGGAAATGCGCTCGATTATTTGCGAATCCGTCGCACCAACCACATCAACAATGTCATATGTGACCCCATCGCGCCGAAGTGCATACAACGGACGCAACACGGAATTATGTTCAATATTCGTTGTAATGACATGATCTCCTGCAGACAGTACTCCTCGGATGACTGTATTTAGCGACGCAGTTGCATTGGGAAAGAAAATGACGTTTTGTTCCGCATTGCCTCCAAAAAAACGATTCAATGCACAACGTGCGTGATACACTTCTTCGGCCGCACGCATGCTGAGCAGGTGTGCCGAGCGACCGGGATTGCCGCACGCTTCTTTGAAGCAACGATTCACCCGTCGTAGCACAGAGGGTGGCTTTGGCCAAGTCGTTGCTGCATTGTCCAAATAAATCATTTCCTGCATTTTTTACTCCTTTTTGGGATACAACTTTTGCACAAAAAAGCACAACATTTATTCAAATAGTTACCCTTCATTTTCTTCGCGTATTAAATCAGTATATGGGATTCTCTCACGCAGCAACACCGTCTGTGCATCTGCAACATTTCCACGTACCCGGACACCCCAACCGCAGCCACGTCGGTTTTTTTGCGCATCCAAACGCAAAATACGGCAATCCGCTTTCGTTGCTCGCAACGCCCTTGCTGCGGATGCGGCATTTGTCATCGATGAAAACGTAAAAATATACGATTCGCCCTCATAATCATGCTCGGATCGATTCTTCATATTTCACTCACCCCCGAATGCAAAATCTCTGCTGGTACATCATATGTCACACTTGCACCGTGGGTGAAAAAATACAAACAAGCGGTATGGAATCATATTTGATATATGATTCCATACCGCTTGTATTTTGATCAATGGATCTGTTTTTAGAAGTAAAATGAATACAACTCGCTTAGATCTTGATCTACATATTTATTGTGGCAGATCATTATAAAAAATCGTCTCACCGGCCAAGCCATACCCCAAACGTTCCCGCGCTGTTTGTTCAATGAACGTCTCATCATAAGGCTCAAGCAAGCTTTCCTCAAGTGCTGAAATGTTTTCACGCGTTTGGGTAATTTGCTCGTTTGCAGTTTGTACCTGCTTTTTCAGGTCGGTTACCTGTGTCTGCATACTATAGATAGAAAACACACAAAACGCCGCAAATACAATCAAAGCGATTTTGGTGAAAAAATTGAGCTTGCCACGCGGCGTTTGTTTTCGATCTTTATGGCGCAGGAAACGGCGCTGTTTGTTTGTCTTTGTTTTTTTCTCTTCCATTCTTTTTCCCTTTGTTCCATGACATGCGATACGCATGTGCCTGATCCAAACGTTTTTTCGTTTCGGCAGCCAATGCGGCAAACACGAAACGATCATAACCAATGTGTACCATCATGCCCAGCAAGCGCAACAGACGATTCGCCAAAAATGTTAACAGCACAACTACATAATACAATGTGTAATTGTAGAAAAATACCAAGGTGGCACGTACAAACGCACCAATGAGCGCGGACCAGGCGATTACGAGGCGTCCGATGGTGTGATAATACAATAAAAATCCTGCGATCACACCAAGCAATAAATACCATCGCACGATCCCCATGTTGATATCAAAGCAAAACAACAAAAAGGAGATTCCGGCGATCATCATAAACAAAAGATCTTCCAAAAAGGTCCACAAAAAATGATGAGAAACGTGTGGCTTTTCAGCGTCGTTTCTTTTCATACGGAAAATCGGATAAGGAGAATGCCGGCGGCGATAACGACGTAGTTTGATACTCCAAGCACTCTGCCCTGCATCCCCGCCGCGCCAAACACGCATCGTACGAAACACATCCCACAAAACGCCCAAAGCAATGCCGAGCAACAATGCATAGAGAAATGAGAGCGGCTCGCCAGGAACGGACGGTGCAAAAGGAGCCATTAACGGAACAACCGGTGGAAAAACCCGCCGGTTTTTCTCTCATTTTCTTCTTTGGTATATGTAATGGCTGTGATCGTTCCTTGCAGCTGTAATTCTCCGTTTTCCAACTTCAATTCCAAAACGTGCAAATTCTCCCCCTCGATGATCATATCACCGCATACTGTTTTGCACAGAACAATGGTATCGCTGTAACTGTCCACATCTGTAATCCCTGTCACAAACAGCTGTGTACGGTCCTCCATATGCAACACATGGGGGCGACGAGAAGTTGAGGGCTGTGTTGCCTGGGATGATGTCTGCGTCGTTTGCAACATATCGTTTTCCACCTTGCATTCGTGATATCACACTTTATGCAGCGCCAAGGACAAATATGCCAAGGCTGTTTACCTTCACAGTGGATATGTCACAAAAATGCATTTTTGCTCCTAATGACGCAGCCAAAACAAATAAAAGAAAAACGTGCATCTAAAAGCAAAATGGACGGTCAAAATCAGACCTTTTCATCTTGCAATATTTCGTACATCGACGTTGCATCCGCTTTCAACGCGTGTTCGCGTACATCAAGCACGCGAAAACGTACCACACGTTGTCCGAACGATATTTCTACCATGTCGTTTTCTTTGACATCATACGATGCTTTCGCTACTTTATCATTCACTTTGACATGCCCACCGTCACACGCCTCGTTGGCCACAGTACGACGCTTTATTACACGGGATACTTTTAAAAATTTGTCCAGGCGCATAAATTTTTCTCCTTTTTGGCATGTCCATAAAATAAAATTGACAAGTTCAATCTTGATGTAAAGACAAATGAACAAAACAGAACCGCACCAATTCCGTGCGGTTCTGCTAAGTCGATTGTCAGTCGCCGCTTTATAAACAGCGCCGCTATTACTTGTTTACACTTGCCTTCAAAGCGCTGCCGGCAGCAAAGCTGGGATGCTTGGAAGCAGGAATTTGAATAGACTGACCATTGTGCGGGTTGCGGCCAACACGCGCTGCACGTTCCTTGACAGAGAATGTGCCAAAGCCAACCAACTGCACTTTGTCTCCAGCTGCCAATGCGTTTTCAATGCTGTTCAATACAGCGCTCAAAGCAGCCTCTGCATCTTTTTTCTTCAAACCGGTTTCTTTGACAATTGCTTCTACCAACTGGGTCTTATTCATAATTTTTCACCTTTCCTTGTTTTTCTTTCAAATTGCATGAAAGCGCAGCTTTCTTGCCATGGGTAGATTATAACATCAAATGCAACAACATGCAATAGGAATTTTGAAAAAAATATGATGAATTACAACGTTTTTTATGATGTAAAGGGAATTTTTTGTTCTTTTTTTTCGGTTCTCATATGTCAAAAGAGAGAAAGCTGATCTCCCGACGAGGAGTCCTCCAAATTTTGGTTATTTTCAGATTCATCCTCCGATAAGGTAATCGGACGCGTAAATGACGCCAAATTCTCTTCTGTACTTTCTTTTTTGCTCGGGCTATGGGGAATTGGCGTATCAAACAAGGAAAGCTGATTTGTTTCCGAGAGGTCATCCAAAACAGCATTGTTTTCCAACAGTTCCATAACACTTTTCGTCAGTTTCGCACGCAAGCGTAAATCCTCTTTTGATGTGATTTCACGTTCTTCACGCGCTTGTACAATATGTTGTGCCGCTGTTTCTCCCAGTCCATTGAGTGCAATAAACGGCAAGCGAATTTTTCCGTCCTCAACCAAAAATGCTTTTGAATCGGAATAACGAAGATCAGGTTTTAGATATTGTATCCCACGCGCCATGCTTTCTGACACCAAAAGCAATGCATCCAGCGTGGCATTATCCTTTTGTGTTGCCGTCTTGTCTTTGTTTTTTTGATTGAGTTGGTTAATCATTTGATTGACACTTTTATGCCCGGCACAAACGATTTGTCCGTCAAAGCCGTCCGGTGCAGCCGTAAAATAAGCGGCATAAAACTGTACCGGATAATGGACTTTGAACCATGCAAACTGAATGGCCTGCATCACGTAAGCAGCAGCGTGTGCCTTTGGAAACATGTATTTGATTTTTTTACATGATGAAATGTACCAATCAGGAACATTCTCTGCGCGCATGGCTTCTTCCATTTCAGTGCTCAACCCTTTGCCTTTTCGCACACTTTCCATGATCTTGAAAGCCATCTGTTTTTCAACGCCGTGATGGATCAAGTACAGCATGATACTGTCACGTGTACCGATTACTTCGGAAATGGTACAAGTTCCATCACGAATCAATTCTTGTGCATTTCCCAGCCAAACATCCGTACCATGAGACAAACCGGAAATTTGCAGCAAATCCGAAAAATTCTTCGGTTTGGCATCCACCAACATCTGTTGAACAAAGCGTGTACCAAATTCGGGCAGACCATACGTCCCGACCTGACATCCTCCAATATCGTTAGGCGTTATCCCCAGCGATTTTGTGGACAGAAAAAGATCGTAAACCAACGGATCGCTCATGGGAACATCTTTGATACGAATACCTGTCAATCGCTCTAACATTTTCAATTTGGTCGGCATATCATGACCGAGCTCATCCAATTTTAATATCGTATCGTGCAAATAGGAAAACTGGAAGTGCGTTGTAATAATATCCGAATCCGCCGCATCTGCGGGATGCTGTACGGGTGTAAAATCATAAATGCTGTACTCACGCGGTACGACAATGATGCCGCCCGGATGCTGACCGGTGGTGCGTTTAACACCTACACAGGCGTTGACCAAGCGATTCGTCTCGGCGCGATTTGGAACAACGCCACGATCCTCGGCATACTTCATCACAAAGCCATACGCCGTTTTGGACGCAAGTGTACCAATGGTGCCTGCACGAAACACATTTTCCGCGCCGAACAACTCTTCTGTATATTTGTGCACTTTTCCTTGGACATCGCCGGAGAAATTCAAATCAATATCCGGAGATTTATCCCCATAAAAGCCCAAAAACGTTTCAAACGGAATATCATGTCCATCACGTATCAAGGGTGTGCCGCAGTGCGGACAGTTCTTTTCCGGTAAATCAAAACCGGAACCAACGCTACCGTCCGTGAAAAACTCACTGTACTGGCATTTGGGGCAACGGTAATGCGGCGGAAGCGGATTCACTTCGGAAATACCGGACATGGTTGCAACAAACGAGGAACCGACGGATCCACGTGAACCGACCATGTAACCAAGAGAATTGGAGTACGCAACCAATTTTTGTGCGATCATATAAAGCACCGCAAATCCGTTTTTAATAATGGAGCTCAGCTCCCGTTCCAAACGGTCGGAGACAACCGACGGCAAGGTCTGACCATACCATGCACGCGCGGTGTCATAACAACGTTGTTGCAGTTCCTCCTCCGCGCCATCCATTTTCGGTGTATACTGTCCTTCCGGAATCGGCCGAATTTTCTCGATCATATCCGCAATACGGTTTGGATTGATCACAACAACTTCATATGCCTTTTCTTCTCCAAGATAGGAAAATTCTTGCAGCATCTCGTTTGTGGTACGGAAATAAATTCCCGTATCACGATCAGCCCCTTGAAATTTCATCCCTTTGAGTAAAATTTTGCGTGCAATCTCATCGTGTTGCTCCATAAAATGCGCATCGCACGTTGCCACCACGGGCAAATTGAGTTCCTCACCAAGTCGAACAATCTTTCGATTCAATTCTCGCAACTCTTCTTCATCCGAAACGCGATTTTCATCGATCAAAAAGCGATTATTGCAAACGGGTTGAATTTCCAGATAATCATAGAAAGACGCAATCTCTTTGAGCTCATCCCAAGTTTTGTTGTCAAGAAGTGCACGGAACAGTTCCCCTGATTCGCAAGCTGAACCAATGAGCAAACCTTCCCGATGCTGTTCCAACACGGTTCGCGGAATGCGTGGAAAACGTCGATAATATTGCAAATACGACATAGAAACAAGCTGATAAAGATTTTTCAGACCTTCCAAATTCTTGACCAACAAAATTTGATGATACGTGCGCAAACGCAAAGGATCCGCTTGTTCCCGCATTGCCGTATTCATATCTTCTATGGTCTCTACACCTTCACGGTGTAGCTTATCTGCCATTTTGACAAAAATCAACGCCAGCATTTCCGCATCATCGGAAGCACGGTGATGATTAAAATCACCCAAATCAAAATATTCCGCTAAAATATCCAATTTATGACGTTTCAATTCGGGGTTTACATAACGAGACATCGCCACCGTATCCAAATATGCATACGGAAAAGCAACGTTATTTTCCTCTGCGGCTTGGCGCATAAAACTGACGTCAAATGAGGCATTGTGCGCAATCAAAATATCATTTTTCGCAAACGCCTTAAAATCCTGTAACACCTCGGAAATATCCGGTGCATTGGCAACCATATCGTCCCGGATCCCAGTCAGATTTGTAATCTGTTCGGGAATATGCATATGCGGATTGACAAACGTTTGGAATTTGTCTGTCACCTTTCCGTTTGCAATGCGCACAGCGCCGATTTCCGTAATACGATCATGCAGAAACGAAAGTCCTGTCGTTTCAATATCGAACACAACGAAATTTCCGTTCAGCGGCTGATTTTGATACGTACCGAAAATCGCACGTGCCGTATCATCGACAAAATATGCTTCCATGCCGTAAATCACTTTGATGTCTTCTTTTGCTGCGGCAAGCATCATTTCAGGAAATCCTTGCACGTTACCATGGTCAGTCACAGCAACTGCTTTGTGCCCCCACGATGCAGCGGTATGCACCAAAACATCCGGCGCGATCAACGCATCCATCTGCGACATATTCGTATGGCAATGTAGTTCCACACGTTTCTCGTCGGCTGTATCCATCCGCTGTATACGCTGCAATTGCATGACATCATCAACAGACAAATACAATTCATCATCATAACGGTCGGTACGCAAATTGCCGCGCACGGCAAGCACACAGTCATATTCGGATATTTTGACCGTGCCGCGTTTCTTTTTGGTTGCCGTTTGATTGATACGGGAAAGGAATGCATTCCCTTCTTCCGTGGGCAACGTAAGTTTACACAAAATAGACGAATCAAAATCCGTCAGACCGATTGTAATCATGATTTTATCGCCGCGTCGACTTTCTCGACCTTCAGCCTCTGTGACAAGCCCGATTGTCGTCACGCCGCGCACCGGTGCGTTCATGCGGCGAATGGGACGTAGTTCCTGCTCTGTCAATGCAAAGGAATTGCCAAAGAGAGGTGTGGGATCAGATGCGTCTGCCATTAAAAATCCGACTTGATACACATCCCCCTGTGCTTCACATATAGTTTCACGATTTGACAAAGAATTTGATTTGGGCAATACCGGCTCAGATGTTTGCATATCGTTTGGCTCGGCTGACGGAATTGACGGTGGAATCGGTGCCATCTCTTGCAGTTGCTGCAATGTCATGCGCTCAAAAGACGCATAGTCCTCTTCAAAAGATTCATCTTGCAGCAACGTGACTTCATAACGCAGTCCGAATTCTTCAAAAATAATATCGGAGAGAAGTCCCGGCGTCTTTGCATAACGTACCAGAGACACCCCACTGTCATAAAATGAAATACGAATTTCAATTCGGTTGTCAAAAATTTGTGCATGATAATGATTGAAAAAACCGCGGCAAATCCCCCCACGCCGTTCTGCCTCCAAAAACACCTGCGGCAAATAATCCACATCGAATAGCTCAGCGGGATAATGCACACGAAAATGCGCCATGTGAATTTGATATGCTTCACAAATCTTTTGTTCCAGTACATACAAATCCGTTTTGTCCATCAGAGTAGGAAAATCCGCTTCAATCTCCAACGCACGCGTTTCCTTATCAGCGCGCACATGTACATTCTGCGCCGCACGCAGCCACTCGGCATACATTTCACTGGGAGAATATTTATGTAACAATTGCAACAAATTCTTTTTGTTTGTCATATTTGTCATCCCACATTAAAAAGGTGTCAATCATTTTTGTTGTCCGTCGAAAAAATAATCGTGCGAATTCATTTATATTATAAGCGACGGTTAAGAAAAAAACAAATAAGAAGTGAAAAACAGCCCTTTTACTTGCCAATACGCATCACATCAGCCTTGTCTGTTTTTTGTTTTCCTTAATCATGCTTGTCCGCTCTGCTCGTTCCGAATCGGTGATTGATCTCATCAATTAACGCATCCACCACACGGGCAGCAGGAACCTTATAGAGCGGTTCTCCCCGACAAAACAGCAGCGCTTCATCCTTGCCGCCGGCAATGCCGATGTCCGCCTCACGCGCCTCTCCAGGCCCATTTACAACACATCCCATCATCGCAACACGAATCGGGTGTGCAATGCAGCAATCGTCCATTCGGCGTTCAAATTCCCCTACCATTTCAATCAGAGGAATTTGTGTTCTGCCGCAGGTCGGGCAAGAAACAAGATTGATCTGTGGGCGCGTACTGCACTCCAGTGCACGCAAAAGCATCTGTGCTTCCAGTACTTCCTGTTTGGGATCTGCCGTGAGAGAGACACGAATGGTATCACCGATGCCATGTGTGAGCAGTGCGCCGATTCCCGCAGCACTTTTCAACATGCCGCTATGAGCGGTCCCGGCTTCCGTTACTCCAAGATGCAGCGGATAGGAACACTGCTGCGCCAAAATCTCGTTGGCCAATACCGTTGTTCGCACATCAGATGCCTTGGCAGACAGTACAATCTGGTCAAAATCGCACTGCTCCAAAATCTTTGCATGGTACAACGCACTTTCCGCCAACGCCTGGGGACAGACAGCGCCAAATTTTTGCAAAATGTGTTTTTCCACCGAGCCGGAGTTCACACCGATTCGAATCGGAACATGTTTTTCGCGGCATGCACGTACTACCGCTCGCACACGATCATCCGCTCCAATGTTGCCGGGATTGATACGGATTTTGTCCACCCCGGCAGCAACCGCCTCCAAAGCAATCCGATAATCAAAATGAATATCTGCGACAAGTGGCACCGTCACGCCGCCATCTTTTAATACAGCAATCGTTTTCGCGCACGAAAGATCCGGAATTGCCAAACGAATGATGTCACACCCGACTTTTTGCAGCTCAAGCGCCTGTTTTAAGCAGGCAGCGGCATCATGAGAATCGGTATTCAACATAGACTGTATCGCAATGGGATTTGTACCACCAATGGAAATCTTTCCCACAGCAACGGTGTTTGTTTTTCTTCGATAGCTATTATAATTCATATGTCTTCCCCATATTAAAACAATCGTACAACGTCCTGAAATGTTACAAACACCATCAACAGCAGCAATGCGCATATGCCCACAAAGTGCACATACCCCTCCACGCGAGGGTCAATCGGCTTGCCTCGGATCCATTCAATGAGCAAAAATACCAATCGTCCGCCATCCAGTGCCGGAACAGGCAACAGATTGAATACGCCGAGATTCATGGAGATCAATACGAAAATATACAACAAATTTTCTATCCCGCTTTGCGCGGCCGTACTAATGGCATCGGTGACACCGACCGGACCGCTCATATCGCGTACCGAATATTGTCCGCCAAGAAGGCCGACAAGGCTATCCCATATAACCTGAAACGTATTCCAAGAATCATACACAGCGTGTTTGAGCACATTTCCTACCGATTTATTCTCTGCCCAGACAGTAAAATCGACATCGCCAAACACGTGCCCCGCAGTGACATATCCGGGGAATTTGACATTTTCTAATACCACTGTTTTCCCGTCGCGCCGCACGGTCAGAGAAGGCAGTACCACGGTAACTGCGTCTACTGTGCCATCGTTGTCGTTGTCAATTTGTGAAATCTGTGTACTTTTACTTCCCTGCTGCATAATCTCATAACTAAGTTGTGTAGATGTGTGCACAGAAGCATTTCCAACATGGGTAATCACGTCATTGACACAAAGACCGGATTGCTGAGAATACACTTGTGCATTTTCTGCAAAAGAATGAATGCGCGTAGATCCAAGCGCCGGAGAAATGGAGACAGAGATACACATCACCAATATAGCACAGAGGATATTTACAACAGGACCCGCAGCTGTAATGCAAATACGCTGCCACACAGGTTTTTGATTGAGTGCACCCGCTTCCTCTGCATACTCATCTTCTCCCACCATACTCACAAAACCACCGATGGGGAGCAAGCGCAAGGAATAACGTATCCCACTCTTTTTTCCCAAATGCGATACAATTTTCGGACCCATGCCGATGGAAAATTCACGAATCGTCACGTGAAAGATGCGTGCCATTGTAAAATGGCCCAGCTCATGCACCAAAATCATGATGCCAAACAAAAAAATGGCCAAAAGGACATACAGTATTGTCAAAGCAATATCTCCTGTTCTTCGTTTTTCGTATTTCGTATGTTACATACAGAGAAGCAAAATACCGTTTTGCCCGTTCCATGCCTCACCAATATGATAAGACATGATCCGTACCATTTATGTCACATCTATCATTCACACAAAAGAAAAAATAAAATCAGCGTATTAAACTCTTCAAAACAACAAGCATAAAAACAATTAAAATATGCCTGTTTCCAATAAACGTACCACTTCTTGCCGTGCCAATTTGTCGCTTTGTTCGATTTGTTCCAAGTCCGGCGCATCAATCATTGGAAAATCTTGACATACTTTTGTGACGATTTGCGGCAATGCAGCAAATGAGATTTTTCCTTGTAAAAAAGCCTGCACAGCCGCTTCATTTGCTCCATTGAGTACCGCCGGACAATTTCCCCCGCGTTCAATTGCATGCCGTGCCAAAAACGGCAACGGAAACACGTCATAATCCGGTTGGTCAAACGTTAATGCACCGCATGTGAAGAAATCAAGCGGTGTCGTTGGCGCATGCAAACGATCGGGTGCAGTCAGCGCATATTGAATGCACAGACGCATATCCGGTACACTCATTTGCGCCAAAACCGCATTATCAATGTATTCCACCATAGAATGGATTATGCTCTGGGGATGCAGCACAATCTCCACCATATTTGCCGATACACCGAACAGATGCACCGCCTCAATCAGTTCCAAACCTTTATTCATGAGTGTCGCGCAATCCACCGTAATTTTGGCGCCCATCTGCCATGTGGGATGTGCCAATGTTTGTTCCAATGTCACATGCGCCAATTGTTCTTTCGAATACCCTCGGAAAGCACCGCCGGAGCAAGTCAGCCACAAGCGTTTTATGCGCGCGTGGTTTTCCCCGTTAAGGCACTGCCATATGGCACAATGCTCACTGTCTACAGGCAAAATTTTGACACCTTTTAGCCGTGCTTGCTGCATCACAATCGTTCCTGCCGTGACAAGTGTCTCTTTGTTTGAAAGCGCAATATCCTTTCCTGCTTCAATCGCAGCAAGTGTGGGACGCAGTCCGGCCGTTCCCAATATCGAATTAAAGACCAGATCCGCATCCGGTAAAGCGGCAAGTTGACAAACACCCTCGCTTCCCTGCAAAACCTTTGTATTGGTATCTGCAATACGCACGCGTAAGTCGCGTGCTGCTGCTTCATGATACATGGCGCAAAACGGCGGAGAAAACGCACGAATCTGCTCTTCCAGCGTTTGTACATCGGACATGGCACAAAGGCCGGATACCTGGATATGATGCATTCGTATCACATCCATGGTTTGCCTACCCACGGAACCGGTAGAGCCGAGAACAACAACACGGCGCGCGACATTGTTTTGTTTTTCTCTATCTTTCAATGATTCTTCCTCCAAACACAAGCAAGACTGGCACTCGTCTGATCACACATGCAAACGTTCCATTCTCTTTTACATTCGACACGCAAACAATTGTTCGCTTCTATCATGCGAATAAGCCACAGAGTAAATAGACAAACGGAGCAACTGCTAAAAAGCTGTCAAAGCGGTCCAATACGCCGCCGTGTCCGGGGAAAATTTTGCCGTAATCTTTGATACCGTATTCTCGTTTGAATAACGAAAACATCAAATCTCCGATCTGTGCGACAACGGCAGCACAAATCCCAATCAAAAAGAAATTGAAAAGTGAAACATCCACTTCTTTAAAATGTGACAATATCACTCCGAAAATCAAATAAGACAGTGCGGTAAACAAGACGCCGCCGATGGCTCCTTCCACCGTTTTTTTCGGAGAAACGTCCACAATAAGCTTATGTTTGCCAAACAGCATCCCTGTAAAATATGCAAAAATATCCGTTATCCACGCGCCTAAAAACACCAGATAGATGAGGAAAGCACCGTGCGCTTCCCCACGCAGCAATATCACACTGCAAAAACCGCAAGCAATATAAGCGGTCATTGTCACAGCGCTTACGGACGCTAATGGACGAAGTTTCCCTTTCGACCATATCGTAATTGTCATAACATAAAAATATAGAATCAGCGCCGCTGCCAATGCGCCACGGACAAACAGTGAAATGGGCAAGCAGTATGCAAAAAGCGGGGTCAATCCACACAATACGATCAAAGGCACAGAAACAGCATAGGAACGAAGCAATTGCAAACAACGCAAAATTTCCAATGTTCCGATCGCTGCAAACACCGCGAATAAGATACACATAAAAGGCGAGCCTGAAACGACAGGAAATGCCAGCGGCAAAAATAAAATTGTTAAAACAGCGCCGGTAATGATGCGTTCTTTCATAAATGTTCCTCTCCGTTTTTTACATGCTGAAAAGTCAACGGTCTTTCACATAATCCATTTAAGGCCGCCATAGATATGTTTAAGCAAAGTATAGCCATTGATACTGAAAAAACAAATATCATTCAAACACAGAAACAAGAAATGATACGGTATAACCCGATATCGCAAAAATATAAAAACAGCCGACAAAACCGAATGGTTACAAAAACCTCAAAACAAAAGGCAATTCGGTTAGTTAAACACCGCCGAAACGGCGTTTCCGATGATAAAAATCAGTAATAGCGCCGTTGATATCATCGTTTGTCAGATCCGGCCACAATGTGTCCGTAAAGTAAAGTTCCGCATACGCTGATTGCCACAGGAGAAAATTAGACAAGCGCAATTCCCCGCCTGTACGTACAATCATATCCGGCGGCGGACAATGCGCTGTATACAAAGCGGCAGTGATATCTTCTTCTGTAACGGAGGTCTTTCCGGCCAAAAGAAGTGTATTTACCGCATGAACGATCTCCGCGCGAGAACCGTAATTCATGGCCATGTTCACCACGGTACCGGTGTTTGAGGCGCTTTGTTTCTCCACGTCATTCATCAAGTTCTGCAAAGAGGGAGAAAACACGCTGCGATCACCTAAAATGTGAATAACCATGTTGTTGTTTTTTGCTTCCTCAAACGCATCCAACAAATACTTTCGGAACAAGCGCATAATCGCCTGAATCTCCACTTTCGGTCGTTTCCAGTTTTCTGTAGAAAAAGCATAAAACGTCAAATATTTTACACCGATGGTTCCGCAATAGCGTGTCACATCGCGAAAGCGCTGCGCGCCGGCTGTATGTCCGAATTGGCGCGGTTTCCCGCGTTTTTGCGCCCAACGTCCGTTGCCGTCCATAATAAAAGCAATGTGCTGCAAGTGTGCATCAACAAGCGGGACATGTTCAGGCGTACTCTGAAAAAAGCCGGGTGAATATGCCGACGTATCAAAAACCGGTGCTGCAGAAGTGAAATGTTCTTCCATGATGCCTCCCGAAAAATAAAAGCAACGGGTCGTCTGTGGGGCAGGACGACCCGCGTGGTCATCGACATTGAGTCAGATATCTATGTCGATTAAATTTCCATAATTTCTTTCTTTTTGTGATCAGTAATCTCATCGATCTGTTTGGTAAACTTATCGGTCAGATCCTGTACGTCCTTCTCTGCCTGCTTTAACGTATCTTCTGTCAATACGCCGTCTTTTTTCAACTCTTTGCATTTGTTGTTTGCCTCACGACGAACATTCCGTACAGCAACTTTGGCAGACTCGCCCATTTTTTCCACCTGGCGGCACAATTCGCGGCGACGCTCCTCGGTAGGTTGCGGAAAATTGAGGCGCAATGCCTTACCGTCATTGAGCGGTGTGATCCCGATATCACTCCCCAAAATGGCGCGTTCTGCCTCTTTGAGCAGTGATGCATCCCAGGGCTGCACCAAGATAGTACGCGCATCCGGCAAGCTGATTTGAGCCACTTGATTGAGTGGCGTCGGCGTTCCATAGTATTCCACCGTGACACGGTCCAAAATGGCAGGATTTGCGCGCCCCGCACGCACAGTTGCCAACTCTTTTTCATAGGCTGCAACAGATTTTGTCATTTTTGTTTCAAATTCTTTGAGTTCAGCTCTCATTCTCTTTCCCCTCCGATCACGGTTCCGATTTTTTCTCCTTTGACTGCCCGTACAATGTTGTTTGGATCGTTCAAACCAAACACCAAAATCGGGATGTTGTTATCCATTCCAAAGCTTGCAGCTGTGGAATCCAGCGCTTTCAGATGATTGTGCAAAATATCGTCATAATCGATATATTGCAATTTCACTGCTTCCGGATTGATTTTCGGATCTGCTGTATAAACGCCATCCACGTTTTTTGCCATAAGTACAACATCCGCTCCGATTTCCGCCGCACGCAAAACCGCTGCGGTATCCGTAGAAAAGAACGGCGAACCGATTCCGCATCCGAAAATCACAACGCGTCCCTTATTCAGATGGGAAATGGCTTTGTTACGGATATACGGCTCAGCAAACTGCTTCATCTCTACCGCTGTCATCACGCGCACATCCATACCCATTTGCTCAAAGGTATCCTGTAATCCAAGGCAGTTGATTGCGGTCGCCAACATACCCATGTGATCTGCACGGGTGCGATCCATACGGGTTCCCTGTCTCCCGCGCCAAATATTTCCGCCGCCTACAACAATACTGATCTGTGCCCCGAGCGCTTGACATTCCAACAGCGCCTTCCCAATCTCTCGAATGAACGCATCGTTCAAAATCCCATCTTTACCGGCGCTCAACGCTTCCCCGGAAAGTTTTAGCAACACGCGATGATACATGATGTTTCCTGCCTTTACTTTAAGGTATCAATAAAACGTGTCCGGCCCCAAATGTATGTTCATGATTTCATGTCATTGCTACAAAGCAAGCACAAATCAGACCGGAACGCATCATATGTTTCTTCTGTTATTTTACATGAAATAGTGATATTTGTAAAGAGAAAAACGCATTTTGACCAAATTTATTTTGCATTTATCTCACCACTCCGGCGGCAAAAACGAAGCGTCAATGGTCCGTTGTACATAACCACGCAAATTTTCCAGCGTTGCAACATTGCCATAATAACGAATACCATGGATACTGGCCATTTCGGATGTGTAATCTTTCATCAGCCAAACCGCATTGTCATAAAACGAAGAGTTGAAATGATATACCGTTGGGATAAACTGTGGTTGTTCAATGGAAGCACCGGAATTAGTAACATGAATATCAAACGTTAACATGCCGCCGACAATTTGATAATCCTCCGACATTTCCGAAACAAAATTTCCAAGCGAATAAGCACAAAGAGTCTGATGTCCATCAGAAGCTGTTAACCACACAATTGGTTGCAGCACGTGCGGGTGATGACCCAAAATCACATCTGCCCCCGCATCTGCCATCGCTTGTGCCAGTGTTTTTTGTTCTTCATTGGGATAGAAACTATTTTCCACTCCCCAGTGTGCCGATACAATGACCACGTCCGCCATTTGACGGGCACGCTGAATGTCTTCGGTCACCTCGGAAATATGAGAGGTACTCAAATAAGGAACATATGCGCCTGCCCCGTCCGCACATGTCAAACCATTGGTCCCGGTGGTATATGCAAGAAAAGCAACCCTCACGCCCTCTTTTTCCAAATACCGAATCGTTTTGCTATCCGATTCATCCGTATATCCGCCGATCAACAACACATCCTTCTTGCTGTTCCAATATGCGATGGTCGCCGCCAATCCGGCCTCGTCTTTGTCAAGCATATGATTGTTGGCAATGTTGACCACGTCAAACCCAACGGACTGCAAAGTATCTCCCACTTCCTGCGGGCTGTTAAAGCGCGGATAATAACTCAGATCATATCCGCCCCCACACATCAGCGTTTCCTGATTGATAAACGCGATATCCGCCTGAGAGATCAAAGGGGCAACATGTTCATAAGTCGGTGAAAAATCATACGTTTTATCTGTTCCCTGCGCCAGATATTTTGCTTCACGTACATTTCCGTAATAAATCATATTGTCGCCGCAGCCCAGAAATGACAACACAACATCGCGCGGCACATGATCACTTGATTCTTCTTGTTTCTCCGAAGACTTAGAATAAACGGGCGGAGCATTTTCTTCGATCTGCGCTTCCACGTCACTTTTCTGTGTGCATCCGGCACACAAGAAGAGTGCAAACGCCAATAGCACGGCAACAGTTTTTTTCATGTCAGATCCTCCCACGGCCAAATCGGATGCTTGTACGATGATATATTATTGTAGCCAATTTTTTCCGATTTGTCAAGCAAAATAACACGTTGTCGTACCTGTACAAGGGATGTATGTTCACTTGCTTTTCTTTTGTTTTATTTTTTGACAAGACAAGAAAATGGCCGGGAGTTATAAAAAACTCCCGGCCATTCCTAACTGTTACACAACGATCGTCGTACCGTTATCAACCACACATCTTAATTATAACAAAATGCAAATTAACCCACTGCTGCCCTCGTTGATAATTCGCTCGATGGTCTCCACCAATTTGTTGCGCGCATCCTGTGGCATATGCTCCAATTTGTTGTGAAGTCCCTCATTGATCAGCGCGTGCAAAGACTTTCCAAAGATATTGGTTTCCCAAATTTTCAGTCGATCTTCTTCAAATTCACGCATGAGGTAATTGACCATTTCCTCTGATTGTTCTTCCGTTCCTACCGTCGGAGAAACTTCTGCCTCAATGTTGGCACGGATCATGTGAATGGACGAAGCACTTGCTTTCAATTTAACGCCCCATCCGCCATTTTGTTTGACAATTTGCGGTTCTTCCAGATGCAGATCGTCAATCTGCGGCATGACAATGCCATATCCTTTTTCATTGACATCGTCCAGGGCCTGTGCAACGCGCTCATATTTTTCCTTCATCACACTGAGTTCTTCCAAAAGTTCAAATAAGCCGCGCTCGTCTTTCAACATAAATCCCGTGGATTCGCTGATAGCTTGGAAAAATGCCTGGGTAGGCAAAATCAGTTCAACGGCTGCGCTGCCGCGTCCCAAAGCAATCTCTTCCACTTGTACGGAACACGGCAAGTCTTGTGTATCAAGTTCTGCAAACGTTCCTTTGATTTCTCCGATCCGGCATATGGACTTCGCCGCAGCAAGAATTTTGTCCTGCATTTTTTGGCGCAGTGCATGCCCCGGAGGCAATGCAGTGAGCCAACGCGGGTATTTCACACGGATTTCGCTGATCGGAAACTCCAACAAAACCATTTCCAAAATTTTTCGAATATCATAGATATCCAGATCAAGGCAATTGACCAATGCAACCGGCGCATGATATTTTTCTTCCAATTCCAACGCCAAAGTGATGGAAGCGACCTCTTGGGGTGTACGAGAATTCAGAATAATCACAAACGGTTTGCCGCTTTGCTGCAATTCTGCCACTGTACGTTCTTCTGCCGCCACATAACAGTTGCGGTCAATTTCACCGATCGTTCCGTCGGTCGTCACCAAAATGCCGATGGTGGCATGTTCACGAATCACTCGTTCTGTTCCGATTTCCGCTGCCTGTTCAAATGGCACAGGTTGCTCTGACCAAGGCGTGTGCACCATGCGTGTTTGGCCGTTTTCCTCATTTCCCAACGCTTCCGGCACCATAAAACCGACACAATCCACCATTTTCACCTGCATGGTGGCGTTGTTTTCCTCATCTAAAACGATGCGTACCGCCTCGTCGGGGATAAATTTCGGTTCTGTTGTCATGACAGTTTTTCCGCGGGCACTCTGCGGCAATTCGTCGCGTGTGCGTTCCCGCTCATTTTCATCCGGAATATTGGGAATGACCAACTGTTCCATAAATCGTTTGATAAACGTGCTTTTGCCTGTCCTTACCGGACCGACAACCCCCATAATGACATTTCCTCCCGTCCGTGTTGCAATGTCCTCATATATGTTTGTATTTGCCAAATTCGTTCGGTTTGCCAAAGTCTTGACCTCCGCGCTTTTCTTATGCTCCATTTTTATGCGAGCGTGTACCGAGATATGACAAAAGAACAAAGATAGACGTAAAAACCTCTGTATGAAACAAACGTATTTTTAAAAAAATTACATATTTGACACGTATCATTTGGTTATAATAATTAGGCAAACATGTTTTTTACGCATGCAGAAATTACAAAAATAAACACCAAAATGATATTTTGTCCAATCAAAATCGAGAACACAAACAGGAGAAAAAATAACGATGATCAAAATGGCAATGTTTGACACCAAACCTTATGACCGTGAGGCATTTTCACAAGCCCCCGGGACAGATAACATCAACATCAAATACTATGAAGCAAAACTCAATGCGGACACGGTTCAATTAGCGCAAGGGTACGACGGTGTGATTGCGTTTGTGAATGACGTCATTGACCATACAGTCATTGATGCCTTGCACCGTTACGGTGTGCGATTGATTGCGCTGCGCTGCGCAGGATTTAACCAAGTTGACCTGCAAGCGGCACGAGGAAAAATAACGGTTGTCCGCGTTCCCGCTTACTCCCCACACTCCGTGGCAGAACATGCCATTGCCATGCTACTCACTTCTGTGCGTAGAATTCACAAAGCATATATTCGTACCAAAGATTTCAACTTCAGCCTAAATGGAATGACCGGCTTCCAGCTATATCAAAAAACCGCAGGCGTCATCGGAACAGGAAAAATTGGTAAAGAATTTTGCAAACTTTGTCTTGGTTTTGGGATGAATGTATTAGCATATGATCCATATCCGGATGCATCCTTGCAAGCAAAATATGTGTCATTGGATGAATTATTTCAAAACAGCGACATCATCTCTCTTCACTGTCCGCTCACACCGGAAAACCATCATCTCATCAATGCTCAAACGATTGCAAAGATGAAAAAGGGCGTTGTGATCATCAACACATCGCGCGGCTCTCTCATCGATACGGATGCGCTGCTCGACGGTATCAAACAGCGCAAAGTGGGCGCTGCTTGTCTGGATGTGTACGAGGAAGAAAGTGATTTGTTCTTCCAAGATAATTCCGGACACATTTTGGACGACGACGTTTTGGCGCGTCTTTTAAGTATGCCCAATGTGTTACTCACTGCGCACCAGGCATTCTTAACCGTAGAAGCGCTGAATAATATTGCAACAACAACCATTTCCAACATTAACACATTCTTTTCCGGTGCAGCGGTTGAAAACGAAGTAACGATAGCGGAAAATTCGACAAAATCCGGAAACCAAAAAACGCCTGTTGGCGTGTCTTAACGATCATCATTCTCTCAAAAAATGATTTTTGTTCCGTTACGGCATTCAAGTAACGCAAAAAACAATCAATCACCATTCGCCTCCGTTCCGATATATTGTATATTGGGAGGATGCAAAATGAATGAAATTGTTGTAATGGCGCTGCTTGCGACGCTGGGAACATGGTCGGTGACAGCTCTTGGTGCCGCAACGGTTGCTTTCTTCAAATCTCCAAATCCCAAAGCACTCAACCTCATGCTTGGTTTTTCTGCCGGTGTCATGATCGCCGCCAGCTTTTGGTCACTGTTGCAACCCGCAATTGAACAGGCAAAAACTGTGTGCAGTATGCCGGCAGCCATCGTCGCAACGGGGGGATTTTTATGTGGGGCCGTGTTTATGTGGATTGCTGATAAAGTCGTTGGATTTTCACGCGCGCGCGTGAATCATACTTCCGGCATGCCCAATCAACGCCTCAATCGTATCATGATGCTCGTATTATCCATCACGCTGCACAATATCCCGGAAGGATTGGCAGTTGGCGTTGCATTCGGCTCCCTGCAAACAGCCGCACAAGATCCGCACGCGCTGATGGGAGCGGTCACCATCGCCGTCGGGATCGGTCTTCAGAACTTTCCCGAGGGTGCCGCCGTCTCCATTCCCTTGCGGCGAGAAGGATATTCACGTAAAAAAAGTTTTCTTCTTGGGCAGGCCTCGGGCATTGTAGAACCGATCGCTGGTGTAATAGGCGCTTCCTTGGTGGTACACATGCAGGCAATTTTGCCGTATGCACTTTCCTTTGCGGCAGGTTCCATGATTTTGGTCGCTGTACACGAGTTGATCCCAGAATGTCAACAGAACAAAGAAACACAGCCCTATTTTGCAACCATGGGAATCATGATTGGCTTTGCAGTCATGATGCTGTTGGATGTGATGTTAGGTTAAAAACCGCATACATGCATAAAACATGTATCTTAAATAAAGCAAACGGTATATGGTTGCTCGTCAAGCACCATATACCGTTTATCTTTATATGATCTGGATATTATCTTGTTGTTCGTGCGCCCATTACCGATCATAGAGTTTTGTCACAGTTTTTGTCAGTCCATAAGCTTTTTGCCGTCTGAAAATGCCGTTCCGACTACCTCTCCCAAACGAAGATACACATGGTGCACCGGATCAAATGTGATTGGATCCAACTTTGCCACATCGATTTTTCCGTCACTGCCAAGGATACATTCGTCCGCGCTGACATTTACAATTTCGCCTTCCAAGCGACATGACGCGGGATCATACCCGATCAAACGGCATTCAAGCGTCATTGGCAACTCTTGAATCACCGGCGCATCGACAAACGTACTTGGTACCGTATGAAAACCGGCACGTTGTAATTTATCCGGAACATTGTTTGCAGAAACAATCCCGACATAGTCGCATGCCGTCACGTGCGCTGCATCCGCCATGCTGACCGTAAAACCTTTACGGGAAAGAATGTTTTTTACCGTTTTGTGCCCGGCACTGAGGCACATAGACAATTTGGTATCGTCACTAATTCCACCCCACGCCGCATTCATGGCATCCGGCGTGCCCTCTGCATCGTACGATGCAATGATAAAAACCGGCTGCGGGTATGTATACGGTTTGGCTCCGAAATTTTTACGCATGATCGCTCCTCCTTTGATGTTCTTTCATGTCTTTTATCAGTTCAATCAATCTTTACGCCATTGTGGATAGATCACACACAGCGCGAAGATCCAAGAATTATTCTATCAAATTCTATGTAGAATTGCAAGATGTCTACACGGTACCAAAACGATTACAAATCGTCATATTTTAAGAGCATACGAAGAAAAAACAGGCTGAGAAAAAACATACTGCACGCAGCCGGTGTAGCGGCACGATCACGAAAAGCAGCAAACAAAAACAACGCGGCTCCGATCACCCACAGAAGGCACGTGGTGGCCAGCGACCAAATCAAAGCACGCCGACGCGCAACGGATAAATCATGGTGCATGGCCAGATAGGCATATAGCGCCCGTCCACCATCTAATGCGCGCTGCGGCAACAAATTAAATATCCCATAAAGCAAAGAGCAGTAAATCAACAACTCTCCTTGTTTGGTGTATAAATATACAATAGTACATATAGCGGCGGTGAGAAAATTCATCAAGCAACCGCCTAAGAACATCCACATATCACGTCGATATGACAACAGTCCCCTCGCCGTGATATCGGCGCCAAATACGCCAATGTGGAATGTTGCAATGGGCACATGCCAAAAAGCGAAAAACAACAGATGGCCTATTTCATGTAACAGTGCGGAAATAAACATGCTGCAAAGCAGTGCCCCGTCCGCACATAAAAGCAGAGAAAAGCCAATGGCCAAAGAAAATACATCTGTTTCAATGTGTTTGCCGATACGCAGTCTTCCGTGTTTGATCATTCGTTTCCTCCGGGGATGTCTTTGTTTGACGATAAGCAAAAAACAACTCTTTGGCAATGGTCAGCAAAACCGGGAAAAAGATCAATCCCAAAACACCGCACAAACGCAGACCTACATACATGGCAAACAGCGTCAACAGCGGATGCAAACCAATGGAAGAGCCAACAATGCGCGGCTCCAATATTTGCCGCACGATCACCACAACCAAATACAGCACGATCATTCCAATGCCAAACGGTAATTTACCGATACACAATTCAAATAGCGACCAAGGGATCAAAACCGTTCCGACCCCAAGTACCGGTAAAATATCCACCAGTGCCACAAGTAACGCAATTCCGGCCGGATTTGGCACACCCAAAAGTAAAAAGCCGACCAACAACTCTCCGAAGGTCAACGCGAGCAATATGGCATAGGCACGAAAGTATTGTTTGAACGTTTTGGCGCTTTGCTTTTTACAAACCACACAAAACTGTAACACACCTTTGGGCAGGATACGTCTCCAAACGCCACGTAACTTATCGTAATCACAGCAGATATATACCGCTGCCAACAGCGTAATCAAAAAGAATAGCAAGATCGAAGGAATTTGTGCGGCGGCAGATGCAATCCAAGTCGGGATCTTTGCACCAAGGGTCTCGGTCAGTTGATGAAGCATATTGGAAAAAAACGTATCAAATGCTGTCAGTACTTCATCCGCAACACTTCCCTCCTCCCCGCCCCTCCAAAAAGGCAAATCGTCTACCAGATCACGCAACCAAGCCAGTCGTTCAGAAAAAAAGCGGCTGAGCTGCTCCATATTTTCTCCCAGGAAATGAAGCAAGGAGCGCGCAAAAACAATCACACTATTAAATAACGAAAACAACAACGCCACGAATAGACCGGTAAAAACCAAAACAAGTATGACCGAAAAAAAACGCCGATCCCACCCAGTACGTCGCACCAAGGTCCGCACAGGCGATTGCAATAGCGAAGCGATGATCCATGCGCAAAAAAACGGCAGTATCGGCCGGTATAAGTACCGAAAAAACAAAAACACCGCCGCCACTGCAATCAATGTGTACATCACATACGTGGTCACTTTGTTTGACGATGTCTGCTGCATACCTCGATTCCTTTCTCCGGAATACGACGATCCTGTATTTTATCGCGCGATTCGGCTTTTATATATTCTTTATCTTTTTAACGGCAACGATACTTGCATAAAAGTATATGGCAAAATGACAAGCTTTATACAATTATAAATATTCACATTTTATTCTTTTTTTCATGCTATGATGTTTTTGATTTTATTGCAGCCCCCAACACCTGGCTTTCCGCTCACGTGTTTATAGAGAGGACATAACATTATATTTTCTATCATCATATGTATGCGATCCCAATCGCTCGGTACACATGCGGTGACAAAAGCCATATTCAACAACGATATCATTATATGAAGTCGTCAAACAACACATACATTCCCTGTATAACCCGATTTATCTTTCCATGCTGTCTGAAGTTAGAAAGGAATTCCTCCCATGAAATTCAAAACAATATTGGAACGCACCGTTGCCGCATGGATTGGTATGTGCACACTCCTTCTTCTAATCCGTCCCATGGATTTGCCGGTTACCAAAGACAGTTTCTCCAGCATCCCAATATGGGCCTTTTTCCTGTGTATCATTGCGGCATTCATTATAATGACGCTCTTTCATCATTTTACAAAATTCAAGCACGCCGACACCTGGCTTTTTGCTGCGGCAATCTCACTGTTTTTGCTGCTTGTTGCCGTTCGTGCGGAAGATATCTTTACATCTTCTGCCTGTGTTGTTCTTCTCGTTATTGTTTTGTTTTACATACAGCGCCAAATACCAAACGATCACATTCCAACACTTAGCAAAAAGGCAACCACAATATTGGTCATCATCATTCTTGCCGCCATTGGATGTTATGTTGCATGGATTGGATACATGAGATATCGAATCTATGCTTCCCCTACCTATGATTACGGGATATTTAACCAGATGTTCTACTACATGAAAGAAACCTTTACACCACTCACCACCTGTGAGCGTGACGGGTTGCTTTCGCACTTTGCCGTACATTTATCTCCCATCTATTATCTCCTTTTGCCGATTTATCTGCTTTTTCCATACGGCGCAACACTGAATATTGCACAAGGGTTTATCATTTCACTCAGCATTCTCCCCATGTTCTTTTTGTGCAGAGCAAAAAAACTTTCTCGTCTGACATCCCTCATTCTCTGCCTGATAACTGCACTGTTTCCGGCACTGACAGGTGGTACGTTATACGACATTCACGAAAACTGTTTTCTGTTGCCGCTCTTGCTCACACTTTTCTGTTTTTATGAACGGCGGCAACTATGGCCACTATATATTTGTTCCATATTGGTCCTTTGTGTCAAAGAAGATGCTGCAATATACCTCGCCTTTTTTGCCATTTACATTTTATTAGACGATCGTAACATGCGCAAACACGGTGCGATTTTGCTCGCACTTTCCATCGCCTGGTTTATGGGTGCATCCATACTGCTCGCCGCGTTTGGCGAGGGAACCATGACCGATCGGTACGCTGACTATATTTCAGAGGGCAGCGGACTTTTGTCCATGGTGGCAAATCTGATTCGGACACCATCACTGGCGTTACAAATTTCATTTTCCTTTTCAGAAGAAAAAATTACATTTATTTTGTTGATGTTATTGCCGCTGTTGTTCTTGCCATTCGTTACCAAGCGTATGCATCGCTATATTCTCATTTGTCCGATGGTTTTGATTAACCTGATGACGACCTACCTATATCAATTTGATATCGGTTTTCAATATGTGTTTGGCAGCGGCGCATTTTTGCTGTATGCCGCAATATTAAATCTTTCTGATCTGCCGCATCTCTCCCGTCGCCGTATCATTCCCATGATACTTGGTGCTACCATTTTACTCTTTTCCGCGCATATTGCAGCACCAAATACGTTCTATTTTTCCTATTATGCAGAACAACACCAACGGATTACCGTTTTGGATGAAGCATTGACGAAAATTCCCGATCATGCATCCGTTACCGCTTCATCATTTTTGCTTCCGCATCTGGCACAGCGTGAAGAACTTTATGATCTTGATTATACCAACAAACAAACAGAATGGGTTGCTATAGAACTCAGCAATGAAAACAACAAAAACGCAGCACAAACATATCAAGAAAACGGCTATCAAACGGTATATCAGGTCGATGATGTGATATGTATCCTGCAAAAAACGTCTTCTTAATCCATTCCCTTTTTCAAAATTGCAACTTTAACACATGCTTTGATCCATCATGATTCTCGCATTTCAAGTAATCAAAATAAAAAGCACGGACATGTAACAACATGTCCGTACTTTTTGTTATAAAAAATAAGAGTGTAATGCGTTTAAACAAGATCACTTGTTTGCCACATTGTCTTTTTTTGTATCAAGCACGCGTAAGAATGAACGCAAAACGAAATCATTTACTGCCCATCTTTGGGTGGAATTTCCTTTTCGCGTGTAACATACGTTTGTCCCGGCCCGTCCATATGCACCACAAATGTATAACCCTGTGTCGCGTAAAACTTGGCGTTGGGATTTGCTGCATGCAAATACTGATAATTTTTGGAATGCAGCATGTCATCCTCTCCACCGGTCGTGAAAACGATATCCGGGCACAACAATTGTGCTGTCTTTTGTGTGGTAAATTCGCCGCAACCGTGATGTGCCAATGTATAAACATCGATCTTATGTCCGATGTTTTTCGCCGTGCGGCAAATCACATGACGACCGGGCAAATACGTCAACGGCTCGTTATAACAATCACTTGTAAGCAACGCCGATGCGCCGTTTTTGCTCTCCACATAAACCATGGCACTGTTGTTGTTTTCATTGAAAACATATCGATGGGCATATTCGCTTGTTTCATCTGTATACATCTTCTGCAAAATGTTGTCCGCATTATATACCATACAGCGCATGCTGCCAAGCATCAGGGGTGGCATCTCCGGATAAATCAGCACAACTTCAGAATATTCACGCAATGTATCAAGCAGTTGCAAATATTCGTTTTTGATAGCCGCCCGTCCTTCTGCCGACATCTCCGTTCCGCCGCCACTCACATGTTCGACATTGCTGTACGGTTTGAAGTAAACGGTTTTCGTGGGAAAATGACGAACCAGTTCTGCACAACTGCCGAAATGATCATTGTGAAAATGCGAAACAAGAATAAAATCCAGCTCTTTTACTCCCAAATATTCCAGATATGCGGCAATACGAGGATAATCACCCGGTAAACCGGTATCCACGAACGCAAAATGTCCGTCACTTTCCAAAATTTGAATGTTGCTCCACCAAACGCTCATAAAATGGATACGATCGGTTTTCGGTACATCATGTTGGGTACATTCGCTCATGATTGGTTCCTTTCGCAGAAAAATTCGATTTCTTCGCCTGCTGCCCCCAGACAGAACGCCACCTGAATCGGACATGGCGGAACAGTAGGAAGTACCATATCCGTGACATCAGTTTTGATCGGAAATCCGGCTTTTTTCACCTTTTCCACCATGGCAGGTACGTCGTCACAGGCAAACGAAAAATGGCACAACACACCTTCTTTTGCCTGCGTTTTTCCATTGGCAAAAATCTCAATAATACCGTTACCACTGTCCAGCATAGCGGCGCTGTCTGCGCCTTCTCCCCACCGTTTGACGATCGGAAACCCAATCACTTCACGATAAAATGTCACTGCGCGGTCAAATGCTTCTTTTCCGCAGCAACGCAGTGCAACATGATGAATTCCGTTGATATGTTCTGCCATAATATCATTTCCTCTCTCTTGTTGTATCGGTTTGATACAAATGCGCTAAAAAGACTTTTTGATTTGTCACTTTTGTTGATGTTTCCATCGACATATACGGACAAACATTTTCTCGTCACACTGCCGTGTACAGCGATTCAAATTGCCATATGTAAGATTTGAAGAATTCCGTCTTTACCAATGGGCGGAATGGAGGGCAAATTGCCGTTGGCGTCACATCCGTGCATTACGATATTATCTGCAATCATTTCCAATGTCGCATCGTCTGTGGGAACACCTGCCGCCGTCAATGTGTAAGGTACATGCACTTCATCCATAAATGCGATGATACAATCAACGGTTGCACGTGCGGCTGCCTTATCTCCCATGGTAGCACGGTTAATGCCGAAAATCTTTGAGCCAAGCAGTGCAAAGCGCGCACTGCGTTCCTCATTCAAATTGCAAGTATAACGGAAATAAGCGTTCATACCGATGGCAAGTGTGACACCATGCGTTGTATTATACAACGCCGAGAGCACATGCCCCATCTGATGCATGGGTGTGGGGGCGTTCAGTCCTGCTTGAATGTATCCGTTCCATGCAAGTGTCGACGCCCACTGAATATTGGCGCGGTGGTCTACATTTTTCGGGTCAGCGAGCACGGCGCGCAATTCCGACATAATCGTCACCAAAATTCCCTCGTGTAATCTGTCCTGCAGCGGGGAGAATTGATCGCCGTTCAAATATGCTTCCAGTACGTGTGACATGGCGTCAACAGCCCCGACCGCAGTTTGAAAGTCCGGCAGTGAACAGGTCAGTTCCGGATCCATGATGGAAATTTTCGGAAAAATAACCGGCGTCCAAATATATGCCTTTTCTTTTGTCTCATCGTTTGTGGCTACAGCGACACAGTTCATTTCACTACTTGTAGCCGGAAGTGTCGGAACCATAATGGTCGGCAATGTTTCTGTGGGGGGAACGGCAACCTCTTTATCATGACGTGAAACAAACATGTTCCAAGGGTCATTTGGATATTTCACACCGGCCGCAATTGCCTTTGTGGCATCCATGACACTGCCGCCGCCGATACCGATACACAATTCCACATCCTGCTCCCGACAAACGGCAATCGCCTGCTTGATCTCGCTGAGCAACGGATTTGCCTGGATATGAAAAAATTCAATGTACGATACGCCGGATTGTGTCAAAGAAGCGCGTACATCTTTGAGCAACTGCTCAAAAAACGTGGGATTTTCATAGGTAACCAGCAACGCTTTGTTACCTAATTTTTTAGCACTCTCGCCGATTTTTTTTGACTCTCCGGGGCCAAACAGAACATTGACCGGATTATACAAATTGAAGTTTTGCATGGTACGCTCCTTTTCTTTTTCACATGTTTACAAGGGTAAAAATATGATCTGCTATTACAATCAAACCAATCAATAAAGCGGGAAAGATCAATCATTGGTATTATACCATATTCATATTATTTGTCAACAATCGGCACTCCTCCAAAACAGAAAAAAGAGGATGATCAATCGATCATCCTCTCAATTTTTATGCTTTCAGATCTTGGAAATATTAAGTCCCAATTACTCTGCCTCAAATGCGCTCTTATCAAGTCCGCACACAGGGCAAACCCAGTCATCCGGAAGATCTTCAAATGCGGTTCCAGGTGCAATACCGTTATCCGGATCACCTACGGCAGGATCATACTCATACCCACAAGGACAAAGATATTTTTTCATTTTTGGTACCCCTTTCACTTCATAGATTATATACTTGTGATACTTGTCCGTATCATTCAAGCATATTTGGTTGTTTTTCATACATAAGGCTGATTGCCGTACCAAAAGAAGATGTTTGTATACAACGAAATACAATAAAACCAATCCTTATGTATTTTGAAGCAAATTATTTCTTGAAATAACGAGCCAACAGACCTGCAAACGCTTTGCCGTGTCTTGCTTCATCACGTGCCATCTCATGGACGGTATCGTGAATGGCATCCAGACCCAGTTTCTTTGCACGAACAGCCAAATCGGTCTTGCCCATCGTGGCACCGTTTTCAGCTTCCACTCTCATCTGCAAGTTTTTCTCAGTGCTATCCGTAATGACTTCACCCAAGAGCTCAGCAAATTTCGCCGCATGTTCTGCCTCTTCATAAGCTGCTTTCTCCCAGTACAAACCAATCTCAGGATAGCCTTCACGATGTGCAACACGTGCCATTGCCAGATACATACCGACCTCGCTGCACTCACCTGTGAAGTTTGCGCGCAAGTCATCAAGAATATCCTGCGGTGCATCTTTTGCAACACCGACAACATGCTCTGCTGCCCAAGTGGTTTCTTTCATTTCTTCGAATTTTTCAGCGGGAGCGCCGCAAACCGGGCATTTTTCCGGTGCGCTGTCACCCTCATAAACGTAACCGCATACTTTACATACAAACTTTGCCATTTTTCTTTTTCTCCTTTTCTATATTATTTTTGTGTATAAACAAAAAGTTATTCGGCGCTTTCTCTGCATTGTTTGCAAATACCGCCAAAGCAGATATCTTTCCAGTTTACGGAGAAGTCATCCAGTTTCTCCGTTTGCAGCTGTGTGATCGGAAAATCATAGATACGTTTGCAACGGGAACAGATGAAATGTCCGTGCAAAGTAGTGGTTGCATCAAAACGTACGCGCTCTTCATCCGCACGCACTGTGATAGCCAAGCCGTGTTCGACAAAAGCCTGTAAAACATTATATACCGTTGCCAACGTCATTTTCTGCCCATCCGCGCACATCGCACGATAGACCTCTTCCGCATCCGGATGCGTACGGTGTTCAAACAGATACTGATATATCAGAATCCGCTGTGCCGTAGCACGCAAACCATTGGCACGAATGTTTTGTGCAATCATGGATTGATTCATATGATCACCTTTCTGCTTCCCGGTCATATTTGTGTGATCCCACATTTCATAACGAAAAATCACCCAAATGTTCCGTGACCCTGTTTACGGGAACATTCTATCACAAACATTTTTTCCTGTCAACACTTTTTATAATAATTATAAAAACAATTTCGTGAATTTTTTGTGTGCAAAAAGCAAGTAGATTGTGTTATTCAAGCATTCAAAAACTTCAATTCAGCTTTTCCATGCGCAACATCAAGCTGAGAAAGCATCCCATTGATCATTGTCATACGGGGAGGTACATGTCCGACATCCGCCTCCAAAGCAATCGGGACCTTTTCACCAAGAACGCGAACAATTGCCTCTTCATAAGACATATCCAAAAAACTGGAGGGAATCAACACGCGACCAAATACAAATGCGCGGGCATTTTCAAACCATCCCGCCTCCCGCATGTTCCAAAGCGTATTGTGTACTGCCTCAGCACGCAGAGCAAAAATATCAAAATACCAGATAACACCGTCCGCTTGATATTTCTGTATAAATTGATTGGTACCGTCATATGGCGTACCAATGATATCACACAGGCAGTCCACACACCCGCCAAGCAATCTGCCCTGTACGGAGAAACTGCCGTTTGGTGTTTTCCAATATACAGGTTGATCAAAGATCTTTGTTCCGTCCGCCATATTTTTCTCACCCTCGTATGCGACATAGCTGTGCTGCGTTTGCACCTTTCCCTGCCACAAGTCAATGGAAGATTGCAAATACGGCATCAATTGCGCCACGTCAAATCCCCCGCCATTGGTACCATAGATGGTGGCAATATCACAAGTGGTCGTCATGGCATACAAAAGATTGGTAGGATCAGAATACCCCTGGACCCATTTAGGGCAAGAGCGAATCAGATCGAAATCCACATACGGCAACATATCGATTAAAAAATCGCCGCCTGCCGCCGACAAAATCAATTTTACTTCAGGGTCGCGAAACAAATCGTGTAACTGCTTGGCACGCGTCTCCCCGTCGGAGGACACAACGCCCGATGCGCGTACATTTTCGGTCTCTCGGACTTCAAAGCCGTTTTGGCGAAAATGCGATTCGCTCAATTCCAATCCTTCTTGATACTCCGGTGCAATCCCTGCACTGGGAGCGGTAATACCGATGACGTCATGGGAAGCAAGATATGCCGGAAAAATCATTGACGTTCTCCTTTATTAGAAATTTTCATGAAAAAACAATCATATTTAACTCTCTCCGATTATATCACAAATCCACACGATTCGCAATCAACTTCTGATAAAATCACATGAAAAACAATATATTTTGAGAATATTTGTTATACGTTTCAAAAAGGACAAGCCAATGCAGCCATCATTGAAAATCTTTGTGTTTTATGGTATTCTAATATTCGTGATAAAATCAAATTTTCTTGCTGCTCTGAATCTATGCACTGTGAAAATATGCTGTGCAGAAATGAAAGGATTAAAACATGTATCGTATCTTTATTGTAGAAGACGAAAGTGAAATTGCGCAATCCGTTCAAGCGTTGTTGGAACAATGGGGGTTACAAGTCCATTGTGCCACACATTTTGACGATATCTTAACACAATTCACCGCATGTGACCCGCACCTGGTTCTTTTGGATATATCTTTGCCGTTTTATAACGGATACTACTGGTGTGCGCAAATCCGAAAACACAGCACTGCCCCCATCGTCTTTCTCTCCTCCGCCTCAGACAGCATGAACATCGTTATGGCTATGAATATGGGAGCGGATGACTTTATTGCAAAACCTTTTGACCCCCAAGTACTTTGTGCGAAAGTCCAGGCATTGCTGCGGCGAACATATGACATGAACATGCCCGCACATCTCTTAAAATTTGGTAATGTGTTTTTAGACACCGCAAAACACACACTGACATATCAAACACATTTACTACCCTTGAGTAAAAACGAATACGGTATCATGGAGGCATTGATGGAACAACACGGAGCGATTGTCCGCAGAGAATATTTGATGGAACATCTGTGGAATACAGATTGCTTTGTGGATGAAAACACGTTGAGCGTCAATGTAACACGCCTGCGCAAAAAATTGGAAGCAATGGGGCTATCCGGACTGATCGAAACAAAGTTCGGAGAGGGATATCGTCTGGTTTTACCAAGCGACAAAGATCTGCAAACGGATGCACATAAAAATAAAACGACTGGAGAAAATCAATGAAACTGGCTATCACATATCTCAAACAGCAACGACGCATGATCGCACTGATCGTGTTTTTATTGCTCCTGTTTAACGTATGTTTTATTTTTTACCGCATGCCCTTGCCTGCTGTCATCTACCCCAATCTACTCTGTTTATTTTTGTGCATCATTGCAATCGGGATGGGTTTTGCTCGTATGTATCGCAAAAAACAACTGCTGGAACAGATTGGGCAAGCTGCTGTTTTTGATTTTTCCGCACTGCCGACACCTGACGGAGAAGTAGAAAACATGTACCAAACATTGCTGCGCACGCTGCAAAACACATGTGATACACAGGCCAATCAAACCGCGAAACGCTATGCAGACATGATGGATTATTATACGCTCTGGGCGCACCAGATCAAGACACCCATCACCGCCATGCAGCTGTATTTTGATCGTCACAAAGATGTGGCAAATATTCCGTTGCAAACACAACTGCAACGCATTGAAAACTATGTGGAAATGGTGATGGTATATTTAAGATTGGATGCAGAAAATACGGATTATGTCATCAAACCCTGTTCTGTGCAAACCATCGTACAAAAAGCTGTGAAACATTTTTCTCTGGAATTTATCAGCAAGCAGATTGCCGTGGAAATCGACAACGTGGATATAACGGTATTAAGTGATGAAAAATGGTTGTTGTTTGTGGTGGAACAAATCGTATCCAACGCGCTGAAATACACACCATCCGGAACCATCCGATTTTCCTTGATTCCACCTGCGACCTTATGTATTTCCGATACGGGTATCGGCATTTCCAAATCCGATTTGCCGCGGGTATTTGAAAAAGGATACACCGGTTACAACGGCAGACAAGATACCCGTGCCAGCGGAATCGGTCTATATCTCTGTCAGCGTATTTGCCATCAACTGCATCATACGATTTGTATCACTTCTGAAATCGGAAAAGGAACCACCGTTGAGATCGGACTGGAACATCGTGATATCGTCCATGAATAATAACATTTATTTTTTCACACCTACTGTGCATCGGTCGACCCGTGTGCATCATACACGTCGAGCATACTTGCAACTGTTTTTCGTATGGAATGGATGGCGCTTTCAAACTTTTGAAACCAAAATCAAAGCCGAAACAAGGGCACAAAAAAATTGATCATTGGGGATTAACATTCTAATTCTTTCAACAATGTAAGATTTTTGAGCGAGATGTAAGAAAAAACGATGGCGATGACATCGCACGTTCTGTTACAATTGGCACGAAAGAACGAAACGGAGAACTGCCGTCATCCGACGGATCTTTCGTCATCGCCCGCTCGATATTGTCTGCGGGCATATCAAAATAACGGAGGAAAAACGATATGCCAATTTTAGAAGTACGAACACTGAGAAAAGTGTACCCATCTGTGCGCGGCAACAACGATGTTGTGGCCTTAAAAAATATTCATTTTTCCGTTGAAGCAGGAGAATATGTCGCCATCATGGGAGAATCCGGCTCCGGAAAAACAACATTGTTAAATATATTGGCGACACTGGATCAACCAACCGCAGGGGAAGTGCTGATTGACGGAGAAAACAAAAGCGGATGGGACCAAAGCGCCCTTGCCGCCTATCGACGTGACCACTTGGGATTTGTGTTTCAGGATTTTAATCTTTTAGATACCTTTACGGTACAAGATAATATTTTTTTGCCCTTGGTGCTCTCACAGACCCCCTATCGTGAGATGGAAAACCGTCTCGAACCGCTGGCGCTGGAACTTGGTATCGAGAAAATTTTAAAGAAATATCCATATGAAATATCCGGCGGACAAAAACAGCGCGTTGCCGTGGCACGTGCGATGATCACCAATCCGCGCCTGTTATTGGCCGATGAACCAACCGGTGCACTCGACTCCAAATCGGCGGATGAACTTCTGCACTTGTTTGCGAAACTCAATCTCGAAGGACAAACGATTTTAATGGTGACACACTCCGTGAAAGCGGCAAGTTGTGCGAAACGCGTACTATTTATCAAAGACGGTGAATTGTTCCATCAGTTGTGGCGCGGCACGGACAGCAACCAACAACTTTATGCCAAAATTTCCGACACCTTGACCCTTTTGGCTACAGGGGGTGCTGAGGCATGAAACATGGATTCTTTGCAAAACTCGCATGGATGGGAATCCGAAAAAACAAACGTCTCTACGTCCCCTATATTCTCACTTGTATCGCCATGGTCGCAATGCTTTACATCATGCTCTTTCTTCATTTTGATGGGCAATTGGAACTCTTACCCGTGGGCGGCAATAGCGCTGTACAAATGATGGGATTTGCAAGCTGGGTCATTGCCATATTCTCCGCTATTTTCTTGTTCTATACAAATTCTTTTCTGATGCGGCGAAGAAAACGAGAATTTGGTTTGTACAATGTACTGGGTATGTGTAAAATGGACATTGCACGTATCTTGGTATGGGAAAATCTTATCATTCTTTGCATCTCCCTGGGATGTGGATTGTTGTGTGGGATTCTGTTTTCCAAATTGGCACAGCTGGGGCTATTTCGATTACTGGGGGGAGAATTGGTGTGGGACTTTTCTCTTTCCCTCCCCGCCATCGGGTTGTGTGTAGCCGGCTTTTGTGCGATTTTTCTCTTACTGCTTGTCCATTGGCTAATTTCCATTCACCTGAACAATCCCATCGCACTGATGCGTGCGGAAAATGTAGGCGAGAAGCCGCCGCGGGGCAACTGGTTTTTGGGAATTGTCGGTGCCGCTCTGTTGATCGGTGCATATGTTCTTGCCGTCAACATCAAAGATCCTGTCGCTGCGCTCGGTTCCTTCTTTATTGCTGTCATTATGGTCATCCTCGCCACTTATCTGCTTTTTGTATTTGGTTCCGTACTCTTATGCCGTGTGTTGCAAAAAAACAAACGCTATTACTACAAACCGCAACATTTCATCAGCATTTCTTCTATGACTTACCGCATGAAGCGCAACGGTGCCGGGCTTGCATCTATCTGTATCTTATCCACGATGGTTCTGGTCACCCTGTCCTGTTGTGTTTCTCTTTACGGAAACATCAGTCAAGTTGTGGAAATCAACAATCCGTATCAATTGCAGATCGACATAAAGAGTTACTATTCCAAAACTTTTTTTGATGCGGAACAAAGTACGCATTATCGATCTTTGATACAAAACACGCTGGGAGATACGAACATAATCAAAACGTACGAATACCAGTTGTTACGTACGGAAGTTTTTGAAGAAGGAAATTCTCTGGAATGGCTCCTCACCGATATCCCTTCAATTGAAAATAAACGTTCCTCCCACAACGTGACTTTCATGACGCCGGATGCTTATCGAAAATTTACCAATGACACAACATTCAAAGATCCGGGAAATGCACAAGCAGTTTTATTCGTACCGGAACATACGCCAACGTACCATACATTAAAATTGCCGGATCAAACCTTACAGGTGATCGCACAGCATGAAATCGATCAAGATAATCCAAACTTCTCTGACTATCAGATTTATATTGTAATATCCAACCTTTCCGTGCTACAGCCAGATCTGGAAACATTGCAAAAACTAAAGGCATTGGAAGAGGCAGAAAATTCGGAAGCTGAGATAGGAATAAGTACAAACTGGGCAAATGTTGCCTGGTGCTATTGCTTTGACACCGATGCATCGGATGAGGAAACATTGAAAATGGAAAACCAGCTCAACCATGCGTTTGAACGGGATGCACAATCATATGATGAAGACAAGGATCCTTACGCATATTATGCAATGATCTCTTCCCGTGCACATTTTCGCGCGGAACAGCTGGAGTTTTACGGCGGCTTTCTGTATATCGGAATTCTTTTGAGCGTCATATTTTTGTCCGGCGCCGTTTTGATCATTTATTATAAGCAAATCTGCGAGGGATATGAAGATCGTTCTCGTTTCGCCATCATGCAAAAAGTCGGCATGACGCAAAAAGACATTCGAAAAAGCATCAATTCACAAATGCTCACCGTATTTTTTATGCCGCTATTATTTGCAGGACTTCACCTGCTCTTTGCCGCCCCGATGCTGGAACAAATTGCAGGACTCTTGATGAGTGGGTATTCCAATCATAAAGCATTTGTTTTTACGGTATTAACGGCATTTTTGATTTTTGCAGTTTTCTATATACTGGTTTACAAACGCACGTCTTCCACCTATTATCATATCGTGCGAGAGGCAAAAGAACAATAAAACAAACAACGGCCGATGGGTTTCATCGGTCGTTGTTTGTTTTATCATATGAAGTAGTTTATAAAAAGTCTGCCAAAGAAAAAAATAGGATCAAGCAACACTTAACGTTGCTATGTATCATCTTGGTCCAAAGGGACGACCATATATGCACACAACTGTTTTTCGCAACCAATCGGTCGACGAAGATATTCTTGTATCGGAAAACGAAGCAAACAATGCGAACCACGATACAGACAGATCATATCGTTTTGTACACGCAACGTCATATCCAAAATTGCCATCTCCGCAGATGACGCGTCATGTGTCTTCGACGCTCGGCGTAACAGTTCCTGCACGCATCGATGAAAACGATATTCCCACGAATTTTCTAAAGTCAATTCGGCCGTATTTGTTGCGCGAAAAAGCAAAAATCGATTGGTGCGCAACAAAAGCAATCCATTTTCCCGCGGTAAAATGGTGTGCGGCAGCTTTTTCCACGCCTTAACCGTGACACGATAATACAAAGCATCACTGTCTTTTGGCATCTCTTTGATCGCGCTGCGTGAAACCATAATACAATCACGCACTTCGCCGTAATATCGCACCCCGGCCTTTGAACCAAATTGATGATACGATTGATAAAGTGCAACCATGCGAATAGGCTGTTCCGGGTGAGGCAAACGTTCGGCAGGAAAATAGTAAAATCGGTGGCGCAAACAAATCTCCAATTGTTTCGCATGACGCAATGTACCAATTAGTACATCGCGGCAGTCAAAATCTGCGGATGCAAGCGCTTTTTCTTCCGTCCGTGTCAAACGTGGTAAGCCCGGATCTGTTTGATCAGGTGACTTGCCCGTATAAAGCATAGACACAAAAGAGCGAACCGGTTGCAAACACCCCGGAGCAAAGGGCAAAACTACTGTTTGATCCAGCAGAAACATGGAAGATGTGGCATCCATCTCTCTATCACACCACATAAATCGCATCTTAACCGCGGCACCGGATTTTTCCGATTGGTGTTTTTCGATTTTCTCATGATCCATATCGCTGGAATCATTTGAAAATGAAATATTTTCCGTATCAATATAAATATCATACCATTCAATCTGATCACAACCGCCTTGATGTGGCAAACGGCGATCAACTACTAGAAAAATGGACGGAACCACATGGTACGCATCTTTGTAACGACGAAGATGAATGGTTGTATATTTTGATTCATAACGATATTCCGCTTCTCCCCGATGCAGCAACGCACGCAAAAATGAAACATTGTTTTCTCTGGTTTGCTCGGATATTTGAACCGAATGTTGTTCCAAAAGCAGGCGATGGAGCGTGACACAACACCACAGCGGATAAATTTCATCAAAGCCGCTGTTTGCTACACGAAACAAGGCTGCGTAATGCACCAACATTCCATGCAATATTGCAAACGGGGAATGGCCGATATGGTACTGTTGATTTTCCAAATTATCGGTGCGGTTGCTCGGTGTTGCATGCTCGGGAACCATAGAAAAAGATAAACCGTCCACACATGCTTCCAACGTACCACGCATCATTCGTATAGCTGATAAAAACGGCGCAGACAAGCCGGTCAAATCATGTTCGCATGCATCCGAGAGTTCAGATAAATCACGTGTTAAAGTCCGCAACTGATACAATTTCTCTTTCGCCTCGCTGACATATTCTTCCGCGTTGTCCTGATGAGAATGTTGTAATGCGAGAAACAACGAAGTATCGTCAACTTGTTCAAAAAACACATGCGCCGCGTGCTGAAGAGATTCTACACAAGCAACCGCGGCGTGATGCATATCATTGTTCAGAGTGAAATCGATCTTGCGCAGCTTACGCACACGCAACGAATGGTTGAATGCATCATCTTTAAGCGGTATGGATTGTCTCAGAAATTCTCCAAGCATACAGGCAGACAGAGCACGCAGTATTTGTTCCGGTGTTTTTGAGCCGTTTTCTCTTTGTAATTTCACCGCTCCTGCTCCCTCCTTCTTGCCATTCCAGCTTTTTGAATACGTATCAATTACATATCAATCAGCGCAAGCTTTGATCCGATCATACAACCAATACAAAGGATTTCAACATCTTGTTGTAGTTGTTCTACATCGATTTCATCCATCATCCAAAGATTAAAACATTCATAATTCAATAAACCTTAACGGTTTTCTCCCTTATTTTACCATGATTTATCACTTCAATCAAGTATTTTTTGACATAATTCGACACAAATAAATGGCTTGCGATTCATATCACATCAATGATTTCCGAATTGACGAGTCTTCTTTGTAGCAATGATGAACGAGAAACACAGCAAATCAAGTTAAGAAACGGCAAAGATTCTGACAAGTACTTGATTGAATAGAAAAATATCAGTATAATGTCATAATGTCAATGTGATTCGACAAATATTCTCCGTTCTTTGAAATCTCTAAATACCTGGCATGCATCGACCGAGGCAAAGTATTTATGCCGATCGTGAAAAATAGTTCCTGCTGATATACAAACAAAAAATTACTTTTCATTTGACTGTATCACTTGTATGCTTGGCAAATACAGACGAACAACACACATATTTTGCACCGATTTTTGCAAATCCTATCTCATACTCTTGCATTACATGACATTTTTATATATAATCTAATCAGTTCATCAAGCATATGTGGCTGAAGTATCTAAAACATAGAGCAAAAGGAGGTGCGATCGTGTCAAGAGTTAGACAACAACTTTGGGATGCGTCACTCACCGTTGGGTTGCTTTTGATCATATTTTTCGTCAATCTCCTTTTACAGAAATATTTTGATATCTCAGCGCTGGTTCCCATGATCTTTGTGCTGGGCGTATTTCTCATTTCCTTGAAAACGCAAGGATATTTTTGGGGAATTTTTGCATCCATGGCCAGTGTGCTTTTGATGAATTATGCCTTTACAGCCCCGTATTTTCGACTCAATCTGCTCTCAGCGCAATCTCTTGCCTCAGCCGTCATCATGCTTGCCGTTGCTGCGTTAACCTCCATGCTGACCACAAAAATTAAGCAACAGGAAAAAATGAAAGCGGAAAGCGAAAAAGAGCGTATGCGCGCCAATCTTTTGCGTGCCATTTCGCATGATTTGCGTACACCGCTAACCACCATTTACGGCTCATGCAGTACCATTTTGGAAAATTATGATTCTCTTACCAAAGAGCAGCAATTAAAACTTCTGGGCGAAACATGTCAAGATGCCGAATGTCTGATTCGGATGGTCGAAAATCTCTTGTCTATCACACGCATTGACGCAGAAAAAGTAGAAGTTAAAAAAACGCCCATTGTATTAGAAGAATTAATTGACTCGGTATTGCTGAAATTTAGAAAACAGTATCCGGAAATCGATACCCGCATCGAAATTCCCGATGATTTTGTCATCATTCCCATGGACGGTATCCTCATCGAACAGGTTCTACTGAATCTTTTACAGAATGCTGCCATTCATGCCGAAGGAATGACGCAACTGCATCTTCGCGTCACTTGTCGCAAAGGATATGCAATATTTGAAATTTCGGACGATGGTTGCGGCATCGCCCATGATCGCCTGCCGCATCTATTCACGGGTCATTATATACACAACAACGTCTCTTCGGATTTCAGCCGACGTAACATGGGGATCGGACTTACCGCATGTGCCGCCATTGTCAAAGCACACGGTGGCGAAATCGACGCTTTCAACCGTAAAGAGGGTGGCGCTTGTTTTCGTTTCACATTGCAAACAGAAACGATGACAGCGGACTCGATATCGTTGGACTGACTCATCTATAACTACTAACGATAAACAGGAGACTTTTCATATATGAGTCACGCATATAAAATTCTCATGATCGAGGATGAATCGAATATTCGCAGTTTTGTAGAAGCCATCTTATCCGCAAACGGATTCAAAGTACTCACGGCAGTCTCTCGTCAAGACGGTATGACCATGTTTCATTCCCATCTGCCGGATCTGGTTTTGCTGGATCTCGGGCTGCCCGATGGTGATGGGATGACACTGATCGAAAAAATCCGGCGTGAACACGCAACGCCGATTCTTGTGCTTTCCGCACGTGCCACGGAACCGGACAAAGTACAGGCGCTGGATCTCGGTGCAAATGATTACATTACAAAACCTTTCGGTACTGCTGAGTTGCTGGCAAGGATTCGTGCAGCGCTACGCAGCAATCAATATCACACGATTACATCCGTGACCAGAGATAAATTTAAACTGTATGATCTGGAAATTGATTATGAACGCCATCTGGTACGAAAGGCAGGACAAGAAATAAAGCTGACGCCTACGGAATACAACATTCTTGCGCTGCTTTCTTCTCAAAGCGGAAAAGTGCTGACATACACCACAATCATCAAAAAGATCTGGGGATACTGCGACAACGGAAGCATCAAAAAACTCCAAGTTAACATGGCAAATCTGCGAAAAAAACTGGGAGTGAAACCTGGCGATAATCGCTACATCATCAATGAGCTCGCCGTTGGATATCGCCTGCGAGAAAAAGAGATATAATATTTTGATTTACATGCTTTTCGGCACATATACCGATACCAACATTCCGTGAAAACATGATACAAAAACATGAATGTAAGAGTTTATAAACAAAATCAATTTTCGGAAAACGACGAACCGATGAATAACAAAAACGGTGGATCTGCTGTCAACCATATCTCGTTATAAAAACATATAAATTTTGTTTGAAATGGTTTCAAAATTACTTACCGTCATGTTGTTAGATATAACCAAGCAACCGATATAAAAAAACACTCGTGCAGTGAAACAAGCTAATTGGGAAGCGGACAGCTGGAAAAGAGGAGATAATCGTGATACCCGCACTTATTTTGTTCGTTGCAACCTATATTTTGATTTTACTTTTCGGAAAATACCGCCCATATATTGCACTGGGAGCGGCGCTGCTCTTCATTGTAAGCGGGATGCTCAACTGGCGTCACGTTCTTGAAGCGATTGATTTTAACGTATTGTTGATGATTGCCGGTACCATGGGTTTGGTTGCATTGTTTATAGAAAGCAAGATGCCCGCTTTGTTGGCCGATCTACTCATGGATAAAGTCCCAAATGTCAAATGGGCCGCAGTTGCCATGGCGTTGTTTGCCGGATGCATTTCGGCATTTGTTGACAACGTAGCAACCGTTTTGATGGTAGCGCCGATCGCATTGGAAATCTGCAAAAAGTTACATACCAATCCGGTTCCATTCATCATCGCAATTGCCGTATCCTCCAATCTTCAGGGCGCTGCAACGCTGGTAGGAGATACCACGGCCATCATGCTCGGCTCAGCATTGAACATGAGTTTTGCAGACTTTTTCTGGTATCAAGGACGGCCAAGTATGTTTTTCGCCGTGGAATTGGGAGCCGTACTCTCGGCGATCATCTTAGCCTTTCTGTTTCGAAAAGAAAAGCAAGCTGTCCCCAAAAACAATGCGCATACGCATGTAACAAACTACGTGCCAACGATACTGCTCGGCGGAGCCATCGTACTTCTGATTGCCGCCTCCTTTCTTCCGAACAAACCATCCATCACAAACGGATTAATCTGCTGTACCCTTTTTGTCGCGGCACTCATTTACAACGTCGCACGAAAACGAACACTTACCGCATTTCTGGCGCCGCTCAAGGCCATTGACCTTCAAACCATCGGTCTTCTACTCGGACTTTTTTTGATCATTGCGGGAATTACAGAACAGGGCGTCATCGATGCAGCTGCTCGTTTGCTAGCCCGCGCGGGCAACGGAAATGTCTTTCTTTTATACACCATTGTTGTTTGGGGATCCGTACTGATTTCCGCGTTTATCGACAACATTCCATATGTTGCGACAATGATTCCGGTGATCAGCGGCTTGGCGTCGGCACTGGACATCGATCCAACTGTATTCTATTTTGGGTTGCTTAGCGGTGCAACATTGGGTGGCAACTGTACTCCCATCGGTGCATCTGCCAATATCGCAGGCATCGGAATTTTACGACACGCAGGATACAGTGTAAAAAACCGTGATTTCTTCAAAATTGGTATTCCTTTCACCCTTGCCGCTGTTGTTCCGGCATATGTTTATATTTGGTTGGTATATGGTATCTAATATGAGTAAAATATTCAGTTTTTTTAAAAAACTATCTCCCGCACGTATCATTGCACTTGGATTTGCCTTTTTAATTTTGTTGGGATCCGTATTGCTGATTTTGCCGTGCAGTGTGCAGGATGGGGTGGAGTTACGATATATCGATTCGCTCTACACCTCTACCAGTGCTGTTTGCGTAACAGGACTGATTGCAGTGGATGCCGGGGACACGTTTACACCGCTTGGGCAGACGTTTTTGGCAATGCTCATCCAGTTTGGTGGGTTGGGGGTTACAACCGTCGGCGCCGGTGTCATGATCGCCATCGGTAAAAAAGTCAACCTGAACGGACGCAACATCATTCGCGAAGCACTCAATCTGGATTCAGGGAAAGGGCTGATTGTTTTTATCCGCAATATTTTTCTGACTACCGTCATCTTTGAATTGGCAGGCGCGGCGCTCAGCTTCATTTCTTTCTCACAAGATTATCCGACGTGGCAAGCCATCGGAATCAGTCTGTTTCATTCGATCGCCGCATTCAACAACTCCGGTTTCGACATTTTAGGTAATTTTCAAAATCTGATTCCGTATCAAGATGACATATTGTTAAACCTTGTCACATGCGGTTTGATTTTCTTTGGTGGTATCGGATTTTTGGTTATTCGAGAACTTTGGACGAAACGTTTTCGATGGAAAAAACTTTCCATGCATGCAAAAGTTGTCCTGTCTGTCAGCTTTTCGCTGATCATCGTCGGCACGCTTTTGGTTAAGCTTACAGAAAATGTGACATGGCTCGGTGCTTTCTTCCATAGCGTTTCCGCTCGGACCGCCGGTTTTTCCACTTATCCGCTCGGGAGGTTTTCCGATGCCGGATTGTTGGTACTAACCGCTCTGATGTTCATCGGTGCCTCCCCCGGTTCAACCGGCGGAGGTATCAAAACCAGCACATTCTTTGTTTTGCTGCAGGGCGTTAAAAGCGCTGCAACCAACAAATCGGAAAAAGCTTTTCACTATTCCGTACCAAAACTTGCGTTTCGAAAAGCATGCGTGATTTGTCTTCTTGCCCTCAGTGTCGTTCTGTTTTCGACATATCTAGTCATTGTAATGGAACCAAATGTAACATTGACACAAGCATTGTTTGAAATGACCAGTGCTTTTGGAACTGTGGGACTTTCCACCGGTATCACGCCCGCACTTTCCGTAGGAAGTAAATTGCTGTCGATTTTTGTGATGTATATCGGGAGACTCGGTCCGCTGACCGTCGCATCGCTGTGGTATTTCTCCAAAGGGGATCGAATCAATTACCCGGAAGGAAATATTGCAATTGGTTAAAATGATTCAAACAAATGATATCACACGATTATTATGAACCATATCCTTTTGTTACCGATCACAGCCGTCGCTTACCACAACATAAGTTTCTCGAAAGAATCATATCCTGTTCAATCGAAACGCTTGTTTTTTGTTATATCTTTGGTTATATGGAGGAAGAGCAAATGTATAAAAATAAAAAAAATGATAAGTCCACCTTCGGCATTGTGGGTGTTGGTAGATTTGGATACGCACTTGCTACGGAACTTGCTGCATCACATGCAGAGATTCTGGTCATTGACCGCGACGAAGAAAAAATACGTCAGATGCGGGAATTGACCGAAAATGCGTTTGTGGTTAAAACATTAGACAAAAGCACCCTGATGGATACAGGTATTCAAAACTGCGACGTGGCGGTAGTCTGTATTGCAGAACATATGGATACTTCCATTTTAACCACGCTCAACCTAATTGGTATGGGTATCCCGGTAGTCATTGCCAAAGCGAACAGTACGGAACACGGTGAAGTGCTCAAAAAACTGGGCGCTGAGGTTGTTTATCCGGAATGGGATATGGCAATCCGTTTGGCAAACCGCCTGGTAGCAACAAGTATTTTGGATTTTGTCCAACTCAGTGAGCAGATCAACATTTCCAAATTACATCTACCTGATTCTTTCATCGGCAAAACGGTTTTAGATCTCAATTTGCGTAAGCACTTCGGACTCAACATCATCGCCGTGGAAAACAACGGAAAAGTCATTGAAGTCGTACAGCCGGACTATGTGTTTCAAAATGGCGATATTTTATTTCTGTCCGGTAGCCGTGACGGTCTGATTAAACTTTCCGAATGGCTGGAAAAGTCGAGATAACATGATAACGACTCGAACACAATTCCTGGATCACCAACGGTTTTCAATACAAATTCTTCTCGTTTCTATTCAATCTTTTCAAAACAATTTGGCTTTACAATTAGGATAGCAATACAATACAACAACACCCAGGTGCTATTTGCGCCCGGGTGTTGTTGTATGTAATATGTAAAATAAAGAATGATTGTTTCACACTAAAAACCCAAAACATCAAAATGCGATAACAACATTTCAAATAGACAGTTTATGCACCGTTTTTAGAACCTTTTTATTCACAGCATTGAACACTCCCACCACACTTAATATCGCCTTTGACATCTCTGCAATTCACATCACCGCCAGCCTTTACGTTCCCGTCAACTCCCCCACATCTCACATCACCGCCGGCATGTACGCCACCGTCAACTCCTCCACAGTTCACATCACCGCCAGCATTTACGTTCCCGTCAACTCCCCCACAGTTTACATTGCCATCAGCCTCTACATTCCCATCAACACCTCCACAGTTTACATAACCACCTGCCTTTAAACCACCGGAAATATTTCCATCTATATCTGCGCTTCCCCAAATTTCTATCGGTCCGCTAATGGTATCGTCGGCCTTGAGTACAATTTTTATATTTGAATCGTAATTATTTTTGGTTATTATTTGATTTCCTTTGCACATCAAAATGTACAATGTGTCATCATGAAAAGAACCATTTGGATTTGGCAATCTTATATTGCTCGTCGATCCTGTTAATAAGAAGTCAATTGAGACTTCAAAATATTTTGCCAAGATCGGCAACAACTCAATATCTGGATATGATAGTTCACATTCCCATTTACTTACAGCCTGTGTACTAATCCCTAAAAATTCTGCAAGTGTTTCTTGACTGATACCCTTTTGTTTACGAAGCTGTTTCAATGTAGAAGAAAATTCCATGTGTTCATCCTCCTGTAAAATAATTGTTCATTTAAAGCAATCTTTTTCCTGTAATAAGTATATCATATAAACAATTTTATAACAGTAACCAATGGTAGTTTTTTTAGAAATTAAGGCAACTAAAAGTTGAATTTATAGCTTATAACAATATTCATGCCTATCAGATGAAACTTTTTCCATTTTTTCATTGCCTGATATGATTTGCTGTGCCCATAATAAGATCGTTTGCGCTATAAAAATTTTGCACATAGTTGCCGTATCAAATCTCATTGTTCAGTAGTATTACAAAAAAAATACCGTTTCAATTCCGACTGTTCCATTCATGAAAAAAGCCCGGAGCACAAACTGTCTCCGGGCTTTACGTGTAAAGAGGGGCTAAAAAAGATGTCGCTATGGACGCGGACACTTTCTATAAAATAAGAAAAGAGCCCGGAGCACAAATCAGCTCCGGGCCCTGCCTGGTGCCGGTGATCGGGGTCGAACCGATACGGTATCGCTACCACTGGATTTTGAGTCCAGCACGTCTACCAATTCCATCACACCGGCACATTTGACTTTTTTATTATATCACACCAAATGAAAAAATGCAAGTGCTTTTTCAGATTTTTATATATTTTTTGTTTTTTTATTTTGTCTTTCTCACTTTTCTTCCACAAGGCTGTTGGTTATACCCTTGGTTATAATAGTTTTTTTCTATGGCAAAGTATACACGATAAGTATTTGATTTTTTTATATAAAGGATTATAATAATATCAGAGATAACAAAAAAGAATCCATATTTTATTTCCCCTCGGTACATTCTTTTTTCAAGTAATATATCATATCATATCTTTGCATGTTTCCCTTTTTGACCTTGGAACATTCCATATTTGCATGTGATTTTGGTTTTTTATACACGCCTCTTTACCACTGAAAAACAGAACTATGCCGTATTTGACTTCGCTGTGAGGAGTTGATAAAATGAGCGAAACAACAGAAATCAAACAAGCTTGCTACACCGGTGAACGCGCGTTATTCGGTGCGCATGATCTCCACATATATCACACCGTTTTTCAAAGCGGTGAATCCCCACTCAAAGAGAGCCGCAACCTCTCGCTGGATACATGCATCTTCCAATGGAAATACCCCTTATGGTACGCCAAAAACATTCATGTCGCACACAGTACCTGGACTGAAATGGCACGTGCAGGCGTTTGGTACACCGATCATATTACCGTGGAACATTCTGCAATTGCAGCAAAGAAAAATTTTCGCAGATGCCATGACGTTATTCTCACCGATGTTTCTTTTGCCGACGCTGCGGAAACGTTGTGGGAATGTGAACAAGTGAACATGCACAATGTCACTGCAAAAGGTGATTATTTTGCGATGAACAGCCGCGATATGGAAGTGGACGGCCTGACATTATATGGCAACTATTCGTTTGACGGTGCGAAAAACGTCACCATTCGAAATGCCAAACTTCTTTCCAAAGATGCTTTTTGGAACAGCGAAAATGTCACCGTATACGATTCCTTCATTTCCGGGGAATATCTGGGATGGAATTCCAAACATTTGACATTGATCAACTGCACCGTAGAAAGCCTGCAGGGAATGTGTTATATAAAAGATCTTGTCATGAAAAACTGCAATCTGATCAATACCACGCTGGCGTTCGAATATTCAACGATCGACGTACAAATCAACGGGAAAATCGACAGCGTGTACAATCCGGCCGGCGGTACCATTGTTGCCGACCGAATTGATGCGCTTGTGCTGCAAAGCGACAAAATTGATCCGGAACGAACAAACATCGTGTGTAACGATGTGCACCCAACGGAAAACGTTGATGCGGTTCTTCAAAAAGCCGGAATTGCCCCATAAAACAGGCACTGCAAACATCATTTCTTTCTCTGATAAATTCGGCTTTTGCCAACACTTCAACACAATAAGTCTGAAAATAATTGAGCATACAAAACACGGATATGCAAAGAATCCGATCAAGGAGAAAAATATGTTATATCAATTTGACACATACATCGACCGGCGCGGAACCGACTCTCTCAAATGGGACGTAAATACAGATGAATTGCCGATGTGGGTCGCAGATATGGACTTTGCAACGGCTCCGGAGATTCGTACTGCCTTGGAGCACCGAGTCGCACACGGCGTTTTCGGTTATTCGATCGTACCACAGGCGTGGTATGATGCTTATATCAACTGGTGGCATACGCGATATCAATTTACCATGAAAAAAGACTGGCTGATTTTTTGCACCGGCGTTGTCCCCGCCATTTCCTCCATCGCTCGCAAGCTGACGACACCGGCTGAAAAAGTTGTCATTCAAACGCCCGTTTACAATATTTTTTTCAACTCGATTCTAAACAACGGACGCCAAGTTCTGCCATGTCCGTTATCATATCACAACAAAGCATATCATATTGATTTTCAAGCGTTGGAAAATGCGCTGGCAGATCCCCAAACCTCCCTGATGATTCTTTGCAATCCACACAATCCAATCGGCAAAATTTGGGATGTAGAAACTTTGGGGCGGATCGGTGAATTGTGTAAAAAACATCACGTGATCGTGATTGCAGATGAAATCCACTGCGACCTCACAAATCCAGGTTGCCAATATGTACCGTTTGCTTCCGTCTCCGACACCTGCAAAGAAATCAGCATTACCTGTCTTTCCCCGACCAAAACGTTCAACCTGGCCGGTATCCAAACAGCTGCGGTATCGGTACCAAATGAATTGCTGCGGCACAAAGTCTGGCGAGGATTGAACACAGACGAAGTCGCAGAACCAAACGCCTTTGCCATACCGGCCGCTGTCGCCGGATATACCAAAGGTGCACAATGGCTGGATGCACTGCGGGAATATCTACAAGAAAGCAAAAAGATGGTACAGACATTCTTAAATCAAGAGCTGCCACAAGTATACGCAGTGGGTGGCGAGGCAACTTATCTGCAATGGTTGGATTGTCATAACATCACCGATGACACGGACAAGCTGGCGTCTCTGATACGAAGAGAAACCGGACTATATCTGAGCACAGGAAGTCAATATGGCGGAAACGGATCGCATTTCTTGCGTATGAACATCGCCTGTCCGCATACGACGCTGCGTGACGGTTTGCAACGTCTGAAAAAGGGAGTGGATACGTATCGCATGCAAACGGAACAATGAACTTTCCTCCCGCAACTTATACAAGTATACATCTTTACAGCATAAATTTATCATTATTCGCCCCCTACTACAAGTACTAGATGAAAGGAAATCTGCCATATGAAACATGCAGCCACCAAAGCAAAAACAAAGACGATGATCCAAAATATGACACTTTCCGCCATGTTTCTGGCGCTGGGATTGGTGTTGCCATTTTTTACCGGACAAATTCCAACCATCGGCAACATGCTGTTGCCGATGCACTTGCCTGTCTTCCTTTGCGGTTTGATCTGCGGGGGCGGTTACGGCGCCGTGGTCGGTGCGGTCATGCCGCTGTTTCGTTCTCTTGTTTTCGGTATGCCCGTCTTCTTTCCGACTGCCACAGCGATGGCCTTTGAACTTTTGACATATGGTCTTGTCGTCGGCCTGTTATATCGACATGCGCACTGGCATTGTGTGCTTTCCCTGTACCGCGCACTATTGGTAGCAATGCTTTCCGGACGTGCTGTATGGGGAATTGTACAACTGGTGCAAATGGGGCTCACCCATAGCTCATTTACCTGGAAAATGTTTCTGGGCGGTACATTTCTCAATGCCGTTCCCGGTATTGTGTTGCAACTGGTTCTCATCCCTGCCATCATGCTTTTGCTCAAGCGAACCGGTCTGGTTCCCATGCACGGAAAAGTGAAACATGCCGTTGCCGGAGGAGAACATGTACAATGACGCAGCTTCTACAACGTCAAGCGCAAACCATTTACCACGCGATTACGCAACGTCAAAATGAAAATCGGGAGAACACCCCCATATTGATCGCAATCGACGGTCGATGCGCTTCCGGGAAAACAACACTTGCCGCAATGGTGCAAAAATTGTATGGCAGCAAGAATTGTGACGTTTTACATATGGATGATTTTTTTCTTCGCCCCCATCAACGTACGCGCCGTCGATTGCTCCAACCGGGTGGGAACATTGACTTGGAACGTTTTTGGAATGAAGTACTCCGTTTTGCAATAGACGGTAAACCGTTTACGTATCGCTCCTATGATTGCAAAAGCAATCAATTCCGCCCCGAGCGGTTAATTCGTCCCAAAGATATCATTTTGGTAGAAGGTGCTTACAGTTGCCATCCCAAACTATGGGACAATTATCAACTGCACATTTTTCTAACGGTATCACCGGAACAGCAGCGTCAACGAATCAGATCACGAAACGGAGAAGACGGACTGCAACTTTTTGTGGATCAATGGATTCCGCTGGAAGAACAATATTTCCATTCGTTTAATATTCCACAAACATGTGAAATGCTGCTGGATACAACCGAACACGGGATATACTGAATCATACCATATGACGGCAACGGTATTGCAAGATATTTATATGTTCTTTCTCTCAGGATTCACTTTTCACATTTTTCCGTGATCAAAATTTTATTTGTTTTCAGTGCCTTATTATTTCTCGCTTTCAAATCGTAGCGATAAAGGAGGAAACACCATGATTTACAAGCAATTTAAAGATTTGCAGCTCTCCGCTTTGGGTATGGGATGTATGCGTCTGCCATGCATCAACGGTGATGATGCAAATATCGACGTGGCTAAAACACAGAAAATGGTAGACGATGCAATCCGTCATGGGATCAACTACTTTGACACCGCCTGGGGATATCATGACGGAAAATCAGAAACGGTGATTGGAAAAGCACTTCGCAAATATCCGCGCAATCGTTTTTATCTGGCTTCCAAATTTCCGGGATATGATCTTTCCAACATGCCGAAAGTCGAAGAAATCTTTGAAGAACAATTAAAGAAATGCGGCGTGGAATACTTCGATTTTTATTTGTTCCACAATGTATGCGAACTCAACATCGATTCCTACTTGGATGACGAAAAATTTGGTATTTATTCTTATCTCAAAAAACAAAAAGAAAACGGTCGTATTCGTCATCTTGGATTTTCTGCACATGGCGAATACGATGTCATCCAGCGTTTTTTGGATGCATATGGAGATGATATGGAATTTTGCCAATTGCAGATCAATTATCTGGACTGGCACTTCCAGGGTGCAAAAGAGAAAGTCGAACTACTGCGCGAACATCATCTGCCCGTATGGGTCATGGAACCGCTGCGCGGCGGCAGACTTTGCAATTTAGCTCCGAATGATGTTGCAACGCTCCATGAACTGCGTCCTGACGAATCACAAGCCGGCTGGGCATTTCGTTTCTTACAGACGATTCCTGATGTAACAATGATCCTTTCGGGAATGTCGAATGAAGAACAACTCAAAGAAAACATGGAAATTTTCGAGACAAACAAACCGCTCAACAACCATGAAATGCAAACCCTGTTAAGCATTGCCGAACACATGACACGCGGCGTGCCTTGTACTGCCTGCCACTATTGCACCTCTCACTGCCCCCAGGGACTCGATATCCCCAATTTTATGCAACTGTATAATGAACACACCTTTTCCGGCGGCGGCTTTATCGCGCCTTTCGCTGTAAAGGCACTACCTGAAAACAAACGGCCGAGTGCCTGCATCGGCTGTCGGAGCTGCGAGGCGGTTTGCCCGCAACAAATTAAAATTTCCGAAATTTTGGCAGATTTCAGCCATCAAATCGGGCTGTAACTTACGACAATGACAAACATGTTCAAGATCGAGAAGCGCTGTTTTATACATAACGTGTATAAACACTTTTTTGCCCAAAACGATAAATAAAAAATATCCCTTTTGCCTCAGGATCACAGTCCGGCAAAAGGGATATTCCTTTTTTGGTATTTTACCTGTTTCCCGTATTTGATACGTAAAACGGATTATGAAGGGTCGCTCAACAAATCAATGACCGTTTTGTCGCCGTAAACGCTGCGCCAATCCGATTCAAACGTAGCAATGGCAGCGTCGGTGAGCGGACGATAAATGAGACGTTCCAAAACATCGGGATTTACGGTAACCGCCTGGCTTCCGGCCATCAAAACACGGTGCACCTGCTCCACGTTTTTAAAACTGGCACTGAGGACTTTCGTCTTCAAACCATGGATACGGAACAATTCAACGATTTCAGCAACGACCTGTGAACCATCGGTGCCGATATTGTCCAAACGGTTCACATACGGCGCAACAAAATCCGCGCCTGCCTCCGCTGCAATCAGTGCCTGCTGTTGCGTGAAACATGCCGTTGCAGTGATCTGAAATCCACGACGTTTAAGCTGCATCATGGCTTTCAGGCCTTCAGCGGTAATCGGAATTTTGATATAAAAATTGCCGCCGACCAAATGCTCAATGGCTTCTGCCTCTTTAACGATGTACTCCGCCTTTTCTGACGTTGCCTGCACATGCAGCATTTTATCCGGTCCGATAATTTGTCGGATCTTTTTGAGCAACGTGGAAAAATTGGTATTCTCTTTTGCAATGATACTGGGGTTGGTGGTAACGCCTGCAATGGGATAATATTCATTACAATGCGCAATGGCTTCCGTATTGGCAGTGTCGACGATATAAATCATTTTTTTGAACCGTCCTATCTTCAAAATTTCGCACGTAAAATATTGTATCGTTTGTTTGTGACATCTTCATGAATAAATGGGGAAAAATGCACACGTGTTTGATGATGTTTTTCAGCGTTGTGGCACAAAATACGGCAATACATCCAAAGGCGCGGGTACATTCACGCTCTGGCCTCCCTCATAAACCGTTCCATCGCAATATTTCCATTTCCCTTTCGGCAAAACCACGCTGCGTGTACGCACGCCCTTCTGATAGACAGGCGCAACAAGCAGTTCCTCTCCCACCATAAATTGGTCTGTTACATGCGCCATACCCTGGTGGGGAAACATGTATTCCATATAACGGATGATCGGCTCACCGGTGCTTGCAGCGTGATGCGCCAAAGATTCAAACAAATCTGCATACTGTTCGTGGATATTTCCTGCCGCCAAACAGGCTTTGGCATATTCTCCGTGCAACACACGCCAGGGGGCAGCCGAATATTGCATCATGGGCATCAAGGCCGCGCATTGCGCATAACGAACGAACAGTTCTTCATCTACATTCATATTTTCATCTCGGAAATCTTCAAAGTCACCCCCACCGATCATGTCGGGACAACCGAAAGCATAGCCTAAAATTCCTTGTGCCAGTGCGCCCGGTACCAACAAATCCACGCCGCCTTGCCATCGATGATGTTTATCACTCAAACGTTGAACCAACGGAAGACCTTGCGCACCAAAACATGCACGAAACTCGTTATACGCATAAGAAGCGCCGAATTTTGCCCAGAGGGTGCACTGTTGTGCAGCGGTGATGTTCGGGTCAAAACAAACATCGTCATCCCGATAAAATTTTACATCACCTGCATCAAACTTAAAGCCGTCAATACCATATTCCTGCATCAAACGGTCCAACTTTTGGCGCATCCAATCCTGAGCACCCGGATTGCTCATATCCAATATGGCACTGTATCCGTTCCACCATTTTTGCACGCGCGCCGTTTTGTCGCTGCCGCAAACAAGATACCCTTTTTCTGCCAAATACCGATATTCCATGCTGTCCGGCGAAACAAACGGACAAACCCAAAGCATCACAACAAATCCCATCTGATGCAATTCATCCACCATGGCGCGCGGATCCGGAAATGCGATTGGATCAAATGCCCAATTACCATAGTAAATATTCCAATGGTCGTCAATCATCAAAATCCCGGGTGGTAAGCCGTGATCCAAAATACCATGTGCGTATGTCAACACATCTTTTTGGTTTTGATTGTAGATCAGTTCAATCCAGGTATTGTATTGTGGGCGACGGAAAAAAACGGCTGGGGGTATGGGATGGGACAACGAAAAATGCGTGGAAGCGCAATGAAGAAATGCACCGCGCAGTGTCTGGTGCCCCTCCGACAACATCATTGTGTCATCTACGGTGATCACACCGTCCTTGACAGAAAGATCCACAGGGGTATCGGCATAAAGATATCGACCTGCAGTGGAAAGTAGCAGAGGTGCTTCCTGATTTGTCGAATGATTGTCACTTCTTTGCAAACAAGTATATGTGCTTTTTTCATCTAAGGGATAGGACAAACAGTCCTCGACGACAAACCCGTACCAACATTCACCGGGCAACATTTTAATCTCAGTTTTTTTCATAGTTCCTCCAAACATCACAAAAAGACATCACAAAAAGATATTTTATGCATGCAGCTTCTATTTCTAAATTTATGCAAATAAATCTGTGTGAGTAAAAGCAGTTACAAACAGCGATCGATCAGATCAATACACATATTTGCGGAAAAAGCATAGAGTAAAACGTGTTTCACTGGCTTGCATGTCATGCGCTGCGCGGCGCTACGGTAATATTGCAGCTGCGTCAAATGGCGTTTTTCCAACGCATGGCGGACATCATCGGGATTTGCACACTGCTCTTTCGTAAACATATCTGTTTTATAGTCCAGAACCGTGATTTCCCCATCCGTATTTTCCCAAAAGCAGTCGATCACACCCTGCACCAAAATTTCTTCTTCCCCCAACGACTGACGCAACTGATCATCCTGCGTCAATGCACGTGCCGGAAATTGTGCCGTAAAACGTTTCTCTCGCCACAGATGTACAGCTTGCCGCATCTCCCGATACAATTCCGTATGGAAAAATGTTGTAAGCCAATCGCGTCGGATTCGTGCGGCATTTTCTTGTGACAAAAAGCCCCGTGCTTCCAAATATTCGATTTCCGCTTCAATGCCATCCTTCTCGACCCGATCAAAATCACAAAACTGCATAAAGGCATGTGTCGCGGTACCGCGTAAAGCACCTCCCGACATCAATTGCGGATCCATAAACAACGGCAGCGTGATGTGTGTTTGATCAGACTGCAACTGCGGCAAAGGAGCTGGAGTAAGTGTATACGAAAGCGGCTCCAATTCATCATCCAAAATTCCGGGATACAATTTTGAAACAGAGAGTTTTGCCGGTACCATTGTTGCGGCACGATGTGGATATACCGCCTGCAACCGGGATGAAAGCAACTGATACTCCCGGTTTATTTGTTCTTCGAAAAGCTGTTGTTCTTCTTTCTTTTGCTCTTCTTCCTCTTGTTCGGCATCTTGGTGCACTTGATCATCTACAACTGATTGACGTAACGCCAAAAGCGCTTGTTCCGTCTCTTTTTCCTCCCGTATGGCAGCGTCTAACCTTGCATATGCGGCGGCGACATTGGCATCGAAATGTTCATCAATCGGTACTTGAACATTTCCTTTGGATGAATGCAAATACAGGGTTGAAAACGCACCGTTTGACGTCACCCCGGCATGCAGCAGCAACTGCAGAAATGATTTATCCAAAAAATACGAATACGGCAAATCACCATTCAGACGTGCCTGATCTAAAAATGTGCTCAGAGACGTCTTTTGTTCTCCGGTTAAATACAGTTGTTCCCGCGCACGTGTAATCGCCACATACAGCAAACGGACATCCTCATACAGTGACTCCTCGCACTGTATCTCTTTCATTGCCAAAAAAGACGGCGGTTGGTGTGCGACACCTTTTTTTATTTCCGGTATTTTTGTCACAATCCCATATGTCCGGTGAAAGCGTTGGGCATTTTGTTCACTTGACTGATTGGGTTTACCCAAATTCGATACAAAGCAAACGGGAAATTCCAGTCCTTTGGACTTATGAATCGTCAGAATCTGCACGGCATTGTCACTCACCGCTTCGTTGTTCGTCTTGAGCTTGGTTTGGTTGTCAATGACGCCTGTCAAATAGGTGATAAACGAATACAAACCACGATACGCGTTTTTGGTATAATTTCGTGCATATTCATAAAACATCATGAGATTGGCGCGTCGACGGCTTCGATGCGGTACATTTTGCTCATCAGCGTCCGATGCAACCGTTGTGGCAATTTCCGTCATAGACAAGATACCGGTGTCACAATAGATCTGCCACACCAACCGATCTACCGGCAGCTCCTCAGACAAAATCCGATAACGTGTCAGGACGCTGAGAAATTTGGAACCTTTTGCAAATGTATTTTTTTCGCAATATGCCCCAAGCGCCTCATACAACGAACCTTGTGGGCAAGCCGCTCTGATCTGGACCAATTCCTCCAAAGTGAATTGGTACAAAGGACTTTTCAAAACGGCCGCCAGATGAATGTCACGCAACGGGTTGTTGATGATATGTAAAAAGGAAAGCATGAGAAGAACTTCCGGGTTGGCAAAGAAGTCCTCCTGTACATTGTTCTGCGTGGGAATATGGTATGCACGTAACGCTTTTTCATATTTATGTGCCGTATTTTTTTGATCTCTCAGCAAAATGGCGATATCACCCGGAACAATGGGCGTTCCGTCACGTCTCTTCCCTGTTTCGAGCAACGATTTGATCTTTTCCGCAACCCAAGCCGCCTCAGCCGTTACACTGGTATCAAGCGCCTCCCCATCATCCGTTTCTGTGTCTTCCTCCTCATTTTTTTTGTCTGCCTGAAACACATGCAGTTCAACCGTCTGCTGGGTCGATGTTCCCTCTTGTGCTTTGGCAAATTTCAAGTGGTCTTTCTCTTCATACGGTGTCGCATCACCAAGCAAAAAAAGTTTCGAAAACACGGTATTTGCATAGTCAATAATATGTTTGTCACAGCGGAAGTTTTCTGACAAAAAGATCGCTTTGTGAGCGCCGTCACTTTGCTCATAACGATTCCGATACGACACAAACATCTCCGGTGTAGAACCCCGAAAAGCATAAATGCTCTGCTTGACATCTCCCACCAAAAAAAGATTGTCCTCTTTGGATATCGATGAAAAAATGAGGTCTTGCAGCGGGTTAACATCCTGATATTCGTCAATATAAATTTCCCGATAGCGATTTCGTACTTCACGTGCAATGGGCGTTGTCTCGCCTGTTTTACCATCGCGCAACAGTTGTAACGCATACCGCTCCATATCATTGTAACTGATGATATTTCTTTCACGCTTTTGCGCTTGAAACCGTCGGTCAAAAACATTCAAAAAACGATAGAGCGTTTCCAAAAACCACGCCATGTGCGCAGTGATTTTTTCCGTGGTTTCTACCGGCACCGCATAAACACTGATTGCATTTTTTAAGTCTTCTTTTAGAGATTTTGTCAGACTTTTTGCAAACGTGGTCCATTCCGTCTCCGTTGCACGCGGAGCCTTCCTACCACTTTTTCTCGATTGTGCAAGTGTCAGCAAAGCGGGAAGTTCTTCATACGCTTCTCGTTTGCACGCATCGGCCAAATGCTGCATATCAGAGGCAAGGTCCGTATAATACTGAAAATATCCTTTCACAAATCCCGGCAGTAACGAAATTTTGTCAGCGGCGCGAGAAAATTGCAATGCGTAATATGAAAAGCGCTGCGCATCGTTTGCCATATATCGTTTTCCCAAGGGAGTTTGGAAAAAAGGTATCTGTTTTTGCATTTGTGTGCGTGCCTGCGCGGCAAGATTGGAAATCCACATGACCCCCTGCTCCAAATTCATGACATCATGATAGAGTGTCAGCAAAGATTCCATCAACATGACATCGTTTTTGCCGTTGTAAAAATGTCGACAAAACCAATCAAAATTCTCGAACTGATCTTTGACATCTTGTGTGACATTTGCATAACAATCGCTAATAGTTTCATCCATCACCTGCTGTTCGAGCAATTTGATCTCTGTATCATCGCCGGTTCGAATCTTACCGCTCAATCCCAATGCCTGAAAATTGGCGCGAATAAGGCTGTAACAAAAACTATCGATGGTACTGATCTGCGCGGTATCCAGCAAGCGCAATTGTTTTTGCAAGTGCACCTGTCCCGGATCATCAGCAAGAGACTTCATAATCCGCGCGCGGATGCGATCCCGCAATTCCGCTGCAGCCGCTTCGGTAAACGTCGCCACCAGCAATTCACTCACATCTACCGCATCAACGGGGTCCGTCAGACGTTGAATGATGCGCTCTGTAAGCGTGGCTGTTTTTCCGGAACCGGCAGCGGCAGAAACAAGTATAGATTTGTCACGTTCGTTAATCGCCGTGGCCTGATCATGGGTCCATTGTTTCACATCACTCATTCATCTTCTCCCCCCTCGCCGCTTTCAAATAGATTCTGGTCTGTTAAAATACTGTCTGCGCGCCGACAAATCGGTTTGTATTCACAGTATTTGCATGCCTCCGATTCTTTTTTTCCGTTTTCAATATACGGACGAACATCGGCGCAACCTTGCCGAATTTGCATGGCAATATCCATGGATTTTTGCAGTACCTGCTCTTCTGTTTTTTTCATCTCTTCCGAGCCAATGGAAGTATTGATCACCTTTTTGGGCAAGAAAACACCATTCTTTTCCTGATCCATGGCCAAAATACATGCGTCGTCATTCAACACCACGCCACTATACGGAAATTTGTTTTTGAAAACCGTTTCAATGTCATTGTCATACAAATCTGCCTCGTTTTCTTTGAGCGAAAGCAACCCGGCGGACTGATATAAAACACCAGCCGGAATGATCTTGCCGCCAAAACGATCGGCGCCGTTTTGACGCAGCGCAAACAGATAGATCAGCATTTGCATGTCCAGACCATCTTTCACTTTTTCCATATCAAACGTCTTTGATCCGGTTTTGTAGTCGATGACGCGCAGATAACTGTTTTCCCCCCGGTGCCATACGTCCACACGGTCTGCAACACCGCGCAACGCCAAATTGGTCCGATCCGGCAAAGTCAAATGCAGTTCTTTGACGGCATCACCGCCATGTTGCACCAGCGCATCCGAAAGACGCAGTTCAAACGCTTGTGGATAAAACGCACTTTGGGAAAACTCTGCGATTATTTTTTTGATCAGCAGAAAAGCTGTCGGACGCCAGAACCCAAGTTTGGCCATCAAACGCGGGGTAACAACCGCATTGATATTTCCCCCGCTGCGGGAAAGAATATAGCGATTGGTATATTCATCCAGACATTGCGCAATACGTGCATCATCATATTCGTCCGGTGTATGCGCCTCACGCGGAATTTTCGCATAGGCACGCACAAACTGCTCCAAGACGTCGTGCATATATGTGCCGGCGTCATTGCTTTCAAACAGTTTTTTCTTTTCCTGTGTCAAATGCAAAATATCGTTGCAAAAATAGGCAAACGGGCATTTGACATACTTTTCTAACGCAGACGGAGAAAGACGCATGTTGTCGCCTAAGATTGATGACATGCATGCAGCACTGACACGATGATTGGGCTGGGAAAGACGCGCACCGGACTGTGTGTACAGAACCGTGTCAAACGACGGATGTGGATGATCACGGAAAAACCGCATCATGGCTTTGCCCAAAGGTTGTTGAGCATACATGGCATAGTGTTCGGCAGCCGTTGCAGCATTCCAGATCAGATCATGGATATCCATCCCCCCAATCAGCATGGGGTGATCAGAATACGCTTCGCACAGCACCTGTGCGCGCAAAAACGGAGCGGATGGGCGTTGTGCTTTTCCGGAAGGGTCAAACACAAATGTGCTCAATGTCACACTTTGTGTTGGCGCACACAATGCCTGTCGAATATAAAACATTTCATCCGCCGCCATTTGATCTTTATCAGCAAATGACTCAATATGACACTGCTTGGCAAACACCTCTTTTTCCCACTCGGAAAAAAATCGATTGTCCGGCGGCGTTTGCGGAAAAGCTCCATCTGTCATACCGATTAAATAGATGTGGCGACAATGGTCCGCACGCAGCAAAGCGGCATCGCTAAATGTCACACAATCAAGTCCTGCCGGAATGGTACCGATGTCAGCATCGGCTACCATCAGTGTCAACAAACGGAAAAACGATTCCGGCTTGATCTGCATTCCCTCTGCGGTTAGCACCAACTCGTCCGTAACATCGCAAAACGTCTGCCAAAGTTGTAAGGTCACATCTCTGCCACGGCGATCCCCCATCTGCTCATAAAACTTTGCCTTTTCCTGCAATTGTTCGGGAACATGCAAGGAACATAAAAAGGTGATCAAAACACGCAGATAGGCAGAAACATCCGCCGCTCCATTCAAATTGTCAAATGCATCGAATAATTTCTGCAAATGCTCGGCCACCACGCGCCGTGCACGGTTGATTGCTTGCAGGCGTGCATCCTCAGAATCATCCTGCCGATCTTTGACCAGACCATCCGGGTGCATCTGCCAATCCTCATTGTTCAAATATCGCTCGCCCTGGATATTCCACAGCTCCACATACCGCTCAAACAGACAAGCATCCTCGATGGAAATCGGTAAAAATCCTGTTTTGATTAACGTCAAAACATCCTGTCGGCGACAATGATATGTATGGCAACGCATCAATGCATCGATAAAACGAAACAAAGAATGTTGCATCAGACTCTGACGAACGGAAAAATGATACGGAATCTGATACTTTTCAAATGCCGCATCCAATACACCGGCATAACGATCCGTATTTCGCGTCACAATGTTAATTTCACGAAAACGACAATCCGTGGTTTGCACACGGCGTAAAATATCACAGCAGAGCCACTCTGCCTCTTCCCAAATATTGCTTCCCTGTACCAAACGAATTTCGTGCGAATGGCAAATTTTCGGGGTATCTGCACGTATCGGCCGCGCATCCGGTACCCATGCAGAAAATTGGGTCAAAGATTGCGGTCGTATGCGTCGATCTTCCTGAAAACGAACAACATGAAACGTACGACCGGCACGCTCCAATAGGGCCTCAATTTGCTTGCCAGTTCGGTCGACACGCTGCATCATCCACTCCCGCGCCCCGTCTTTTCCGGCGTCCAAAAAAGCAAAGGTCATCTGTCCTGCCTGCCGCGCCATCTGTTCCACGACAGCAAGCTGCAGCGGCATAAAGCCATAAAACCCGTCAAAATAGATATGCTTGTTGACAAAAAATCCGCTCTCTTCCATGCACGCGGCAAGATAGGTCAAATCATCGTTGGGATCGTAAAATTTTCCCTGGCACAATGCGTTATAGGACGCAAAAATCAAAGCAAGATCATTGATTTTATCAGAAAGCCGGTGCAAATGCGCGTCTGTGGCATAAAGGGAGTGAATGTTTTGGGTCTCATATTCTTCCCCCATCGCTGCAATATTCTTTGCGGCTTGCTCCAGACGCAACACATTGACGTTATTTTGACGGAAATCATCCATCGCCTGCAAAAACCCATCCAGCGTTCCGGCGTCTGTCACATCAAGCTGCTGATATGACGTAAGTGCGGGGGCTACTGACTGCAATGCACGCGACATCACCACACGTCGCCCGCCCGTATGTAACACACGACGATCCACACCGCCATAGCTGCGTAAAACCAATTGTGTCAGGCGTCTAAAGCTCAAGATCTCCAGTCCCACCGTCGGCACATCCATCGTTGCTGCAGAAAGCCTTTGCTCTGCATGTACAGACTCCTGTTCAGGCACCAAAAGAATGACCTCATAACCAGCACGAAGGTCATTGCAGATATTTTGTGTGATCGTAACCGATTTTCCACTGCCCGGTGGACCGTAATAAATAATATCTTCCATGTTTTCTCCGTTTTTTATCTGAACAGACAAACGATTTTTCACATTTTTGTGATAACACAACTGTGAAATTGACATCATAAAGATATCACAACTGATGCACCAAAAAAGGAACGTCCATTTTGCCCTTTTTAATCCGTGCGACACGTTGTTTGTTACAACAAATTTTATCATATCTTGTCACAAAAGTAAAGCCGAAAGATGTGTAACTCCCCGTACTTCATCTTTCGGCCGCCTCTGATTATCCACTCAATTTTAAGACTTTCTTTTTCCTTGAAATAAAATAGCGACAAGCACACCGGCGCTCATTGCCATGGTAATACCGCCTGATGTTCCGGTCAAGCCACCGGTTAAAATTCCAATAGTACCCATTTCGTCGATCGCTTTTTCCACACCTCGAGCCAGCGAATAGCCAAATCCGGTTAAAGGTGTGGTGGCACCACATCCGGCGATATCTACGATTGGCTGATACCACCCCAATGCTGTAAGAACCACGCCACTAACCACGTACACGACAAGGATACGTGCCGGGGTAAGTTTGGTTAAATCAATGAGGAGTTGTGCAAGCACACAAAATCCGCCCCCAATGGCGAATGTAACCAAAAAGGATATGATTTCTTCCCCCATCTTTCAAACCCCTCCTCCGATTCGTTGTGACGTAAAACAAATCAGATGCGCAATACCGGGAATACTGAGCCCCTGCAATACACTGCTGGTACTGAGCAAAGCCCCGGTACATAGCAACAACACACGTCCAAACATGCCACAACGCATTTGATGCAACACATAACCACAAAGAACGGAGGCGCTACAACCACATCCGGAACCACCGGCATGCACGTCTTGCGTTTGCGAATCATAAATCATCATGCCACAATCTTGATACACATTTCGCAAATCATACCCCTGCGTCCCCATCAGATCCATGACAATATCATACCCAACCTGTCCCAAATCTCCGCTGAGAATCAAATCAAAATCAGCAGGACTTGTACCGCTTTCCTGAAAAAAGCGTGTAAGTGTGTCAATAAAGGCGGGGGCCATTGCCGCACCCATATTGTTGGCGTCCTTGATCTCTTTGTCAACCACACGCCCAGGTAACACCGCACTGATATAGGGGCCCGGGCCTTCTTTTCCCAATATCACGCCACCGGCACCGGTCACCGTCCACTGCGAGGTAGGCGTACGCTGTCCACCATATTCGATCGGGCTGCGAAACTGCCGCTCGGCGGAACAAAAATGAGAAGAACTCACCGCAGCCGCTTTGTCGAAAAATCCACCCTCTACCATGGCTGATGCAAGTAATAAACTCTCTGCCATTGTGGAACATGCACCGTATAAACCGAAATACGGAATATCATAGGACTTGAGTCCATAACCGGATGCCGCGCATTGATTTTGCAAATCACCTGCGAAAATTCCGCCAATTCCGGTCTCTTGTAATCCCGTTTTTTGTAACAACAATTGAAATAATAATCGTTGCATTTCACTTTCCGCCTGTTCCCACGTATTCTTTCCAAAACGGTCGTCGGACGAATACAGATCAAAATAATCTCCCAATGGTCCATCATGTTCTTTTTTTCCCACAACGGCACCAAAACCAATCACAGAAGGCTTGTGCCGATAACGAATGAGTGTGCCACCTTGTTCCATTTCATTCACCTCACAAACAAGCAATATATGATTCCCCAACAAACAGAGGCAAGTGTGCCATACACAATGACAGGTCCCGCAACCACAAACAATTTGGCACCAAGGCCCAGTACGTATCCCTCTGCTTTATTATCCAGTGCCGGGGAAACGACAGCATTTGCAAAACCTGTAATGGGTACAAGTGTTCCGGCGCCTGCATGTTTCGCAATCTTATCAAACCATCCCAGTCCCGTCAGCAGTGCTGCAAGCAGAACAAGTGTGCACGATACCATGATTTTCACAGTATTTTCCGATATTCCCATGGACAAATACCAACGATAAAACGCCTCACCCAAACAACAGATGAACCCGCCGATGAGAAATGCTTTCAGACAATTTTTCAGTACCGGGGATTTTTTCTCTTTTCCTTTGGCAAACTGTTGATATGTTTTTGCGTCAAGATTCATTCTTTATCCCTCTTTCCGTTTCTTGTCAGTATTTGGCGAAATCAATGTGTTCTATTTTTCATCATTCGTCCATACGACAGCGTTGCAAATTTGTTGTATACAACAATCACGCGCAACGCTTGCGACAATCAGGTATATCATTTTTCTATTTTTTCCATATCTGTGTCGTGTGTTTGATTTAGTTTTTCCAAACAGCCGTTGCCTATACGTGATAGATGTATGGTAAAACAACAAATTGATGCTTCTAAAAGCGCGTGAAACCTTGTACATTTGACGGGCATATTGCCGCATCGGTTTGCATATGGTTGTACAAAACAATACAACACAAGATAAAGGACAACGGTAATATGAAAAAAACGATTGCGATCGGACTTATGTTTTGTATGCTTTGTACCCTGCTTGTCGTGCCAAGCAACGCCGTAGAATTTACGGGGGAAATCAATGCAAAAAGCGCAATTTTGATGGAACAATCCAGCGGAAAAGTGCTGTTTGAATACAACGCGGATGAAGCACTTCCCCCCGCCTCTGTCACAAAAGTCATGACAATCTTACTTGTATTGGAAGCAATCGATGAGGGTAAAATAACCATTGATGATCCTGTAACCGTCAGCGCTTATGCAACATCCATGGGCGGCTCGCAAATCTATTTGAAAGAAAATGAAGTGATGTCAGTAAGCGATCTTTTGAAAGCGGTTGTGGTTGCTTCTGCCAACGATGCTGCCGTCGCGCTGGCAGAACATTTGTATGGCACGGAAGAAGCATTTGTTGCAAGAATGAACGAACGCGCTGCAGAACTTGGTATGGTCAACACCAATTTCTGCAACACCAACGGTTTGGACGACACAGACACCGGGCATTTGACCAGTGCGAGAGATATCGCCATCATGAGCCGAGAAGTCTTAAAGCACCCCCTGATTTTTGACTATTCCACCATTTGGATGGACAGTGTTCGAAACGGAGAATTCGGTCTGACCAATACCAATCGTCTCATCCGGTTTTACCATGGCGCCAATGGCTTAAAAACAGGTTCTACTTCCAAAGCAGGATTTTGTATCAGTGCGACCGCCGAACGGGACGGCATGCAACTCATTGCGGTAATTATGGGTGCACCGTCGCGTGATACCAGGAATGCACTGGCTGCTTCATTGCTTGATTTCGGTTTTGCCAACTATTCCGTGCGCAGTTTTCCAGGGCAAACCGTCGATCCGGTACCGGTAAAAGGCGGTACGACACGAAGCTGTGAAGCGTCATATGCAGATGCATCGTTCGTCACAGAAAAAAGCAACGAAGAAACAACAACACAAGTCGTCTATAACACTTCCCTGCGTGCGCCGGTAAAAAAAGGAGATGTCGTCGGGACCGTACGTTTTTTGCTGGGAAGTGAGGAACTCGGTACAACAGATCTTGTGGCGCAAAGCGATGTGAAACAAATGACGTTTGGGGAAATATTGTTGCACTTGCTCCGAACTTCTTGCTTCTGTTCCTGATTTATTCATAAAAACATCAAAATTTCGTATTGCAACAATGCTTCAGATTGTGTATGATAATGACGTATGATTTGTTGACAAAAGCAACGGATAAATATAAAATTTCGACAAACGGGGGATGCAAACATGGCTGTTACACTTAACGATCAGTATCTAAAAAACTTTGTAAACGAACATGAGCTCTCTGGCATGGAGGCAACCATCCATGCAGCAAAAGATGCCGTCATGAACAAAACCGGTTTGGGCAACGACTTTCTGGGTTGGGTTGATCTGCCGGTCAATTATGACAAAGACGAGTTCAAGCGCATCAAAGCTGCGGCGAAAAAAATCCAGGATACCTGCGATATTTTGATTGTCATCGGTATCGGCGGTTCTTATTTGGGCGCACGTGCTGCCATTGAATTTGTACAAAGCCCGATGTATAACAACCTTTCTAAAAAAACACCCGACATCTATTTTGCCGGGAACAACATCAGTGCACAGGCTGTTTCTGAGCTGTTGCAAATTTGCGAAGGCAAAGATGTTTGCCTCAATGTCATTTCCAAATCCGGTACGACTACGGAGCCGGCCATCGCCTTCCGTATTTTCCGCGATATGTTGATCAAACGGTATGGTGAAAGCTGCATCAAAGATCGCGTATTTATCACCACAGATCGTCAAAAAGGTACCTTGAAACAATTTGCAGATGAAGTGGGTTGTGAAACATTCGTGGTTCCGGACGATTGCGGCGGACGTTATTCTGTTCTGACGGCTGTGGGACTGTTACCCATCGCTGTTGCCGGAATTGATCTGGACGACATGATGCGCGGTGCGCAGGATGCGCGTGCGCGCTATACGGTTGCTCCGCTGCAAGACAACGATGCACTGAAATATGCTGCATATCGTAACATTTTGCTGCGCAAGGGCAAAAATACGGAAATTCTGGTGGGTTATGAACCTTGCATGCTGATGATGAATGAATGGTGGAAACAGCTGTTCGGTGAAAGCGAAGGCAAAGACGGAAAAGGACTCTTCCCTGCTTCCGTTGTATTTACCACGGATCTGCACTCATTGGGACAATATATTCAGGAAGGTCAACGAAATCTGTTCGAAACAGTTGTCAACATCAAAGACACCTGTGCTACTGTGGCTGTGCCGCATGATGAAGCGAACGTGGATGGATTGGACTTTTTGACCGGAAAAACGTTGGAATATATCAATCATATGGCGTTCAAAGGCGCTGCCATGGCACACGTAGACGGCGGTGTCCCCAACATGATTGTGGATGTAGACAAACGTGACGCATATCATTTCGGCTACATGGTTTATTTCTTTGAATTTGCCTGCGGCGTTTCCGGTTACATACTCGGTGTCAATCCGTTTAACCAGCCGGGCGTGGAAGCATACAAGAAAAACATGTTTGCACTTTTGGGCAAACCGGGATATGAAGCGCACAAAGAGGAACTGGAAAAACGCATGCAACAGCTGTCGTAAATCGGATTGATATGGAACCTTGATAAACCGCAGTGTACCGGAGGTACGCTGCGGTTTACTTTTTGAATATTTTAGATGAAATTTGACAAAATATGATAAATCTGACAGATTCTTTCAATTTCACTATTGCTTTTTTGTTTGATTTGTTATATAATGATGGTGCGGAACAATACCATCCGAAGAAAGACGGTACTTTTCCCGCGTTTTCCGCAATCACGGGTACTGTCGGAATGGAGAGAAATTATGGTTCGTTTAATTATCGGCGTCAAAGGAACAGGCAAAACAAAACAACTCATCGAGCAGGTCCATCAGGCTTACGAAACTTCCAAAGGCTCAGTTGTATGTATCGACCAAGGCGACAACTTGAAATATGATATCAATCACAAAGTGCGTTTGATTGACGCCAAAGATTATATGATTACAGACGGTCAATCCTTATTTGGATTTGTCGCCGGTATTTATGCAAGTAACCATGATATCACAGATATCTTTATTGACGCTGCGCTCCGCATTTGTCAGAACGATATGGAAGCGTTTAAGTGTTTTATCAAAGAAGTGGATTGTTTCTCTGAAAAAAACGGTTTCCAGGTTACCATGACTTCTTCTATCCCGTTTGATACGGCTGACAGTGAGATCAAATCTTACGTAACAAACTGGCCGCAGTAACATACTTTACAAACATAACAAATATGACACACCACAACATCGTCTTTGTGCAAGATGAAACATGATTGTTTTTTCTAACATTTCAGCAACATAGACGATCAAACATGTATGAACATATATGAAATGGATCAACAAAAACGTCGGCACATCATTCGTGCCGACGTTTTTTCTATCTCCCAATTTCTTTTTGTGTTTCTGGTGTTTGGCAGGATTTGCAACACCAAGATATGTTTCCGAATGGAAACACATAAAAGAAAGTGGGCCTTTTCTATTAGAATAACATGGAAAATACAGAAAACAGAATCACAACATGTGTTGCAGTTCCAATACCGTTTCTTCAATGGTGCGCTCACCAACCGGAAAAACAACATCGGCGTATTTTTCATACAAAGGGGCACGCTCTTGATAAAGATCCTCTAAACTCTCTCCTTGTTCCATCACAATACCGCGCGTAGGCAAATTTTTGACGCGCCGTATGAGGTGTGCAGCATCCAGTTGCAGATACACAATCTTGCCCATTGTTTTCAAATGCTTCATTGCATCCGCACCGTAAATCACGCTTCCGCCGGTCGCAATGACACACCGCTCTGCCCACAAAGATGAAACAACCTCATTTTCCAAAGCCAAAAAGCCTTTGGAACCGCGCTGCTCTATGATGCGATATAGCTGTCGTCCCTCTTTGGTTTGGATCAGCAAGTCTGTATCAATAAATCCAAATCCCATTGCCTTGGCCAATACGACACCGACGGTGCTTTTTCCAACGCCCGGCATACCGATCAAAATAATATTTGACATTTGTTTTCCTTTCACCGCTTGTTACATATGCGTGCTCGCTGTCAAACCCGTTGTACCGATTTTGCAAAACCGAACAACGATATACCAGGATAAGTGATCGTTTTATTCAAACTCCTGCTTGATAGAACGCAAAAACAGATCGCGCAATGTATCGTGCAGATCCGCGTTCTCATATAAAATACGATATACCGCCGTGCTGATGGGCATTTCCACGTGATAATCTTCTTGCAATTTCATCACAGCAGCCACGGTATAATAGCCTTCCGCCAATTGGTCATATGATTCCCCACGCGCAAACAATTCGCCAAAGCGACGGTTATGACTGTATTCGGAAAATACGGTGGCTTGATAATCACCCAAATGACACAATCCATAGGCAGAGAGTTCGCTGCCCCCCATCGCCTTGATTAAACGGGCAACCTCACGTGTACCGCGTGACATCAGCGCTCCTTTAAGTGTGGAAAGATTCAGTCCATCCAACAATCCGGCAGCAATGCCGATAACATTTTTGGTTGCCGCACCGATTTCATTTCCAATCAAATCATTTCCATAATAAAATCGGATCAAATCACCGGAAAACGCATACACCAAACGGCGTTTGACGTCCTCGTTCTTGGAATCAATTACCATACAGTTGGGAATGCCGCGCACAAACTCCTGCGGATGTCCGGGACCGATCCAAACGGCAATTGCATTGGAAGGATGCGCAAATTCTTCCACGACTTCGCTCAAACGTTTTCCTGTGGAAATCTCAATGCCTTTCATACACAAAATAAAAATTTTATTTTGCAAATGATATGGTGCAAGTTCCTTCATCAAGTTGCGCAAGCCTTGGGAATTGATCGATATCACAATCACATCGGTATCTGTAGAAAGCGCGCAGGACAGATCTGTTGTCAAAGTGACACGCGGAGGATACGTCACAATGCCGTTCGTGCGTGTTTGCTGAAACGTTTGCATCACGGGATTGTCTTTTAGATCATATACAGTGACATCATTACCCTTTCGATCTAGATACCAAGCGATGAAGGATCCCCAACGACCACAACCGATCACGGTAATTTTCATGTTTTTTCTCCTTTTTGTGTACAGCCTGTCAAGTATAATTTATTCTACCATAGTTTCCCTATTTTTTCAAGGCATGACATCCCGGTTGTCAAATTGACAAACACATGAAAAAGCAATATAATAAAATACGAGGATGAATCATTACGACTTACATATTTGTTTTGGTACAAGCCAGAAAGATACAATACCGAACCACGATATTTTCGCATTTCAAAATCGCTTTTGGTGTGATTTGCCGCTTTTTGCAATCGCGCCATTTTACCATATGCAATCAGAGAGGAGTTTTGCCTTTTGACAAAAATAGTAATCACAGATGCCGATACGATGACACGCGGCGATTTGGATTTACATGTACTGGAAAAATACGGGGAATTGACCATATATCCCACAACGCACGGGGAAGAAGAATGTGTCAAACACATTGGCGACGCTGACGTCGTATTGTTAAACAAAACCGAAATCAGCGCATCCATTCTGCAACGCGTGAATCACGTGAAATACATCGGACTGTTTGCCACAGGTTACAACGTCATCGATCTTGATGCATGCAAAGAACGTGGTATTTGCGTGTGCAATGCAGGCGGATATTCCACCGACGGCGTGGCGCAGACGGTCTTTGGCTTTATACTCAATCATGCGTGTCGCACCGCCGAATACGATGCGTTTGTCAAGGCCGGCGGATGGGTGCGCAGTACAACATTTTCTCCCTTTATCTATCCGACAATGGAAATTGCAGGAAAAACCATTGGTCTGATCGGCTATGGTGCAATCGGAAAAAAAGTCGCAGTCATTGCACGTGCATTCGGTATGCGGGTACTGGTTCACACGCGTACACCTCAAACAGACGACACGGTAACATTTGTCCCTTTGGACCGACTGCTCAACGAAAGTGACTTTGTCAGCGTACACTGCCCCCTGACACCGCAAACAGCAAAAATGTTTGATACCACTGCATTTTCAAAAATGAAAAAAGGCGCATATTTTATCAATACCTCTCGTGGAGGCGTGGTTGTTGAGGAAGATTTGCGCACGGCATTGATCTGCGGAAAATTGTCCGGTGCCGGGATAGATGTCTTAAGCGTGGAACCGATGCAAGCGGATTGCAAGCTTTTGGACGCGCCAAATATCACCATCACACCACATGTTGCCTGGGCGTCACTGGAAACGAGGAAGCGCCTCTTAGACATTGTATGCAACAACCTGGAAGGTTATTTGCAAGGAAAACCGCAAAACGTGGTTGTCTGATCTTTTTCGAACCAAACAGTACGTAGCTGACGAAATTTCTCTTTGGAATTTTCTTTTTATCAATAAAAGATAAGGAAAAAGTGTCTGCTTGGACGCACTAAATTTCTGTCACTTGTCCCTGTCACTCTTTTCCTCTTTTGACGCAGCGCACCTGGTCACATACTGCACATTGCGGGTAATACACCGTCTTCCCCGCCAGGCATAGGCACGCTGGCGAAACGTCTGGGTATCCATACCATTCAATGTTTCTTCGTCCAAATGATAAAGGCGGTCTTGCCAAAAAAACGGAATCGGCGTTACATTGACATTTTGATTGTTCGGACATGCTGTTTGACACAGATCACAGCCCCACACCGTATGATATGCCGCCATATATTTCAGCGCCTGTTCCTCTTGCGCGGGCGAATCGAATCGCTTGGTCTGCGTGACAGCAGAAAGGCATTCAGAGATGCCAAACGGCTCTGTTTGCATGGGGCAAGCGCGGCGACATGCACCACAATGGGAACAATGTTCGACAGCATGCACCGTTGCCGCCGGATCGACTTCAGAAACAGGTAAATCGGTCAAAATTTCTCCCAAAAACTGATATGTGCCGTATTCTTTGGAAATCAACAAACCATTGTCGCCATAAATACCAAGTCCCGCTATGGCGCATCCATGCCGCTCGTCAAGCGGCGAATGATCGCCAAAGCCGGCAAAATAAGATGTTGGAAACGCAGCCTGTAAATGCGGCAACGCTTCTGCAAAAAATTCCCGCAAAAACAAATGATAATCACGCGGCACCGCATACAACGATACATTACGTGTCTTATGATCCCCTGTAAAATACGGAATCAAAAAAAAGATTGCCGTTTGCGGTACAAAGGACTGTGGTAACAGTGTAGAATTGGAAACATGGCAAGCAGAAAACGGAACCGCTGCAAAGTGATGCAGATGAAAAGAGATCAATATCTGTTCTATGGACTTATGCATGGGTTTCTCCTTTTGATATTTTTCAAGACGATACACATCAAACCACTTATCTTTGCATAACATGGTATATCACATACAAATACACACAGTGTAACATGGCATTTGATCAAACGAAAGCATCATGTTGGCACAACAAATAACTGGTAACATAAAAACGCAACACTCTGATGAGAAAGGAATGGAATCAGATGCAAGCATTTCATGAAATCAATCCACAGCAAATCACGGAAAATCCCTTTACACTCATTGGCAACGACTGGATGCTGATCACCGCACAAAAACCGGACGGCACATTTAACACCATGACCGCCAGTTGGGGAGGTGTTGGGATCATGTGGGGAAAACCGGTGGCGATTTGCATGATTCGTCCGCAGAGATATACGTTTGAGTTTATAGAATCCGCTCCCCACTTCACGTTATCGTTCTTCGACGAAACATGGCGCGATGCGCTGCGTCTGTGTGGCAGCAAAAGCGGCCGCGATACAGACAAGGTCGCACAAACGGGACTTACCCCCGTACAACAAAACGGTATGGTATGGTTCGAACAAGCAAAACTGGTATTGCAATGTCGGCAACTGTACAAAAATGATCTAAGTGAAACACATTTTCTGGATAAAACATTGCTTGACACCTATCAAGCAGGTGATTATCACCGTGTGTACATTTCAGCCATTGAAAAGGTACTGTGCAGGTAAGAATTAACAATTCATGCTTGACGAATGATAAAATATCGTATATAATATTGCACGTAACAGGAATTTAAAAATGCAGGAGGGCATATTCATGCAGTCAACGATCCCTATGCTCATCATTCTCGTAGTGATGATCGCTTTTATCTTCTTCTCTTCCCGCTCTCAGAAAAAGCAAGAACGTCAGGTCGAGGAGATGCGCAACAATCTGGCCGTCGGCGACGAAGTTACCACCATTGGCGGTATCATCGGTCGTGTGGTTTCGATCAAAGATGAAACGTGTGTGATCGAAACAAGCCGCGAATGTTCAAAAATTCGCATTCTGAAAAGTGCGATCCGTACCGTAGATGTCAAAGCAGAGGACGTAGCGGCAGAAGCCCAAAACTGAGGTGATACCAATACAACAAAACGCATCCGATGCGGTTTGGTTCTGATATAGAACGCGGATACAAAAACAGGTTGCCAATCAGTGGCAGCCTGTTTTTTTACCTTCTGATTCCCGGCGGTTGGACTTTTTACATGATATCTTGTTTTTTAATAAAGAAAAACCGCCGCATTTCACAGATCACAAATACAAGATGACTGAAAAAAGAAGCACCCCGTATGTATGGTATTTCGACAATGAAAGATATTACCGTTTGTCATTTTCTTCTTGTCTTGAATTGTTTTCAGACGCAACCGGAATATCCGGGAGCAAATACTGCGACTGTAAAAGCATCTGTGCCGAATAATCACGATGCGTGCGCAAAAAAGTACGAATGAAAGCGAAAGTTGTTTTTTCGCCGTTACAGGCAAGATAACGCAGGAAATATTCGATCATCGCTGCGGTATCCGGATGGATGATGCGGTTTGCTTTTCCACCCAAATAATATTCCAAAGGTTTTCCGTCGTGATAAGCGTCTCCCATATAGATTTTACTGGCTGCCACACGATCGCAAAACATCTCGACCACATATTTTAGCGGCATTTTGACGGGCATTTGTCGGCGCTGTTCCGGGTTGTAATCGACCCAGTATTCAAAATGATGGCGATTGCGCCCTTTGTGGTGCATCCATGCATAGGAACAGCCATGTTCCAGGCGTTCCCGTTCGTTTGGAGATCGCGTACCATCCGTGTAATAATGTGCACCGGGTAAAAATTCCGTGGGCGAATATTTGGAAAGATCATGGCGCAGACCCTGCCACAAAATCCCGACACGGGCACAATTGGCTATGACCTTGTGACGGTGTTTTGTAATGGTACGAAAATGACGAAACGGGTGTGCCATAAATCCTCCGATATGTTCTTGTATGTTCTTGCTCCGTGTGATCACGAAGCGATATCAAATTTTTGATCTTAAGGCGTAAAACTGTGCCTACAAAAAAGGTTCGACGTGCTGTGTGACTTCAAACAGGCAGCGAAAATCTTCGCGATTTCATTCCCTGTTTATTGTAGCACCAACGCAAAAATCTGTCAAGAAATGTGGCAATGTATTGGCTGCTGCGCAATCAAAAAAGCCAAAATATAACGAGTGTTTTTCAAAATTGCCCAAAGAAAAAAGCAACCGAACATGTTCGATTGCTTTTTTGTTTTCACTCAGTTTGCTGACATATTGGTATATCCCATGAGATATTCATCTATTTGCCGTGCACAGGCGCGACCCTCCGCGATGGCCCATACGACCAAAGATTGACCGCGATGCATATCGCCGGCAACAAACACGCCGTCAACATCGGTATGATAGTCGTCAGCCGACGATGTTTGCACCGTTTGACGCTGCGTGCAAGTGACGCCAAAGGCATCGGTGATATAAGATTCCGTTCCGACAAATCCAGCAGCAATCAAAAGCAGTTCACATGGAATCGTCTCTTCACTTCCGGGCACTTCCTGCATTTTCATCCGGCCGTTTTCCTTTTCCCATCTAAGCTGTACTGTTTTCACCGCACATAATTTGCCATCTTTGGAAATCATTTCTTTCACCGTGGTGCAATACTTACGCGGATCAGCACTGAACACGGCGATCGATTCTTCCTGGCCGTAATCGGTTTTCAGCACCTTGGGCCACTGAGGCCAAGGGTTGTTTTCTGCACGTTCGGTGGGCGGGCACGGCATCATTTCCAACTGTATCATACTGCGACATCCGTGACGAATACAGGTACCAACGCAATCGTTGCCCGTATCGCCGCCGCCGACCACGACCACATGTTTATCCTTGGCACTGATGAAGGTGCCATCTTGCAGATTGTGATCCAACAAACTTTTTGTGGTACTCTTCAGAAAATCAACCGCAAAATAAACGCCTTCTGTCTCTCTGCCGGGAACCTTGAGATCACGCGGCTGCTTGGAACCGCAACAAAGCGCGACCGCATCATACTGATCCATCAACTCTTTGGCACTGACCGCGCCCCCTACGTCCCGGCCGGTCAAAAAGGTTACCCCTTCCGCCTGCATCAGTGATACACGACGGTCAATCACTGCCTTGTCCAGCTTCATGTTCGGGATACCGTACATCAACAGTCCGCCTACGCGATCATCACGTTCATACACAACAACGTTGTGACCGCGGTGATTGAGCATATCTGCCACCGCCAAACCGGCGGGTCCGGATCCAACCACAGCAACCGTCTTACCGGAACGAACGGGCGGAATATGCGGCTGCATGTCACCGCGCGCAAATGCAGATTCAATGATATACAGTTCGTTGTCGTGCACAGTTACAGGTGATTCGTACTGCGAACAAATACATGCCTTTTCGCACAGAGCCGGACAGACACGGCCGGTAAACTCAGGAAAATTATTGGTCTTGAGCAAACGGTACAAAGCCATGAGATCGTTTCCGGTGCTGATTTCATCATTCCACTCCGGGATCAAATTGTGCAGTGGGCAACCTGTAACCATACCAGCCAATCGAATGGCCGACTGGCACATCGGCACGCCACAGTTCATACACCGTGCGCCTTGCAAACGACGTTCTTCGGGCTGAATCGGGGTGTGAAATTCTTTGTAATTTTTAATACGCTCCAAAGCTGGGATCGTGTTATTGTCCTCGCGCGTATATTCCATAAATCCTGTCGGTTTTCCCATATCATCGCCCCCTTACTTCTGTACTGCCAAAAACGCCTGCATGCGCGCTTCCTCGTGGTCCATCCCCTGTGATTCAAAAGAACGCAGCGCTTGTATCATGCGGTGATAATCGTTTGGCAGGATTTTTTTGAATAAGGTGGTATCTTCATCAAACGATGCGAGCAATCGCGTGGCCAACGGAGAATGGGTGTGTTCAATATGGCGGGTCAAGAGTTGACGTACATTGGCAACATCGTCCGCATCTTCCACCGTATACATCGTCACAAATTCCTTGTTCAAATGACGGAAGAATGTATGATCGGGGTCATAAACATAAGCAATACCACCGCTCATACCGGCAGCAAAGTTTTTACCCACTTTTCCAAGTACCAATACCATGCCGCCTGTCATATATTCGCACCCGTGATCGCCGCATCCTTCCACAACCGCCAATGCCCCAGAATTACGTACGCAAAAGCGCTCGCCGGCAATTCCGTTGATATACGCTTCGCCAGCCGTGGCACCGTACAGTGCGACATTGCCGATAATAATATTCTCTTCCGGCACAAATGCGCTGTTTTCGGGCGGACGTACCACAAGTTTTCCGCCGGAAAGCCCTTTGCCAAAATAGTCGTTCGAATCGCCGATCAGATTGAGTGTCAAACCATGTGGTAAAAATGCACCAAACGACTGTCCGCCGCTGCCCGTGCAGTTTACACGATACGTGTCATCGGGAACATTCGTTCCCTGCTGGCGTACGATCTGAGCGCCAAGCATCGTGCCGAACGTACGGTTTACACTGTTGACCGAGACGGACATTTGATACGGCTTACCTTTTGCAATTGCTTTTTCAAAGGCAGGAATCAGCGTCCCCAAATCCAACGTTTTCTCCAGCGCAAAATCATAAACGTCTACCGGATCAAAATGCGATTTTTCCGCACCGGCATAAGTGGAATCGATAACCGCCGACATATCAATCAACGCGGCACGTTTGGTTGCCTGATGTTTCTTAAAACGAATGAGATCCGTTCTTCCAACCAATTCTTCCACACTTCTCACACCGAGCTTGGCCATAATCTCGCGCAATTCTCTGGCAATGAACAACATGAAGTTCATCACATATTCAGGCTTGCCGCGGAAATTCGCACGCAATTTCTCATTTTGGGTCGCAATGCCGAACGGGCATGTATCGAGATTACATACACGCATCATCATACAACCCATGGTAACCAACGGCGCCGTCGCAAAACCAAATTCTTCGGCACCCAAAATAGCAGCGATGGCAACATCTCTGCCGCTCATCAGTTTGCCGTCCGTTTCCAAAGCGACACGGCTGCGCAAACCATTTTGCATCAATGTCTGATGCGCTTCCGCCAATCCAAGCTCCCATGGAAGTCCTGCATTATGAATAGAACTTTGCGGTGCGGCACCCGTTCCGCCGTCATATCCGGAAATGAGCACCACCTGTGCACCGGCCTTTGCGACACCTGCGGCAATCGTACCGACTCCCGCCTCGCTGACCAATTTGACAGAGATACGCGCGTCACGGTTGGCATTCTTCAAATCATATATCAGCTGTGCCAAATCTTCAATTGAATAAATATCATGGTGCGGTGGAGGTGAAATCAGTGCAACGCCCGGTGTTGCGTATCTTGTGGTGGCAATCCACGGATATACCTTTTTGCCGGGCAAATGACCGCCTTCACCCGGTTTTGCGCCCTGTGCCATCTTGATCTGGATTTCCTTAGCACTTGCCAAATACTCGATGGTTACACCAAACCGTCCGGAAGCTACTTGTTTGATGGCACTGTTCATCTCAGTGCCTAAGCGTGCCGGACGTTCACCACCTTCACCCGAATTGGACTTGCCGTGCAAACGATTCATTGCCTGTGCCAGACATTCATGCGCTTCTTGAGATATCGACCCATAGGACATCGCCCCGGTTTTGAAACGTTGTACAATCTTTTCCTCGGGCTCCACCTCTTCCAGTGGCACCGGCGTCGCTTTGTCAAATGCAAATTCAAGCGTACCGCGCAACGTGTGTGGTTTGGTTATATCATCGACCATCGCTGTGTATTCCAGAAAACGATTGTAATCACCGTGCTGTGTCGCCTCCTGTAACGCAATGATGGTGTCAGGATTGTACATATGATCTTCTTTTTCTTCTCCGCGACGTTCCCGGAAAAAGCCGGTACTGTCAAGTTCCGTGTCCACACCAAGGCCCAACGGGTCAAAGGCATGGTCATGCCGCCAAGTGACATCAGCCGCAATCTCTTCCAGCCCAATGCCGCCAACGCGCGTTACGGTATTGGTAAAATACCGATCTACCACATCTTGACGGATTCCCAGGCATTCAAAGATCTGTGCGGATTGATAGGACTGAATCGTAGAAATTCCCATTTTGGCTGCAATTTTGACAATGCCATGGCAAACAGCGTTGTTATAATCCTTGACCGCCGTATAATAATCTTTGTCCAGCATCTTGTTGTCAATCAGTTCCGCAATGCATTCATGCGCCAGATACGGATAAATGGCTTTGGCACCATAGCCCAAAATGGTAGCAAACTGATGCACATCACGCACCTCACCGCTCTCCAGCAAAATGGAAACAGCAGTCTTCTTTTTGGTGCGTATTAGATGTTGTTCAATAGCTGAGACCGCCAAAAGCGACGGAATGGCGACATGGTTTTCATCCACGCCACGGTCGGATAAAATAATAATGGTTGCGCCGTTGCGATACGCTCGATCGCAGTTGATAAACAGCCGATCCAACGCTTTTTCCAAAGACGTATTGGTATAGTACAGCAGTGAAACCGTCTCACTTTTCAAACCCGGACGATCCAGATTTCGAATCTTGAGCATATCCGTGCCGGTGAGGATGGGGTTATTCACCTCCAGCATCCGGCAGTTCTCGCCTGTTTCACAAAGCAAATTGCCATCCGCACCGAGATATACCCCGGTATCCGTGACAATCTCTTCCCGCAGCGAATCGATGGGGGGATTGGTAACTTGTGCAAACAACTGTTTGAAATACAAAAACAATGGCTGATGATGATCCGACAGTGCTGCCAACGGAATATCCGTTCCCATTGCGGAAGTGGGTTCTATCCCGTTTTTCGCCATGGGGAGAATGGTATATTTCACCTCTTCATATGTGTAACCGAATGAACGGTACAGCCGATCACGCATACGTTGCGAGTAAGTTTCCACCTTTTTGTTGGGAATGGGTAAATCAGAAAGCTTGATTAAATTTGTATCAAGCCATTCCCCGTATGGACATCTGGAAGCATAATAAGATTTGATCTGTTCATCAGAGTACAATTTCTGCTTTTGTGTATCAACCAAAAGCATTTTTCCGGGCTGCAAGCGAGATTTTTGAATAATTTGCTCTGTTGGCAGATCATCCAACACACCTACTTCCGAAGAAAAGATGACACGCCCGTCTTTTGTGACATAATACCGAGAAGGACGCAATCCGTTGCGGTCCAAAACAGCACCAAACAACACCCCGTCGCTGAACAAAATAGCCGCAGGACCGTCCCAAGGCTCCATCATGGTTGCCCAATAGTGATAGAAATCCTTTTTATTGCGATCCATGTTTTTGTCATTGCGCCAAGGTTCGGGAATGGTAACCATGACAGCCTGGGGGAGATCCATGCCGTTCATATACAAAAATTCCAATGTATTATCCAACATTGCGGAATCGGATCCCTTGACATTGACAACCGGCAACACTTTTTCCATATCGTCGCCAAAAACGTCCGAATGCATCGTTTCTTCACGCGACATCATACGATCCGCGTTGCCGCGAATGGTGTTGATCTCTCCATTGTGCAAGATCATACGGTTCGGGTGTGCACGTTCCCAAGAGGGCTCTGTATTGGTGGAAAAACGAGAGTGAACCATGGCGATGGCGCTCTGAAAATCTTCGCTTTGTAAATCTGAATAAAAACGGCGAAGTTGTCCCACCAAAAACATCCCTTTGTATACAATCGTACGGGATGAAAATGAAACCACATAGGTGTCATCGTCACAGGACTGCTCAAACTCACGACGAATCATATACAATCGCCGGTCAAACGCAATGCCGCGTTCCACATTTTTCGGTCGGCGAACAAACAACTGCATGATATCGGGCATGCAATCGCGTGCGCGCTTTCCCAAAACTTCGGGACACACGGGAACCTTACGCCAACCAATGATCTGCACATCATTTTTTTCCACAATTGTTTCCAGCAATTTGCGTGTCTGAGCCGCCTTGAGGCCTAGACTGTGGAAAAACAGCATGGCAACACCATAATCCCCTGCCTCACCCAAATTCAAATGATGTGCGGCAGCATCTTTCGAAAAAAACGCATGAGGAATCTGTGACAAAATACCGACGCCGTCACCCGTCTCGCCGGTGGCATCTTTTCCGGCACGATGCTCCAGTTTTTCTACAATGCTCAATGCATCGTTCACCGTAGCGTGCGTCGGATGGCCATCAATATTGACCACCGCACCAATACCGCAGGCATCGTGTTCAAACTGAGGACGGTACAGCGTTTCTTTCGTTTCATGCACCTTCTGTGTCATACTGGTTTCACTCCCTAAGAAATAAACTGAAAATATCAACTATATATCCCAATATAGCAACAAGCACTCTGTTAAAGCATTGTCATTGTTACCATACGGTTATATGTATCATTTATCAAAACATCGTAATATACTGTTCCCGCTCAGGTCCAACGGAAACGTATTTTACCGGGCAGCTCACGCTCTTCTCAATCATCTGAATGTATGCCAGTGCCTTAGGTGGCAGCTCCGACTTTTGACGACAACCGGAAATGTCACACATCCAACCGTCGACATATTCATATACAGGTTTTGCTGCTGCAAGTGCCTCTCCGGTAGGAAAATCATGGACAAGAATTCCGTTGACATCGTATGCAACGCAAACCGGAATTTTTTCCATGTATGAAAGCACGTCCATCTTCGTCAAAGCAAGGCAGGTACATCCCTGAACAAGCGTACCGTACTTGGACGCGACGACATCAAAACCACCTACGCGGCGCGGCCGTCCGGTCGCAGCACCGTATTCGCCACCCGCTTCACGCAGCTGATCACCCTCTTTGCCGAACAATTCGCACGTGAAAGGACCTTCGCCCACACAGCTTGAATATGCTTTGATAATACCGATGCTGTGATGCAGTTGCAAATTAGGCACACCCGCGCCAATCGGTGCATAGGCAGCAAGTGTTGTAGAAGAGGAAGTGTATGGATAAATACCGTAATCGATATCACGCAAAGCACCAAGTTGTGCTTCGAACAAAATCTTTTTGCCGTTTCGTTCTGCGCGGTTGAGATAGACCGTCGTGTCAGTAATATAATCACGGAACGGCAAGCCATACTGCATCAGCCAATCATACATTTCCTGTGCTGAAATCGGCGCATGGCCATATCCCTTTTCTACCGTGAGATTTTTCCACTCCACAATATCTTCCAGACGTTGAAGCAAGTGCTCTGTGTGGAGCAAATCACCCATGCGCAGCGCTTTTTTCATATATTTGTCTGCATAAACCGGTGCAATACCACGGCGAGTGGAACCAAATTTTTTATCAGCCAGACGGTCCTCTTCCAGGCAATCAAGCAATTTATGATATGGCATGCAGATTGTTGCACGATCACTGATCTTCAAATGTTCCGGTGTGATCGCAATCCCGGCCTCACGCAACCGGTTGACCTCTTCAAAGAGATGCTGTACATCAATGACCATCCCAGGTCCCATGACATTAACCGTTTCATCACGCAAAATGCCGGAGGGCAACAAATTCAAAATAAATTTTCCGCGCGGGTTCACAACGGTATGGCCGGCATTGTTTCCTCCCTGATAGCGTACCACAATATCATATTCCTGTGAGAGCAGATCGACCATACGGCCTTTTCCTTCGTCTCCCCAGTTGATTCCAACAATTGCTGATAACATATTACACTCCTAATCTTATACCTGCCGCACGCAATATGCGGCAATATTTGATTCTTTCACAGATAATTATAAACCATTAAATTCAAGTTACACGTTTCAATGGTAAGCAATTCTAAGATTGATAGATGCCATTCTGTTATTCCCACTCAATGGTAGCCGGCGGTTTGCCGGTGATATCATAAACCACACGGCTCACGCCACGAACTTCATTGGCAATGCGTTCCGCGCAATGTCCAAGCAATCGGTGCGGTAACGGCGCATATTCGCACGTCATAAAATCAGTTGTCAATACAGCGCGCAATGCAATCGTATAACCGTAGTTACGATAATCTCCAATGACACCGACGGACTTGGTATCGGTCAAAACGGCAAAATATTGGTCAGCGCGACTGCGGCTCCGTTCCAATTCCTCACGAAAGATGGCGTCAGCCTCACGCAGCATGTCCAGTTTTTCTTTTGTAATTTCACCAATCACACGAACAGCCAAACCGGGGCCGGGAAACGGTTGACGATTGACCAAAAAATCAGGCAATCCCAACTGACGCCCCAATTTGCGCACTTCGTCTTTGAACAAACCGCGCAACGGTTCAACAAGGCCGGAAAAGCGAATGTCTTTGGGCAATCCCCCAACGTTATGATGGCTTTTAATGTTGGCGGATTGATTGGCTCCGGATTCCACGACATCGGGATAAATCGTTCCCTGCGCCAACAATGTTGCGTTTTCTACTTTGTTTGACGCCTCTTCGAATGTACGAACAAATTTTTCGCCGATGATCTTTCTCTTTTTTTCCGGTTCCGTCACTCCCTTGAGCGCATCGAGAAATACATCTTGTGCATTGATGCGGACGAAGCGCAGGGGGTGATTGGAAAACACCGCTTCAATTTGATCGCCCTCATCCTTCCGCATCATTCCATGATCGACAAAAATACAAGTGACCTGGTCGGGAATTGCTTTTGCCAGCAATGCAGCACATACGGAAGAATCCACGCCGCCGGACAACCCCAAAATAACATGTTGATCGCCGACTTGTTCTCGAATTTGCGCAATCGCTTTCTTTTCATAATCACGGATCGTATAATCGCCTTTTGCACCACAAACACGATACAAAAAGTTGTGTATGATCTGCTTCCCTTTGGCGGTAACCGTAACTTCGGGATGAAACTGCACCGCATATAATTTGCGCGCTGGATTTTGTATAGCGGCAAACGGACAACTTTCTGTGTGCGCCACAGCCGTAAATCCGGGTGGTAATAATGAAATTTGATCTGTATGGCTCATCAATACCACTTGATGTTCATACAATCCTGTGAACAACACACATTGCGGATCGACGATGGCATCGCGCTTGCCGTATTCACTGACCGTGCAGGGGGAAACCTTGCCGCCATTCAAATAGGTCAGCAGCTGGCTGCCATAACAGATGCCGAGCACAGGGATACCGAAATCAAATAACGCTTTGTCACATTTCGGAGACGCCTCATCATATACACTGTTCGGTCCCCCGGTCAAAATGATTCCAATGGGATCGATCTGCCGAATACGATCCAATGACACCGTATGCGGCAATATTTCCGAATACACGTGACATTCACGGACACGTCGTGCAATGAGTTCCTTATATTGTCCACCGAAATCCAGTACGATGACGGTTTGATTATGCTGCGCCATCTTCATGCCCTCCCCTCATCTGCATCCGTCTGTTCGGTTACGCCTTCCGGATGAGATGCAGTTGCATGCTCCAGCGCTGTTTTGACCAGTCCTACAAACAACGGATGTGGTTTGTTGGGACGGCTCTTGAACTCGGGATGAAATTGCACACCAATGAAAAAGTCATTGTCCGGAATTTCCACGGTCTCTACAATTTTTCCATCCGGAGACGTTCCGCTGATTCGCAAACCATGGGACTCCAACACATCGCGGAACTGGTTATTAAACTCATAACGATGGCGATGGCGTTCAAAAATCTCTGTTGCGCCATACCAATGATACATCTGTGTGTCCGGCTGAATATCGCAGGGATACGCACCCAAACGCAAGGTGCCGCCCATATCAATATCTGCGCGCTGTTCGGGAAGAAAATCAATAACTTTATGCGTACTGATTTCGTCAAACTCACCGGAGTTGGCATCCTGCAACGCACAAACATGGCGGGCAAATTCGATAACAGCAATTTGCATGCCCAGACAAATACCTAAATACGGAATATTATTTTCGCGGCAATATTTACAGGTTTCGATTTTTCCCTCAATGCCACGATTACCAAAGCCCCCCGGTACCACAACGCCGTCACAACGACCGATGAGTTCTGCCACATTGGAAGCATTGACGGCTTCCGAATCGATCCATTCAATATGCACATGTGCGCCATTTTCATACGCCGCATGCCGCAACGCCTCAGCAACGGAGAGATAGGCATCGTGCAACTGCACATATTTTCCGACAAGACCGATCACAACACGACGCCGTTTGGCGTGAATGCGTGCCAGCATATCGTTCCACTCCCGCATATCAATATTTGGTGCATCAATATGCAGTTTCTCACAGACCACGGAGGAAAAATTGCTCTTTTCCAGCATGATCGGCGCTTCATAAAGGGTAGGCAATGTGATATTTTCAATCACACATTCTGGACGAACATTGCAAAACATCGAGATTTTTTTGAAGATCGACTCTTCCAGCGGCTGATCACAGCGCAACACAATGATGTCAGGATTGATTCCCATGCCTTGCAGCTCTTTGACAGAATGCTGTGTCGGTTTGGATTTGTGCTCGTCCGATCCGCGCAAAAACGGCACCAAAGTCACATGGATAAACAAACTATTTTCCCGGCCGACTTCTAGAGAAATTTGGCGCACCGCCTCCAAAAACGGTTGGCTTTCAATATCACCGATGGTACCGCCGATCTCCGTAATTACCACATCGGCATCTGTTTTTTTACCAACGCTGTATACGAAGTCTTTGATCTCATTGGTGATATGCGGAATGACCTGAACGGTAGAACCCAGATATTCCCCGCGGCGTTCTTTGTTGAGCACGTTCCAATACACCTTGCCTGTGGTCAAATTGGAATACTTATTGAGATTTTCATCAATAAATCTTTCGTAGTGCCCCAAATCCAGATCCGTCTCTGCACCATCCTCTGTGACGAACACTTCGCCGTGTTGATACGGACTCATCGTGCCGGGATCGACATTGATATACGGATCCAATTTTTGCGCAGCGACTTTCAGCCCGCGCGCCTTCAGCAGTCGCCCCAGCGACGCCGCCGTAATGCCTTTGCCCAGCCCGGATACCACACCGCCTGTGACAAAAATGTACTTGATGTTTTTCATGGTTTTGTCCTTCTCCTTTTGAACTCAAAGCGTTTGGTGCCTCATTCAAAACAAAAAGGCACCCATCAAAAAGGATTTACCCACCTTATGATGAACGCCTTTGTTCAACGGATTTTATTATACCGCATTCGCCCGATTTTGTCAAGTGGTTTTCTGTGATTTTTCGTCGGGGTGCGATGTTTTTTGCAAGGTTTTATCTTGGCTATCAAAGGAGCCATCACGTCGTTTCATTATCGTATGTACGAATCAGAGTTTGTGCGACCTGCTGCTTGCTTTGCCGCAAATTCATCGCCTGTTTTTCTATAAAATGATGAGCCTGTTCTTCGTCCATACCAAGGTTACGAATTAACAGCCACTTTGCGCGATTCACATATCGGATTTCATCCATTCGCTTTTTTAAACTCAAATTTTGCTGCTCAACACGCTGCAGGCGAAAACGCGTAGCACATGCCAGCTGCAATGCCTGTTCCAATGCACCACGGGGAACAGGTTTGGGTACCGTGAGTGCGCCCAAAGGCGTCAATTTTGCACTAACTGATTCATATACTTCACTTTTAACCAAAATCAGTGCACAAAGATTGCTCTGCTCACACAAATTGATCACAAGTTCCGTTCCAAACTCATCCGGCAATGGAGTATTGATTAAAACAAGGTCAAACACTTCCTCGTTCAATCGACGTCTTGCTTGCGCGCCACCGGCTGCAACCACCGGCAAACAAAAGCGATCGGGTGAAAGATGCGAGGACAGATATGATGTCCCCTTTTCTGAACCGGAGACAATCAAAACCCGCAGCAGTTCTCTTTCTTTCATCATATGTTTATGTCCTTCTCCGCTCCGTTTGTACAACTCATCATGTATATGTTGCTGATATACAGTGTCACCGCGTTACAGCAGCACTGTTTTCAAAAGGCAATTCCTCATGAAATACCGTATACCTGTAAAATTTGTGCAGGCAGCAGCCGGCGCAAAAATGAACTTTGCGCTGCAAACTGTCTGGCCTGTGCAAGATTTTGCGGCAACAGGGAAAGATTTTGCTGTGCAGACGGGGGTAAGGCAAACAAATTACAGTCCATCGGTTCGGGCAATGTTAGTCCACGATCCATTCCGTCAAGGCCTGCCCAAATCAACAGCGCATATGCGAGATATGGATTTGTTGTACAATCTGCGCTGCGAAGCTCCATCCGTTTATGAGCATCGGTAGATGCCGGAATACGGATCAACTGCGAACGGTTTTGCTCCGACCATGTGATATATTTTGGTGCCTTGTTCTGTCCCAGGCGCAAATAGGATTGCTCCGTTGGATTTAAGAACAAAGTTATCTCCCGGATATGATCCAAAATGCCTGCCATAAATGCCTCATGTGAAACGTGCTCAAACTGTTTATTCATTAGAGACAAATGCAAGTGAAGTCCGTTCCCGCTTTCGTGCTCCAGCGGTTTGGGTGAAAAATCGGCACAAAGGCCGTTGGCAGCACAGATATTACGTACAACGCCGGTAAAAGTCACCGCATTGTCCGCGGCGTGCAAGGCATCGCTATATTGAAAATCAATCTCATTCTGCCCCGGCCCCTCTTCATGGTGGGAACTGATCGGTTCAATCCCCATATCATGCAAGGTCAAACAAATCGCGCGGCGAATGTTCTCCGCTTTGTCCAATGGGGAAACGTCCATATAACCGCCACGGTCATAGGGTTCTTTCGTCGCCTCCCCGTTTTCATCTGTTTTAAACAGATAAAATTCAAACTCAGCGCCTATGTTACAAATTAAATCACGGTTCCGCGCATCCTTGACTGCACGAGATAAAATATAGCGGGAATCACTTTCCAGCGGAGTTCCATCCGGATGACAAATACGGCAAAACATACGCACCACGCCGCCATCTGACGGCCGCCACGGCAAAAGGGCTAATGTAGAAGGATCCGGGAACAAGAGCATATCCGAATGTGCGACATCGGAAAAGCCGCTCACAGCCGATGCGTCAAACGAAATTCCGTCCGCAAAAGCGCGGGGTAATTCATCTGACATGACGGCAATATTTTTCTGCGTTCCCATGGCATCACAAAACGCCAAACGAATAAAACGAATGTTTTCTTCCTTGATGTATTGCAATACTTCTTCTTGGCGGTATGACATAGTTGCCTCCTTGATGTATGATCAGCGCCCAAGGCTTTCAAAAGGACAGGCGCAACACACGTATTTTTTCTTCCATAATTATAGCGTAATGATCCTTATTTGTCAATGACATAAATCAACTGTATGCACAAACAAGATACCATATAAAAACAATTTCGTTCTACCGATCGTCACATATTTTCGATGCTATCATATCCTGTAAAAAGCAAGAAAAAGATACCAAAAAAATTTTTATTTTTTTTTTGCAAAACCCCTTGACAAAGAAATCAAATGGGTATATAATCGGTTCAACAAACGACAAAGACGTCGCGAATGAAAAGCATTCGTGACGTTTTTTTGTTTTTGTCACACATAACAGAACAACAAACGGATAAGGAGAGATTCAACATGAGCAAGGTAACAGAAGAATTTGGCTCGATGGTCTTTAACGATGCCACGATGAAAGAAAGGCTGCCGAAAGAAGTTTATCGTTCGTTGCAAAATACCATTCGCAACGGCAAACACCTCAATTTGGACATCGCCAATGTCGTTGCCAATGCCATGAAAGACTGGGCAATCGAGAAAGGCGCTACACACTTTACGCACTGGTTCCAACCGATGACCGGAATCACCGCAGAAAAACACGATAGTTTTATTTCTCCCACGGACGATGGGAAAATCATTATGGAGTTTTCCGGCAAAGAGTTAGTCCGCGGAGAACCGGATGCCTCCTCTTTCCCTTCCGGCGGCTTGCGCGCAACATTTGAAGCACGTGGATACACCGCATGGGATCCGACATCATATGCTTTTGTAAAAGAGAATACCCTTTGTATTCCCACTGCTTTCTGCTCTTACGGCGGTGAAGCGCTGGACAAAAAGACACCGCTTCTGCGTTCCATGGAAGTGTTGGGCAAGCAGGCGGTTCGTGTGCTGCATCTGTTCGGCAATACTGACGTTACTTCTGTAAAAACAACCGTGGGTCCGGAACAGGAATATTTTTTGGTTGACGAAGAACTGTACAACAAACGTCCCGATTTGATTTATACCGGCCGTACGCTTTTGGGAGCAAGAGCACCGAAAGGACAGGAGCTGGACGATCATTATTTCGGTTCTATCAAACCGAGAGTCAAAGCATTTATGTCCGATTTAGATGACGAGTTGTGGAAATTGGGCATTCTTGCTAAAACGGAACACAACGAAGTGGCACCTGCACAACATGAGTTGGCGCCGATCTTCTCTACCACCAACATTGCAACCGACCACAACCAATTGACCATGGAAATCATGCAGAAAGTAGCACGCAAACACGGTCTTGTCTGTCTGTTGCACGAAAAACCGTTTGCCGGCGTCAACGGTTCCGGTAAACACAACAACTGGTCGATTTCCACCAACACCGGTGTCAACTTGTTGGATCCGGGTGACACACCGTTCGAGAATGCACAGTTCTTACTGTTCTTGACCGCCGTGATCAAAGCCGTGGATGAATATCAGGAAATGATGCGTATCTCTGTCGCATCTGCCGGGAACGACCATCGTCTGGGTGCCAACGAAGCACCACCTGCCGTGGTTTCCATTTTCCTTGGTGATGAATTGATGGAAGTCATCGAGGCAATTGACAACGATGCTGCAGTTTCTTCAAAAGAAGCTGAGCTGATGCGCATCGGCGTACACATCTTGCCCAAATTCCCCAAAGATTCCACCGACCGTAACCGTACTTCCCCGTTCGCCTTTACAGGCAACAAATTTGAGTTCCGTATGTTGGGTTCAAGCGTTTCCATTGCAGACCCGAACATCGTACTCAACACTGCTGTGGCTCAAGTTTTACGCGAGTTTGCAGACAGACTGGAAGGCAGCAAAGATTTTGAGAAAGATCTGCACGCATTGATTCGTGAAACAATTCACGAACACAAACGCATCCTGTTCAACGGAAACGGCTATGATGAAAGCTGGATCAAAGAAGCAGAAGCGCGCGGATTGAAAAACCTCAAAACGACGCCGGATGCGCTGGCTCATATGCTGGATCAGAAAAACATCGATCTGTTCGTACAGAACAAAGTGCTCAGCGAAACAGAATTGCGTTCGCGTCATGAGATTCGTCTGGAGAACTATACAAAACTGATCAACATTGAAGCAATTACCATGGTTGATATGGTATGCAAATCGGTTCTGCCCGCCGTTACCGCTTATCGCAAGGAACTGGCAAAAACCACGTTGGAAGTAAGAGATGCGTGCGCAGACGCCGACACATCATATGAAAGCGATCTGGTTCGTAAACTTTCCGGCTTGACTTCGATGGCATATCAAAACGTCAATGCCCTGCAAGACTGCATTGAAACGGCAAAATCCTTAGACGATCTGGAACAAGCTGCTGATTACTACAAAGACAAAGTGATCGGAGCAATGAGCGCATTGCGCGCAGTTGTCGACCAAATGGAATTGGTTACATCGAAGAAATACTGGCCGTATCCGTCATACGGTGAAATGTTGTTCAGCGTTCGATAAAACGGCTCGAATGGATATATGATCTACGTTCTCCTTTTAAGCACAAAGTTTTACCGTAACAATGATCAATAAACAAGAAATTTTATTTTTCACTTTTCCAAAATATTTGATTATATGTCAATATCTCAAACGCATTGACGAAGCGAGTAACGTCGCACAACACGGGCAAAGCGAATACGGAACGGGTGAGAGCCGTATGCCGTGCGCGACGCGAAGAACTCTTCCGAGCGGCAAGTTGAACACAAAAACGTTTTAACATCTGTTTTTCTGTGGACACATATATGTGGTGATTGCTTCTTCCCCATGGCGGTGTTATACCGAAATACGTTGTTATGATGTTTTTGCCAGTAGGTGCGACGTATGTTCCGCGTTAAGGAACCGGCAAATGACCAAAGTCGTTTGTGAGTGATAAATCCAGGTGGTACCGCGAGTGTGCAGCTCGCCCTGAACGGTTCTTGACCGTTTAAGGGCAGCTGCACATTTTTGTGAAAATCTTTACATTTGATAATGTTGTTCAATCAGAAACATAGACAGGAGGGCACACATTATGTGTTCAATTATGGGCTACAGCGGAAGCGAATTGTCGTTTGACGCTTTCAAACAAGCGCTGGAAAAAACGACATCCCGCGGACCGGATGATATGCGTATTGAAGTTTTGGAAAAAGGAATCATCGGCTTTCAACGCCTTTCGATCATGGGATTAAGTGAGAAAGGAATGCAGCCGTTTAAAATGGGCTCCGACCGACTGGTATGCAACGGCGAAATTTACGGATTTCGTCCGATCAAAGAAGAACTGATAAAGGAAGGCTATCAATTTGAAAGCGATTCCGATTGTGAAATCCTTCTCCCGCTATACCACAAATACGGATTAAAAATGTTTGAAATGCTGGATGCGGAATTTGCGCTGGTATTGTACGACGGTACCAAAAAAACTTGGATCGCCGCACGTGATCCGATTGGTATTCGCCCGCTCTTTTACGGTTATGACACGCAAGGGGAAATCATCTTTGCCTCCGAGGCAAAGAACCTGGTTGGATTGGTGCAAAAAATATATCCCTTTCCGATTGGTCACTATTATGCTGACGGGGAATTTGTTTGTTACCGCGATATGACAGCCGTCAAAGAAGTGCGGCACGATGATCTGGAAACCATCTGCAAAAATATTCACGATAAATTGGTGGCAGGCGTACACAAGCGATTGGATGCGGATGCGCCGCTCGGCTTTTTGCTCAGTGGTGGACTGGACTCTTCTCTGGTCTGCGCCATTGCCGCAAAAGAACTTGGTCGCCCCATTGAAACGTTTTCAATCGGAATGGATGTCGATGCCATTGACTTAAAATACGCACGTATTGTTGCTGACTATTTACACGCCAACCATCATGAAGTGATCATCACCAAAGATGACGTGATTGCCGCCTTGCCAAAAGTTGTCGCTGCACTCGGCACATATGATATCACCACCATTCGTGCCAGTATCGGCATGTATCTTGTTTGCCAGGCCATTCACCGTGAAACATCTATCCGTGTTCTTCTGACCGGAGAAATTTCCGACGAGCTGTTTGGCTACAAATATACAGACTTTGCGCCAAATGCCGCAGCATTCCAAGCAGAATCGGAAAAACGCGTCCGGGAACTTTACATGTATGACGTATTGCGCGCCGACCGCTGTATCTCTGTGAACTCACTGGAAGCGCGCGTACCCTTCGGCGATTTGGATTTTGTGGAATATGTGATGTCGATCGACCCGGAGATGAAAATCAACCGTTGGGGAAAAGGCAAATATCTTTTGCGTCATGCGTTTGAAGGCGACTATCTGCCGCATGAAATTCTGATGCGGGAAAAAGCTGCTTTCTCCGATGCTGTGGGGCATTCCATGGTGGATGATCTCAAGGCATATGCTGAAACCTGTTATACCGACAAAGAATTTGAAGAAAAGTGCCGTGCGTACCCTTACGCCACACCATTCACCAAAGAATCCCTGTTATATCGTGAGCTTTTTGAACAATACTATCCGGGCCAAGCAGAAATGATTGCAGGATTCTGGATGCCAAACAAAGAATGGGAAGGATGCGATGTGGATGATCCTTCCGCACGTGTACTGTCCAACTACGGAAACAGCGGAAAATAAGCATCGTTCGAAGATATTATTTTCCCATAATACAGATTGAAATAATACTGGCATATAATAAAGCCGTCCCCGGTGGTCATACTTGATCGCACCGGGGGCGGCTTCGTTTGTATTTACATCAAAATCATTTACCATGTAACAACACGGTACAACATCAGAATAACCCTGAAATTTTTCCGTTCTCATCCACATCGATACGTTCCGCGGCAGGTGACTTGGGAAGTCCGGGCATCGTCATAATATCACCCGTATACGCCACGACAAAACCAGCTCCGGCACTGAGTTTTAGTGCACGCACCGTGAGCGTAAAATCGGTTGGCGCACCGAGTTTGGTCATATCATCGGAAAATGAATACTGGGTCTTGGCCACACATACCGGGAGATTGGAACAGCCCATGCGCTCCAACTGTGCCAGCTGCTTTTTTGCCTGCGCGGTAAAGACAACATCCCGACCGCCATAGATCTTTTCTGTCAACATCTGTAACTTTTCGGGAATGGAATGAGAAAGATCATAGGAAAACCGGAATGTATGCGGCATATCACAAAGTCGTACAACCTCCTCTGCCAGTGCTCTGCCACCTTCTCCGCCTTTTGCCCACACGTCAGACAACACCACACGCACACCAAACGTTTGGCATTCTTCCATCACCAAGGCAATTTCCGCATCGGTATCGGTAGGAAAACGGTTGACGGCAACCACGCAAGGCAATCCGTAAACATCTTTGATATTGTGCACATGGCGCAGCAGGTTGGGCATACCGAGACGCAGCGCATCCAAATCTTCTCTGCCAAGTTCCGTTTTCGCAAGTCCCCCGTGCATTTTAAGCGCACGAACGGTTGCAACAACCACCACGGCAGAAGGATCAAGTCCTGCGGCGCGGCATTTGATGTCCAAAAACTTTTCCGCGCCGAGATCTGCACCGAACCCCGCTTCCGTCACAGCATAATCACCCAAACACATAGCCATGCGTGTCGCAATGACGGAATTGCATCCGTGTGCAATGTTTGCAAATGGTCCGCCGTGTACAAACGCGGGCGTACCCTCCAAAGTCTGTACCAAATTGGGATGCAGTGCATCTTTGAGCAATGCTGTCATAGCGCCCACTGCGTGCAAATCAGCAGCAGTGACAGGCTGTTCATCATAGGTATATCCGACAACGATACGGCCCAGACGTTCTTTCAGATCGGCAATGGATTCGGACAGACAAAATACCGCCATGATTTCCGATGCCACTGTAATTTCAAAACCATCCTCACGCGGAACACCGTTCACTCTTCCGCCAAGGCCATCGGTGATAAAACGAAGCTGCCGGTCATTCATATCCACACAGCGTTTCCATGTGATACGGCGCGGATCAATGTGCAAGGCGTTTCCCTGATAAATATGATTGTCCAACATGGCAGCCAACAAATTGTTGGCTGCGCCGATGGCATGGAAATCACCGGTGAAATGCAAATTGATGTCTTCCATGGGAACGACCTGTGCATATCCCCCACCTGCAGCGCCACCCTTGACACCAAACACAGGGCCGAGAGATGGTTCGCGCAATGCCACAACCGCATTTTTACCGATTTTTCTCAAACCATCGGCAAGCCCGATGGTCGTGGTGGTCTTTCCCTCACCGGCAGGCGTCGGTGTAATGGCAGTGACCAAGATCAATTTTCCTTTGGGACGTTTGCAATCGCGCAAAAGATCTGTGTGCACTTTGGCTTTGTATTTGCCGTATGGCTCCAGATAGTCTTCGTCAATGCCGGCGCGCTGCGCGATCTGTTTGATCGGCTGCAGCGGCACGGACTGTGCAATCTCAATGTCGGAACGATACATGTCTTCCCTCCCTATTGGTTCGGTCATCAGTTTGCCGATACAAGCAAACAAAAACTTTCTCGAAATGATGGATCAAAACACTTGCATATGCTGATACATCGATCACTGTCGGAAAAAACAGAAAAAGCCTACCCGCATTTTCAGTTACTTAACCGCGGAAAAATTCCACTGCAGCACGGAACATTCCGATATCAAAATTGCCCGGCACGTTTCGATACAAATCTTTGCCGATACGCTCTGCATGTCCCATTTTCCCAAATACACGGCCGTCGGGAGAGGTAATTCCCTCGATGGCACATACGGAATTGTTCGGATTGAAGTGAATGTCACAGGTCGGATTGCCATCCAAATCCACATATTGTGTCGCAATTTGACCGTTGTTTGCAAGCTCTTGCACATGAGACATATCTGCCAAAAATCTGCCTTCTCCGTGTGAAATCGGTACGGTATATATCTCCCCGACATGCGTATGAGAAAGCCAGGGAGAAAGTGTTGACGAAATGCGGGTGCGCACCAGACACGATTGGTGACGTCCGATGGTGTTAAATGTCAATGTCGGAGCATTCGGATCCGGATCGATGATTTTTCCGTACGGTACCAGTCCCAGTTTAATCAGAGCCTGGAAACCGTTGCAAATTCCTGCCATCAGTCCGCCGCGTCGGTCAAGCAGCTCTGTCACCGCTGTACGTACCGCCTCACTGCGGAAAAATGCCGTAATAAACTTTCCGGATCCATCCGGCTCATCTCCCCCGGAAAAGCCGCCGGGGATAAAAATGATCTGTGCCTTCTGCGCCGCTGAGGCAAACCGCTCAACAGACGCAGCGATCGCCTCTGCTGTGAGGTTGCGCACAACCATAATTTGTGCTTCCGCCCCGGCGTCTTCCATCGCTTTTGCCGTATCATATTCGCAGTTGGTTCCGGGAAACGCCGGAATCAATACCAACGGACGTGCGGTTCGTACTGCCGGAGAAGCCACTATTTTTTCCGGCGCCGTATAAGAAAACGCGGAAATGGGTTGATCGGATGTTTGTTCAATGTTGCAGGGATACACATCTTCCAAGCGGTTTTCATAAAGCGTGCAGAGAGAATCCAAGCTAATTTGTTCATCGTGGTAAACAAACGTCTGCTCCGCCGTTGTGGTACCGAGCATCACGGCATTTTGTGGGACAGGCGTGTCACTGCTCCATTCAACCACAAATGAACCATAACAATATCCAAACAATGTTTGTAACGATACCGCCGGGTCAAACGAAAAACCGTATCTGTTCCCCATCGCCATTTTGAGCACAGCCTCAGCGACCCCGCCGTAAGTGGGTGTATAGACCGCCGCTGCATCTTTGCGCGCAATCAAATCGCTTACCTGGTCATAAAGGGCAAGCAATGAGGAAGTCTTGGGCAAATGCTGTTCATCATATGCGGGCATCAACAAAATCACACGATGACCGGGGGCCGTAAATGCATTCTGTAAAATTTGAGAAGATTGAGCCGTCGTCACCGCAAACGAAACGAGGGTAGGCGGCACATCGATATTTTCAAAACTGCCGGACATGGAATCTTTACCGCCGATTGCGGCAATACCCAATTGCATCTGCGCATCAAAAGCGCCGAGCAATGCTGCCAACGGTTTTCCCCAACGGGTACCATCATGCATCGGTTTTTCAAAATATTCCTGGAATGTGAGATATACATCGGAACATGTTGCACCGGTAGCAATCAGTTTCGAGACGGACTCAATCACCGCCAAATAAGCGCCGTGATATGGACTTTTTTCAGTCAGAAACGGATTATATCCCCATGCCATCAGCGATACGGTCTCCGTATGCTTATGCTCCATGGAAATTTTATGCACCATAGCCTGAATCGGCGTCCGTTGATAAATTCCACCAAACGGCATCAGCACCGTTCCCCCGCCGATGGTGGAATCAAAGCGCTCAGAAAGCCCGCGCTTTGAGCACACATTGAGATCAGTTGCAAGCGACGTATAGAGAGAAGAAAAATCTCCTTGCACTTCCCGTTCCCACTTCCCTGGAAGTGCAGGTGTAATATCAATATGTTTTTCCGCGCCGTTGGAATTGAGAAATTCACGCGAAAGATTAACAATCCGTTTGCCGCGCCAAAACATGGTCAGCCGTGGTTCTTCTTTCACATATGCAACCACAGTAGCCTCTAAGTTTTCCTCGTCTGCCAAACGGCAAAAAGCTGGCACGTCCTCGGGCGAAACAACAACCGCCATTCGTTCTTGCGATTCACTGATTGCAAGCTCCGTGCCGTCCAGTCCCTCATATTTTTTGGGTACCGCATCAAGTTGAATCTCAAGTCCATCGGCAAGTTCACCAATGGCTACGGAAACGCCGCCAGCGCCGAAATCATTGCAACGTTTGATCATACGGGAAGCTGTGGGATTGCGGAACAAACGCTGCAATTTGCGTTCTTCCGGGGCGTTACCTTTCTGTACTTCAGCGCCGCAGATTTCCAAGGACTGTAATGTGTGCGACTTGGAAGAACCCGTAGCGCCGCCACAGCCGTCTCGGCCGGTACGTCCGCCCAGCAAAATGACAACATCCCCGGGAATCGGGCACTCACGCCGAACATTTTCTGCCGGCGCTGCGGCAATCACGGCACCAATTTCCATACGCTTCGCCACATACCCCGGGTGATAACATTCGTCTACCTGTCCGGTAGCAAGACCGATTTGGTTGCCGTAAGAAGAATAACCGGCTGCAGCCGTGGTAACAATTTTACGTTGCGGAAGTTTTCCTTTAAGCGTACTGGAAACCGGTACCGTGGGATCTGCTGCTCCCGTTACACGCATGGCGGCATACACATATGCACGTCCCGACAAAGGATCTCGGATCGCGCCGCCAATACAAGTCGCCGCACCGCCAAACGGCTCAATTTCCGTGGGGTGATTGTGCGTCTCATTTTTGAACAGCAGCAGCCAAGGCTCTTCGTTACCGTCCGCATTCACCGTGATCTTTACTGTGCAGGCATTGATCTCCTCTGATTCATCTAATTTCTGTAGTTTTCCCTCCGCGCGCAACGCCTTTGCAGCGATGGTCGCAATATCCATCAAATTGATCGGTTTGGTTCGGCCAAGTTTTTCGCGTGTTTGAAGATAACGCTCATATGCGCCCTGCAATACCGGATCTGCAAATCGAACGGAATCGATGGTGGTAAGAAACGTGGTATGGCGGCAATGGTCTGACCAATATGTGTCGATCATGCGTATTTCCGTTACCGTGGGATCTCGTCCCTCTGTTTGAAAATATGTCTGACAAAACTTCAGATCGTCGGCGTCCATGGCAAGTCCCATACGTTTGCCCAGTGCATCACGCGTTGCATCATCCATTTGGCAAAAGCCTTCGATGGTAGCCACATCGTTTGGTACCGGATAAACCGGTTTGAGCGTTTGGGGCATATCCATCCCGCATTCATGGCTCTCAACCGGGTTGATCACATATTTTTTGATCTGCTCCACGTCCTTTTCAGAAAGCGCGCCGGAAAGCAAATATACTTTTGCCGTAGCCACGGTGGGCCGTTCACCACAGGATATAATTTGAATACATTGTGCCGCAGAATCGGCGCGCTGATCATACTGTCCCGGCAAATATGCCACCGCAAACGAAACATCCCCCCAGGTCGGCAGAGTTTGATACGTTACATCCACCTGCGGTTCGGAAAATACGGTAAGCACTGCCTGTTTGAACAGATCTGCTGAGATATTTTCAACATCATAACGATTCAGCACGCGCACGCCGTCGAGCGACACAATGCCCAACAACTCTCGACAATCGCGCAATAGTGTCTGTGCCTCTTCGTCCAGTCCCGGTTTCTTTTCAACAAAGATTCTGTAAACCATCCCTCGGTCCTTTCTCCATCTTTTGTCCATTCTGTGTTTTCGGTGTGATTGGCAGCATCAGCTGTGCTTCATTTACCTATACTCTCCGCTTTTTATATTGTTAAAACTGCGTCCAATCATATGGCAAATTCGCTACACACAATTTGGTTTGAGAAATCTGTATTTTGCTCAAACAAATAAGCAGATAACTTTACTGCAGAAAATCGTAGGAAGAAGATCATTGATACAAGCAACGCGTTGTATCTTATTTCTGCAACGTCGCCAATGCGCGTGCACCGATATCCCGTCGGCAATATGCGTGATCAAAGGAAATGCGATCGGCAAGTGCATATGCAGCATCGACCGCCTCTTTTAGGGTGGGCGCCGTGGCAACTGCACCTAATACGCGTCCACCGGAAGTACACAATGTATCGTTTGATCCAACTTTCTGCAATTTGGCACCTGCAATATCAATCACCTCATTGCAATTCAGTTTTTCAGGCAGTTTAATAGGATAACCGGTCTGATACGAGCCGGGGTAACCACGAGAAGCCAAAACAACACAGCAGGCACTCTCTTTGGAAAAACGGACCGGTTGATCTTTGAGCGTACCATTGGTCACCGCACGCATAATATCAAACAAATCTGTTTCAAGCAACGGCAAAACCACCTGTGCCTCCGGATCGCCAAAACGGCAATTGTATTCGATCACACGCGGACCTTTTTCGGTAAGCATTAACCCAAAATACAGGCAGCCCCGGAACACACGGCCTTCTGCCTTCATCGCACGAATCGTGGGCAGAAAAATCTCATCCATACAAGTTTGTGCAATCTGCGGCGTGTAATAAGGATTGGGGGCTACCGTTCCCATTCCGCCGGTATTTAACCCTTTGTCTCCATCCAGCGCACGTTTGTGATCCATCGAAGAAACCATGGGAACGATGGTTTCGCCATCTGTAAAGGCCAAAATGGAAACCTCAGGGCCTTCCAAAAACTCTTCAATCACCACGCGCGCACCGCTATTACCAAACTTGCGATCGCGCATCATGGCACACACCGCATCGTTTGCCTCTTCTCTGGTATTGGCAATGATCACGCCCTTACCGAGCGCCAATCCATCTGCCTTGATCACAGTAGGCAAAGGAGCTGTTTTGAGATACAAAAGTGCCGCATCCAGCTCATCAAACACTTCATAAGCTGCAGTTGGAATATGGTACTTTTTCATGAGCTCTTTGGCAAATACTTTTGATCCCTCGATCATTGCCGCATTTGCCTTTGGGCCAAAGCAAGGAATCCCCGCATCTTCCAAAGCATCCACACATCCAAGCACCAACGGGTCATCCGGAGCCACCACCGCATAGTCCACATGGTTATCCACGCCAAACTGTACAATATGAGCAATATCTTTTGCATCGATCGGTACACATGTGGCATCCATAGCAATGCCCCCGTTGCCGGGCAATGCGTAGATCTGTTTGATTTCTTTGTTCTCTTTGAGTTTTTTAATCATGGCGTGTTCTCTGCCACCGCCGCCGATGACCATGATATTCATGCCGTACGCCTCCGTTTTTTGTGATTATAAATAGAATGAGTCAAACACATATTCCCAAATGATCTGATTGCAAACAGATAAAACGGAGCAACCGGCAGTCAGACAACATCGCCGACAGCCGGTAAACTCCTATCTTTTTCAGCCATAAATGGGAAACTGCTTGCACAGCGCCATAACTTCCGCACTCACGCGGTCACGGTTGGCATCAAAATCCGTCGCAATATCATAAATCCATTGGGCGATTTTTTCCATTTCCGCTTCGCGAAAACCGCGAGAAGTTACCGCAGGTGTACCAATGCGCAAACCACTGGTAACAAACGGACTTTGCGGGTCATTGGGAATGGTGTTTTTGTTGGCGGTAATATGTACCTCATCCAGACGTTTTTCCAATTCTTTTCCAGTAATATCAAATTTACGCAGATCCAGCAGCATCAAATGGTTATCCGTACCGCCGGAGACAATGTCAAACCCACGCTGTATCAAGTCATTTGCCAAGGCGGATGCGTTTTTGACGATCTGTTGCTGATACGCCTTGAATTCATCCGTCAATGCTTCTCCCAATGCAACCGCTTTGGCGGCAATAATATGCATCAAGGGGCCGCCCTGTGTTCCCGGGAACACAGCCTTATCAATCTGTTTACCCAATGACTCCCGGCACAAAATCAAACCACCGCGCGGGCCGCGCAATGTTTTATGTGTGGTGGTCGTGACTACGTCAGCATACGGTACGGGGGACGGATGCAAACCGGCTGCCACAAGTCCTGCAATATGTGCCATATCCACCATGAGATAAGCGCCCACTTCATCCGCAATTTCACGGCAACGTGCAAAATCAATCACACGCGCATAAGCCGAAGCACCCGCAATGATCATCTTCGGATGACATTCCAATGCAATGCGGCGCATCTCATCATAATCGATACGTCCCGTTTCTTCATTCACGCCATAAGGAACGATGTTGAAATATTTTCCGGAAATATTGGCGGGAGAACCGTGGGAGAGATGTCCGCCGTGAGAAAGATTCATGCCCATCACCGTATCGCCCGGCTGCAAAAGTGCGAAAAATACTGCCAGATTCGCATTGGCGCCACTGTGCGGCTGCACATTGGCATATTCCGCGCCAAACAATTTTTTGGCACGATCGCGCGCAATATTTTCCACCTGGTCGACCGCATAACACCCACCATAATAGCGATGGCCCGGATACCCTTCCGCATACTTGTTGGTCAAAACCGTTCCGGCGGCGAGCAATACCGCTTTGGAAACGATGTTTTCCGATGCAATCAATTCAATGTTATGCTGCTGGCGGTGCAACTCCTCATCACAGGCGGCATAAACTTCGGGATCGTACTGCTTCAGTTCGTCAAAAAACATTTCTTTTTTCCTCCAAATTTTTATGTGTTACGGTTCCGACCGTTTGATATTACAAAGAAACAAAAGCATTTGCAGTGGCACAAACCAACTACATCCGTTAAATCACTTAATGATGGAACAATCTCATACCGGTAAACGCCATGGCAATTCCGTACTGATTGCAGCGATCGATGACGATATCATCGCGAATCGATCCACCCGGCTGTGCAATGTAAGACACACCGCTGCGGTATGCGCGTTCAATGTTGTCGTCAAAGGGGAAGAATGCATCCGATCCGAGCGCAACGCCGTGAATGGTGTTCAAATAAGCACGCTTTTCTTCTTCCGTCAAGGGATCGGGACGTGTGGTAAAATATTTCTCCCAAACACCCGGTGCACATACATCCTCTTCGTTTTGATTGATATAACCGTCAATCACATTGTCTCGATCGGGGCGGCCAAGCGTTGGTAAAAACGGCAAAGACAATACTTTTTCATGACGGCGAAGCTGCCAAGTGTCTGCCTTTCCACCAGCCAAGCGGGTACAATGGATACGCGACTGCTGACCGGCGCCAACGCCGATTGCCTGTCCGTCAACGGCAAAGCAGACTGAATTGGACTGCGTATATTTCAAGGTGATCAAAGAGACGATCAAATCCCGCTTTGCACTGTCAGGCAATGTTTTATTTTCCGTAACCACATGTTCCAGCAGCTTTTCATTGATCTCAAACTCGTTGCGCCCTTGCTCAAACGTGACACCGAATACTTGTTTGTGTTCCACCGGATCAGGTATATATGCAGGGTCAATCTGTACAATGTTATAATTGCCTTTGCGCTTCGATTTCAAAATTTCAAGCGCTTTGGGGGTATAACCCGGTGCAATCACGCCATCAGATACCTCGCGTTTGATCAGCATTGCCGTCAATTCATCGCAGGTGTCGGACAATGCGACCCAATCGCCGAAGGAACACATCCGGTCGGTACCGCGGGCACGGGCATAAGCACACGCAAGCGGTGAGTCATCCAAGCCGTCGATATCGTCCACAAAGCAGGCACGCTTGAGCGCTTCATCCAAAGGCAAGCCAATCGCAGCGGACGTGGGGCTGACATGCTTAAAAGAAGTAGCTGCAACGCATCCCAGTGCAGCTTTCAATTCTTTGACCAACTGCCAGGAATTAAGCGCATCCAAAAAATTGATATATCCGGGCCGGCCGTTTAAAATCGTTAACGGCAAATCTTCACCGTTTGCCATAAAAATGCGCGCCGGCTTTTGATTTGGATTACAGCCGTATTTCAGTTCAAATTCTTTCATGCATGTCTTCCTTTCTTTTGCAATGTTTCGTTTGTACAAGTATAAAAAATCGTCATATATGGCGAAATTTCCGTGTGTTCTGCATCACCATACCATCCATGCAAAATCACTCACGTAAAATGATTGTTCCCAAAAATCAAGTGTGATTGGATGATTGCACAGATGATAAAGTGAATGAACAAAATGTAGCGTGAATGCTCAAACAGTTAACGCAGCGCCCACATCTCCTTGGTAGTACCGCTCCAACATGGGTTTTGCTTCTGTTTCAATAAAGCGATCGACTTGAGAGGGACAACGACCGATAAACTGTACCGGATCCAAATGCTCCAAAATCTCTTCCTTTGTCATGGGAAACGCATCGTCCGCAGCAATCCGATCGATCAAATCATTTTGACCGCCTTCCAATTTCACTTTCGCCGCCGCCGCATGAGAATGCTGGCGCAGCCGTTCATGTAACGCTTGACGGTCTCCGCCGCGTTTGACACACTCCATCATAATGTTTTCCGTCGCCATAAACGGCAATTTGCTCATGACGCGTGCGTGAATCACTTTGTCATAGACAACCAATCCACCGGTAATATTGATATAAATATTCAAAATGGCATCAACAGCCAAAAACGCCTCCGAAACACTCAGCCGTTTGTTCGCGCTGTCATCCAACGTCCGCTCAAACCACTGCGTGCCGGCGGTAAAAGCCGGGTTCAACGCATCGGCAATTACATAACGCGAAAGCGCGCTGATTCGCTCGCTGCGCATGGGATTGCGCTTATAGGGCATGGCAGAAGAACCAATTTGTGTTTTTTCAAACGGTTCTTCCATTTCCTCAAACGATTGCAGAATACGCAAATCATTGGAAAATTTATAGGCACTTTGTGCAAAGCCGGATAACACAGAGAGAAAATATGCATCTGTTTTACGGGAATACGTCTGTCCGCTGACCGTGACACAACCCGAAAATCCCATCTCTTTGGCAATCAGTTCCTCCAGGCGGTCCACTTTTTCCTCGTTTCCCTCAAACAGCTCCATAAAGCTTGCCTGAGTACCGGTAGTGCCTTTGGACCCCAGCAATTTCAATTCAGAGAGCTGATATGCCAAATTGCGCATATCGCAGATGATATCATATGCCCACAGCGTGGCGCGCTTGCCCACCGTGGTCAACTGTGCCGGCTGCAAATGGGTATACGCCAGACATGGCAGCGATTTATACTGTGCGGCAAACTGTGTGAGCTGATAGAGTACCTGTGCCGCCTTTTTCATAATGATCTCTGACGCGGCACGTAAAATGACCACATCTGTGTTGTCTCCCACATAGCATGAAGTTGCCCCCAAGTGAATGATCGGCTCTGCTGCCGGACATTGCACTCCATATGCGTACACATGGCTCATCACATCGTGCCGTACTTCTTTTTCACGCGCCTGTGCCACGTCATAATTGATATCATCCGCGTGTGCCTCCATTTGCGCGATCTGCTCGTCCGTGATATCAAGTCCCAGCGCCTTTTCCGCTTTTGCAAGCGCAATCCACAATTTTCGCCAAGTGCGGAATTTGAAGTTTTCGGAAAATACATGCTGCATTTCCGCTGAGGCATAGCGCGTGGAAAGCGGTGAAATATATTTGTCTTTTTCGCTCATCATTGCTATCTGATACCCTTTCATTTTTCACTTATCGACTGCCGTTTTGGTTGAACAGACGATCAACATACGTCTCATCAGAGAGTGAAGTATAACGGACATACAATGAAATCCGATTCTGTGCATCAAGATGATCCCATAACATAGCGGCAAACGCATCGATATCATTATCTGTTTGCACCCGTTCCGGCTCGCCCACAAACGAGGGCAATACTTTTCCATCGGTCACATACGTGTGAAGGAACTGCCCGAGTCCCGGAACAGATGGATAAGAAAACAAATGACGTGTACATGCACTGCCGGCAGCATCAATGCTTTTCAAAATGCTCATATCGTATGAAAATCCTTCCGGCGCAAACGTCAACATCGCGGAAATACGAGGGGTAAAATTCGGAGCATCCGGTTCAAAGCAACGTGTGTTCAGTGCATCCGCAAACCCGATTCCCTGTTCTAAGCCTCTTGCAATGGTATCCGTCTGGTCGCCGTTGGTCACAATCAAATGGTGGCCAACCCGGCGCTGCGCTGCATAAATGATCAGCGTAGGATCCTCTACCAACCCGGCATCATAAGGTTTGGTATAGAGCGTATCACCTTCGCACACAAACACACGATTGCGGCTGTTGGCGCTGCGGCCCATGATAAAATAAGCACTCACCGCACACGAACCATCCGGTGTCGTACCTACCACAATACCGCGGCCGACATACGGATTTCCATCGATCAAATCGCCAATTGGTTTGGTTCCATAAACATTCATATTGTTTCTCCTCTACTTGCCCCGTCAAAAATAAATCCATAGAGACGGATATCCCGCCAATATATATTTTAAGTTGTTTGATTTTCTTTTTCCTTTCGGATATCGGCACTGATCATTTGCACAGCACGTGGCAGCAGTTGCCATTCCGCTTCTTCCATTACGCGGCGCTGCAATGTTTCCGGCGTATCATCCGGCAATACATCCACAGCCTTTTGCAGAATAATTTCTCCGCCATCCGGAATTTCATTGACAAAATGGACGGTAGCACCGGTAACTTTCACCCCGTAATCAAGCGCCGCTTGGTGCACACGCAATCCATAAAAGCCTTTGCCGCAAAAAGAAGGAATGAGGGACGGATGGACATTGATGATACGGCGCGGAAACACAGAGGTAAAACTTTCGCTCAAAATGCTCATAAATCCGGCCAAAACAATCAATTCCACATGTGTTTCCACCAAGGTTTTCATGATATGCGCCTCAAATGCCCCTTGAGAACCGCACTCGTGCTTAGAAATGGTGACCGTGGGAATCTGTGCACGCGCCGCTCGTGTTAACGCATATGCCTCCGGATTGGAGGAAACAACCAAAACGATTTCACCGTCCGGAATTTTTCCGGCAGACTGCGCATCAATCAGTGCCTGCAAATTGGTTCCGCCGCCGGAAACGAACACGGCAATCCGCGTTTTCTCCGTCGTCATACCAACATCACCCCATCTTCGCCGGACACAAGTTCTCCCAGCAAATATGCATCTGTTCCCTGTTCCTGCAGTATTTGTATGGCGCGATCTGCGTCACATGCCGCAACAACGGCACACATGCCAACACCCATGTTAAATGTATTGAACATATCCCGCTCCGGGAGATTCCCGGTCTGTTGTAGCAACTGAAAAATGGGTGGCACGCGCACTGCCTCTCGTGCGATTTTTGCGGTGAGTCCTGCTTTCAACGCACGCGGAATGTTCTCATAAAAACCGCCGCCTGTGATATGCGCGACCCCTTTGACCTGCACATTTTCAAACAGCTTTAGCATAGGCTTTACATAAATTTTTGTGGGAACAAGCAATGTTTCACCCAAAGATTTTCCATGGAGCGCATCCAGCGGTTTTGTCAAATCGGTTCGTTCCACATCGAACACTTTCCGTACCAAGGAAAAGCCATTGGAATGTAATCCCGATGAAGGCAATGCAATGAGCACATCACCGGGTACCATCGTTTCTTTATTCAAAATCCGGCTCTTATCAACCACACCGACACTAAATCCAGCCAGATCGTATTCGTTTTCCGGATAGAACCCGGGCATTTCTGCCGTTTCACCGCCGATCAATGCAGCACCCGCTTGTACACATCCCTCCGCGACACCGCTCACAATTTGCGCAATTTTTTCCGGAACGTTTTTTCCGCATGCAATATAGTCCAGAAAAAACAACGGTTTGGCGCCACAGCAAAGAATATCGTTGACACACATTGCAACACAGTCAATCCCAACCGTATCGTGACGATCCATCAAAAATGCCAATTTTAATTTGGTGCCTACACCATCAGTACCGCTGACCAAAACCGGATGAGTCATCCCCGTTGTATCCAGTTCAAACAGGCCGCCGAATCCGCCGATGTCCGTGTCAGCACCTTTGCAGACCGTACGTGCAATGTGCTGTTTCATCAGTTCCACTGCCCGGTATCCTGCGGTGATATCCACACCTGCGTTGGCATAGCTTTCAGAGCTTGAATTTTTCATGTCTTTTCTCCGTTTTATGGTGAAATAATGGTATATTGAAATCTGTATTTGTCGTTTGTTCCCAATACCGATGCATCTCAATCATCTTGCACACTCAGTTTACGCTTGTCCGTTATGCGGCACTCAAATTTGTTCTTCTCGGTATGCTTCGGAATTTCCGTAGGATACTCATTGGTAAAGCACGCATGACAATACCCCACTCCCTGCGGCATTCCGATCAGCTCGCCAAGCCGCTCAGTACGCAAATATCCAAGTGTGTCAGCGCCGATAATTTTTGCAATCTCTTCCACACTGTGGTGGCATGCAATCAGCATATCTCTCGAATCAATATCCGTACCGTAATAACAAGGGTTGAGAAACGGCGGTGCTGAAATACGCATGTGAATCTCAGCAGCCCCTGCTTCCCGCAGCAAATTAACAATACGAGCACTGGTGGTACCCCGAACTATTGAATCGTCGATGAGGACCACACGTTTCCCCCGTACTGCTTGCGCAACAGGGTTCAGCTTAATACGCACCTTGTCTTCGCGACTCTTTTGTCCGGGCGCAATAAAGGTGCGTCCGATATATTTATTCTTGATAAAGCCAATCTCATAAGGAATCCCGGATTGTTCTGCATAGCCGACCGCTGCGTCCAATCCCGAATCAGGCACACCGACAACCACATCTGCCTCTACCGGATAATCCATGGCCAGGAATTTTCCGGCGCGTACCCGCGCCTGATGTACACTGCAGCCATTGATCGTGGAATCCGGGCGGGCAAAATAAATGTATTCAAAAATACAACTCGCCGCGGGAACTTTGTTACAGTGATCCGTAATGGAACGCATCCCATCTTTGGTAAAAATCAAAATCTCGCCGGGCAAAATTTCACGCACATATGTCGCGCCTACTGCATCCAATGCGCAACTTTCGGAAGCGACAATATATCTGCCATCCGCAGTTGTGCCAAAACACAGCGGGCGAAATCCATATTCATCCCGGCATGCAATCAGTTTTGACGGAGACATAATCACCAAAGAATACGCACCGCGGATCCGATTCATGGCACGATTGACGGCCTCTTCAATAGAGGGAGCGGTCAATCGCTCTTTGATGATAATATAGGATATGACTTCCGTATCACTGGTCATATGAAAGATGGAACCTTGTAATTCCAATTCTCGGCGCAACTCCGTGGAATTGATCAGGTTGCCATTGTGTGCCAGCGCAAGATTGCCCTTGATATGATTCACGACAATCGGCTGTGCATTCAGTCGGCCGTTGGTGCCAGTGGTACCGTATCGGACATGTCCCACCGCCATATTACCCTGTCCCAATGTTTGCAACACCTCAGGGGTGAAGACATCATTGACCAATCCCGTGTCCTTATAATGGCGGAACACACCGTGATCGTTGACCACAATGCCCGCACTTTCCTGACCACGGTGCTGCAGTGCATACAAGCCGTAATACGTTTGTAAAGCAACATCCTGCTGTGTTGGCGAAAAAACGCCGAACACACCGCACTCTTCATGAAGTTTGTTCCATTCGTTTTGATGCATAATGATTCTCCGTGACATTGACGTTGTTGATATGATCGATCAATATATTTTCTTACGATCCCATCACGCGGCGCATCATCTCGCGGTATGCATCTTCCACGCCGCCCATATCGCGGCGGAAGCGGTCCTTATCCAGCTTTTCATTGGTCTTGGCGTCCCAGAAACGACAGGTATCGGGTGAAATTTCATCTGCCAATACCAAATCACCCGCTTCGGTCTTACCAAACTCCAATTTGAAATCTACCAATTTCACACCCAATTGCAAAAAATAATCCTTCAAGACGTCATTGACACGGAACGCCATCTGCTCGATGCGATCAATCTCAGAAGGCGTTGCAAGTTTCAGCGCCTGTGCATGCCAGCGATTGATCAAAGGATCGTGCAATTCATCGTTCTTATAGGAAAATTCAATGGTCGGCGCGTCAAATACAATGCCCTCTTCCACACCATACCGTTTGGCAAAAGAACCGGCGGAAATGTTACGAATGATCACTTCCAACGGTACAATCGTCACCTTCTTCACGACCGTCTCCCGATCATTCAATTCTTTCACGAAATGCGTCGGCACGCCATGACGTTCCAACAACTGCATCAAATAGTTGGTCATACGATTGTTGATCGCGCCTTTTCCGGTAATGGTACCCTTTTTCAGTCCGTCCATTGCCGTTGCGTCATCTTTATAAGAAACAATGACCAGATTTTTGTCATCGGTTGCATATACTTTCTTTGCTTTGCCCTCATACAGCTGTTCTCTTTTTTCCATTGTTCTGCTCCTCCGTTTTTCACGTCTCATTGTAATCCGTCGCAGTTTTATTGCTTATTTTTATTGCACAAATTGTGCACTGATTTCACGATCTTTTTCCAATACACGTTGCGTGCCTTTTTCGCGCGCATCCAAAAGTTTTTGCATCAGAGACGGCTCTCCCAATGCCAAAATTTGAATGGACAACAAAGCGGCATTGACCGCACCGTCAATGGCAACCGTTGCCACAGGAATCCCACTGGGCATTTGAACCGTTGAGAGCAGCGCGTCAACGCCGTCTAAATATTTTGATTTACAAGGGATGCCGATGACCGGCAACACTGTCTGCGCTGCCAATGCACCCGCCAAATGTGCCGCCATACCGGCAGCCGCAATGATGACACCAAAACCATTGTCTGCAGCGCTTGCAGCAAACGATGCAGCAAGAGCCGGTGTCCGATGTGCAGAATACACATGTACTTCATAGGGCACGCCATATTCCTGCAACGTATTGATGGCTTTTTGTACCACCGGCAGATCGCTGTCACTTCCCATGACAATTGCAACTTTTCTCATTTCACATACTTCCTTCCTGACATGATTGTCGCTTTTTTGTTTGCTCTCACTGTCAAAAAGCAAAAAAAGGCAGTCCCATCCCTACTTCAGATAGGATTGCCCAGACGGTCGGCAAACTGAACAAGTCAGTTTCATTTTTCCCGCTTCCATAAGGTTTTTTCCTCTATGTTCCGTCAGTTGCGGAAAAACGTATCTTTCCTCTGTCGAGTATATCATGTTTCGACAGAATTGTCAATAGAACGAATTGTTAATAAATTCTCCCAATCCGTTTGTTGACAGTGTTGTGTGTGTATGGTAAAATGTCTGACAAAGCCTTATATGATGAACAAATACATTCCCCGGCAAAATGTTATCACGCCTCATACTGCATGATAACAAAGCAAAAAAGGAGACGTGCCATGCGACGCTTGACCGATTCTTTCATTCAATTATCCGACAAAGCACAAGACCGCGTCAATATCGGAAAGATTGAAACATCCGATTCCTATCTTCTCTCGCTGCTTTCCCGCGCGAACGCTTTTGCAAATGCACCTGCCCTCCCCCTGTATTTCGCATCCTTTGACGACGCCGTTGCTCATGTTGTACATGATTCATTCGATCAATCTTTGGCACAAACCGATGAAAAATACGCCATTGTGATTGGACCAACAAAAATTACGGTATATGCTAACACACAGCGCGCACGGGTATATGCGGCACACGCCTTGTTCGATCACGCAGGAACGGATTTGGCCCACGGTGTTATCTACGCATTTCCACGCTGTCCCCACCGCTCTGTCCATGTCTTTTTTCCGCCTCACGATACATATGGCTACTTCCTTCGTTTTATTGACATGCTTTGTGCGTTTGGCTACAACAAACTGATTTTACAAGTCAGCGGCGCGATGGAATTCAAACGCCACAAGGAAATCAATGACTGCTGGAAAGAATACGCTAAGAGTTATTTGGAATACAACGGAAAGACGTACGACAATCAAATCAGCACACGGATACGCAATGCCAACCACTCCTACAATGCGCACGGGGAAGTTTATACACAAAAAGAATGCCGCGATCTCGCCGCATACTGTGAGGCACGCGGAATTGAAATCATTCCCGAGGTACCGTATCTGTCACACAGTGAATATCTGCTCGCCGCTCACCCGGAACTGGCAGAATGTCCCGACGAATGGACGCCGGATACCTGTTGCCCGTTACACCCCGATTTATACAAATATGTATTTGATCTGTTTGACGAAGTCATCGATGTATTTCATCCCCAAACCCTGCACATCGGACACGACGAATGGTGGGTCATGTGTCAGTGTGAGCGCTGCCGCGGAAAAGATCCGGCACAACTGTTCGCAAACGACGTCAACCACGCATATCAGTACCTCAAAGAAAAAGGCGTCAAAACCATGATCTGGGGCGACAAACTGATGAAAGTATGCGACCGCAACGGTGAATTTCACGGTGGTGCGCATAAAAAAATATGGTCAGTCAAAACAGACAGAAGTATCGAGGTCATGGGAAAAGAGTGCCCCATCTATGAAAAATATTGGTTCAAAGCACCCGAAAACATCGAAGAAATGGGCGGCATCCCGCACGAATTATTGGCTACTTACGACTGCGCTGCTTACCTACATCGTGACATTCAGGTCCTCAATTGGTACTGGGCGGAAAACGACGAGATCAACGATGTTTTTCTGCGTATGGGTTATCCGATGGCCTACGGCAACTGTAACTGTACCAACCTGGAGCACTGGGAACAACGCCTGGCGTTGGGCGCACAAGGGATTAGTATCTCGTGTTGGCTGCAAATGGATGAGGTGCATTTTCAACGCTGGGATACCGCAATGTTCCAACTGGGATACGGGGCAATGATGACATGGCGGGAAGATTACTCGGAACAGGCACAAGATTTTCTTGCCAACGTATTACAAGTTGCACATGCCATGTTCCGCCAACGCAATGCGGAAACGTTGCAGGTACCGCATCTGCGGATTACACACACCGCACTGACAACAGCGGAAAATGCTGACAACATCCGTCCTTATATTGTCTATGACGATGTGGGGCTGGGAACGTACGAAATCCATTATACTGACGGTACCATCACCCGGCAGGATGTACTCTTCGGGCACAACATCGGTTATAAATATGCACGCACAGATCGCTGGCACCACCCCGTTCTGTATTGGTATCAGACCGATCCGTTTTTGACCATGCCCGCAGGGGTATGCGACCTGCATATCAACGCGGACGGTGCATGGTATACCCTTGTTCTCCCGCTGGATGTCCATAAAACAGTGCAATCTGTGCAATTCGTGCCACGTGAAAAATATCGCACCAAAACACAAATTGCTGAGATTTGTGTCATGGATGAAAACGACACGATAATACAAACATTTGACGCACGTACGATCACACAATAACGCCCAAGATACCATCTATAACGGAAATGGTTATAGCAATACGCGATGGTATCGCGTAGAGACAGAATGCAATGTATGTACCATCAATCATGCAGTGCGATCACGATAGGTTGTTACACCAAATCATTTGCATAACAATGAAGGCAGGGAAAATTCCCTGCCTTTGTTTATAGAATATCATCTGTCATACAAATCGTACCAATGAACATGAGTGGAGCCATTTACAACAAGTCTCTTATTTTTCGGTAGCAGTTCACGCCACGTCTTTTATAGTGATCGATCGCCCATTCATCGCTTTCTTATTTATCAATATGAATGCCCGGTGTCCATTTTCCGTCACCTCGATATACATAATCCTCTTTCCAGTCTTCTGACTTAATAATGTATATAGATAACAGACCGATATTATCCTGATCAAAATCATCTTTTGTGCATTCTTTCATTGCAACATAATATTTATGCAGGTCTGTTTCACAAGTAAATGCAGATTGTATTATCTTGGATATCTTTCCTGTTTCAATTTCATAGTCTGTTCCTGCTCCTGAATCATCCGCATCAGAAATTGAAACAATGTCACATAACACCCTGGCTGAACTTCATGTATCCGGAGAGGAAGTCACTCTCTAAGCATATATTTTCGGGCATTACTTTAAGTCTTACCGGTCATATCATTGCTTGCAAATATCAGAAACAATCTGTGCCATTTGATCTTGTTTTTGCAGCATATCTGCCACCAGCTTTGCCTGTGTACGGCACCGCACAAGATTATGCGTCGGATAACCGGTTTGAAAATAGGTGTCGCCATTGAGATAGTCTGTCAAGAAACGCACACCGCACTCCAGCGTCATCAATACCGCGCTCATCGGCAAACGTGCGATCTCAGCCTCCGTCAGTGCTGTTTTTGCCTCTTCCAGATATCCGGCAGTATATGATTGGAAAAGATCCAAACGCATAAAGATCTTATCAACATCTTGCTCATCTTCGGCACCGGAAGACGCACCAAAACGAATGCTGTCCCCAAAGTCATAAAGTGCGGAACCGGGCATTACCGTATCAAGATCAATCACACATACCGCCTGATCGGTTTTTTCATCCATCATAATATTGTTCAGTTTGGTATCATTGTGTGTCACGCGCAGCGGTATATTGCCCCGCGCAATCTCATCGGTAATCGTCCCCGAAATCGGCTCTTGCGCCAAATAAAATGCAATTTCCTTTTCTGCCGTATTGCGACGGCCCGCAATATCTGCCTCCAGCGCCGCATGAAAGTCACGAAAACGTTTCGGCGTATCGTGAAAATGCGGAATGGTCTCATGTAACGTAGCGGCAGGATAATCAGAAAGCAAACGCTGAAATTTTCCAAACGCCCGTGCAGCATTTTCAAACAACACCGGTCGCTCGACCGTCTGATATGCGACCGCACCTTCAATAAAATCATACAGGCGCCAAAAGCCGCCTTCATTTTCTACGTACAACTTGCCGTCTTTGGCTTCGACCAATCGCAGTGTTTCACGCGTCGGGTCCCCTCCCTCCGCACGAATTTTTTCACGCAGAAAATCGGTCACACGGCTGATATTTTCAATCAACTCCACCGGCTTTGTGAACACCGTTGTGTTGACTGCTTGCAGCACATAGCGCTTTCGACCGGCAGGCGTCTGATAGTTTAATGCGTACGTACGATTGATATGCCCATCAGAAATGGGAGAAAAAGAGTCATATGTACCAACGGTTGAAAAACACGCAGACACAGCGCGTATGTCTTCGTTTGTCATTGCTTTGCTATCCATAGGTCGTTCTATCTCGATCCTTTCAGCGTTTTATATTTTCCGTCATCCAATCAATTCCACAAGGCACGCGGATAAACGCCGCGGGCGATGGCATCATCAATAAATGCTTGCACGCCAGCCTTATCCTCATGATACGTAACACCATACCATTTCGAAGTAGTTTGCAATACCTTAAAATCTGCAATTTTTTCACGGATCAAAATTTCCACGACATACGGCAGAAAATATTCATCCTTGAGAGGATTTTTCATTTGATCTAAAAACGCGGGAAAATACGTTTCAATCAAGTCAAAAATTTCAGGTGTAAACGCCCACATATTCATGGAAACCACGCTGTTTTCATCCACGTCTGTCCAGCCGGTCTGCTCCTCATAAAATTGGGTCTTACCATTGTTGCGCTGAATCTTGGTGCGCTCCGTCACCTGTTCCAAGCACCCGTCCTTGCCGACACGACACACACCGCGCGCCACGTGGCCGTTTTCCGAAAGCGTATTTTTCAAAATAAATCCGCACATAGCCATTTGCAGTCTATCGCCTTTTTTTGCCGGCAAATCGCGGAAAAACGCTGCAGCCTTTTCATAAGAATCGCGGCCGTAAAAATCATCCGCATTGATCACCAAGAAAGGATCCTGCACGTATTCACGCGCACAAAGCAGCGCATGTGCAGTCCCCCACGGCTTTTGTCTGTCCGGCGGACAAGTATATCCTGCCGGCAGCGTATCCATTTCCTGAAATGCATAAGAAACATTCACACGGTTTTCAATGCGCTGTCCGACCGTTTGCCGAAACTGATCCAGATTTTCTTTTTTAATAATGAAGACAACCTTGTCAAATCCTGCACCAATCGCGTCATAAATAGAATAATCGATAATAAATTCTCCGCACGGCCCGATGGGATCGATCTGTTTCAGTCCGCCGTATCTGCTGCCCATACCGGCAGCCAAAATTACCAGTGTCATATCTTATCTCCTTGTCGGCGTAGATTCGTCTTTGTGTCAATTGTGTCACGTGTACGCAAAAGTACTTGAAAATGCAGTGAATACATAGCCATAAATGGCGTACATTTACTACACGCGATAAATCAATTGGTTGGGACACCGCCCAATTTTTTTTAGCTTAGCACAGATTTATGAACAAAGAATAAATAAAAGAACTTTGTTTTCGTGTTTTGTCACATATCAACGGCTTTTAAGAATCGCATCCGGGCCATTTTCATTAACGATGATTCACCAATGGTTCTACTGTAAAATTGTGAATGAAATCCAGACAAAAAAGTACCGATGCATCGCAAAATGCGATACACCGGTACAAAAACAGAAAAGGTGACAAATTAAAAATATTGAATAGAGAAAACACATGGAACATGGAACCGGGCAGGCATGATCGTCGTACCGTTTTCTGCCGTATGTAATATCAAAAGTCATCAAGAGATATACCGTTAAGACAGTTTGTTCTTAAGCCTTAAATTATCAGAAATCATGGCAATAAATTCAGAATTGGTGGGTTTACCGCGATTGTTTTGAATGGTATAACCAAAATAGGAATTCAGCACATCTACATCGCCTCTGTCCCACGCAACTTCGATGGCATGACGGATGGCACGTTCAACACGGGAAGAGGTTGTCTGATATTGTTTTGCAACCGTTGGATACAACAACTTTGTTACATAATTGATCACTTCCGCGTCTTTGATCGCCATCAAAATAGCCGTGCGCAAATACTGATATCCTTTGATATGGGCAGGCACACCGATCTGATGAATCACATTTGTAACCTGTGCTTCCAGGTCATTGTCATCTATCATTTTATTCATCCCCTGCGACATTGTCGGCGGCGTTGTGTGGCGCATTTTGAAATAAATGCTTTGCATGCGCTCCATCAACGCTTCAAAATTGACAGGCTTGTACATACAATATGCAGCGCCCGCCTGTGTTGCTTCAAAAAACATATTTGCCGTTCCCTCATAATTGAGGTAAATGAATGCAGGGCGCTCCTCATATTCTCTGCCGCCGTGACGAATTGTCTTGATCACCTGTATCCCATCCATTTTCGGTAACCAGGCGTCGAGTAAAACAATGTCCGGATCGTGCTTCTGGATCAATTGCACCGCCTCTTCCCCGTTGCGTGCAATATCGACGATCTGTGCACCGAGTCTTGTCAAATTATCCTTTGCCAAGACCCTGAGATCTGCATTGCTCTCAGCAATCAGAACACGAATTTTCTGTTCCATATTTTTTCTCCTTTTCTATTATTTTTTGAAAAATCGATTATCTGATCACAAAACAAAATAGAATTGCGAATAAAATATGATAATAGTGACGGTTTTGCGATCTATTTTCATCGCGGAAATAATCATAGCATACAAAATATTTGTTGTCAATAGATATTTCTCAGAATTTTAGCTGAATGATGAAGAAATTCAAGCATTTTTTCGTCGAAAATAAATATTTTGTCGAATTATGTCATATTTTCTTTTTGCATAAAACAGAAAAAGAGAGCATTTTGAAGAATATGCGGGAAACAACTGGGGAAGTAACAAAGGCAGCCATAAGTGGTCTAAAAACAGGAAAATGTATTCTGACACCAACACGATATTCCACGCCTCTTGCACCAAAAGAGAATATTTGGTATAATACAAGTGTTTTACATATGTTTTCATCGGCACGACAGCCAATGCCGCAAAATGACCGTATGGGAGGCAAAACGACATGCAGCATACCAATCAAACGCCGTGTCTGTTCCGCCGTTGCGATTTTATCGTATTCGGCAGCGTTTTGCTGCTTGCTGCAATATTTTTTCTGACCGCTTCCGGTGCATTTTCCCATTTGTCATCTGCCGGACAAGAAAAATATATCACTGTACAAACGGCAGAAGATACCACGGTCTATCCCTGCGAAGAAGAAACAATTCACATTGTTTCCAACGACATTTCCCTCTCCATTTTGATTGACAAAGATGGTGCTGTGGTGCGTGCGTCCGATTGCCCTGATCAGATCTGTGTGCACAGTGGAAAAATCACAAAAATCGGCGCACGCATCGTTTGTGTCCCTGCACAATGTGTCATTACTGTCACCGCATCCCCTGCTGCTGAAAAAAACGATTCCTCTGAAACAAAAAAAGGCGGAGAGGAGGTGGATGCCGTTGTCGGTTGAAAACTTTCAAAAACAATCAAAGCAAAAAAACACGATATCTGTAAAAACACTTGTAACAGATGCATTGTGCGTCACTTTTGCGTTGATGCTTTCCTATGTGGAGACGTTTCTGCCACCCCTTTTTTTCATTCCGGGTGCAAAACTCGGATTGGCAAATCTCGCGGTCATGTTTTGCGTGATCCGTTGCGGTTTTTGGAACGGTACAATGGTCAATTTGGGGCGTATATTGTTGTCGTTTCTGCTGTTCGGACAAGTTAGCAGCTTGTTCTTTTCGCTCTCGGGTGCTTTCTGCACACTCTGCTTTTTGTTTTTTTCCGCCCGCGCATTTGACCACCATATCGGATGTTTGGGGCTGAGTGTCGGCAGCGCCGCATTTCACCAATTGGGACAATTGGCAGCGACCGCGCTGTTATATGCACCGTTAACCGCTCTATCTTTCGGTGCTTGGATGATGGTGGCAGCCATGATAACAGGCAGTGTGAACGGTATATTGCTGTGGCTGTTATTGCGATACACCTCCCGTTTGCCGCTTGGTTCGTCTCATTGATCGCTTGGCGTTCCTCATTGCAAAATGGTTTCACCATATGCAAATTTTTTACATAAAACACGATAAGATACGGCCGCTAAAGAAATATGAAACACAAGGTCATATGCGGATGAAAATCAAATGAAAAACTTTTTCTTTTATTTACTGAAAAAAATACATATATCAGGGAACTTATCCGCTTTGACTGTTGCACGACACACGTGTGTACGAGCAATTTGTTGCCGTGGATGTGCGATCCTGCTCTGCTTGCCGCTATTGTTGTCCGGATGCAAATCCACGGCACCAAACGAACCTGTCAGCCACTCATTTTTTGCCATGGACACCGTGATCAACGTCACATTGCCACCAAACACACCTGACACCATCTTAAAGCTTTTGGAAGAAAGCGTTTTGGAGGACGAACAACGCCTGTCGGCAACCATTTCCACAAGCGAAATTACAGCGTTCAATCAGTCGGCAGACGGTATCACACTCAGCAAACAAACTTCTGCCTTGATGAAAGAAGCGTTACAGGTATCCGATGCCACCAATGGCGCCTTTTGTATTACCATCGCCCCGCTCTCTTTTCTGTATAAACCTTTTTTGCGCGGCGAAACGGATACGCCGCCTGATCAAGATGCAATCACAAAAGCGCAGAGATGGGTAAACGATGAGGCGTTGACACTGACGGAACATACATTGACCAAAACAGATCCTGCCGTACAAATCGAGTTGGGTGCCTGCGCAAAAGGAGATGCCTGTGCACACGCCGTTGAGATACTCAAGGAAAACGGCATTTCGTGGGGAATGTTATCTTTCGGCGGGAACATCGGCGTGTTCGGAGAAAAACCGGACGGTAGCGCGTGGCGCATCGGAATTCAAAATCCAAAAAACACGGATGCGCTCATCGGAAGCGTGACACTTGAAGATGAAGAATTTGTATCTGTTTCCGGCAACTATCAGCGCACACGAACGTATGAAGATATCACCTATCACCACATCATTGATCCCAAAACAGGAATGCCCGCAGATAAAGGACTTGACAGCGTCGCTGTTATCACCAACAACGGTGCATTGGCAGACGCTCTGTCGACCGCGTTGTTTGTACTCGGATATGAAGACGGTATGACATTGTATCAAAGTGGTACTTTTTCGTTTGAAGCGGTATTTTGCCAAAGCAACGGCGAGGTATTGTATACACCGGGGTTGAAGGACCGCTTTATTCCTACCACTTGATTTTTCTCTTATCTTATCACATCAAACCATTGCATTTTGTCAAATTTCGTCTGTTCCTATCACAACTGATCAAAACCGGCGCGACTTCAGCTTTTTGTTGGGAAGCCGGATTCCTTAATTATTTCGGATGTGTTTTTTGTCATTGAACGCTATCAAGATCGGCAAACATATCATATTTGTTATTGTTTTCTGTTAAATCGTAACATCTTTTTCCTTTATGCAAACACAAATCAAAATCTACCAAGAAACGGAGCACCCAAATGTCAAATACCTATTTTTACGTTGACCCTGCAGCCGGTGTCGGCGGCAACGGAACCAAAGAGCATCCCTTTTCCACCGTGGAACAAGCACGCGACGCCGTACGCGCGCTGCCCGATGCATTGCGGCAGTCGGATATTTGTATCTATTTGCGCGGCGGCAGATATGTTCTCTCACAAACCATCGCATTTGACAACCGTGATAGCGGCAGTGAATCCCATCCAGTCGTTTGGCGCGCTTATCCGGGGGAAAAGGTCATCTTTGACGGCGGCGTCTGTTTTGGGACGGAACGCATGACAAAGCTTTCCGATCCGGATATCGCCAAACGCTTGGTCGACCCTGACGCGGCAAATCATGTATACGTTCTGGATCTTTCCGGCCTGCCCATCTCTTATGGCACATACGGCAACCGCGGTTTCCGTCGCCCGTATGTCCCCGCACCCAATGAGCTTTTCATCAACGGCATGCCGCAAACCATTGCACGCTATCCCAAAAAAGAAGACGGTATGCTGGCACTGACCGATGTTGTCGACAAAGGCAGTGTACCACGCACGGGGGACTTCTCTTTGCGTCCCATGGTCATCCGTTATAACGATGCGCGTCTGGAACGTTGGGTGGGAGCCGAACAAGCCTGTCTGTCCGGCTTTTTCGGGTCCAGCTATGCCGATGACAACATTGAAATTGCGCACATTGATCCAAAGGAGCACACCATCACCACAACATTGCCACACCTCTATGGTGCATGTACGGAACCGTTTGCTTGCTGGTGTATTGTAAATTTGCTGGAAGAATTAAACGCACCGGGAGAATATTTTATTGATTGTAAAGCGCAAAAGGTCTATTTTATCCCGCCAAAATCTTTCGATATGCAACATGCGACCTTCCAGGTGTCTTCTCTGGCGGAAGTCATGTTTGCATTTGAGAACTGTTCGTATCTGCATCTGATCGGTTGTACGTTTGAAAACAGCCGCAGCAGCGCGATCTATATTGAAAACGGGCGCGGCGTGAAAATCCACGGTTGCACCATGCACAATCTGGGCACACTCGCTGTGCAATTCGGCAAAGGTGCCTCTGCGATGCCGGAGGGACGACACACCTATCACGGGCAGCGGGACAAGGGAATCCCCGCGCCGCATCCGATCAGCCGCGAAATGGGCGCCTGGCACGAATACTTATATGAGTTTGCCGCATGGGACAATGAGGCGGGATTTGACCACATGATCTCCGACTGCGACATATACGACACCGCCACCGGCGGCGTACTGCTCTCCGGAGGGAACCGCAAACGTCTGATTCCGGGTAACAACACCGTACATAACTGCCATTTTACCCGTACCAACCGGCTGGAATATTCCTGCAAGGGAGCCGTCAACATGATGGGCTGCGGCAATCGGATCACGCACTGTGAGATGCACGATCTGGAGGGATATGCCATCTATTTTTATGGCAACGATCATTACATTGCATACAATCGCATTCATCACGTACTAAAAGAACTGAGTGACGCGGGTGCTATTTATTCCGGCCGTGACATGAGCCAGTGCGGCAATGTGATCGAAAAGAACTTCATCTATCACATCCGCAATCCCAAAAAAGACGCGCTTGGTGTCTGCGGCGTTTACCTGGATGACTATATGATCTACAACCGCATCTACGGCAACTATTTTTACGACATTGTCTCTGACGGTTCTTTCTTCTTTTCCACCATCTATTACACCTGTGGGGGACTTTCCTCAATCGCCAACAACATTCTCATTGACTGTATCCCCGGCCTGGACCCCAATGTGCACGGCAATGCCTATTACTGCATGCACAGTGACAAAGACGTGGTGCCCCGCGTGAGCACGAAGGACGAAAACGACATGCGCGGTGTCGATGTCACGTCCCCCATCTATCGCAAGCGCTACCCGTATCTGTACGAAACGTATGTGCACAATTATCACCCGGGAAATTGTTATTACAACAACCAGGTATACTACCACAATTACAGCTTTTTCAGAGATGCCGAACATATGGATTTCCGGTTCAAGCCCGGTGCGTTTATGTACAACATGCCCCACGAGGATTTTTTGGTCAACGATCCGGTGATGGGTATCCACGGGCGCATGGTGGACATGGTATCCGATCTGGAATTTGAAAAAATCGGCATGTTGCCGCATACTGAGGTTCCCGTGACGATGTGATCTTTTGTCCGTTTCCTTTTTCTCTCTGTAAGCGATGAATCAATCGTACCCCCCGCCCTCTGATGCAAACACATCAGAGGGCGGGGGTTGTTGTCGTTTTTGATAAACGGAGTGATTGCCTCATCCAAGCAAATGTTTTTCTGTGAACCGCTCGCACACCACAAACAGCTATTTCGGCTTTCAGTCATATTTGTTTCCCAAACTATAAGACTTGGTATTTCTCGATTTCATCTATTGAAAATCCAGCCAACCACAGGCTCATATTTTTGATCAACTGATCGAGGAGTGTGATCAAATACTGAACTTCAGAATCGTTATTATGTACACAAATCATAACCACCGGCTAAACCGGTGGCTTGCGTAAGCCCTGGAAGGGCATATGACCGGCAAGCCTCTGAAAAGGCGCAAATTGATTCCACTTGCATCACTTGCTCCGAAGCCCCCAAACGGGCGATTTGCTGTCCGATGGAACGTTTTCCTATTTTCAATATTTTCAAAAGGATGCTATTTGCAGCGCGCTTCGCTCCATGCTTGCAGCGAAAGCTTTTTACGGAGCACCTCCACCGGAAGAGCCCGCGGTTTCCGAAATCAATGAAAAGCAATTGATCCAAAACAACAGCCCAAAAACAACATGCACCCTTGCGTTTGGACAAGTAGGCAGATACTTGTGCAAAACAGGGTGCATGGATTTTTTATTTCATTCTCATGTGAAAGTATATAGTCCCAATCCCACACTTACGCGCCGGCAACACAGTCATAATAATATGCGACCGCGAGATCCACCACCAGTCCATAACTTTTGGTACCGGCTTTTTGACCGCTGGCCTTGAGATACGTATCATTGACGCTCTGTGCAACTTTCGACGCGGTGCTATCTGCATATTTTTCAAAAAATGCCTGATAAGCCGTCATCTCCATTTGCACTTCCATCGACAAATTTGCATATGCCTGTGTGAACAGTTCGCTATCCGCCTCATAAAGCGCATTGGCCAAATACTCGGTCATATTGAGATAAGCAGAATATTGCAAATATGGGTCATCTGAGCAGATCAACGCCATGAAAGCCATAAAATTTGCCTCATTTTCACGTGCGGCACCGCGTTGGTGCGCAAGTTCATGCGCTGCGGTAAACGGAATGGTATAATCCGGAAAAGCAGTATTGATATTTGCCTCCCCGGTGAAAAATGTGTACACACCCGTTAAGTGCGTATAGGACAAAGCCTCACTAAAAATAATGGGTTTCAGCCGCGAATGAAATTGGAAGAAAAACGGATATGTTTCATGCAGCACGTCATATGCATCCATAATTTTTGCACTCATGGAATCATACGTGTCATGCATCACGGAAAAACCGCCGTAGAGATAATCCACTTGTTTGGCGTATTCATTGGTTTGCTCGATCGTCCACTGTATGGTTTCATACAACTCCTGTGCGGTGACATCTCGCTGTGCAAGCCCGAATTTTTCATCCAAATCCGTTCCGGTATAGGGCGCAGCAAAGCATGGCACAAAGCAAGCATATAAAATCATGATAAAGCCCAGCAGTCCCGACAAAAAACGCCAGGATCTGCGGTCACTATCCGCGGCACGAACACCTACTACAATCAGAAAAATCAAAATGACCGGCAACAGCAACACAAAACATTCCGCAACAGAATTGGGCAACCACACCGTCACATAGCAAAGAATCATACGCACAACGCCGCCGATATAATGATTGATCGCATCTGCCGCGGCAGCCGAACAAATACATATGACATGCAAGATCAGCCCGACACATGCCATTCCAAGTCCAACCCAAAACAGGGGCAACGCATGGACACGCATCAGATGTATCGTTTCTTTCAAGCTTCGTTTCATAAGCGCTTTTTCCTTTCCTACGTATCGATTCCTTGCTGTTGCAATACTGTTTCGGTCATCCACGGCTGCAAATCAGGCGGCGGAGGAGCTACAAATGATATAAGTTTGCCATTGCGCGGATGAAAAACGGAAACACGATAAGCGTGCAATGCCTGTCGCCCGATGCCACGAGAAATGCCATTGCCATATAATCCATCATCACAGATCGGATGTCCGATATGCGCAAAATGTACACGCAACTGATGGGTACGCCCGGTCACAGGAGTGGCAGCGACCAGCGTGACTGGCGGCAAGTCAGATGTTGCCGGAAACACATTGCACACGCGATAACGTGTGCGTGCGGGTTCTCCCTGTGCGGATACGTTGCGCAAAATGACAGAATCTGATACACGTGCAATCGGTGCATCAATTTCCCCGCTCCCCTGCGCAAGCCTACCCTCCAACAGAGCCAAATAACATTTCTGATATTGTCCCGCCAAATGCTGTGCATTGAGTGCCGCGGCGGCGGGGGCATCTTTGGCAACGATTACCACACCGGATGTGTTTTTGTCAAGTCTGGAAGAACAGCGAAACACAAACGGTCTACCTTTTCTCGCAAAGTAGGCGGCAAGGCCATTGGCCAGCGTATCCGTATAATGGCCATGACTGGGATGCGTGGGGACAGCGGGTGGTTTGTTGATCACAATCATTGCATCATCTTCATATATCATATCCAACGCCATGGGGGTTGGCACAATCTGTCCCGTTTGCTGCGGAACATCTTCCCAAGCAAGCTGCAACCGCTCACCGGTACGCAATACATAACGCACCGTTACATGTTGGTCGTTCACCAAAATACCGCCTGTTGCCTGTTTCAACCGTTTGATCATGTTCTCTGAAAGAGAGAAAACGCCACGGAGAACCTGTTTTACCGTCTTACCGTTCTGTTCGGCCGGTACTGTCCACTCCATGTTACGCTCCCTCTCGTTTCATCAGTTATACGGTCTTACATGTGTCATTCGTTGATCATGGTAAACAAATCGAAAATACTTTAGTAGTTACACCATTTTTCCGATTTTGGGTTACCTTTGTTGGTAAGAAGCATGGTACACACGTGCAACGCACTGCAGCGACAACTTTTTCGCCAAATGCACGGATGACATATTGTCAGAATAGCATCGGTATATAGGCAATAATTTTTGGTGTTGTAAAGCGGATATCAGTGCCGCAACGTTTTGGTATGCATAACCACGCTTGCGATAATTCGGGATCGTTTCACAACACAGATCGCGTACAGGACTATTGTACTGTTGATCATATGATGAAAGCGCATTGATGGCGGCAATGCTGACAAGTTTACCATCAAACACGGTACCATACGCCATACGGTTTGAAAAATAACTTTCCGTTAATGATATCGTCGTCTCATTTTCCAAATCGCACAACTTGGAGTACGACAAAGCAACGGCGTTTGTCCGATCTTTTGGCATTGACTCTGCACAAACGAACAGATGGATGATGCGCCCCGTCCCACGCGCGGGCAGATACCCCTGTTCTTTCAATCTTGCGTCGGCACAGGTATGCAACAGGTGAATCACGTCCGTATCGCAACGAAACGAGTGCAACCATTGTTCGGCATCACACAAGCGCTGCGCAAACAGATCGATCAATTTACGCGGTGCACAAACAAATACAGAACCGCACAAATCAAACATCTTCCACACAAGACGCAGACGCAATGTGGAATGAAAGTGCTTTTCTTCTCTTTGCAAAAAGAAAATGGTGCGGCTCGGGGCGCGGTGCGGTAAAGATTGCACAAACACAGGTGCTTGTGCATCTCCTTGTGCCAAAAATTCACTGATTGCACGGGACTGTGCATCCATATTTGAAACAACTTGCTTAAAACTTGCCTGTTCCATGATTTCCTTTATTCCAATTTTTTCAGCCATCAATCCACATACAGCATCAGAAAGCTTGAAAAGAAACATGTTTTTATATGGTCCGCATCATTCACATATCATATACTGCGCAATATGATATACAACGCATATAAAACCCAAAAAGCGCGCCACCGTCCAAACGACAATGCACGCGCTCCATCCGTCGTGTTCCATTTTCAATTCTATCCGAGCAAACACACGGCGGCGGGGTTGTTTTTTTCTTTGATCACGCCACTTTTGATCAAAGTTAGTGCACTTTGATCAGTGAATCACACCACATATCCGGTGCTTCATATCCGAGCAAATTGACCATGGTAGCCGCAACGTTAGACAAACCAAATGTGCCGTTGTCTTCTTTAACCGTATAAGCGTCGCGGTAATGGTTATCAAAGATGAAACACGGAACAGGGTTGAGTGTATGGCTCGTCTTTGCTTTATAACTGCCGTCTTTGTTTCTCTTGGGCTCTCCGGCTTTGTCGGTTTCATACATTTCATCCGCATTACCGTGGTCTGCCGTCACCAGCGCAACACCGCCCAACTCGTCTACCACTTTGAGCAGGCGTGCCAACTGCAGATCCAACGCTTCCACAGAGATTTGCGCAGCTTGAAAATTACCTGTATGCCCGACCATGTCACCATTGGGATAATTGACGCGATAATATTGCGCTTCTCCCTTCTGCAGTGCTTCGATCAAACGATCGGTAATCTGTGCACACTGCATCCAAGGACGTTGCTCAAAGGGGATAATATCAGATGGAATCTCCACATAGGTTTCCAATTCTTCGTTAAACTTTCCGCTCTTATTGCCGTTCCAGAAATACGTCACATGTCCGAACTTCTGCGTCTCAGAAATGGCAAATTGTTTCACGCCCGTATCAGCCAAATACTCACCCATGGTATTGGTGATTGCAGGAGGATTGACCAAATAACGTTTCGGAATATGCAAATCGCCGTCATATTCCAACATACCGGCGTAAAGAACATGCGGATAGCGCTTTCGATCAAACTTTGTGAAATCCTCTTCGTCAAACGCGCGGGAGATCTCAATCGCCCGGTCACCACGGAAGTTGAAAAAGATGACACTGTCGCCATCCTGGACCGTTCCCACCGGCTCCCCGTCTTTTGCGATCACAAACGGCGGCAAATCCTGGTCAATGGCACCAGTCTCACGCCGATACGTTTCAATGGCTTCTTTCGTTGTGGCAAATTGTCTGCCTTCGCCCAGAACATGCGTCTGCCAGCCCAGAGCAACCATTTGCCAGTTGGCCTCATAACGGTCCATGGTAATCGTCATTCTGCCACCGCCGCTGGCAATCATGGCATCAAAATTCGCATCATTCAATTCAGACAAAAATGTCTCAAACGGCTCCACATATTCCAGTGCGGAAGTCTCACCGACATCCCGGCCGTCCAGCAAAACATGGATACGCACGCGACGGACACCGTCGGCTTTTGCGCGTACGATCATGGCTTTGAGGTGGTCAATGTGCGAGTGAACGTTTCCGTCTGAAAACAACCCCAGAAAATGAAGCGTGCTCCCGTTTGTTTTCACACCGTCAATCAACGTGTTCCAAGTTTCGCTCTCAAACATCGCACCGCTCTCAATCGATTCACTCACCAATTTGGCGCCTTGACTGAAAACCTGTCCGGACCCCAACGCATTATGACCAACTTCACTGTTGCCCATATCATCGTCGGTCGGCAGTCCCACAGCGGTACCGTGCGCTTTGAGTTTTACCATAGGATAATGCTGCGACAAAAAGTCCAAAGTTGGCGTATACGCTTTCCAAACGGCATTTCCGTCATTGTGCTTTGCAATGCCTACGCCATCCATTACGATCGTCACGACAGGCCCTTTTACTCCGGAAAATCCGGTTATTTTTTTCAGCTGTTTTTTCTGATTCATGTTGTGTATCGTCCCTTTCTATGTCAAAACAAAATATATCAAGTCGATGACGGAAGAAACGTACGATTGACGGAACGCTTTCTCCGACGGTGTTATTATATCCCGCAATTATGAATATTCTTTGAAAATTAATGAAATCATCGGAAATTCCCGCCATCTAACATCCATTATTTTCTAAAAACATAAAAAGTGCATCTTGTTTGTCACCCTTTCAAACGGAATCCCTCCACACGGGCATGACGGATAGATTTGTGCACAAAAGAGAGATTTTTTTCTGTTCCCTCTTGCATTTCACCTCTGGTTCGGTTATAATGTTGGTGGTGAATAATGGTGTAAAATGGTGTCTTTTGGTTGCAAATTGTTGAAAATTGAGCCAAATCGTACATTTTTGTGGAAAAACAACGCAAATGCACAGTAAAAATACGAATGAAAACGAAAGAACCAATTCCACAATACCATAATGAAAATCACGTAAACTGTTCCGAGCAATCATGGGGTTATATGTCTCATCATCTGTTGAAAAATAAAAAAGAAAGATGGTGAAAAGCCCCTTTTCGCTGCTTTCGGATCGCATCATGATTTGTTACATGTCTTTTCATATATTTGAGACATAGATAGCATACAAAGAAAGGAGAACCGGCCATGGAAACGGCAGCACAAATGTATTTGGGTGAATATTCACACACAATCGACAACAAGGGCCGTATTTTCATGCCCGCGCGTTTCCGAGAATTATTAGGAAATCGATTTGTGGTCACACGTGGTGTGGATACCTGTCTGTGCGTCTATCCGCAGGAAAAATGGACGGCACTAACTGCAAAAATCAGCGCCTTGCCGGAACTGCAATCCAAGCGTTTGGCACGGTTCTTGTTCCCTTGTGCCACCGCCGCCGAGCCGGACGCGCAAGGACGATTCCTGATTCCATTGCCTTTGCGACAATATGCGGGACTGGGAAAGACAGTGACGGTGATCGGCATGGGAACATATGCCGAAATATGGAATACAGAACGTTTGGAAGAACAACGTGCAGCAGAAGATGCACAAAGCATTCGCGCGTTGATGGAACAACTCAATTTTTGATTTGTTTTACTGTTCCATCCGATCTCTTGTTTCATCCTGAGATTCGACTGTTTCATGATCGTTGCATGATACTTGTTTTTTTCATGTTGAATGGCGAAAAGGAGTTTAACATTGACGCAATCTGATCAAAGCGAACATTTTTCTCACATTTCCGTATTGCTCAAGGAAAGCATTGAGGGCCTTCATATCAAACCGGACGGCATTTATGTTGACTGCACATTGGGCGGGGGCGGACATGCACGTAGAATTGCTCAAGCGCTGACAAACGGCGGGCGGCTCATTGCCATCGATCGTGATGCCGATGCCATTCGTGCTGCCCGTCAAGCGCTTGCCGACTATGAGGACAGAGTCACCTATGCGCATTGCAATTATGCCCGCGTCGATGAAGTACTAAAAGAAAACGGCATTGCGGGCATCGACGGTGCCATCATGGATTTGGGTGTCTCTTCGTTTCAATTGGACACGCCGGAGCGCGGTTTTTCTTATCGTTATGATGCGCCGTTGGATATGCGTATGGATCAGCGTGCGGATTTGACCGCCAAAGATGTCGTGAACACATATTCTTACGAAGAATTGCGCCGTGTGCTGCATGATTGGGGTGAAGAGCGTTTTGCCGCCTCCATTGCCGCACGTATTGTTTCCGAACGTCAAAAGCATCCCATTATTTCTACCGGACAGCTATCCGAACTTGTGAAAGAAGCCATTCCACCAAAAGCGCGCAATGCTGGCGGACATCCAGCCAAACGTACCTTTCAGGCACTGCGAATTGAAGTTAACCGGGAATTGGATACCATTGCTCCCACATTAAATTGTTTAATCGATGCATTAAATCCGCATGGGCGTCTGTGCGTTATCACTTTCCACTCTTTAGAAGACCGTATTGTCAAACAGACGTTTCAACAGGCGGCACAAGGGTGTACTTGTCCCCCGGATTTTCCGGTGTGTGTATGCGGGAAAAAGCCAAAAATTGACATTCTCACACGCAAACCGGTGATTCCATCAAAAGAAGAATTGGAAACCAACAACCGCGCACATAGTGCAAAATTGCGTATCATTGAAAAACGAGACACGAATTGACAACGTATGTTTTTTCTGATGCATTTTTTCACAGAAAAGAGCAACATGTAACTGGCATTCCTTTCAAATTCAGCAAAATTTGTGGAAATTACAACACGTCTTTTTTGTTTTTTTTGGCATACAGTACATGCAGATAGGCGCATCAGATCGCATTGACATGCTTTGCGCTGCGTTTCTTAACAAAATCGTCATGTTTTTATGTTATGCTGATTTTGTATATGATTTTACGGCTTTGAAGCATGCCGTCATGGACTGCAGCGCGCAAGCGATATCACAACACCGGCAAATACCTTTTTTGGATTTGCCCATTCGTTTTACCGATCTATTCGCTGCACCCCATTCTTTGACGCGATTTGTTTCTTTTGCCTGTTTGCCGCACAAGGAGCGCATGATAAACCATGAGTAAAAACGACGATTGGCGCAACAAACGAAACGATTACAGCATGTATGCGTTGTTTTCCACTGACCGCCGCGCCGAAAAAAAGCAACAAAAAAAACAAGCGCAGCGTACTTCCGCCCCATTAACACAGCACGAGGAATCTACAAACAGCACGAACAAAGCGCATCGCGTTTCCCGTTCTGTTTCAAACGGTGAAAATGATACATACGGTGTTTGGAACACGAAAAAGACATACCATCGTCCCAGCGGTGCAGACCACGGGAGCGGTACCGTCACATTTCGCGCGCCGAGAGGCGCTGTGTCTTATGCAGTACCGCGTTCGAAAAACACAGCTGCGCAACATGCCACGGAAAAACCGGTAAGCGATGAAACGAAAGCCAACGATAAAACGATCGAGCGGGAACGTTACACCGTACGCCGCGCACGAAGAACACCGCATCGTCCCCAAGCAGACAAACGAGCATCCGTACGCGCCAAAAACCGTAACGAAGCATTGTTTTTGGTAGAAACAAACGGTGAAAAGGTTCTGATGCGAAATGCGTCTCTGACGGAAATGCGTGCTGTCCGTGTACCACCGAACATACAAATTAAAACATATAAAAACCCGAAAATCGCCCCGGCACCTATTTCATTTATTGTCATGGCAGCCGTTATCACGCTCATGATTTTGGCGTTGATCTCCAGTTATGTTCAGCTCAACGAACAAACACGCGCGCTATCTGATGCGGAAGAAGAACTGGAAACACTGAACACACGTGTCAGCGACCTACAGTTGCAAATTGTACAGCGCAGCGATCTGGTACAAATTGAAAGTGAAGCACAAGAAATGGGCATGGTGAAAAACGACACGCTGCCGCGCGAATATGTCGCGCTGGAGGGACATGATCACGCACGTGTGGTGGAAGAAGAAAACGAGGAAAGTGATCAAGAAGTTTCCGTACAAACCGTCATACTGCCCGATCCCGCCTCATAAACTGTAACATCACTCCTTGCATACCTTCTGTGTTTTCAAAATGGAAACTTCGGCGGTAACATACAAAACGATGAAACGTATGATCATAAATGTTCAAATACTGAAACATAGGATGTGGAATTTATCACATTTCCACACACCGAGTCATCCCCACAGCGAAAGGATCGAAGCGCATGAAGCAGAATAAAAACAACGGCTCTATTTTGCGGCGTGGGCTCGTCATGCTCTTTGTTTTTCTCGGCGCCTGCTTGGTTTTGCTCATTCGTCTGTTTGTACTGCAAGTCATCAACTATGACGAATATCACCAAAAGGTGATCGAAAATATCACCTCGGAAACGGTGCTTCCCGCTGCACGCGGAACCATCTATGACTGCAACATGAACGAGCTGGCATATAACTTGCCGGTGGAACGTGTATTCATCTCTCCCTGCGACATGCAGGAAGATGAAGAAATGAAATTGGCAGTCTGTCAATATCTTTCCGAAAAACTGGGCGTCGATTATAATACCATTTTGGAAAAAGCCAACAAGGCCAACCGCAAAGACGAGACCATCCAAAAAAATGTAGACGAAGCCGTCTGCGATGAAATTCGTGCGTTTATCGACGAATATAACGAAGAAGTTGAAAAAGAAAACGCCGATCTTCCCAAAGACGAACAACGAGACAAAATCAATTGCATCCATTTTGCCTCCGGCTATAAACGATACTATCCGTTTAACACTTTGGCTTCACAAGCAATTGGTTTTACAGGTGCGGATGGAAACGGGTTGTTTGGTCTTGAACTGCAATATGATGAAGAACTGAGCGGCACGGACGGCCGTGTCATCACCTCCGTCAATGCACACGGAGAAGTGATGCCCACCAAATATGAAACCATGGTGGAAGCGCAGGATGGCTATGACATTGTAACCACCATTGACTACCGGATTCAATCCAGCCTGGAACATTATCTACAAGATTCCTTTTATGACAGTGTGGCACAGGGACGCGTGTGCGGTATCGTCATGGACGTTAACACCGGTGCCGTACTCGCCATGGGAACCTACCCTGCCGCCGATTTAAACAATCCTTATGAATTGGACGATTGGTCCAAAGAACAATTGGCACAATACACACCGGAGACAGAAGAATATGCAGAACAGGAGTCGCAACTGCGCCAACAGTTGTGGAACAACAAGTGTGTCTCCTATTTATACGAACCCGGTTCTACATTCAAGATTGTCACCGCAGCAATGGCCTTTGAAGAAAAAGCCACAACGGATTCCGATACATATGTTTGTACCTGGCCGTATTACTTGGATTTGGGCGGCGGCCAAACAGAACGCGTCAATTGCTGGAAAGTCGGCGGACACGGCACGATCACGTTTCGGCGCGGATTGCAGCAATCTTGCAACCCGACACTGATGCAAGTTGCCGCAAAGATTGGAAGATATAATTTTTATAAATATTTTCAAGCATTTGGAATGACAGAAAAGACCGGGATTGATTTGCCCGGTGAATTTACCAGCATCTATCATGATTACGCTGACTTTTACATCACTGAGCTTTCCATCTATTCGTTCGGTCAGACATTCAAGGTCACGCCGATGCAGCAACTCTGTGCCATTTCTGCCGTTGCCAACGGCGGCACACTTGTAACGCCGTACTTGGTTTCCAAGCTGCTTGATTCAGACGGAAACGTGGTGAAAACGTACGAACCGGAATCCCGTCGCCAGGTGGTAAGCCAAGAAGTATGCGACCAGGTAGCAGAGATTCTGGCGGAAGGCGTTGCAACGGACGGCGGCGCACGTAACGCGTATGTACGTGGGTATGACGTGGCAGCGAAAACCGGTACATCCCAAAAACGTGATAAGATCGACCCGGTATTGGGCGATATCTACCGTGTTGGTTCCTGTGTGGCATTTGCGCCGGCGGATGATCCTCAAGTAGCGATACTCATTCTTGCCGATGAGCCCATGGGTGACAGCGTCTACGGTTCCATGGTGGCAGCGCCATATGTGGCGGAAACGATGAGTGAGGTTCTACCGTATTTGAATATTTCCCCCTCCTATTCGGAAAACGAATTGGCCGAACTGCAGGTTGCCGTACCGGATTACACGGGAATGACGGTAGAGCAAGCACGCGCCGATATCGAGTCAAAAGGACTGACGTGTCATGTATATGGCGAGGGCGATACCATTGTACAGCAAATCCCGAAATATTCCAGTCAGGTCACCCGTTCCAACGGAACGATATATTTATACTGCGGTGAAGAAGTTCCGCAATCCTACACGACTGTGCCCAATCTGAGCGGTATGAGCATCAGCCAGTGTATTTACTGGACGACTGCACGCGGACTCAACCTGAACATCACCGGTCCCGGATCCAACAATCCGACTTCTCCGGCGCATTGTGAAACGCAGTCACTGGAGCCGGAAAGTCAAGTCCTTTACGGCACCACACTGACAATTTATACGCTCTATGATACAGCCGCCGCTTCTGCAGACGGCGGATGATGGTGTGTTTTCAAAGCACTCATGGATCAGTAAACAAGTTTGTAACATTTCGTAACATCGTAACATCAGGAAGACAAAAGAACAGGACGATCAATCTTACCGGCGGGTATCTGCCCGCTCCTCGTCGATCGCGATCCCGTGCCGTTTCACGGGATCCGATCGGTCTCACACATGCCGATCTTTCTGCGAAAAATTTCACATTTGACGTTGTTTGAAACAAACGCAGAACAGACAGGCAGACGATTTGGAGGTAACGATGCATGCGTCCCATTTCTCTGTATTCCGCTTTGCGTTATTTTCCCCTCTCTTCCCTTCGTTCCATGCCTTTGCCGCAAGTGTCCATTAACAGCGTAACTTCTCAGGCGACGCGCGTGGGACCGCAGACAGCATATGTCTGCATCCGCGGTACCGCGCACGACGGTCATGATGACATAAAAAAAGCTGTTAAGAACAAGGCCGCCGTTATTTTTTTGCAAGATGAAACCTATTGTCATTTGTGTCAAACGGTACCATATGTTCTGGTGCGCAACACCCGTGAAGTATTATCCTATTTGGCGTTTGCGTTATATGATATTGCACCAAACGATTTTACCGTGATTGGTGTCACCGGTACCAACGGAAAAACATCGGTCGCCTTTTATCTCACACAAATTTTACGTAAAAGCGGTCTACGTTGCGCCATGCTTTCTACGGTGGTAGACGACATTGACGGCCAATGTTTCCCGGCGACACATACCACACCACCGCCGCAAGAATTGGCAAAACGATTTGCACAATGCAAACGGCGCGGTATTCGATATATCGTCATGGAAGTCTCGTCCCATGCATTGGAACAAGCACGTGTGGCAGCAATTGATTATACATTGGGAATTTTCACCAATTTGACAGAAGATCATCTGGACTACCACGGCGACATGGAACACTATTTTGCTGCGAAAGCTCGCTTATTCACGCAATGCAAATATGCACTTTTGAATGCGGACGATCCCGCAGCAAAACGGATGTCTTCCTTTACGCCTCATGGCGCGGTTGTACGCTTTTACTCTGCCGAGGGCACGCGTGAAAGTGACTTTGCAGCATTACAGCGGGATAAAGAAGCCAATTGCTATTATCTTTTGGGAGGCCATGCATTTTTCCCGGTAAAACTACCCACCATTGGCGCATTTACCGTTTCCAACACGCTTGCCGCACTCAGCGCCGCACTGATGCTGCATATCCCATACACCCAAATTGAAGCGGCTGCCAAAGAGCTTCATGCCCCCAGCGGAAGAATGGAGCCAATCCATACACACAAAGGTGTGGTTGCTTACATTGATTATGCACACACACCTGATGCGTTGGAAAAAGCGCTGCGCGCGCTGCGTGATTCTCTCCCGCAAAAAAAGATTCACGTGTTATTTGGCTGCGGCGGTGACAGAGAAACACAAAAACGCGCACAAATGGGGGCCATCGCATCCAAACTTGCAGACTACTGCGTCATTACCTCAGACAATTCGCGCAGCGAAGACCCGGGCGAAATCATTTCACAAATTTTAGAAGGCTTCGATTTACAATGCCCGCATCGGGTGATCGTCGGCAGACAGTGTGCCATACATCATTTACTGGAACACGCCGGAGATGATACGGTTCTTTTATTGGCCGGAAAAGGGCATGAAAATTATGAAATCGACCAAACAGGAAAACATCCTTTCTCTGAAAAAAAGATTCTTGCGTGGTATGACTCTTCCATCCACACATCTGATCAATCCCCATCTTAGTTTTATTTTTGCAAATAGCGCTGCCACGGCGCACCGCCACGGCAACAAAGAGATTTAAAAGAAAGAGGAAGTCGTTTCGACGATATACAATGCCATGCGTGCTTTTGACAAACTGATATTTACCGCGCAACAGTTGACGCAAATATTGCAGGCAACGCTATTTAAAGCGTCCACACGTCCCATCTCTGGACTCAGCACAGACTCACGTACCGCACAGCCAAACAACGTTTTTTTGGCATTGCGCGGGGAGCGCGTTGACGGTCATAAATACATCGATGATGCCATTGCGCGCGGATGTAGTTGTATTATCTCCGAAGAGGTTATTTTGCCGCGCGAGGACGTATCGGTCATCGTCGTAAAAAATACACTATATGCACTGGGTGCGCTTGCACACTGGTATTGCATGCAAAATCCGGCACGTATCATTGCTATCACCGGCAGCGTTGGAAAAACGACCACAAAACAATATGTTTGGGCGGTACTTTCCGCACGCTATGAAACACTGAAAACAGAGGGAAATTATAACAACGAAATCGGTGTGCCGCTCACACTGTTTGAACTGGAAGAAAAGCATCAATGGGCCGTACTGGAAATGGGTATGAACCACAAAGGTGAAATGGAACGCCTTTCCAAAATTGCCTGTCCTGATATTGCCCTGATTACCAACATCGGCTCTTCCCACATTGAAAATCTGGGCAGCAGAGACGCCATCTGTGATGCCAAGTTGGAAATCATGGAGGGCATGCCAAAGGGTGCGCCGCTCATCATCAATGCGGATGAACCGCTCTTGATGGCCAAAGCACATGAAATGCGTGCGCACGGTGTGCGTCCAATCACGGTTTCTATGGAAGATCCCATTACTGATTATTTTATTTCCGATATTGCAGTGACACCGCAAGGTTGTTCCTTTTCTCTATTCAACAGTCATACCTGTATACATTACCGCGATATACATATTTTGCAAACCGGCGCGCACAATGTCCTCAATGCCGCAATGGCATGGGTTGTAGGAGAATTGTGCGGCATGCAAGAAGCGGACATCCGCCGTGGGCTGCTGCGCTTTGAAAACACCGGTATGCGTCAAAACATTTATGAATATAACGGGATGTATCTGATTGAGGATTGCTACAATGCCTCTCCGGAATCCATGGAAGCTGCGTTGAAGGTACTTGGTGATATCGGCCATAATCAGGGCGGAAAAGCAATCGCCGTGTTGGGCGATATGTTGGAACTTGGGCCTTTCACGCGTTCTCTACACGAGCGCGTTGGAAAAGCGGTGACCGAAAATCATACGGATCTGCTCTTCACATTTGGGAAATTTGCCTCGCACATTGCACAGGGCAGCATTCGGTACGGTATGCAAAGCGCGGCTGTTTACCGCAATCCTGATTTGACTGATCCCCAAACAACAGCACAACAATTGGCAAAACTTTGTCACCCTGGTGATACAATATTATTCAAAGCAAGTCGTGCGGTACGCATGGAACGCGTGATCGATCAGTTCAAACAAATTTTTGTTCAACCCACTGCCCCATCAAAACAAAAGCCGTAAATCAAACACGATTTTCTCTCAAACGAGAAAATCCGAAAAGGAATTTGAATCTGAAATAACAGGAGAGCAATACTTTGCATCAGATCACATTGTATACGCTGATTGCGTTGTTTTTTTCATTCCTCTGCACCACCTTAGCCTCGCGCAAAATCATCCCGAAATTGCGTTCGATGAAAATGGGGCAAAAAATATTGGACATCGGCCCACGTTGGCATAAAAACAAAGAAGGCACGCCAACCATGGGCGGGATCGTATTTTTGCTTACCACTGTTTTGCTTGCGATCATATCGTGCTTGGCCATATATTTATCCGGCGGTACAATGCGTAACATTGCCGGCTTTTTGACCGTCGCTGCTTTTGCCGTCGTTTCCGGTGCGATCGGTATGTTGGATGATCTGGTCAAATTTTCGAAAAAACAAAACCAAGGGCTGACCGCAGCACAAAAGTTTTTCTTGCAATTGCTCAGCGCGGCAGGCTTACTTGCTGCACTGTATATGCAAGGAGCAATTCATACCGCTTTCCCTATTCCCTTTTTTGACGTTACCATTGAACTTGGTATTTTTTACTACCCCATTGCACTGATTCTCATCACAGGTATGATGAACAGTGTCAATCTCGCCGACGGCATCGACGGCTTGGCAGGATCGGAAACGCTCATCGTATCCCTGTTCTTGATCTGTTGCGCACTGACTGAAAACAATGGCGATGTCTCCATATTGGGTGCATTGGGGGCAGGATGTGCCGGGGGATTTTTGATTTATAATTTTTACCCTGCACGCGTATTCATGGGCGACACCGGCTCACTGTTTTTTGGCGGACTGCTCATCGGTTGCGGTTTTTTGCTCAACAACCCGTTGATTCTAATTGTTTCGGGACTGATGTTTATTTTGGAGACGGTGTCTGTAATTTTACAAACCACGTATTTCAAAATCACAAAACATCTCACCGGAACGGGAAAACGCATGTTCAAAATGAGTCCGCTGCATCATCATTTTGAAATGTGCGGATGGAAAGAAGTCAAGATCGTAACTGTTTTTTCCTTTTTTACCTTGCTTTTTTCTGCACTTTCCTTTATACTGGAATATATGATTTAATTGCCGGGAGCAACGATGTGTTTTCTAAACACTCCCGGCTTTGCATTTTGGCAATTTGCTGCATGATCTCATGTTTCATGGTATCGGGACGTGTGACATCGAATACACGGTTCCATAAAAAACGGAGGCAATCGGGATGAATTTAACCGATCAACAACACACGCACGCCAGAAAACAATCGCAAACCGATGCGCTGCGCCCACGCATGATCTCACCGGATCAACTGGATCTGCGGCAAAATGCACCGCAAAAAACGTTGGTACGTCTGCGCGGTGGCGTCGATCGTCCTTTTTTGATCTTGGTGATTATTTTAGTATGTCTGGGCTCTATCATGGTCTTTTCTGCCAGTTATGTCGCTGCAGAACAAGATTACAACGACAGTTTATATTTTCTCAAGCAGCAATTGCGCTGGGTGTTTCTGGGATTTATCGTCATGCTGGTAGCCGCGCAAATTGACTATCGAAAATTTCAACTTTTTACGGTTCCATTTTTTATTGTATCCACATTACTGTTGTGCGCCGTTCCGTTGATCGGCGTTGTACGAAACGGTGCCAAGCGGTGGATTCAAGTCGGACCGATTTCCGTACAACCGTCAGAAGTCGTCAAGTTGGCCTTGATCATGGTGTTGGCCATGTATATCTCCGTTAATGCACAACGAATGAAAAAGTTTCGTTTTGGCATTTTGGTGCCCTATAGTTTAATCGGTCTTGTCTGTTTTATTACCGCGATGGAGCGGCACCTGTCCGCTACGGTTATTATCTTTTTAATTGGTACCATTCTGGTTTTTTTGGGCGGTGGTTCGGCCAAATTTTTAGGCGGTTGTGCCGCTATCGCAGGCGGTATAGTCGGCTTTTTAGCCATGTTTTTGGATTATGCGAAATTGCGGTTGCAGTATTGGTTGCACCCGGAATTAGATGCTTCCGACTCCGGCTATCAGCTCCTACAAAGTCTGTATGCCATCGGTTCCGGGGGTATCCTTGGCGTGGGACTCGGAAACAGCCGACAAAAATACTTATATCTTCCGGAATCGCAAAATGACTTTATTTTTGCCATTATCTGTGAAGAATTGGGATTGGTGGGCGCTGTCGTCGTTATTGCCTTATTTGTGTGTCTGATCTGGCGGGGCATATTGATCGCCATGCGTGCGCCGGATACATATTCCTGTCTCTTGGTTCTTGGAATCATTGCACAGGTCGGCTTGCAGGCAGTTATGAACATCGCTGTTGTGACAGGAACCATGCCGGTAACGGGTGTCTCCCTTCCCTTCTTTAGTTACGGCGGTTCTTCCCTTTTGATGCTCATGGGAGAAATGGGCATGATACTGGCAGTATCGCGTTATTCCTACCAAGTCAAAAAATAGTGTTACTCTTTCATATGATAATTGCCGATCATAGTCAAATGCTTCTTTGGCAAACAATGTGTACACATGTATGCTATATACGAAAAACAACTCATATATCCTATGATTCCGTTTTGTGAAAATACAAAACAAACTTGTTGGAGATACTACTCAAAGGAAAGCAATTCATCGCATGAGGAGATTACATCGGATGAAAGTATTGATGACGGGGGGCGGCACCGGAGGACATGTCTATCCGGCACTTGCCATTGCAGATACCATAAAGCGCCATGAACCGGATAGCGAAATTGCGTTTGTCGGTACCTCTCACGGCATTGAAAACAAGCTGGTGCCTAAGGCAGGCTATCCGTTGTATCATGTAGAAATACAAGGAATCCGCCGTTCTCTGTCACTCTCCAATCTCAAAACCGCGTGGTTGATCTTTTCTTCTATAGGCAAAGCAAAAAAACTGTTGCGCGCCTTTCGTCCCGACCTTGTGGTCGGAACCGGCGGATATGTCTCCTGGCCTGTCATCAAAGCGGCATCTTTGATGGGGATCCCAACGGCGTTGCACGAGTCCAATGCCGTCCCCGGCGTTGCCGTCAAAGCCCTGGAACAAGCCGTGGACCGTTTATATTTGTGCTTTGACGAAAGTCGAAAATATCTGAAACATCCTTCACGCGCGATTTGTGTGGGAAATCCGATGCGAATGTCCCAAGAACGCACAAACACATATGCACGCGCGCGAGAAACATTAGGCATTGCGCATAAGTACCGGTGGTTTTTGCTCTCTTTGGGCGGTAGTATGGGCGCGGAACAGATCAATCTGTGTGTATTGAATACCATGAAACAATATATGACCAATCACCCGGAAATTCTGCATATCCACGCCAGCGGTTCTCTGGAATATCCGGCATCAAAAGCGATGTTTGAATCATTGGGACTGAATGCATACGATCATTTACAACTGACGGAATATATCTATGATATGCCGCAAAAAATGGCTGCGGCTGATTTGGTCATCAGCCGAGCCGGTTCGATGACTCTCTCGGAACTGGCGCTGCAACGCAAACCGTGTATTTTAATCCCATCCCCAAACGTCACCAACAATCATCAATATAAAAATGCAAAGGTGTTAGCCGACCGCGGTGCTGCAATTTTAATCGAGGAAAAAGATCTCACGCCGAAACGTTTGTGGGATACCATCACCGATTTATTCACACACAGAGACAAAATGGAACGTATGAAAGAGGCCATTGGTGAAATGGCTGTTCCGGATGCCAACGAAAAAATTTATCGTTCCCTGCGTGAACTGGTTGACGAAAAAAAGAAAAAGTAAACTTTCGTGTAAATACTATTGCGCCGAAAAGATTGTTTTTATAAAAATATAAAACGTGCGTTCTAACGTTCTTTTTGTGCAGAACTCTATTTCAATGGCATTTCTGTGCAAACAACGACGAACAGAAAAAAATATGAAATGTTGTTATTTTGCAACATATGGTCGTGCACACTGGTGAAATACCAATTACAAGGTACAGATGGATAACACCCTGTGAGAGGGCAAGTCTCTGACATTTGAACCGGACAGAAAGGAGGGTGGCAGCAAATGGCTTTTCCGTTCTTCAAACGAAATCACGCGAAGAAAAAGAAGGAAAAAAAAGAAACGCAGGAAGAGATGCTCTTCCGCGCCGATATGTATGAACATGACGAAAACGATATGGACATATCCCGTCATGACGATAAAAATGTCACCGCTCCCGCAAAACAAATCGAACAAACAGCTGATGATTCCAACAATCCCATGAACGATGCCACGGGACAATCTCATCGAGCCGAAAAAAAGGCCGATTCATCACAAACTACCAAAACATCGGATCACAAAGAACCTACGAATGCAACAGAAGAAGTGCAACAACTATTTGATTTGCAACCGGAGGCAACGCCCACGGAGGCGACTGACCCGGTAGAAGAGCTGTTGCGCTTTGCCGAAACACCACTGCCATTTGACGATGACGATTTTTCCGTTCCCGACGTGTCACATCCGGACGCAAAGAAGCCCGGAGAGGTGCCGACATTTTTTGACATAAACGACGAAGAGATCACACCGCCATCCGACGACGAGTTGCCACCCGCACTCCCACAACAGACAGAAAATGAAGACGCACCGCTGGTTTCGTGGTCCGATTTTCAAGACAATACACCTGCGGTTTCAGAAATTGATGATGAGCCGTTTATAACGGATGCATTGATTGATGAAGAATTGCTGACCGATGAGGAACTTCCCACCCCGGCAACCGATTTGCCTGATGTAAGAAAAGAGCAAGAACGTTCGCCAGAGCGAATTGATACGGACAAACTGATCCGTTCTTATCTGCAAGATGACGACAGCCTTGATACAGAGGAAGACGGCGATACAGCCCAGGACGAAAAACGCGCGGGGGTTACACGTACATTCGGAAAGATGATTCATGCCAATCCTCTTTTTGAAGAGTCACAGGAACTGGAGCAAACAGAATCTGTCTCCACAAACGATGTTTCCGCAAAATCAAACGACATCGCTCAAAACATCGAACGGTCAAATGTTGCCTCTGAATATGCGGCATCACATCCAGATAGTGCACAACAGGATGAGAAAACCGATAACAGCGATAAAACGGATACGGATTTACCAGCCGATCCATCATTCAATACCACACATACAACTGCAACACGGGACAATAAGGACACAAAGAACGATAAAGGACGTGCCCTTGTTCCACCGGATGTACAAACGGATGGGACATCAACAACTCCCCACTGCCCATCGCCTGATCAGAGCTTGACGACCGGACAAGCAAAGACAGCGCTTTCATCGGTTTTCACAAGCCAAGATCAAACAACCATAGACAAGACAAATGCTACAACAGACACAACGTCGCCAATAACAGACCTGGCACAAGTGGTGAAAATTGCTGCGCACGATGACAAGCAAGCAAATGACACACAGCAAACACAAAGCACCCCCGTCAAACAACAGATCTATCGTTTCCGCAAAAAAGGTGACGCGGCCACAAACAGCGACGACAAACCGCGCACAAAATCAAAACACCTGAAGCGCATAAATAAACAAAAAACAAGCAAACGCCTTTCACGTCCGGCAAAAATTTTGATTACAGCCGGCATTGCGTTGCTGGTTGCGGGTGCATGTATTCTTACCTTGTTGTTTTCCTGCCGAATCAAGACGGTTACATTTGAAAATCTTTCGTTTTACACGCCTGAAGAGGTTGTCGAAACACTCGGCATAGAAAAAAATGATTTTCTGTTGCTGCTCTCCACCAAACAAATCGAACAAGTTATCGCAGAAAAGTATCCATACATACAGTCCATCTCCATACGGCGCAACCTGCCCGACAACCTGGTAATTACCGTGAATCAAGAAGCGCCGGTATTTTATGTGGAAGTACTGGGGGATTATTTTATTGTCTCTTCCAATCTTCGCGTTTTGGCGCGGTATGACAGCGAAGAAGAAGTACCAAGCGGACTAATTCGTCTTTACACTTCTCAAGTATCTCGTGCCATTGTAGGCGAAACACTGGCGTTTACCGACGACACGTATCTGACGTTCTTAAACAATTTCATTCCCCGTCTGATGCAAACGGATTTGGCAGCAAACATCACCGATATGGATTTGACCTATCGTTATCGGATTACGTTTCACTATGAAAACCGACTTGAAATTACCTTTGGATCCGCTACCGACTTTGAAACAAAAATATTATTTTTAGAAGGCATCATATCCAAACTCAATGAAACCGATACCGGTACAATCAATCTGATAGATTTGCGTACCGCAGCGGTAAATGTAACATCTGCCGCCGAATAACAATAACACGTCATTCATTGTAATGTTCGTTTTATCACAGCTCTTTTCTTGAAGCTACCCATTTCCGCTTCTACTCTACCCTTGTAATCCTCTTTCATTTCTTTTTATAGCTCTATTTTTAAATCTGTTTTATAAATAAGAGCTCTGAATCATACATCCAAAGCCATGGTGATGTGCGCAAAGATTTATGATTTGTTCTCTATATATAATGAATATTATGTTAAAATATAATAAATTTTTGTTTCGTTTTCTTGCAATTATTGCAAAAATCGGGTAATATATAATATAGTATTTTCAATCAGTTTTGGGGAAGACCACGCTTTGCTTGTATCTTCTTTGTAACGTGCATTATACCGCGTGTTGTCATTTTTACATTTTTTATTTATTGATTTAAAAATCGCCAAGCGGTGTCTTTTGAACGACTGCAGCAGCGATAGACTGAGCATTTTAGCAACATATTTTGAGGAGGACAGATCATGTCTAATTTTGAAATCATGGATAACGATACGAGCGTCGTCAAAATCAAGGTTGTCGGCGTCGGCGGCGGTGGCTGTAATGCAGTCAACCGTATGATCGATACCAACGTACGCGGCGTAGAGTTTATCGCCATCAATACAGATATTCAGGCTCTGGCAAATTCCGGTGCTGCAATGAAGATCAACATTGGCAAAGGTCTTGGTGCCGGTGCGAATGCGGAGGTCGGCGCTTCTGCAGCAGAAGACAGTGCTGATGACATTCGTAAAGCGATGGATGGCGCCGACATGGTATTTATCACCGCCGGTATGGGTGGCGGAACAGGTACAGGGGCCGCGCCGATCGTTGCTAAAATTGCCAAAGACATGGGTATTTTGACTGTTGGTATCGTGACTAAGCCCTTCTCTTTTGAGGGGAAGCGTCGGATGCAACAAGCGGAAGAAGGCATTGCCAAATTACGAGACTATGTCGACTCCCTTGTGATTATTCCAAACGAACGGCTGCAGGCTGCAAGCGAAACAAAGATCACATTGATGAACGCATTTCAGATGGCTGACGATGTGTTGCGTCTGGGTGTACAATCCATTTCCGATTTGATCAATGTGCCGGGACTGATCAATTTGGACTTTGCTGATGTAACCACAGTGATGCAAAATGCCGGTTATGCGCACATGGGCGTTGGTTCCGCTACCGGCAAAGACAAAGCCGTACAAGCTGCCAAAGCTGCTATTTCCAGTCCCCTGTTGGAAACTTCTATTTCCGGTGCACGCGGCATTTTGATCAACATTACCGCATCTCCGGACATTGGTCTTGACGATGTCCAAACGGCTTCCTCTATGATTTCGGATGAAGCGGATCCCAACGCTTATATTATTTGGGGTGCCGCTTTTGATGCAACACTGGAAGATGAACTTCGGGTCACGGTCATTGCCACCGGCCTTGATGCCAAAAACAATCCCGCCATCGAGCTTGCCTCCCCTTCCTCTGATCAACAAGCTTCCGAAGAGGATCAAAAAGGCGATAACAAAGCGACTGTAGATAATGACAAATCCGAAAAGACTGTCGACAACACACCTGTCGATCCCATTGGAGAACAAGTCATCTCTGATAACGATTTTGACGACATTATGAAGATTCTCCAACGGACACGTCGGAACAATAACAGCGACAACTATTAAGTTAACTTTGTCATAGTCAAATATGACTTAGACGGATACCTACCAAAAAGCATCTGCACTTGAACAATTGTGCAGATGCTTTTTTATTTTATTCGCCCTAACGACAACATTCATACAGTTGTTAAATAAAGTGCAATCTATGCAAATCAAAAACGTCCGCATCAAAGGCGGACGTTTTTGATTGATTCTGATGTGCTTTTATACCTTTTTGGATTGGCCGTAATATGCACCGGGGCCGTGTTTACGGTCAAAGTGGCGGCGAAGCAGTTCTGTTTGCATTGGCAGGCATGCTTCATCACTTTGTCGAAGCAAAGCTGTATTTAGCGCCATATGCGCCACATTTTCTAACACAACAGATGCCTCCACCGATGCTGCCGCGTTTTTACCCCAAGTAAACGGTCCATGCGAACAAACGAGAACCGCGTGCATCCGTTCCGGGTCAATGCCCTGTTTTTCAAATGTTTCGACAATGACCTTGCCGGTATTTTTCTCATATGTACCGGCGATCTCTTCCGGTGTCATGGGACGTGTACACGGCACAGCTCCGTCAAAATAATCACCATGCGTGGTACCAAGTGGAAGAATTTCCAATCTTGCCTGTGCAAAGGAAGTCGCATAAAGAGAATGCGTATGGGTAATGCCACCGATGGTCGGAAAGGATCGATACAATTCCAAATGCGTCTCCAAATCACTGGATGGACGCAATTGTCCCTCTATCACTGTTCCATCCAAATCAGTCACAACCATTTGTTCGGGCTGAAGCGTTTCATATGGCACACCGGACGGTTTAATAACAACCAAGCCACGCGTGCGATCAATTCCTGACACATTTCCCCAGGTAAACAACACAAGACCTCTGCGCGGCAAAGCCATATTCGCCTCATATACTTCCCGTTTGAGCTGTTCTAACATTTGCATGCTCCTTTGCTTGGCTTCCTATTTTTGTTTTTCTATTTTACATGCGCACCGAATCGGTATACGTGCAAGGACGTCTGGCAACAATCACAATATAACATTGATACAAAGCGTAAACGACTCTGCGTGCATACGGAAAACCTTTTTCTCAGTTCTCCCCTTGAATCTTGCGAATGTTTTGCAGATTTCTCTGCGCAGCACGCCACATATAGTCGTAGTCCACGCCGCTGGAAATCATATTGATTCCCAGATCATGCCAAAACTGTACAATCTTAGGATCATCTGAGCCGGTGGAAACACCGATACACTTTTTATTTTCTTTCAGAATGGCAATTGCTTCTTTGATCAAAGCAATGGTATGTTCCCCGAAAACATTGTTCAGCTCACCGATGGAACCGGACAAATCACAGGGGCCAAAGATATAGCCATCAATATAAGGATTTCTTACAATCTCCGGCAGATTCTTAACAGCGGTAATCGTTTCGATTTGAATAAAACGACACAGCTGCTCATCTGATTTTTTGATATACGCATCCGCATCATCCATTCCCCAGTGCACTGCACCCAATGGTCCAAAACCGCGGACACCGTGTGGTGGGTACATCACATAAGAAATATCCTGTTTGGCTTCTTCAGGCGTGTTCACCATGGGGAAAATAATGCCATCCACTCCCATTTCCAAAACTTTTTTGACGAAGTTACGATCGTGCATCGGGACGCGTACGATCACCGGCGTACCTGCATGCTGCGCTCCTTTGACATGATAATAGAGATCCTGGAAACTGGCTGCCGTATGTTCGGTGTCAACCCAAATAAAATCAAAACCAATCTGGCCGAGAATCTCCGTTGTTTGCGGGCAATTCAACGCCATATGTGTACCGCAAATTTGTTCGGCATTACGCACTTTTTCCCAAAGCGGCTTTTTGTTTCCCATAACTGTCTTCTCCTCTTTTTCAAACAGATGTCTCAATACAAATTTTATATTTTTTCACAACTGTCTCAGTTTTTTCAGAAATGCATGTGACAGCGTGCCGAAATATATCACGACAAAAAACACACGCAAAAAGAAATCATACCAAAACAACATCGTGAATGATATCACATTTGCTCAGAATCCCAAAACTTCCCCAACCAAAATAACCTTCACACGTCCTTCTACACGTTGCTGAGACATGATGACATAATCACAACACAAACGTCCCGGCGTATGGCAACCACCGCAAATACCGGGCTCATACAGATCCTGACGCAATCCATTGCACACACCCGTGCGTGCGCAATACGTATCACTATTTAAACGAAGCGCGTTGGAAGGAGCGGCAATCGTTTTTACGCGTTGTGCTGCTGCGTCAATGTCTTTCACAATCTTATTATACCCGACAATGACAACAACACTTTTGGGTCCGAAAATCATAGGTGCGACACGATTTCCGTTCCCGTCAACATTGTACAATTCTCCGTCCATGGTAACCGCGCTGGTAGAAGTGACAAACACATCAGCCGAAAATGCGCCACGCATACGCTCTTCAATCACACTGCGGTCGACATCTTTCTCATAACGATCAAGAAAACGATATTTGGGATCACGAAGAATTTCAAATGCGTCGATCTCATTGAGCGTTTCGGAACCGCCCACTGCGATCACATCGCCCTCTTTCAAATATTCTTTCAGCTTTTCTCTGGCCTCAGAACGTGTGTTAACAATTTCCGCTTGCATGCGATTGCGGCGCAACGCGGAAGCTGTTTTTTCCATATGTTTGTAAATTGCTTCCATTTTTGATGTATGCATGGCAATAACTCCTTTGTTTTCCCACAAAACGTAAGATTCGACAATTGTCAGATTTTTCTGCTCTCATTTCTTATTCTTTTGAATCTTTCGGGGAAATTTGTGCTTTGATTGCAAAAAACGCTCCAATGTTTCCCGTCATTTTTTTCGATCTCTTTGATAAAATCTAACAACGAAGCGCATCGCTACATTTATTATAACAATCTGTGTGATCGTTGTCAATTAAAAAATGGTATCGGCGCGAAATTTTTGCACGATTAAACATCTTCATTGTGCACAAATTAACATCGTGCATTTGCGTGCGACAGAAACGACGATATCTGCCGTAAATAAACGTTTTTGCAAATTTTTGTGTCGTCGGGAAACGGTTGGAACCATGAAAAAAAGTTTGCTTTGGATACATCGCTGCTGCAACGTCGCACTGGCCGGCTTGCTCAGCGTCATTTTATGTCTCGGTGTTTTTGACTATATCATTCCGGACAGCATCAGTGTTTATCAGGGTGGCGCATTGCCGCGTTTTCTGCAAGGGGCAGTAACACTGCAGGATGAAGCTTCAGAAGTGTTTGCAGATACCGCTCATGCGCAATCTGGTGCATTATGTACAAAAAGCGACGCAGATGCACGATTGTTTGGCCTTGTCACGTTAAAAAACGTTGAAATTAACAACATTGCAACCAGACGTGTGTTGCCGGGCGGAATGTTATTCGGCGTAAAACTGTACACACAAGGTCTCTTGGTCATAGGGATACAAGAGGTACAAACAGATACCGGGACACAGACACCGGCCAAAGATGCAGGAATTGCGATCAAAGACGTCATTTGCGCCGTCAATGACATTCGAGTCGAAACATTGTCGGAATTTTCTAAAACGGTAAAAGAAACGCAAGGACAGCGCGTAAAACTGACTGTACTGCGAGAAAGTGAAACGAAAGAGGTCTATCTCACACCTCAAAAAAGTGTAAAGGACGGGGAATATCGTTGCGGAATGATGTTGCGGGACAGCATCTCAGGCATTGGGACTGTCACTTTTATTGATGAAGAAAGCGGCATATTTTGCGGGCTGGGACACGGTATTTGCGATGCGGACACCGGCACGCTATTACCTTTAAGCCGCGGGACACTGATGCAAGTAGCGCTCAGCGGCATTCATCCAGGGAAAAATGGTTGTCCGGGAGAATTATGCGGATACTTCACACCGAACCGAACCGGTTCGTTATTGGGCAATACAAACTGTGGGGTGTTTGGTGTTTTTTCCGATATTCCGCCAACCGATGAGCCAATTTCTCTGGGGCTTGCAAAAGATGTGACATGTGGAGAAGCGCAAATTTTATGCACCGTCGACACCAATGGCAATCGTGCCGCATACGACATTGAAATTATCCGTTTGAATTCCGGCAACCAAGATAGCAAAAATTTCACCATTGAGATCACCGACCCTGATCTGTTACAAGCGACCGGTGGTATCGTACAAGGAATGAGCGGTTCCCCCGTCATTCAAAACGGTAAATTGATCGGTGCTGTCACGCATGTTATGGTAGACGACCCAACGAAAGGATATGGTATTTTCATAGAGAATATGATTTCTGCCATGCCGGCAGCAATGGAGGGATCATGACCTTTGCCATTGTTTGTCATGATTTGTGACATTCCTCTTTTTCCGGCATAACATGGTATCAAGATGGAATGACCATCTTTGACATGATATGATCCATTTTGATCGACAATTTGAAGGAGGAACAAATCAATGGCAGAAAACAGAAACGGCTGTTCTCCCATGCCTTGCACACAGGGACAGGTGTTTATTGACGCCAACCAAATCATGGACAGCTGTCGCGACAAAGATTGCTATGAGGACGTTCGCGTATTTCTCTCCTGTGCAGGACAAGAAATCATCGAGCACGGTAATTCCGTGCGTGTAAAATGTGCAACGGTGACCGGAAGCAGTCTTTCCGTCTCTCCGCTGAGCTTCAACCGCGGTTTTTATCAGGTAATGATTCGCCTGTACGTACGCTGCGTATTTGAAGTGTGCGTATGCCCGGGACGCTCTCAAGAGATCGTGGGTATTGCGGTTGTTGATAAAACTGCGATTCTGTATGGCGGTGAAAAAAATGTCCGCACATTCTCGAGTGCAGAAAACGGCGACGGTTTTTGCAGTGCCGCAAGTTACTGCAATGGCAGTGACACGACCCTGCCCACTGCAGTTTTGGATGTTGCGGACCCCGTTGTACTCAACACCAAAATTGTGGAACGCTGCCAATGCAATTGCTGCAACTGCTGCTGCAGCGTAGAAGAAATCCCACAGTGTGTATTGGACTGCCTGAGCGGTGAAACACTCAGCATGGACGCAAATGCACAGCATATTTTAACTATCTCGCTCGGTATCTTTTCCGTACTCCGTCTGGAGCGTCAAGGTCAATTTGCCATCCATGCAACAGAATACTGCGTACCGGAAAAAGAATGCGTATTTGAAGATACCGATGATCCGTGTGCAACGTTCCGTCAGATGGCGTTCCCGCGCGATCAATTCTGCGCAGGCAATACCCATCAAGACCACGGACACGGTTGCGGTTGCGGTCATTAAATTGATTTTCATCGGATTCGTGACGGACATTGCCAAATGTTCGTCACATCTGACATGGAGCAAACGAAAAAACGGCATTGCCTTTGGTTAACGCCACATAAGGAAGTTCTAGATAATATACGGAGTAACTCATTTTACTGAGTTACTCCGTTTTACTTTTGGAAACTGTCAATACAGTTTTCCTGCTCGTTACATTATGCGACATTGTTGCTGGTATAATTTCTGTTCCTTTTTTCGGTATACCTAAAGTGACCCCTTTCGCTATAAAACCCTGGACTCGCGCTACCACATTGCGTGATTTATATCATCGCCGAGTCATATCCCGTACGACTGTTCAGCACACGCGATCTTCCACCTTAATAAATAATACAAAAAGATGACAAAGAAACTTTCCACCGCCCAAAACTATCATTTACTTCTGTCCAACCACAAATTACATACAAGTTCTACACCAGCAAACAAAACGCCTGCAGTCGGCCATACAACCCAAGTAATATGCCAATCATTTGTTATAAAGCTCCAACAGAAATAAATGGCAGTTGCCAAAAGCCAGTAAACTGTACCAACAGTTTCGCTGATTTTGCTTTTACGTTTTCCTTTATCTGAAAATTCTCCTTCTCGAAGTAACTTTTGCATACTTGCCCATCGCACTCCTGCAACAATAAAAAGCATTGCACCAATTCCCGCTATCAGCATTGTAACACAAAGCAAAATCACGGTAAGCAATTCACTCTCCGCAAATGCTCCGCATAGGAGAGGGACAGGTGATAACACACAGATGCAAGCACCGATGTAATTGTATTTCACATAGGTGCTCCGATATGCTTTCTGCCTATCTCTTGCAAGTCCAGTTACACCATACTCGGTTTCAAACGATTCTTTTTCAAGAAACTCATAAGGCGCATTTTTAAATCCAACACGAATGAACATTATTACGGCAATCGCTACGATAGGAAAAATTGCAACTACGCCAATTCCGACTGCCACATTCTCAGATATAGGCAGTGAGGTCAGTTCGCTCACAGCGGCCAAAAGCAAAAGCGGTATAACCGATAAGATACATAAAAATGTTGCAATAGCTATTTTTACTGAAGCTTCTTTCCTTTGCGCTATATAATCGTTAGCTTCTGCAAGAGTAATTTTTCTGATTGGTGTTTCATCCACACCATCAGTAAATTCTTCGTCTTCAATTTCATCCTTCAGCAAGTAATCGGTTGTTACACCAAATAAATTTCCAAGTTGAAGAATCTTTTCTAAATCCGGTGTGGTCTGTGCCACCTCCCATTTGGATACTGCTTGACGGGACACATTCATTTTCTCAGCAAGTTCCTCTTGCGACCATCCATTCTTTTTCCTAAGTCTGATTATCTTATCAGCTAAGACCATCTTTCTATACCTCCACTTGATAATACAGATAGCGTATCGCCCTCCGATAAACCAAGTATAACTTTTTTTGAGTTACATGCCACCAAACGGCGACTTGAAATCCGTCAACCAACGGTTGCATTGTGAGGATTTCCTATAGGATTATAAAAGTACGGCTTTATCTTTACTCCCGCACTACAGCGGTAGAGTTTCAAGATGGCGAACATTCGATGATTTTCTTTTAGGAATAAAAAAGACAGCGTAAAAAGTATTTTTGCCCCATGCGTGTTTTTCTGTCTTTACGACACCCCATAAATTTGTATTTATGTATTTTGAATTTACTTCCTTATATGGCATCCGCATTTAGCATGCCGTTTTTTATATTTGCAGCAATCCGTCAACTTTTCTAAAGTGGAAAACATGTTTTTACAAACTCTGCCAACGTGCCCCATCCGGCATCATACAGTGTAGCACACAGCGGTACCGGAGAAAAGGGTTGACCGACAAAAAGCGGCTGTAATTGTTGCGGCAAGGAAACATCCATTGCATCCGTATAAATACGACAATCTGTAATGACACCGTGAGATACAGAGATATGAAGCGATATCATGCCCATCCCCTCCAAGCGTGTTTCCCAAACATCGGTAAACGCCGGGGTTTCCCCATAAATATGAGCCGAAGATGCATGATACATACAAAGTGTTCGGTGCAAATCCGTCTGTGACGGGTTCAAAACATATGGCGCAATATTTCCGATCTCCTCTTCAAAAGATTTGATCAAGGCATCTCGCAGCCTCTCTATCGTTAAATCTTTGGCAAACGATGAAAGGTTACAGACACGGCTGTGCACAGAGGCGACACCCTTGGCTTGCAGTTTTTGGGGAGAAACATTCAGATAGCGTGCCATACGCGACGTATTACATGCTACCAAAAGCGTTCCATGATGCAGCTGACGATTTCCGCGGCGGCAAAACGCACTGCCAGAGCATTTACGTCCATCAACAGTGAGGTCATTGCGTCCGCTCGGCACAGCAGAAATACCAAAAGAGGAAAGCGTGCTACAAATCATTTCGGTCTCCGCCGTCGGATCATACGTCTGAACGGGCGTATGAAAAGAATAATTCAGATTACCTAAATCATGATAAACCGCTCCGCCGCCGCTGATCCGACGTGCCAAACGCACATGATCTTCCGCCATTGCAGAAAGATCACATTCCCGGTACGGATTTTGATTTTGTCCTATGATCACAGACGGCGCGTTCACATACAAAAACAGACACACATCGCCGGGCGCCAAAGTCTCCAACAGAAGTTGGTCATATGCCATATTTTCGTGCGCATTCGTGGTTGGAGATATAAAATAATAACAAGTTACATCTTGTTGAATTGTTGTCGGTTGTGAGGCAGACTGATGTGTACGCAATGTAACCTCTTCTTTTGGTAAAGAGGATATAGCGCAAGCAGAAACCATTTCTTTTTTCATCGCAGATCTATTCTTTTCAAACATTTTCTGATCAACATGGTATCAAAATGATGTGATTTTTCTCGTTTATTTGCACGGAAAAACCGTCCCACCGGTTGTAGGACCGGTGGGATGGCGGTATCCATTCATCCAATCGGGGCAGCTATTATCGCATGGATATCCACAAAAAGATTATACGCCTTGCTGTTCCTTTCGCACCTGCTCGGCTGTGGTAAAGCTAACCGTAGGTACATAATCGGGCAGCGGGACGATCTTCTCGTGAATGGCATCCAAAATCCAATTTTCCTGCGGGAAAAAGGATGCATCAAATTCAAACGGCGGGGTAATCCAGTTTTTCGCACCGACAACAACCGGCGGTGCATCCAAATCGTCAAAGCACATCTCACTGATATTTTGCGCAACATCCTTGAGAAATGATCCGCGGGCACACGCATCGGACACCAGTACCACACGTCCTGTCTTCTTCACAGATGCAAGGATCTTGGTATAATCCAATGGTACCAAGCTATGCAAATTGATAATCTCCGCTTCCATACCGTATGTTTCTTTCAAAATCTCCGCAGCCTTGACAGCACGGTACAAAACCGCTCCGATGGTGAGAATTGTTACATCGGTGCCACTACGAATCAAGTCTGTATCTCCGATTGTGATTTCATACGGCTCTTTGGGCACACCGCCCTCATGAAATTCCTCGCCCTTGTCATAAATACGTTGGCTTTCAAAGAACACGACCGGATCGGTTCCGTTGAGCGCTGCGGTCATCAATCCTTTGGCCTCCCACGGGGTAGCCGGGAAACAAACTTTCAAACCTGGAATATGCGCACACAATGCTGTCCAGTCCTGCGAATGCTGCGCGCCGTATTTGGAACCGACCGATACACGCAATACCAAGGGCATTTTCAAAATACCGGCGCTCATTGCCTGCCATTTCGACATCTGGTTGAAAATTTCATCACCCGCACGACCGATAAAATCGGCGTACATCAATTCTACCACTGCTCTGCCGCCACACATGCAATACCCCACAGCACTGCCGACAATGGCAGCCTCTGAGATAGGAGCATTAAATAGACGGGAATACGGGATCACATCCGTCAACCCACGATAGACGGCAAATGCCCCGCCCCAATCGCGCACATCTTCGCCGTAACTGATCAAAGACGAGTCCTCATAATATTTGTCCAAAAGCGGCTCAAAAATGGCATCGCGAATGTTGTACGTTTTCAGCTTGCTGACCGGTTTGCCGTCAACAAACGCCGTACGAGATTTTCCTGCAATTTGCTGTACACGCGAACAAGATTCTTTGGGTCCCAACACCGACGGCGTTTGAGAACCGAAAGAGGCGACATGTCCGTTTGAGAACATCATGCGTTCAATGACGTCCGGTTCCTTTTGAAAATCAAGATACGGAGAAACAACAGGATCGGAGGCAAATTTACAAATCATTGCCATGCGCGTTTGCGTTTGCAACAAAATATCATCTAAATGTTCCTCAGTTGCGATTCCTGCGTCGATCAGTGCACGCCGATATGTCACAATGGGATCCACTTCTTTCCATGCGTCCATCTCCTCCTTGGTACGGTACGCATTTTGGTCCGACGTGGAATGTCCGCTGAAACGATACGTGATGGTATCGAGTAGTACAGGACCGTCACCGTTGTGCAAAATCTGCATTTTACGTTCCATGGCATCAATCACCGCCAGAGGATTAAATCCGTCAATGCGTTCTGCATGCATCTGATTGGGTGTAATACCAGCGCCCACACGTGCCAAAAAGTCGTATGCCATGGTCTCGCCACGTGTTTGTCCACCCATACCGTAGCTATTGTTAAACACATTGAACAACACCGGCATACCGCCGCGGCGTCCCTCTTCCCACAGTTGTCGGTACTGATCCATACATGCAAAATTGAACGCCTCCCAAACAGGGCCGCATCCCAATGATCCATCGCCGATGTTACACACAACGATACCGGGTTTATCGTTGCACTTTTTATAAAGTCCTGCGCCGGCGGCAATGGTCGCAGAACCTCCGACGATCGCATTGTTTGGATAAACACCAAACGGCAAGAAAAACGCATGCATCGAGCCGCCCAGTCCCATATGGAACCCCGTTTTCCGCGCAAAAATTTCAGAGAGTGTACCGTAAATAATGAACCGAATTGCCAACTCCTTGACATCATCTACACTGCCCATCTTTTCCGTTGCACGCAGCGTTTCACCGCCGATGAAATGTTCCATGATTTCCATCAGCGTGCTTTCGCTCATTTTATGGATACAAGACAGCGACTTTGCCAAAATCTCGCTGTGGCTTCGGTGACTGCCAAAATTGAAATCGTTTTGATCCAACAGATACGCCTGCCCGACGCATGCCGCTTCCTGACCAATGGACAAGTGCGCCGGTCCGGGATATGTGGTATCTACTCCACCGTAGCTGCTGAGCGTTTTAATGCTGTTGAGCATTGTCTCAAATTCACGCAGGATGGTGATATCACGATAAATGCGAATCAAATTGTCATCCCCGTATTTTTTCCGTTCCTCCGCCATTGTTTTATGATATGCGTTGACGGGAATATCCTGAAAGGTAATGGTATCCGCCTTTCGCATCTGTTGTGGATCTACATATAGACTTTTGGACATGATGTTCCTCCTTCTTTGCTGGAAATCTAACAGTATCTTTTTTTATTTATAACCCTGCACATCTCGGGTCGATTATTTCAAACATTTACAGTGCAAACAGTGCCTCCCGTAACACCTCACTGACCGTAGGATGCGGAAACGTGAGTTTTTGCAAACGCGCGGGGGGTAACTGCGTATCTACCATCATTGCAGCACCGTAGATCATTTCCGAAACATAACTGCCGATCATATGTACCCCAAGCAACCGGTTACACGTTTCATCCAATACCAACTTGCAAAATCCTTTGCCGTTGTCGACTTCCGCCACATATCGGCCTGCATACTGCATGGGAACCTTTACCTCACGTGCGGCATATCCGCGCTGTTTCGCCTCTTGCAATGTCATGCCCACACATGCCACCTCAGGGTCCGTATAAATCACCGCGGGAACACTGTCATAATTGATAACATCTTTCTCCCCGCACATATGATTCACGGCCACTTCCGCCTCGCGATAAGCAGTATGCGCCAACATGCTTTTTCCGTTACAATCTCCAACTGCCCAGACACCCGAAACATTTGTGCACAGCTGCAAATCGGTCACAATGGCACCGCGCTGAGTCTGAACGTTGATTGATTCCAGACCGATATCCTGTGTGTTCGGGCGTCGTCCGGTACTAAGCAGCACCATATCGCACGGCACAGTCGTTTCTTTGCCGTCCTTTTGATAAACCACAGCGCCGTTTTCAACACGCTGTACCGACGCCCCCAGACAAAATGTCATTCCTTGTGCTTCATAGGTTCTCTGTAAGACGGACGCAATTTCTACATCCGTGTTTCCCGCAATTTGATCCAACATTTCGATCACGGTTACTTTCACACCGACTGCGGCAAAAAAGCATGCCATCTCTAAGCCGATCACGCCTCCGCCTATGACAACCAGATCTCGTGGAAGCGATTCAATCTCTAATATTTCATGATTGGTTTTGACAAACCCGCGCGCGAGCCCTTCGCGCACCCCTGTAATAGGCGGCACTGCTGCATGGGAACCAGATGCAACAATGAGTCGTTTCCCCACGTACTGTTCATCCCCGGCAGCAACTTGGAACAATCCATCCGTTCCACGCCCCAAAACGGTTCCGCGCGCACGTACCATTTCAACACCGGCGTGTTTTAAGGTGTTTTCCACTCCGCCAACCAATGTCTGTACAACGCGACGTTTCCGTTCCATCGCGTGCGGAAGAGAAAAATGAACCATTCCCTCCACCGTGACGCCAAACGCCTCGCTTTGTGTAGCATGACGATACATTTTGGCAGAATGCAACAATGTTTTTGTGGGGATACATCCCTCGTTGAGGCAAACGCCGCCGAATGCCCGCTCTTCCAACACGGCAACGGACATGCCGCGCTGCGCTGCGCGTTCGGCTGCAAGATACCCGCCGGGGCCTCCACCCAGTACCAAACAATCATATGTATTCATGGACACATTCCTTTCCTTTTCACTGTGCCAGCAGCGTGGTAAACTGTGAAAGCCTTGCGCATAGCATCTTCATAAATCTTGCTGCCGGTGCACCGTCCAGCGCACGATGATCATAAGTGAGGGACAATCCCATGGCAGGATATACTTCCAAAGCTCCGTTTACATCTCGCCTTACGCGGTCTGTGATAGAACCAACACCTAAAATTCCCGTTTGCGGGGGATTGATCACAGGAGTAAAAGATTCCACACCAAAATTTCCCAGATTGGATACCGTAAATGATGCACCCTGCAGCATATCCGGAGACATGCTACCCTCTCGTGCCTGTACAGCCAGCGCTTTGACTGTCTGTGATATTTGTACCAAAGACATCTGATCGGCACCAAATATCGTAGGTACCATCAAACCTCTCGGCGTATCCATGGCAACGCCAAGGTTTACCTGAGAAAATACACGTAACGTCAAATCGGACAACAAATGCGCATTCAGCGCTTGGCATTCTTGAAGCACACGAGATACCGCAAATAATACCATATCGCCAATTGTAATTTCAGAACATACCCCCTCGGTCGCTTTTAACTTTTTGCGGTACGCCAAAAGCTCCGTGGCATCAAAAGTATGATGATGGGTAAGCTGCGGAATATCGGAAAGCGACTGTGTCATCGATTTTGCAATGGCTCGGCGAATCACGGTGCAAGGCTGATCGGTATATGTTCCAGTATTGCCATATGTTGGTGCATCGCTTGCAACACAAGAAGTTTCTACTGCCCCTTTTTCCTGTTTGTTTTTCGCAAGAGAAAGATCGGATACATCTGCTGGTTGCTCCATTGCACGGCGTATATCCCGTTCAATCACACGACCGTAGGGACCGCTTCCGAAAAGCCCCTCCAATTTCACACCTGCCTGTGCCGCCAGTCGACGTGCACGCGGAGAAACAGCACCGGATTCAAGATTTACATTCGGTTCATTGGATGCTGTACCATTTTGTGTAGCAACCGTCTGTTGTGATACAACGACAGTTGCCTCGCCTGCGGACATGGGCTTCTCCGCTGCAGCCTCTGGACCGGCATGATCGGGACGCAAATCATCGACCGATTCGCCATGTGCCCCGATGGCACAGACATTGACCAAAACCGGTACCTCATCGCCATCGTCATAAAATTTTTCTAACAGCTCGCCCGCCGCAGTCGATTCACATTCAAAAGTTGATTTATCCGTTTCGTATGTAAACAAAACATCACCGATGTTAATTTGTTCACCGACTTGTTTTTGCCATCGACTAATGATGCAAGTTTCCACTGTAATGCCGGCCTTTGGCATTACCACAGCTTGTGCCATAGATAAAAGCCTCCTTCAATCACATCTTTTTATATAAATCCTTTGCTATACCGATTAATCTATTTCTTCCATCCCAAAACAGGACAACAAATCAGCATATCTTATGTAAAAAATAGAAATATTTTTCCTCCTTTGAATTAATATTATACAGTATTTTTTATATTATGTCAATCATTTTAGTCAGGTTGCACGATTTGATCCATTGTATAGTACCACCTGGAAAAACAAAAAGGGTAGCCGGTGCGTGTGCACCGACTGCCCTTTTCTATTTCAATACTTTTTGTTATTTGATGCAAAAATGGACCTTTTCCGCTGACGGCAGCCCAAAGTATGCAAAGGGATCCTCTGTCATTTCATATGAATCATACCAATCATTACCATCATCGCCATACGAATCCCCCCACGGATCCATCATATCACCATCGTCATAATAATCGTAATAATCGCCGTAGTCGTCATAGTAGTCATAGTAGTAATCATCGTCATAGTAGTAATCATCGTCATAGTAGTAATCGCCGTCATATTCATCATCGGAAGATGCGGCGGAACCGCTCATGATCGCCTCAAGCAACTCCTTGATTTGTTCGCCATGTGCTGCAGCATCCAATTTTTCTGTTACTGCATCACTCCAGTCTTGCATCATTGATTCGGATTGCTCCGGATCATCAAAATCAATTTCCTGTGCTTGATCCAAATCAGAAAGTTCGTCAAGCTGCGGTGTATCCGAACATTTCAGCGCTGCATCTATTTGAATCGTTAAATCTTCAGCTCCGGAAGAAATGGTGAATGCCAATTGCTCGCGCGCATTGTTTTCATCTACACGTTCTGACTGTAAATTCATCTGAAATGTGATTCCAAGCAAATCAAAACGTCCGTCTATGGATCCATACCAGGACTCCATGCCCCCGACTGTTTCTTTTTGCAAATCAAAATTACCGTCAAATGTCAATCCTGCTACTTCCAACGCATAAGTACCTTGCATTGTCTTTCGTGTCATGGCACCATCGATTTGCAACTCGAGGCCACTCTGCAATTCCTGTACCAATACGTGCAGCTTGCCACCGTCAACATAACCTCCGTATAACAAATCAATCCCTTCATTGCCCTTGGTAAACGTAATCCGTTGTGCAACCAACTGTGCGCGTCCTGTATAGTATGCCGTCACACTGTAAGCGCCGGAAAGCGGTTGAGGATTTTGTGCCATGTCTCGAAGTTGCGCAACCAATGAATCCAACGCTTCATCAATTTTATCCTCCACGGATGACGGCACTTCCAAACCTTCCGCAGCCATTTCCGCAAGAGCGTCCTCGAAAAAGTAGTTCCCGATGTGATACAACGTATCGCGCAGCACGGTATCATTTTCCAACTGATCTGCCAATGCAGTATACAATGCGCGCTGTGCTTCAATCGATGCAAATGAAAATGTTACCGTTTCACATTGTAAATCACCAAAAATACCGTTTCCTTTGCTAATACAGGTATCAGGCAGTGACGCAAAAATGGTATCCAGATAAGATTCCGTCAACGTTTGCCATCCTTGCGCATCTAATCCGGTAATGGCCTCCAGAGATGTTTGTGCAAAAAGATCCTGCTCCGTATCGGTATCATTTAAATACAACAAGGATGGATCGTTGTATAATCCGATCGCCGATTTGTTTTGATCCGTTAACAAGCGAAGAGAAACCAGTGGATCATCATTATCGTATATACCCAAAGACCCAACTTGTTTTTTCGCATTTTTGTCCTGATCCATCGAAAAACGGAAATTGAGCGCATTCAACAATTCATCAATATCGGTTCCCATATTCTGCACTAAACTTCCACTGAGCGCCGTTGAAGCGGAATATTCCACATGTGCAGGTACTTCTCCGTCTGTGAGAAACAACGATGCTGCATCCTGCGTGCGCGCTTGCATTTGTTCCACAAAATACCGACTCTCGCCGATCACAGCTCTCCGAATCATCGGATACGCATAGACCCCCACGCCGGCAAGTGCAACAATGATAACAGCGATCACAAGTGCCAAAAGCCATTTGTTCTTTTTGCGCTTGGGAGAAACCGGAGGGACAGAGCCGATCGACGGCACTGCTTGTGCGGGTGGAACAGTAGGAGAGCCCGTGACACGTTCGGATTGCGTGGGCATCGGCTGAGACTGCGGCACAGCTTCTCCCGGTTGTCCCTGTGCATCCGCTGACTGCGTCGCCGTGGAGGCAGTTAGATCCGATGTGGATTTAGTCGTCTGCGTATGTAATGTATCCGTTACATTTTCTTCTGTTTGCGCCATATTCGGTTGTTGCGAGGATGTTGATGGCTGCACCGATTCCATCTGTGTTTCCTCAGGAATCAATGCACCGCATTGTGGACAAAACTGATCGCCCTCTTCCAGAGGAGCATTACATTTCGGACAGTTCATATGATACCTCCAAAAGGTGAATAGTGATGAAATGAAAAAACAATTTCGAGTTTTTTTCTGTTATTTCTACACTTATTGTAACATTCTGCGCCTGAATTGTCAATAACTTAGAAAAAAACAAATGATATGATTAGCATAAATACTACTTAATAAGTCTTGTTATATATCTTATTTTTTTATAGTGTTTCATATCCATCATGTAACAACATCTGTTGATTGCACTTTTTGATAGAATATTGATGACTGTATTGACAAAAAGGAGAATGACAATGCGACAGAGCAAGGACAACTTCTCAGGGGAAAGCACACGTAAAACAGGAAGATGGAAAATTGTTTTGACGGTATTTATACTCATTGCCGTTATATTGACCGCCGTCGTTCTTGTACTTTTTTTCAAAAATGACGGATCATTATCTATTCCCACGTTTACACGTGCCAACAACGCTGTGAAAATTACGCAAGGTGAAACTTGGACAGTATGTTTGGACGCAGGACATGGATATAGTGATCCGGGATCGCAAAATGCATTGCTTGGCGGGTACGACGAAGCGGATATCAATCTGGCGGTTGCACAGGCTGCCAAACGTACACTTGAGGAACATGGTATCCACGTTTTAATGACAAGAGACGAAGGCAGCGGATATGATAAAAATGCAGACAAACTGGAATTGGAAGAACGGACAACGTTTTGCAACGAAAATAATGTCGACTTGTTTTTGAGCATTCACTGTGACAGCTTTCCGGACAACGAAACGGTTTGCGGTACCAGAATCTATTACACAAAGAACGGTACATATGACGGAGCAACTGTCAGTTTCGCACAGAAATTGAACAAAAGCTTTGCACAGCTTTCTTCCAAAACGCCGTTACTCAAAGAAATGCCGCCTGATGATTCCTATTATGTCATTCATCATACAAATGTGCCGGGTGCATTGATTGAACTTGGATTTATTTCAAATGAAGAAGACGCGAAAAATTTGACGGATGCAGATTGGCAGGCAGAGGCCGGTGAAAAAATCTTGCAAGCCGTTCAAGCGTATATTGCCGAAGCAGAACATAACTGAATACCATGATTTTAGAAAACAAAGCAGTACTTTTTGAAATGGAAGGAAAAAGTACTGCTTTTTTCATTCGAAAAAATTTGAATGATACAAAAGAAAATAAAAAATTTTACGTAATTATAAAAGTAGTTTGACACGCATATAAATTTCTGCTATAATTGTATACAATATGATCATACGGCACCAATATTTATATAGACATATTTATAATTGCGCGGCAAAATACAAGCATCCTTTTTCTTACGGCATTACGTTTAGAATGAAGCTCTCTTTGTTATGAAGGCTGTAAACTCAATAAAAAATAATTTTTTTTAAAAATGAACTACATTTTTTAGACAAGAAAGGATTTATTTATGGCTGTTGTAGTTGCTTTGATTCTTCTTTTATGGGGAATAAAATATGCTGGAAAAGGAAATTATTTTGTTGACAATTTTCCCGTTTCCCAAACGCGTGCACTAAAGGGCATCTTTGCAATCTATGTGATTTTTCACCATTTGTGCACCTATGTTGCAGACTACTTTCCCTCATTTTACGCCTTCAAATGCATTGGATTTTTAATGGTAGGTGGTTTCTTTCTGGTTTCAGGCTATGGCCTTATGTACGGACAAAAATACAAGCAGGAATACCTCAAAAGTTTTTTCAAAAGACGCTTACTTGTGATTTTGGTACCGTATTACATAATAGATATCTTTTATTTGATCATACAGAAATATTACGGTGTCCTTACCTTAAAATATATCATACTTTCTATTGTTGGTTTTAATCTTTGGTATATTATGGCAATCATGATATTATATCTATGCTTTTATATTGCATTCAAATTTTTTAGTCATAAAAAAGGTCTGATGCTGATAAACTTATTCACTTTCGCATATATCGCTGTTATGTTTATACTCTATAAAAAGTTTAATTACATTAATCTCGGATATTGGTGGTATAATTCAGTCATCTGCTTTTTAATAGGTATATGGTATTGTGAATACAAAAATAAAATTGACATTATTTTTAAAAAATATTATTTGTCATTGATATTGATCAGTTTTGCAATCATCATTCCAACCTATTATTATACTAGCAAACATTATAACGAAGCCATTACCATTTTACTCCCGATTGAAATTTTATGTGCTTTTGCATTTTCAATTTTAATATTGCTCCTTACATTAAAATTTCAGTTTGGCAACAAAATCATCAACTTTTGCGGTAACTTATCATTGGAACTTTATCTTTCACACGCAATCTTTATTTCTGCATGGAGAAGTAATATATCAATTTTTGGATTTAAAATTTATATTAGCAATAATTTATTATACTTACTGCTTATCCTCATCAGCACAGTTATTTTCTCCTACTGTGTAAGCAAAATCTCAAAATTACTACTAAAAATAGTCTCAGCGAAAAAAGATCATCAACAAGCAATGTCTTTAAACAAATAAGCGCATTATTATATTTATCACTTGATTCGGTATATACTGATTTTTGATACTACTTTTTTAAATATACAGCGATCATGTATTTTTCATAAAAATAAAACTCTTTGAACATTCAAAGAGTTTTATTTTTTTATTGATTGTGCGTATCAAATATCTAATTTATATTGATTTGTCCTAAAATACCACTAAAAACAATGATGTCGTTTGATACAGCACAATGATTTGGGATAGTACCATTTCCATAATGACTTCCGTGAGTATTCGCACGTACTGACTTGATTAGTGTGCGGAATTATATGTCCTTGACAAAACTTACTACAAAGTTATCATATCAAGGTTAAAACTCGTTTTTTAACATCTAACTATCTTACTCGGATATCATTCAATATACTGTATCTCAAGGCAGATTTATAGAAATTGCCGTGTACGCATGGCAAGAGAGGCAAATTTAATCATATTCAATAGAAGTACAAATCATCATATCTTTCGTAACTGTATTTTTATTGTCATAAAAATATTGTGAAGATCAGATTACTATATCTTTCACACAAGTGAGTGACTATAAATAAACTTGCATCTTTTTTACGTATAAATAATGCAATCCTTGAGAATAAATTGACGATTTATTTATTATATCCTTTGTATTTTTTCCTTGTGGCCATTCCTCCCCTAAGATGCCTTTCGGATTTGTTTTTATCAAGCACCAATCTTACCTCCCCCGCAAGCTGCGGGTTTAGTTTCTTCAAACGTTCTGTTATGTCCTTATGTACGGTTGATTTTGAAATGCCGAAGTGTTTGGCTGCCGCGCGAACTGTCGCGTTATTTTCACTGATATACGTCCCAATGTCGATAGTGCGCTCGTCAAGGAAATCCATTGCAAGCCTCCGCGTATTTGGTAGTATCCAATATATGACGCAAAGGAAAAAAACATGCCGATAAATCAGATAAATCAAAAGAGAAACAAAAAAATAAGCTGTGAAATTCACAGCTTATTTTCATTTTTTCATTTTTTCATTTTTCAAAAAACCATTGTTCTCTGAAAACCGAACAAAGAGAAATCATCACACATCGGTGTTCCGGGTCTTGCATCTTCCCGTCTCACCTTTGGAAACTTCTTTCCAAAAAAGTAGTTCAAGCCCTCAACCTATTAGTATCGGTCAGCTACACACATTACTGCGCTTCCACCTCCGACCTATCTACCTCCTAGTCTAGAAGGGGTCTTACCAGCTTAAAGCTGTGGGATATCTTATCTTGAGGTGTGCTTCACGCTTAGATGCTTTCAGCGTTTATCACATCCATACACAGCTACCCAGCTGTGCCCTTGGCAGGACAACTGGTGCACCGGAGGTATGTCCATCCCGGTCCTCTCGTACTAAGGACAGCTCCTCTCAAATATCCTTCGCCCACGACAGATAGGGACCGAACTGTCTCACGACGTTCTGAACCCAGCTCGCGTACCACTTTAATCGGCGAACAGCCGAACCCTTGGGACCGAATTCAGCCCCAGGATGTGATGAGCCGACATCGAGGTGCCAAACCTCCCCGTCGATGTGAACTCTTGGGGGAGATCAGCCTGTTATCCCCAGGGTAGCTTTTATCCGTTAAGCGACGGCATTTCCACTCACTACCGTCTGATCACTAACTCCAACTTTCGTTACTGCTCGACTTGTTGGTCTCGCAGTTAGGCCGGCTTTTGCGTTTATACTCATTGCGCGATTTCCGTCCGCGCTGAGCCGACCTTTGAACGCCTCCGTTACGCTTTAGGAGGCGACCGCCCCAGTCAAACTGCCCACCTGACATTGTCCCACCCCCGGTTCCACGGGGGCTGGTTAGAATCCCGATACATCAAGAGTGGTATCCCAAGGTTGCCTCCGCAGAAGCTGACGCCCCTGTTTCTACGGCTCCCACCTATCCTGTACATCATGTGCCGAAATCCAGTATCAAGCTACAGTAAAGCTCCATGGGGTCTTTCCGTCTAGTCGCGGGTAACCGGCATCTTCACCGGTACTACAATTTCGCCGGGCGGGCTGTTG